>Ga0076930_100044_pt1 | contig 214274 bp, 182 predicted proteins | sample HotLakConsoUCCRE_FD_71149 | JGI IMG/M metagenome (GOLD analysis project Ga0076930, IMG submission 71149) | Hypersaline microbial mat communities from Hot Lake, Washington, USA - Hot Lake Consortium UCC-RE (version 3) (version 3) ...
CCGCCATGGCGTTGGGCAGCCAGAAATGGAAGGGGAACTGCGCCGACTTGGTGAAGGCGCCCGCAAGGAACAGGATCAGGATCGGCACGTAGAGAGGATGCGCGCGGATCGCGTCGCCCTGCTGCAAGATCACCGACAATTCGAACGACCCCGCGACATTGCCAAGGATGATCATCCCCGCCAGCAGCGCCAGACCGCCCGTGCCGGTGACCAGCAATGCCTGCAGCGCCGAGCGTCGCGATTTCGCCTCGTCCGAGGAGAAGCCGATCAGCAGGTAGGACGAGATCGTGGTGATCTCCCAGAACACGAAAAGCGCGATCAGGTTGTCCGACAGGACAAGCCCGAGCATGCCGATCATGAACAGTAGCAGGAACAGCACGAAGCGCGGGTATTCGGGATGGTTGCCGAGGTATTTGGTCGAATAGAGCGTGACCAGCGCGCCGATCCCGGAGATCAGGAGCGCGAAGGTCAGGGACAGGCCGTCGATCAGCACCGATAGGCGGATGTCCATCGAAGGCACCCAGTCGAGACCAAGCAACACCGGTTGTCCGTCAGAGACGGGGCCGACATATTGCAGCATCCATGCAAAGATCGCGACCGGCACCGCGACCGAGATCCAGCCCGCCGGACCACCGTAGACCCGGGGCACCTCTGCGCCTGTTTTCGCCACCGCGTGTGTCCCTCTCCTGTTGCCCCGCCGTTCGTCGCGCGGCCGTCGCTTTATTCCTTCGGTGCGCCCTGCAGGGTGACCGACGTCGTGAACCCGTCCGGTTTGACCACCAGAACCGGGCAGGGGCAATCCCGGATCAGCGCCTCGGCCGTCCGGCCGGGGCCGGTGATCACCAGATCATGCCCCTCGCGCAGAACCATGCGGATGACCTCCGCCGCAGTTTCGCCGTGCAGCACGGCCTCGCTGACGTCAATACCTTCGCGACCGGCCGCCACTGCCGTGTCCGACAACAGCGCCCGCCGACGCGCCATCGCCTCTGCCGCGATGTGATCGGGTTCGATGACGTCGACCACGGTCAACGGGCAGCCGTTCGCGCGTGTCATGCGCACAGCGATGGCGGCAACCGCGCCATGCGCGGCGCCCGATCCCGGGATCGCCAGAACGGATTCGAATGTCGCCATGCACCTCACCCAGCGTCATCGGCCCAAATAGACGGCGCGCTGTTATAGGTCCAATCGAAAGCCAGCTGGATTTTGATAGAAGTCATCTATAAGATTTCGGTCATGCCGACGCTTCAACAACTCCGCTATCTCGCCTTGCTGGACGAAACGCTGCATTTTCGCCGCGCAGCCGAGCGCGCACATGTCACGCAACCCACCCTGTCGGCCCAGCTCTCGGCGCTGGAGGCCAAGCTTGGCCTGACGCTGGTCGAACGGTCGAGATCACGGGTCGTGATGACGCCCGAGGGCCATGACATCGCCACCCGCGCCCGCCGCATCCTGCGAGAGGTCGATGAAATCCTCGAACTGGCACACCGCGGCAGGCAACCGCTGGGCGGCACCGTCAGGGTCGGCGTCGTGGCGTCGCTGGGCTCCTATTTTCTGCCGCTGGTCATCCCGGACCTGCACGCCTCCCATCCCGATCTCCGGCTCTATGTCCGCGAAGGGGCCGCGGCCGACCTGATGTCGCGCCTCGATGACGGGACGCTCGACCTGTTGTTCATGCCTTTGCCGGTCCGCGGCCACGAGATCGAGGTCGCGCGGCTTTTTCGCGAGCCGCTGCTGGCGGTGGCCGCGAACGATCACCCGCTGGCCGCGCTGGACGCTGTCCCCCGCGACCGTCTGAGGGGCGAGACGATCCTGTCGCTGGAACCCGGCCACAAACTGCACGAGCAGGTGCGGCTGATCTGCGAGGATACCGGGGCCGAGATCAGCCTGGACTACGGCGCCACGTCGCTCGACACGATCCGGCAGATGGTGGGAATGGGCCTTGGCCTGTCGCTGCTGCCGGCGCTTTACGTCCGCTCGGAGGTGCAGCCCAACCGGCTTGTGACCGCGCGGCCCTTCGCAGGCCCGCAGCCGTTCCGAACGGTCGGCATGGTCTGGCGCAAGCGGGCTGCGCGCGCCGCCGAACACGTGGAACTGGCGCAGATCCTGCGCGGTATCCTGCGCCGGACAGCGCCGGAGGTCACGGTGGTGGATTGAAGGCTCCCAAGACCCGGATGCATCCCCCCGGCTGACGGCAGGGGCCGAGGGAATGCATCCGGTATGGAGGGCCCACTGGTCCGTGAGCGCTGGAAGGGACAACCACCAGCATCGCGAACCCTCCAGATAACGGCTCGCGCGTGCCCACGATCCGCTATCCCAATCACTTGGTGCGCAACAGATAGCGTGGCAGGCGCATAGGGAAAATACAGACGGCTATTGAATTTCAATTGGAAAAAACTATTGTGCGGGCCATGACAGGATCCGTCCCCCCGATCACTCTCAGGCAGATGCGTTATCTCATCGCGCTCGAGGAAACGCAGCATTTCCGCGAAGCAGCGGAAAGTTGCGGCATTTCGCAACCCTCGTTGTCGGTTCAGATCAAGACGCTCGAGGATACGCTCGGCGTCACACTGGTCGAACGCGGCCGCGGGCCGGTCCGCCTGACACTGGCCGGACGCGAGGTCGCGCGGCGGGCGCGCGAGATCCTCGACGCGACGCAGGGCATCCTCGACCTGTCGGTGACACTGACCTCGGGGCTTGGCGGCACCATCCGCCTCGGAACCTCGGCCACGCTCGGCCCCTACCTGATGCCGCATGTCGTCGGCGACCTGCGCAGCACGCACCCCGACCTGCGTCTCTACATCCGCGAGGCCGCGCCGCGTGACCTGCTGCGCGAATTGCACGATGGAGTGCATGACCTGATCCTGACGCAACTGCCCGTCTCGGGCGCGACCCTGTCGCATGCACGGCTGTTCCGCGAACCACTGTCGGTTGCCCTGCCGATCGACCACCCGCTGACCGCGCGTGAAATGCTTCAGAACGAGGATCTCAGCGACGAGATCAACCTGTCGCTGTCTCCTGCCTATGCGCTCTATGACCAGATATCGGCGCTCTGTGCCGAGACCGGCGCGCATCTGTCGCGCGATTACGAGGGGACCTCGCTGGATGCGCTCAGGCAGATGGTGGCGATGGGCATGGGGCTGACCTTCCTGCCCGCCCTCTACGTCGAGAGCGAGATTGCCGGGCGCGCGCGCGACGTGTCGATCCGGCCTTTCCGCGGACGCCGCTTCGCCCGGTCGGTCGGCCTTGTGTGGCGCACCGCGTCCGGGGCGGGCCCCGCCTATGAGCGGCTTGCCGCCGCCATCCGCGACACCGGCAGGCGGTTTCCGCAGCTGGTGATCGAAGGCTGAACCTGCGGCATTGACGCGCGCCCCCACCGTGACAAGACTGCATCCATGACGCAGCTTCTGAGCCTTCCCGATGTGCGCGCGCTGGCCTGCGATTGCCTGATGCGCGCCGGTGTGCCGGACCACGTCGCGCGCGCCGTCGCCGCCGAGATCGCCGCCGCGGAGGCCGTCGGCGAGCGATGCAACGGCATGGAGGCGCTGCTGCGCGACATCCGCCTTCTGCGATACGGCCGCATCCAGGCCGCCGCCCGCCCCGAGATGCTGCGGGTGCGCCCCGGCCTGATGCGGATCGACGCCGGACACGGCTTTGCCGCCGCCGCCCTGTCGGACGCGATGCAGAGCCTTGCGGACATGGCCGAGGCGCAGGGTCTGGCGATGGCGCGGCTGGAACGGGCCAGCGCGCCCGGCGCGATGATCCGCGCCCTCGAACCCCTTGCCGGACAGGGGTTGGTCGCACTGGCCTTCGGGGCTTGCGGGCCCGGTCGCATCGCCCATCCCGATCTGGCCACCCCGGTCGCGCTCGGCGGGCCGTTGGACCTGCCGCTTCGTCCCGCCCTGCCGTCCGAGGACGCGGCACAACCGGCCGACAGCCCCTTGGGGGGACCGGTCGATCACGGCGCGTGGCTGGTGGCCATGACGGGCGAGGCCGCCGGCGCCGGCCTGCTCGATGCCGAGATCTGGAACGGAGCCGCGCCGCCGCCACCCCCGCGTGAAATCGCCTTTTCCGTCGACCTGCTCGAGCGGATCGTGACCGCGTGATGGCCGACTCCCTTCTCAAAGGGATAACTCTGAGGGGCCTCGAGGTGTTCGAGACGCTTGCCCGCACCGGCTCGGTCGCGGCCACGGCCGAGCAACTGGGTCTGAGCGCCCCGGCCGTCTCGCAACAATTGCGCAACCTCAGCCAGGTGCTTGGGGTCGATCTGATCGACCATTCGCGCCGCCCGATGGTCCTGACACCCGCCGGGCGGCTTTTTCTCGGCCGGGCAGAGGTCGCACTGCAGGCCCTGCGCGCGGGGCAACGCGGCCTGAGCATGCTGGACCTTGCCGACCTGTCGGCGCTGTCGATGGGCGTGATCGAGGATTTCGAGAACGAGGTGACACCGCAACTTGCGCTCGATCTCGCCGAGGCGATGACGCAATGCGCCTTTCGCCTGACCACGGGGGCGAGCCACGCGCTGCATGCGCAGATCGCCCGGCGCGACCTCGATATCGTGATCTGCGCCGCCGGCAGCCCGGACCCCCCCGGAACGCTGGTTCATCCGTTGATCGAGGATCCCTACATCCTTGCCGTTCCGGCCGGCAGGGACGTGTCGGGCGGGTTGGCCGCGCTCTCGGACCTGACCTTCGTGCGGCGCGACCCCGACCAGGTCATGGGGCAACAGATCGAGCGCTATCTCGCGACGGCGGACCTGAACCTGCCCCGCCGCTTCGAGATGGACTCCAACCAGTCGATCAGCGCGCTGGTCGCCGACGGCAGCGGCTGGACGATCACCACCCCGCTCAGCCTGCTGCGCGCAGGCCGGTTCGCCAACCGGATCGACGCGCACCCCCTGCCCGGCGCGCCGATGTCACGTCGCATCGTGCTTTATGGCACGGAGGACTGGACCGGGCCCATTCCCGCACGGATCGCCGAGCGCGCCCGCGATCTGATCGAAGAACACTTTGCAGAGCCCGGGCGCGTCCGGATGCCCTGGCTCGGTGACAGCTTTCGGGTCCAGCGCGATCCCGGCGACGCTGACGGCCGAGAATCGCCCGCGGGATAGGCCCCCGGGCCATTCATTGCAGGTCACACGGCGGCGTCTTCTGCGCTGCAGTGCAGAATGGCGGTCGGCAAGGGATCATGACCGCGACGCCGCCCGCGAATTGCGATGCGAAAAACAAGGGGCTTGGGCGGTGGTCTGAAAACTTTTTTACAATTTCTGCACCCTGTCGAGAAAAGCATTTACACAAAGCGTGAACAACCTCAGTCAGATGTTCTGGATTCACGGATGACCTGTCATTCTTCTGCCACATTCCGTTACGTCATTCTTGGCAATGCGTCGCGGAAGATGCGGCCAAGGGGTCTGCGCCAAAGATCGGATGGGACGACAGGACCGATCCAGAGCGCGCCCCTACACAAGCCCGCAGGTTAGGGGAGGCTGACCACATTCCGATTGCTCCGCAAGGGGCGCGCGCAGCGAGGCCCGCACGCCCGTCGCGAACATGGATCTGCGACTTCGTCCGTTGTCGGACGGTCGCGGGTCACCTTCATGCGCCCCGTGGCGCGCAACTTTCGAGGGAGAGAGACCTTGGCCAAAGATACCCAATCCGGCCCCGCCCTGCTCAAGGACGCCCATGTCGACGCGGCCCGCTATGACGCGATGTATGCCGCCTCCATCAGCGATCCCGAGGCGTTCTGGGGCGAACACGGAAAGCGCATCGACTGGATCAAGCCCTACACCAAGGTAAAGGACACGTCCTTTGCCCATGACGACGTGCATGTGCGCTGGTTCGAGGATGGCACGCTGAACGTCGCCGCCAACTGCGTCGACCGTCACCTTGCCGCCCGCGGCGATCAGACCGCGATCATCTTCGAGCCGGACGATCCGGACGACCAGGCGCAGCACATCACCTACAATGAACTGGCCGAGCATGTGGGCCGCTTCGCCAACGTGCTCAAGGACATGGGCGTCGGCAAGGGCGACCGCGTGGTCATCTACCTGCCGATGATCCCCGAGGCGGCCTACGCCATGCTGGCCTGCGCCCGGATCGGCGCGATCCATTCGATCGTCTTCGCCGGCTTCTCGCCCGACGCGCTGTCGGCGCGGATCAACGGTTGCGGCGCCAAGGTCGTCATCACCTCGGACGGCGCGCCGCGCGGCGGCCGCATCACCGAGTTGAAGGACAACGTGAACAAGGCGCTTCTGCACGTGGTCCACGATACCAAATGCCTCGTCGTCAAACGCACCGGCCAGCAGGTCGCCTGGGTCGGTGGCCGCGACGTGTGGTATGACGATGTCGCCGCCCGCGTCTCGTCCGACTGCCCGCCCGAGGAAATGAACGCCGAAGATCCGCTGTTCATCCTCTACACCTCCGGCTCGACCGGGCAGCCCAAGGGCGTGGTTCACACCACCGGCGGCTATCTCGTCTATGCCTCGATGACCCACGAGATCACCTTCGACTACAAGGACGGGGACGTCTTCTGGTGCACCGCCGACGTGGGCTGGGTCACCGGCCACAGCTACATCGTCTACGGCCCGCTGGCGAACGGCGCGACCACGCTGATGTTCGAGGGCGTGCCGACCTATCCCGATGCCGGCCGCTTCTGGGCGGTATGCGAAAAGCACAAGGTCAACCAGTTCTACACCGCGCCCACCGCGATCCGCGCACTGATGGGCAAGGGTCCGGATTACGTAACCAAGTACGACCTGTCCTCGCTCAAGCTGCTGGGCACGGTCGGCGAGCCGATCAACCCCGAGGCCTGGAACTGGTACAACGAGCATGTCGGCAAGGGGAAATGCCCCATCGTCGACACCTGGTGGCAGACCGAGACGGGCGGCCACATGATGACGCCGCTTCCCGGCGCACATGAGCTCAAGCCCGGTGCCGCGCAAAAGCCCTTCTTCGGGGTGAAACCGCTGGTTCTCGACCCCACCACCGGCGAGGTGATCGAGGGTGACGGCGTCGAGGGCGTTCTGGTCATCGCCGACAGCTGGCCGGGCCAGATGCGGACGGTCTGGGGCGATCACGAGCGCTTCGTGAAAACCTATTTCAGCGACTACAAGGGCTACTACTTTTCGGGCGACGGCTGCCGCCGCGACGAGGAAGGCGATTACTGGATCACCGGCCGTGTCGATGACGTGATCAACGTCTCGGGCCATCGCATGGGCACCGCCGAGGTCGAAAGCGCGCTGGTCGCGCACGAGACCGTCAGCGAGGCCGCCGTGGTCGGCTATCCGCATCCCATCAAGGGGCAGGGCATCTACTGCTACGTCACCTTGATGAACGACGAGACACCCTCGGACGAGCTGAAGAAGACGCTGTCGGACTGGGTCCGGCAGGAGATCGGGCCGATCGCCAAGCCCGACGTCATCCAGTGGGCCCCCGGCCTGCCCAAGACGCGCTCGGGCAAGATCATGCGCCGCATCCTGCGCAAGATCGCCGAGAACGACTTCGGCAGCCTTGGCGACACCTCGACGCTGGCCGATCCGTCGGTCGTGGACGAACTCATCGCGAACCGCGCGAACCAGTGAGGTCACCGATGAAGGACGCAGCCATCGACACCCGCCCCGTCAACCTGATCCTGCTCGGGCCTCCGGGCGCGGGCAAGGGCACACAGGCCCGGATGCTGGAAGAGAGCTTCGGCCTTGTCCAGCTGTCCACCGGCGACCTGCTGCGCGGCGCGGTCGCCGCGGGAACCGAGGCGGGGCTGGCCGCCAAGGCGGTCATGGATCGCGGCGAGCTGGTCTCGGACGAGATCGTGCTTGCCGTGCTGAAGGAGCGCCTCGCCCAACCCGACGTGGTCGCGGGAACCATCCTCGACGGCTTTCCCCGCACCGCTGGGCAGGCCGCGGCGCTGGATGCGTTGCTTGCAGAACGCGGCGAGCAGATCGACGCCGTCATCAGCCTTCGGGTCGAGGACGAAGCGATGATCGAGCGTGTCTCGGGCCGCTACACCTGCGCGGGTTGCGGCGAGGGGTATCACGACAGCTTCAAGCAGCCCGCCCGTCCCGGCGTCTGCGACAAGTGCGGCGGCACGGAGATGAAGCGCCGCGCCGACGACAACGCCGAGACGGTGCGCACGCGGCTCAAGGCCTATCACGCCGATACCGCGCCGCTGATCGACTATTACGCCGCACGCGGCACCCTGACCGAGGTCGATGCCATGGCCGAGATCGGGCGCGTGCGCGCAGAAATGGAGGCGATCGTGGGGAAACTCACGCCCGCCTGACGCCATTCGCCGGCGCGGAGCAAGTCCGCGCCGGTGGATACATGCTTGTCGGGCCATGGAGGGGTCGGCGGGCAGGAACCTTCGAAGGGAGTAAGCAATGGCCGAACAGCCAAACAACAACGCGTACTGGGCCGCGAACGTCCGTCTGGTCACCATCTGCCTGGTGATCTGGGCGCTCGCGTCCTACGGCTTCGCGATTCTGCTTCGCCCGATGCTCAGCGGCATCGCGGTGGGTGGCACGGACCTGGGCTTCTGGTTTGCCCAGCAGGGATCGATCCTCGTCTTCCTCGTCCTGATCTTCTTCTACGCCTGGCGTATGAACAAGCTCGACAAGGAACATGGCGTGGACGAAGAGTAAGGAACGGACCAGACCATGGATCAGACAACACTGAACATCATCGTGGTGGGTGCGTCCTTCGCGCTCTACTTCGGGATCGCGATCTGGGCCCGCGCGGGTTCCACATCCGAATTCTATGCCGCCGGCCGGGGTGTGAACCCCGTCGTCAACGGCATGGCAACCGCGGCCGACTGGATGTCGGCGGCTTCCTTCATCTCGATGGCGGGCCTCATCGCCTTCGTCGGTTACCAGAACTCCACCTTCCTGATGGGCTGGACGGGCGGCTACGTCCTCATGGCCATGCTGCTTGCGCCCTACCTGCGCAAGTTCGGCAAGTACACGGTGCCGGAATTCATCGGGGATCGCTACTACTCGAACACGGCGCGCGTCGTGGCAGTCATCTCGCTCATCATCATCTCGGTCACCTACGTGATCGGCCAGATGACGGGTGCCGGCGTGGCCTTCTCGCGCTTCCTTGAGGTGAGTTCGACCAACGGCCTGCTGATCGCTTCGGCGGTCGTCTTCGTCTACGCCGTTCTGGGCGGGATGAAAGGCATCACCTACACGCAGGTGGCGCAGTACTGCGTTCTGATCATCGCCTACACCATCCCGGCGATCTTCATCTCGCTGCAGCTGACCGGCAACCCGATCCCGGGTCTGGGCCTGTTCTCGAACATGGCCGAGGGTCAGGCCGGCGCAGGCACCCCGCTGCTGGTGACGCTGGACGGTCTGCTGACCGATCTCGGCTTCAACGCCTACACGACCGGCTCCTCGCCCTTCCTGATGGCGCTCTTCACGCTCTCGCTGATGATCGGGACCGCGGGTCTGCCGCACGTGATCATCCGCTTCTTCACGGTGCCGAAGGTGGCCGATGCCCGCTGGTCCGCCGGTTGGGCGCTGGTCTTCATCGCGCTGCTGTACCTGACGGCTCCGGCCGTGGGCGCAATGGCCCGCCTGAACATCACGACCACCATGTGGCCCGAGGGCGTTCAGGGCGAAGCCGTCGCAGTCGAGGACCTGCCGAACTGGTTCGAAACCTGGCAGGTGACCGGTCTGCTCGGCGTCGAGGACAAGAACGGCGACGGCCGCATCCAGTACTACAACGAGTCTGGTCCGGGCATGGCCGAAATGGCCGCCGAGCGTGGCTGGGAAGGCAACGAACTTGTCACCTTCAACCAGGACATCCTCGTTCTCGCCAACCCCGAGATCGCGCAGCTTCCGGGCTGGGTCATCGCGCTGATCGCCGCAGGCGGCATCGCGGCGGCACTGTCCACGGCGGCGGGTCTTCTGCTGGCCATCTCCTCGGCCATCAGCCACGACCTCATCAAATCGGTGATCAACCCCAACATCTCGGAAAAGGGCGAGCTTCTGGCGGCCCGGATCTCGATGGCGGCAGCGATCGTTCTGGCGACATGGCTGGGCCTCAACCCGCCCGGCTTTGCGGCACTTGTGGTTGCACTGGCCTTCGGGCTTGCGGCCGCCACGCTGTTCCCGACGCTGATGATGGGGATCTTCTCCAAGCGGATGAACGCCGCGGGTGCCACGGCAGGCATGCTGGCAGGTCTGATCCTGACCTGTGCCTACCTGTTCACCTATCTCGGGATCTTCTTCATCCCCGGCACCAACCTGCTTGATAACACTGCGGCCAACTACCTGTTCGGCATCCCGCCGACACACTTCGGCCCGATCGGGGCGCTGGCCAACTTCGCCGTCGCCTACGTCGTCTCCAGCATGACCGCGGCGCCGCCGCAGCACATCCAGGACCTCGTGGAAAGCGTTCGTATTCCGCGTGGCGCAGGGGCTGCCTCGGATCACTGAGAGCCACCGATACCTTCCAGAACCTGCGACACCGCGGGCTCTGGCCAAGACCCCGGCGCATCCCGACCCTTCGGGGTGCGCCTTTTCTTTCCTCCGGACGGGTTTCATGACCACCGAGATCGCCGCCACTCTCGCACAGACCCACCCTTACGACCTGCTGACGCCGGACGAACGCGAGGCCCTCGCGGCCAAGGTCGGTCGGCAAACGGTCGCGGCCGGCGACGTGGTCTATGCGATCGGCAAGCCCGTCTCGAACCTGTGCCTGATCCTTTCGGGGCGCATCGAGATCACCGACGAAGGGGGCGAGTTGCTCTCGATTCTCGGACCGCGCAATTCCTTCGGCGAACGCGGCCTGTTGCGCGACGGCATCGCGCCCGTGACGGCAACCGCCACCGAGGCGGGGGAACTGCTGACCATTCCCGCAGATGTGTTCAAGGTGCTGGTGGCCGCGCATCCGCGCATCCTGCGCTTTTTCGACCGCACGCGCCCGGCCTCGTCGCGGCGGCAGGACATCACGACGATGGCGCTGTCGGAGCTGATGACGAAGGGCCCGCTGACCTGCGCACCCGACACCCCGCTGATCGAGGCGGCGCGCAAGATGCGCGCCCTCGGCGTCTCGTGCATCATCGCGACCGACGGCCCGACGGTCCGCGGCATCCTGACGACCGGCGACATCACCTCTCGCGCCGTAGCCGAGGGGCGCCCCCCCGAAACGCCCGTGGCCGAGGTCATGACACCCGACCCGATCACCCTGCCCCCCGGTGCGCTGGTGGCCGACGTGCTGCACACGATGGTCGAGCGCGGCATCACCCACATGCCCGTGGTCGAGGCAGGCCGCCTTGTCGGCATCCTGACCCAGACCGACCTGACCCGGTTTCAGGCGACCTCCTCGGCGGCCCTGATCCGCGACATCACGGCGGCGCCCGACAGCGCGACCCTTGCGAAAACCGCCGGGCGCATCCCCGATCTGCTGGTGCAACTCGTCAGCGCGCAGAACCCGCACCAGGTGGTCACGCGCCTGATCACAGATATCGGCGATGCCATAACCCGCCGCCTTCTGGCGCTGGCCGAAGCGCAGCTGGGCCCGCCGCCCGTACCCTACCTGTGGCTGGCCTGCGGATCGCAGGGGCGGCAGGAGCAGACCGGCGTCTCCGATCAGGACAACTGCCTGATCCTCGACGACGCGGCCACGCCGCCCGATGACGAATATTTCGCCGCGCTGGCGAAATACGTCTCGGACGGCCTGGACGAGGCGGGGTATTTCTATTGCCCCGGCGACATGATGGCGACGAACATCAAGTGGCGGCAGCCGCTGCGCGTCTGGCGACAGTATTTCCGCGGCTGGATCAATACCCCGAACCCAGAGGCGCAGATGCTCGCCTCGGTCATGTTCGACCTGCGCCCGATCGGCGGCACGACAAGCCTGTTCTCCGACCTGCAGGCCGAAACCCTCGCGGCGGCCGCGAAGAACTCGATCTTCGTCTCTCACATGATCGCCAATTCGCTCAAGCATCACCCGCCGCTGGGACTGTTCCGCGGCTTCGCCACGGTGCGCTCGGGCGAGCACAAGAACACCATCGACCTCAAGCACAACGGCGTCGTGCCGGTGGTCGACCTCGGACGGATCTACGCGCTCAAGGGACAGCTGGCCGAGGCCAACACCCGCGCGCGCATCCTCGCCGGGATCGAGGCGGGCGCGGTCTCGACCTCGGGGGGGCGCGACCTTCTCGACGCCTACGACATGATCGCCGACACCCGCCTCGCCCACCAGGCCGCCCAGATCAAGCGCGGCGAGAAGCCCGACAATTTCATGGCGCCCGCCGATCTCTCCGATTTCGAGCGCAGCCACCTTCGCGACGCCTTCGTCGTCATCAAGACCATGCAGAATGCCGCCGGCTCGGGCCGCGGGCATCTGAGCTGAAAGATACCCCATGTTCTGGACCCTCGTCACCGTTTTCGTCGCAGGTTTTGCGGGCGCCGGCATCGGCTTGCTGCTGAGGTCCATCACGCGCAGGAAACTGCCCATGGGGATCGTCCCGATCTGCGCAGGCCTCACGATGATCGCCGCGACCGTGGGGCAGGAATACGGCTGGTATGACGGGGTTCGCTCGACAATGCCCGAGGACCTGGTGATCGTGTCGACGCGCGAACAGCAGGCCTGGTACCAGCCCTGGACGCAGGTCCGTCCCTGGGTGCGCGGCTTCCTGTCCTATTCGCCCGAAGAGACGATCGAGACCACCGCAGGTTCCGGCATCTTCGCCGTGCAGCTCCGCATCCAGGAGCGTTGGCAACCCCAGACGATCATGCCGATCCTGGTCGATTGCGGCGCCGACCGCTGGACCGACGTGACCCCGGACATGCAGTTCACCGATGCCGGGCAGCCCGAGGGCGTGCCCTGGCGCGAGACCGGCCCGGACGACCCCATCGTCAGCGCCGTCTGCGGGCGGGAGGCCGCAGGCACCTGACCTGACACGACCGGCCAAGGGGGCGTCGCGCGGACCGTCCCCACCGGCCAAGGACAAGGGGCAAGGAGGAGGGCCCCGCCACATGCTGACCCGACTTTCCCTGCGTCTGCGCATCTTCCTGTTCTTCGCCCTGATCGCGCTGGGCGGCTCGGCGCTCGTCATCGCCGGGCTGACCATCGGCTACCTCCGGCTGGGCGAGGCGCATGCCCTGAACTCCTTCGTGATCGCGGGGGCCGTGGCGGTCTTTGCCATCGGCGGGCTGACGACCTGGATCTGGGTGCTGTTCGACGAGCATGTGGCCCGGCCCGTCGAACGCCTCGCCGCCGATCTGCGCGCGCGCGCCCATTCCGACGTGGACCAGGCGATTGACCCCGCCGTCGCCCGCTACCTCGGCGATCTGGCACCCGCTGCCGATGCCGTCGCCGCCAACCTGACCGAAACGCGCAACGCCATGGCGCTGGCCGTGGGCCGCGAGACCGCCCGTCTGACCACCGAGAAGACGCGGCTCGAGACCCTGCTGGCCGAGGTGCCCGATGGCGTGATGTTCTGCACGCCCCATCACACCATCGCGCTTTACAACGGGCACACCCGCGACATTCTCGGCGAAAGCGACGCGCTCGGCCTCGGCCGCCCGGTGTCGGGCCTGTTGCGGATGGGGCCGATCCTGCAGGCCTATGACCGCCTGACCGCCAGCGGCAGCGACGAAGGCACCGATATCCTCGTGACCACCAAGGCCGGCGCGCGATTGCTTGAGGCGCGGCTGCGCCTTCTGCGCCTCGAAGGGCAGGAGACGGAGGGCGCGGGCTATGCGCTCACGCTGCGGGACGTGACCGCCGATCTGCAGGTTCAGGCCGAACGTGCCTACCTGCTCAACCACCTGCTCGAACGGCTCGAGGGCACCCTGCCCGCCCTGCCCGAAAGCGAGGAAAAATCGACCCTCGCCGCGCTGGTCGCCGAGACCGCCACGCGCAAGGCCAAGACCGACACGAAGTGGTGGCCGATGGAGGCGCTGACCGCCGAGGATCTCGGCGCAGGCCTCGCCGCCCGGCTCGAGCGCAAGGGGGTGCCGTTGGCCTGCGACCTCGGCATGACGCGGCTGCGCTGCGACGGCTTCGCGATGACGCGGATGCTGGAACGCCTTGCGCTGGACTGGACCAATGCGGGCGCCAAGACCCTGACCCTGACCATCGCCTCGGAAGGCGCCGACACTGCCGTGCTGAGCCTCGAGGCCGAAGGCGCCGCGCCCGCCGGGGCACAGTTGGACGGCTGGCTTGCCACACCGTTGTCCCCCGGGCTGTCGGGCTTCGCCGCAAGCGACGTTCTGCTCAGCCACGGCACCCGCCTGACCGTGGAGCCCGCGGGGCCCGGCCGCCACGCGCTGCGTCTGAACCTGCCCCTGGCCGAGCCGCGCGCCGCGGGCCCCACCCGCGTGGTGATGTACGACTTCGACCTCCTGAACGCCGAGATCCCCGAGGATCTGGCCGTCGCGGCACTCAAGTCGCTCAGCTTCGTGATCTTCGACACCGAGACCACGGGCCTCAATCCGCAGGTCGACGAGGTCTGCCAGATCGCCGCCGTGCGGGTCGTGAACGGCCGCATCATCGAGGGCGAGGACTTCGACATGCTGGTCAATCCCGGCCGCAGGATCCCCGCCGCCTCGACCGCCGTCCACCACATCACCGACGAGATGGTGGCCGACGCCCCGCCCGTCACCGAGGCGCTGCGCCGTTTCCATGCTTTCGCCGAAGGGGCGGTGCTGGTCGCCCATAACGCGCCTTTCGACATGAGCTTCCTCCGGCGGCGCGAGGCGGAGATCGGCAAACGCTTCGACCAGCCGATCCTCGACACGGTGCTGTGTTCCGCGATCCTCTACGGGCAATCGGCCGAGCATACGCTCGACGCGCTCTGTGACCGGCTGCACATCCGCATCCCCGAGGCCGCGCGCCACACCGCCATCGGCGACGCGATCGGCACGGCCGAGGCGTTCCGCAAGATGATCCCGATGCTGGAAGCGGCTGACCTGCCCAATTTGGGGGCACTCATCAAGGCATTCGACAGGCACAGCCGCCTGATCGAACATCTGAATTGACCCGCCCGGACCTTTCGCTATGCGAAGGGTCGGGTAACACGGAGGTGCCGACGGCATGGCACGCGTTCCGCTCTACAAGGCGACCGAAACGGAAATGATCCGCCGCATCGACAGCGGAGCATGGGAGGTCGGCCGCCGCCTGCCCAACGAATTCGTGCTGGCCGAGGAATTCGGGGTCAGCCAGGGCACCATGCGCCGCGCGCTGATGTCGCTCGAGGCGATGGGCTATCTCGACCGCAAGCCTGGCCGCGGCACGCTGGTGAGCCTGCCTTCGGCGATGCACGCCCCGTCAGCGCCCGTGATGTGCCTGACCGACGCCGAGGGTACGCCCCTGTCACTCGAGGTCTACCGCGCCCGCAGCGGCACCCGCGGCGCCACCCCGGGCGAGGCCGACCTTTTCGGCGCGGCCCGCCTTGCCGTGCTGGAACGGACATTGACCCGCGACGGGACGCGCGCAGCCCTCGACGAAATCGTCGTGCCCGAGGCCCTGATCCCTGCACTGGACGAGGATGCCGCCACCAGCCTCGCCGAGATTCTGACCGACGCCAGCCTGCCATTCGGGCAGATCACCGACAGCCTCGCCGCGGCCGTCACCAGCATGTCGGAGTCCGTCGCCCTCTCCTGCGACCGCTACACGGCGCTCCTGATCCTGACCCGCACGGCAACCGACACCGAGGGCCGCGTCATCGCACGCCAGACCCTGCGCCTGATCGCCGACGGGATCACATACGGCCCTTAACCGCTCATCAAGGTTAACGCGCGCCCTCTCCCCTTCATCTTGGCAAATACAACTCCCGCCCGCTGCCCGGCAGGCGGCTTTGCCGCCGAGAGGGGAGGCTCCCGAAATCTGCCACCGGCGCAAGGATGAAGACACGGGTGCCGTCAGATGCCGTCTATGCAGACGTATTTCGTATCGAGGTAATCCTCGAGCCCCTGGCTCCCGCCTTCCTTGCCCATGCCGCTTTCCTTCACGCCTCCGAACGGTGCCTCAACGGTGGTGATGAGGCCCGAGTTGATCCCGATCATGCCGTATTGCAGCTTTTCGTTGATGCGGAACGCCCGGCCAAGGTCGCGGGTGTAGACGTAGGAGGCGAGGCCGAAGACCGTTTCATTGGCCATGGCAATCGCTTCCTCCTCGGTCTCGAAGGTGAAGACGGGCGCCAGCGGTCCGAAGATTTCTTCGGTCGCAAAGGCCATGTCCTGCCTGGCCCCAGTCAGGACGGTCGGCTGAAAGAACGTGCCGCCCAGCTGGTGCCGCGACCCGCCCAGAACCACGGTCGCCCCCTTGCCCTTGGCGTCGTCGAGCAGTTCCTCGACCTTGGCCACGGCATCGAGGTCGATCAGGGGGCCCTGCGCGACCCCCTCCTCGCGCCCGTCGCCGACCTTGAGCGCGCGGGTCTTTTCCACCAACTTCTCGACGAAAGCATCATGGACGCTGGCCTGAACATAGATCCGGTTCGCGCAGACGCAGGTCTGCCCCGAATTGCGGTATTTCGAGACGATCGCCCCCTCGGCGGCGGCATCCAGATCGGCGTCCTCGAAAACGATGAAGGGCGCGTTGCCGCCCAGTTCCATCGACACCTTCTTCACCGTGTCGGCGGATTGGCGGATCAGTTCCTTGCCCACCTCCGTCGAGCCGGTGAAGGTCACTTTCCGTACTTCGGATCGTTCCATCATCGCCCCCGCGATGGCCCGCGCCGATCCGGTCACCACGTTGACCACGCCCGGAGCATAACCCACCTCTTCGGCCAACGCCGCCCAGGCCAGCCCGGAATAGGGCGTCGCTGTCGCGGGCTTGGCCACGATGGGGCAGCCGACAGCCAGCGCCGGCGCGACCTTGCGCGCCAGCATGGACGAGGGGAAATTCCACGGCGTGATCATGCCCACCACGCCCACCGGGTGCTTGGTGACGAGGATGCGCCGCCCGTTCACGCCCGCCGGCACGATCTCGCCCTTGGCGCGGCGCGCCTCTTCCGCGAACCAGCGCACATATTGCGCGCCGATGGCGATCTCGCCCTTCGCCTCGGCCAGCGGCTTGCCCATCTCGACGGTCAGCAGTTCCGCCAGAGCCGCCTGGTTGTCCATCAACGCATCATGCAGCTTCCATAGAAGGCCCACGCGCGTCATCAGGTCCATCGCCGCGAAATCGGCGAAAGCCCCTGCCGCCGCGTCGATGGCGCGCATCGTCTCGGCCTCGCCACAGGCGGGCACGGTGCCGATCACCTCGCCTGTCGCCGGGTTCGTCACGTCGATGGTTTTCCCGCTGTCGGCCCCGATCCACGCGCCGCCGACGAAATTCGCCTCACGCATCCAGCTTTGCCAATCGCTCATCGCATCTCTCCCATCTTGCGGGCCAGATCCAGCATCCTGCAGGAAAAGCCCCATTCATTGTCATACCAGCCAAAGACGCGCAGCATGCCGCCCTTGGCGCGCTTGATCTCGGGGCCTTGCACGATCACCGACTCGGGCCTTGCGCGCAGGTCGGTCGAGACCAGAACCCGGTCGGTGAACCCCACGATCGGCCCGGCGCGCTCGGCGAAAAAGGCCTGCGCCGCCTCGGCCTGTGGCCGTTCGCGGGTGATGACGGCAAGGTCCACGCAAGAGACCGAGGCCACCGGCACCCGCACCGCCGAGCCGGTGATCCGCCCCGCCAGATGCGGCAGAACCACATCGACCAGCTGCGCGGCACTTGTCGTCGTGGGCACCATCGAGAGCGCCGCCGCCCGGCTACGCGCGAGGTCCTCGCCCATGGGCTGATCCACCGTCGGCTGGCTGCCGGTGTAACAGTGGACCGTCGTCATCAGGGCGCTCTCCAGCCCCCATTCCGCGTCGATCATCGCCGCCAGCGGTGCCACCGCGTTCGTGGTGCAGGACGCGTTCGACACGATCCGGTGCGACGCGTTCAGCGCCGCGTCATTGGCGCCCAGAACAACGGTCACATCCGCCTCGGGCGATGGCCCCGAGACCAGCACCCGCGCGGCCCCGGCATCCAGCCCCGCCTCGGCGAAGCTGCGGGTGCGGGCAAGGCCGGTGCATTCCATCACCACGTCGATGCCCGACAGGTCCAGGAGCGCAAGGTCTGCAACCTGCGTGAACGGCAGCGCGCGGTCGCCTACGCGCAACACGCCCTCGCCCGCCTCGACCCGCTCGGGCCACGGCCCGAAGACGCTGTCGTATTCGAAGAGATGTGCGCAGGTCGCCAACGGCGCGATGTCGTTCAGCGCCACGATCTCGATCTCGGGCCAGCCGCCCTTCAGCCACGCCCGCAGCACCGAGCGCCCGATGCGCCCGAACCCGTTGATCGCCACCCTGATGGTCATGCGCTGCCCCCTGCCCGTCGGCCAAGTCATGCCCCTGCCCGCGGCGCGGCGCAAGGGCAGCCCATTCCCCTGCCCCGCGCGCCGCGCTAGAAAGGGCCGCAGCAGCGGAGAACGAGATGACCCCAGACACCCGACAGACCCGCGTGACGACCAGCCACTGGGGCGCCTTCGAGGTGGTGACCGAAGGCGACCGCATCGTCGAGGCGCGACCCTTTTCGCAAGACCCCTCGCCGCCGGGCATCCCCGCGATCCTGCCCGCGGCCGTCCACCATTCCAGCCGCGTCGCGCGCCCCTCGGTCCGGCGCGCGTGGCTTGCCACCCGCGACCGCGCGGGCCGGGGCGATGGCGACTACGTCACGCCGCCCTGGGACGAGGCGCTGGACATCGCGGCGCAGGAGATCGACCGGGTGCGCAAGACCTATGGCAACGGGGCGATCTATGGCGGGTCCTATGGCTGGGCCTCGGCGGGGCGGTTCCACCATGCGCAAAGCCAGGCCCACCGCTTTCTCAACGTCATCGGTGGTTATGTCGCCAGCTTCGGCAGCTATTCGACCGGCTGCGCGCAATCCATCATCCCGCATGTCTTCGGCGAGAACTTCATGACCCTCACCTACGAGGCGCAGGACAGTTACGCCACCATCGCCGAGCATACGGAAACGCTGGTCATGTTCGGGGGCATCAACCCCAAGAACAGCCAGGTGTCGATGGGCGGCATCACCGAACACCAGACCGCGGGCTGGTTCGACCGCTTCGCCGAAAAGGGCATGCGCTGCATCAACATCGGCCCGCAGCGGGGCGACGCGCCCGCGGGGTGCGAGTGGCTCCCCTGTCGGCCCGGATCGGATACCGCGCTGATGCTGGCGCTGGCCCATGTGCTGGAAACCGAGGGGCTGAGCGACCATGCCTTTCTCGACCGCTACACGACCGGCTTCGACCGTTTCCGCCCCTACCTGATGGGCGAGACGGACGGGCAGCCCAAATCCCCCGATTGGGCCGCGCCGTTGACCGGCGTTCCGGCAGAGACCATCCGCGACCTCGCCCGCCGCATGGCCGCGACGCGCACGCTGATCACGGTGGCATGGTCGCTGCAACGGCAGCACCACGGCGAGCAGCCCTACTGGATGTCCGCCGTGCTGGCGGCGATGCTGGGCCAGATCGGCCTGCCGGGGGGCGGCGTGGGGTATGGCTATGGCGCCATCGGCGGCATCGGCAAGGATTTCCGCCCGATGGGCGGCATGACCCTGCCGCAGGGCACCAACGCCGTGCCGGACGTGATCCCCGTGGCCCGCGTGGCCGACATGCTGCTGAACCCAGGTCAACCCTATGACTTCAACGGCGAACGCCGCAGCTACCCCGATATCCGCCTCGTCTACTGGGCGGGCGGCAACCCGTTCCACCACCACCAGGACCTGAACCGCCTGCACGAGGCCTGGACCCGGCCCGAGACGATCATCGTGAACGAGCCGTGGTGGACCGCCACCGCCCAGCGCGCCGATATCGTGTTCCCGACGACCACCCCCTACGAGCGCGAGGATATCGGGCGCAGCCCGCTGGACGATTACCTGTTCCACATGCCCGCCCTCATCCCGCCCGTGGGCGAAGCGCGCGACGATTACGCGATCTTCGCCGGGCTGGCCGAGCGCATGGGTTTGGGCAATGCCTTCACCGAAGGGCGCGATGCCGACGCATGGATCGACCATCTCTACACCGGGTTCCACCGGCGCGCGACGGCTGCGGGCATTTCCGTGCCGTCGCTGACCGAACTGCGCGAGAGGAACTGGGTCAAGCTCGACATCGCCACGCCGGAACAGCCCAAGCCGATCCTGCGCCGCTTCCGCGCCGATCCCGAAGGCGCGGCGCTCAAGACGCCGTCAGGCCGGATCGAGATCTTCTCCGAGCGGATCGACGGCTTCGGCTACGACGATTGCCCCGGCCACCCTGTCTGGCTGCCGCCCGCCGAATGGCCGGGCGCCGCGACCGCCGAGGCGCCCCTGCACCTCGTCTCGCCACAACCGGGCGACAAGCTGCATTCGCAGCTCGAGGCGGCGCTGGCGGATGTGGAGGGCGCGCGGCCAGAGACCATTCTCATCCATGAAACGGATGCGGCCAGCCGGGGCATCGCCACCGGAGATCTCGTGCGCGTGTTCAACAGGCGCGGTGCCACGCGGGCGCGGGCGCGCGTGACCCCGGACATCCTTGCGGGTGTCGTCGCACTGCCCACTGGCGCGTGGTTCGGGGCGCCGGGCGGAAACATCGACCCGCAGGGCAACCCCAACGTGCTGACCCGCGATGTGGGCACCTCGCGCCTCGGGCAGGGCACCAGCGCCCATTCCGCGCTGGTCGAGGTCGAAAAGGCGTAGGGCAGGCAATCCTGCCCGACCCTACCGACGTGCGGCCACCTCCTCGGCGACGGCCTGCTTGTACAGCTCCCGTATCCGCCGGGTCACGGGCCGCGCACCATCCCCGATGGCTTTGCCGTCGATCGTGGCCACCGGCGTCTGCGCCCCGAAAGTGCCGGTCAGGAAGGCCTCGTCGGCGCTATACGCCTCGTAAAGCGAGTAGTTCTTTTCGAAGACAGGGATACCGTCCTTGCGGCAGAGCTCGATCACCTTGGCCCGCGTCACCCCGTTCATGCAGTAATCCCCGGTCGAGGTCCAAACCTCTCCCCGTCGCACGATGAAGAAGTTGCAGGCGTTCGTCGTGTTCACGAACCCATGCGGATCGAGCATCAGCGCTTCGTCCGCGCCCGCCTGTTCCGCCTGAAGGCAGGCGATCACGCAATTCAGCTTGGAGTGGCTGTTGAACTTGGCGTCCTGGCTGTGCGGCAGGCCGCGCACCTGCGGCACGCTGGCCAGCCTGATCCCCGCCGATTGCAGCCGGTCCACCGGCCTGGAATGTTCCATCAGGATCACCAGCGTCGGCCCCGAACGGCTGAGCGAGGGGTGCTGGAACGGGCGCACCTTGACCCCCCGCGTCAGCATCAGCCGGCAATGGGCGTCCGTCTCCATCTTGTTGGCGGCTCGCGTCATCTCCAACGCTTCGAAGATGCCTGCGCGGTCCATCCCGACATCGAGGCTGACCGCGTGGCACGAGTCGAAGAAGCGATCCATGTGCGCGTCGAAAAACGCCCAGACCCCGTCATAAAGGCGCAGCCCCTCCCACATGCCGTCGCCCAGCATGAAGCCGCTGTCGTAGACCGAAACCTTGGCCTCGTCGCGATGCTTCAACTCGCCGTTGATGTAGATGAGGATGTCGCGGTTGCGCGGATCGTCCTCGGCGTCATGGGTGGTCTGGTGCTCTGTCGTCATCGGTCTTTCCTCCGGCCGTGTCGACCGCATCGGCGGCGTCGGCCCTGTTCGTGCATCACAGCATCTGTGCATCGCCGCACGGGACGAGTCGAGCGTGTTCGCCTATGTTCAACTACAGAGACAGGAGGGCGACCCATGGCCGACACGGAACTGCGCAAGATCCAGACACAGGGCGTGCATCACATCACGCTGATCGGGGCCGACCGTCAGACAACCATCGATTTCTGGGAAGGCGTGCTTGGCATGCCCTTCGTCTTCGATCAGCCCAACCTCGACGATCCCAAGGAAGGGCATCTCTATTTCGATCCCGGTGACGGGCGGCTGATCACCGTCTTCACCAACGAGACCCGCCAGCCCGACGCAAGCCCGGTGCCCGAGGCGACCGGATCCCTGCATCACCTTGCCCTGTCGGTCAGCCAGGCGACCTTCTGGCAGATCGCCGAACGGCTCGATGCGCGCGGCGTCAAGCATTCCGGGCCGGTGGACAGGGGCTTCATGGATTCGATCTATTTCCGCGACCCTCTGGGTCTCAGGATCGAACTTGCCTCCTACCGCTTCGAACCACCCGAGGGATGCAGGCATGCGGATGTCATGATCGAGGCCCACAAGATCCGCGTCGCGCGCGGTGACGGTCACATCGACAGGGTTCACCTTGCAGATGCGATCGAGGCCCTTGTCCGCCGGGGACAATCCTCGCTCTCGCGGGACAGATCGGCGCGAAACCCCTACTGACGCCGGGCCGCGTGGCCGGGATAACCCCGTGAGGTCACAAAATCGTCGCGCCATGCCGATGCAGTCGAGCGATGTGCGCAGATCATCGACCCGCCATCGGGCGTGGAACGCCGGACCCGCAACGTGAGCGAGCACCGGAACTCGTTCTGCCGCCCGACGGCGTCCCGAGCATGGAGGACGAAAGGACGAAAGCGCTACGCCGCCAAACGCTTGCCTCGGCTTTTCAAGGATGGGCACATCTGAAGGCCGGGGGGCATCATGAAAAATATCTGAAATTTGCCAATTAAAACGTATCTTTAGATATAAAGCCCCAGCGCCCTCAGCCCCCCGTTCTTCCCCCTGAACTCATCCCGCGAGGGACCGCCGCAGCGGGATCAGCACTCCGGCAGGTTCACGGCAAGCCCGCCGAGGCTGGTTTCCTTGTACTTGGTCGACATGTCGAGGCCGGTCTGGCGCATCGCCTCGATGCAATTGTCGAGCGGCATGAAATGAGTGCCGTCGCCGCGCAAGGCCAGCGAGGCCGCCGAGACAGCCTTGATCGCGCCCAGCCCGTTGCGCTCGATGCAGGGCACCTGCACCAGCCCGCCGACCGGGTCGCAGGTCATGCCGAGGTGATGCTCGAGCGCGATCTCGGCGGCATTCTCCACCTGCTCGTTCGTGCCACCAAGCGCCGCACACAGCCCCGCCGCTGCCATGGCGCTGGCCGATCCGACCTCACCCTGGCAGCCCACCTCGGCGCCCGAGATGCTGGCGTTGTGCTTGATCAGCCCGCCGATGGCCGAGGCCGCCATGAGGAACCGCCGCCGCCCCTCCTCGGTCGCGCCGATGCAATGGTCGCGGTAGTAGCGCAGCACCGCGGGCACGACGCCCGCCGCGCCATTGGTAGGCGAGGTCACGACGCGGCCCCCCGCGGCATTTTCCTCGTTCACCGCCATGGCGTAGACCGACAGCCAGTCGTTCACCGTATGCGGCTGCGCGAGGTTCGAGCCGCGCTCGGCCATCAGCTGATCGTGGATCTTCTTCGCCCGCCGCTTGACCCGCAGGCCGCCGGGCAGTTCCCCCTCCATCCGCAACCCGCGGTCGATGCAATCGTCCATCGCCTGCCAGACCGCATCGAGCCGCGCCTGAACCTCGCGGGCGGGGTGGCGGGCGGTCTCGTTGGCCCATTTCATCTCGGCGATGGTCTTGCCCGCACGGCGGCCCATCTCCAGCATCTCGGCGGCGGAGCCGAAGGGATAAGGATAGCCCGCGGCCTCTTTCTCGTCGTGCAGCGCCTGCGCGCCGCCATGGGCCTGCGCCTCCAGTTCCTTCGCGGTGGCGATGAACCCGCCGCCTATCGAGTAGTAGGTCTCCTCCATGTAGAGGTTCCCGGCGGCGTCATGGGCGCGCAGGATCAGACCGTTGGCATGACCGGGCAGCGGCGGGCCGTAGTCGAAGACAAGGTCGGTGTCGGGATCGAAGCGCAGCGGCGGCAGGCCGGGCGGCGTGACGGTGCGGGTGGCCCGGATCTCACCCTCCAGCGCCTCGGCGCGGTCGGGGTCCAGCGTGGCGGGCTCGAACCCGGCGAAGCCGAGGATCACCGCCCGGTCGGTCGCGTGCCCCTTGCCGGTGAAGGCGAGCGAACCGTGCAGCGAGGCCGACAGCGCGGCGAGATCGCCTGCCCCCGGTTCCTTCTCGCGGCCACCGCGCAGGTCAGCGAGGAAGCGGGCCGCCGCGCTCATGGGGCCCATCGTGTGCGAGGACGAGGGGCCGATGCCGATCTTGAAGATGTCGAAGACGCTCAGGAACATGTCCCACCAGATAGCGCATTCGCACGCGATCCCCGACAGGAAAGCGACCGCCGCAGGCAGGAACCCGACGCGCGGGGTGTCAGGCCGATGCGGCCTCGGCCTCGCGGTCGCTTTCGGCCTGTTCCGCCGCCCATGTGCCCGCGGCCTCGACCGCGACGACCGAGGATGTCGGCAGGACGCCGAGATAGGCCTCGGTCTCGTCCGCGGGGGCGGTGGCGCGGCGGGTCATGCGCCAGGCGGCATAGGCGGCCATGACGGCGAAGGTCGCGCCGAGCACCAGCCAGAAGGCATAGGGGCCAAGCCCCTGCATCGCCCAGCCCGCCAAAAGCGGCCCGAGGATCGCCCCCAGCCCGAAGGTGAAGACCAGCCCGCCCGAGGCCGCCGGCATCTCCTCGGCCGAGAGGAAGTCGTTGGCATGCGCGATCAGCAGCGCATAGAGCGGCGTCGTCATGCCCCCCGCAAGAAAGGCCGCCCCCATCAGCGGCCAGAGGCCCCAGTCGGCCAGCGTGTCCGGTCCGCTGCCCGCAAGCCACCCCAGCCCGCAGGCCAGCGCCCCCATGACGGCGGTGCCGAAGATCACCTTGCGCCGGTCGAACCGGTCCGACAGCCAGCCGATCGGGAATTGCAGCAGCAGGGCGCCCCCGAACAGCATCGCCACGAAGAGCGCGATCTGGTTGGCGCTGAGCGCGATCTGGCTGCCGAAAACCGCCCCCATGCCCGATTGCGTGGCATAGACGCCGCCCAGCAGGAAAATGCCCACCGTGCCCAAGGGTGAGCCGACGAAAAGCCCGCGCAGAGACATCGGCTTGGCGACCTCGACCGCGGGGGCGGGGGTGACCGACAAGAGGATCGGCGCGAAGGAGATCGAGACGAGGATCGAGGCCCCGATGAACAGTGCCGAGGTCGCCGCGTCGCCCAGCGTCAGCAGGCCCTGCGCCCCGATGATGCCCAGCGTCTGCGCGATCATGTAGGTCGACAGCACCTTGCCGCGCGTCTCGTTCGTGGTGGCGTTGTTCAGCCAGCTTTCGGCGGCGACATAGATGCCCGACATGCAGAAGCCCACGAGGATGCGCAGCACTGTCCACGCCCAAGGCTCGGCCCAGAGGGTGAAGGCGATCAGGCCCGCCGACATGAAGCTGCCCAGTGCGGCGAAGACCCTCACATGCCCGACCCGCTGGATCAGCACCGGCGTGTAGCGCGCGCCCGACAGAAATCCGAGGAAATACCCCGAGGTGACGACGGCCAGTTCGGCGGCGCTGAACCCCTCGATCCCGCCGCGCAGGCCGATCAGGGTGAAGTGCATGCCGTTGCCCAGCATGATCAGGACGATACCGAGCAGAAGGGCCCATACGCCCGACAAGACATGCAGCATGGGATCTGCCTTTCCCGTGAACGTGAACGCCTCGGACGTTTCATCTCACGTTGCGGCCTGCGCATGCTGCACCGCAGCGCCGCATGTCCGGCCTTTTGCGACACGGGGCCTGCGGTGGCTGCCTCAGGCGCTGCGCACCGTGTCACCGGGCAGGAAAACCGGATCGAGGCGCACCACCTCGTCGGTCAGCGCGTTGGCCGCGATCAGCTCGGCGGCCCGCCTGCCAATGGCGTGGCGCTGGCTGTCCATCGTGGCGATGCGCATCGGCAGGCCGTCCAGCACTTCGAAACTGTTGAACCCCGCCAGCCCGATCCGGCCGGGGATATCCATGCCCTTTTCCAGACAGTAGAGCAGGCCACCCGCGGCGTTGATGTCGCTGTTGTAGTAGAGGAAATCGAGGTCCGGTGTCCGTGTCAGGATCTCTTCGGTCATGCCCCGCCCGGTGCCAAAACCGGAACTACCCGCGTAAAGGCAGCTGTCGGCAAGGCCAAGTCCCGCCTCGGCCAGCCCCTGCTCGAACCCCTGCCGCCGTTTCTGCGCGCGGTGGTCGCGCGTCGAGGACGAACCGCAATAGCCGATCCGCCGATAGCCCCGCGCAGCGATCTCGCGCGCCATCTGGCGGCCGGCCTCGGTGTGGCTGATGCCGACGCAGGCGGCCACGGGCGTTCCGTCCACGTCCATCACCTCGACGATGGGAATACCGGCGTTGGCCATCATCGCGCGGGCGGCCTCGTTATGCTCCAGCCCTGCCACGATCAGGCCCGAGGGCCGCCAGCTGAGCATCTCGTAGATCACGTTCTCCTCGTGGTCGTCGTCGTATTGCGACGTCCCGATCACGGGTTGAAGCGGCGTTTTGTCAAGTACCTCGCCGATGCCCGCCAGCACATCGGGGAACACCATGTTCGACAGCGAGGGGATGACCACCCCCACCAGGTTGACCCGGTTCGAGGCCAGCGCACCCGCGATCTTGTTGGGGACATAGCCAAGCCGACGGGCGGCGCCGAACACGCGTTCGCGGGTCTTGTCCGAGACGTCGCCGCGGTTGCGCAACACGCGGCTGACGGTCATCTCGGACACGCCCGCGGCGTCGGCCACGTCTCGCAGGGTCATCTGCGGCTTGCCGTCGAAAGGATTGCGTCCGCGCAAAAGCCGGTCCTTCAGGGAGGTAGCGCTATCGGCTTCCTTGATACGGGCGCAGGCGGGATGCTGCAAGCGCGATGGTCGTCTCCGGGTGTTCCGATGGATCGAGCCGCATGAACACGGGGCGCAGGGCCCCTCGGGTCACCGCATCCGTGCAGGCTTCGGGCGCGTTCCGGACGGGACAGGGCTCGCCGGACATGCGCCAAGGTAAGGATTTACCTATCGTCGGCAGGGTTGACTCGAATCCACATCGTCGGGTCAGATAAGTGCATCAACATCCCATTCATTATCATCGCGACCATCATGCCGAATTCATTGAAACAAGCCAGGAACATAAACCCGATCTCGTGCTGACATCGTCGCGCCGGATCACCCGACGTATCCGCATGTCGTGACACGGGCGCCACGCGCTCCGAAAGGCGCCCGCAGATCATCCGCGCGATGCCCCTTTGCCGGGGTCGCTGCTCGTTCGTCGCGGCAGCGCCACGATTAAAGTAAAGATCATTACCGGAGATACCCATGGCCACCTACACCTTCACCGGATTCACCCTGGCCAGCGGCACATTCGACGGGCCCACGACGGTCACGCTGACCGCGTCCGAGGTCACATCGGTCATCTACGAATACGAGACGGTCGGCGCGGCGACGAACGACTTCGGCATCCCCGAGGTGGTCGCCGCCCCCGGCAGCACGGTCTTCAGCCTCGACCCCGGCAACGATCCTTTCGACGCGGTCTATATCTTCACCCTCGATCTCGGCGGGCCGGTCATCACGGTCCTGCAGATCCAGGAGGCCTCGACCGGCCTCGAGCATTTCGTGTTGCTGGACGGGGACGGGGTCGTATCGACGCCGACGACGGCGGCGGAATGGGCCACCATCGAGTCGCAGATCGTGTCGGCGGACCAGGTGTCCGGGGGCGTCTGGGCGCCCGGCGCGCCGCTCGAATTCGGGAATGTCACGCCGGATCGGCCTGGCTTCACCGAGAACGATAACTGGGTCGGCACCGGCGATGACGAGATTTTCCAGGCCGGTGCAGGCGATGACACGCTGTCGGGCATGGGCGGGGCCGATACCATTGATGGCGGCACCGGGGATGACATCATCGACGGCGGCGAGGGTTTCGACGACCTGAACGGCGGCACCGGCGACGACATCATCACGGGCGGCGAGGGCGACGACACGATCATCGGGGCCGAGGGCGCGGACACCATCCTGGGCGGCGACGGCGACGACTCGATCTTGAGCGACTTTGCAGGGCTGGGCCTCCCCTACGACGACAGCGTGGACGGCGGTGCCGGGGATGACAGCATCTTCACCGATGAGGGCAGCGATACCGTGACCGGTGGCAGCGGCGACGACACGCTGCACGGAGGGTTCGGGGATGATCTGCTTGAGGGCGAAGGCGACAATGACCTGCTGCTGGGCGACAACGGCAATGACACGCTGAACGGCGGCGACGGCGACGACTCCCTGCTCGGGAGCTGGGGCGATGACAGCCTGGATGGAGGGTTCGGCAGCGACACCCTGCAAGGGGGCGAGGGCCATGACTTCCTGATTGGAGGGTTCGGCAACGATCTGCTGGAAGGGGGCGGCGGCGCAGATACGCTTGTAGGGTTCAGCGGGGACAACACGCTGCGCGGTGGAGACGGAACCGACATTCTGAACGGTGCCTCCGGCAACGACTTGCTCGAGGGAGGTGCCAACGAAGACGATCTTTTTGGTAGCAGCGGCAATGACACGCTGCGCGGTGGCACCGGCGACGACACCCTTCTGGGCGGCGACGACAACGACCTGCTCGAGGGTGGCACGGGCAACGACTCGATCCAGGGCGATGACGGCGACGACGAGATCCTGTTCACCGTCGGCAGCGACGGCAATGACACGATCGAGGGCGGCGCGGGCAGCGACACCATCACGATCTTCGGCGCAGGTTTCGCCGATGTGGAGATCCGGCCCGGCGTCGGCGGCAGCTACCAGGTTCTGACGGGCGGGGCTGGCGACCTCGATGTGACGGGTGTGGAATACATCCGGTTCCATGACGAAGGCACGCTGTACGGGATCTTCATGGGCGACGGCACCGATGGTGCCTTTACGGTCGTGAACACCGCCACGCTGCTGGGGTTCGGCAGCGACGGCAACGAGACGCTGCAGGGCGGCGACCTTGCCGACACGATCGACGGTGGCGGCGGCGCTGACAGCCTGTCGGGCGGCGACGGCGGCGACAGCATCACCGGCGGCACCGGCGCCGACACGCTGAGGGGCGAGGTCGGCGACGACACGCTGATCGGCGGCGACGGTGCGGACAACATGAACGGCGGGACGGGCGACGACCTGCTGGAAGGCGGGATCGGCGCGGATACGCTGGACGGGTTCACCGGCGACGACACCCTGCGCGGCGGGGCGGACGGCGACCAGATCACCAGCACGGCGGGCGCGAACCTGATCGAGGGAGGCGCAGGCAACGACACGATCATCGGCGGCAGCGACAACGACACGATCGTGGGCGGCGACGCTGACGACATCATCGCCGACGACAGCGGCGCGAACCAGATCCAGGGCGGTGCGGGCAACGACACGATCACCGGTGGGTCAGGCCCCGACGGCATCGACGGCGGAAGCGGAGACGACAGCATCACCGGCGGCGGCGGCGATGACCTGATCCAGGGGTCCGAGGGCGCCGACACGATCTTCGGCGGCGAGGGCAACGACACGATCACCAGCGACGCGCTCGACATCGGTGTTCCCTTCGACGACAGCGTCGATGCGGGCGGCGGCCATGACAGCGTCTTTGCCGACTGGGGCGACGACACCGTGATCGGTGGCAGCGGTGACGACACGCTGGTCGGCTGGGTCGGCGACGACCTGCTGCAGGGTGGCGGCGACAATGACCTGCTGATCGGCGGCACGGACAACGACACGCTGGACGGCGGTGACGGGGCCGATACGCTGGAGGGCGGCAGCGGCAACGACCTCCTGCAAGGCGGGTGGGGCAATGACAGCATCGACACCGGGGCGGGCGTCGACACGGTCGAAGGCGGCGGCGGGGATGACACCATCCTGGTCGATTTCGGCATCACCGACAACGGAGCGGATGTCGACGGGGGCGAGGGCAACGACCTTGTCCGGATCACCGGCGTCACGCTGGACGATGCCAACTTCATCATCGGAACCACCGGCGTCATTGTCTGGACCCCTACCGCCAGCGTGACCGTCACCAACGTGGAGATCCTTCACTTCGTGGACGGGGACGACTCTCTGGCGCTGTTCTTCGGGGACGAGGCGGACGACTCCAGATTTTTCGGAAGCAGCAGCCCCGCCGTGATCGCCGATGGTGGTGGCGGGAACGACACGATCAGCGGCTCGAACAACGCCGACACGCTGCGAGGCGGCGAAGGTGCCGACAGCCTCCATGGAATGTTCGGCGATGACATCATCCAGGGCGGTTCAGGCGACGATACGCTCAGCGACGGTTCCAGTGCTTCGACCCTGCACGGCGAAAGCGGCGATGACAGCATTTCAGGCGGCTCCGGCAATGACGTGCTGACCGGCGGCGACGACAACGACACGATCATAGGCGGCTACGGTGACGACAGCATCTCGGGCGGGGACGGAGATGATCTGATCAACATCCAGCGGGGCAGCGATACGGTCGACGCCGGAGCAGGCGACGACACGATCGTGAACCTTCTGGGCTTCGGAGAATCCGGATCAACCAACCAGATCGACGGCGGCACCGGGTTCGACATCCTCGACCTGGGCCCCATCGATTCCTCGCAGGCCACGATCACCAGCGCGTCGGGCACGACCACGGTGACGGTGGACGACGTGGACTACATCCTCACCAACGTCGAGCTCGTCCAGTTCAGCGACGGTTTCGTGAGCGTCGGCGCGCCCACCATCCCGACGCCGGGCCGCGACTTCATCACCGGAAGCAGCGCGTCCGAGCTGATCGACGGCCTCGACGGGGCCGACACGATCACCGGCGGGGGCGGCAACGATACGCTGATCGGCGGCAGGGGCGACGACATCCTCATCGGCGGTACGGGCGACGACAGTCTGGCAGGGGGCGACGACAACGACAGCATCCTGGCCGGCGGCGGCAAGGACACGATCGACGGCGGCACGGGCACCGACACGCTGATGATCGAGGGCGATCTGACCGATCACGACATCTCGGTCAACGGAACCGCTGCGGTGGTCGAGGGGTTGGGCAACAGCTACGAGATCGACAATGTCGAGATCCTCATCTTCGACGATATCACCATCGACCTGACGGTGCTCGGCACGCCGACACCCGGCAATGACCTCATCTTCGGCACCGGCACGGGCGAGGTGATCGACGCGCTGGCGGGCGATGACATCGTCTTCGGCGGGGGCGGCAACGACACGCTGATCGGCGGGTTGGGCAATGACACGCTGTTCGGTGGCGACGGCGACGACCTGTTCGAATACACCCTGACGCTCGGCGAAAGCGACGTGATCGACGGCGGCGCGGGGCAGGACACGGTCGTGGTCGCGAGCAACGCCACGGATTTCGACATGTTCGAATTCGAGGGCGATCTCGTTCTCCTGTCCACCGTGAACTTCGAGGACAGCCTGACCCTGTCGGGGATCCAGGAGATCGAGTTCGACGATGTGACGGCCACGGTGATCTTCGGCACGGCTGGAAACGACAGCCTTGGCGGCGGCACCGATCCGCTGTTGCTGGTGGCGCTGGAAGGGGACGATACGCTGATCGGTTCGTTCGGCAACGACACGATCCTCGGCGAAGGCGCGGCCAACAGCATCGACGCGGGCGACGGCAACGACAGCGTGCTTGCCTTTGGTCAGGGTGCGAGCACCATCGACGGGGGTGCAGGCGATGACACCCTTCGGAGCGGGGCGGGAGACGACAGCTTCTCTGGCGGCGACGGCAACGACAGCATCGAGAGCGGAACGGACGACGACACATTGCTTGGTGGTGAAGGCAACGACAGCCTCTCCGGCAGTTCTGGCGAAGACCTCCTTGAGGGTGGCGATGGAGACGACCTGCTACACGGCTTCTCCGATAACGACACGCTTCATGGAGACGACGGCAACGACAGCCTGTCCGGGGGCGGCGACGACGACCTGCTCTTCGGCGGTGTGGGCCATGACACCCTTGACGGCGGGCGGGACAACGACACACTCCACGGCGGTATCGGGAACGACAGCCTTGTCGGATTCAACGAGAACGACCTTCTCTTCGGAGAAGAGGGCAACGACACGCTCGATGGCGGCAACAACAACGACACGCTCGACGGCGGCGACGGTCACGATCTCCTGCTCGGCGGCAATGGCGACGACAGTCTCGTTGGGGGCGACGGCAATGACACGCTCGACGGCGGGTGGGACACCGACACGCTGATCGGCGGCGCGGGCAACGACCTGCTGATCGTGAATACGTTCTTCGGAGGCACAAGCAGCGTGGATGGTGGCGCAGGCGTCGATACGCTCGACCTGTCGACAAGATCCTCCACCTCGGCCTCCATCATTACCGTGGGTGCATCCACCAACATCGTCTTCAGTTCCTACACCGTAAACGTCACCGGTGTGGAACTGGTGCAGTTCTCGGACATCTTGCTGAACCTCGGCCTGTCCACGACCCCCAGCACGGGGCCCGATGTCCTGACCGGAACCGAAGACCCGGACCTGCTCGACGGGCTTGCAGGGCATGACACCATCTACGGCGAGGGTGGCAACGACACGCTGCTGGGCGGCCCCGGCGTCGACAGCATCATGGGCGGCGACGGCGATGACGAGCTGCGCGGGAATCTGAACGGCGACACGATCTACGGCGGGGCCGGGTCCGACGTGATCTACGGCAATTTCGGCTTCGACAGCCTCTATGGCGGCAGTTTCGCTGACACGATCTTCGGCGGGAACCAGGACGACCAGATCTGGGGCGAAGGCGGGCAGGATCTGCTGGTGGGCCAAACGGGCAACGACACGATCTGGGGTGGCGACGGGTTCGACCTGATCCGCGGCGGCGCGGATGACGACCTGCTCTACGGCGGGGATCGGGGCGACACCCTGATCGGCGGCATCGGGAACGACACGGTTTACGGCGATGACGGTAACGACCGGCTCGACGGCAATGACGGCGACGACCTGCTCGAAGGTGGTGCCGGTCAGGACAACCTCTTCGGCGGCGCAGGGGCGGATACGCTTCTGGCTGGCGAGGACAACGACCGCATCTTTGCAGGAACAGGCGACGACCTGATCGACGGGGGCACCGGCAACGACACGATCTTCGGCGCGGGCGGGGTGGACACCTTCGTCTTCGGCCCGGATTTCGGCGACGACGTGATCCGCGATTTCGACCCCAACGGAGAGCTGATCGACCTGACGGCGCTGCCTTCGGGTTTCCTGATGAGCATCGGCTCGGTCGCAGGCGGCACGCTTGTCACCACGTCGCAAGGGACGATCCTTCTGGAAGGCGTCGACGTCAGCGACGTGACGATGGACGACTTCCTGCTCTGAGGGCGCGGCGATGCGGGTTTTCCCGCCTCGCTGCGCGCTTGACGAAAGGCCACGGCATAGCGACGCTCTCGCTCGGTGCACCCGGTCCAGACGCGGTGCCCGGACGGGCCAGACGACCCATGTTCGGGTCCGCAGCGCTCGCCTTTTCCTGAACGAAGGACGAGTGACATGGGTTACAGTTTCACAGGGACCGTCGGGGGCGCCGTCGTATCGGTATCCACGGCAGAGGCCGATGTGGCGATCATCCCCGATTTCGACGGCGACGGCATCCCGGACATCATCCTGTCCAGCGCCTGGAAACCCGTGCCTGGGCTCGGGAACGCGGGGGTCATCCACATCATATCCGGCGCCGCGCTCGCATCGCTCGACGCGCTCGACGGGGTGCTGGACGGGATCATCCCCTTCGACCTCCTGACGGGGTCGGGTCCGGGCGTCTACACGCTGACCGGCTCGGTCACGAACGGGTATGCCGGCGACAATGTCATCGCGCTGGAGGATATCGACGGCGACGGGTTGGCCGATTTCCTGATCGGATCGCTCTTCGGTGCGCCGGCGCCCGGCTTCACCTTCGAGATGTGGGCGGCCTACGTGATCACCTCGTCCAGCCTCGCCGATGCGGATGCGGCCGATGGGGTGGTGGACTTCCAGGTCGATCTCGACACGGCGATCCAGCAACCCGGAAACTTCCTGCTCGGGGCGGGCAGTCCGTCTTTTCCGTATTCAGCCAGCATTATCGGAACCGGCGACCTGAACGGCGACGGTATCTCGGACCTGCTGGTCGGGGACGTGAGTTCGCCCATGTTCTACCTGATCAACGGCACCACGTTGCAGGCGCTCGACCTGGCCTCGGGCGGGGCGATGTCGACGATCTCGCCCAGCGCGATCGGCTCGATTCCGGGCAGTTTCAAGATCATTTCGGACGGGGGGCTCATCGCGCTCGACCTTGGGGGCGACTTCAACGGCGACGGTGTGGCCGACCTGCTGGTGGTCTCACCGATCAACAGTCCGACCGGCTCGGGCAACACGATCGTGGCGAGCCTTGTGACCCTCGCCGGGTTGCAGGCGGCGGACGGGCTGGACGGCGCGACCGACCGGACGGTCACGATCTCGAACGCGATCGGGTTGAACGGCACCTACGGGTTCTACGGCATTCCGGCGGGCACGGCCATTTCGGCGATACAAAGCCTCGATTTCAGCGGTGACGGGATTTCGGACATTGCCATGGGGGCCCGGAACGCGTCCGTGGTCTATCTCATCGAAGGCACGGCGGCCGCGCTGCAAGCGCTCGACGCCCTCGACGGAACCGTCGACAACGAGGTCGACGTGAGCAGGATCGCCGGTGTCGGCGGCTCCTATATCCTGAACGGTCCGACCTTCTCGCAATTCGGCGTCGCGATGGCCAGCGCCGGGGATGTCGATGGTGACGGGCGTACCGACCTGCTGATCGGGGCGTCGGGTCTGGACCGGAGCGGGTCCAGCTCCGAGGATCAGGGCGGGGTCTACCTCGTCACCATGGCCGCGGTCGCGCTTGCCGACGGGATGGATGGCACGGTGGACGGGTCCGTCGACATGGTGCATGTGCCCGGCGTTGCCGGCAGTTACCTGTTCGTCGGGGCGGGCCTGGACCACGAGGCAGGGCGCGTCATCTCGATGGCGGGCGATATCGACGGCGACGGGATGCACGACCTCCTGGTGACGTCGCTGCAGCCGAGTTTCGGCACGACCAGCCTGATCTTCTCCTCGGACTTCGCCACGCTCGACGCGATGGACGGAACCGTGGACGGCGTGATCGACCTTGCCTTCGCCACATCGGGCCTGCGCGAGGGCACGTCCGGCAACGACATGATCGCGGGCGGGATCGGGCCTGACACGCTGTTGGGCCTTGGCGGGAATGACACGATCATCCGCGGCCCCGGCAACGACAGCATCGACGGCGGCTTGGGCAACGACCTGATCCTGCAGACCGACACGGCTGGCGAAGACACGGTCAACGGCGGGCAGGGCGACGACAGCATGGGGTTCCTCGACTTCGACGCGGCGCTGTCGGATTTCACGATCACCGTATCAGGGGGTGAGACGACACTGTCGGGGGCAGGCAGCACATCGGTTCTGATCAACGTGGAATTCGTCATCTTCGACGAGGTGACCCTGTCGCTGGACTTCAACGCGGCGCCCGGCGTTGCCCCGGACAACCTGCTGGGCAGTTCCGCCGCCGAGATGATCGACGGCCTCGACGGGGCGGACACGATCCTGGGGCAAGCGGGGGCCGACACGATCCTCGGCGGTCCGGGCCTCGACCTGATCTTCGGCGGCACCGGCGATGACGAGCTGCGCGGGAACCTGAACGGCGACACGATCCACGGCGGCGGCGGGTTCGACGCGATCTACGGCAATTTCGGCTTCGACAGTCTTTACGGGGGCACGTTCGCCGACACGATCTACGGCGGGAACCAGGACGACCAGATCTGGGGTGAGGCGGGCAACGATTCGCTGATCGGGCAGGGCGACAACGACACGATCCGGGGCGGTGACGGGTTCGACACGATGCAGGGCGGGCCGGGCGACGACCTGCTCTTCGGCGGCGCGTCGGGCGACCGGCTGATCGGGGGCATCGACGATGACACGCTGTACGGCGAGGACGGGGCCGACAACCTCTATGGGGGCGACGGCCAGGACCGCCTCTATGGCGGCGCGGGACAGGACGCGATCTATGGCGATGCGGGCAATGACGTTCTGTTCGGCGAGGGCGATGACGACCGGCTATTCGGCGGCAGCGGCGACGACACGATCGACGGCGGCAGCGGCAATGACACGATGTTCGGGTCGGCCGGTGTCGATCACTTCGTCTTCGGCATTCAACATGGCGATGACGTGATCCGGGATTTCGACCCGACCAACGAGATCATCAACCTCGGGCTGCAAGGCACCGTGTTCGTCGAGCTCACGATCACCGACGTCGCTGGCGGGGCACTCGTGACGACGGTCTGGGGCACCATCCTTGTCGAGGGCGTGCAGTCCGCCGACCTCACGGTCGATCAGTTCGTGTTCTGACAGGCAGCATTGGCGCGGGGATCAGCTGCGCCTTCAAGCATTGATCGAACATGGAAAAAATGGTGAGCCCGACAGGATTCGAACCTGTGACCAATTGATTAAAAGTCAACTGCTCTACCAACTGAGCTACGGGCCCACTCAGGGGCGCCTACCTACGGTCGGGCCGGGGACTCGTCAAGCCAAAAACCGGTCGCGCGAGGGGGTCGGGGATTTCCAAGTCGTCGCAGGGGGGATATAGCCGCGCGCATGTCCGATGATGCCCTCCAGACCGGCCTGCCCTTTCTCAAGATGCACGGGCTTGGCAACGACTTCGTGGTGATCGACGCGCGGGAGACCGGGGCCGAGGTCACCGCGCCGCTGGCGCGTGCGCTGGCGGATCGGCACCGGGGGGTGGGCTTCGACCAGCTGGCGGTGATCCACGACGATGCCGAGGCCGAGGCCGACCTGCGACTGGTGTTCTTCAACGCCGACGGGTCGCTTTCGGCCGCCTGCGGCAACGCCACGCGCTGCATCGCCCGGTGGGAGATGGACCGGCGCGGGGTTTCGGCGCTGACCCTCAGGACCGAGCGCGGGCTGTTGCAGGCCGAGGATGCGGGCGGCGGGCTGACCTCGGTCAACATGGGTCAGCCGGTGCTCGACTGGCAGGGCGTGCCGCTGGCCAAGGACGTGGACCTCGACCATTTGCCGATTCCCGGAGCACCCGTGGCCACCGGCATGGGCAACCCGCATTGCACCTTTTTCGTCGACGATGCCGAGGCCGTGGACCTCGCCGCCGATGGGCCCCGCATGGAACATCACCCGCTGTTCCCCGAGCGCACGAACGTGCAGTTCGCCCATGTGATCGGCCCCGATCACCTGCGGATGCGGGTGTGGGAGCGCGGCACGGGCATCACGCTGGCCTCGGGCTCGTCGTCTTGCGCAACCGCGGTGGCGGCGGCGCGGCGGGGGCTGACGGGGCGACGCGTGCGGATCACGCTGGATGGCGGCGACATCCTCATCGACTGGCGCGACGATGGCGTCTGGATGACCGGACCCGCGGCGCATGTCTTCTCGGGCGTGCTGATGCCCGCATGGCTGGGCTCCGTCTGATGGACGCCAAGGCCCCCGTTTTCCACACGCTCGGCTGCCGCCTCAACGCCTACGAGACCGAGGCGATGCGCGAGATGACCGCGGCCGCGGGCCTTGGCGATGCGGTAGTGGTGAACACCTGCGCCGTGACCGCCGAGGCGGTCAGGAAGGCGCGGCAGGAGATCCGCAAGCTCCGCCGTGCGCATCCGACCGCCACGCTGATCGTCACCGGCTGCGCCGCGCAGACCGAGCCCGAGACCTTCGCCGCCATGCCCGAGGTGGACCGCGTCATCGGCAACACGGAAAAGATGCAGCCCGAAACCTGGGCCGGCATGGCCGCCGATTTCGTGGGGGACACGGAAAAGGTGCAGGTCGACGACATCATGTCAGTGACCGAGACCGCGGGCCACCTGATCGACGGCTTCGGCACGCGCTCGCGCGCCTATGTGCAGGTTCAGAACGGCTGCGATCACCGCTGCACCTTTTGCATCATTCCCTATGGCCGGGGGAACTCGCGGTCCGTGCCCGCCGGTGTCGTGGTGGACCAGATCAAGCGGCTGGTGGGGCGCGGCTACAACGAGGTGGTGCTGACCGGCGTCGACCTGACAAGCTGGGGCGCCGATCTACCAGGCGCGCCGCGGCTGGGCGACCTGGTGATGCGCATCCTGCGGCTGGTGCCCGACCTGCCGCGCCTGCGGATTTCGTCGATCGACTCGATCGAGGCCGACGAGAACCTGATGCAGGCCATCGCGACCGAGCCGCGGCTGATGCCGCATCTGCACCTGTCGCTCCAGCATGGCGACGACCTGATCCTCAAGCGGATGAAGCGCCGCCACCTGCGCGACGACGCCATTGCCTTTTGCGAGGAGGCGCGCAGGCTGCGCCCCGACATGGTCTTCGGCGCGGATATCATCGCGGGCTTTCCGACCGAGACCGAGGCGGCCTTCGGCAATTCGCTGAAGCTGGTCGCGGACTGCGGCCTGACATGGCTGCACGTCTTCCCCTACTCGCCCCGTCCGGGCACACCCGCCGCGCGAATGCCGCAGGTGCAGGGCGCGACGATCAAGGACCGCGCGGCACGGTTGCGCACGGCGGGCGAGGCGCGGATCGCCGCGCATCTGTCCGAACAGATAGGGCACATCCATCACATCCTGATGGAAAATCCGCGATTGGGTCGCACGGAACAGTTTACCGAGGTGGCATTCGCCGAGGATCACCCCGAGGGTCGGATCATCACCGCCCGCATCTCCGGCCACGATGGCCGACACTTGACCGCGTAGCCGCTCCGGAACCGGCGCGCAGCAGCAAAGGGCCCGCGACATGCACCCCAACCCCGCCTTTCGGCAAGAACCGCACCAGTTGCACCTTGCGCTGGCCCGCACGCGCGGCTTCGGCATGCTGTGCCTGAACGGCGACCCGGCCCCGATGCTGAGCCATGTGCCGTTTCACCTGGGCGCGGACGGCACCGAGGCGGAGTTGCACCTCGTCCGCTCGAACCCGATCGCGCGGGCCGTGACGGCGCCGACCCCGGCGGTGATCGCGGTGATGGGGCCGGACGGCTACATCTCGCCCGACTGGTATGGCGACCCGGCGCAGGTGCCCACGTGGAATTACGTCGCCGTGCATCTGCGCGGCCTGTTGCACCCCGGTGACCCCGCGGACATGCGCGCCCATCTCGACCGCGTCTCGGCGCAGTTCGAGGCGCGTCTGGCACCCAAGCGCCCGTGGACCACCGCCAAGATGCCCGCGCAGGTGCTTGAGCGGATGATGCGGCAGATCCTGCCGTTCCGCTTCGAGGTGCAGGAGATCGAGGGCACCTGGAAGCTGAACCAGAACAAGACCGACGCCGCGCGCGAGGCCGCGGCCGAGATGGTCAGGCACTCGCCCATCGGTCACGAGGTCGCGATGCTGTCGGCGCTCATGACAGGTGGCGTTCCGGAAATAGACAAGCGGACGACACTCACCTACATCTGAGGGCAGACCCAGCCGCAAGGGAGGCGCGCCTTGGCCATACCGTTTACCCCCGTCGCTGCCGCGGCGCTGCGCTACGGCGCGGTTGCCGCGATCGCCTATGCCGCCGCGCGGCGTGCCCGGCCCCGCCGGATCGACCCCGCGGCCGAGGCCGCCATGGACCGGATGCCCGACGGGCTGCACATCGGCCATGCGCCGGGGCAGTTGAACGCCAGCGCGCGCCTCAGGCGCATCCTGCGCGCGGGCACCGCCGGTCCGGGGATGGAGATCGACCTGTCGGGCCTTGCCCGGCTCAGGCTGCGGCGCGTGCCATGAGCATGACCCTGCTGGGCGCCGCGGCGTCGCCCTTCGTGCGCAAGGTCCGCGTGATGCTGGCCGAGGCCGCGATCGAGGATATCCCCTTCGAGATCGTCCAGAGTTCCCCCCTCGGCGGCGAGGACCGGATCAACACCGCCAACCCTCTGGGCAAGATCCCCGCGCTGCTGCGCGACAGTGGGCCCACCATCTACGACAGCCGCGTCGTCACGCGGTTCCTCGACGCCCATTTCAACGCCGGTCTCTACCCCGAGGCGCGCCTGTGGGAGGTGCTGACGCTCGAGGCGACCGCCGACGGCATCATGGAGGCCGCGGTGGGCATCGTCTACGAGACCCGCTTCCGCCCCGAGGACATGCGCTACGCGCCCTGGACGGACGGCCAATGGACCAAGGTCGCCCGCGCGCTCGACACGATCGAGGCGCAATGGATGAGCCACCTCGCCGGGCCGCTCGACATGGGACAGATCGCCGTGGGCTGCGCGCTCGGCTATCTCGATCTGCGTCACGGCGACAAGCCGTGGCGAGAGGGGCGCCCTGCGCTGGCCGCGTGGTTCGAGGGCTTTTCGGCCCGCCCTTCGATGCAGACGACCGCCCCCGAATGATGATCGGCCCTGCCCGGACCGAGGCCGCCCGCGCGGCCTGTTTCGCGGTGCGACGCGCGGTCTTCATCGAGGAACAGGGTATCCCCGAGGCCGAGGAATGGGATGCCGAGGATGACACCTGCCTGCACCTGCTGGCCGAGGACGCGACCGGGCCGCTGGGGTGCGCGCGGCTGATCGCGCGCGGCACGACGGCCAAGATCGGCCGCGTCGCGGTGATGCCACGCGCCCGCGGCACGGGGCTGGGCCGCCGCATCATGGAGGTCGCACTGGACCAGGCCCGCGCAGGGGGCTTTTCCGAGGCGGTTCTGGAATCGCAGGTGGCGGTCATCGGCTTTTACGAAACGCTGGGATTCGTGGCCGAGGGACCGGAGTACGATGACGGCTCGGGCATCCTGCACCGGGTGATGCGGCGGGCGATCTGAGGCACGGCTTCCCGCAGCACTTGCATGCTGAAAGATGTCTTTCCTCCGTGGGTTGCGCCGCAACATGCGAACGCCGTTTTCCGTGCGACATTTCGGCCTAGATGCGCGCGTTTGTCCGCTAGACGCCTATAACCATAGCCCATAGACAACGAGCCATCCGGGCGAGCGGGAGAGTCCTCTCGCCCTTTCGGGTTTTCAAGGTCCGGCAGTCCCCGGACCCAGAGCAAGGGGAGACGCGAAACCGTGTCACACGCCGAAGACCATAGCGGCGATCGCCGCGACTTTCTCTACTATGCCACGGCCGGCGTCGGTGCCGTGGCCGTCGGGGCGGCTGTCTGGCCGCTGGTGAACCAGATGAACCCCTCCGCCGATGTGCAGGCCGCAAGCCAGATGCGCGTCGACGTGAGCGGTGTGGCCGTCGGCACCCAGCTGACCGTGCTGTTCCTCGGCAAGCCGGTGTTCATCCGGCACCGCAGCGAGGAAGAGATCGCCGAGGCCCGTGCCGTCGATCTGGGCGATCTGCCCGACCGCATCGCGCGCAATCCGAACCTCGGTGAAGTTCCCGCAACCGACGAAAACCGCTCGATGCCCGATTTCACGGGCGAGAACACGGGCGAATGGCTGGTCCAGATCGGCGTTTGCACCCACCTCGGCTGCGTCCCGATCGGCGACGGCGCGGGTGATTTCAACGGCTGGTTCTGCCCCTGCCACGGCTCGCACTACGACAACTCGGGCCGCATCCGCCGCGGGCCCGCGCCCGAGAACCTTCCCATTCCCGTTGCTGAGTTCGTGGATGAAACCACGATCCTGCTCGGCTGATCCGGAGGACCGCATCACATGTCTGGAATTCCTCACGACCATTACGAGCCGAAGGCGAACTGGGAGAAATCCCTGCAGAAGCGGCTTCCCATCGTCGGCCTGATGTACGACACCATCATGATCCCGACGCCCAAGAACCTGAACTGGATGTGGATCTGGGGCATTGTCCTGGTGTTCACGCTGGTCCTGCAGATCGTCACCGGCATCATCCTGGTGATGCACTACACGCCGCATGTCGACATGGCCTTCGCCAGCGTCGAGCATATCATGCGCAACGTGAACGGGGGCTGGGCGATCCGCTACATCCACCAGAACGGCGCCTCGCTGTTCTTCGTCGCGGTCTATCTGCACATCTTCCGCGGTCTCTATTACGGGTCCTACAAGGCCCCGCGCGAGATCACCTGGATCATCGGCATGCTGATTTACGTGCTGATGATGGGCACCGCCTTCATGGGCTACGTTCTGCCCTGGGGTCAGATGTCCTTCTGGGGCGCGACCGTGATCACCGGCCTCTTCGGCGCGATCCCCTTCGTGGGCGACGCGATCCAGACCTGGCTGCTGGGCGGGCCGGCCGTGGACAACGCCACGCTGAACCGCTTCCTGTCGCTGCACTATCTCCTGCCCTTCGTCATCCTGGGCATGGTGATCCTGCACATCTGGGCCTTCCACACGACCGGCAACAACAACCCCACGGGTGTCGAAGTGCGCCGCACGTCCAAGAAGGAAGCCGAGGCAGACACCCTGCCCTTCTGGCCCTATTTCGTGATCAAGGACCTCTTCGCGCTTGCCGTGATCCTGGCGGTCTTCTTTGCGATCGTGGGCTTCATGCCGAACTACCTCGGCCACCCCGACAACTATCTCGAGGCGGATCCGCTGGTGACGCCTGCGCATATCGTGCCCGAATGGTACTTCCTGCCGTTCTACGCGATCCTGCGGGCCTTCGACGGTGACGTGTGGCTGGTGATCCTGACCAGCTTCCTCACAGGCGGCATCGTCGACGCCAAGTTCTTCGGCGTGATCGCGATGTTCGGTGCGATCGTCGTGATGGCGCTGGCACCCTGGCTTGACACCTCGTCGGTGCGCTCGGGTCGCTACCGGCCGATGTTCAAGTGGTGGTTCTGGCTGTTCATCGTGAACTTCTTCGTCCTGATGTGGGCGGGCGCGATGCCGGCGGAAGGTATCTACCCCTACATCGCCCTGATCGGCTCGGCCTACTGGTTCGCCTACTTCCTGGTGATCCTGCCGCTGCTCGGCGTCATCGAAAAGCCGCTGCCGCAGCCCGATACGATCGAGGACGATTTCAAGGAACACTACGGCAAGAACGATGGTGGTCATGGTGGCGTGACGTCGCCCGCCGCATCGCCGGCCGAGTGAGAGAAAGGACGCTGAGTATGCTCAGGAAACTTGTCATCAGCTCTGTCGCGGCAGCGACGCTTGCCCTCTCTTCGGGGGCAGCGATCGCCGCGGGCGGGGCGGGCTATGTCGAAGACTACGCCTTCTCCTTCGAGGGTCCCTTCGGCCGCTTCGATCAGAACCAGCTGCAGCGCGGTCTGCAGGTCTACACCGAGGTCTGTGCGGCCTGCCACGGGTTGCGCTACGTCCCGATCCGGACCCTCTCGGACGAGAGCGGCCCGGGCCTCAGCGAGGAAGAGGTGCGCGCCTACATCGAGCAGAATTTCATCGAGGTCTGGGACCCCGAACTGCGCGATTGGCGTGCCGCCACGCCGAACGACAACTTCCCGACGTCGTCGCTGGAAAACGCGCCCGACCTCAGCCTGATGACCAAGGCACGCGCGGGCTTTTCGGGGCCTTACGGCCTCGGCCTCAATCCGCTGTTCCGCGGCATGGGCGGTCCGGAATACCTCGCCTCGCTCCTGACCCATTACAACGGGTCCGAGCGCGAGGAATTCGGCGCCTTCCTCTATGGCAACGATACCTATGGCGGGTACCTGGCCATGGCTCCGCCGCTGTGGGAGGGGATGGTCGAATACAATGACGGCACCATTGCGACCGAAGAGCAGATGGCGCTGGATGTGGCGGCCTTCCTGACCTGGACCGCAGAACCGCACCTGATGGCGCGCAAGCAGATGGGCTTCACCGCCGTCTTGATGCTCACCATCCTGTCGGTGCTGCTCTACCTCACCAACAAGCGCATCTGGGCCCCGGTCAAGGCGCGCGCCAAGGGCCAGCAGCCCGCCGAGTGAGGCACCCTTGCGAACGAAATGAAAAACGCGCCCCAAGGGGCGCGTTTTTTTTCGGCTGGAATGTGCCACCCCGTAGGGTGGGTGAAACCCACCGCCCACCTCGCAGGGTGGGCAATCCCGCCCACCGCGCCGTCAAAGCCACGGGCGCAGCGCCCCGGGCGGATCATCCCGAAGGCCCGTCAGGGCAACGTCCAGCACCTTCGCCCCCTCCTCCAGCAGCCACAGCCTGTCGCACAGCCGCTCGGCGTCGCGCAGGTCATGGCACGCCATCAGCAGCGTCAGGCCCCGCGCGGCGCACAGGTCCGCGACCTGCGCCAACATCTCGGTCTTGAGCCCCGGATCGAGCGCGGCAAAGGGTTCGTCCAGCAGCGCAAGCGGCCGGTCACGCAGCAGCATCCGCGCCAGCGCCACCCGCGCCTGTTGCCCGCCCGACAGCGCCGCCGGGCGTTTGCCCGCATGATCGGCCAACCCCACTTGACCGAGGCTCTCGCCGACCCGCTCGCGGTCCTCCGCCGACAGGCGCAGATCTGGCCTGAGCCCCAGCGCAACATTGTCGAACACCGACAGATGCGGAAACAGGTTGCCGTCCTGGAACAGGATCGACACGGGCCGCGCCGCAACGGCGGCCCCCGTGATGTCCCCTCCCTCCCACAGGATGCGCCCCCGGTCGGGCCGGTCGAATCCGGCGATCAGGGACAGGAGCGTGCTTTTCCCGCTGCCAGACGGCCCCAGCAACGCCACGCGCTCCCCGCGGGCGATCTCGCCCGAAAGGGACAGGGTGAACCCGTCCTGCGTCAGGCTCAGATCATCGAGCGACAGCATCGAGGCGCCCTCCCCTGTCGAAACCCCAGAACAACGCCAGCGTCAGCGCCATGAGCAGCACAGCGGCGCCCTGCGCGTCATCGGTGCGGTAGGACCCCATCAGCCGATACATCTCCAAGGGCAGCGTCCCCTGTCCCGGCGTCGAGAACAAGGCGATCACGCCAAGGTCGCCCATGGAAAACGCCGCGGCCAGCCCCGCACCGAACCCCAGCGGGCGGCGCAGGCGCGGCAAGATCGCGTGCCGCAACCGGGCCGCGCCCCGCATCCCCAGCGCGTCGGCGAGGCGGCCTTGCGTCGCTTCGGCCTCCATCGCCGCCGGCACCAGCGCGCGCAGCAGGAAGGGCAACGCCACCAGCGCGTTCACAAGCCCGGTGACCGGCAGCGCAAGGGGAATGGGGTTCGTGACCGCACGGACCAGCAGGAACAGGCCCGTGCCGATCACCAGCGGCGAGACGGCGATGGTGAGAAAGGCGAGGCCCTCGACAAGGCCGGGGCGGCGAAGCCGCGTGACCAAGAGCGCGATGGGCAGCGCAAGCGCCACCGACAGCGTGGCCGAGGCCAGCGCAAGCACGATCGAACGCAGCGCCGCTTCCCAGACCACGGGCGGCAGGCCGCCGAGCGCGGGCAGCCCTTTCATCACCACGGCGGCAAGCGGCACAAGCAGGAAGACCGCCGCGCCAAGGATCACCGCCGCGTCCAGCGCCCGCGCGGCGCCTGTGTCGCCCGGCCATGGCAGCGCCGGGCGGTCAAGGCCCGCGCCGACCTCCTGACGCCGGATCGCGCCGAAGGCCAGCGCCCCCGCACCAAGGCAGATCGCCACCTGGATCAACCCCAGCAGCGCCGCACGCCCGAGGTCGAAATCGAAGCGGAACGCCTGGTAGATCGCCAGCTCGACCGTGGTCGAGGACGGGCCACCGCCGAGGATCAGCGCGACGGCAAAGCTCGTGGTGCAGATGAGAAAGATCAGCAGCGCCGCCCCCGGCAGGGTCGCGCGCAGGATCGGGCGCTCGAACTGGGCCCTCATGTCGGCGGTGGTGAATCCCAGCGAGGTCGCCAGCCGGATGCGTTCGGACGGCACCGCCTGCCAGCCCTGCAGGAGCAGCCGGACAGCCAGCGGCAGGTTCAGGAACACATGGGCCAGCACGATCCCCTGAAGCCCGTAGACATCCACGCGCCCCGCGCCCAGTGCGGCGAGCAGGTCGTTCAGCCAACCCGCCCGCCCGAAGACGGCCAGCAGGCCCAGCACGGCCACGATCACCGGCAGGATGAAGGGCGCCCCCATCAGCGTCACCAGCACCCGCCGCCCCGCGAAATCGCGCCGCGCCAATGCGCGGGCCACCGGGATGGCAAGCGTGACGCTGACCAAGGCCGAGAGCGCGGCCTGCAAAAGCGTGAAGCGGATCGCGGTCCAGTCCGCGGGGCCGAGCGCGGGCGGCCAGTCGGCGCGCAGCATCACCGCGCCCAGCGGGCCAAGCACCGCCAGCGTGACGAGCGCGGCTAGCGCCGCGCCCGTCCAGTGTATCGCGCTTAACGGCTGAGCGCGCGTTGCCATTCCGCCACCGCCTCATCACGGATCGCCGCGGCCTCCTCGGGCGACAGAAGCAGCGCCTGCTCGGGCACGGTCAGGCCCATGAAGCCCTCGGGCAGCGTGTCAGATGCGGCGGGATACATCCAGTTGGTCGTCGGGATCACGTCCTGGAACCCGGGCGAGATCATGAACTCCATGAACTCCCGCGCGAGGTCGGGCTGATCGGTCGAGGCGACGATGCCCGCAACCTCGACCTGGATGTAGTGGCCTTCCGAGAACTCGGCCGAGGTGAAGTTCGGGTCGTCCTCGGCAATCAAGTGATAGGCGGGCGAGGTCGTCCAGCTCATCACCATGTCGGCCTCACCCTCGAGGAACAGGCCGTAGCTGTCCGACCAACTGGGCGTGATCGTGACGATGTTGTCGGCCAGGCCTTCCCAGATCTCGGGCGCGCGATCGCCATAGGCCGTCTTGATCCACATGACGGTCCCGAGGCCCGGCGTCGACGACCGGGGGTCCTGCAACAGGATCGTGGTGTCGCTTGCGGCAAGCTCTTCGAAGCTGGTCGGCACGTTCTCCAGATCGCGGCGATGCACGAAGGCGAAATAGCTCCAGTCGAAGGGCAGGAAGTGGGTGTCCGTCCAGTCGATCGGCACGGTCAGGCCCTCGGGCGTGATCCCGTGCTCCATGATCAGGCCCGACTCGCGCGCCGCCTGCGTCAGGTTCGTGTCGATCCCGAGGATCACGTCGGCCTCGGTCGCGTCGCCCTCCAGCCGCAGGCGCGCCAGCATCGAGGCACCGTCGCCCGTACCGACAAATTGCAGGTCGCAACCGCAGACTGCCTCGAACGCCTCCTCGATGGCTGGGCCAGCGCCCCAGTCGGGCACGAAACTGTCATATGTGTAGACCGTCAGCACCGGGGTCTGCGCGAACGCCGCCCCCGCGAAAACAGACAGTCCCGCTGCGATGATGGTGTGTTTCATTCCTCACTCCTCCATTGCGACGGGCGAAGTGAAGTGTGGGGCGTCCGATGACCCGCAAACCTTCCCTCCGCCGGTCCTAACCGGTTCAGGTTCAACGGGTTCGCGCGTCATCCCGCGCATCTCAGGTCGCATCACGACCACCCCGAGGTGTTGCAAGACCTAGCGCCGGGCCGTCCGCTGCGCAAGCGGCTTGGCATTTTCGCCGCAGGGCGCTACCCCCTGACCCGAACGACAAGGGATGCCCCCGCGATGAGCCTCAACACATTCGGCCACCTGTTCCGCGTCACGACATGGGGCGAAAGCCACGGGCCGGCCCTTGGCGCGACGGTCGATGGCTGCCCGCCCGGCGTGCCGGTCGAGGCCGCCGCGATCCAGCATTGGCTCGACCGGCGCAAGCCGGGGCAGAACAAGTACACCACCCAGCGCCGCGAACCCGACGAGGTCGAGATCCTGTCGGGCGTGTTCGAGGGGCAGTCGACCGGCACCCCGATCCAGCTGATTATCCGCAACACCGACCAGCGGTCCAAGGATTACGGCGACATCGCGGAAAAGTTCCGCCCCGGTCACGCCGATATCACCTACTGGCAGAAATACGGCATCCGCGACTATCGCGGCGGCGGACGATCCTCGGCGCGCGAGACGGCGGCGCGGGTCGCGGCGGGCGGCGTTGCACGCGCCGCGCTGGCGCAGATGGTGCCGGGCCTGCGCATCACCGGCTACATGGTGCAGATGGGGCCGCACGGCATCGACCGCGCGCGCTTCGACGAAGGCGAGATCGAGCGCAACCCCTTCTGGGTGCCCGACGCGCAGGCCGCGGCCGAATGGGCCGGGTATCTGGATGCCCTGCGCAAATCCGGCGACAGCGTCGGCGCGGTGATCGAGGTCACGGCCTCGGGCGTGCCCGCGGGCCTTGGTGCGCCGATCTACGGCAAGCTCGACACCGACCTTGCCGCCGCGATGATGTCGATCAACGCGGTGAAGGGCGTCGAGATCGGCGATGGCATGGCGGCTGCCGCCCTGACCGGCAGCGCCAATGCCGACGAGATCGCCATGGGCCCCGATGGTCCGGTCTACAACTCGAACCACGCGGGCGGCATCCTTGGCGGCATCTCGACCGGGCAGGACGTTGTCGTCCGCTTCGCGGTCAAGCCGACCTCGTCGATCCTGACGCCACGCCGCACGATCACGCGGTCGGGCGAAGAGACCGAAATCGTGACCAAAGGGCGGCACGACCCTTGTGTCGGTATCCGTGCCGTGCCGGTGGGCGAGGCGATGATGGCCTGTGTCTTGCTCGATCACCTGCTGCTCGACCGCGGACAGATCGGCGGCGCCCGCGGTGGAATCGGTTGAAATCATGTTGAAAACCGGGTCGCCGCACGCCGAAAGGTGAACAATCCCCGATAGTCGCAAAGACCGTTCTGACGGGCCGGACAATGCTGTGAAAGCACCCGATGCCTGCCGCTTTCCTGCCACAATTCGACACGAATAAGACAAAACTTGGGGAAGAATTGGATGTTTTTCGATGGGGGGCTCTTCACGCCCATATCCGCGACGCGGCCAGATCAATCTTGACTGGATCCTGATCCTGATAGGTGTGCTGGCAGGGGCCGTGATGGCCGGTGCGGTGATCCGCACCGAGGCCGGAGGCCCGGCGACGCAATTCGGCAGTTTCGTCGGCGGACTGCGCAGCCTTGGACCATCGGAAACGCTGGTGCTGTTCGAGGATGGCGCGTCGGCGGGCGAGTCCGGCTGGTCGAGCGGCGCCCCGAACGAGGATCATGTCGGCCTTGGCGCCATCTGGCTGGTCGATCCCGGCGACGCCACCCTGACGCGCCGCATCCCGCTGCCGGAGGGTGCTGTTCAGGCCACGCTCCGCCTCGATCTCATCGCGATCGACGACTGGGCCCTGCACGGGCTGGAGATGGCGGTGAACGGGCGCGCAATCCTGCGGCAGCGCTTCTCCTCCCGCCCGGAGATGGTCGACCGGCAGGATGTCGAGGTCTTCGGTGGCGACGGCATCACCCTCAGAACCCGGCTGGATGCGCCGCGCGACCTTGGGTTCCAGACCGGCACGCCCGCCCTTGCCGACACCCGGCTGATCGTCGATCTGGCGCTCGATACGCCCGGTCGTGACCTCGAGCTTGTGATCACGCCCCTTGGTCCCGACGGCACCGGGGATGAGGGGGCGGCAGATGCCCCGATCTGGGCCGTCGACAACCTGATCGTGGTCGCCACCGCCGCGCCCTGAGATGCCTCAGCCGAGGCCGAGGCCGAGGTCCATCAGCGCCCGGATATCCGCTTCACGTGTCTGGGCGACGACACGGCCCAGTTCCCGATCTCCACGCAGCACGACCAGCGTCGACCGACGCGGAATGTTCAGGCTGCGCGACAGCTCTCCGGTTCCGTAAGTGTCCCAGTCGACCTTCACGAAGGTCATGGCGGCGTCATAGGCGGGGTTGGCCGCCCGCAGCGCCTCGTTCGCGCGGCCCTGGGTTCGGCAGGTCGAACACCATGTCGCCGAGAAATCGACGAAAACGGTCTCGCCCGCGGCCAGTCGCGCCTGCACGAGGCCGGGGGTATAGTCGATCATCGCCTGCGCGGCGCGTGCCGCGGGCATGAGGCCAAGCGCGGCAGCGCCCAGCAGGATCTGGCGACGGGTGGTCATGACACGAACTCCTTGAACGGATCAGAGGGCAACGGAAAGGTCCTGCAGCCAGACCGGCATCCGGTCCAGCAGCCAGACCTCGGCGACATGATGCCAACGCAGCAGGATGGCCACGCCGACGAAAAGGAAGACACCGCCGAGGATCGGCCGCGAGGCGACGGCGACCCTTTGCAATGCGCCCATGTGACGGCGCAGCGCCTGCCGCGCACCATACCCGAGCGCGACCATGACCGAGCCGATGCCCAGCGCGAAACCGACCATGATGGTGAAGGCCCGCAGCAGGTCATCGCCCTGGCTGGCCAGCGAGATGGCACCGCCCAAGGTCGGGCCGACGCACGGGCTCCAGATCGCCCCGAGCAGCAGGCCGCCGAGGAACTGTCCCTGCCAGCCCTCGGTCGGCGTCTCGCGCAGACCGGTATCCGCGCGCTCGGCAAAACCCGCCGTTGCCGTGGCGAAGCGGGCCGAGGCCTGCGGGATCAGCAGGATCAGGCCGAAGACGATCATCAGGACGGCGCCCGCGCGCGCGACCATCTCTTCGGTCAGGCCTATCAGATGGCCCGCGGCAATCACGGCGAAGCCCAGCGTGACAAACGCGAGGCCCATCCCCGCGGCCAGCGCCAGCGGCCCCCAGCGGCTGGCCTGCAGGGCACCGGCCAGCACGATCGGCAGGATGCAGGGGTTGATGAGCGTCAGCACCCCGGCGCCATATGCAAGAACCAGTTCCATGCCGCCCTGTTGCCCGAGGGGCAGCGCCCTGTCATGCGACAAGGGCGTGATCGGGGCGTGACCTCAGGCGGGCTTGGTCTTGGCCAGCTGCACGGCAAGGATGCCCGCCGCCACGATGGCCACGCCCGTCGCATCCACCCAGCTGAGCCGTTCACCCAGCAGCACGGCCGCGATGGCCACCCCGAAGACCGGGTTGAGGAAGTGAAAGGTCGCCGCCCGCGTCGCCCCGATGCGGTTCACCAGCCAGAACCAGATCAGCGTCGCCATAAGGCCCGGCATCAGCGTGGTGTAGACGAAGGCCACCACCAGCGGTGTGGACCATTCCACCGACCAGGTCTCGGTCAGGAGGGCGACCGGCGCCAGCGCCGCGGCGCCCACCAGCATCTGCAGCCCCACGATCATCATCAGGCTGCCCCCGCCCGACGACGCCCCGCGCACCGACATCGTCGCCACGGTCAGCGCCGCCGCCCCGATCAGGCACAGCACGACGCCCAGCACATCCGCGCCGCCGCCCAGCCGCTGCGCCATGATCAGCCCCACGCCGAGAAAGCCTGCGGCAAGGCCCGCAAGGCCAAGCGGCGGCAGGCTTTCGCGGAACAGGCCCCATGTCGCCGCCGCGACAAGCAGCGGCATGGTCGAGGCGATGATCGCCGCCAGCGAGGCCTCGATCCATTGCATCGCGACGAAATTCAGCCCGAGGTAAAGCGCGTTCTGGCAGATCCCGAAGATGACGACCGCGCGCCACTGGCCCCGCGTCAGGCGCATGCCCTGCCCCATGGCCAGCGCGATGCCCACGCCGATCAACCCCGACAGCAGAAAGCGGATCGCCAGCGCCGTTACCGGCGGCGCGGCCTCGACGATGATGCGCGCCGACGTAAAGGCCGAAGACCAGATCAGGGCAAAGAGCAGCCCGGCCAGAAGCGCGCGAATGTCCATGGATGCCGTCACTGCAAAATGAAAAAGGGCCGCGGCCCTTGCGGCGCGACCCTTTCACGAAAGCGATGTGAGGGCAATCAGCCGTTCACGCTGTCCTTGAGTGCCTTGGCAACGGTGACCTTCACCTGCTTGTCGGCCTCTTTCTTGATCTGCTCGCCCGTGGCCGGGTTGCGGACCATGCGCTCGGGGCGCTCGCGGCAGTAGACCTTGCCGATGCCGGGAAGCGTGACGGCGCCGCCGCCGGCGACTTCCTTGGTCACGATCGCGGTGACGGCATCCAGTGCTGCGGCCGCGGTTTTCTTGTCGCCGCCCATCTCTTCGGCGATCGCCGCGACGAGCTGGGTCTTGGTCATGGGTTTCTGTGCCATTGGTGTTGTTCTCCTGACTACTGCCCGAGCCCTAGGGCCCGTTGTGTCAAAACTAACCGAATATTGTTGGCACACACAACGCTTTGCGTGCAGGTAAAGCTCAAAACAGGGCTTTCGTGGCGATTTTAGCCCGTCAAAGGAAGGCTGTCTCCTCGAAAGACCGCAATTTCCGGCTGTGAAGCCGTTCCAGCGGCATGTCGCGCAGCGCCTCCATGGCCCGTATCCCGATCAGCAGATGCCGCGACACCTGCGTCTTGTAGAACGCCGACGCCATGCCGGGCAGCTTCAACTCGCCATGCAGCGGCTTGTCCGAGACACAGAGCAGCGTGCCGTAGGGCACCCGGAACCGGAACCCGTTGGCCGCGATGGTGGCGCTTTCCATGTCGAGCGCGACCGCCCGGCTCTGGCTCAGGCGTTGCACCGGGCCGGTCTGGTCGCGCAGTTCCCAGTTGCGGTTGTCGAGGCTGGCAACCGTGCCGGTGCGCATGATCCGCTTGAGCTCGAACCCTTCCAGCTCGGTGACATGGGCGACTGCGGTTTCCAGCGCGACCTGGATCTCGGCCAGCGCGGGCACCGGCACCCAGACCGGCAGGTCGTCGTCCAGCACCTTGTCCTCGCGCAGGTAGGCGTGCGCCAGCACGAAATCCCCCAGCCGCTGGCTGTTCCTCAGGCCCGCGCAATGGCCCACCATGATCCAGGCATGCGGGCGCAGCACCGCGATATGATCGGTCGCGGTCTTGGCGTTCGACGGCCCGACGCCGATGTTGACCAGCGTGATGCCGTTCCCGTCCTCGCGCTTGAGGTGGTAGGTCGGCATCTGCGGCATCTTCTGCGGATAGGTGATCGTCGCCTCGGGGTCGGTGATCTCGACATTCCCGGTGGCCACGAAACTGGTGTAGCCGCTTGCGGGATCGGCCAGCGCGGCGCGGGCGTAGGCCTCGAATTCGTCCACGTAGAACTGGTAGTTGGTGAAAAGGACGTGGTTCTGGAAATGCACCGGATCGGTCGCGGTGTAATGCGACAGCCGCGCGAGCGAGTAATCCACGCGCTGCGCGGTGAAGGGCGCCAACGGATGCGCGCCATCGTCATAGGTAAAGCCCAGCCCGTTGACGATGTCGTCGTTGGTCGTGGACAGGTCCGGCACGTCGAAAACGTCGCGCAGTGTGAACTCGCCCGCGCCCTCCTGCGGGACGGTGATGGAGCTGTCGTTGGCAACGGCGAAATGCACCGGAATGGGCGTCATCGAGGGGCCGACCTCGACCGCGACGCCGTGGTTCTTGAGCAGCAGGCCGATCTGCTGGCGCAGGTAATTGGCGAACAGGTCGGGGCGCGTGATCGTCGTGGCATAAGTGCCGGGCTCGGCCACATGGCCGAAGCTCAGGCGGCTGTCGGTCACGGCATAGGTCGTCGTGGTGATCCGGATCTCGGGGTAGAAGGCGCGGAACCGCGTGTCGCCCGGCGCACCGTCCCTCAGCGTGTCGCTGAACCGGTCGCACAGGAATTGCGCCGCATCGCGGTAGAGCGTCTGCAGATGCGCGACCGCGTCGCCCGCGTCGGTAAAGCGTTTCGGCGCACCCTGGTCGGGGGTCGCGATCTTGAGAAGGTGCTCGTAAGCCATGTGTAACCTCTTTTTCTTGTTTTGTGGTTATTCGGCGGGATCAACGATCAGATCGGTCAATTCGAAGCGGGTGACATCGACAAGCCCGAGATCGGAGATGCGCAAGGACGGGATCACCACCAGCGCCAGCAGCGAATGCTGCATGTAGGCGTTGTTGAGCGTGCAACCGCAGGCGCGCATCGCCTCGCCCATGGCCTGCGCTTTTGCCGCGACCTCGGCGGCGGGGCTGTCCGACATCAGGCCCGCGATGGGCAGTTCGACCAGCGCCAGTTCCGCACCGTCCTTCCACACCGTCACGCCGCCCCCCACCTCGGCCAGCCGGTTCGCCGCCGCGGCCATCATCGCGCGATCCGTGCCCACGACGATCATGTGATGACTGTCATGCGCCACGGTCGAGGCCATGGCCATGCCCGGCCCGTAGCCGAAGCCCGAGACGAAGGCGTTCACGACCTGCCCCGTCCCCCGGTGCCGTTCCACCAGCGCGATCTGGGCCACGCCATCGCGGCCCTCGATCACGCCATCGGCAACGGGCAGCGTCGCCTCAAGCGCCTCGGTCGGGGCCTGGTTCTCGACCACGCCGATGACGCGCACGCGGACCTGATCCGCGCCGGAAGGTGCCTTGATTTCAAAGTCATCCGCGCCCAGCGCGCGGCCCAGGTGCACCGAGTCCCGCGTATCTGCGGGCCAATCCAGGTGCGGGCACTCGACCAGGCACTCGCCCGCCTCGGCGGCCTTCACGCCGCGGGCGTAGACCCGTTCGACCGGCAGCGCCGACAGGTCCGAGGTCACGATCATGTCGGCCCGCCGCCCCGGCGCGATCTGGCCGATCTCGCGCTCCAGCCCGAAATGCGTCGCGGTGTTGATCGTCGCCATCTGCAACGCGACAAGCGGGTCGCAGCCGCAGGCAATCGCGTGGCGCACCGCACGGTTCATGTGGCCGTCATGGACCAGCGTGCCGGAATGGCAATCGTCGGTGCAGATGATCATGTTGCGCGGGTCCAGCCCCCGCTCGGTGATCGCGGTGATCTGGCTTTCGATGTCGTACCAGGCCGAGCCCAGCCGGATCATCGACCGCATCCCCTGACGCATCCGCGCCAAGGCATCGGCCTCGCATGTCCCCTCGTGATCATCCGCGGGGCCACCCGCCGCATAGGCATGGAACGCAGGCCCAAGGTCGGGCGAGGCATAATGCCCGCCAACCGTTTTCCCCACTTTTTGGGTTTCGGCGATCTCCGCCAGCATCTGCTGCGAGCCGTTCACCACGCCGGGAAAGTTCATCATCTCGCCCAGCCCGATGATGCCGGGCCAACCCATCGCCTCGGCCACGTCCTCGGGCCCGATCTCGTAGCCCGTCGTCTCCAGCCCCGGCGCGGACGGCGCGCAGGAGGGCATCTGCGTCCAGATGTTCACGGGCTGCATCAGCGCCTCGTCATGCATCAGCCGCACACCGCGCAGGCCGAAGACATTGGCGATCTCGTGCGGATCGGTGAACATCGACGTCGTGCCATGCGGGATCACCGCGCGGGCAAACTCGGCGGGCGTGAGCATGCCGGACTCAATGTGCATGTGCCCGTCGCACAGACCGGGGATCAGGTAGCGCCCGCCCAGATCCTCGATCTCCGTCTCCGGCCCGATGCAATGCGAGGCATCCGGCCCGACATAGGCGAAGCGGCCATGCCGCACGGCGACCTGCCAGCCCTCCATCACCTCGCGCGTCTGCACCAGCACGACGCGCGCATTGCGGAGAACCAGATCGGCGGGCGCACGGCCCGCGGCGGTGGCAACGAGGTCGGTGGCCACGTCGGGCCAACTGGGGAAGGGATTGCGCTGTTCCATGTCCCACTGTCTCGCATCATCCGACGCCCTGCAAGTGACGCGTCGGTGACGTTACGCGAAGCGCATGGCCTCGGCACGCATCGCCTCGTAAAGCGGCAAGGCCGCATCAAGCAGCGCGCGCCGCTCCTCGGGCACCTCGGGCAGCGCACCCTCCGGCCCGGCGAAGCCCGTGGACCGATGAACCGCGTTATACCAATGCGGCGCCCATGCGCCGTCATGGGGCTTCGGCCCCTCGGGCCATGACAGCATGGCCTCGGTCCAGGGCATCCCCACCTCGGCACACAGCCGCGCCAGCGCGCGCGCGGGGTCCAGACGGATATCCGCACTGTCGATCACCGGCCCCGGCAGCGCCTGCCACAGATCAAGCTGCTGGGAAAACCCGATATCCTCCAGCGTCATCTCGCCCCGCTTCTCGGCGTAGCTCGCGATGACGCGGGCGGGGTGGCGGATCAGGTGGACGTTCACGCATCCCGCGGCCCAGTCCAACGGGAAACCGTCGACCATGTGATGCGGCATGTGCTTCATGTACCAATGCGCCGCCCCTTCGGGCACCGGCCCCGCGCAGGCGGCAGCGACGCGGGCGGGGTCGGTCTCACCGGCGGCAAGGATCGCCTCGCGCATCGGGTGATCGGCGCCGGTCGCGGCAAGGTAGGCCGCGTAGAACGGCTCATCCCAGACAGCGCAATCGCCGCGCGCGGCGAAGGCATACATCATCGCCGTCGACAGGTTGCGCGGCCCCGACCACATGGCAAGCTTGACCATCATCCCCTCCCGGTTTGCCGCCGCCATTCGACATGACCGCGCCGCGACCGCAAGGGGTCACGGTGGCGTGAGATCACGCAGCCGTGGCTTGCGCAGCCCTGCCGCAGCCGTTGCAGTGGGACCACCCGAAGACGGAGGATCGGCCATGCGCCGCTTTCAGACGTGGAAACCCCTCGCCCTCACTGTTGCCATCGCCGTGGCGCTGTTGCTGCAACATAGCCGCGCACAGGCGCAGGACATCCGCACGGCCGTGGTCGCGGGGGGCTGTTTCTGGTGCGTCGAGGCCGATTTCGAGCGTGTCGCGGGCGTGATCGAGGTTGTCTCGGGCTTTGCCGGCGGCTCGGTGCCCAATCCCAGCTACCGGCAGGTCGTCGCCGGGGGCACCGGGCATCTGGAAGTGGTCGAGATCACCTATGACGCCACGCGCCTGCCCTATGACCGGTTGTTGCACCTCTTCCTGCGGTCCGTCGATCCGACCGACGCGGACGGGCAGTTCTGCGACCGTGGGCCAAGCTACGCGACGGCCATCTTCGTCACCACCCCCGAGGAGCGGCGTATCGCCGAAACCGCCATCGCCGAGGCCGAGCGCGCCCTTGGCCGCGATGTCGTGACACCGGTGCGCGACGCGGCGCCCTTCTACCCGGCCGAGGCCTATCATCAGGATTATTACCTGTCCGACGAGGTCATCCTGACCCGTTTCGGACCGCGGCGGAAATCGGTGGCCTATGACCTTTACCGGCAGGCCTGCGGGCGCGATGCCCGCGTGCGCGAACTATGGGGCGACGCGGCGCCCTTTGCGTCATCCGCCGGATGAGCCGCGCGAATGCGCCCCCGCCCGCAAAATGGGCAGGGGCAACACCTGTCTCAGGATTTGAGTGCGCAGGTATTGATCCCGAGCAGGCGATAGAGCGGGCAAAAGCCCACGAGGCCGGTGGCCAGCGGCACGATGCCGATCCAGCCCCAAGGCGTCTGCGGGCCGACGAACACGATCGCCAGCAGGCCGAGGCCGAGGATGATGCGCAGGGCGCGGTCGATGGTGCCTTCGTTGCGGGGCATGGGATGCCTCCTTTCCTGTTCAGATGAACCGGAACTACCCCACCGCGCCGCGTCGCGACGGTGACTCTGTCACCGCGTATCTGCGGCAATCCGTTCCAGTGCCGCGCGGTCGGTGATCCGCACCCCGCCCTTTTCCTGCACCACCACACCGCCGCGCGCGAACTCGGCCAGCCTCCGGCTGACGAAGGCCCGCCCCGAGGCCGTCTCGGCCGCCAGGGCCGCATGGGTCGTGGCGACGAAGCCATCCGCCTCGAGCCGCATCAGCACGCGGGCGAGCCGCGCGTCGAAGCCTGTCAGCGCGACCTCCTCGACCAGCCGCTGGTATTCCGAGAACCGCTGCGCCACCCCGTCGAAGACCGTGCCGCGAAACCCGTCATCCTCGGCCAGCCTGCGGCGGAAATCCGCGGCGGGTATCAACTCGCCCTCGACATCCTCTTCCACCACGCCCTCGGCGCTGTAGTGGCTGTCCTCCACGAGGCAGGTGAAGGTCTGCAGGCAGACGCTGCCCGCGGTCACGCGATACAGCACCACCTCGCGCCCGTTGGCCGCCGTCAGCGTCACGCGGATCGTGCCGCGGTCAAGCACGAGGAAGCCGGGGCAGGCGCTGCCCGGCTGGAACAGCACATCGCCCGTGCGGGCGGCGAAACGGCGGATCATGGGCGCCTCCGGTCATGGACGCGGTCAACTTCCCGCGCCGCGCGGCCCCGGTCAACCGGGATTGACGAAGGCCCCGTTCCGGCGCAGACCCGCGCCATGACCGAGGATCGCAAGCCCCGCCGCCAACAGGATGTCTACACGCTGGTCGTCGAGGTCGGGCGCAAGTCCGGCGACGGCCTGCCCCAGAAGGCCACGGGCGCCGCCCTCCTGTGCTATGCCGCCGGCGTGGACGAGGCCGAGGCGGTGCGCGAGACCGTGGCGATCCTCAAGCAGGCCGACCTCGCCCCCCTCGATGTCACCGGCCACGGCACCCGCGCCGAGCGCGAGGCCGCGGGCGACGACATCCCCGAGGAGGAGGCCGCCCTGATGCGGCGCGCCGCCGAGGAAAACGCGGTGATCGTGGCGCAGATGACGCCCTTCTACGACTGATCCGCCCGCACCCGGCGGCCGTCAGGTCAGCGCGCGGCGCCCCTTTGCCGTAGCGGCCACCAGCGCCTGCGCCGCGGCGCGATCCAGCACCGGCAGGCAGGGCGTGCGATCCCCGTCCGCGATGCCATGCCCGCCCGCCCCATCCGCGGCGGCCAGGACATCGGACAACAGCGCGGTCTCCACGCCGCAGCGGTCCACCGAGATGCAGGCATGATCATCGAGCATGAGATGGAAGAAATCCCGAACCGGCAGTCGTCGGTCGCGCAATGCACCGGGGCTTGAGGTCAGGTCCGCCGCCCGCACCAGCACGCGCTCGTGACCGAAATTGTATTCAACCGTGGGGCCCGAGCGCAGGATGCGGGTTTCGGGACTGACGCGGATGTCGTGCTGCAGGCCGAAATAGGGCGCCCGCAAAAGCACCGGCGCGCTGCGCCCGAGGCACAACCGCGGGCGCCGGTCGATCCAGCGCAACGGCCGCTGCTCGCCGGTCACGGTGACAAGCATGTCGCCGACCTCCAGCCGCTCGACCGGCTGCGGCCCTGCACCCGTCCGCAGCAGCGTGCCCGCAGACAGGGCCGGCAACTCTCCCGACGACAGGCCGAACCCGGCGACGGCCGCCACGTGGCAGACCGACAGAAAACCCGCGTGCCGCGGCAAGACCTCGTCGAGGCGCGCGGCCCGCGCGATGCCGCACCGCATCCGGTGCCGCAGCATCCGGTCATGCGAGATGAGGTCGATCGCGTCCTCGCGCCCACGCGCGCAGGTGCGGTAGCGCAAGGACAGGGTTTCACCGGGTCGCGCGAAATCCTCGGGCGTCGTGATGTCGACATCCCCATGGACCAGCCGCAGCCGCCCGCCGCCCACCGCATAGAGCGCAAAGGCCGCGGCGACAGGCGCCGCGCCCTGCCAAAGTCGCAACGCCCGGCCGACCCGCGGTGCCGGAATGGTGACCTCGAGGCACAGCGTCAGCGCGGCAAGCGGGCGAGGGTCGGTCGCCTCCGGGCTTCGCAACAGCGCCTCGCCAGATGACCAGATGCCGACCCATCCGATCCCCGGCGCCGCAAGTCCCGTCGCCGCCGCGCGTTCCTCCGCCTGCAAGGCCGCAGCGATGCTCATCCCGCCAACCGCGCCAGGATGCGGGCCTCGTAGCCCCTCAGCCCCGCCCGCACCGAAGGACCATAGCCGTCGCGGGTCAGCGGGTCGATTTCGGGGAACAGGGCCAGCACCTCGGCCTGCGCCCGCTCTTCGAGCTGGGTCATGATATGCGGGCCAGGCAGGAAGCTTTCGGTCGGCAGCCCCTCGGAAAAGATGATCTCGTGCCGGTCGAACAGCAGGTGGACATAGTCCACCTGGCCGCCTTCCTGAACCCGGACCGAACAATCGTTCACAAGGTCCTTGGCGGCGATCAGCACCTCGTCCTCCCCGAACATCAGGTCTGCCATCCAATGCGTCAGAAGCACACGGTGTTGGGGAGACACAACCAGCCGCCGGTGATGCCCGAAGGTGCCCGCCTCGATCACGACCGGGGCAAACCGCCCTTCGGCCGTCACGCGACGCCGCCCGATCCAGCGCAGTGGCTGCAGGCCGTTGTCGCGCGTCTCGACCAGGTCACCGACCTGCAGGGTCTCGACCGGCACCTCGCCCCGCGCGGTGCGGATCATCGTGCCCGCCGTGAAACAGGGCACCGTGGTGACCGTGACGAAGGCGGTGTCGCTCACGCCATCGGCATTCTCGGCGGTATAGGTGAAATTCACCGTCACGGGGTCGGTCAGCCCGGTCAGCCCCGCCGGAGGCGTGATCTGCAACGAGCCATCCGCCATCAGCGTGATCTGGTGCCCGTTGGACAGCGTCACCGTATCGCCGGTGCCGACCGCCTGTCCGTTGATATGGGTGACCGTCATCAACCCGACCCCATCGCCGTCGTTTTGCAGCACGTCGACCGTCGCGACCTGCAATTCGTTCAGCGTGATGGTGTCGTCATTGGCGATGAAGGCACCCTGAACCGAGTTGGCGGCGATCAGCAGGTTGCTGTCATAGAGGTTGTCGCCCGTGTCCGCGATCCCGATGGTCAGCGTGTTGCTCTGCCCCGCGTTGACCGGGATCAGCACCGAAAGCGTCACGGTGAACCCGTCCATCTCGGTGTTGTAATCGTCGCCGGTGTTGTCGATGAACAGGGTTTCGTTCTCGGACTGGTTGACCGAATTGATCTGCGTGACATTCACGACGGGCGATGTGACCAACTGCCCGTTGATCCAGATGCCCACCACGTCGTTGAACAGCGACCCGGTGAATTCGGGGTATTCCTCGGACGCGAAGGTGAACTGCATCGAAAGGAAGTCGGTGGTCGGGGTGAACTGCGCCTGCAGCACCGATGCGTCGAAGGTTGTCGCGCCCACGAGGTTGTTGAAGATCGACAGGTTGTCGAGGCCGTTGGTATTGGTCGAGGTGCCGTCGCTGCGGTTCGGATCGCCACCGGGCTGGGTGAAGTTGCGCACGAAGCCGGTGGAGAGGATCACACCGCTGTCGCCCGGTGTCACATCCGGCGAAACGGCGTCGCCGTTGCTGTAGATCCCCGATGACCTGTTGTCGCCGAAATAACTGGCGCCCGTGACGGTCACGTCCGGACCGAAGATCGTCTGCGCCATCTGCAGCGCAGATGCACCGCTGTCGATCGGTAGCGTCTGCCCCGTTGCCATACCCGCTCACACTTGCCTCGGGGCCGGGGTCTCGGTCTGTCGGACGCAACCGTGTCGTGCCGGGACCTGCCCGGCGCCGCGCTGTCTCGATCCGATGCGGTCTGTGCCGCTGCCTGCCTCGGCCGTTTTTGTAATTGCGACACGGATACCACGCCCGGAGCGAGGGATTAACCATTCGAAAGGATCGGGCCGGGATACCCGCACGGTTGTGCCCTGATCGCCACAGCGCTACTCAGGTCCCCGCCCGCACCGGAGCCGCGCCATGCCCACCGATCCCGCCCGACTGACCGCCGATCTCGTCCGCTGCCCCTCCGTCACCCCGGAGGAGGGCGGCGCGCTGACGCTTCTGCAAGGGATGCTGGAACGCGCGGGCTTCACCTGCACCCGCGTGGACCGGAACGGCACCCCCAACCTCTTCGCCCGCTGGGGTGCGAAGGGGGCGGCGAAAAGCTTCGGCTTCAACGGCCATACCGACGTCGTGCCGGTGGGCGACGAGGCCGCCTGGACCCATCCGCCCTTTTCCGCGCATGAGGAAGACGGCTGGCTCTACGGGCGCGGCGCGACCGACATGAAATCCGGCGTCGCGGCCTTCGTCGCCGCCGCCATCGACCATGTCACCGACGCCCCGCCCGAGGGCGCGATCCTCATCACCATCACCGGCGACGAGGAGGGGCCTGGCCGCGACGGCACCATCGCGATCCTCGACTGGATGGAAGCGCAGGGCGAGCGCATGGACATCTGCATCGTCGGCGAGCCGACCAGCGTGGACACCATCGGCGACATGGTCAAGATCGGCCGCCGCGGCTCGATGACCGCCCGCTTCGAGGTGATCGGCAAGCAAGGCCATTCCGCCTATCTCCACAAGGCGCTGAACCCGATGCCGGCGGTGGCCCTGCTGGCGCATCGGCTATCGTCCCACAAGCTCGACGAGGGCACCGATCATTTCGACCCCTCGACCCTGTCCGTCACCACGATCGACACCGGCAACCCGGCCTCCAACGTGATCCCCGCGCGCACGCGCATGACCGTGAACCTGCGCTTCAACGACCTGCACAGCGGCGCCTCCCTCACCCACTGGCTGCGCGCCGAGGCCGACCGCGTCGCCGCGGAAACCGGCACGAAAATCGAGATGACCGCCCAGATCTCGGGCGAAGCCTTTCTCACGCCCCCCGGCAACCTCTCCGCGCTGGTCACCCGCGCCATCGGGCAGGAAACCAACCAGTCCCCGGTTCTGTCGACCACCGGCGGCACCTCGGACGCGCGTTTCGTCAAGGACCATTGCGCCGTGGTGGAATTCGGCCTCGTCGGCCACCGCATGCACGAGGTCGACGAACGCGTCCTTATCCAGGACATCCATGACCTCAAGCGCATCTACGCCCGCATGCTGACCAACTACTTCACGCCCCGTTAAGGTTAACGCGCGCCCGTCCCCCCTTCATCTTGGCAAATACAACTCCCGCCCGCTGCCCGGCAGGCGGCTTTGCCACCAGGAGGGGGAGGCTCCCGCCCTCACCACCCGCGCCATCGCCTGCCGATTCCCGCATGACGGCCCCACCGGGCCATGATAGGCCACGGGCATGGCCAAGCTTCCCACCCGCGACCAGGTCCTCGCCTGGATTTCCGACCACCCCCACGCGACGTCGAAACGCGACATCGCCAAGGCCTTCGGCATCAAGGGCTCCGCCCGCATCGACCTCAAGCGCATCCTCAAGGAGCTGGAGGAAGAGGGCCACCTCGAAAAGCGCCGCAAGACCTACCGCGACCCCGACAAGCTGCCCCCCGTATCGGTCCTCCAGGTGCTGGCCCCCGACGATCTGGGCGATCTCTTCGCCAAGCCGCTGGAGTGGCAGGGCGAGGGCCCGGCGCCGCGCATCCTGTTCTCCGCCCGCGCCACCGACCCTGCCGTGGGACAGGGCGACCGAATCCTCGCCCGCCTGCAAGAGGTGGAGGGCGAGGATCACCAGTATGTCGCCCGCCTGATCCGCAAGATCGGCACCAACCCCCGGCGCCTGCTGGGCATCTTCCGCGCCGGCAGTGAAGGCGGCCGCATCCTGCCCATCTCCAAGGGCGCCGACACAGACTGGCAGGTCCGCCCCGGCGACACCCATGGCGCGAAGGACGGCGAGCTGGTCGAGGCCGAACAGGCCGGCCCGAAATCCCGCATGGGCGCACCGCGCGCGCGCATCGTCACGCGCCTCGGCGATCCGGGCGCGGCCCGCGCCGTCAGCCTCATCGCCATCCATGAATACGGCATCCCCGATGCCTTCCCCGATGCCGTCATCGACGAGGCCGACGCCGCCAAACCCGCGGGCCTGCAAGGCCGCGAAGACCTGCGCGACATGCCCCTCGTCACCATCGACCCGTCGGACGCGCGCGACCATGACGATGCCTGCTACGCGCATCCCGACGACGACCCGAAGAACAAGGGCGGTCATGTCATCTGGGTCGCCATCGCCGATGTCGCCCATTACGTCCGCCCCGGCTCGGCGCTGGACCGCGAGGCCAAGAAGCGCGGCAACTCCACCTATTTCCCCGACCGCGTCGTGCCGATGCTGCCCGACCGCCTCTCGGGCGATCTGTGCAGCCTGCACGAAGGGGTGCCGCGCGCCTGCCTCGCCGTGCGCATGGTGATCGACGCCGAGGGCAACAAGATAGGTCACGAATTCGTCCGCGGCCTGATGCGCTCGGTCGCCTCCCTCAACTACGAAGAGGTGCAGGCCGCCCGGGACGGCACCCCCAACGACAAGACCGGCCCGCTGCTGGAACCCGTCATCGCACCGCTTTTCGCCGCCTACGAGGCGCTTGCCGCCGACCGCAAACGCCGCCAGCCCCTCGACCTCGACCTGCCCGAGCGCCGGATCGAGCTGAGCGAAGAGGGCGAGGTGCTGTCCGTCGGCTTCAAGGACCGGCTCGATGCGCATAAACTCATAGAAGAATTCATGGTACTGGCGAATGTCGCCGCCGCCGAGACGCTGATCGCCAAGCGCCAGCCGCTGCTCTTCCGCGTCCACGAGGAACCCTCCCCCGAGAAACTCGACGCCCTGCGCGAGACCGCCGCCGCCTCGGGCTTCACGCTGGCCAAGGGGCAGGTGCTGCACACGAGCCAGCTCAACCGCCTTCTCGCGCAGGCCGAGGGGACCGAGTTCGACGAGCTGATCAACATGTCCACCCTGCGCTCGATGCAGCAGGCCTATTACAACCCCGAGAACTTCGGCCATTTCGGCCTCGCCCTGAAATCCTACGCGCATTTCACCTCGCCGATCCGGCGCTATTCCGACCTGATCGTGCATCGCGCGCTGATCTCGGCCCACGGCTGGGGGCGCGACGGCCTGAGCCTTGAAGAGATCGAGACGCTCGATGCCACCGCGAAACACATCTCGGAAACCGAGCGCCGCTCGATGGCCGCCGAACGCGACACCGCCGACCGCTACCTCGCCGCCTACCTGTCGGACCGCGTGGGCAGCAGCTTTACCGGCCGCATCTCGGGCATCGCCCGTTTCGGCGCCTTCGTGAAGCTGGACGAGACGGGCGCCGACGGCCTTCTGCCGATGCGCGCGATCGGCAACGAGTATTTCCATTTCGACGCGAACACCCAGACGCTGATGGGCGCGGAATCGGGCCTGACCATCGGCATCGGCGACCGTGTGACCGTGAAACTGGCCGAGGCGGTTCCGGTCACCGGCGGCCTCGTCCTCGACCTCGTCGAGATCGACGGACGGCAACCGCCGGTGGGCCGCGGACGTGGCAAACCGGGCACACCGGGCGGCCCGATGCGGCGCAAGGCCGGCCAGGCGGCGAAAAAACGCTCGAAGCTGCGCAAGAAAACGCCGCCCAACCGGGCCGGGCGTTAAGCGGCTGTTCACGTCTGGCTGCCACGATTACCCAGCCCCTGACGGGTATGCGTCGGAATCGCTGCATGATTACGGCATTTCGGCTATACTGTTTCACAATCGAGCACAGTCGGACAAAAGACACCAAGATGCGCCGCCTTCATTCCGCTCTCCTTGCCGCGCTGTTCGCGCTGGCCGGGCCTGCCGCCGCCATTCCCCCCACGGCCTCCCTGCGCCCCGAGATGCGGCCGGCGCCGGTCGACGCGCGCCCCGTCGTCACCGTATCCAGCCAGGCGACACCCCTCGCCGTCGTCCGGTCGCTGCGCCCCATGGCGCGCGGCACGGTCGTGGCCGTCTCCGCCGGCCCCCCGCCTTCCGCACCCGGCCCCGCCGTGGACAGCGGCTTTGCCGCATGGCTGGCCGATTTCCGCGCCCGCGCCACGGCGCAGGGCCTGGACCGCGCCACCTTCGACCGCGCCTTCGACGGCGTGGGCGTCAACGCCCGCATCCTCGACCGCGACCGCAACCAGGCGGAGTTTTCCCGCGCGCTCTGGGATTATCTCGACAGCGCCGTCTCGGACACGCGCATCGCCAATGGCCGCGCGGGGCTCGCCCGTCACCGCGACACGCTCGCCCGGATCGAACGCCGCTACGGCGTCGAGGCCGAGGTGGTGGTCGCGGTCTGGGGCCTTGAATCAGCCTACGGCGCGATGCGCGGCGACACCGACATCATCGCCGCCATGGCGACACTGGCCTATGACGGACGCCGCCGCGATTTCTTCGAGGCGCAGCTGATCGCGGCCCTGCGCATCCTGCAGGCAGGCGACGTGCCACCCCGCCAGATGGTCGGCAGCTGGGCAGGCGCGATGGGCCACACGCAATTCATGCCGACCTCCTACCTCGAGCATGCGGTCGATTTCGACGGTGACGGGCGGCGTGACATCTGGTCGGACGATCCCGTCGACGCGCTGGCCTCGACCGCCAATTACCTGCGCAACCACGGCTGGACCACAGGCCAACCCTGGGGGATGGAGGTGCGCCTGCCCGACGGGTTCGACTATGCCCTCACGGGCGAGCGCGTGAAGCGCGACGCCGGTTTCTGGAACGCGCAGGGCGTGCGCCTGGCCGATGGCGGCCGCGTGCCCGACCATGGCGATGCCTCGATCCTGCTGCCCGCGGGTCATCGCGGCATCGCCCTCGTGATCTACGACAATTTCCACGTGATCGAGCGCTACAACCCCGCCGATGCCTATGTCATCGCCGTGGGCCACCTGTCGGATCGGATCACGGGCGACGGCCCCTTCCGCGGGTCCTGGCCCCGCGAGGATCGCACCCTCACGCGCGCCGAACGCGAGGAACTCCAGCAGCGACTGGTGCGCGCGGGATTCCACCGCTACGCGGTCGACGGGATCATCGGGCCACAGACCATCGACTCGGTCCGCCGCTTCCAGGCCTCGCTGGGCTGGGTGCCCGACGGGTATGCCTCGCTGAGGGTGCTGGAACGGCTCCGCGGCTCGTAGGGTGGGTGAAACCCACCATTCCGATCCGTAGGGTGGGCAATCCTGCCCACCGCGCTGCAAGGTGGGTTTCACCCACCCTACGAAACGTTTCGTTAACCCAGCCGTGGCATAACCCCTTCTCCAAGGACATGTCCCGGCAGGCGGGTGACGCCCCTGCCATCCACCAGGTATCCGCGCCCCGCATCCCGCGGGGTCCGACACGAGCCGGACAGGGGTCCGGGGTAGCGCCCGGACCGATCCACGGACACCGCCTTGGCGGCGCCGCCATCCCTTGTCGTCAGACCGGACGGACCACCCAGCCCGAGACAGCAACCGGTGCCGATGCACAGGACAGGTCATCCCGCCCCGAGGGCAGGCCAGGGCCCGGCCTTGCGCGTCCTCAGTCGCGCAGAAGCTCGTTGATCGAGGTCTTCGACCGCGTCTGCTCGTCCACGCGCTTCACGATCACCGCGCAATAGAGGTTCACGCCGTTCTTCGACGGCATCGAGCCCGCCACGACGACCGAGCCACTGGGCACCTCGCCATACATCACCTCGCCGGTTTCCCGGTCGACGATCTTGGTCGATTTCCCGATGAACACGCCCATCCCCAGGACCGAGCCCTCGCGCACGATGCAGCCCTCGACCACCTCGGACCGCGCGCCGATAAAGCAGTTGTCCTCGATGATCGTCGGCCCGGCCTGCATCGGCTCCAGCACGCCGCCGATCCCCACGCCGCCCGACAGGTGCACGTTCTTGCCGATCTGCGCGCAGCTGCCGACGGTGGCCCATGTATCCACCATCGTGCCCGTGTCCACATAGGCCCCGAGGTTCACGAAACTCGGCATCAGCACCACGCCCGGCGCGATATAGGCCGAGCGGCGCACGACGCAGTTGGGCACCGCGCGGAAGCCCGCGGATTTCCACTCGCCCTCGCCCCAACCGGCCCATTTGCTGTCGACCTTGTCCCACCAGCTGCCGCCCTGGGGGCTGCCCGGCTGCATTTCCATGTCCTTCAGGCGGAAGCCCAGCAGCACCGCCTTTTTCGCCCACTGGTTCACGTGCCAGTCGCCGTTGTCCTGCCGCTCGGCCACGCGCAACGACCCGCTGTCGAGCGCGGTCAGCGTCGCCTCGATCGCCTCGCGCGTCTCACCCTTGGTGGCGGGGGTGATCGTGTCGCGGGCCTCCCACGCGGCTTCGATGGCGGCTTCCAGCTGGGCGTTGGACATGGTCGGGGCTCCCTCGGGGTTCAATGGCGTCGCGCGCGGTCATAGCGGGCGCGCCCCCGGCTGGCAATCCGACGCGCTCCGGGCTAGGTCAGCGGCATAGTGTGCGAAAGGAGTGACCATGAAGGACAACCCCCGCGGCCCGTTCCGCCACGCCGGGCAGGATCTGGAATCGACCCGCCACGCCGCCGACACGCCGCAGGCACGGTCGCCCGCCTACAGGCTCGCCTTCGACGACCCCGATTTCCTGCTCCGCGACGAGTTGCGCCCGGTGCGCCTGCAACTCGAACTGCTGAAACCGCAGCTGGAACTCGACGCGCGCGGGATCAACTCCACCGTCGTTCTCTTCGGCGGCGCGCGTATCCCCCGCCCCGAGGCCAGGGACGACGCGCGCAGCGACACGCTCCGCGACATGAGCCGCTATTACGAGCAGGCCCGCCGCTTCGCCCGCATGATCACCGAGCGCAGCGTCGCGACCGACTGCACCGAGAATGTCATCGTCACGGGCGGCGGCCCCGGCGTGATGGAGGCCGGCAACCGCGGCGCAGCCGATGCGGGCGGCTGTTCCATCGGCCTCAACATCGTGCTGCCGCATGAACAGGTGCCGAACGAATACGTCACGCCCGAGCTCTGCTTCAACTTCCACTATTTCGGCATCCGCAAGATGCACTTCCTGCTGCGCGCGCGGGCGATCGCCGTCTTTCCCGGCGGCTTCGGCACGCTCGACGAGCTGTTCGAAAGCCTGACGCTGATCCAGACCGGCCGGATGGAACAGGTGCCCGTCCTGCTTTTCGGCGAAGACTTCTGGCGCGACATCGTCAACTGGGATGCGCTGGCCCGCGCCGGCACGATCTCGGCCGAGGACCTGTCGCTGTTCCGTTTCGTGGAAACCGCCGAGGACGCGCTGGCCGTCATCGACGGCTGGGACAAGACCGGCAAGCGCGGCACGATTCCGGGGCGTTAACCGTCCGACAACAGCGCCGCGCATTGCCGCGGCAGATCGGCCAGCGTCATCGGCCCCCGCGGCGGGGGCGGCACGTAATCCGGGTCGGGCGGCGGCGGGTTCAGGATCGCCGCGGCCCGCGCGCGGGCCTCGTCGCATCCGTCGCCGGGCGGCGGCGGGTCCTGCGCCTCGCAATCGCGCGCTCCGGGCGGGCAATGCAGCCGGACGTGGAAATGGTAATGGTGCCCGTTCGCGGGCCGGATGGTGCGCAGCCACGACCGATCGCCGGTGGCATTTTCGCACATCCAGACCTTGGCCCCGGTGAAGACGAAGATCCGCGCGACCCGCGGGTCGGAGGCGGCCATGCGCATCACCTCCATATGCTCGGCGGTCCAGTTCTCGCCCACCCGAGCGCCGCGTGCAGACCGGGTCGAGATCGACGACAAGCTCTCGCGCTCGGCCGGCGTCAGGTCGAGGCGGCCGGGCGGCAGCATCCAGATATCCACGTCGAGGCCCGATTGGTGGCTGACATGACCGGTCAGCATCGGGCCGCCCCGTGGCTGCTGCATGTCGCCGACATAAAGCCCGTTCCACGAGGTCTGCGCGGCCACGCGGGCCGACAGCTGCTGCACGTAGTCGACCAGCACCGGATGCCCCCAGTTGCGGTTGCGGCTCAGCCGCATCGCCTGCCACGTCGGCCCCGTCTCGGGAAGTTCCTCGGCCCCGGCGAGGCAGCCGCGCGAGTAGAAGCCGATGACCTCCGCCGCGCCGCCGGAAGGCGCACGTTCGGCCCCGAAAAGCAGCCGCGCCTCCTGCCCGGACAGGGTCGCATCCAGCGGTGGCAGCGCCGGGCCGCCGCCCCCGGTCGGCGTGCAGGACACCAGCCCGGCAAGCAAGGCGACAGCGGCGAAGGGCAAGGCCTTGCGGGTCGGGCTCATGCCTTTTCCCCCTCTGCACGGACCCAGATCAACAGGATCAGACCGACCGCGAACAACCCGATCAGCGGCAGCATCCCCAGCCGGGCGCTTTCGGTCAGCCATGTCGTGATCCCGATCAGGGCCGGGCCGAGAAAGGCCGTGGCCTTGCCCGACAGGGCGTAGAGCCCGAAGGCCTCGGTCGGGCGCGCGGGCGGGGCGTGGCGCACCATCATCGAGCGCGACGAGGATTGCAGCACGCCGCCCGCGCCCCCGATGATCGCGCCGCAGATGTAGAAGGTGATGTCGGGCGCCGATGATCCCTCGGCCAGCGCGATGCCCCAGATGCTCTCGCGCGTCATGCCGAGAACCACCGTGCAGACCGCCATCAGGATCAGGATCGCCCCGATGATCACGGGCTTCGGCCCCAGCTTGCTGTCGACCTTGCCACCGATCCACGTGGCCACGGCCGAGGTGATCGCCCCCACGATCCCGAAGACGCCGACCTGCGTGATCGACCAGTTCAGCACCAGCACCGCGTAGGTGCCGCCGAAGCCGTAAAGCGCGTTCAGCGCGTCGCGGTAGAACATGGACGAACCGAGATAGGCGAACAGGCTGACGCGGCGGGGCAGGCCCTTCACCGTCTGCAACAGGTCATGCAGCGCGGCGCCGAAACTGGGGTGCGTCGCGGGGCGGCGCGGTTCGCGCACCCAGAGGAAAAAGGGGATCATGAAGACGACATACCAGATCGCCACGAAGGGCCCGACAAAGCGCGTCCCCTCGCGCGCCTCGGGGTCGAGGCCGAAGGCCGGATCGAGACCCACGAAAGTCGTACCGCTTTCGCCCTCGGCGAAGAAGATCAGCATGATGAACAGCGCCAGAACCCCGCCGAGATAACCCCAGGCGAAACCCGTGCCCGACAGCCGCCCGATGGCGCTGGCCTCGCCCAGTTCGGGCAGCATGGAATTGGTGAAGATCGTCGTGAACTCCGCCCCGATCAGCCCGATGCCGAAGGCGATCAGCGCCCCGACCAGGAAAGACCCGTCCGGCAGCATGAACCACAGCGCCAGCGCGCCCGCGACGTAGAAGGCGGAAAAGGTCACGATCCACGGCATCCGCCGCCCGGTGTTGTCGGCGAAGGCCCCGAGGATCGGGGCGCAGAGCGCGATCAGCAGGCCCGACACCGTCTGCCCCAGCGACCACAGGCTTTGCGCCCGCGCATCGGCGGCCTGTTCGGCCAGGCCCTGCGCCATGAAGGTCTCGGTCGCGACGGCGGCGAAATAGGGTCCGAAGATGAAGGTCAGGCCCAGCGTGAAATAGGGCTGGCTTGCCCAGTCGAAGGCCCACCAGCCCCAGACGCGGCGTTTCACGGCGCGCAGGTCGACGGGCTGCCTCGGGGGTGCCGGGGGAATGGCAGTTGTGCTCATGCGTCGCACCTTCCGCCAAGCCGGGCGGCTTGTCTACGGGCTTGATGCGCCGTCCTGCATCGGCGGCCAGGGCCGCGTCGCATCGGCCTCTGTCCAGGCGGCGACCCAGCCGGGCAGCGCGGGCGAGGCACCCTGATGGCCCAATGCCTCGGCGACGCGCTCGGTCGGGGCAAGCCGCCCCTTCTCGGTCACGCCGGTGCGCAGAAGCGCGTGGTTGCAACAGGTCTCGCCGCGCCACATCGCCTGTTCGATGTAGAAGAACCGCTGATCCCAGCCGACCAGCCGCGTCCGCAGCTCGAAGCGCTGCAAGCCGGTGATCCGCGCGCGGTAGCGCACCGAGGAGCCCGCCACCACAAGGCCCCAGCGCTCGCGCTGCAGGACCTGCCACAGCCCCACGCGCACCGACATGGCGAAGCGCCCCAGGTCGTAGAGCGTCAGGATGCGCCCGTTGTTCATCTCGAGAAACCCGTCGAGATCATTGGGCAGGCAGCGCATCGGCAGCACATGCGTGTCGAAGACCCCGATCCGCGGCTTGCGGCGTTCGGAGAGCATGATGGCGGACAGGCGCAGAAACGGATACATGCGCCTGCCAAAGCGCAACCGCCCGCCCCGATCAAGCCCGCCGTCGCGTCACGGGCCCCCACGGGCCACCCTGCGGACCCGGCGCACAGCTTGCACAGGGCGCCCGGCCCGACTATCTGCCGGTGACGCCAGCCAAAAGGACCGCACCGACGATGACCTCGCTTTTCCAGATCCTCATGCTGCTGATCGACGTGGCCTTCTTCATCGTGCTGGCCCATATCATCATGAGCTGGCTGATCAATTTCGGCGTGCTCAACATGCGCCACCCGATCGTTGCGCAGATCTGGGACGGTCTCAACCGCCTGCTGGAACCGGTCTATGGCCCGATCCGCCGCATGCTTCCGGCGATGGGCGGCCTCGACCTTGCGCCGCTGGTCGTGGTGCTGGGGCTTTACGCGGTCGAGATCATCCTGCGCAACAACATGGCTCTGTTCCTCTGACATCTCCGCCACAAGGCGGACTCGACTCCGTGGTTCGGGCGGTCTAGGTATGTGAACATAACGTGAACATGCTGCCGCCCATGTCCGACACTCCGCCCCGCCCCGCCCGGCCGATCAACCGGCGCATCCTGTCGCTGTGGTTTCCGCGACTGGCCGCCGAGCGCGTGCTGCGCGCCGAGCCTGCGCTGGCCGAGATCCCGCTGGCCGTGGTGGCCGAGACCGGCAACCTGCGCGAGATCGCGTCGCTGAACGCGGCGGCCAGCGCGCGGGGCCTCAGGCGCGGGCAGGCGCTGGCCGAGGCGGTGACGCTCTGCCCCGACCTCGTCACCCGGCCCCACGACCCGGAGCGGCAGGCGCAGGCCCTGGCCGCGCTGCGACGCTGGGCGGGGCGCTTCAGCCCATGGGTCGCCGAGGAGGGCGCGGAGGCGCTGTTGATCGACCTGACGGGCTGCGCGCATCTGTTCGGCGGGGAAGAGGCGCTGTTCGCGCAGGTCCATCAGGATTGCGCCGACCTGGGCCTGACGGTGCGGGCGGGCATCGCCGACACGGCGGGCGCGGCCTGGGCCCTGGCGCGCTACGCGGGCGGCGGCGGCGTGGCGCGGACCCATGGCGGCGACGCCATCGACCAGGAGGCGCGAGCGACACGGTCCCGCGCGGAAAAACGCAGGCATTGGGTCAAGGGCGGCGCGGCCCCCGATCCGCGGGCAGGCCCCGGCGATGTCGCCCGCATCTCGGCCCCGGGCGGCCTGCGGCAGTCGCTGGCGCCGCTGCCCATCGCGGCGCTGCGCGTTGGCCCCGACACGGCCGCGGGCCTCGCGCGGCTGGGCCTGCGCCGCATCGGCGATCTGTGGGGGATGCCGCGCGCGGGGCTGGCACGGCGCTTTGGCCGGGATCTCGTGCGCCGCCTCGACCAGGCGCTGGGGGTCGAGCCGGAACCGATCTCGCCCGCCGGTGCGCCGCTGCAGTTCGCCATGCGCCTCACCCTGCCCGAGCCCATCGGGCTGGAGGCCGACATCCTCGCCGGTCTCGACCGGCTGCTGCCACCGCTCTGCGAGAAGCTGCGCGCGCGCGGGCGCGGTGCGCGGCGTCTGAGACTCGAGATGGTCCGCGCCGAAGGCGGGACGGAAAAGATCGAGATCGGCCTCGCCCGCCCCGCCGACCGGCCCGACAGCCTGCGGCCGCTGTTCGAGCTGAAGCTGGGCGCGGTCGAGGCCGGGTTCGGCTTCGACGTGCTGCGGCTGGTGGCGCCGGTGACCGAACCCCTGCACGCCACCGAGCACAAGGGCGGCTGGGCCGTCGCCGCCGAGGCCCGCACGGAGCGCAGCGCGGCGCAGGCGCTGGATGACCTGGTCGCGCGGATCGGGGCGCGCGTGGGGCTGGAGCGGATCACCCGCGAGCATCCGACCGACAGCCATATCCCCGAAAAGACCTCGGCCACGCAGGCCGCGGCCTACAGCGCCCCCGCCCGCGACTGGCCCGCGCCGACGCGGCCGCGCCCCCTGACGCTGTTCCGGCCCGAGCCCGTCACCGCGCCCGACGACCCCACGCCCCCCGCCACGTTCCGCTGGCGCGGGCGCGCCTTCGAGACGCGGGCCGCCCATGGCCCCGAGCGCATCGCGCCGGAATGGTGGCTGGACGATCCCAACTGGCGCTCGGGCGTGCGCGATTACTGGCGCGTCGTGACGACCGAGGGGCACCGGCTGTGGCTGTTCTACGCCCATGGCGGCGCGGTCTCGGGCGGGTGGTTCGCGCAGGGCGATTTCGGCTGAACCGCGGGGCCGGGCAACACTGTCCATGAAACCGGAACAATCCGCTTTTCGGGTCGGCATCGTTGTACAAATACCTGTCACGCCTACAAAAAACCATCTTTCCAAGCCGGTTAAGACTCCGTTAACCTGTCGCCAAGCGCCTCCGGACGGGGGATGCCGGGTGGTAGGTTCGTTCGGTCGTCACCTGCTTCGGCAAGACAGGATACCGGCTCGCAGATGCCGGATCACGAGCAGCGGTCATCCCACGCGCCAGGCGGCGTTGCGACACCGGACCTGTTCCGGTGATGTCGATCGTGATGGCGGGGATGAGTCATGTTGTTCGGGATACTGCCGCTGCTGCTTGTCGGTCTCGGCCTGACCTTTCTGCTCGATGCGGGCGCGGACGACGACCCGGAGCCGGAAAGCGGTGAACTGGACCTGACGCCGGGCAATGACATGCTCGACATGGCCGACACCGGCGCGACGACGGTCAACGCGCTTGGCGGCAACGATACCATCACCTCGGACGAAACCGGCCCGATCCTGCTGCGCCTTGGCGCAGGGGACGATGTGGCCGAGCTGTCCAACGGCTTTGCCGAGGTCTATGGCGGCACGGGCGACGACGAGGTCGTCATGAGCGACGGCGCGCTGCTGGCCTTCCTCGGCTTCGGAAACGATACCGTCGAAGGGATCGACGGCGAGATCGAGGCCTATGGCCAGGGCGGCAATGACCTGATGAGCGCCACGCAGTTCGACGACACGCTCGACGGCGGCAGCGGGAACGACACGCTCGACGGCGGCGAGGGTGACGACAGGCTGCTGGGCGACCTGGGCGACGACCTGATCGAGGGCGGTCGCGGCGACGATGTCGTGCTCGGCGGTGCGGGTAACGACACGATCAGCGATTTCAATTCCATGGAGGAAGACCTGCTGATCGGCGGCGCGGGCGACGACCTGATCGAAAGCGACGGGCGCGGCGACACAGTTTACGGCTACAGCGGGAACGACACGCTGAACGGCTATGCGCTGAGCAGCCTGCAGAACGACGACCCCGGCGCGGTGCTGGATGGCGGGGTCGGCAACGACGACCTGATGGGCGACCTGAATTCCACCATGACCGGCGGCGCCGGGCAGGACGATTTCACCGTCGTGAGCGAGTTCGGCACCGTCGACACCCCCGCGGTGATCACCGATTTCAATCCGGCCGAGAACGACCGCATCTTCCTGACCATCACGCCCGAAGCCTTCGGCGACCCACGCGACGGCCCCGATTACGAGGTCACACGCCAGGTGGCCGCCGATGGCAGCGGCGTCGAGATCCTGGTGAACGGCGATGTCTACGTGAAACTCGAGGGGATCACGACGCTCGAGGGTTGGATCGTGAATATCCGCGAAAACTCCATCTGATCGCGCGTCGGCGCGTCATGACCCCGGCCTGTCCCATCCGGGATGCAGCCACGACACAGTTCAAGGTAACGAGAAAGCGAAACGATGTTCACGGTCCTCCCCCTCCTCCTGATCGGCCTCGGGCTGGCATTTCTCCTCGACGGCGGTGACGATGGTGATGGCGCGCCGGCCAATGACGATGCGTTCAACGGCACATCGGGCGATGACGACATCACCGTGACGAATGGCACGCAGACCGACATCTCGACCTTCGCGGGTGACGATATCCTGACGGTCGAGGATGATGGCGATTTTCGCATCGACCTCGGGTTCGGAGATGACACGGTCATCCTCGACGGAACGGGCGACAGCTCCGTCTTCGGCGGCGGCGGCGCAGACGTGGCGCAGGCAGGCGCGGGAGAGTCGGCCTTTTTCCTCGGCACCGGCGCCGACCAGTTGCAGGGCGGCACCGGCGACGTGACCGGCCGCGGCGGCGCCGGGGCGGATACGCTGACGGGCGGCGCAGGGTCCGACAGCCTGTTCGGCGATGCGGGCAATGACGTGATCGACGGCGGCAACGGCGAGAACGCGCTGTTTGGCGGCGTGGGCGACGACAGCGTGACCGGCGGCCCGCGGAGTGACGTGATCGACGGCGGCGCCGGGAACGACACGATCGACGCAGGCAATGCCCCGAATTCGGTGTTGGGCGGCACGGGTGACGACCTGATCACCGCGGGCACCGGCAATGATACCCTGGAGGGTGGCGAGGGCGACGACACCATCGACGGGGGCGACGGCCGCAACACCACAAGGGGCGAAGCCGGCAACGACAGCCTTCAGGGCGGCGAGGACGGAGATTTCATCTTCGGCGGTGACGGGGCCGACACCCTGCGCGGCGGCAATGACAGTGATGTGCTTTTCGGTGGCGCTGACGATGACCTTCTGCTTGGCGAAACGGGCAATGACAGGATCTTCGGCGAGGACGGCAACGACACGCTTCTGGGCGGTGTCGGGCCCGACTTCCTGTCGGGAGGCGCGGGCGACGACCTGTTGAACGGCGGCAACGGCACCAGCAATGATGTGCTGGAGGGAGGCGCGGGCGACGACACGCTGAACGGCGGCGAGGGCGACGATCTCCTCGAGGACGTGCAGGGGCTCAACGCGCTGAACGGCGGGGCCGGGGCGGATACGCTGATCGGCGGCAGCGGCAGCGTGCTGACCGGCGGGTTCGGGGTGGACAGTTTCACCGTGGCCGACAGCTTCGGCGACCCGGTCGCCGTGATCACCGACCTCGACCCGGCCGCCGAGCCGGTCACGGTCGAGCTGCGGGTGCCGCAGGCGCTTCTCGACCTTGGCCAGCCGACCCTGTCGCAGGTGGACACGCCCGATGGCTTGCTGGCGGTGATGACCTTCGGGGACGGATCGACCGAGGACCTGGTCCTGCTTCAGGGGATCACCGTGGCCGACAATGCGTCGATCACGGCGGAGTTCCTGCCGGAGCTGGCCACCGCGCCCTGACGGGCGGCGTGACCGGGGCGGCGGATCAGACCGCCGCCTTGCGCATCTCGTCGAGGTAGATCTCGCGCAGGCGGGCGGTCACATGGCCCGGCTTGCCGGTGCCGATCGCCTGCCCGTCCATCTCGACCACCGGCATCACGAAGCTGGAGGCGGAGGTGATGAAGGCTTCGTCCGCGGCCTTGGCTTCTTCGACGGTGAAGGGGCGTTCCTCGACCGTCATCTGCGCCTCGCGCGCGAAACGCAGCACGGCGGCGCGGGTGATCCCGTGCAGGATCTCGGTGCCGAGGTGGCGGGTCACGATGGTGTTGCCCTTGACGATATAGGCGTTGTTCGAGGTGCCTTCGGTCACATGCCCATCCTCGACCATCCAGGCGTCATCGGCGCCCGCGGCCTTGGCCATCATCTTGCCCATGGAGGGGTAGAGCAGCTGCACCGTCTTGATGTCGCGGCGGCCCCAGCGCTGATCCTCGATCGAGATCACCTTGATGCCCGTCTTGGCGGCGGGCGTGTCTGCGAGGCCGGGCTTGGCCTGCGTGAACAGCACGATGGTCGGCTGCGTGCCCGCCGCCGGGTAAGCGAAATCGCGATCCGCGGCCCCGCGGGTGATCTGGAGGTAGATCAGCCCCTCGTCGATGTCGTTGGCGCGGACAAGCTCGCGGTGGATCTCCAGCAGCTCGTCCTCGGTCACGGGGTTGGCCATCTGCAACTCGTCGAGCGAGCGCTGGAGGCGTTTCGCGTGGCCCGCGAAGTCGATCAGCTTGCCACCCAGAACGCTCGTCACCTCGTAGACGCCGTCGGCAAAGAGGAAGCCGCGGTCGAAGATCGAGACCTTGGCCTGATCCTCGGGCAAATACTCTCCGTTGACGTAGACGGTGCGGGTCATGGTCGGCGCTCCTTCAGGCTGGACAGGGTGTTGTTTCCGCCCGATCCGCCCCAAGGTCAAGCGCGGCGCGTCAGGCCAACAGCATCCAGATCGCCACCGCCGCCAGCATCCCCCCGAACCCGAGGTTGAGACGCCGGGCAGAGCGGTCGGCGCGGAACAGGCGGGCCAGCCTGTCGCCCAGCACCGTCCACGCCGTGAAGGCCATCAGGTTGTTGAGCGTGAAGACGGTGGCGATCCAAAGAACGGCGTCGATACGGGGCGCGGCCGCGGTGGGCAGGAACTGGCTGAACATCAGGGCGATGATCAGGTAGGCCTTGGGGTTGAGCAACAAGAGCACCGCACCGCCCCAGGCTCCCATGGGCCGCGCAGGCCCGGTGTCGCGCAGCACCCCGGCGCGCGCGATGGACAGCGCCAGCCACAGGACATAGGCCGCACCGGCGACCTGCATGGCGCGCGCGAGCCCCGGCGCACTGCCCACAAGGCCGAACAGGCCGATGCCGATGCCAAGCGTCACGATCCATGTGGCGGCGTGATACCCCAGCGACGCCGGAAGCGTCGCCCGCGGGCCGAAGCGTGCGCCATTCGCGGCGAAGACCATGTTGCCCGGTCCGGGGCTATAGGCCAGCGGCAGCAGGAACAGGATGAGGGCGAGGGTATCGGGCATGACGGTCTCTGGCTGCGAAGGCGCCATGACCGTTAGCCGCGTCACCCGCCCACGTGCGACCCGGAAGCTGCGCAAACACCCGGTTTTCAGCCCCAGAGCGTAGAGGGCGGCGGGTGCAGCACCGACCCTTTGAAGACCAGCGGTGTGTCCCGGTCTTCGGCCAGCAGGAGCGGCCCGTCAAGGTCCACGATCGCCGCGCCCTGCGCCAGCAGGACGGCGGGCGCCATCGCCAGCGAACTGCCGACCATGCAGCCGACCATGATGCCGTAACCCTCGGCCTCGGCCTGCGCCTTGAGCGCCAGTGCCTCGGTCAGGCCGCCGGTCTTGTCGAGCTTGATGTTGACCATGTCATATTTGCCCGCGAGGCCCGGCAGGCTGGCGCGGTCGTGGCAGCTTTCGTCGGCGCAGACCGGCAGGGGGCGGTCGATCTCTTGCAGAAGATCATCCTGACCGGCAGGCAGGGGTTGCTCGACCATCTCCACCCCCAGCCGCAGCAGGTGCGGGGCGAGATCGGAATAGACCTCGGCGGTCCAGCCCTCGTTCGCGTCCACGATGATGCGTGCCTCGGGCGCGCCCGTGCGCACGGCCTCGAGGCGCGGCATGTCGTCGGGCGTGCCGAGCTTGATCTTGAGAAGCGGGCGATGCGCATGGCGGGCGGCGGCGGCCTGCATCCGCTCGGGCGTGTCGAGCGAGAGCGTGTAGGCCGTCACCACCGGGGCGGGCGCGGGCAGCCCGGCAAGGCCCCAGGCACGGGTGCCCGCGCGCTTCGCTTCCCAATCCCACAGCGCGCAATCGACGGCGTTGCGGGCGGCCCCCGCGGGCAGCGCCTCCTGCAACTCCTGCCGCGTGATGCCATCGGGCAAGCCCTCGATCTGGGCGGTCACGCTCTCCAGGGTCTCGCCGTAGCGCGCGTAGGGCACGCATTCGCCCCGCCCCGTGACCCCGTCGCGCATCACGCGGACGGTCAGCACCCTGGCCTCGGTCCGCGACCCGCGCGAAATGGTGAAGGCCTCGGCCAGCCGGAAGGTGTCCGCCGTCACGGTCAGCACGCTGGTCTCCCCTTCATCTTGGCAAATACAACTCCCGCCGGAGGCTCCGACAGGGGCAGCAGCACAGGCGTTGGTCGGCCGGGCGTCACATCGCCTCCAGCGCGTCGGCCAGCCGCGCGGCACCCTGCCGGAACGGATCGACGGTGGGCAGGCCCATGCGCTTTTCCGTGGCTTCGAGGTAGCTCAGCGCCTCGTCCTCGCCCATGGCGGCGGTGTTGATCGAGATCCCCACGACCTCGCAGGCCGGGTTCGCGATCCGCGCCAGCGGCAGGGCCATGTCGCGCAGCGCCTCGAGACTGGGCAGCTCGTAGCCCGGCAGACCGCGCATGTGCGCGCGGGTCGGTTCGTGGCTGAGGATCAGCGCATCGGGCTGGCCGCCGTGGATCAGCGCCATGGTCACCCCGGAATAGGAGACGTGGAACAGGCTGCCCTGCCCCTCGATGTGGTCCCAGTGATCGGCGTCGTTGTCAGGCGTCAGCCATTCGACGGAGCCCGCCATGAAATCGGCGATCACTGCATCCAGCGGCACGCCCTCACCCGTGATCAGGATGCCGGTCTGGCCGGTGGCGCGGAAGCTGGATTTCAGGCCCCGCGCCTTCATCTCGGCGTCGACGGCGAGCGAGGTGTACATCTTTCCGACCGAGCAATCGGTGCCCACGGCAAGGCAGCGCCTGCCCGATCGTTTCACGCCATTGGCGATGGGATATTTCACGCTTGGCACCCGCACGTCGTGCAACTGCCGACCACAGGCGCGGGCGACCGCGGCCAGGTCCTCCTCGTCGCGCAGCAGGTTGTGCAGACCGGAGGCAAGGTCGAACCCCTCTTCCAGCGCCTGCACCAGCACCTTTTTCCACGCGGCCGAGATCACGCCGCCGCGGTTGGCGACCCCGATCACCAGCGTCCGCGCCCCGGCGTCCTTTGCCGCGGACAGGTCCATGTCGGGCAGGCGCACATCGGCGCGGCAGCCCTCCATCCGGAACTGGCCCACGGCATTGTCGGGCCGCCAGTCGCGGATGCCCTGGGCGACCTTGGCGGCCAGTTGGTCGGGCGCGTCGCCGAGGAACAGGAGATAGGGGGTTTCGATCATGGCAGGGCCTCCGAAGGCGGGATTCGCTGTCGCAAGGATAGACGGGCGCCGACGCAGTCGGGTTGCAATTCATCCGCAGCAAACAGGCCATGGCCGACGATTCGTGCGCCATTGGCCCCATGTGCGGGAAATTTGCGCGTCGCTCAGGCCGGGGGCAGCAGGCCCGCCGGCCTGTCGTCGGGCCGCTCGAAATCCACCGGCGCGCTGCCCGTGGCCGCGGTGTTGCGCTTGAACTCGTAGCGCATCAGGTCGCCGGCCTGTTCCGACGCCACGATCAGCGCCTGGTAGAGGTGCCGCGGGCCGTCATAGATGTCGATGAAACCGCGCAGCCTGGGCGCGGTGTCGGCCTCGACCGAAAAGCCGTCCTCGGTCATCTCGAGGATCGGATAGGCCTCGTCGCCGACATGGACGACACGGGTCGCCCGCTTGCGCCGCGCGGTTTTCTGGGCGGCGGCGAGTTCCTTGCGGACGTCGTCTGGCAGAAACTCCAACATCGGATCGGACCTTTCCGGCTTTCCTGTGGAGAAGCATGGCGCATGGAGCGATTCAGTCAACGAAATGAATATGCTGCAATTGCAAACGTCACGTGACGGCCACAGGTCTGCTGGACGCCGTCACCGGAAAAGCGCAAGATAGCGGTTGTGGACATCCCGCCCCCTTTGCACAGGCACGACCCATCATGACCGAGGCCGGACATCCCGCACTCGCCTTTCTGAACACCGTCACCGATGACGGCAAGACACGCACCGGCAACAGCTTTGCCGATGGTGCGGCGCTTCTGGACGCGATGGGGGCGGTCGGACTGGTCCCGCCCGGCCTGCCAATACCGGGCGGCCGGCAGCTTGCCGAGGCGATCGCGCTGCGCGAAGCGGCCTATGCCGTGCTGTCGGCCATGGCGGCCAGCCGCCGTCCGGGACGCGAGGACGCGTTGATGCTTGAGACGGCGATCAAGGCGACGCTGCAGGACGCCAGCTTTGCCTTTCATCGGCGTGGCGTGACGATCACGCCCGGCCCGCTTGGCGGGCTACAGGACCATATCGTGCTGGCCCTGCATGACCTCTTGCAGCGACCCGACCTCGACCGGTTGCGCGAATGTCGCCGCTGCACGCATCTGTTCCTCGATCACGGACGGGGACGCGGGCGGCGCTGGTGCGCGATGGCGCGCTGCGGCAACCGCGCCAAGGCCGAGGCGTTTCGCGCGCGGCACAGGGGTGTCGTCGGCTGACATGTGCAGCGATGCGGGGGCGGCCCTGCACCTGTCGCGGTTTTGCCGCGGCCGGATGCGGCCTACGTCAGGGCTGGCAATGAAGGAGGACTCGACATGGGCCTGTTGATCGACGGCGAATGGCACGACCGCTGGTACGAACCCGACGAAATGTCGGACGGCGCCTTCCAGCGGGCCGAGTCGCAGTTCCGCAACTGGATCACCGCCGACGGCAGCGCTGGGCCAACCGGCGAGGGCGGGTTCAAGGCGGAAACGGGCCGCTACCACCTTTATGTCAGCCATGCCTGCCCCTGGGCGAACCGAACCATGATCTTCCGTGCGCTGAAGGGGCTCGAGGATCACATCGATGTGTCGGTCGTGCATCCCGACATGCTTGGCGAGGGCTGGACCTTCGACACCGGGTTTGTCGGCGCCACCGGCGACCGGCTCCATGGTCTGCCCTTCGCCCGCGATCTCTACCTCAAGGCGCAGCCCGGTGCCACGACGCGCGTGACCGTGCCGATCCTGTGGGACAAGCACCGCGAGACCATCGTCTCCAACGAATCCTCGGAAATCATCCGCATGTTCAACCGGGCTTTCGACGGGATCACCGGCAACACCGATGACTACTACCCCGAGGCCCTGCGCCCCCGGATCGACGCGATCAACGCCCGCGTCTATGACGAGGTGAACAACGGCGTCTACAAGTCCGGCTTTGCCACCACGCAGGCGGCCTATGACACGGCGGTCCACGCGCTGTTCGATGCGCTGGACTGGGTCGAGGGGATCCTCTCGGAAAACCGCTATCTTGCGGGCGACCGCATCACCGAGGCCGACTGGCGGCTTTTCACAACGCTGGTGCGCTTCGACGCGGTCTATCACCTGCATTTCAAGTGCAACCGGCGGCGGCTGATCGACTACCCCAACCTCTGGGCCTATGCGCGCGAGCTGTATCAATGGCCGGGCGTGGCCGGGACGGTCGATTTCGACCACATCGTGCGCCACTATCACTACAGCCACGAGACCATCAATCCGCACCGGATCGTGCCCATCAACCCGGTGATCGACTGGACGGAACCGCATGGACGCGAGCGTCTGAAGGCCGCGTGAGCCGGGCCTTGCGGGATCGCGCAGCCTTGTTACTCTGCCGGAAATTCGTGAACCGACAGGGTATTTCCAGATGATGCGTTTCCTGACCGCCGGGCTTTTGTCGCTCGGGATCTCCAGCGGGGTGGCCAGCGCCCAGCAATGCGGCGGCGATTTCGGCCAGTTCGTGCAAGGGCTGCGGGCCGAGGCCGCGCAGCGCGGCTACAGCGAGCAGGCGATCGACGGCTTCTTCCGCCACGCGAGCTACCTGCAACGGGCGGTCGACGCCGACCGGCGGCAGGGCATCTTCACCGTGCCCTTCACCGAGTTCTCGCGTCGGCTGATCTCGCAGGGGCGGCTTGACAGCGGGCGGCGCAATGCCGAGCGGCACCGCGCGACCTTTGACGAGATCGAGCGCCGTTTCGGTGTGTCGCGCGGAATTCTCCTGTCGTTCTGGGCCTTCGAAACGGATTACGGCGCGTTCCAGGGCGATTACAACACGCTCGACGCGCTGGTGACGCTGGCCCATGACTGCCGCCGCCCCGAGATCTTCAGGCCGCAGGTCTTTGCGGCGCTGGAACTGTTCACGCAGGGCGCGTTCGACCCGGTGAACACGCAAGGCGCCTGGGCGGGTGAGATCGGCATGGTGCAGATGTTGCCCAAGGATATCGTGGATCATGCCATCGACGGCGACGGCGACGGGCGCGTGGACCTGCAACGCTCGCCCGCCGATGCGCTGATGTCGGGGGCGAACATCCTGTCCTCGCTGGGCTGGCGCCCGCGCGAGCCCTGGCTGATCGAGGTCACGATCCCCGGCGATCTGGACTGGTACGAGACCGGCATCCACAGCTCTCGGCGCGTGTCGGACTGGGAACGCGACGGGGTGCGGGCGCGGGCGGGCGGCAACCTGCCGATGTCGAATGCGCAGGCCTCGATCATCCTGCCCGAGGGGCGGAACGGCCCGGCCTTCATCGCCTATCCGAATTTCAACGTGCTCTTCGAGTGGAACCAGAGTTTCACCTATGTCCTGACCGCCGCCTATTTCGCCACGCGGCTGGAGGGGGCGCCGGTGTTCGATCCGCGCAACCCCGAGCCGGGGCTGTCGGGCGACCAGATGCGGGAGTTGCAGCGGCGGCTGACGGCGCGCGGGATGGATACGGGCGGCACGACGGGCATCCTCGGCGCGCGGACCCGCGCCGCCGTGCGCGAGGTGCAGCGCGAGCTGGGCCTGCCCGCCGATGCCTGGCCGACACCGGCGCTTTTGAACGCGCTGTGAGGGATGCCGATCTTTACTTTTCGGTAGGAATTCGGGTATAAACTGAACCTACGAAAGTTGTGTTTCCTTCAAGGACTCACCAAAGTTGGCCCCACGAAGGTGCTACTTCGTGGGGCCTTTCCTTTTCAGGCTAGTGCCCGATCAGGAGGCGAATGACCGCCACCGCCAGCGTTCCCGCCGACAGCAGAACCATCCACCTTCGAAAGTTCCGTTCCTTCAAACACATCACCTCCTGTCACCGCGAAGGGTCGCGGCAGGAGGGACGCTAGTCGGACGTGGTCAAGAAGAGGTTAACGGGCCGCTCAGGCGACCATCTGTTCGGCCTTCTTGAGGTCGACCGACACGAGCTGCGAGACGCCCTGTTCGGCCATCGTCACACCGAACAGCCGGTCCATCCGCGCCATGGTCACGGCGTGGTGCGTGATGATCAGAAAGCGCGTTTCGGTCTGGCGGGTCATCTCGTCGAGCAGGTCGCAGAAGCGCGTGACGTTCGCGTCATCGAGGGGCGCGTCGACCTCGTCGAGCACGCAGATGGGTGCAGGGTTGGCGAGGAAGACCGCGAAGATCAGCGCCAGCGCCGTCAGCGTCTGTTCCCCGCCCGACAGGAGCGACAACGTGCTGAGCTTCTTGCCGGGCGGCTGGCAGAGGATTTCCAGACCAGCCTCGAGCGGGTCGTCGCTTTCGACCAGCACCAGCCGCGCCTCGCCGCCGCCGAAGAGATGGGTGAAGAGCTTGGTGAAATTCGCGTTCACCTCGTCGAAGGCCTTGAGCAGGCGCTCGCGCCCCTCTCGGTTCAGGCTGGCGATGCCGGTGCGCAGCTTGGCAATGGCGGCCTCGAGATCGGCCTTTTCGGTCGCCAGCGTGTCATGTTCCTCCTGCACCTCGCGGGCGTCTTCCTCGGCGCGCAGGTTCACGGCACCCAGCGCGTCGCGCTGACGCCGCAGGCGGTGGACATCGGCCTCGATCCGGTCGGAGGGCGGCATCGGGTCGGGCAGGTCGCCGAGGCCGTCGCGCAGCGCCTCGGGCGTCGTCTCCATCTCTTCCTCGATGCGGGCGGCGGCGGCCTCCACGCTTTCGCGGGCGGCATCGCGGCGGGCTTCGGCGGCGGCGCGGCCCTCGCGCGCCTCGGAGGCGGCGCGTTCGGCATCCCGCTCGGCGGTAACGGCGACACGCAAGGCGCCCTCGGCACTCGACAGCGCATCGGCCGAGGCGGCCTTGCGCGCCTCGGCACCGGTGATCTTTTCGGCCAGCCCCGCGCGCGAGGCGGTCAGTTCGTCGGGCTTGCCGCGCGCCTCGGCCAGTTTCGCCTCGGTCTCTGCATGGCGCGCCTGCAACTCGGCCAGCCGGGTGCTGGCGCTGTCCAGACGCTTCTGCCAACCCGCGATGTCAGAGCCTATCTGGCGGATTCGGGCCTCGCGCCGCTCGCCCTCGCGCTTCAGCTCGTCATGGGCGGTGCGGCGGGCGAGCATTGTCATCCGCGCGGCCTCGACCGTGGTGCGGATGTCTTCCAGCCGGGCGCGGCTGGCGTCGAGATCTTCCAGTTCGGCCTTCGCACCCTCGGCGCGGGCAAGCTCGGTCTCGGCGGCCTTGGCCTCGTCGGCGTGGCGCTTGGCGGCGGCCTGAAGCGTCTCCAGCCGACCCTCCAGAACGCTGCGTTCGGCCTCGGCCCGCGATTGCGCGCGGGACGCGTCGGCCAGCCGCGCGTCGGCGTCGCGACGGGCGGCGCGGGCGGCCTTGTCGGCCTCGGTCAATGCGGCCAGCCGCTCGGCCAGACGCTCATGCGCGGCGCGCGCCTCGGCGGCGGTGCTGGCGGCCTGATCGGCCTCGGCGCGCAGTTCGGCCAGGCGGTTCACCTGTTCCAGCCGCCGCGCGGCGGTCGAGACGGCATCGGCGGCGGCGACGGCATAGCCGTCCCAGCGCCACAGGTCGCCCTCGCGGCTGACGAGGCGCTGGCCGGGCTGCAACAGCGGCTGAAGCCGCGCGCCCTCGGCCCGGTCGACAAGGCCGATCTGCGAGAGCCGCCGCGCCAGAAGCGCGGGGCCCTGCGCCACCTCGGTGATCGGGCGCGCGCCTGCGGGCAGCGGCGCGGCGGTGTCATAGGCCGACAGGCCGGTCCAGCCGGTCGCGCCGGGCTGGCCTGCCTCGCCCGCCTTGAGGTCATCGGAGAGGGCCGCGCCCAGCGCCGCCTCGAAGCCCGACGACACGGTGATCCGGTCGAGGATCTGGTCGCCTTCGCCCCGCTCGCGGTCGAGCAGGCGGGTCAGCGCGGTGGCCTCGGCCTCGAGCGTGCCGGCGCGGCCTTCGGCATCGGCACGGGCGCTGCGGGCCTCGGTTTCGGTCGCTTGCGCCTCGGCGCGGGCGGCCTCGGTCTCGGCGAGCGTGTCCTCGGCACGGGCGGCCAGATCGCGCGCGGCCTCGAGCGCGTCGCCCGCGGCCTCGTGCTCGCGCACCACACCGGCCAGGCGCGCGGTCGCCTCTTCGGCGGCGCGGGTGGCGGTCTGGGCCTCACTGGCGTGGCGGGCGCGGGCCTTTTCGGCCTCGGCCACGCGGCGCTCGGCGGATTGGTGGCGCGCGGCAAGGCGGGCGGCCTCTTCGGTGGCGTCGCTCAGATCCTGCTCACGGGTGCGGAGCACCTCGGAGGCCTCCTCGGCGGCGGCCAGCGTGGCGTCGAGCGCGTCGTCATGGCCTTCGCTTTCGGCCTGCAGGCCGAGGCGTTCCTCCTCCAGCGCGGCGATGCTGTCGCCCGCGTCGGCGTTCAGTGCGCCCTCGCGGTCGATGTCGCGGGTCAGCTGGTCGAGGCGGCCCTCCAGCGTCGTCACCGCGTCGCGGGCGCGGGCGATGTCGCCGTCGAGGCTGTCGCGTTCCAGCACGAGGCGTTGCAGGATCGCGCCCGCGATCGCCTCTTCCTCGCGCAGGGGTGGCAGGCGCCCCTCGGCGGCTTCGCGCGCGGCGGCGGCCTCTCGCGCGGCGGTTTCGGCCCGCGCGGCCCCGGTCAGCGCGTCGCGCAAAACGGCCTCGGCGCGGCTCTCCCCCTCCTGCGCGTCGCGCCAGCGGAGATAGAGGAGCAGCCCCTCGGCCTGCCGCAGCTCGGCCCCGATCTCGCGGTAGCGCTGCGCCTGCCGCGCCTGACGGGCGAGCGAGGCGAGCTGCGAGGCGAGCTGTTCCAGAACGTCGTCGACGCGGGCGAGGTTGGTTTCCGCGCCCTTCAGCTTCAGTTCAGCCTCGTGGCGGCGCTGGTAGAGGCCCGAGATGCCCGCGGCCTCTTCCAGCACGCGGCGACGCGCCTTGGGCTTGGCGTTGATCAGTTCCGAGATTTGCCCCTGCCGGACCAGCGCGGGGGAATGCGCCCCGGTCGAGGCATCGGCAAACAGCATCTGCACGTCGCGCGCGCGCACGTCCTTGCCGTTGAGCTTGTAAGCGCTGCCCGCGTCGCGGGTGATGCGGCGGGTGATGTCGAGCGTATCCTCGTCGTTGAAGCCCGCGGGCGCGAGGCGCTGGGAATTGTCGAGTTGCAGCACGACCTCGGCGAAGTTGCGCGCGCCGCGCGTGGCGGCGCCGGCAAAGATCACGTCCTCCATCCCGCCGCCGCGCATCGCGGTCGGCCGATTCTCGCCCATCACCCAGCGCAGCGCCTCGAGCAGGTTGGACTTGCCGCAGCCGTTGGGCCCCACCACGCCGGTCAGACCGTCCTGGATCACAAGGTCGGTCGGGTCGACGAAGCTTTTGAAGCCGTTGAGCCGGAGGCGGTTGAAACGCACGGGCCTGCCTTTCGATCTGCAGACGATTCTGGGGGTTGAGTGTCCGGACCACGACCGACCGAGTCAAGCAATGACCGCAGTATATGGGGCAATGTAGCGGTTTATCCCCAACATATGGCTATTATTGGCAAGAATTGGCGTATACGGAGACTTGCCTCAAGATTTGGTCGGCGTGATCGTAACAGAGGCTGCTGGCCCGAAACCGCCACAGGTAAAGCCATGCCCTCATTGAGATCGCACCGATCCGATGCTACATTTTACTCTGTAGGCACCGGGGAATTCCCGGTGTGAAGATGAAGGAGGACCTCGTCCTGACCGGACAGACCCACGCGGTGGCCGAGACCACTGCCCGAGGGGCCAGCAACCATGCGGCCCGACCCGATGCGCTGACCAGCGAAGCGTTGCTCGAGCGCATCCTGACATCCCTCGACGATGACAAGGCCGAAGACGTCGTGCAGATCGACCTGCGCGGCAAGTCGACGATCGCCGATTACATGGTGATCGCCTCGGGCCGCTCCTCGCGACAGGTCGCGGCCATGTCGGAAAAGCTGGTCGAGCGCCTGAAGGACAGCTTTCGCCTGACCGCCAAGATCGAAGGCAAGGAGACCGGCGACTGGGTGCTGATCGACACCGGCGACGTGATCGTGCACATCTTCCGCCCCGAGGTGCGGGAGTTCTACCAGCTCGAGAAGATGTGGATGCCGGCGACCGCCGCGTCGCAGTAACCGCAGGTCATGCGCGTCCATCTCTGCGCTGTCGGGCGCCTGCGCGGCGGCCCGGAAAAAGACCTTGTCGACGATTACCTGGCGCGGTTCGACCGCAGCGGACGTGCGCTGGGCCTGACGCTCGGGGAGGTGGCCGAGGTCGAGGACCGCAAGGGCGGCGGAATGACGACCGAGGCCGAGCTGATCCGCCGGGCCGTGCCACGCGGCGCAACGCTGTGGGTGCTGGACGAGCGCGGGGTGCAGATGACCTCGCCCGACTTCGCCGACAGGCTGGCCGCGGCGCGCGACGCGGGACGGGGTGACCTGGCGATCTGCATCGGGGGTGCCGACGGGCTCGATCCGCCCTTCAGGGCCGAGGCCGCGCTGGCGATCTCGTTCGGGCGGATGGTCTGGCCGCACATGCTGGTGCGCGTGATGCTGGCCGAACAGATGTATCGCGCGACACAGATCCTTGCCGGCGGGCCCTATCACCGCGCATGACACGGGATCAGCGGTTCAGGATGTCCTTGTAGAACCGTCGCAGCAACAAAAGCCCGAGAAACAGCGGGACAAGCGCCCAGATCAGCACCAGTTCGAGGGTGATGTAGGTCGGGTTGTAGGTCGGAAAGATCCCGGTCCGGGCAAGGCCCGTGATGTGGATCCACGGGGTATACCACAAGATGTCCTGCAACGTGGACGGCATGTCCTCGTAGATGAAGAAGATGCCGGCAATCAGAAACAGGGGGCGGGTCATGATCCCCCAGATATTCGACCACGCCGAGAACAGGCCCGCCAGCAGGCAGTTGAGCGTGCCGATGCCGAGACCAAGCAGGCTGGCGAGGGCGACCGCGGCCACGATGGGGCCGAGCGACAGGGTTGCGGTGGCCGAGGTGAATTGAAGGATGCCGAAGAAAACGATGCAGAACACCGTGATGCTGGTCAGCAGGTTGAGCGTGAACCGCGCCAGGATCGCGTCGATCCAGGACACGGCCGGGTATTGCAGCAGCGGCTTGGAGAACTGGATGGACGACTGAACCTGTCCCGCGATGTTGGCGTAGATCGTGTAAGGCAGGTAGCCCGAGGCGTAGAACAGGATGAACGAGTTACCGAGGGATGGGGACCGCAACAGGATCGAGAACATGATCGACATCACGATCAAGGCGCCCACGGGTTCGACCACGGCCCAGACATAGCCGCCCGGTGTCCGGCCATAGCGCGTGGACATCTCGCGCAGCATCAGCGCGATGATCGAGCGCAGCGCCGGAAACGAGCGGCGCTTTTGCGCAAGACGCGGCTCGCTGCCGGGAATGTCTGGATTGTGAAGGGTCAGGGCCCTGCTCCAAGTGTCTGGCGTTGCCACTTTGGACTATGTATGACGGACCCCGGGAGTTCAAACACCAAGGGCAGCGGACGAGCATTGGCCGAGACAGCAGGACCTCAGAAGCAAGCGACGGGGCCCGCTCCGGACAAGGCGGCCACGCCGGGCGCGGCGGCGGCCGTGGCGCCCGACCCGCAGGCACGGGCGGAACAGCCCGCGCCGGCGCCCGACAGGGGCGCCAACGCGCCGCAAGGCAAGGGCAAAGGCGGCAAGGACCGTGGCGACATCAAGTTCAAGCCGGTGGCCCGCCCGGCCCGCATGCGGCGCCGGCATTACGGGCTGATCCTGTCCTACCTGGCGATCGTCATCCTGCCGTTGTTCGTCATCGTCTACTACCTCTACACCTTCGCGCAGGACCAATACGCCTCGACGGTGGGCTTTACCGTCCGGACCGAGGAGTCGGGCTCGGCGACGGACCTGCTGGGCGGGTTGAGCCAGTTCGCGGGCGGCAACGCGAGCACGGATGGCGACATTCTCTTCGAATTCATCACGAGCGCTGAACTCGTTCAGCGGATGCGCGATCGGATCGACCTTGTCGCGCATTACTCCGCGCCCCATGACCTCGACCCCTATTTCGCGCTGGAGCCCGACGCGACCTTCGAGGACATGATCGGCCATTGGCAGAGCGTCGTCCGCGTCTCCTACACGCAGAGCAACGGCCTGATAGATCTCACGGTTCTCGCCTTCGAGCCGCAGATGGCGCAGGACATCGCGCGCGCCATCGTCGAGGAAAGCCAGACCCTGATCAACGAGTTGAACGAGCAGGCCCGGGCAGATTCGATCCGTTATGCCGAGCTCGATCTCGAGGCCTCGATCGCGCGGCTGCGCTCCGCGCGCGAGGCCATGACCCAGTTCAGGACGGAAACGCTGATCGTCGATCCCGAAAGCGACCTGCAGGGGCGCACGGGTGTGCTCAACAACCTCCAGCAGCAGTTGGCCGAGGCCCTGATCGAGTTCGACCTGCTGTCCGAGAACAGCAGCAACACCAATGATCCGCGGCTGATCCAGGCCCAGCGCCGGATCGACGTGATCCGCGACCGGATCCGGCTGGAACGCCTGAACTTCGCGACCGAGGACATCGGCACCGAGGGGCAGGATTATCCCACGCTCATGGCGCAGTTCGAGGGGCTGGTGGTCGACCGCGAATTCGCCGAGCAAAGCTATCGGGCGGCCCTGACGGCGCTGGACGTGGCACGCACGAATGCGGCCCGCCAAAGCCGCTACCTGGCCGTCTACATCCAGCCGACCCTGCCGGAGAGCGCGCAATACCCGCGCCGCGAGACGATCATGGCCTTCGCGTTGCTTTTCCTGTCACTGGGATGGGCGATCATGGCGCTGATCTACTACAGCATCCGCGACAGGCAGTAGGACGACGGGGCGATGATCCGCTTCGAGAACCTGTGCAAGAGCTTCGAGGTCAACGGGCACCGCAAGGTCGTCATCGACAACCTGACGCTCACGGTGGAAACCGGCCGCTCGCTCGCGCTTCTGGGGCGCAACGGGGCGGGCAAGTCGACCCTGATGTCGATCATCGCCGGCAACATGCGGCCCGACTCGGGGCGGGTGATAAGCGATGGCACGATCTCGTGGCCGATCGGCCAGACGGGATCTGTTCACACCCAGATGACCGGGGCGCAGAACGCGCGGTTTCTGGCGCGGCTTTACGGGGTCGAAACCGAGGAGTTCGTCGCCTTCGTCCGGGATTTCGCCCAGTTGGGCGCGCATTTCCACATGCCGGTCCGCACCTATTCCTCGGGCATGAAGGCACGTCTGAACTTCGGCCTGTCGATGGGGATCAAGTTCGACACCTACCTGATCGACGAGGTCACGGCCGCAGGCGACGCGGCGTTCCGTGCCCGCAGCGCGGCCCTGTTCCGCGAGCGCGTGTCGACCTCGGACGCGATCATGGTGAACCACAACCTGAACGAGTTGAAGGAATTCTGCGACGCGGCCCTGATCCTCGAACACGGAAAACTCGCCTATTACGAAGACCTTGAAGAGGCGATCGAGGTGCACAAGCAAAACATGCGCTAGGCGCGGCACAACCCAGGGCAGCGTTCAGGGTTAACCAGATCGCGGCAATTCGGACGGAACGTCCCGCCAGAACCATATTCCGACCCCACCGCCACCCGGCGGACCGGCCACCTTGCATCGCGGCATGTTCGCGATGGAGGCCGCAATGACACAGCTGAGCGTGATCGGGCAGACCCTGTCACAGCAGGCTCTGCTGGATCACGGCATCACCGATATCGCGATCCACGAGACTGCGCTTGGCGCGACGCTCTACACCACGTCGGGGCCGAACGGCGGCGTCGCGGCCTATGCGCCGGATGCCTCGGGGATGTTGGAGCTGGTCGATTTCGCCCATTTCGGGGCCGCGCTCTCGGCCAACGTGATGGGCGAGATGAGCATGCTTGCCACCCCCGAGGGTCTGCGGCTGGTCGTGGCCGGCGACGCCGACGGCTGCCTTACCTCCTATGCCATAGCCGAGGACGGCAGGATCGGCGGCATCAGCGACATCACCGGGCTGTCGGGAAGCACGGGATCGGCGGTGCTCGATATCGACCAGTGGGGCGGCGACACGCTGTTCGTCGCCGATGGCGGGGCAGGCACGATCCGGGCCTACGCGATGCAGACGGCCGACACGCTGATGCAGGCCTTTTCGTCCGGTGGCACGCAGGCGGGCTATGCGCAGACCATCTTCGCCCTCGAGACCCTGAGGGTGGGCGGGGTCGATTACCTGATCGGCGCCTGCGCCGCCGCGCATGGGGTAACGGCCTACCGGATCGACCCGGACCACCTCGTGACGAGCGGCAATCTCGGCAGCGCCGAAGGGATCGGGATCATGACGCCGACCGCCCTTGGAACCGCGACGGTCGGGGGGCGGTGTTTCGTGCTTGTCGGGTCGGCGCCGGGGGACGGCATCGGCCTGTCCGGCGCGATCACGGTGATGGAGCTTTTGCCCGGTGGCCTGCTTGTCCCCAGGGATCACGTGATCGACACGTTTCACACCCGTTTCGGCACCATCCAGAGCCTCGACGTGATCGAGGCGAACGGCTTTACCTACGTGATCGCGGCGGGCGGCGATGACGGGCTGACCGTGTTCGTGATGCTGCCGGATGGTCGGCTGCAACTGCTGCATGTGCTCGCCGACACCCATGCCACCGGGCTGGAAAACATCTCGGCCATCGCCGCCGTCCAGAGGGCCGACAGCCTGCACATCTTCGTGGCCTCCGAGATTTCCGGGGGCTTGACCGAACTTGCGCTCGACACCGGCCGGAACGGCTCGACGGTCATCGCACCCGGCGGTGGCGGGCATGTGACGGGCACGGCGCTGGACGACATCGTGATGGGCAGCGACGGTCACGATCTTCTGGAGGGGGGCTTGGGCGACGACATCATCATCGACGGCCACGGGCAGGATACGCTGGCCGGTGGCGGCGGGCGCGACATCTTCGTGCTGAGCGCCGACGGGAATGTCGACACCATCACCGATTTCGATCCGGGCCGGGACAGGCTCGACCTGTCGGACTGGCCGTTCCTCCATGATCCATCGCAGCTCTCGGTGCAGGCCACCGCCCAGGGCGCCATCGTGACATGGCGGGGCGAGACGCTGATCATCCAGACCCTGCAGGGCATGACGCTGACACCGGCGCAGGTCATCGCCGCGGTCGTCGCGACGCCGAACCGAAGCCCGCTCGGCTTCGACCTGTCGGAGGGCGCGAACCGGTATGTCGTCGGCCTGTCGGATGCCGACCATCTTGAGGGCGGCGAGGGCAACGACACGCTGCTGGGCGAAGACGGCAACGATACGCTGCTGGGGGGCCGTGGCCTCGACCTGCTCCACGGCGGTGACGGCGATGACGAGCTGCGCGGGAACCTGAACGGCGACACGATCCACGGTGGCGCAGGCTTCGACATCATCTACGGCAACTTCGGCTTCGACAGCCTCTATGGCGGCAGTTTCGCCGACACGATCTTCGGCGGGAACCAGGACGACCAGATCTGGGGCGAAGGCGGGCAGGATCTGCTGGTGGGCCAATCGGGCAACGACACGATTAACGGTGGCGACGGGTTCGACCTGATCCGTGGCGGCGCGGATGACGACCTGCTCTACGGCGGAGACCGCGGCGACACCCTGATCGGCGGCATCGGCAATGACACGGTTTACGGCGATGACGGCAACGACCGGCTCGACGGCAACGATGGCGACGACCTGCTGGATGGGGGCGACGGTCAGGACAACCTCTTCGGCGGCGACGGTGCCGATACGCTGCTGGGCGGCGCGGACAACGACCGTATCTTTTCCGGCGAGGGGGACGACCTGATCGACGGCGGCACGGGCAACGACACGATCTTCGGCTCGGGGGGCGTGGACACCTTCGTCTTCGGCCCGGATTTCGGCGACGACGTGATCCGCGATTTCGACCCGAACGGAGAGTTGATCGACCTCACGGCGCTCGGCACCGGTTTCGGCGCTTTGGCGATCACCTCGGTGGCGGGCGGCACTTTGGTCACGACACCTGAGGGCACCATCCTGCTGGAGGGCGTGGCCGCGGGCGACGTGGCGGCGGCGGATTTCCTGCTCTGAACGCGGCACCGCGGGGCGCAGGGGCGATCAGGCAGGGCAGGCGCCCTCGCCGGGTCCTGCCCCCGATGGCGCGAGGATGCGCTGATAGACCTCGTGCAGTGCCTGCGCCTGCTCTGTCGCCCGGCGCAGGGTCGGCCTGTGCGCCGGGGGCGCGCGGTAACGCTCGGGGTCGGCGTCGATCCTGCCCAGCACATCGACCAGCGCGTGATGGTCGGACACGTCGACGACAAAGCCGTTCTCGCCCTCGACGACATCCTGCCCGACGGCGCCACGATCCGAGGCCACCACCCAGAGGCCCAGCGCCAGCGCCTCGCGCGTCACCAGGCCATAGCTTTCGGGCCAGACGGACGGGGCGAGCAGGACGTCGATCCGGCCATAAACCGTGCCCACCTCGGACAGGGGCGTGCGCGGCAGGAACAGGACAGGGGTGCCGTTCCACACCTCCTCCCGGGTCCGGCCCGTCGCCATTCCATGATCCGCGACGACCAGATCGAGGTTTTCAAAGCGCCGCGCATAGAGCGCGGCACGCAACAGCGCATATCCCTTGTGCCGCGACATTCCGCCGATGAGGCCAAGGCGCACCCGTCCCTCGGGGCCGGGATGCAGCCTGCGCTCGGGCAGGGTCGACACGCCGTTCTCGACAACCTCGACGGTCTCGAGCCCCGCCTTGCGGTGGACCTCGGCAAAGGCCTCGGACACGGCAAGCACCGCGGCCGCCCCTTCGAGCGCACGTTGCGTGATGCGGGCCCGTTCGGGCAGGAGCGCCGCGGCCTCGGGTCGGTAGTCATAGGTTTCGGGCCTGCCATCGCGGGCCACGATGAACTGGTGCGGCGAAATCCACCATCCGTCGTGCAAGGTGACGACATAAGGCACGTGGCGCCGCCGCATCGTGTCGACGACGGAGGCGGTCAATCGCTGGATACAGTGGACATGCACGAGATCGGGGGCGATGCGTGTCAGCAACCGGTCGAAGACGTCGGCCATGCGGTGGTCACTGACCTGCATGGTGTCGATGGCGTCGCGGGCCGTGATCGTCCAGACGCGCACCCCGTCACGCGCGTAGCAGTCGACGTGATGCGGCCGGGTGCCGCCCTCCAGCGTGGCGATGACATCGATCTCGTAGTGGTCCCCGTAAAGGCGCAGCAGATCGGCGACATTGTCCTGAACGACCCGTGTGGCCCCGCCGATATCCTGCGGCGGGTAGAAGACGTTGACGATCAGCAACCGGGCCTTCGATCGGGCCGCGGCAGGCCGGACGGTATCGAAGATGCCGGTCCAGCTGGCGGCCATCGCCGGCAGGGCGTAGTCGCGCAGAACCCGCTGGCGCGCGGCCTCTCCGATACGCTGGCGCAGGGAGGGGTCATCGACCAGCGACAGGATCGCGGACACGAACCCGGCGGTATCGGCGGCAAGCATCCCGGTCACGCCGTCCTCGACCACGTCGCGGTGCGTGGCCGTGGGGCTGACGACGGACGGGATGGCGAACATCGCCGCCTCCATCCATTTGATCTCGCTCTTGGCGTCGGTCAGAAGCGAGGGCGCGAGGACCGACAGGTTGATGTCGGCCTGCGCCACGGCCGCGCAATAGCTGTCGAAATCCCAGATCGGGTGCATGACATGCACGTCGGGATGGGACGGATCGAGGTGACCGAAGGCGGGCACGTCCCCGATGATGCGGATCTCGACCTTGCCGGGGCGCAACGCCAGCACCTCGGCCAGCGCCGGTTCGAGGATCTCGGCGAACTCGGCCTTGTGGGCCCTGGTGCCCGATCCGAACTGGATCACCAGTTTCTCGCCGGGTGGTTCGGCGCGTCGCCCCTCCTCGCGGTCGATCACCCGCAGATGGGCCGCGCCCAGCGCGTTGCGATGCAGGAACGCCCGACCGCTGCGCACGATCGCGGCCATCTCGTCGCGGAGCGTCGGCGTCGAGGCGATGGCATGGTCGCACAGGCTCATCGCGTGGCGGAACAGGGGGACGCCACAGGCGATCGCGGCATGTTCGGCCGCGCTGATGCCGCCCGCATAGGTCGACAGCGGCGGGGGAAAGAGACCGGCGTCGAAAATCAGGTCGTCGCAATCGTAGAAGGTCACGACGCCTTGCTGGGCGGCATCGACGATCAGATCCACGATCGCCGGAAAGCCCGGCGTGCGCATGAAGATGATCGCGTCGTAAAGATCGAGACGACCCCGCAGGCGGTCAAGGTCCAGATCCTGCAGGAACAGATCGGCCTCGTATCCTGCGGCGCGCAGCTGGTCGATCTTCTGGTCTGCGCGGTAGAGCTTGCATTGATAGAGATCGTCACTGGCGAACACGGCGACCCGCCGGATCGAGGCGGAGCGCGGGGGCGCGGTGAAGGGCGGCGTATAGAGCGCCAGCGCATCCGCGAGCAGGGACTGGATCTCGCTCACCGGCATGGTCTCGATGCGGCCCGACAGGTCGGCCCACAGCGTGTCGAAGATCGCCCGCGCGATGTTGCGCCTGCGGCGGCGCAGCGCGACATCGGCAAAGACCGTGTCGGGCAGATCGGCGCAGACATCGAGCGCATCGCGGAACTGCCCCTGCGTGACGAGGCGTTCGGCCAGCGTGATGCCGTTGGCCCCCACGTCGAACCGCGCCGGGACCACGCGGCGCAACCGGATCTCGCTGTCGATACGGTTCTGGGCATGGATCAGGTCGGCCAGCTCGAGCGCGGCATGCGGGTGGTCCGGGGCGTGATCGATCACCCTTTGCAGCAACGCTTCGGCGGCGGCGGCATCGCCCGCGGACCGGCGGTGCCGCGCCAGATCGACAAGAAAGCCCGCAACCCCCGGCGCGGCCGGGTCAAGGGCCCCGGCGCCGGGCATCGGGGTAGTGGCGAGGTGATGCAGCGTCTCGGCCATGCTTGCGCCTGCGCGCAGGTCCACCGACGCGGCACGGACGGCGGGCAAGGCCAGGAACACGCCCTCCGGCAGGGGCAAGCCGCAGGCCATCCTGAACCACGCGCGCGGATTGGCATGCGCGCCGAGGCTGACACCGATGCGGGCCCAATGGGCACGCAGCACGGCCGGGGCATGCGAGGCCGGCGCCGTACCCCGCGCAAGCGCCAGAGCGTCGAGATAGAACGCAGGGTCGAACACGTGCTCGGGATGCGGCGGGATGCCCTCGGACAGGCCTATGCCGCAGAAATGGCGTATCGCGGCCAGGCGGTCGGTGCCCGGCACGGGGTGACCGGCGGCTTCGGCCGCGACGATGTAGAACTCGTGTTCGAACAGGTGGGTGAACAGCGCGCCATGGACACCCAGCGCCACCCACAGATGTTCTTCGCAGAGCAGCGCCTGATCCGGCCCGAACCCGGCGGCCCGCAGGCACTGGTTCGCGCGCAGGGCGGAATGATCCGGTGGCAGATCGAGGCCATGATACTGCCGCACGAAGCCGGGTTCCCATGTCTCTGGCACGGCGAAACGGCCTTCGTCGATGCCGTATTCGAGGAAATGGAACACAGCCTCGCAGGGGTTGTCGACGGCATGCGCGACATCACCGTTGCGCATGAGGTAGGCGCCGACATTGAAACTGTCATCCAGCAGCGCCGCGTTGCGGTGGGCGGTCAGCACGTTTTCCGCCCCGTGACGGGTGGCGAGCGCCATGTAGCGCCCGCGCAGGGTATCGGGCGCGGCGAAACCGGCCATCCGCGCGATGAGAGCGCCAAGGTTCCCCTTTACCGGATGATCAGTTCGCCAAGCCATCGGACCCACGCATGAGGAGAAATCCCTCGCATTCAATCAAACATGACATCAATTTAAAAAGGTAAGTAAAACCTGAACAAATGCGCTTGGATCAGGCTATAGGCCCACGAATTCCGTTTGTCATCCAGCATCTGGCGCCCCGGCCTTGCGCCTGTGCCGCGCGGTTCATAGAACCGTTTGCAAGGAGTGCGTGCCATGCCGGAACATGAAACCTCGGGGCCTGTCGTCCTGTGCATCCTCGATGGCTGGGGGATCGGCCCGACCGAGGCCGACAACGCCCCCTTTCTGGCGGCGACGCCGACGATGGATCGGCTTGTGGCCACCTGCCCCCATGCGACGCTCACGACCCATGGCCGCGCCGTTGGCCTGCCGGAGGGCCAGATGGGCAATTCGGAGGTCGGGCACACCAATATCGGCGCGGGCCGCGTGGTGGCGATGGATCTGGGGATGATCGACCTCGCGATCGAGGACGGGAGTTTCTGCGAGACGCCCGCGCTGGCCGAGTTCATCGCCACTCTGAAAGACAGCGGGGGCCGGGCGCATGTCGCGGGCCTTGCCTCGCCCGGGGGGGTGCATTCTCACCAGTCCCACATTGTCGCCGCGGCCCGCGCGCTGACCGATGCGGGGCTCGAGGTGCTGGTCCATGCGATCACCGACGGGCGCGACGTCGCGCCTGTCTCGGCGGAGGAGCAGATCGCGCAACTGGCCGCCGATCTGCCGCCGGGTGCCCGGATCGTCACCGTCTCGGGGCGCTACTTCGCCATGGACCGCGACAACCGATGGGACCGGGTGCAGAGGGCCTACGACGCCATCGTCAACGGCACGGGCGCCACCGGCCGCGATGCGGCCGCGATCATCCGCGCGGCACATGGCGCGGGCAAGACCGACGAATTCATCGAACCCGCCGTGGTCGAGGGCTACGGCGGCATGGCCGAGGGCGACGGCCTGTTCTTCGTCAACTTCCGCGCCGACCGTGCGCGCGAAATCCTCGCCGCGATCGGCGATCCCGAGTTCGACGGCTTCGACCGCGGGCCGCGCCCGCCGCTGGCGGCTCGGCTCGGCATGGTCGATTATTCCAAGGCCCATGACGCCTACATGACCACGATATTCCCCAAGCAGGAGATCGTGAACACGCTGGCCGAATGGGTGGCGAAACAGGGCTTGCGGCAGTTCCACATCGCCGAGACCGAGAAATATCCCCATGTCACCTTCTTCCTGAACGGCGGCAAGGAGCCGCCCGTGCCGGGCGAAGACCGCTACATGGCGGCCTCGCCCAGGGTCGCCACCTATGATTTGCAGCCCGAGATGTCGGCGGGCGAGGTGACCGATCACCTCGTGCAGGCGATCGGCGCGGGCTACGACCTGATCGTGGTGAATTACGCCAACCCCGACATGGTCGGGCACACCGGCGATCTGGCGGCGGCGATCAAGGCCTGCGAGGCGGTGGATACGGGGCTGGGCCGTGCGGTCGCGGCCCTGGAACGGGCGGGGGGCGCAATGATCGTCACCGCGGACCACGGCAATTGCGAGACCATGATCGACCCGGTGACGGGCGGGCCGCACACCGCGCACACGCTCAACCCCGTGCCTGTCATCCTTGTCGGCGGCCCCGCCGGCGCGAGCCTGCGCGACGGCATCCTCGCCGATCTGGCGCCCAGCCTGTTGCAGCTCATGGGCTTGGCGCAGCCGCCCGAGATGACCGGACAGTCGCTCATCACATGATCCGTCGCGCCCTCCTTGTCGCAGCCCTCGTGTTCGCGTCCCCGGCGCGGGCCGAGTTCGATGCCGCGCAAACGGCCGAACGCGCCGCCGAGATGCTGGAACAGGCCGGGTTCGCCCTGCTGGAGGCCGAGGGCGCGCGCGACAGGGTCGAGGCGCTGACACAGACCGTGCGCGCCTATGAAGAGGGGCTTCTCGCCCTGCGCGAAGGCATCAGGCAGGCCGCGCTGCGCGAGCAGACGATCGTCATGGTCTTCGAGGCGGAACGCGACCGCCTCTCGCGGCTGCTTGGTGTCCTGCAGAGCATCGAGGCGGCCCCCGCACCCTTGTTGCTGATGCATCCCGAAGGCGCGCTGGGCACCGCGCGGTCGGGCATGATCCTGTCCGAGGTCACCCCCGCCGTCGCCGAAGAGGCCCGCGCGCTGCGCGCCCAGCTCGAGGAGCTGGCCACGCTGCGCGCGCTTCAGGATGGCGCACTGGCGCAGCTGAGCGATGCGCTGCAACGCGCGCAGGATGCCCGCAGCGCGCTGAGCCAGGCGATCGCCGACCGGCGCATGCTGCCCGAGAATTTCACCCGCGACGACACCGCGATGGACGAGTTGATCGACAGTGTCGATTCGCTCGACAGCCTCGCTGCGCTGCTGGCGGCCGATCCCCCCGCGGCCGCCACTGACCTGCCGGATTTCGCCCGCGCGCGCGGAACGCTGGCCGTTCCGGTGCTGGGCACGCGGCTGCGCGATTACGGCGAGGCGGACGCCGCGGGGGTCACGCGGCCCGGTCTTGTCTACGCGACGCGGCCGCGCGCCCTCGTCACTGCACCCTGGCCGTCGACGGTGCGCTATGCCGGACCGTTGCTGGACTACGGAAATGTGATCATCCTTGAACCCGAAGGGGACTATCTGTTGGTTCTCGCGGGGCTGGGCACCCTTTACGTGACGGCGGGTGGCCTCGTAACCTCTGGGGCGCCACTGGGTCTGATGCCCGGCGATCCGGGGGCCGCGAGTGACGAATTGATATTGCCTGCATCGCAAACAGGTGGCGCAGGCCTGACGGAAACGCTCTATATCGAGTTGCGGGAGACCGGCGCGCCGGTCGACCCCGAAGGGTGGTTCACGCAAACCGCGCGCGACTGAGACGAAGGATAGGACGCCATGAACAAGCTGATCATCGCAGCCATCGGGGGGATCGCGGGTGGCGTTCTGCTCAGCACGCAGGTGGCCGGGCCGCTTATCGCGCAGGAAAACCGCGCGAACACCTCGGTTTACGAGCAACTCGACCTGTTCGGCGACATCTTCGAGCGCATCCGCGCGAACTACGTCGAGGATGTGGACGAGGCCGCCCTGATCGAGGCCGCGATCAACGGCATGTTGACCTCGCTCGATCCTCATTCCAGCTACCTGCCACCGGATGATTTCGACGACATGCAGGTGCAGACCCGCGGCGAATTCGGCGGCCTCGGCATCGAGGTCACGCAAGAGGACGGCTTCGTCCGCGTCATCACCCCGATGGACGATACCCCCGCCATGGAAGCCGGCGTCGAGGCGGGCGATTTCATCACCCATGTCGATGGCGAGGCGCTGCTGGGTCTGACGCTGGAACAGGCGGTGGACATGATGCGCGGGCCGGTGGGGTCCGAGATCGTGATCACCGTCGTCCGCGAGGGGCGCGACCAACCCTTTGACCTGACCATCGTCCGCGATCGCATCCGCCTGACCGCCGTGCGCGCCCGCCTGGAGGGCAACACCGCGATCCTGCGCGTCTCGACCTTCAACGACCAGACCTATCCGAACCTCGTGTCGGGTCTGCAGGACCTGATCGAAGAGGTCGGCGGTCTCGACAATCTCAATGGCGTCGTGCTCGACCTGCGCAACAACCCCGGCGGCCTGTTGAGCCAGGCGATCCGGGTGACCGATGCCTTTCTGGAGCAGGGCGAGATCGTCTCGACCCGCGGGCGCGAGCCGCAGGACGGCGAACGCTTCAACGCCACGCCCGGCGACCTGATCGAGGGGCGTCCGCTGGTTGTCCTGATCAACGGAGGATCGGCCTCGGCCTCGGAAATCGTGGCCGGAGGGTTGCAGGATCATCGCCGCGCCGTTGTCGTGGGCACCAACAGCTTCGGCAAGGGGTCGGTGCAGTCGATCATGCCGTTGGCGGGCAACGGGGCAATGCGGCTGACCACCTCGCTCTACTACACCCCCTCGGGCCGGTCGATTCAGGCGCTGGGCATCGCGCCCGATATCCTGGTCGAACAGCGCCCGGTGGAGGAGACCTCCGAGGACGAGGAGGCCGCAGCGGAACGCCGCAACGAGGCAAGCCTTCGTGGCGCGCTGCAGAACTCGACCCTCAGCGAGGACGAGGCGCGCCAGCTCGAGGAAGAGCAGGCCATCGCCGAAGCCACCGCGCGTCTCCGGAACGAGGATTACCAGCTGGCCTATGCCATCGACATCCTCACCGGCCTGAACGCGCTGGGCCCGCGCGGCGACTGACACGGCCGTGACGCCCGACGAGATCACGCGCCTGCCCTATCGCCCCTGCGTAGGCGTTGTGCTGATGCACCCTGACGGGCGCATCTTCGCCGGGCAGCGCGCCGACCTGGCGACGCCCGCCTGGCAGATGCCGCAGGGCGGGATCGACAAGGGCGAGACCCCGGTCGAGGCTGCCCTGCGCGAGCTGCACGAGGAAACCGGCGTGGCGCCGGAGCATGTGACCGTGTTGCGTGAAACCGCCGAGTGGCTGCCCTATGATCTGCCCGCCGAAGTTCTGCCCTATCGCGGCAAGTATCGCGGTCAGACGCAGAAATGGGTTCTGATGCGGCTCGACGCGGGGGACGGGGTCATTGACCTTGCCCATGACGAGGTGGAATTTTCCGATTGGCGCTGGATGAGCGGTGCGGAATTGCTGCGCCTGATCGTGCCGTTCAAGCGGCCGATCTACGAGGCCGTCCTGACGGAGTTCGGGCTGTGCTGACGCGCCCTGCCCTTGCCGCCGTGCTGTCGTTGGCGCTGTCGCTGGCGGTCGCTGTCCCGGCAACGGCCCTCTCCTGTCTGAGGCCCGACATCGCGCGCAGTTTCGACTGGGCCGAGGAGCGGCCCGAGTCCTTCGTGCTGGCGGTGGGGTCGCTCGTGCGGACCGGCCCCGATGTGCCCGACGGACCGGCCAGCGACAACCCGCAGGGCCGCGTCAGCTACAGCTTCCCGGCCCGCTTCGAGGGCCGGCTGGCCACGCGGGAAGGGTTCCTTGTCGAGCGCGCCTTCGACGTGACGGTCGAGGTGGGTTGCGTGTCGGTGTGGTGCGGCAGCGAGAGCCTTGGCGACCACGGGCTCTACTTTTTCCGCCGCGACGGGGAGGAGGCCCATGCGCTCGAGGCCGGTCCGTGCGGCGGGTTCCATTTCGCCAACCCGACCGAACATCAGCTGATGGAGGTCATCGGCCTGATCGGCGTGCGCTAGGCCGGGCGACATGGCCCAGCGCAAGAGCGACTCCAAATGAGAACAAAACGTGAATATACTGTCCGGCATGGGATTCGCGGAACTGTCCATAACCAGCAATTTCACCTTCCTCACCGGCGGCTCGCACCCCGAGGACTACGCCCGCCGTGCGGCGCTGCTGGGCCTGTCGGCCATCGCCGTCGCCGATGTGAATTCGGTGGCGGGCGTGGTGCGGGCCTGGTCGGAGTTGAAGAAAATCGCCGATGAGATCGCCGAGGCAGAGGGCGCCCGCGCCGATCCCATCGGCCCGCCCAAGCCCGCGCATCTGCCCGCCCCCCCGCGCGCACCCATCGATCATGTGCCGCGCCTTCTGCCCGCGGCCTGCCTTGTGCTGACCGACGGCATGACGCTTACCGCCCTGCCACGGGACCGGAGCGGCTGGGCGAGCCTCTGCCGTATCCTGTCGATCGGACGGCTGAGGGCGGAGAAGGGTGCGTGTCACCTGACCCTCGACGACATCCTGAGGTTTCCGCAGGGGCTGGAGCTGCTGCTGCATGCCCCCGATCGCCCCTCGCCCGAGTGGCGCGACCGCGCCGCGCGGCTGGTGGCGGGTTTGAGGCCGCAGATGCATCTGCTGATGTCCCCCACCTATGACGGGCAGGATGCCGCCCGTTTCGCTGCCGCCGAACGGCTGGCCCGCACGCTCGACCTTGCCCCCGTCGCCTCGGCCCGGCCGATCATGCACCACGGCGCGCGGCGACGGCTGACCGATATCCTGACCTGCATCCGCGAGGGGGTGCGGATCGAGGATCTGGGCACCGCGGCGCAGGCCAATGCCGAGCAGCGCCTGAGGGGCGAGGCCGAGATGCGCCGCATCTTCCGCGGCCACGAGGGGGCCGTGGACCGGGCCGAGGAGATCGCGGCACGGCTCTCTTTCGACATCCGCAGCTTGCGCTACGAATACCCTTCGGAAATCGCCGATGGCGAAACCGCCGCCGACCGGTTGCGGCGGCTGGCCCATGACGGCCTGCACTGGCGCTATCCGCAGGGCATCCCCGAGCGCGCGCAGGCACAGCTGGAGCACGAACTGCGCCTGATCGGGAAACTGGGCTATGAGCCCTATTTCCTGACCGTCCATGACATCGTCGCCTTTGCCCGGTCGCGCGGCATCCTCTGCCAGGGGCGCGGGTCGGCGGCGAACTCGATCACCTGCTATGCGCTTGGGGTGACCTCGGTCAGCCCCGAGATCGGGACGATGGTCTTCGAGCGTTTCGTCAGTGAGGCGCGGAACGAGCCGCCCGATATCGACGTGGATTTCGAGCATGAGCGCCGTGAAGAGGTGATCCAGCACATCTACGCGCGCTACGGCCGCCACCGCGCGGGCCTCTGCGCCACGGTGATCCACTACCGCGGCAAACGCGCCGTGCGCGAGGTGGGCCGCGCCATGGGCCTGTCGGAGGACGTGCTGTCGGCGCTGTCGTCCCAGATCTGGGGCTCATGGTCAAAGACGGGCCCCGAGGTCGCGCGGATGCGTGAGATCGGCCTCGACCCCGACAGCCCGCGGCTGAAACAGACGATGCAGCTGATCGAGGAGATCATCGGATTTCCAAGGCACCTCAGCCAGCATGTCGGCGGCTTCGTCATCACCGAGGGGCGGCTTGACGAGCTGGTCCCCATCGAGAATGCCAGCATGGAGGACCGCACCGTCATCTGCTGGGACAAGGATGATATCGACGCGCTGGGGATCCTGAAGGTCGACGTGCTGGCGCTCGGGATGCTGTCCTGTATCAGAAAGGCCTTCGGCCTTCTGCGCCGGCATCATCAGACCGATTACAGCCTTGCCACGCTGCCGCCCGAGGACCCGGCGGTCTATGACATGCTGTGCAAGTCCGACAGCCTGGGCGTCTTCCAGGTCGAAAGCCGGGCGCAGATGAACTTCCTGCCGCGGATGCGGCCGCGCTGTTTCTACGACCTGGTGATCCAGGTCGCGATCATCCGTCCGGGCCCTATCCAGGGCGACATGGTCCACCCGTTCATCCGCCGCCGCAACGGCGAGGAGCCGGTCAGCTTTCCCTCGGATGACCTGGGCCGGGTGCTGGGCAAGACGCTGGGCGTGCCCTTGTTCCAGGAACAGGCGATGCAGATCGCCATCACCGGCGCGGGCTTCACCCCCGATGAGGCCGACCGGCTGCGCCGATCGCTCGCGACCTTCAAGAAGCATGGGTCCGTCAGCGAGTTCCGCACCCGGTTCCTGCGCGGAATGCGCGAACGCGGATATGACGAGGATTTCGCCGAACGTTGTTTCTCCCAGATCGAGGGCTTCGGGAGTTACGGCTTTCCCGAAAGCCATGCCGCCAGTTTCGCGCTGCTGGTCTATGCGTCCGCATGGCTCAAGCGGCACCATCCCGGCATCTTCGCCTGCGCGCTGCTGAATTCGCAGCCCATGGGCTTTTACGCGCCGGCCCAGATCGTGCGCGACGCGCGCGAGCACGGGGTCGAGGTGCGACCGGTCTGCGTGAACCGCTCGGGTTGGGATTGCACGATGGAGCGGACCGAACAGGGCGACCTGGCCCTGCGGCTGGGGTTCCGCCAGATCAAGGCGATGCGCGAGGAAGAGGCCGACTGGCTGACCGCCGCGCGCGGCAACGGCTACACCGCGGTCGAGGATGTCTGGCGCCGCGCCGGGCTGGAGGCGAAGACGCTGACCATCCTGGCCGAGGCGGATGCCTTCGCCGCGCTTGGGATCAGCCGCCGCGACGCGCTCTGGGCCGCCCGCGCGCTGGTGCCGAAGAAAGAGCTTCCGCTGTTCTCGGGCGATCTGGACGGCGAGGGGATCGTCGAGGCGCAGGTCACGCTTCCCGCGATGACCGAGGGCGAGGCCGTGGTCGAGGATTACGTCGCGATGCGCCTGACGCTGCGCAGCCACCCGGTGGCCCTGATCCGCGACCGCCTCAGCCCCGGGATCGACCGGCGGCTGCTGGCGGACCCACGTCCTTGCAAGGACGTGGCCAGCGCCTTGCAAGGCGCTGGACCCGCTTTTGCAAAAGCGGGATAAGATCCTTGCAAGGATCTTGGCGCGTCACAGCCCGTATTTCTCGCGCTTCTCGCCGACCTGCTTCATCACCCGCACGAGCTCCTGGCTGATGCCAGGTTCCGACAGTGCGTGGCCGGCCGCCTTGATCATGTGCAGCCGCCCCGCGGGCCAGCCCGCGAGCAACCGATGCGCCGAGAGCGGCGGGCAGATCATGTCGTAGCGCCCTTGCACCACGGTGCCGGGAACCTGTGCGATCCGCGGTAGGTCCCGCAGGATCTGCCCGTCTTCCTCGAGAAAACCCTTGTTCGTGAAATAATGGTTTTCCAGCCGCGCAAAGGCGCGCGCATACTCCGCCGGGCTTTCTCCGCCGCCCCCGTCGCTTTCCATCGAGGCCAGCGCGTTTTCCCAGGCGGCCCAGGCGCGCGCGTAGCGCGTCTCGACCATGAGGTCGCCGGAAAAGAGGCGCCGGTTGTAGGCCGCGATGATGTCGCCGCGCTCGTCCTCGGGGATGAGGGCGCAGAACCGCGCCCACTGGTCCGGCCAGAACTGCCCGGCGCCACCGCCGTAGAACCAGTCGAGCTCGCGCTGCATCGACAGGAAAACGCCCCGCAACGCGAGATAGCCCACCCGGTCGGGATGCGTCTCGGCATAGACGAGGCCCAGCGTCGCGCCCCAGCTGCCCCCGAAAACCGCCCAGCGGTCGATGCCCACTGCGTCGCGAATGCGCTCGATATCGGCCACGAGATGCCAGGTGGTGTTGGCCCGGACGCTTGCGTGGGGCCGCGACCGGCCACAGCCACGCTGGTCGAACAGGACGATCCGCCATTGCTCGGGGTCGAAGTAGCGCCGCATCGCAGGCGAGCAGCCGCCCCCCGGACCGCCGTGCAGAACCACCACCGGCGCCCCCTCGGGGTTGCCGCATTGTTCCACGTAGATGTGATGGCCGTCGCCTACGTCCAGCATGCGCTGATCGAACGGGTCGATCGGCGGGAACAGATGCGCCGCTGCGCGCTTTTGGCCGGAGAACTTGTCCATCACGTTCCTATATAGACCGGAAGACGCGGTCCACAGGGGCCAGAGTGACAGAATGCGAGGGGATTTGCCATGGCAGAGGTCAACCAAACCGTCGACGCGGGCGAGGTCGCCAAGTTCGAGGCGATGGCCGCGGAATGGTGGGATCCCAACGGCAAGTTCAAGCCGCTGCACATGCTCAATCCCACCCGGCTCGACTACATCACGCGCCAGATCGCGGCCGAGTTCGGTCGTGACCTCTCGTCGGATTTGCCCTTCACCGGGCTGCGCCTGCTCGACATCGGCTGCGGCGGCGGGCTTCTGGCGGAACCGATGGCGCGATTGGGGGCCACCGTGGTGGGCGCCGACGCGGCCGAGCGAAACATCCCCGTGGCCCAGGTCCATGCCGAGCAATCGGGACTGAGCATCGACTACCGCCACACGACCGCCGAGGCTCTGGCCGCAGCAGGCGAGGCGTTCGATGTCGTGCTCAACATGGAGGTGGTCGAGCATGTGGCCGATCCGCTGGCCTACCTGACCGCCTGCCGGCAGCTACTGAAACCCGGCGGGCTGATGATCTGCTCGACCATCAACCGCAATCCCAAAAGCTACCTGATGGCGATCATCGGCGCGGAATATGTCATGCGCTGGCTACCCAAGGGCACGCATGAGTGGCAGAAATTCATCACGCCCGACGAGCTCTATGACCTGATCCGCCAGGCGGGGCTCGACCCGGTGGACCGCAAGGGGTTCGTCTTCAACAAGTTGACATGGCAGTGGTCGATTTCCGACCGCGACCTGAGCGTGAATTACGTCACGGCATCGGTAAAGCGGGCCTAACCGTCGTTCTCCAGCCGCACGCGCATCTCGCGGATCACCGGCAGGGCCTGCCGCACGCGGTCGGCCCCGATCTCGCGCACGGTCTCGGACAGGATGGGCGCAATCGCACTGAGCGCCGCTTCGCGGGCGCGGCGGCCCGCCGGGCTGATCGCGACCATCTTGCGCCGGGCATCGTCCCAGTCGGGGCGGATGTGGATATAACCCGCCCATTCCAGCCGGTTGAGCGTGTTGGTCATCGCCCCGCGGGTCACGTGGAACACCCGCGCCAGCTGCGCCGGCGACTTCTCGTCGCTGGCCGTGGCGAGGTGGTTCAGGACCGAGAAATGACTGAGTTCCATCCCCTTGGGCAACGCCCGGCTCAGCCGGTTGCGCGCCAGCTGGTCGGCCATGAACATCTCGCTGAAGAGGGCCACGGAAAGGGGGTCATCGGACGTCGCCATAGGTCATAAGGTCACCCAAAACCGCCTCGGGGCAAGGGGCGAAGGGTCGCAAGTCCCTCAGCTATCGGCCAAAAGCGGGTCCAGTTTTCCCGCGCGCTCGAGCGCGGCCATGTCGTCGTAGCCCCCGACATGCGTCCGGCCGATGAAGATCTGCGGCACGGTGTGGCGCCCGTTGGCACGGCCCAGCATCTCCTGCCGCCTGGACGGGTCGCGTGCGACGTCGTACTCGGTGTAGGTGACGCCCTTGTCGGCAAGCAGACGCTTGGCGGCGTGGCAATATCCGCACAGGGGCGAGGTGTAGATCTCGATACTGGGCATGGCTGTCCTCGGGTCTGATCATCCCCGATTTAGACATCCCGCGCCACGCGCGCCAGTGCCATCACGCGAACGGGACCGGCCCCACCCGCAAGCAGCGCCTGCGTCGCCACGGAAAAGGTCGCGCCCGAGGTCATCACGTCATCGACCAGCACGATCGCCCGGCCCCTCACCTGCGACGCCCGGCGCGGGTTGACGCCGATCGCGGCATCGAGGTTGCGGAACCGCTCTTCGCGGTCACGGCCGTCCTGCGTGGGGGTCGGCCGCGCGCGCAGCAGCGCATCGGGCAGCCAGTCGCAGCCGCTCGCCCCTGCCAGCGCCTTGGCCAGAAGGGCCGCCTGGTTGAAACGCCGCGCGGCCAGGCGCCGCCAATGGAGGGGCACGGGAACGATCAGCGGGTCATCGCCCAACAGCGCCGCGCCCGCCCGCGCCATCCACGGCCCCGCGGCCCGCGCGATCTCGGCCCGGTCGCCATGCTTCAACCCCAGCACCAACGTGCGCCCCACACCCGCGTAATGCATCGCCGCGCGCCCCTGTGCCCAGGGCCGGGCGATGACGTGACACTCTTCGCAGATCAACCGCTCGTCCCCGGCGATCTGTCCCGGCAGCCCGACACCGCAGAGGTCGCAACAGGCCCCGAAGATGAAGGGCGTATCCGACCAGCAATGCGCGCAGATCGAGAAATCGGTTTCCACCCGCGCGCCGCAGCCAAGGCATTCCGGCGGAAACACCGCATGAAGCAGAGTTTGCAATCTCATGTCCCGCCCCTAAGTTGCACCGGGTCAGTGACAGGACAGGCCCCTTGACCCAAGCCAGCCCACAGCCCCGCCTCGTGGATGCCCCGCGCCTTGCCCGTGCGCGGGCCCGCGCACGGCTGGCCGAGGCGGGGTTTCTGCACGAGGAAGCGCTGGCCGAGCTTCAGGAAAGACTCATCGACGTTAACAGAAGGTTTACGTCGCCCGCGCTCGTGACCCCGTTTCCCGAGGTCTGGGCCGACCTGATGCCGGGGGCGCATATCGTCGCACCCGACGACACGCTCGCCTTGCAACCCGGCGCGCATGATCTTGTCGTTCACGCCATGGCGCTGCACTGGGCCGATGACCCGGTGGGCCAGATCGTGCAATGCCGCCGCGCGCTGCGCCCCGACGGTCTGTTCCTGTCGGTAGCCTTCGGCGGCGAGACCCTGACAGAGCTGCGCCAGGCCCTCGCGGCCGCCGAAACCGAGGCGCTGGGCGGGCTCAGCCCGCGCGTGGCCCCCATGGCCGAGATCCGCGACATGGGGGCGCTGTTGCAGCGTGCGGGCCTTGCCCTGCCTGTCGCCGACCGCCTGCCGAGGACGGTCACCTACCCCGATGCCTTCGCCCTGATGGCCGACCTGCGCGCCATGGGCGAGACCAACGCGCTGGCCGACCGGCACCGCGCACCCGCGCCGCGCCGCCTGTTCCTGCGCATGGCCGAGATCTACGCCGCCCGCTTTCCGGCAGCCGATGACCCCGCGCGCATCCGCGCGACATACGAGTTGATCTTCCTGTCGGGCTGGGCCCCGCATGAAAGCCAGCAGAAACCCCTCCGCCCCGGTGCCGCCAAGGCGCGTCTTGCCGACGCGTTGGGCACAGAGGAATTTGACGAGACCGCCCTGCCGGTCCTACACCCGTCCGACGATTGAGGCCGACCCGAGATGAACATGATGCGTGATACCGCCGTTCCGGCGACCGACCTGCCCCATGCCCCCGCCGATCACCCCAAGGTGAAATTCGGCAAGGTGGGCATCCTGCTGGCCAATCTCGGCACGCCCGACCACTACAGCTACTGGCCGATGCGCCGGTATCTGAACGAATTCCTGTCGGACAAGCGCGTCATCGACTACAGCCCGTGGATCTGGCAACCGCTGTTGCAGCTCGTGATCCTGACCAAGCGGCCGTTTTCCTCGGGCGCGGCCTACAAGTCGATCTGGAACGAAGAGCTGAACGAAAGCCCGCTGATGACCATCACCAAGGCGCAGACCGCCAAGATGGCCGCGCGGATGGCGGAGCGCTACGGCGACGATGTCGTCGTCGACTTCTGCATGCGGTACGGCAACCCCTCGACCAAGTCCAAGGTCGATGCGCTGGTGGCGCAGGGCTGCACCAAGATCCTGTTCTTCCCGCTTTACCCGCAATACGCGGGTGCCACCTCGGCCACGGCCTGCGACCAGTTCTTCCGCAGCCTCGAGAACATCAAGTGGCAGCCGATCGCCCGCACGGTCGAGCCCTACTACGAGGACCCACTGTACATCGAGGCGCTCGCGCAATCCGTGGAACGCGCCTACGCCGGGCTGGAGCACAAGCCCGATGTCCTCGTCGCCTCGTATCACGGTGTGCCCAAGCGTTACCTGCTTGAGGGCGACCCCTACCACTGCCAGTGCCAGAAGACCTCGCGCCTGTTGAAGGAGCGCCTGGGATGGGCCGACACCGACATCGTGACCACCTTCCAGAGCCGGTTCGGCCCCGAGGAATGGCTGAAGCCCTACACCGTGGAGGAGGTCGCGCGCCTGGCCGAGACGGGCAAGAAGCGGATCGCCGTGATCGCGCCCGCCTTCAGCGCCGATTGCATCGAGACGCTGGAAGAGATCAACGAGGAAATCCACGAGAGTTTCGAAGAGGCGGGTGGTGAGGGGTTCACCTATATCCCCTGCCTGAACGATGACGATCTGCACATGGACGCGCTGGCCGCTGTCGTCGAGCGGAACCTGAAGGGGTGGCTGGACTGAGTGACCCTCAGGCGGCCACCGCCCCGTTGATCGGACGGCCGGTATAGAGCCGGTCATCGACCCGCACCGTCACCAAGCCGTTCAATTGGCGCCTGACGAAGAACCCCTGCACCGACACGCAGGTTCCGATCACGATCGTGGTCAACACAGTCAAATCCCCCAAAGACTGATCGGTTGACTGTAGACGGTCCTTTCCAAAAATCACGCAAAAATTGCGCGCAATGGCGCGAAACTTGCACAAAGTTTCGTCAGTTCCTGTTTTCGACCGGTATCAGAGCCAGTCTCGCAGGATCGGGATCAAGGGAATATCGGCCGGCGGCATCGGGTAGTCGCGCAACTCGGTCTTGCGGGCCCAGGCAAGCGTCTGCCCCTCGCGCGCCTGCGGAATGCCCTGCCACTTGCGGCAGGCGAAAAGCGGCATGAGCAGGTGAAACCCATCATAGCCGTGGCTCGCGAAGGTCAGCGGCGCAAGGCAGCTGTTCCAGGTCTCGATCCCCAGTTCCTCGTGCAACTCGCGCACCAGGGCTGCCTCGGGCGTCTCGCCGGGCTCGACCTTGCCGCCCGGAAACTCCCACAGGCCGGCCATGGATTTTCCCTCGGGGCGCTGCGCCAGCAAAACGCGCCCTTCGCCGTCGATCAGGGCAACGGCGGACACGAGCACGACCTTCATGCGCGTTGTACCGGACCGAGCTTCACGACCGGTAATCCGCGTTGATGTCGATGTAGGCGTGGGTCAGGTCGCAGGTCCAGACCGTTGCCGCCCCGCGACCGAGCCCGAGATCGACGCCGATCACCAACTCCTGCCCCGTCATGTAGGTCGCGCCCGCCTCTTCCGAGTAGCTGTCGGCAACCCAACCCTTTTCGGCCACCACGATATCGCCGAAGCGGATCGTCAACAGGTCACGGTCGGCCGCGGCGCCCGATTTGCCCACCGCCATGACGATGCGGCCCCAGTTCGGATCCTCGCCCGCAATCGCGGTCTTCACCAGCGGCGAATTGGCGATGGCGCGCGCGACCTTGTCCGCGTCGCGCGCCGATTTCGCGCCGGTGACCCGCACCTCGACAAGCTTGGTGGCCCCCTCGCCGTCGCGCACGATCTGAAGCGCGAGGTCCCGCATCACGGCCTCCAGAGCGGCGAAGAACAGCTTGCCCTCGGCCGACCGGGCAGAGGCGATGGGCACGTTGCCCGCCCGCCCCGTCGCGGCCAGCAGCACCGTGTCCGAGGTCGAGGTGTCGCTGTCCACCGTCACCGCGTTGAAGCTGGTCTTGGTCGCCGCCGACAACATCGCCTGCAGACCGTCCTGCGTCACCGCGGCATCGGTGAAGATGTAGCCGAGCATCGTCGCCATGTCGGGCGCGATCATGCCCGAACCCTTGGCGAAACCGGCGATCTTCACTGCAACGCCGCCGATCTCGACCTCGGCCATGGCGCCCTTTGGAAAGGTGTCGGTCGTCATGATGGCGCGGGCGGCGACGGCGGCCTTGCCCGCGTCCAGCCCGTCGGCCAGCACCGGCAGGACCGTGGTGATCTTTTCCGCCGGAAGCGGCTCACCGATCACGCCCGTGGAGGAGGTGAAGACATGCGCGGCAGGGATCTTGAGCGCGGCCGCCGCAGCGGCGGCGATCTGCGCCACGTCGGACGCGCCGCGCGCCCCGGTGAAGGTGTTGGCATTGCCGGAGTTCACCACGATGGCAAAGCCGTTCTGCGGCGCATCGGGCAGGGCCGCCAGTTTCTCCTGGCAGTCCAGCACCGCCGCCGAGCGCGTGGCCGAGCGCGTGAAGACCCCGGCGAGGGTCGCGCCCGCCGCGATCTCGGCCAGCATCACGTCGGTGCGGTTCTTGTAACGCACGCCCGCTTCGCCCGCGGCGAAACGGACGCCGTCGATGACCGGCAGGTCGGGGAACGCCGCGGGGGCGAGGGGCGAGACCTTGAGCGGCGCCTTGACCGGGGCGGAAACCACGGCGTCCTTGGCCTTTTTCGCCTTGTCCTTGGTCTTGCCCTTGGACTTGGCCTTGCCCTTGGCCTTTTTCTTCTCGTCCTTCGCCATTCGCGTGGTTCCCGTGCTGACGCCTTACTCGGCGACCAGATCCAACGCCCGGATCACGGACGGGTCAATCGCAATCTCGGGGCGGACGATCTCGGCCTCCTCCATCACATCCGTCATGGCGGCCTCGACACGGGCCTGCCGCAGACCTTCCTCCAGCTCGGCGCGCACCTGCTCCAGCCCTGGGGGTTCCTGCTCTCGCGTGTCGTTCAGGACGATGACATGCCAGCCGAACTGTGTTTCGACCGGGGCCGAAACCTCGCCCACCTCAAGCGCGAAGGTTGCGGCCTCGAAGCTCGGCACCATCATGCCGGCGCCGAACCAGCCCAGCTGCCCGCCGTTCGGACCCGAGGGCCCGGTCGAGCGTTCCTCCGCCAGCTCGGCGAAATCCGCACCGGCGGCAAGCTCCTCGATCAGCGCCTGCGCCTCGGCCTCGGTTTCCACGAGGATATGGCTGGCGTTGTATTCCATCTGCGGCTCGACGCTGGCGTAGAGCGCGTCATACTCGGCCTGCAGCTCCGCTTCGGTGATCTCGGCGGTGCCGATCCGGTCGAGCAGCGTGGCCGCAAGGAACGCGCGGCGTTCGTTTTCAAGGCCCAGTTCCTCCTGGCGTCCCATGTCCTGCGCGGCGAGCGATGCCAGCGCCTCTTGCTGCACCAGCTGTTCCAGAAGGCCATCGAACAACACGTTGTCGGGCAGGTCCTGGAACTGCGGGGGCAGCATGCGGGTCATGACGATCAGGTGACCCAGCGTGATCTCGGTGCCGTTCACGGAGGCCAGCACGGTATCCGCGGTCGGCGTGTCCTGTGCCGAGACCGGCAGGGCGATGATGGCCGACAGGGCGACCCCGGCGAGATACTTCTTCATGAAAACGTCCTTTGTTCATTGTCACGGACGGCTGCGCCCGCGTTGACACGTATAAGGCGGCCCCTTATGTCGCTTGACGGATCGCATCGGGGCCTCGGCCTGCTGACCGCGTTGATAGACCGGCACGATGGGCCGAACAACCCGGACCCCCACACGATCGTTTGAAGTTTTCCGGCCCGCGCGACATGCCGCGCATGGGGCCACCACATGAAGGCACAACACATGCTCGGTTTGGGTTCGCTGACGAAAAAGGTGTTCGGCACCTCCAACGACCGCAAGGTCAAATCCGTCCGCCCCCTCGTGGCCAAGATCAACGCGCTGGAAGCCGAGTACGAGGCGAAATCCGACACCGAGATCGTGGCCAAGACCGCCGAGTTGCGTGGCCGCGCACAAGGCGGGGAAGATCTCGACGACCTGCTGCCCGAAGCCTTCGCCAATTGCCGCGAGGCCGCGCGGCGCGCGCTTGGCCTGCGCGCCCATGACGTGCAGCTTATCGGCGGCATCTTCCTGCACCAGGGCAACATCGCCGAGATGAAGACCGGCGAGGGCAAGACGCTGGTCGCGACCTTCCCGGCCTACCTGAACGCGCTGACGGGCAAGGGCGTGCATATCGTCACCGTCAACGACTACCTGGCGAAACGCGATGCCGACTGGATGGGCAAGGTCTATACCGCGCTCGGCCTGACCACGGGCGTGGTCTACCCGCGCCAGCCCGACGGCGAAAAGCGCGAGGCCTACGCCGCCGACATCACCTATGCGACGAACAACGAGCTTGGTTTCGACTACCTGCGCGACAACATGCGCGCCAGCCTGCAGGAAATGGCCCAGCGCGGCCACAACTTCGCGATCGTGGACGAGGTCGACTCGATCCTGATCGACGAGGCGCGGACGCCGTTGATCATCTCGGGCCCGTCGCAGGACCGCTCGGACCTCTATGTCTCGATCGACAAGATCATCCCCGAGGTGCAGGACGAGCATTTCACGCTCGACGAAAAACAGCGCAGCGCGAGTTTCACGGACGAGGGCAATGATCTCCTCGAAGACCGCCTGCACGAGCTGGGCATCCTGCCCGAGGGGCAAAGCCTTTATGACCCCGAGTCCACCACCATCGTGCACCACGTCACCAACGCGCTGCGCGCGCACAAGCTGTTCCTGAAGGATCAGCAGTATATCGTCCGCAATGGCGAGGTGGTGCTGGTCGACGAATTCACCGGCCGCATGATGCCGGGCCGCCGCCTTTCGGACGGTCTGCACCAGGCGATCGAGGCCAAGGAAGGCTGCCAGATCCAGCCCGAGAACGTGACGCTCGCCTCCGTCACCTTCCAGAATTACTTCCGCCTCTATGACAAGCTGTCGGGCATGACCGGCACCGCCGCGACCGAGGCCGAGGAATTCATGGCGATCTACGGCCTTGGCGTGGTCGAGATCCCCACGAACGTGCCGGTTGCACGGCAAGACGACGACGACGCCGTCTATCGCACCGCGCGCGAGAAATACGAGGCCATCGTCGAAACCATCCGAGAGTCCCACGAAAAGGGGCAGCCCGTGCTGGTCGGCACCACCTCGATCGAGAAATCCGAGATGCTGGGCAAGTTGCTGGAAAAGGCGGGTCTGCCCCACAACATCCTGAACGCGCGCCAGCATGAACAGGAGGCGCAGATCATCGCCGATGCCGGCAAGCTGGGCGCGATCACGATCGCCACGAACATGGCCGGCCGCGGCACCGACATCAAGCTGGGCGGCAATGTCGAGTTCAAGATCATGGAGGCCATCGCCGCCGACCCCGAGGGCGATCACGAGGCCATCCGCGCCCGGATCGAGGCCGAACACAAGGCCGACGAGGAAAAGGTGAAACAGGCCGGCGGCCTCTATGTTCTCGCCACCGAACGCCACGAAAGCCGCCGCATCGACAACCAGCTGCGCGGCCGCTCTGGCCGTCAGGGCGACCCGGGGCGGTCGTCCTTCTTCCTGTCGCTCGAGGATGACCTGATGCGCATCTTCGGGTCCGACAAGCTCGACAAGATGCTCTCGACCCTCGGCATGAAAGAGGGTGAGGCGATCGTCCACCCCTGGGTGAACAAGTCGCTGGAGCGTGCGCAGGCCAAGGTCGAGGGGCGCAACTTCGACATCCGCAAGCAATTGCTGAAATTCGACGACGTGATGAACGACCAGCGCAGGGTCATCTTCGACCAGCGCCGCGAGGTGATGGGCGCCGAAGACATCGCCGAGGTCGCCCGCGACATGCGTCACCAGGTGATCGAGGATATCGTCGACACTCACATGCCGCCGAAATCCTACGCCGACCAGTGGGAGATCGAGGAGATGGAGGCGGCTGTCCGCGAGACGCTGGGCGTTGCCGTGCCGCTGGCAGACTGGGCCGCCGAGGATGGCGTCGACCAGGAGGTGATCCGCGAACGCCTCGAAACCGCCGCCGACGAATACATGGCCTCGAAGGCCGCGCAGTTCGGCCCCGAGCAGATGCGCTCGATCGAAAAGCAGGTGTTGTTGCAGACCATCGACCAGAAATGGCGCGACCATCTTCTGACGCTGGAACACCTGCGCTCGGTCGTGGGCTTCCGCGGCTACGCCCAGCGCGATCCGTTGAACGAGTACAAGACCGAGGGCTTCCAGCTGTTCGAGGCGATGCTCGACGGGTTGCGCACCGACGTGACCTCGAAACTCGCGCGCATCCAGCCCCTGACGCAGGAGCAGCAGGAACAACTGATCCGCCAGCTTCAGGCCCAGCAAGAGGCCGCGCAAAAGCAGATCGAGACCGCCACGGCGGGCGCCTCGGAGGCTGCCGCCGCAACGTCCGAGGCCGCACGCGAAGGATTCGACGAGAACGACCCCACGACCTGGGGCAATCCCGGCCGCAACGATCCCTGCCCCTGCGGTTCGGGCAAGAAGTTCAAGCATTGCCACGGCCGGCTGGGCTGAGGCGGCCGGGCGGGCGTCGTGCTCTACCTGCATATCGGCACGAACAAGGCAGGCTCGACCACCATCCAGAGGTTCATCGCCTCCGATGCTGCCGCGGCCTGTGGGTTGCGCATGGTCCGGGCCGCGGGCGGACGGAACGCCCGAAACCTTGCCGCGGTTTCGCGCACCCCTCACGCCTACGGTTTCTTCGTCCGCGGCGCGCGCATGACCGAGGCCGAATACGAGGCGCTGCCGACCACGCTCTGGCGCGACATCGCTGACGAGATCGCGAAGGCACCCGATGCCGATTACGTCATGTCCAGCGAATTCATCTACGCCTGCTACCGCCGCGACGAAGCCGCGATGACCGGGCTTCGCGACCGGTTGACCGACCTGTTCGGCGAGCTGCGCATCCTGTTCTATTGCCGGGATCAACTCGACTACCTGCGCAGCAGCTATGCGCAGGGGATCAAGGGCAACCTGCACAGGACCGTTCGCTTCGCGGAGTTTCTCGAAGAGGCGAAACGCCGCGAGATGGACTGGGATTACCACGGCACCCTGTCGGTCTGGGAACGCGCCTTCGGCCGCGACGCGCTGCGCATCCGGGTCCTGCATCCCGACTATCTGACAGGTGGCGATCTCCTGCCCGATTTTCTCGATGCGACCCGGCGCCCTGCGACCGAGGCGCTTAACGGCAAGACGCGCCGCGCCGCCAACGTCTCTCCGCCGCGCGGACGGCTCGAGGCGATCCGCTACGCCAACAGGCTGCGGGCCGCCGGCCCGGCGGGGCGCCGTCTTTACCCCCTGGCCCGGCGCATCGCGAACCGTGTTCCGCCGTGGCTGCTGTCACCGCTTCTGCCGCCTGAAGACGAGGCCTTGCGCCATGCCGAGCGGTTCTATGCCACCAACGCGGCCTTCAACGCGCATTTCCTGTTGGGGCAGCCGGACAGGCTTCCGCTACCGCCGGGGGCGGGGATGGGAACGGACTGAGCGCGCGTCGCGTTGCACCGCGCACAAAGGCTTCGTCTTTCCTCCGCCCTTTCGCCGCAATCTTCGGTAAACCTGGGATCGAGCGAGCAAGACCATCGGGACTCCGAACCCCATGTCCACAGGCCGAACGATCCTTCGCGCAACCGCGCTGGCCGCCCTCCTGTCGGCGGCATACATGGCAATGCAGCAGCCATCGCGCGCGCTGGCGGACCAACGGATGCCCGATTTGCGCGTGCCGTCCGGCCCGATCTCTCCGCCCCTTGCCGGGACGGTGATCTTGCCCACCTCGGGCGAGGCGCCGCCCGCCAACCCTTTCGGTCTGCCCTGCGGCCTGACCCTTCATGCAGAGGCGATGCCGGGCGCGATGGTCGCGCTCGACGTCATGGCACCCTGCCGCCCCGACATGCGCGTCGAGGTCGAACACGCGGGCCTGACCATTGCGGCGCGAACCGACGCGGTGGGCCTTCTGACGCTCGATTTCCCGGCCTTCGAGACGCCGGCCTTCTTCACCATACGCCTCGCGGACGGTGAAGAGGCCGTCACCCTCGTGGGTCTGCCCGATCTGGTGGACATCGACCGCGTCGCCGTCTCGTGGGACGGCGATGTCGCCGTCGACCTGCACGGCTTCGAGCGCGGTGCCGCGTTCGGCGCGCCGGGCCATGTGTGGCAGGCCGCGCCGGGGTCGCCCGAGGCCGCCGCGATCGGCACCGGCGGCTTCCTGACGCGGCTGGGCGATCCCTCCATGACCGAGTCGCGCCTGGCCCAGGTCTACAGCTTTCCACGCAACCTTCCGGAGGCCCCGAGGATTTCCGTGGACATTGCCGTGACGGACGGAACCTGCGGCGAGCCCGTGACGGCGAATGGCCACCGGATCGCCGAAAGCGGCCGCATCGACACCTATCCGATCACCCTCGTGATGCCCGGCTGCGACGCGGTCGGCGACTATCTGGTGTTGCAAAATGTCTTCGAGGCACCGAGACTCACCGCCAACTGAGGCTCCATCGCGCAGCATCCATGGCGTTATCCCCGGGGGTGGTGGCCCGTATCACCGCCCTGTGTCTTGTTCTTGGTCCAGGTGCTGCGCTCGCGCAGGACGTGGAGTTGCGGTCGCTGGATGGAACGGTGACCCTCGAGGGGAACCTGATCTCCTATGACGGGGCGTATTACCGCCTCGAGACGATCTACGGGCCCGTCACCATCGCCGCCGAGGGGGTCGCCTGCGCCGGGCCCGGTTGCCCCGACCTCACCACCTTCGTGGCCGAGGCGCGGATCGCGGGTGAGGCGATCATCGCCGAAGGTCTGTTGCCCGCCCTGCTGGCGGGCTTTGCCGAAAGCCGCGGGATGACCCTCGGGATGCCCGAGGCGACGGCGGCGGGCCTCGACTACGCCCTCACGCGGCGCGACGGCAGCACCGCGGCGCGGTTCACCGTCACGCCCGGCAGCAGCGACAGCGGTTTTCTCGCCTTGCTCAACGGCGATACCGATGTCGCCCTGACGCTGCGCCCCCCGACCGAGGTCGAGCGCCGGGCAGATCGATCCGGCGCGCCGGATGATCCACCGCTCAGCCGCCGGGTGCGCGTCATCGGCCTTGATGCGCTAGTGCCGGTCGTGGCCGCGCAGAACCCCGTCGATGCCCTCTCGCTTCCCGATCTCGCCGCGATCGTCGCCGGAGAGATCGTCAACTGGGAGGCGCTCGGCGGGCCGGATGCCCCCATCGCGCTGCACCTGATGAACCCCGAGATGGGCCTTGCACAGGCGTTTGCTGCGGAAATCCTCGAACAGGCAGAGGGTGATCCGGTTGCGGACCTGACAATTCACGACAGCGCCATTGCCCTGTCGGCGGCCGTCGCGCGCGATGCCTACGCGCTGGGCGTCACCGCCCAATCGGCCCGCGGCACTGCACGCAGCCTGCCGTTGGCGGGGGCCTGCGGCTTTTCCCAGGTGGCCGATGCGAATGCCGTGAAGGCCGAGGATTACCCCCTGACCGCGCCGGTCTATTTCTACCTCGCGCCCCGCCGCCTGCCCCAGCTGGTGCGCGATTTCCTTGACTGGACCGAAACCGAAGCCGCCGAGCGGGTCGTCGCGCAGGCCGGTTACGTGAACCAGAGCCTGACGCGCACCCCCATGGGGTTGCAGGGGATGCGCCTTGCCAATGCCGTGGCCGCCGCGGGCGAGGAAGTGCCGCTGGCGGAGTTGCAGCGCCTTGTCGAGACGCTGGGGCGCGCCGAGCGGCTGTCCGCGACCTTCCGATTTGCGGACGGCTCGATCGAGCTGGATGCCCAATCGCGGGCCTCGGCCGCACGGCTGGCCGCGGGTATCGAACGCGGCGCCTTCGATGGCCGGCGGCTGATCTTCGTCGGATTCTCGGACGGCGAAGGCCGGGCCGAAGTGAACCTGCGCCTGTCGATGCGCCGCGCCGAAAGCGCGCGCACGGCCGTCCTCGCGATCGCCGAGGCCGCCGGGCCGGATCGCGTGACGCTGGACGTGGACGCGTTCGGCGAGGCCATGCCGATGGCCTGCGACGACAGCGATTGGGGACGTGCCGTCAACCGGCGCGTCGAGGTCTGGCTGGATTAGGCGGCCTTTCGCGGCTGCGATGCCGTCCGGGGCGGGGCATCTTCGCCCGATGCCTCCGCCGGCCCGGTCTTGGTCGGCTTGGGGTCCGCCTGCATGGCGAACCGGGTGAATACGGGGTGTCCGGGGCGTCCCAACATCTCACAAGTACCCTTCACTACGAAAACTCAACTGACGCGCCTTTCCCACGATCAGGTGATCATGGACGACAAGGCCCAGAACCTCCGCGGCATCGCGGATCGCGTAGGTCATGTCGATATCCGACCGGCTTGGCGCGGGGTCGCCGGAGGGATGATTGTGCACGAGGATCAGGGCCGAGGCGTTCAGCTCCAGCGCCCGTTTCACCACCTCGCGCGGGTAGACCGGCACATGGTCCACCGTGCCGTCGGCCTGCGCCTCGTCCGCGATCAGCACGTTCTTGCGGTCGAGGTAGAGCACGCGGAACTGTTCGAGGTCGCGGTGCGCCATGGCCGTCTGGCAGTAGTCCAGCAGCGCGTCCCAGGAGCTGAGGATCGGTTTCTTCAGCACCTTCGCCCGCGCCATGCGATGGCCCACCGCCTCGGTCAGCTTCAGCTCGAAGATCACGCGATCGCCCACCCCCTCCACCTCCTTCAGGCGAGGGGCGGGGGCGGCGAGAACGTGGTTGAGATCGCCGAACCGCTCGAGCAGCCGCTTGGCCAGCGGTTTCGTGTCGCCCCGCGGCAGCGCGCGATACAGGATCATCTCGAGCAATTCGTAGTCCGGCACGGCCCCGGCCCCACCCTCGGTAAAGCGCTGGCGCAGGCGGTCGCGGTGGGCATGGCGATGCGCCTCGGCGCCGCGCGACGGGCCGCCGGCCTTGCGCGGACCCGACGGCACCCGTATCGCGACATCCGGTGCGTAACGGGAAGACACCTCGGCAAAGGAAAAGGATGGCTGCTCGCTCATGCCACCACGTTCCCCCGAAAAGGTTAACAAAGCGTAATCGGATCAGCTCCAGGTCGGGTGAAAGCGGCCCGCCGGTGACAGGGTGAAGATCTCGCAGCCCGTGGCGGTCACGCCGATGGAATGCTCGAACTGGGCCGACAGGCTCTTGTCGCGGGTCACCGCCGTCCAGTCGTCGGCCAGCACCTTTGTCTCGGGCCGCCCGAGGTTCACCATCGGCTCGATGGTGAAGAACATGCCTTCCTCCAGCATCGGGCCGGTGCCGGGCCGACCGTAATGCAGCACGTTCGGCGGGGCGTGAAACACCTGCCCCAGCCCGTGACCGCAGAAATCGCGCACGACGCTCATGCGCTGCGCCTCGACGAAGGTCTGGATCGCGTGACCGATGTCGCCGAAGGTGTTGCCGGGCCTGACCGCCTCGATCCCCTTGAACAGCGCATCATGGGTGACCTCGATCAGCCGTTCGGCCTTGCGGCCCAGCTTGCCCGCGACATACATCCGGCTCGTGTCGCCGAACCATCCGTCGACGATCACCGTCACGTCGATGTTCAGGATATCCCCGTCTTTCAGCACCTTGGGCCCGGGGATGCCGTGGCAGACGACATGGTTCACGCTGATGCAGGACGCGTGCTTGTAGCCGCGATAGCCGATGGTGGCCGAGGTCGCCCCGGCCTCTGCGACCATGCGCTCGATCGCTTCGTCGATCGCGGCGGTGGTCTGGCCGGGAAAGACCAGCGGTGCCATCTCGTCGAGAATGCGCGCAGCGAGAGCGCCCGCCCGGTGCATCCCGGCGAAGCCATCGACGTCATGAATGCGAATGCCGTCTTTCGTCAGACGGCCCTTGAAATCGTCCAAACCCCGGTCTCCGAGCCTTCCATCGCGCCTAACCTAGTCGCAGGATGCGACAATTTCCAGTCAACCCGCCCTGACATGGCCGTGCGTCATCCACCCGCATCAAGGGCCTGCGGCCCCTCGGCGACCGGCAGCGGTCCGGTCAGCCACACGCCCTCGGTCGTGATCGCCGTGCCGTGGCACAGCATCTCGACCCCGGCCTTGCGCGCGGCGTCGAAAGCGCGCGCATAGGCCGGGTCGAGGTCGCCGGCAAGCCGGAACCGCGCGCAATCGCTGCGCTGCACGACATAGAGCATCACCGCGCGCCCCCCGCCCTCGGCGATGCGCGCCAGCTCGCCCAGATGCGTGGTGCCGCGCGCGGTCACGCAATCGGGGAACTCGGCCCAGTCACCCTCGCGGCGCAGATGGACGTTCTTGATCTCGACATGAGCGTCGGGCCGCCCCGGCTCGGACAGCAGGAAATCGATCCGGCTGTTCTCGCCATAGCGCTGCTCGGGCCGGATCGTGCCGTAGCCCGTCAGCGCGGGGATACGCCCCTCGGCCAGCGCCTCGCCCACGATGCGGTTGGGCAGGCCCGCGTCGATCCCGGCCATATGCCCGCCGCCCAGCTCCACCAGCCGCCAGCCGAAGCCGAGCTTTTTCCTCGGGTCGTCGTTCGGCTCGAGCCAGACGGTCGCGCCCGGATCGGCCAGCCCCATCATGCTGCCAGGGTTCGGGCAATGCGCCACCACCTCGCGCCCGTCCTCGAGCACGACATCCGACAGGAAGCGCTTGTAGCGCCTGAGCAGCGTGGCGCGGACGAGAGGGGTTGGAAACCGCATGGCCCCCCGCCTATACCGATCCGGCAGGGACGGACAAGCGAAGGGCAGGCCATGACATCCCCCACCGCCGCGATGCTGGTCATCGGTGACGAGATCCTTTCGGGCCGCACGCGCGACTCGAACACGCATTTCCTCGCCCGAGCGCTGACCGACCACGGCATCCGCCTGGCCGAGGCGCGCGTCGTCGCCGACGAACATGACAGGATCAAACAGGCGGTGCAGGCCCTGTCATCGGCCCATGACCATGTCTTCACCTCGGGCGGGATCGGGCCGACCCATGACGACATCACCGCCGATGCGGTGGCCGACGCGATGGGGGCCGCCATCGACATCCGCGACGATGCCCGCGCCATCCTTCAGGCCCATTACGACCGGCAGGGGCAGGAGTTGAACGCTCCCCGCCTGCGCATGGCCCGCATCCCCGAGGGTGCGACGCTGATCGACAACCCGATCTCGGCCGCGCCCGGCTTCACCATCGGAAACGTGCATGTCATGGCCGGCGTCCCCACGATCTTCGAGGCGATGGTCGCCTCGGTCCTGCCGACGCTGACGGGCGGGGCGCCCATGCTGTCGCAATCCCTGCGCGTCGTGCGGGGCGAGGGCGACATCGCCGAGGCGCTGGGGCAGCTGGCCGCCGCCCACCCCGAGGTCTCGATCGGCTCCTACCCGTTCCACCGCGACGGGGTGCACGGCTCGAACATCGTGGTGCGCAGCCAGGACGGCGCCGCCGTCGATGCCGTCATGGGCGCGCTGACGCGCCTCTTCCCCGAGGCGGGATAAGACACCATGCTCATCGCGGACCTCGCCCCCGTCATCGCCGCCACATGGCCGCCCGCGGCGGCGGCGGCCCTCGGCCCCTTCACCATCCCCGATGGCGCAGGCGGTGGCCAGCGCGTCAGCGCGGCGCGGCTGACCGACCCGCAGGCAACCGACGCCACCGAGGCCGAGATCGACGCGGCCATCGCCACGCTCGCCAAGATCGGCCAGCCCCCGCTGTTCATGGTTCTCGACCACCAGGCGGCCCTCGATACGCGCCTTGCCGCCCGCGGCCTGGCGCTCCGCGATACCACCCTTGCGCTGGTCGCCGATTGCACCACGCTGGCCGAACCGCCCCCGCCCGTGACCTGTTTCGCCACATGGCCGCCGCTGGCGATCCAGACCGAGATCTGGGCCGCAGGCGGCATCGGTCCTGCGCGCCTCGGGGTGATGGAGCGCACCACCGGGCCGCGCATGTCCTTTTTCGGCCGGGTCAACGACCGCCCCGCGGGAACCGCCTTTGCCGCGATCCATGACGACACCGCGATGCTCCACGCGCTTGAGATCCTGCCCCAGCACCGCCGCAAGGGGCTTGGCCGCATCATGATGCGCGCTGCGGCCGACTGGGCACGCGAGCAGGGTGCCGCCCGCTTCGTCACGCTGGTGACCGGCGAAAACCGGCCGGCGCAGGGGCTTTACGCTTCCCTGGGCTTCACGGCTGTGGGAGAGTATCACTATCGTAGCCAACCCGCCTGACGCGCCCATGACGCTTGCCCGCCGCGCGCCGCGTGGCCTCTCCCTTGTTCTTCTGGTGCTCGCCCAACCGGCCCTTGCGCTTGACCTTGCCTGGCCGGACGGGTCCGAACGTGTGATTGCACGTGCCGAGCCGAGGGCGAGCGTTCCGCTGGCCCTTGGGCCGTTCGCGCAGGGTGCGGTTCCGACCACATCCGCCGAGGGTGCCCTCGTGGAAGAGGTCTGGCAGGTTCCCGGCGCGAACGGCGGCACCGCGCCGCTCTTCGGTCTGTTGCGGGATCAACTGACGGCACAGGGCTACGAGATCACCTTTTCCTGCACCGACCTCGTCTGCGGCGGTTTCGATTTCCGCTATGCGTTGCCCATCGCCGGCGGGCCGGCGATGTATGTCGATCTGGGCGATTTCCAGTATCTCGCGGCAACCCGCGAGACCGACGCAGGGCCGGAACGGATTTCCCTGACCGTCTCGCATGGAGGGGAGTTGGGCTACGCGCATCTCGCCCGGATCACACCCCAAGACGCGACACCCCCGGTCGTCACCCCGTCGACCCGGGTGGCCGGGCTGTCCGCGGGACCGGGCCTGATCGCCAGCCTCGTGACGGAAGGACATGCGGTTCTGGACGATCTGTCTTTCGCCACCGGTGCATCGGCATTGTCCGACCGGCGCTACGACAGCCTCGTGACCCTGGCCGACTGGCTGGCCGAGGAGACCGACCGGCGCGTCGTGCTGGTGGGCCACACCGATGCGGAAGGGGCGCTGGAGTCCAACATCGCGTTGAGCCGCGCCCGCGCCGAGGCGGTGCGCAGCGCGCTGATCGAGACTTTGGGCGCCGATCCGGGGCGGATCGAGGCGGCAGGCGTCGGCTATCTCTCACCGCGCGCGGCAAACACCCGCCCCGAGGGCCGCGAGGCCAACCGGCGGGTCGAGGTGGTGCTTCTGTCGGATTGAAAAGACGCCCGGATCGGACGGGCCGAGCCGGGCGCAGTCAGGCGCCCCGTTTGGTCACGGGGCGTCGGCACGGAACCGATGGGGCGCTGTCGCCTGCGCCCGAAACGCGGATGGGATCACCAGTCGGTCGGGCCCTTGTCCTTGAAGGCCTCGACGAGGAAATCGATGAAGGCGCGCACCTTGGGCTGCGTGTAGCGGCCCGGCGGATACAGAGCGTAGACGCCCTGGATATCGACGGGCAGGTCGGGGATCACGTCCTCCACAAGCCCCGCACGCATCGGATCGGCGTAGAGGAAACTGGGCAGATAGGCGATGCCGAGCCCGCCGATGGCCGCATTCAGCAGCGATTGCCCGTCGTTCACCGTCAGCCAGCCGCCGGTCCGCACCTGCCGCTGCTCTCCCGAGGGCGCGGTGATCTTCCAGACGTTGGCATTGGCATTGTTGGAGTAGTGCAGCAGCTTGTGCTCGTTCAGATCGTCGACCTTCCGCGGTCGGCCGTATTTCTGGAAATAGGACGGCGCGGCGATCATCCGGCGCTGCGTCTCACACAGCTTGCGGGCGCGCAGGCTGCTGTCCTCCAACTCGCCCACCCGGATCGCCATGTCGAACCCTTCGGAGATCAGCTCCACATACCGGTTGTTGAGGACCATGTTCACCGTCACGTCCGGGAACTTGTGCAGGAACTTCCCCAGGATCGGCGACACATGATTGACGCCGAAATCGGTGGCAATCGACACGCGCAGCGTGCCCGACGGGGCCGATTGCATCGCCGTGACCAGGGCGTCGGCCTCGCCGGCATCGTTCAGGACGCGGCGGGCGCGGTCGTAGTAGGCCAGCCCGATCTCGGTCGGGCTCACGCGGCGGGTGGTGCGGTTGAGCAGGCGCGCACCGAGACGCGCCTCGAGGCTGGAGACATGCTTGGAAACGGCCGATTTGGAGATTCCCATCTTTTTCGCGGCGTCGGTGAAGCCGCCCTGGTCAACGACCATCGCGAAGGCTTCCATTTCCGTCAGTCGATCCATCTTTGTGTCCTGCTCGGTCTTGTGCGACTTGGCGGTTGTGACCGCAAATTGCGGCGCGATTGCGGAGCGGCGCAGGCCAAAGCCGGGTAATTCGGCGGATCGTTCGTGTCATGGCATCAATTTTTCATCGACGCCTTCCGGGAACATGGGCAAGGAAGACGCGGTGCGGCAGGCGCTTTGTGTCTTGCGCGCGAACCGGCTAGCCTGCCCCCGGCAGCTCGCCCCAAGAGGATTCCCACGAGGACACGTTGGCCAGAAAGACCGACACCGAGAGCGCGGTGAAGACCGCGATCCGCGGCGGCGCGCACGGCCGGCGGCGCACGCCGCAACCGTCGCGCCTGCGCCGCCTTGCGCAACGGGTGCGGCGCTGGCTGACGCGGACCGTGGCGTTTGTCGTGCTCGCAACGGTCCTCTGGGTACTGGCCTATGGCGTCGTGCCGGTGCCGACGACGGCCTACATCATCGGGGAAAGCCGGCGCCTGGGCGGGGTGGAGCGCGACTGGGTGCCGATGGACCGGATCTCGATGAACCTGCAACGCGCCGTCGTCGCGGCGGAGGATGCCAATTTCTGCCTGCATTGGGGCTTCGACATGGAGGCGATCCGCATCGCCATCGCCGATGGCGCGCAGCGCGGCGGGTCGACGATCAGCCAGCAGACGGTCAAGAACGCGTTTCTCTGGCACGGCCGCACCTGGGCGCGAAAGGCGCTGGAGGCCGCCATCACCCCGGTGATGGAGCTGTTCTGGCCCAAGTCGCGGGTGCTGGAAGTCTATTTGAACGTGGCAGAGTTCGGCGAGGGCGTGTTCGGGGCGGAGGCCGCGGCGCGCCATCACTTCGGCGTCTCGGCCGCCGACCTGACGCTGCGGCAGGCCGCGCTTCTGGCCGCGGTGCTGCCCAACCCGCAGGAACGGGTGGCCTCTGCCCCGTCATCTTTCGTCGATCGCCGCGCGCGGTCCATTGCCGACGGGGCGGCGACGATCGCCGCCGATGGGCGCGACGACTGCTTTGCGAATTGAAGTTGGCGGGCATTTCGCGCCATAGAGAGGCAGCCCAACAAGATCGAGCACGTCATGGCGCGCCTGTACCACTTCGCCCTTTCCCCCTTCTGCCGCAAGGTCCGGCTGGTCCTGGCCGAGAAGCGGGTGGAGGTGGAGTTGATCGAGGAACGGTACTGGGAACCGTCGACCGAGTTCCTGCGCCGGAACCCGGCCGGCAAGGTGCCGGTGCTCAAGATCGACGGCATGCACCTGACCGAATCCAGCGCGATCTGCGAATACCTCGAGGAAACGCGGCCGGAACCGCCGCTGCTGCCCTCCGACCCCAAGGGCCGGGCCGAGGTGCGGCGGCTGGTGCACTGGTTCGACGACAAGTTCCACCACGAGGTGACCGCGAACCTCGTCTACGAGCGCGTGAACAAGAAGATCATGCGTGGCGGCTATCCCGACGGCAAGGCGGTCAAGACCGGCGCGCAGCAGATCAAGTATCATCTCGACTACATGGCCTGGCTGCTCGATCACCGGCGCTGGCTGGCGGGCGACAAGATGACGCTGGCCGATTTTACCGCCGCCGCGCACCTGTCATGCCTCGACTACATCTCGGACGTGGACTGGAACCGTTCCGACATCGTCAAGGACTGGTATGCCAAGGTGAAGTCGCGCCCCGCCTTCCGGTCGATCCTGGCCGACCAGATCCCCGGCTTCATCCAGCCACCCCATTACGCGAACCTGGACTTTTGAAGGCCCTCAAGGCAGCCCTCCTGACCGAGGCCCGCGCGGCGGGCTTCGCCAAGATGGGTGTGTGCCGGCCCGATGCGATCCCGCAGGCGGCCGCGCGACTGGCCGGTTTCGTCGCCAAGGGACGCCATGGCCAGATGAGCTGGATGGCAGACCGCATGGGCTGGCGCGGCGATCCTGCCGCGCTCTGGCCCGCGGCGCGGTCGGTCATCATGCTGGCCGAGGTCTACACGCCCGACAGCGACCCGCTTGAGGCGATCACGCGGCACAACCGGGGTACGATCAGCGTCTATGCGCAGAACCGGGATTACCATGACCTCGTGAAGAAGCGCCTGAAACGGGTCGGGCGCTGGCTGCTCGAAACCGCAGAACGCGAAACTGCAGGTTCGCGGGACGGAAAACAGCTTTCAGATCCCCCGCAGATCAAGGTCTTCGTCGATACCGCCCCGGTGATGGAAAAGCCGCTGGCCGAGGCGGCGGGGCTGGGCTGGCAGGGCAAGCACACCAACCTTCTGGCGCGCGATCTGGGCAACTGGATCTTCCTTGGCGCGATCTTCACCACGCTCGACCTGCCCCCCGACGCGCCCGGGGGGGACCATTGCGGCAGCTGCACGGCCTGCCTCGACATCTGCCCGACCGATGCGTTTCCGGCGCCCTACCAGCTCGACGCGCGGCGCTGCATTTCCTACCTGACCATCGAGCACAAGGGCCCGGTGGAGCCCGAGCTGCGGGCGAGAATGGGCAACCGCATCTACGGCTGCGACGATTGCCTTGCGATCTGCCCGTGGAACAAGTTCGCCCAAGACGCCACCGAGATCCGCTACGCGGCCCGGCCCGAGCTGGTTTCCCCCCGGCTGGAGGATCTGGCGGCGCTGGACGATGCCGGGTTTCGCGCGATGTTCTCCGGCTCGCCCATCAAGCGGATCGGGCGTGACCGGTTCGTGCGGAACGTGCTCTATGCGATCGGGAATTCGGGGGAAAAGCGGCTGGAACCGGCCGCGCAGAGCCTGACGGATGATCCTGACGCCGCGGTCGCCGATGCCGCGCGCTGGGCAGTGGAGAGACTGCGATGAAGCTGCTGATCTTTGGCTATGGCTACACGGCCCGACACCTCGTGGCCGAGATGACCCCCGCCCCCGGCGCCGTGCGCGTCACCACCCGCAGCGCCGACAAGGCCGCGCGGCTGGCCACCGCGGGGCTCGAGGCGCGGGTGTTTCCAGGCACCGACATGGCGGGCGACTTGGACTGGGCCACCCATGTCCTGATCAGCGCCGGCCCCGAAGACGGGCACGACCCGGTTCTGGCCGAGGCGCGCGACGCCTTCATCCGCCACGCGCAGGGGCTCGTCTGGGTCGGCTATCTGTCGACCACCGGTGTCTACGGAGACCATGGCGGCGGCTGGGTCGATGAGGCCACGCCTCTCGCGCCGACCACGGACCGAGGCCGCGCGCGCGTGGCGGCCGAGGCGGAGTGGATGGGCCTGCACGCGCAGCACGGGCTGCCCGTGCATGTCTTTCGCCTCGCGGGCATCTATGGCCCCGGCCGCGGCCCTTTCGCAAAGGTCCGCGACGGCAGCGCGCGGCGAATCGTGAAGCCCGGTCAGGTGTTTTCCCGCACCCATGTGGAGGATATCGCGCAGGTGCTGACCGCCTCCATGGCACGGCCCGACCCCGGCGCGATCTACAATGTCTGCGACGACGATCCGGCCCCTCCCCAGGATGTGATCGCCCATGCGGCAGAGCTTCTGGGCCTGCCGCCGCCACCCGAAGTGCCGTTCGACACCGCCAGCCTGTCGCCCATGGCCGCCAGTTTCTATGCGGAGTCAAAGCGCGTGGACAACCGCAGGATCAAGGAGGATCTGGGCGTGCGCCTGCGCTATCCCGACTACCGCGCCGGGCTTGCCGCCCTGCTGTTGGCGGAGGACGCGATTTAACCTCTACGCAGACGCCCTGTTTTGCAGTAGGAGGGCGAAAAAATCCCTCCGAACGAGCAGTCCCATGGGCCCCATCACGACCAGGCGTTCCGCCCTGTTTTTTCTGCTGGCGACCACGGCCGTGGTCGGATGCGAGCCGTCGCGGTTCATCGCCTATGACGGCCCCGAGGTGACGCGCATCGTGGTGCACAAATCCGCGCGCCGGATGTACCTGCTGCACCATGACGAGGTGCTGGAAGGCTACGACGTCGAGCTTGGCTTCGCCCCGGAGGGGCACAAGACCACCGAAGGCGACGGGCGCACGCCCGAGGGGCGGTATTTCATCGACCGGCGCAATCCCGACAGTGCCTACTTTCTGTCCATAGGCATCAGCTATCCCAACGAAAACGACCGCGAGCAGGCGCGCGAACGCGGCGTCAGCCCGGGCGGCGACATCTTCATCCACGGCACCACCCGCCCGTTCCGCAGGCAAGATGACTGGACGGTGGGCTGCATCGCGGTCACGAACCGCGAGATGCGGCAGATCTACGCGATGGTGGGCGACGGCACGGTGATCGACATCTACCCCTGATCTAGCGGGCGGGGGCGTTGGCCGGGCCGGACCTGCCGCCATCGCCCACAAGCAGCGCCCACCAGATCTTGCCGTTGTCCTCCTGAAAGAAGGCGACGCCCAGGTCGCGACCGTCGGGGTCGGTGATGACATCGCGGGTATCGGCCCGGGTCATCCAGGCGGCGATGGTTTCCAGCTCGGATTCGTAGGTTTCCGAGATCGTCTCCCCCAGAACCGTGCCGCGATAGCCGGCCCGCTGCGCCCGGTCGATGGGCGACGATCCGTCGGACCCGAAATGCCAGGGCCTGTTTTGCAGCGACATGTCGCGCGCATGCGTGGCGGCGGCGGCGTTCAGTTCGGCGTTCAGCTGCAATGGCGGCGCCCCGGCCGCGCCACGCAGGGAATTGACGCTGTCGAGCATGCGGAACTGGATGCGCGGCGTCGCGTCGGGGTCGATCCGGTAGAGCACCGGAAGGGGCTGCCCGTCAGGCCCGAGCGTCACCCGCGCCTGCGGATCGCCACAGGCCGACAGCGTCAGCAAGCCGGCCGATGCGATTATGAAATGTCTGCGTGTGGTCATGATGCGCATGATTAACGAAAAACTTTTGCGATTCCGTTTACAACTGCGCTGACCGCACGCTGCGACCATTCCACCACATCCGTTGCCAAATCGACTCAGGCGGCGGACCGGGCAGGCGCCCGGTGTGCTATCCTTGAGCTCATTGAGGCAAAATCAAACCGCCCCGCCCACAAGGAGGCAGATATCATGAGCAGCTCGACCCGTGGCGGCATCAGCCGTCGCGTCGTTCTGGGTGGCGTGGCCAGCGGGCTCGCCGCACCGTGCTTCGCCCAGGCAATCCCCGATTCGACCGAGTTCGAGGGTCCGCTCGACCAGGGCGCGCGGCGCAACATCTCGAGCTTTCGGACGCTCGACTGGCAGCCCTACTTCACCAGCACGCGCAACGGCGCGATTCTGGTCGACATCACCTCGCGCGCCCTGCATTTCTGGAGCGAGGATCGCAGAATCTACCGGCTTTACCCCACATCCGTTCCCATGTCCGAAGATCTGACTCGCCGTGGCCGCACCGAAGTGGTGCGCAAGGTCGAAGGCCCGTCATGGCGCCCGACGCCGGCGATGCGGGCGCGCAACCCGGAATGGCCGGAATACGTTCCACCCGGCCCCGACAATCCGCTGGGAACCCACGCGCTCTACCTCAGCTGGGAGTACTACCGAATCCACGGCACCCATGACACGCGCAAGATCGGGCGGCGGTCTTCGAACGGATGCGTCGGCCTCTACAACGAGCATATCGCCGAACTTTTCGGGCATGCGCGGTTGGGCACACAGGTGTTGCTTATTTGACGACAACGCGGCAATGCTCTGTTCAGGACGATTTCCGACGCATTGCAATCGACCAACATTGCTGCTTAAAGAAAGCGTACGAGGTACAGTCTTGGGTGCCCTAACCTTGCGCATAGTGCGCGAAAAGGGGCGTATCTTGGAGGATACAATGAAGAAACTCGCTCTCGCTGCTGCCCTGTCGATCGTCGCCACTGGCGCGTTCGCAGGTGGTTACGTCGAACCGGTCGTCGAGCCGGTCGTCATCGTGGAAGACACGTCTTCCTCGGCTGGCGGCATTCTCGTTCCGATCCTGGCGCTCATCCTGATCGCCGCGGCTGTTGCACACAACTGATCCGACGAAAGTCGACCAGTTCGAAAAAGGCGGTCCTTCGGTGGGCCGCCTTTTTCACGTCTGCGCATGGCTGCAGCGCGCCGTTTGCCGCACGGCACCGCGCTTTCAGCCGGGCAACCCGGCCTCGGCCGCAATCTCGGCCCGCGACTTGCGCGCGCGTTCGGTCGCGGATTTCAGCTGCCCGCAGGCGGCCATGATGTCCTCGCCCCGCGGCGTGCGGATCGGCGAGGCGTATCCGGCCTTGTAGACGATATCGGCAAAGCGTTCGATCCGGTCCCAGTCCGACCGCGCGTAGGGCGCGCCGGGCCATTCGTTGAACGGGATCAGGTTGATCTTGGCCGGGATGCCCGCAATCAGCCTGACAAGGCGGCGGGCATCCTCGTCACTGTCGTTCACGCCCTTCAGCATCACATATTCGAAGGTGATCCGCTCGGAATTGCTGGCCTTGGGGTAGGCCCGCAGCGCCTCGAGCAGCTTGGCGATGTTCCAGCGCTTGTTGATCGGCACCAGCCGGTCGCGCACCTCGTCGGTGGTGGCGTGGAAACTGACCGCCAGCATGCAGCCGATCTCGTCGGCGGCGCGCGCGATCTCGGGCACCACGCCCGAGGTCGACAGGGTGATCCGGCGGCGCGAGAGGCTGATGCCCTCGCCATCCATCGCGATCTTCATCGCATCGCGGACATTGTCGAAATTGTAGAGCGGCTCGCCCATGCCCATCAGCACGAGATTGGAAACCAGCCGCGGGCGCAGGCCCATCCCCTCGCCATGCTCGGGCCATTCGCCCAGATCGTCGCGCGCCAGCATCACCTGGCCGATGATCTCGCCCGCGGTGAGGTTGCGCACCAGTTTCTGCGTGCCGGTGTGACAGAACGAACAGGTCAGGGTACAGCCCACCTGGCTGGAGATGCACAGCGTGCCGCGATCTTCCTCGGGGATGTAGACGACCTCCACCTCGTGGCCGCCGGCGATCCGCACCAGGTACTTGCGCGTGCCGTCTGCCGAAACGTCGCGGCGCACCACCTCGGGGATCTCGATCACGAATCGCTCGGCCAGATCGGCCCGGTAAGCCTTGCCCAGGTTGGTCATCGCGGCGAAGTCGCGCACGCCCCAGAAATAGATCCACTGCCAGATCTGGCCGACCCGCATCTTCGCCTGCTTCTCGGGCGTGCCCGCAGCGATCAGCGCCGCGCGCATTCCCTCGCGCGTCAGGCCGATCAGGTTGATCGGCCCGTCCTGCGGCTTGCGCGGAAGGGTCAGGACATCCTGCGTGATGGGCGCAGAGGCGGTCATGGTGCGATCCTTTGTGGGCAGCGCCACATATAGGCACCCGCTCGCCGAGGCAAAGGGGTTTATCCCGCGCGTGCAGGACGGCGTCAGTTGCCGCAGCGCGTCTCGGCATCCTCGACCGCGGCGGTGAACCCCATCAGCGAGAACGTGTCCTCGGTCTGTGTACCCCGCGCAGATCGCGCCGTCAGCACCGCATCGGCGCCCCGCTTCATCGCGGTGATGATGCGCTGATCATCCTGCGGCGAGGCCGCCCAGGCCATCTGCCCCTCGGTGAACAACTCGAACGCCGCGTCGCCGATCTGCATCGACACCGTCGACCCGTCCGCGAACGGATACCCGCCGGTGAACGACACTTCGCCCAGACGCTCCTGCCCCGGCCAGAAGCTGACGAACATCAGGATCTCGCCGCGGTTCACCGACACGACGCGGCCGTCGCGGGTGTTCACGGTTTCGCGAGGGGTCGAGACCACCCAGCACTGCGTGGGGTCATCCTCGACGAAGACCGACCAATCCGTCGCCGCGTTCACGCGGTTGGTCGATTCCTCCTGCGCCAACGCAAGGCCGGTTGCAGCAGCCAGAAATGTCCCCGCCAGCGCGCCGACAAGCCAGTGTTTCATGTGTTCAGAGCCTCCGCCCTTGTCTGCCTCTGGTCCGCGCCCGGTTTTTGATTCAAGAAGAGGCGGGGCGGCAAACCTTGATACCGATAAGATTAGAGGAAACCGCCGAACAGCAAAAGCCCCGGTGGCGGAAAATCGCCGGGATGTGAAAGGGATGGGAACATGGCTGAGTCGGCGGAACGTCTGGTCGAGGTCTGGCGCGGGAATTTCTGCGAAAGCGCCCACCTCGGGCATGTCGCGGTCTGGCATGCCGACAGCGGCCTGATCTGGGGGCTGGGCGATCCCGACGGCGTGATCCTGCCCCGGTCTTCGTCGAAGATGATCCAGGCGCTGCCGCTGGTCGAAAGCGGCGGCGCCGATGCCCACGGCCTGAGCCAGCAGCAGCTTGCGCTGTCTTGCGCCTCGCACCAGGGCGCCGCGGTGCATACCGATCTGGTGACCCGCTGGCTGGCCGATCTGGGCCTGTCGGAGGCCGATTTCCGCTGCGGCGTGCAATGGCCCGGCGACGAGGCGGCGCGCAACGCGTTGATCTGCGCCCACTGCGGCCCCGACCAGCGGCACAACAACTGTTCCGGCAAGCATTCCGGCTTTCTGACGCTGACCAGGCATCTCAAGGCCGACCCCGAATACATCGACCTTGACCATCCGGTACAGCGCGCCGTGCGCGCCGCGTGGGAGGACGTGACCGACGAGACAACGCCGGGCTACGGCATCGACGGCTGCTCCGCCCCGAATTTTGCAAGCTCGCTCAAGGGGTTCGCGCGCGCCATGGCGATGTTTGCGGCGGCCCGGGAAGGTGCGGATGCCCGCCAGACCGCGATGGTGCGCCTGCGCAACGCGATGATGGCCCACCCACATCTGGTGGCCGGCGAGGGGCGGTCGTGCACACGGCTGATGCGCGTCATGGGCACCCGTGCCGCGATCAAGACCGGGGCCGAGGCGGTGTTCGCCGCGATCATCCCGGAACGGCGCATCGGTGTGGCGCTCAAGATCGCCGATGGCGCCACCCGCGCCTCCGAGGCGGCGATCACGCAGATCCTGGGCGCGCTGGGCGTGCTCGACCCGGCCGATCCGGTGGCGCAGTCCTACACCACCGGCCCGATCCGCAACTGGCGCGGGATCGAGACGGGGCGCTACCGCGTCACCCCGGCGCTGGCGGATTGGCGGCCATGAGCCCCGCGATGCTGTCCGCCAGATCCGGCCGGTGCGCGCGGATCATCCCGTGCAATTCCGCCTTCTTCAGCGGCTTGGTCATGTAGGCGTCGATGCCGGCGGCCAGGATACGCGCCCGGTCGCCCTCCATCGCGTGGGCGGTCATGGCCACGATCGGCACCCGCGTCAGGCCCGCGGCGGCCTCGAGGGCACGAATCACCTTGGCCGCCTCGATCCCGTCCATCTGGGGCATGGAGATGTCGGTGAAGATCAGGTCGGGCGGCGCCCGGCGATAAGCCGCGACGCACAACGCGCCGTTCTCGACCAGCTCCAGCTCCAGATCGACGCCCTTCAACATGGTGCGAAACACCAGCTGGTTGGTCTTGTTGTCCTCGGCCGCAAGCACCCGAAGGCGCGGCGCACGCTCGGTTTTCGAAGTCCGGGCCGGGGGATCACCCGCCTCGGGCAGCAGCGCGGCGCGGAACTGGGCCAGCGGCACGGTCGGATCGACCCGGCGCACGCCGGGCGGCAGATTTGCCGCGGGGCCCGATGGCCCGAGGCACAGGATCGGGCCCGCGAACCCGCGCGCGCGCAACGCCGCGACCGGATCAGTGTCACCGCCGCGCCACGCGGCCAGCAGCACGGCGGCGGGGGCCGGCGGCCCATCCTCGAGGCCAGAAGTCTCGACCAGGGTCGCGCGCAGGCGCATCAGATGCGCGAGGATCGCGTCGGGCAGCATCTGGCCGCCGGTGATCGCCCAGATCGCCGCCCGGTCGGGCGGCAGGGGTTGCACCGGCTGCGCCTGCGCCTCCGGATCGGCTGCCAGCAGCAGCGCGAAGCCGAAGGACGACCCGACACCGGGCTCCGACGCCAGCCAGATCTCGCCCCCCATCAGCGCCACCAGCCGCCGCGTGATGGACAGCCCGAGCCCGGTGCCGTCGAACCGCCGGTTCGCCTGCGATTCGACCTGATTGAATTCGCCGAACACATGCGCCTGCATCTCGGGCGCGATGCCGATGCCCGTATCCTCCACCACCACGCGGATCGGGACGGTATCGGGCGGATGATCGCGCGGTGCGCCGACCACATGCACGGTGACATGGCCCACCTCGGTGAACTTCACCGCGTTGCCGATCAGGTTGGTCAGGATCTGCCGGATGCGCCCCCTGTCCCCGATCATGCGGTCAGGCAGGAAGATGTCGTAGTCGAGCCGCAGGTCCACCGCCTTGCCCTCCAGCCCCGGGCGCATCAGGCGAAAGATCTCCTGGATCATGTGCTGAAGATCGAAGCTTTCGGGGTGCAGGGTCAGCTTTCCGGCGTCGATCTTGGAAAAATCGAGGATGTCGTTGATGATCACCAGCAGCGCCTCGCCCGAATTGCGGATCGTGTCGGCGTAAAGCTGCTGTTCCTCGGTCAGATCCGTATCGCGCAGCAGATCGGCCATCGAGACGACGCCGTTCATCGGGGTGCGGATCTCGTGGCTCATGTTGGCAAGGAAGGCCGATTTCGCCCGCGCCGCCGCCTCGGCCTTGTCGCGGGCGCGTTCGAGCGCACGCTCGCGCCGGATGGTGTCGGTGATGTCGACCGCAAGGCTGACCATGTCGCCTTCGGGGGTGCGCTTGTCGATCAGGCGGATGTAGCCGCCGTTGAACAGGCGGATGTCGATCTGCGGGATGTTCGGCTCGGCCCAGCGCGCGATCATCGCGGCGATCCAGGCATCGGGCGCGGTGCCCTGCAGATCGACCAGCCCTTCCTCCACCGCGATGCGCAGGACCGCCTCGTAGCTCGCGCCCGCCGCGACATCGGCCGCCCCGTCGAAGGCGCCGATCCAGGCCGGGTTGGCCACCACCAGCCGCCAGTCGCGATCGAAGATGGCGAACCCGTCCTCCACCGCGCTCAGCGCGTCCCAAAGCCGCCGCTCGGCGATCACGGCCTTTTCGGTCGCGACCTCCAGCGCCGCCTCGACCCGGCTCGACCGGCCGATCAGCGCCGCATTGGCCTCGCGTTGTTCGATCACGGTGTGCGACAGCGCGTGGGCGTGCTCGGCCAGCTTGCGGTGCGCGGAATACAGTTCCTCCGACCGTTGGGCGAGCAGGCGCTCGGCTTGCAGCCGCCCGCGGCGTTCGCGCGCCAGACGCTCGTCGATCCCCTGAAAGCTCATGCTGGTCCCGCGCCGTCGCCGCCCCTTGCGCGCAAGGTTGCGCGTCAGGGTGAACATGCGGTTAACCCGACTTGCCCACCTGTGCGCAGGGGGGAATCATGGACAGGTCTCCCGGCCGCTGCCAATGTGCGCGCGACATCTTTTTTCGGTATTTTGCGAGGCTCCGATGCGCCTGTTCGTTGCGGCTTTTTCCGCCATCCTGCTCGGGGCGCTGCCGGTTGCGGCGCAGGGCATCATCCCGGATCGCTTCGTGTCGATCACCCGCGACGTCGACTTCCCCGGAAGCGATCTGCGCCCGCTGTTCGATACCACGCTGTCCGCGTGCGAAGCCGCCTGCCGCGCCGACCCCGACTGCGCGGGCTTCACCTACAATGGCCGCAACGGCGCCTGTTTCCCGAAATCCGCGCTGTCCGATCCGGTCGCCTATGACAACGCGTTGTCGGGCGAGGTTTTTCGCGCCGACCCCGCGGTTCTGGCCCGGCTCGACGACCGGCTCGCGGCACTCGGCTTTCTCGACGAGTGGGATCTGACCGCGGCGCGCGACCAGGCGCTGGGCGTTGGCCGGGCCCATTACGCGGGCCAGTTCACGCCCGAGGCGTGGCGCGACGGCGCACTGCGCGAGATCGCCACCGGCAATCGCGATGCCGCGATGCGGATGTTCGGCGCCGCCGTCGCGCGCGGCGATCTGGCAGACGATTGGGCCAGCTACGCAAACGCGCTTCTGGCCATCGAAACCACGAACTTCTCCGCCCGGCGCGAGCGCGAGGCCGAAGCCTTGGCCGCCGCCGTCAACGCCAGCCTGCGCGCCGCGCCGGGGATCGAACTGGCCAATGCCCTGGAAACGCTCGCCATCGCCCTGGAACGCCGCGACCGCGGGCGCGACGCGATCCCGGCGCTGCGTCTTGCCGTGGCCGAGGCGCCGGACGCCGAACGGGCGGCGGAGCTTGAGCGCATGCTCGACCTCTACGGGTTTCGCATGCTCGAGACGCAGGTCGATCTGGAGACGGATTTCCCCCGCATCTGCGCCGTGTTCTCCGAACCGCTCGCCGCGGGCGGCGTGATCTGGGACGATTACCTGCAGACCACCACCCAGGGCCTCAGCGTCGAGGCGGAGGGCCAGCAGCTGTGCATCTCGGGTGTGTCGCATGGCGCGCGCTACGAATTCACCCTGCGCGCCGGCCTGCCCGCCGCCAGTGGCGAGACCCTGCGCGCCCCGGTGCCGGTGCGCCAGTATGTGCGCGACCGTGCGCCTTCGGTGCGCTTCGCCGGGCGCGCCTATATCCTGCCGGCCAGCGAGGGCGCAGCGCTGCCGCTGGTCGCGGTGAACACCGATCTGGTGGATCTGCGGCTCTATGCAGTGTCCGACCGCAACATCTTGCGGACCCTGCAAGACGAGTATTTCGGCCAGCCCCTGCGCGACTGGCAGTTCGACTCCTTCGCCCGCGAGATGGCCGAGGTGGTCTGGGAAGGTGCGGCCGATGTCGCACAGGAGCAGAACCGCGCCGTCACAACCCGCCTGCCCATGGGCGCGGCGCTGGAGGGGCTGCCGCCCGGGCTCTACGCGCTCGAGGCGCGCGTGGGCGGCGCGGGCGACAGCGGTTCACCTGCCACGCAATGGTTCCTCGTCAGCGATCTCGGCCTGTCGGCCATGACCGGCGAGGATGGCGTGCATGTGATCGTCCGCTCGCTCGCCGATGCCTCGGCGCGCGAGGGCGTTGCCGTTGCGCTCGTCTCGGAATCGAACCGCGTGCTGGACGAGGTCGAAACCGACGCGCAGGGCTATGCCCGCTTCGACGCCGGACTGGCGCGTGGCGAAGGCGCCGCCGCGCCGGCCGTCGTGACGGTGCGCGACGGCGAGACGGATTTCGCCTTCCTCTCGCTCCGCGATACTGAGTTCGATCTCAGCGACCGCGGCGTCGAGGGGCGCGCCCCCGCCGGCGCCATCGACGTGTTCCTGACCACCGACCGCGGCGTCTACCGCGCCGGCGAAACCATCCACGCCACCGCCCTGACCCGCGATGCGACGGCCGGGGCGATCACCGGCCTGCCGCTGACGGCGATCCTGACTCGCGCCGATGGCGTCGAATACAGCCGCCATGTTCTGCAGGACGTCGGCGCGGGCGGCTACGTCGCAACGCTTCCCGTCGGGGCGCAGGTGCCGCGCGGCACATGGCGGCTGGCGCTCCACGCCGACCCGGATGCGCCGGCGCTGGCCACCACCACCGTGCTGGTCGAGGATTTCCTTCCCGAACGGCTCGACCTCGTGCTCGACATGCCCGATGGCCCCTTCGCCCCCGGCGAACGGCCGATGCTGTCGGTGCAGGCCGATTACCTCTTTGGTGCCCCCGCCGCCGACCTCCGGGTCGAGGGGCAGGTGGCGCTTCGCCCGGTGGCGACGCTCGACGCGCACCCCGGTTTCCGCTTCGGACGCCATGACGACCAGCCGCAGCCGGAGTTCGCGAGCCTTCCCGCGCTGACGACCGATGCCGCGGGCGCCGGCACCACGCGGGTTCTGGCCCCGACGCTCACCGGCGCTTCGCAGCCCGCGACCCTGACCGTGACCGCCACGATCACCGAAGGCTCGGGCCGCCCGGTGGAGCGGCGGATCACCCGCGCGGTGCTGCCCGACGCGCCGATGATCGGCATCCGGCCGCTCTTCGACGACATCCTGCCCGAAGGGGCCGAGGCCGGGTTCCAGCTGATCGCGGTGGGCGCCGAGGCGCTGCCGGTACGCTGGACGCTCAACCGCGTCGACCGCCGCTACCAGTGGTACCAGCAAAACGGCAGCTGGGCGTGGGAGCCGGTGACCACCCGCAGCCGCGTCGCCAGCGGCGAGGCCGAGTTGAGCGGCACACCGACGGCGCTGGACCTGCCCGTGGACTGGGGCAGCTACGAGCTGCGCGTCGAGACCGCGGGCGAGGGCTTCGCCCTGTCCTCTGTCGGCTTCGACGCCGGCTGGTACGGTGCGACCAGCGGCACCGACACGCCCGACGTGCTCGAGGTCGCGCTCGATGCCGAAAGCTACGCGCCCGGCGACACCGCCAACCTGCGCATCGTGCCGCGCCAGGGCGGCGTGGCGCTGGTGCAGGTGGTGTCGAACCGTCTGATCGAGTTGCAGGTGGTCGAGCTGGCAGATGAGCCGATGACCGTGCCTCTGACCGTCACCGACGACTGGGGCAGCGGCGCCTACATCACCGCGACGCTGATCCGGCCCCTTTCCGCCGTCTCGGGCCCGGTTCCCGCCCGCTCGCTGGGCCTGGCCCATGCCAGCGTCGCGCCGGGCGAGCGCGCGCTGGATACGACGCTCGACCTGCCCGCCACGGCGGAGCCGCGCGGCCCGCTGGATGTCGCGCTCAGGGTCGAAGGCGCGCAGCCGGGCGAAACCGTGCACGCCACCATTGCCGCGGTGGATCTGGGCATCCTCAACCTCACCGGCTTCGACGCTCCCGATCCGCAAGGCCATTACTTCGGGCAGCGTCGCCTCGGCGTCGCCTTCCGCGATGTCTACGGCCGCCTGATCGACGCCCGCGACGGCGCCGAGGGGCGCATTCGGCAGGGCGGCGATGCGGGCGCGGGTCTGCGCATGCAGGCCCCGCCGCCGACCGAGGACTTGCTGGCCGAATTTTCCGGCCCGCTGACCGTGGGCGACGACGGCCTCGCCCGTGCCACGTTCGACCTGCCCGCCTTCAACGGCACCGTCCGGGTGATGGCCGTGGCGTGGTCGGACACCGGCGTCGGGCAGGCGCAGGGCGACGTTCTGGTGCGCGACCCTGTCGTGGTCACCGCCAGCCTGCCCCGCTTCCTCAGCCCCGGCGACACCGGCCGGATGCTGCTGGACATCACCCATGCCGACGGCCCGACCGGCGAGGTCATGCTCGACATCACCACGACCTCGGGCCTGAGCCTTAACGCGCCCACGGCGCCCGTGACGCTTGGCGCGCAGGAAACCGCGCGGCTCACCATTCCCGTCGCCGCCGGGCAGACGACCGGCGTACAGGAAATCACCGTTTCCGCCACGCTTCCCGATGGCAGCACCCTGACCCGGACCCTGTCCGTGCCGGTGCAGGTCAACGACCCCGAGGTGGCCGAAACCACCCGCCTCACGCTCGCCCCAGGGCAAAGCCTGCCGCTGGATGCAAGCGTCTTTGCCGGGTTCCGCCCCGGAACCGGGCGGGCCACGCTGTCCGCCGGGCCGCTGGCGCGCTTCGATGCCGCCGGGCTGCTGGCGCGGCTCGACGCCTACCCCTGGGGCTGCACCGAACAGGTGACGAGCCAGGCGATGCCGCTGTTGTACCTGTCCTCGGTGGCCGAAGCGCTCGACCTTGGCACAGCCGCCGATCTCGACGCGCGCATCGACGATGCCATCGCCAGCGTGCTGGTGAACCAGTCCGGCAACGGCGGCTTCGGCCTCTGGCGCGCCAATGACGGCGACCTGTGGCTTGACGCCTATGTCACCGATTTCCTCAGCCGCGCGCAGGCCGAGGGGCATGACGTGCCGCAGGTCCCGTTCCGGTCCGCGCTCGACAACCTGGCCAACCGGGTTGCCGGCCACCCGGATTTCGAGCGGGGCGGCGAGGGGCTGGCCTATGCGCTGATGGTTCTGGCCCGCGAAGGGCAGGCCAGCATGGGCGACCTGCGCTACTACGCCGACGTGCGGGCCGACGCCTTCGCGACCCCGCTTGCCCTTGGCCAACTGGGTGCCGCGCTGGCGATGTACGGCGACCAGCCGCGCGCCGACGCGATGTTCCGCGCCGGCCATGACCGCCTGACGGCGCAGCAGGCCGGTGCCGAGCCGCAGGATTGGCGGGTCGATTACGGCACCGTCGCCCGCGACGCCGCCGGGCTGATCGCGCTCGCCGCCGCCTCCGGCTCCGACGTGATCCCCGACGCCGCCGTGCTTTCCACCCCCACCGACGCCGTCTCGACGCAGGAGGCGGTCTGGACGCTGCTGGCCGCCCATGCGCTGATCGACAGCCCGAACGCCGAGGGTCTGAGCCTTGACGGCGCCCCCGTGAACGGCCCGCTGGTGGAGGCGATCCGCGCGGGCGACACCACCACGCGGACGATCACCAACACCGGCAGCCGCGACGAGGTGCTGACGCTGACCCGGTTCGGCATCCCCGAGGGTGCGACCGAGGCCTTCGGCAACCGCTACCGGATCGACCGCACCTACCTGACGATGGATGGCCAGCCCGCCGATCCCGCGACCGTTGCACAGGGCACACGCCTTGTCGCGCTGCTGACCGTGACGCCGCTGGGCGCGCCCGAAGGGCGGCTGATGATCACCGACCCGCTGCCTGCCGGGTTCGAGATCGACAACCCCAACCTGCTGGCCTCGGGCGATATCCGCGCGGTGCAGGGCCTCGACCTCGCCACCTGGGCCGAACACACGGAGTTCCGGCAGGACCGCTTCCTCGCCGCCGTCGATCACCGCGGCGATGACGCGATCCGGCTGGCCTATATCGTGCGCGCCGTCACCCCCGGCGGCTTTCACCACCCCGCCGCCAGCGTGGAGGACATGTACCGCCCGATGTACCGCGCGCAGACCGCCTCGGCCCGCGTCGCCGTGACCGAATGATCCGGCGGATCGCGGGCACAATCGCGATCCTCGCCGCGCTGTTCGTCACCGGCGCGGTGCTTTGGGTCGACGACTGGATCGACGCGACCGAGATTCCGCCGCTTGCGCTGCAGACCGGGGTCGAGGTGCTGGATCGCGACGGCGCGCTGCTCCGCGCCTACACGGTGGAGGATGGGCGCTGGCGCCTGCCCGTCAGCCTCGACGCCGTCGATCCGGGCTTCATCGAGATGCTGATCGCCTATGAGGATCGCCGCTTTCGCGACCACGCCGGCGTCGATCCGCGCGCCTTTGTCCGCGCCGCGTGGCAGGCGGTGATCTCGGGTCGGGTTGTGTCGGGCGGCTCGACCCTGACCATGCAGGTGGCCCGCCTGCTCGAGGCGTCGGGCACCGGCGCCTGGGAGGGCAAGATCCGCCAGATCCGGCTGGCGCTGGCGCTGGAGCGGCAGTTGAGCAAGGACGAGATCCTGACGCTCTACCTGCACCTCGCGCCCTATGGCGGCAACATCGAGGGCATCCGCGCCGCGACGCTGACCTGGTTCGGCATTGAACCCCGCCGCCTCACCGCCGCGCAATCGGCGCTGCTCGTGGCGCTGCCGCAGGCGCCCTCCTCTCGCAGGCCCGACCGCTTTCCCGAGGCTGCACGCCTCGCCCGCAACCGGGTGCTCGACCGCGCCGTGCGCTACACCGATCTGACCGAGGCGCAGGTCGACTGGGCCCGCGACGCGCCAATTCCGACCCTGCGCAGGGATTTTCCGGTTCTCGCCGCGCATCTGGCCGACCGGGCGCTGGCCCAAAGACCGACCCAGGGCAGCCATCGCCTGACCCTCGACGCCGGGCTGCAGGCCCGGATGGAGGCGCTTGCACAGCGCGCCGTCGCCAGCCACGGCGATCGGATGAGCGCCGCGATCATGGTCATGGACCACCGCACCGGCGAGGTGCTCGCCTCGGTCGGATCGGCGGATTACACCGACATGACGCGGCAAGGCTTCGTCGACATGACGCAGGCCATCCGCTCGCCCGGCTCGGCGCTGAAGCCGCTGATCTACGGCCTCGCCTTCGACACCGGGCTGATCCATCCCGAAACCCGGATCGCCGATCGCCCCACCGGCTTCGGCGGCTACCGGCCGCAGAACTTCGACAACGTCTTTCGCGGCGAGGTCAGCGTGGCCGAGGCGTTGCAGACCTCGCTCAACATCCCGGCCGTGGCGCTGCTCGACGCCATGGGTCCGGCGCAGATGCTGTCGGCCATGCGCCGCGCCGGGATGCAGGTGACCCTGCCCGAGGGCGAGGGCAGCGCAGGGCTTGCCATCGCGCTGGGGGGTCTCGGCACGCGGATGGAGGATCTGATGCGGCTCTACGCGGCACTGGCACGCGGCGGCACGGCGGTGTCGCTGCGCTGGCGCGCCGATGACCCGCAGGCCGAGGGGCAGCGCGTGATCGGCCCTGCTGCTAGCTGGTATCTGGGTGACGTGCTGGGCGACGTGCCGCCGCCGCCCACCGCGCCGCGGGTGCGGCTCGCCTACAAGACCGGCACCAGCTACGGCCACCGCGACGCCTGGGCCTTTGGCTATGACGGGCGCCATGTGGTCGGCATCTGGTTGGGCCGCGCCGACGGGGCGGCGGTGCCGGGGGCCTTCGGGGCCGATGTCTCGGCGCCGGTGCTGTTCGACGCCTTCGCGCAATTGGGCGTGCCGATTTCGCCGCGCGGGGCACCGCCACACGGCACCCTGACCGTGGGGTGGAGCGCGCTGCCCGCCCCCCTGCGCCGATTCGGGCCGGAAGCGGACAGGGTCGGCGGGCCCGAGATCGTGTTTCCCCCGGAGGGCGTGGTGCTGGCCTACGACCCGACCCTGCCCGTGGTGGCCCGCGTGGCCGAGGGCGCGCCGCCCTTCACCTGGCTCTGGAACGGCGCGCCGATCGTGACCGGCAGCCGCGACCGCGAGGTGACGCTGGAGGCGCCGGGGACGGGTTTCGGGGCGCTGACGGTGATCGACGCCAGCGGCCGCGCCGCGCGTGTCAGTGTCGAACTGGCACCGTAGGGTGTGCCTTCAGGCGCACCAATCGCCGCGCGGATGACAGGTGCGGCTGGAGGCGCACCCTACATACCCACGGATCAGACCCGCTCGATCGCCAGCGCGATGCCCTGGCCGCCACCGATGCACATGGTGATCAGGGCGCGCTTGCCGCCGATCCGCTCCAGCTCGTAGAGCGCCTTGACCGTGATCAGCGCGCCGGTCGCGCCCACCGGATGCCCCAGCGCGATGGCGCCGCCGTTGGGGTTCACCTTCGCCGCGTCGATGCCCAGCCCGGTGTTCACTGCCAGCGCCTGCGCCGCGAAGGCCTCGTTTGATTCGATCACGTCGAAATCGCCGATGCTCAGGCCCGTCCGCGCCAGCAGGTTTTCCACCGCCGGGATCGGCCCGATTCCCATGACCTCGGGCCGCACGCCGGCATGGGCGTAGCCGATGATCCGCGCGCGCGCCGTCAGCCCCGCCGCTTCTGCCGCGTCGGCCCGCGCCAGCACCAGCGCGGCTGCGCCATCGTTGATGCCGCTCGCGTTGCCCGCCGTGACGCTGCCATCCTTCTGGAACGCCGGCCGCAGCCCCGCCAGCGCCTCGGGCGTCGTCGCCTTGGGGTGTTCGTCGGTGTCGAAGGGAACCATGTCGCGCTTCACCCGCACCTCGACCGGCACGATCTGGTCCTTGAACCGACCTTCCGCGATCGCGCGCGCGGCGCGGGTCTGGCTTTCCATCGCAAAGGCATCCTGCGCCTCGCGGCTGATCCCGTGTTCCGCCGCCACGTTTTCCGCCGTCACGCCCATGTGTCCGGTCCCGAACGGGCAGTGCAGCGCGCCGATCATCATGTCGAGCGCGCGCACATCGCCCATCTTCTGGCCAAACCGCGCTGCGGGCAGGATATGCGGCCCGTTCGACATGCTTTCGGCGCCACCGGCGAGGCCGAACTGCGCGTCGCCCAGCGCCAGAGACTGGATCACCGACACGATGGCCTGCGCGCCCGACCCGCAGAGCCGGTTCACGTTCATCGCCGGAACGCTGTCGGGGATGCCGGCCTCCATCGCCGCGGCGCGGCTCAGGTACATGTCGCGCGGTTCGGTGTTGATCACATGGCCGAAGACCACATGCCCGATCTGCCCGCCCTCGACACCCGCCCGCTCCAGCGCGGCTTTCGCGGCGACCGTGCCCAGCGTGATCGGCGGAACCCCGGCCAGCGCGCCCCCGAAGGTGCCGATGGCGGTGCGTGCGCCCGACAGAATGACGATGTCGTCCATGATCCAGGTCTCCTCCTTGGGTTCCGGCTATTGATGCGTGCCGCGCGCGTTTTGGCCAGAGTGACGTGGCGGTGCGGGCCTGTCCATCAGCGCGTCGAGCCCGGTCAGAAAGGTCGCAGCCTCAGTGCCCAGCCGGGCGAGGATCTCGGCCTGATAGTCCTGCGCCGCCTCGGCAAGTTCGGCCATCATCGCCGCCCCCTTGTCGGTCAGCGCCAGGACCACCAGCCGCCTGTCATGCGCGCTGATCTTCTTGGTGACGATGCCGGCCTCCTCCAGCCGCGTCGCCGCGCGCGAGACCTTGGATTTGTCCATGTCGACGCGGGCGTGGATCTCGCGCACCGAAACCTCGGCATCCTGGCTCAGATGCGCCATCACCCGCCATTCGGCGCGCGAAAGGCCGAAGCGGTCCTGGTAGAACCGCGAGAACTCGCGGCTCAGCCGCCCGGCCACCACCGCGATGCGATAGGGCAGAAAGCCATCCAGCACGAAAGGGTCTGTCATCGGCGCCCCGTCAGGTCGTTGCATGCGCATCGAACCATGGGCAAAAGACCGGCCCGCCGCAACAGGCAGCGGCGGGCCGAAGGCGAAAGGCGCTCAGGCCGCGTCGAACTGAAGCGGGCGCACCTGCTGGAACAGGCCCGTCGCGGTCAGCTTGGCCAGCACATCGGCGGGCGGCTGTTCGTCGAGGTAGAGCAGCGCGATCGCCTCGCCCTCGCGCACCGACCGGCCGAGGGTGAAATTGGCGATGTTCACGCCGTTCTCGCCCAGGGTCTGGCCCAGCGTGCCGATGATGCCCGGCTTGTCCTTGTTGGTGGTATAGAGCATGTGCGCCCCGATCTCGGCGTCGATGTTGATGCCCTTGATCTGGATGAAGCGCGGCTTGCCGTCGGAGAACACCGTGCCCGCGATCGACCGCGTCTTGGCGTCGGTGGTGACGACAAGGCGGATGTAGCCGTCGAACACGCCGGTCTTGTCCTGCGTCGTGGTGCTCAGCTCGATCCCCCGCTCGCGCGCGATGATCGGGGCCGAGACCATGTTCACCTCCGGGTTGGTCGCCTTCATCACGCCCGCAATGGCGGCGCAGTTCAGCGCCTTGAGGTTCATGTCCTTGGCGACGCCGTTGTAGACCACCTCGATCGACTGGATCGCCTCGTCGGTCAGTTGGCCGACGAAGGCGCCCAGATGCTCGGCCAGTTTCAGCCAGGGGCCCATGATCGCGGCCTCGGCCGCCGTGACCGACGGCATGTTGAGCGCGTTGCTCACCGCTCCGGTCAGCAGGTAATCGGCCATCTGCTCGGCCACCTGCAGCGCGACGTTTTCCTGCGCCTCGCTGGTGGCGGCCCCGAGGTGCGGGGTGACGACCACGTTGTCGAGACCGAACAGCGGGTTTTCCGTCGCCGGCTCCTCGGCGAACACGTCGAAGGCGGCGCCCGCGACATGGCCCGCCTTGATCAGCTCGGCCAGGGCCGCCTCGTCGACCAGACCGCCGCGGGCGCAGTTGATGATCCGCACCCCCTTCCTGGTCTTCTTCAGGTTCTCGGCAGACAGGATGTTGGCGGTCTTTTCCGTATAGGGCACATGCAGCGTGATGAAATCGGCGTGCGCCAGCAACTCGCCCAGCTCCACCTTTGTGACGCCGATCTGCTTGGCGCGATCCTCGCTCAGGAACGGGTCGTAGGCGATGACCTTCATCCTGAGCCCCAGCGCGCGGTCGCACACGATCGAGCCGATATTGCCCGCGCCGATCACGCCCAGCGTCTTGCCGGTCAGCTCCACGCCCATGAACCGGGATTTCTCCCACTTTCCGGCGTGGGTGGAGGCGTTGGCCTCCGGGATCTGGCGGGCGACGGCGAACATCATCGCGATGGCGTGTTCCGCCGTCGTGATCGAGTTGCCGAAGGGCGTGTTCATCACGATGATGCCCTTCTTCGACGCCTCGGGGATGTCGACGTTGTCGACCCCGATGCCCGCCCGCCCGATCACCTTGAGCCTGGTCGCGGCGGCGATGATCTTTTCGGTGACCTTCGAGGCGGAGCGGATGGCGAGACCGTCGTACTCGCCGATCACCGACAGGAGCTTGTCGCGGTCCTTGCCGATGGAGGGGTCGAAGGTGACGTCGATGCCGCGGTCGCGGAAGATCTGGACGGCGGCGTCCGACAGCTTGTCGGAGATGAGAACCTTGGGGGCCATGGGTGGCGTCCTTGAATGAAGGGAGTGAGGGCGTGGCCGGGCTGAAGCCCGGCCTACGATGAAAAGGGGGGTAGGCCGGGCTTCAGCCCGGCAATGCGTCACGCCGCCTTGGCCAGCGCGTCGATCTCGACCGAAAACGCCCAGTCGAGCCAGGGCAGCATCGCCTCGATATCCGAGGTCTCCACCGTCGCCCCGCACCAGATGCGCAGACCCGGAGGCGCGTCGCGATAGCCGCCGATGTCCAGGGCCACGCCTTCGGCCTCAAGCCGTTTGGCCACCGCCTTGGCGAAAGCCGCGCCATCGGTGATCCGCGCATCGGTGAACTTGAGGCAGACGCTGGTGTTCGACCGCGTCGCCGGGTCCTGGGCAAGGTTGGCGATCCAGTCCCGCGCATCGCAGAAATCGAAGATCGCCTGCGCATTGCGGTTGGCGCGGTCCATCAGCGCGGGCAGCCCGCCGATGGATTTGCCCCACTCCAGCGCGACAAGGTAATCCTCGACCGCCAGCATCGAGGGCGTGTTGATCGTCTCACCCTGAAAGATGCCCTCGATCAGCTTGCCGCCCTTGGTCATGCGGAAGATCTTGGGCATCGGCCAGGCGGGCGTGTGGCTTTCCAGCCGCTCCACCGCGCGGGGGCTGAGGATCAGCATGCCATGCGCCCCCTCGCCGCCCATCACCTTTTGCCAGCTGAACGTGGTGACATCGAGCTTGTCCCACGGCAGGTCCTGCGCGAAGGCGGCACTGGTCGCGTCGCAGATCGTCAGGCCCTGACGGTCCACCGGGATGGCGTCGCCGTTCGGCAGCCGAACGCCCGAGGTGGTGCCGTTCCAGGTAAAGACCACATCGGTGTCGAAATCGACCTGCGCGAAGTCGACGATCTCGCCATACCCGGCCTTCAGAACCGTCGCATCCAGCTTCAGCTGCTTGACCGCGTCGGTCACCCAGCCCTCGCCGAAGCTTTCCCAGGCGATCATCGTGCAGGGCCGCGCGCCCAGCAGCGACCACATCGCCATTTCCACCGCGCCGGTGTCGGAGGCCGGGACGATGCCGATGCGGTATCCGGCCGGAACGCCGAGGATCTCGCGCGTCATCTCGATCGCGGCCTTGAGCTTGGCCTTGCCGACCGATGCGCGATGCGACCGGCCGAGGGCGGCATCGGACAGCTTGTCGAGCGAAAATACGGGGGGTTTGGCACAGGGGCCAGAAGAAAAACGCGGGTTGGCCGGCCGTGTTGCCGGTTGGTCGAGTGCCATGATCTGATATCCTCTCAGATATTCGCCCCTCGTTGGGGAGGGGTGTCCCACCTGCGCTCATACGGATGCGCCCCCAGGGCGGCAAGACGGAAAATGCGCGCCAAGCGTCGCATTTCGTCGCGGCGGCGCGAGCACGGCCTTGGCCGAACCTCGGCACAGGCACAGGCACAGATTCCTTCGAAGTCAGGGAAAATATCTTGCTCACAGCAGAAGATGCCGATGAAATAGTCCAGCGTGGCTGACCTTTCCCTTGCCGACCCTGCCCCGAAGTTATTAAACTTAAGGGTGAACAGCCGCCCCAGGACACAATCGGTGGGTAAGTGAGAGACAAGATCCAGACCCTGCCCTTCGACCTGACCGACTTTCTGCCGTTCCAGATGTCGGTCATCGCAGGGCGCGCGTTCCAACGCATCATGCAGGCAGCCGACCTTCAGGTGCCCGAATGGCGCATCATGATGGCGCTGCCGGCCCATCAGCCCTGTTCCAGCCAGCACCTGTGCACCCTCACCTCGATGGATGCCGCCCGCGTCAGCCGCGCGCAGCGCCGGCTCGAGGATCTGGAGATGATCTCGGTCGTGCGCGACAGCGAGGACCGGCGCCGCCTCGTGGTGCAGTTGAGCGACAAGGGCACCGCCGAGGTCGCCCGCCTGCGCTACGCCGCGCGCGAGGCCGAGGCGGAGATGCTGGGCGATCTTGGCCCCGAGGATCGCGCCAACCTCAAGACCGCCATCAGCACGCTTTACGACAGGCTCTGATCCAGCAGAATTCGCGTCAACGTGCCATCCGGCGCGGCCAGCCCGTCGATGACGTCGAAATGATGCAGCCCGGGCAGATGCACCGCCTGCGTCCGGGCCCCCAGCCCCCACCAGACATTGGCAAGCAGATCGGTCTGGCGGATGAACTCCGGCCGCTCGTGGCCGCCCACCACGCAACTTACCCGTAGCCCCGTGCGCGGGATCAGCAGCGCCGGGCTTTCGGCCGCCGCCTCGGCCGCGTCCAGCCGCAGCGTGTCGCTCATCTGCGTGCGCAGCAGCGGCCGCAGGTCATGCACGCCCGAAATCGAAACGACATGCGCGATGCGCGCGGCCAGATCCTCTGCCAGCACGCCCTCGCAGCCCATGCGCGCCACCAGATGCCCGCCCGCCGAATGCCCGGTCAGGTGGATCGGCCCCGGCACCCGCGCGGCCGCACATGCGATCGCGGTGGCGACCTCGGCGGTGATGTCGCCGATCCGCGCGTCGGGGGCGAGCGTGTAGCGCACCATCGCCACCGCCTGCCCGCGCGCCAGCGGCCCCGCGGCCAGAAAGCCGAAATCGTCGGGCGAAAACCGCATCCAATAGCCGCCATGAACGATCACCGTCAGACCCTGTGCGGTGGTTTCGGGTCGGTAGAGATCCACCATCTGCCGCGCGCCCGGGCCGTAGCGCAGCACCTCGGGCGCGTTCCGCGCCTGAAGCGCGGCGGTGCGGGCGGGCCACGCGCTCAGGAACCTTTCCGCCCCCGGAATATGGGCGGCATTGGCGTAGGCATCATCCCAGTCGGTGATCATCGCGCGCTCCCGTTTCCCTGGACGCAGCAAGGCGCAAGCGCCGGGCGGATGCAACCGCCCTGCGGCAAATTCGGTTTCGCCCCCCGGGGTGTCGCTTCCGGCCTTGCCGCGGCTGGCGATGTCGGACTAGCCTGAGGGTGCTTCGGTCCGGGCGGTTCCGCCGTCCGGTGAAAAGGGAACGCGGTGAAAATCCGTGACTGCCCCCGCAACTGTAAGCGGCGAGCGAAACCGGCACATGCCACTGGGGCGCAACCCCCGGGAAGGCCCGGTTCCCGCGACGACCCGCGAGTCAGGAGACCTGCCGAAGGGATCACCCTGTCCGGGCGCGGTGGGCGCCCCGGTCAACGGACCTTTCCGTCGTGGTGACGCTTCCGCCGTTCGCGGGAGGGGCACCCGTGTCTTTCCCCGAACATTGTCGTTGAACCACCGGGGCCGCAGGCCGGCCCCCATCGGGGGACCGATCATGAAATACCTGTCCGCCGCGCTGGCCCCAGCGCTGCTGTTTCCGGCCATGGCGCCGGCGCAATCCGTGTTTGAACTGGACGAGATCGTGTTCTCGGCGAACCTCGCCGCGATCGAGGCGGCGCGCAGCGGCGTCACTGTCGAAGTCATCACCGAGGAAGACCTGTCCGCGGCAGGCGACCTGCAGATTTCCGACTATCTCGCGCGATTGCCCGGCCTGACGGTCACCCGCGACGGGCCGGTGGGGCAGAACAGCTTTCCGCGCATCCGGGGGCTCGACGGGCGCTACATCGCCGTCAGGATCAACGGCATCGACGTCAACGACCCTTCGCTCATCCAGAACCAGACGAACTTCGGCGGCCTGACAACCGCCAACGTCAGCCGGATCGAGGTTCTCTACGGGTCGCAATCCGCGCTCTACGGGTCCGAGGCGGTGGCAGGTGTCATCGACATCCGCACCACCCGGATTCCTGACGAGATCGGGACGGAAACACGCTGGTCGCTCGAGGCCGGGAGCTACCAAACCGTACAGGGAAGCCTCTCCTACGGGGTGCGCGGCGAACGCGGCGGCCTGGCCCTGTCCCTGTCTCGACTGGTGACCGACGGGTTTTCCGCGGCCGAGGAAAATGATGGCAACACCGAAGACGATGGCCACCGTGGCACGACTGTGGGCCTATCCGGCGAATATGCCGTGACGGATGCGGTGACCCTCGGGTTCGATGCCTTCTGGCAAGATACCTTCACCGAATTCGATGGCGGTTCAGGGCCGGGCGGCGACGGACCGCAGACCCAGGATGTAACCCAGTACGGTGCGCGTGTTTTCGCCCAGATCGACGGCGGCGCGCTGGATCACGAGATCAGCATGTCCGCGTTCGAGACCGATCGCTTCTTCCCGCTGGGTTTCACCCAGCGTTTCACCGGAGAACGGACCGAGCTGCGCTACCTCGGCACATATGGGTTCGGGTCGGACAGTGTCCTTTCCTTCGGGGTGGAGCGGACGGAGGAACGCTTCCGCGCCGATGCGGAGCGCGGGCAGATCTGGGTGAACTCGGGCTTTGTCGATCTGGCCTGGTCCGTCACGCCGAACCTCGATGTCAGCCTGTCGGGCCGTATCGACGAGCATTCGCGATTCGGCAGCCAGCCCACCTTGCGCGCGGCAGTGGCATGGCGCCCTGATGCAGACACCATCCTCCGGGCCAGCGTCGGGCAGGGGAGCCGCGCCCCGTCCCTGTTCGAACTTTTCAGCGCCTTCGGCGACCCGACCCTGCAGCCCGAGGAGAGCCTGAGCTTCGAGCTGGGTGCAGAACGGGATTTCGGCGCGCTTACGGTCGGGGCGACACTGTTCTGGATCGAGGTCGACGATCTGATCGCCTTCGATGGTGGAGCGGTGGCGTGCGGATCGGGCTTTGGCTGCTACAACCAGGTGCCAGGAGAGACCACGACGCGCGGGATAGAACTGTCGGCCGACTACGACCTCTCCGATCGTCTGTCAGCCTTCGGCACCTACACCTACACCGATACGGAAACTGCATCTGGCGGGCGCCTGCCCCGGGTTCCACGGCACCACTACAGCCTGGGCCTTTCGGGCGAGATCGCGGATCGCACGCGGCTCGACATTGTCGGCATGGGCGCCATCGACACGGCAGTCTCGGCCTTTGCGCCGAACCCGTTGGAGGACTACTTTGTCGTCAACGCTGCACTTGGCTACGAGGTGGCAAGCGGCGTCGAAGCCTACCTGAGGGTCGAAAACCTTTTCGATACCGAGTACCAGACCTCGCCCGGCTACGGCACCTCCGACAGGGCCTTCTACGTCGGCCTCCGGTCGCGGTTCTGATGCTTCCCCTGCGCGCCCTTGCCTGCGTCCTCGCCCTTGCGGCGGGGCCTTCGGGCGCGCAGGACGCCCCCCAACGCGTCGTCTCCATGAACCTCTGCACCGACCAGTTCGCCCTGTTGCTCGCCTCGCCGGGGCAGCTGGTGTCGGTCAGCTACGTCTCCGCCGATCCGGTGACCTCGCCGATGGCGGAGGAGGCCGCGCGCCATCCGCTCAACCATGGCAGCGCGGAGCAGATCTACCTGATGGCGCCCGACCTCGTGCTGGCCCATCCCTGGACCGACCCCACCGCCATCGCGCTGCTGCGGCGGCTGGGGATCGAGGTGGTGCAGGTGGCGGGGGTGCAATCGCTGGCCGACATCCCCGACCGGCTCAGGACGGTCGGCGCCCTGTTGGGGCGGGAGGAGGCGGCACAGGCTCTGATCCGCCGGTTCGAGACCAATCTGGCGGCGCTGTCCGCGCCCGATACGGGGCCGCGCGCCGCGTTCTACGGCGCGAATGGCTACACCATGGGCGAGGGATCGCTATCGCACGAGATCCTGACCCGCGCCGGTTTTCGCAACATTGCGGCAGAACTCGCGCGCAGCGACACCGGGCAGATCGCGCTCGAGCTTCTGGTGATGGCGGCCCCCGACCTGATCCTGCGCAGCCAGCCATACCCCGGCGCCTCGCAGGCGGAAGCGATCCTGGATCATCCCGCGCTCGAGGCGTTGGTCGCCGCCGGCGCCGGGCTGGAGACCACGCCGGATTGGGCCTGCGGCACGCCCCATGTCGTCGAAGCGCTGCGCGATCTGGTCGCGGTCCGGGCCGGGATGGAGGGGGCGCCATGACCCGCCTGCTGTTCCCGGGCCTGACGGTCGCGGTGACGCTGCTGTTCGCGGTGTCGATGCTGACCGGCCCGGCGGGCTTTGGCCTGCGCGAAAGCCTGTCGGCGCTGGTCAGCGGACAGGGCGAAGCCGTGACACTCGTGATGCGCGAAATCCGGCTGCCGCGTGCGATCCTCGCCATGATGATCGGCGCGAGCCTGGGCCTCTCCGGCGCGGCGCTGCAGGGCTACCTGCGCAATCCCCTGGCGGAACCGGGTCTGATCGGCGTGTCAGGGTCTGCCGCACTGGGCGCCGTGATCGCGCTGCAGACCGGCTTTGCAGCCAGTTTTGCGCTGGCCCTGCCGTTGACGGCCCTCGCCGGCGCGGTGATCGCCGTGCTGTTGATCCTGGCGCTGGCGGGGCCCCACGGCGGGTCGCTGACGCTGATCCTTGCGGGCATCGCCATTTCGGCGCTCGCGGGCGCGCTGACCACGCTGGCGTTGAACCTGTCGCCCAATCCCTTTGCCACGGCCGAGATCGTGTTCTGGATGATGGGCTCGCTCGCCGACCGCTCCTTTTCCCATGTCTGGCTCGCCGCGCCGTTCATGGCGCTTGGCTGGGCGCTGCTCTTGCCGCTGGGGCGTGGCCTCGATGCGCTGACCCTGGGCGAGGATGCCGCCGCCGCCATGGGCATCCGCCTGTCGCGGATGCGGCTGCAACTGGTCCTGGGCGTCGCCGCCTGCGTCGGTGCTGCCACTGCAGTTGCCGGGGCCATCGGCTTCGTCGGCCTCGTCGTGCCGCATCTGCTGCGGCCCCTGGTGGGCGCGCGCCCCTCGATCCTGCTGCCCGCCTCCGCGCTGGGCGGGGCGGTCATGGTCCTTCTGGCCGACATCGCCGTGCGGGTGGTGCTGCCGGAACGCGACCTGAAGCTTGGCGTCCTGATGGCCATCGTCGGCGCACCGCTGTTCCTGCACCTGATCTACAAGACGCGGAGGTCGCTGTGAGCCTGCTGTCGCTCGACCGCCTGACCGTCCACCGCGGCACCTGCCCGGTCGTCGATACCGCGACGTTGCGGATCGAAGCGGGCGAGCTGGTGGGCCTGATCGGCCCCAACGGGGCCGGAAAGACCACGCTGATGCGCGGCGCGCTGGGGTTGTTGCCGCATACCGGCTCATCTTCGCTCACCGCGATGACGCCGCGCGCCCGCGCAGGTCACGCCGCATGGTTGCCACAGGCGCGCGAGATCGCCTGGCCCGTCGCGGTGGAAACGCTCGTCACGCTCGGCCGCACGCCGCACCTGGCAGCCGGCCAGCGCCCCGGCGCGGCCGACCGCGCCGCCGTTGCGCGGGCGCTGGCCACCATGGATCTGAGCGGGTTCGAGCGGCGCGCGGCCACGGAATTGTCGGGCGGCGAACAGGCGCGTGTCCTGATCGCGCGCGCCTTGGCGCAGGACACGCCCCTGATCCTCGCCGACGAGCCGATCGCGGGCCTCGACCCCGGGCACCAGATCGCCACGATGGCCGCCTTTGCGCGGCTGGCGCGCGGCGGCAAGGCGCTGCTCGTCTCGATGCACGATCTTGGCCTTGCGGCGCGGCACTGCACCCGGCTGATCCTGATGCACCGCGGGCGCATCCACGCCGACGGCCCGCCCGAGGCGGTGCTGACCGAGGCCAACCTCGCGCAGGTCTTCGGCATCTCCGCCCATTTGACGCGCGGGCCGCAGGGCGTCATCTTCCAGCCGCTCGAGGTGCTGACATGATCGACCTGCCCGACATTCTGACCCGTGGCGGCCCCGTGGTCTGGGCCATCGGCGCGGTATCGGTGCTGACGCTGGCATTGATCTTGTGGAAGCTCTACCGCCTGTCGGCGCTGGGCGCCTGGTCGGGCGGGCGCGCCACGGGCGAGGCCATTGCCCTGTGGCAGCGGGGCGACCATGACAGCGCCCTGTCGCGCCTCGCGCCGCGACGGTCCGTCCGCGCCCGGCTGGCTCATGCCGCGATGATTGCCCATCGCGACGCTGGCTTGAGCGATCACGCCGCGCGCGAAGACACCACGCGCATCGCCCGCGCCCTTCTGGCCGAACTGCGTGCCGGGCTGCGTCCGCTCGACCTGATCGTGACGATCGCGCCCCTGTTGGGCCTGCTCGGCACGGTTCTGGGCATGATCGCCGCATTCCAGGCCTTGCAGGAAGCCGGGGTTCAATCCGACCCCGCCACGCTCGCCGGCGGGATCTGGGAGGCGCTTTTGACCACCGCCGCCGGCATGGCCGTGGCAATCCCGGCCTCCATGGCGCTGACCTGGTTCGACAGCATCGCCGACAGGCTTCAGGCCGAGATGGAGGATGACGCCACGCGCATCTTCACCCGCGGGGGCGCGCGCGGATGAGCTTTCGCTTCTCGACACCCCCGCCGCGCCGCCGGCCCAGCCTGACGCCGATGATCGACGTGGTGTTCCTGCTGCTGGTGTTCTTCATGCTCGCCGCCCGCTTCGGGCAGGATGGCGCGCTCGACCTGCGGATCGCGGGGGGCGGCGGCGAGGCATGGCAGGGGCCGCCCCGGCTGGTCCAGATCGAGGCCGGGGCTGTGCTGCTGAACGGGCAACCGCAGGGAGAGGACGCCTTGATTCAGGCTCTGAACCGCATTGCAGGGTCTTCGTCTGACCTCATTCTCATCCAGCCCGCCGAGGGTGTGCCCCTGCAACGCCTGCTGGATGTGATGAACTTGCTCGAGGAGGCGGGTTTCACATCGCTCGCTCTGGTGGACCCATGATCTTCGCCGCGCCACCCAGGCCGCGCGGCGGGCAGGATCGGGCGATCGTTCCGATGATCAACGTGGTGTTCCTGCTGCTGATCTTCTTCCTGATGACCGCCAGCCTGACGCCGCCGCCGCCGCTCGACATCGCCGCGCCCGTTGCGAAGGCGCCACAGATCGACCCGCATCCCGGCACGCTCTACATCGCTGCCGATGGAACGCTCTCCTTCGCGGGCAACACTGGCGCATCGGCACTTGCTGCCCTGGGCGTCCGTCCTCCGGAGGGACCGCTTCCCATCATGGCCGATGCCGGCTACCCGGCCGCCGAGCTTGCCCGGCTCCTGCCACGCCTGGCCGACATCGGCGTCACCGACGTCCGCCTGATCACGGTGCAGCCATGAGGCGGATGGTGGAAATCAGCGCCTTTCTTGGCCTGTCCGCGGCGGTGCACGCCGGTGTCATGGCCGGGCTGGGCGACAGCGTCGGTGGCCCGCAGGCGCAGGGGAACGACGGGCGCGACCGCGTCAGCCTGCAGGCCGCCCCGGAAAGCCTCGCCGCGATGGTCGAGGACTGGACGACCGCCCCCGAGCCCGTGGCAAGGCCGCCCGCGCCGGAGGCGCCACAGATGGGCCAACCCGCGCCCGTCACAAGACCCGAAACTGCGGTCCCGAGACCGTTGCAGCCGCCGCTCCCCCCGATGCCCCAGGCCGACGCCCGCCCCGACCGACAGAGCCCTGCACTGCCGCCGCCGGAACCTGTCGCACTCGCCACCCCGCCTGACCCGCCGCCGGGCAGCACCGCATTGGCCGCCGCATCTTCACCCCGACCGGTGGAGCGGCCGGCCGGGGCCGCGCCGCAGCCCCCGCCGGCCGCCGCCTCGGCGCCGCAACCGGCGCGCGAGGCCGCGGGTACCGGCGGCGGACCCGCCCAAGGGGCCGCGCCGGCGCCGGCCGCGACAGCCCCGGCCCTGAGCGCGGCACAAAGCCAGAGCCTGATGTCGCAATGGGGCGCCCGGATCATGGCCCGGATCGAACGTGCGCGTCCGCGCGTTCAGGCGTCCGGCCAGGTCGTGCTGTCGTTGCAGGTCGCGCGCAGCGGGCAGTTGGCCGGCGTGTCGGTCTCCCGCTCCTCCGGCAACCCGAGCCTCGACGCCGCCGCGCTGTCGGCGGTCCAGCGCGCCGGAGGCTTTCCCGCCGCGCCCGATGGCCTGACCGAGGCAAGCTATGGCTTTTCCCTGCCGATCCGCTTCCGGTAGCCCCTTCCACTCGCCCGCGCGCCTGCTAGGTAACAGGGCATGACCACGCTTCTGGAAATCAGGGATATCGCCAAGGCCTTCGGGCCGGTCGCGGTGCTGGCCGGGGTTTCCCTGACGCTCGACCGCGGCGAAACCCTGGCGCTGACCGGCGAAAGCGGCTCGGGCAAAAGCACCCTGCTGCACCTTGCGGCGGCGCTGGACAGTGCCGATGCCGGTGCGATCCTGCTGGACGGGGTGGCGTTGTCCGGCCTCGACGATGCCGCCCGCGCCGGCCTTCGCCGCGACCGGATCGGGCTGGTCTTTCAACAATTCAACCTGATCCCCTCGCTCACGGTGGCGCAGAACATCGCCTTTCAGGCGCGCCTTTCGGGTCGGCACGATGCCGCGCGCTGCACGATGCTGGCTGACCGGCTCGGCATCGGTGATCTCGCCCGCCGCTACCCCGAGGAGTTGTCGGGCGGGCAGCAACAGCGGGTCGCGATCGCGCGGGCGCTGGCGAACAGGCCCGACCTGATCCTGGCCGACGAACCCACGGGCAACCTGGACGAAGCGACCGGGGATGCGGTGCTGGACCTGCTTCTGGACCTGGTGGCCGAAACCGGCGCAGCGCTGATGATGGTCACCCACTCGACCCGCCTTGCCGCCCGGCTGGATCGGCGTCTGCACCTGTCGCGCGGGCGGGTCTCACCCGTTCCGCAGGCGGCCTGACATGGTCTACACGGCACTGTCGACCCTGTTGAGCCATTGGCGGCGCCATCCCGGGCAACTTCTGACGCTTGTCGCCGGCCTCGCGTTGGCCACCGCGCTGTGGTCGGGGGTGCAGGCGATCAACGCCGAGGCGCGCAATTCCTACGACGAGGCAGCGGCGGTGCTGGGTCAGGATCGACTTGGCCGCCTGGTCCGCGCCGATGGGCAGCCCGTGGCGCTGGCAGATTACATTGCACTGCGCCGCGACGGCTACCTCGTCTCGCCGGTCATCTCGGGCGAATTGCGCGACGGGCCCGCCCGGCTGCGCCTGCTCGGCATCGACGCGCTGACGGCCCCGCCCGAGGCGGGGGGGCCCGCCCTGCAGGGCGAGGCGCTGGATCTCGCGGCCTTCTTCACCGCGCCGGGCCTGGTGTTGATGACCGCGGAAACCGCGGCGGGCGCGCTGCCGGATAATCTGCCGCCCGTCGTCATCCGCGAGGGCATCCCGCCCGGCGCCGCGCTGACCGACATCGGCACCGCCGCGCGCCTGCTGGGGCAGGAAGACCCCAGCTACCTCCTGATCGCGCCGGACCAGCCGGCGGGCCTGCCGCCCTTGGCCGAGGCGACCGATCTGCGCCTGTCCGACCCCGGCACCGATACAGATGTCAGCCGCCTGACCGACAGCTTCCACCTGAACCTCACGGCCTTCGGGCTGCTGTCCTTTGCCGTGGGCCTGTTCATCGTCCATGCCGCCATCGGCCTCGCCTTCGAACAACGCCGCGCCACGATCCGAACGCTTCGCGCGCTCGGTCTTCCGCTGCGCACGTTGCTGACGGCGTTCAGTCTCGAACTGGCGGGTCTGGCCCTTTTTTCCGGCGCGCTCGGCCTGATCCTGGGCTATATCATCGCCGCCGCACTGATGCCCGGCGTGGCGGGCACGCTGCGCGGTCTTTACGGCGCCGCCATTCCCGGCACCCTGTCCTTCGACCCGGTCTGGGCGCTGTCGGCCATCGGAATGACAGTGGCCGGCGCGGCGCTTGCCGGCGGTCAGGCGTTGCGTCGCACCTCGCGGATGCCGATCCTGTCACCTGCCAACCCGGCCGCCTGGGCGCAGGCCTCGGCGCGCAGCATGCGGGCGCAGGCGTTGGCGGCCGCGGTGCTGCTGGCGGCGGGCGCGGGGTTTGCGATCTTTGGTCAGTCGCTGCTGACGGGCTTTGCCACGCTGGCGGCGCTGTTGCTGGGCTCGGCATTGATCTTGCCCTCGGTATTGGGTCTGATCTTGCGGCTTGCAGGTCGCAACGCGCGCAGCGCCCTGGCCGAGTGGATCTTCGCCGACACCCGGCAGCAACTGCCCGGCCTGTCGCTGGCGTTGATGGCGCTGCTGCTGGCGCTGGCGGCGAATATCGGTGTTTCGACCATGGTCGGGTCGTTCCGCGGCACCTTCACCGGCTGGCTCGACCAGCGCCTTGCGCCGGAGCTTTACCTTTCGGCGGCAGATGCCGATGAGGCCGCGCGGCTTGTCGCGTTCGTCGCGCCCCATGTGGCGGCGATCCTTCCAATCGTCAGCGCAGATGTACCCCTCGCCGGCCGGCCGGGCGAGGTGTTCGGCTATGCCGATCACGCAACCTACCGCGATCACTGGCCGCTGCTGTCGGCCCGGCCCGACGCCTGGGATAGCGTCGCGGCGGGCGAGGCGCTGATGATAAACGAGCAGCTGTCGCGCTTTGCCGACCTGTCGCTTGGCGACATGCTGGAGATCACGCCCGACCTGCGCCTTCCCGTCGCCGCCATCTATTCCGACTACGGCAACCCGACGGTGCAGGCGATCGTGACCCTGCGCCGCTTTGCAGAGACGTTTCCCGACGTTCCCGTCACCCGGTTCGCCCTGCGTCTCCCGCCCGAGGAGGCGCCGGCGCTTGCCAGCGCCCTGCGGGAGGATTTCGGCCTGCCGCCCGACGGCGTGGTGAACCAGGCGCAGATCAAGCGGTTCTCGCTTCAGGTGTTCGAACAGACGTTCCGCATCACCGGGGCGCTCAACATCCTGACGCTGGGCGTGGCGGGCTTCGCGCTGCTGACCAGCCTGTTGACGCTCGCCACCCTGCGCCTGCCGCAGCTGGCGCCGGTCTGGGCGCTTGGCCTGACGCGCGCGCGGCTGGCCCGGATCGAGCTGTTGCGCAGCCTGATCCTGGCCGCGCTGACCTTTGGTCTGGCGGTGCCGGTGGGGCTTGGCCTCGCGTGGGTCTTGCTGGCGATCGTCAATGTCGAGGCCTTTGGCTGGCGCCTGCCGATGACCCTGTTCCCCGCCGACTGGCTGCGCCTGTTCGTCCTGGCGATGCTCGCAGCGGCCCTTGCCGCCCTCCTGCCGGCGCTGCGCCTCGCGCGGGTTCCGCCCAACACGCTGCTCAAGGTCTTTGCCCATGAACGCTAGGCTCTCACCGGCGCTGCTGTGCCTGATCGCGGGCCCGGCCCTTGGACAGGGATTTGCAGGGCTGGGCACCGAGGTCGACGGGTTTGCGATTCCGCAGCGCCCGGCGGAGTTCGACTTTCCGGCCGATCACGGCCCCCACCCCGACTACCGGATCGAATGGTGGTACCTGACCGCGACGCTGACCGGCGCGGACGGCGCAGACTACGGCGCACAATGGACGCTGTTCCGCTCCGCGCTCGCGCCGGTGGTTGCCCAGGGCTGGGAGGCGCCGCAGCTCTGGATGGGGCACGCCGGCCTGACCACGCCCGACGCGCATTTCAGCGCCGAACGGCTTGCGCGCGGCGGCATCGGGCAGGCGGGCGCCACGGCGGAGCCTTTCGCGGCCTGGATCGACGACTGGCAGATGGCGGCCGCCGACCCCGACGGCGCCGATGCGCTGGACGCGCTCAGCGTGACCGCGCGCGGCACGGACTTCGCCTACGACCTGGCCTTGACGGCTACCGGGCCGCTGATCTTTCACGGCGACGCGGGCTATTCGGTGAAATCGGCCGAGGGGCAGGCAAGCTACTACTACTCGCAGCCGTTCTACAGCGTCACCGGCACGATCACCTTGCCCGAGGGCGAGGTTCCCGTCACCGGCTCGGCCTGGCTTGACCGGGAATGGTCATCCCAGCCGCTGTCCGAAACGCAGGACGGGTGGGATTGGGTCTCGCTCCAGTTCGAGGATGGGGCGCGCCTGATGGGCTTCACCCTGCGCGACAGCGACGGCGGGGCCTATACCTCGGCCACCTGGATCGACGCGGATGGCACGACGCAGGCCTATCCCGACGGCGCCCTGACGATGACGCCCATGACGCAGACGCAGGTTGCGGGCCGCGGCGTGCCGACGGAATGGCGCGTCGAACTGCCGGACCGGGGGCTGGATGTCCGTATCGCGGCGCTGAACCCTCAAAGCTGGATGGATGTCTCCGTCTCCTACTGGGAGGGGCCGATCCGCATGACCGGCACGCATCCGGGGCGCGGGTACCTGGAGATGACGGGATATTGAAACGACCCTGTGATGCGTCACTGACCCGGATCGAACATCGGAAATGTCACGCCCAACGCCCAGCCGAGGATCACGCCAAGGCCAATTCCCATGGCAAGAACCGACCCGGTGCGCTGGCCGACGAAGCGGCCCATCATCCCGTAGCTGAGGTAGAACAGCAAGATCACCGGCAGGATGATGATGAGAAAGAACAGCCGCTCGAAATCCAGCGCCACCGCGATGCCGAGCGACACAAGGAACATGCCGCGCGCGACCGCCCGCCGCCACAGAGGGGCGCGCGTCGCCTCCAGCAGCACGGCATCGCCGATCATGGCAAGCACGGCGCCGGGCAGGATCGCGAGGATCACGGCGGCCCGGCCCGCATGCGGCACGAAGCTGCCCACATAGCGGTCCATGATACCGCCGAAGACGACGATCCCGAAACCGGCCAGCGCCAGCCCCCAAACCCACCCGCGCAGCGCGGGAAGACCCCCGGCCCAGGCCGCCCCCGCCAGCACCAGCGCCCCGTAGAGCGCGAGGTGCAGCGCAAGATAGTCAGCCACAAGAACCGGAAGAAACCGCGTCTCGAACAGGCTGAGCAGACCCGGTGCCACGAGGGCCGGAATGACGGCGAGAGCCCAGAAGACCCGGCGCTGCGGATGCCACGGCGCCGCGCCGCGAGGCAACAGGCGCGACAGCGGCAAGACCAGCAGGACGACGCCGAACAGCGTCAGCAAGATCCACGGCCCGAGCGTCACCGGGCCGGAGTGCGGGGTGACGCCGAAGCTCTGCGACAGCCAGTCGATGCCCGCGGCGATACCCGACGGCGCGTACAAAACGCCCACATGCTCGACATGGGGCACAGGCAGCGCGAGCCGGGCGAACCCCTCGCCAGGCGCGCCGACCTCTTCGCCCTCGGCGGCACCCAGGTCCGCCATCACCCGCTCCGCCTCGGCGCGCAGGGCGGCTTCCCAGGCGCCGTTCAGCATCAAGAGGTTCTGCGGCGCGGCCTCGGTCACCGCCTGGCTGAAGATCGAAATGCCGATGATCGCGTCGACCCGGTCATCCGCGATGCCCTGCCGCACCACCACGTCGGAGGCCATGGAATGCCCCACCAGTGCGACCTGCGGCACAGCGCCGGGCAGGCCGACGGCGAAATCCGTGACCCGCGCCGTTTCCTCCATCAGCAGCCGCGTGGTGCCGTCGATGGTGGTCACATCGCCCGACATCGGCACCGGGTTGCGTCCGTGGCCTTCGAAATCGAAGCTGACGGTGATGAACCCCGCCTGCGCCAGGCTCAGTTGCCAGGCCGACATCAGCTGCCGCGATCCGGCGAACCCGTGGGCGATCACCACCACCGGCCCCTCGGCCTCGGGCAGACGCATCACCGTCACCGGCGTTTCCCCGACGCGGGCCTCGGTGATCTCCAGCCCCGCGCGCGGCGCCTCGAGCCCCCAGAGCCCGACGGCAATGGAAAGCACCGCGATGACTGCCGCAACGATCGCTCGTGTCATGATCCTGCCCCGTCCCGTTGATCCAGACATAGCCGAACCCGCGCGGCTGCCAACCGCCAAACCCTCTGGCCCCGTGCGACGCTTCATGGTCTATCACGCGAAACTCGGGAAATCGGCCATGTTTACAGTCACACTCGTCACCAACCCCGCGATGATCCTGGAACCCGCGCTGGTGCGCGCCCTGCGCGACGCCATGGGTGGCGGCGAGGCTGTCTGGCTCGACCCGAACAGCGCGGCGGAGTTTCCCGTTTCGAAAATGCCGCGCAACCTCGACGAGATCCGCGCCAGCCTGACCGCCGAGGGGGTGGATCTGGTGTGCCAGCCCAGCGCCGGACGGCGCAAGAAGCTGCTGCTGGCGGATATGGATTCGACCATGATCCAGCAGGAATGCATCGACGAACTGGCCGCCGCCGCCGGGATCGGGGCACATGTCGCCGCGATCACTGCGCGCGCGATGAACGGCGAGCTGGATTTCGAGGCGGCGCTGCGCGAACGCGTGGCGCTGCTCAAGGGCCTTGCCGAGACGACCATCGCCGAGGTTCTGGCCACGCGCATCACCATGATGCCCGGCGGCGCGACGCTGGTTGCGACGATGAAGGCCCACGGCGCGTATGCCGCGCTGGTGTCGGGCGGGTTCGACGCCTTCACCGCCGCCGTGGCGGCAAGGCTCGGCTTCGACGAACACCGCGCCAACACGCTGCAGGTCGCGGCGGGCACCCTGACCGGCAGGGTGGCCGAGCCGATCCTCGGGCGCGAGGCCAAGGTCGCGGCGCTGGAAGACCTGACCGCGCGGCTGGCGATTTCCGAGGCCGACGTGCTCGCCATCGGCGACGGCGCCAACGACCTCGGCATGCTGACACGCGCCGGCCTCGGCGTCGCCGTCCACGCGAAACCGGTGGTGCAGGCGCAGGCGGCGCACGCGATCAACCACGGGGATCTGACGGCGCTGCTTTATATTCAGGGGTATGCGAAGGGGGATTTCGTCGATGCCTGATCTTGCAACAGTTGCAACGCTTGCAATACACGGGTGAGGTACGCATATCCGGGCATAGCCCTTGTACGCGGAGCTTTGCCATGGACTTCATCATCCGACGTCAGCGAAAGTTGAGCGATGGCCGTGTAGAAACCTTCACGCCGATGAAGAACGCCCACGGCTATTTCATCCTTGCCGATCGTGCCGTGGATTCGCAGCACAACAAGGCGATAAACCAGTTCTATGTAAAGGACCCTGCAGCGCTTGTGGCGCGGCTGCGCCGGGGCGGTGTGTCCCTGCGCATGAAGGGCGACATCAACGGTCAACCCAACCTGATCAGCGCGTCCGAGATCGAGGTGCTGGCCGTCGAAGACGATCCGTTTTCCAGCTTTGCGGAATGGGCCAGTGCAGCCGATGACGAGGCTTATCGCGATCTATGACACTGCGCCCCTATGACGTGGTCGTCGTTCCATTTCCCTACAGCGACAGGCTGAGCGAGAAGCGTCGCCCGGCACTGGTCGTATCGAGTGCGGAATTGCCTGACATTCTCGGGCGGGTCTGGGTGGCCATGATCACCTCGGTCCCGGCGTCGCAGATCGGTGATGTCGCGATCGGCAACCCGGCACTTGCTGGCCTGCCGGTCGCGTCGATCGTCCGATGCAGCAAGATCGCGACGCTCGATGCCGATCGGATCATCCGGCCCATCGGTTCCCTTGCCGGGCCGGACAGGGAGGCCGCGCGCGACGCATTGCGACTTTGCGCGGCCTTCTGACGATCACTCCGCCGGCACGGCCCGCGCTTCGACGCTGATCGGATGGATCAGCTTGTCGAGCATCTCCTTCGGGCAGACCTGAACGAAATTGCCCCGCTCGGCCGCCCAGTGCTGGAGGATGTCGGCGGCGCGGCGCGATCCGGTCTCGCGCAGATGCGCCCCGATCAGGCCCTTCAACTGCGCTTCCCAGTGATCGACGGTGACCGGGCAGGTCACCAGCGTCTCGAGGTTCATGTTGATCTGCGCGACGCCCTCGGGGTCGTAGAGATAGGCCATCCCTCCCGTCATCCCGGCGCCGAAGTTCGCGCCGATCCGCCCGAGGATCACGGCGACGCCGCCGGTCATGTATTCGCAACCGTTCGACCCGCAGCCCTCGACCACGACAGACGCGCCCGAGTTGCGCACCGCGAACCGCTCCCCGGCGCGGCCGGAGGCGAAGAGGTAACCGGCGGTCGCACCATAAAGAACGGTGTTGCCGATGATGACATTCTCATGCGCCACCAGCGGGCTGCCCTGCATCGGCTTGACCACGACGATGCCCCCCGACAGGCCCTTGCCGACATAGTCGTTGGCGTCGCCCGTCACCTCCAGCTTGAGGCCGGGCGCCGCAAAGGCCCCCAGCGACTGCCCGGCGGACCCCTGCAGCTTCACCGTCAGGTGATCGGGCTGCAGCGCGTTGCGCATACCGAAGGCCCGGACGATGTGGCTCGACGTGCGGGTGCCGATGGTGCGCAGCGTGTTCTGCACCGCGTAGGAGAGCTGCATCTTCTCCCCGTCCTCGAGGAAGCGGTGCGCATCGTTGACGATCTGGGCGTCCAGCGTGTCGGGCACGGGGTTGCGGGGCTTGTGGCGGTCATAGACGATCCGCTCCGCGCCATCGACGGTGATGAGCATCGGATTGAGGTCCAGATCGTCGAGATGCGCGGCGCCCCGGCTGACCTGCGTCAGCAGGTCGGCGCGACCGATCACCTCGTCCATCGACCGTGCGCCGATGGAGGCGAGGATGTCCCGCACCTCCTGCGCGTAGAAGGTGATGAGGTTCACCACCTTGTCGGCGTTGCCGGTGAACTTGGCGCGCAGGCTCTCGTCTTGCGTGCAGACACCGACGGGGCAGGTGTTGGATTGGCACTGGCGCACCATGATGCAGCCCATGGCGATAAGCGCGGCGGTGCCGATGCCGTATTCCTCGGCCCCCATCATCGCGGCCATCACGATGTCGCGCCCGGTGCGCAGCCCGCCATCGGTGCGCAGCGTGATCCGGTCGCGCAGGTTGTTCATCGCCAGAACCTGATGCGCCTCGGTCAGGCCCATTTCCCACGGAAGGCCCGCATACTTGATGCTGGTCGCGGGCGATGCGCCGGTGCCGCCGTTGTGACCCGAGATCAGGATCACGTCGGCCTTGGCCTTGGCCACGCCCGCCGCGATGGTGCCGACCCCGGAGGAGGCCACCAGCTTCACCGTCACCTTGGCGCGCGGGTTGATCTGCTTGAGGTCGTAGATCAGCTGCGCCAGATCCTCGATCGAGTAGATGTCGTGGTGTGGCGGCGGCGAGATCAGGGTCACGCCCTGGGTGGAATGGCGCAACCGCGCGATCAGTTCGGTCACCTTCATGCCGGGCAGCTGCCCACCCTCGCCGGGCTTGGCGCCCTGCGCGACCTTGATCTCGAGCTCTTCGCAATGGTTCAGGTATTCCGCCGTCACGCCGAAGCGGCCGCTTGCCACCTGCTTGATCTTGGCGCTGGGGTTGTCGCCATTGGGTTCCGGCACGAAATGCGCCGGATCTTCGCCGCCCTCCCCGGAATCGGACTTCGCCCCGATCCGGTTCATCGCCACGTTCAGCGTCTTGTGCGCCTCGGGCGACAGAGCGCCCAGGCTCATGCCCGGCGTCACGAAGCGCTTGCGGATCGAGGTGATGCTTTCCACCTCCTCGATCGGCACCGGCTTGCCCAGCGGCTTGATGTCGAGCAGGTCGCGCAGGTGGATCGGCGGATTGCTCCGCATCTTTTCGGAATACTGCTTCCACAACCCGTAGGACGCGCGGTTGCACGCCTCCTGCAGCATGTGCATCGAGGTCGCTTCCCAGGCGTGCTTCTCGCCCGACCGCCGCGCTTTGTAGAAGCCGCCGATGGGCAGCACGGAGTCCCCACGCAGGAATCCCTTGGCGTGGACCTCCTCCACCTTCTTCTGCAGGCCGCTGACCCCGATGCCCGAGATTCGCGACAGCATGCCGGGGAAATATTCCGCAACCATGGCGCGGCTCAGGCCCACCGCCTCGAAGTTCAGCCCGCCGCGGTAGGACGAGATGACCGAGATGCCCATCTTCGACATGATCTTGAGCAGCCCCTGGTCGATCGCGGTGCGGTAGCGCGCCATCGCTTCGGTCAGGGTGCCGTCGATCAGTCCGCGCGCGATCCGGTCGGCGATGCTGTCCTGCGCGAGGTAGGCGTTCACCGTGGTCGCGCCGCAGCCGACCAGAACGGCGAAGTAATGCGGGTCGATGCATTCGGCCGACCGCACGTTCAGCGAACAGAAGGTCCGCAGCCCCTTGCGCGTCAGCCAGGAATGAACCGCGCTGGTCGCCAGGATCATCGGCATCGCCACCCGATCCTCGGACTGGCCCTGATCGGTCAGGATGATGTGGCCCGCACCCGAGCGCACCGCATCCTCCGCCTCGTGGCGGATGCGTTCCAACCCGTCGCGCAGCCCGTCCGGCTTGCCGCCGATCGGGAAGGTGCAGTCGATGATGACATGCTCGGCGTTGAAATGCCTCACCATCGCCTCGAATTGCGCGTTCGCCACGAAGGGGCTGTCGAGAACCAGGATCTCGGTCTGGCTGCTGTCTTCGTCCAGCACGTTCTTGAGATTGCCGAACCGGGTCTTCAGGCTCATCACCCGGTATTCGCGCAGGCTGTCGATCGGCGGGTTCGTCACCTGGCTGAAGTTCTGGCGGAAGTAGTGGCTGAGCGGCCGGTAGATGCTCGACAGCACGGCGGCGGGCGTGTCGTCGCCCATCGAGGCCAGCGATTCCTTTCCATCCTCGGCCATCGGCGCAAGGATCTGCTCCAGCTCCTCGATGGTGTAGCCGGCGGCCACCTGCCGGCGGCGCAGGTCGGCCCCGTCGAACAGGGTCTTTTCGCTCGCACCCTCGGTCTCGGCGGCCAGATCGACGATCTTGCCGACCCAGTCGCCGAAGGGGCGCGAGGCGGCCAGCTTGTCCTTCATGTCGGTGTCGTGGAACAGCTTGCCCTCGGCCATGTCGACCGCGATCATCTGGCCAGGGCCCAGCGCGCCCTTTTCCAGCACCGTCGCCTCGTTCACCGGCACCATGCCGGCCTCGGAGCCGGCGATCAGCATGCCTTCGCCGGTGACGACGTAGCGCATGGGGCGCAACCCGTTGCGGTCGAGCCCGGCGCAGACCCAGCGGCCATCGGTCATCGCCAGCGCGGCGGGGCCATCCCACGGCTCCATCACCGAGTTGCAATAGGCGTACATGTCCTGCCACGCCTTGGGCAGTTCGGTCGCGGTGTTCGACCACGCCTCGGGGATCAGCATGGTCTTGGCCATCGGCGCGGATCGCCCGGCGCGCACCAGCACCTCGAACACGGCATCGAGCGCGCCGCTGTCGCTCGCGCCTTGCGGGACGATCGGCTTGATGTCCTCGGCCATCTCTCCGAAATAGGTGGAGGCCATGCGGATCTCGTGGCTCCGCATCCAGTTCACGTTGCCCTTCAGCGTGTTGATCTCGCCGTTGTGGGCCAGCATGCGGAACGGCTGCGCCAGCCACCACTGCGGGAAGGTGTTGGTGGAATAACGCTGATGGTAGATCGCGAAGGCGCTTTCGAACCGGCTGTCCATCAGGTCGGGGTAGAAACTGGCCACATCCTGCGCCAGCATCATGCCCTTGTAGATGATCGACCGGCACGACAGCGAACACAGGTACAGCTCGCGGATGCCGGCGGCCACGGTGGCCTTCTCGATCCGGCGGCGGATGACGTAAAGTTCCCGCTCGAAGGTCTCCTCGTCCACGCCCTTGGCGTTGGAGATGATGATCTGTTCGATCTCGGGCCGGGTGGCGTTGGCCTTTTCGCCCAGAACGGCGTTGTTCACCGGCACATGCCGCCAGCCGTAGATGTAGTGGCCCATACGCAGGACCTCGGATTCCACGATCGTCCGGCAGGTTTCCTGCGCGCCGAAGTTGGTGCGCGGCAGGAACACCTGCCCCACCGCCATCAACTCGTCCATCCGCGGCTCATGGCCGGTGCGGCGCACCTGGTCGTAGAAGAACTGCGCCGGGATCTGCACATGGATGCCCGCGCCGTCGCCGGTGCGCCCGTCGGCATCGACTGCGCCGCGGTGCCACACCGCCTTGAGCGCGTTGATCCCGTTTTCCACGACCTTGCGCGAGGGTTTGCCGTCGATGTTCACGACCAGCCCCACCCCGCAGGAGGCATGTTCATCCTCCTCGCGGAACATGCCGTTCGCCTCCATCCATGCGCGCTTGGCTTCCTCGGCCTTGGCCCAGGTGGCGTCATAGGTCGTCATGGTCTGTCTCCCTCGACAAAAGGGTGTTTCGATTCGTACTCGGCGCGGGTCGCGCGGCGGTGAGTGCCGGACAGCGGCAGATAGGCCGGTGCGCTGTCGGTGTAGATCTCGGAGGTCAGGGGAAACCCGGCGGCCCCGGCGAAAATGCCGGGCATCAGGTCGTAATCCCGGCCCGGCTCGTCGATATCGCGCATCCACAGGTGGCTGCCGCAGACGGGGCAAAAGGCACGCTCGGCGAAGTCCGACGCAGCGTGGCGCGCGACGCTGCCCTTGACCGCGACGGCCTCGGCGCGTGCGGTGAAGCAGCCGAACAGCATTCCCGTCCAGCGCTGACACATCAAGCAATGGCAGGCGGCGACCGCGGCGTCATGCGCGCCATCGACCTGGATCGTCACCGATCCGCAGAGGCAGCGCCCCTCGAGCCTGCCTGCCCGGCGATCCGCGTCGATCACTGCCACGCCCTCCAGAGCCGATCGCCCGGCGCCGCGCTCATCATCTCGCCGCAATCGTAGAGGGGCCGCATCGTCAGAAAGCCCGGTTCGCCGGGTTCGGCAAACTCCATCGGGCTGTTGTTGTATTCGTAGGTTTCGCCGTTCGGCTCCGTCACCGTTTCCAGCCCGCCGAAGAACAGGCGCCAGCCAGCGTGCACGAACTGGTTGCCCTCGACCCGGCGGGTGCCGCCGTCGGCGGGATACTCGTAGGCGAACTCGGTGACGGCGAGGGTGTGGCCGTCGACCACGACCTCGTCGCCGGTCAGCCGGTCAAATCCGGTGTAGTCGCGCTGGGTGATGCCGAAATCCGTTTCATTGCGCAGGCTGAACACCATGGCATCGCTGCCGGTGGAAAGCAGCTCGGTCATGCTGGCCGGGTCTTCCTCCGGCTCGATCAGGATCGAGGTGCCGCCGCTGCGCAGATCCCAGCTTTGCAGCCAGCGAAACTCCGCATCGGAATAGCTGACGTAGAACGGGCCATCCTCGTCCACCGAGGCGCGCCAGTGATGGCCGTCGGGATCGGCCTCGCAGGTCCAGTGATGGCTGACGAAACATCCCCGCGCCTGCACCGTCAGAAAGGCGGTGCAGCCCGGCGGCGGCTGGAACAGGTCCGGCCCCTCCTGCGCCAAGGCGGGCGCGGTCGGTGCAAGGCACAGCGCGACGATGCCCCAGGCGAGGCGGCGCCTTGCCGGCCCTGCCACTGCGTCAGGCCGCCGTGGGGTTGTGACGCCCCTCACTCCGCCGCCACCGCGCCGGTGACCGCCAGCTTCTCCAGGATCGCCTCGGCCGCCTCGCGCCCGTCCCGGATCGCCCAGACCACGAGGCTGGCACCGCGCACGATGTCGCCCACCGCGTAGACATTGGGGATCTGCGTCTCGTGGGTACGGAAATTGGCCTTGATCGTGCCCCAACGCGTCACCTCCAGATCCGGGCAGCCCCAGAGCGTCGGCAGATCCTCGGGCTCGAAGCCCAGCGCCATGATGACCATGTCGGCGGCTTCGACGTAATCGGCGCCTTCGATCAGTTCGGGGCTTTGCCGGCCGGTGACGTCGGGCTGGCCCAGGCGCATCTTCTGCACCATCACGCCTTCGATCGTGTCGCCGGCAAAACCCTTGGGCGCCGTCAGCCAGACGAACTCCACGCCTTCTTCCTCGGCGTTCGCCACCTCGCGCTGCGATCCCGGCATGTTGGCGCGGTCGCGGCGGTAGAGGCATTTGACACTGACGGCATCCTGCCGGATCGCGGTGCGCACGCAATCCATCGCGGTGTCGCCGCCGCCGATCACGACGATCCGCTTGCCTTCGGCGCTCAATTCGCCGCTGTCGAACTCGGGCACCTCGTCGCCAAAACTCTTGCGGTTGCTCGCCGTCAGGTAGTCGATGGCGCGCACGATGCCGCTCGCGCCGACACCCGGCGCGGTCAGGTCGCGCGACTTGTAGACGCCGGTGGCGATGACGACGAAATCGTGCTTGCCGCGGATCGCGTCGAAGCTGACGTCTTCGCCCACGTTGCAGTTCAGCACGAATTCCACGCCGCCGTCTTCGAGCTGCCGGTTGCGACGCATCACCACGTCCTTCTCCAGCTTGAAGCCGGGGATGCCGTAGACCATCAGGCCGCCCGACCGGTCGTAGCGGTCGTAGACGGTGACCTGCAGACCGGCGCGGCGCAGCATGTCGGCGGCGGCCAGCCCGCCGGGGCCAGCCCCGATGATGCCGACCGATTCGGGCCGTTCGACCGAAGGCGCGATGGGCTTGACCCAGCCCTGTTCCCACGCGGTGTCGGTCAGGTATTTCTCGACCGAGCCGATGGTGACGGTGCCGTGGCCAGACTGCTCGATGACGCAATTGCCCTCGCAGAGCCGGTCCTGCGGGCAGATGCGGCCGCAGATCTCGGGGAAGGTATTGGTGGCCTGGCTGAGGTCATAGGCTTCCTGCAGCCGGCCTTCGGCGGTCAGCTTCAGCCAGTCGGGAATGTTGTTGTGCAGCGGGCAATGCGTCTGGCAATAGGGCACACCGCATTGGCTGCAGCGGCCGGCCTGTTCGGCCGCCTTCTCACGGGCGTATTCGCCATAGATCTCGTCGAAATCCTCGCGCCGCAGCGACGGCGGACGCTTGTCCGGCATCTCCTTGCCGACGGTCACGAACTTCAACATGGGTTGCTTGGCCACGAAACATCTCCCATTCTTTCGCCGATCCTCATACAGACCCGGCGTGAGGATAAAAAGACAACCATGCTGACCTATTTGCGGATTTTTCGGTCGAATTGACCGAAGGCACACGCCGCACCGGGGAAAATTAGGTCCGAAACGAAACCTATCGAGTATTTTCCATGAAAAATCAAATCATTCTGGCTTTGCGATATGCGAGGCCCGCCACCCGATGATCCTGTGGCATCTCATCTTGCTGGCGGTGATCCAGGGGATCACCGAGTTCCTGCCGGTTTCCAGCTCCGGCCATCTGATCCTTTTGCCGAATCTCACCAGGCTCGAGGATCAGGGGCAGGTGATCGACGTGGCGGTTCATGTCGGCACCCTGGGGGCCGTGGTGCTTTACTTCTGGTCGGACGTGCGGCTGGCGCTGGGTGGGCTTCCCCGGGCGCTGACCGGGCGGATCGACACGGCGGGCGCGCGGCTCGCCGTCCTGCTTCTGGTCGCCACCGTGCCGGTGACCGTTGTCGGGCTGATCCTGCATCTGACCGGGCTCAGCGCGGCAATGCGATCGGTCGCGGTGATCGGGTGGACGATGCTGGTGTTCGGCGTCGTTCTCTACTGGGCCGACCAGCGTGGCGAGCAGGTGAAGACCGCGCAGGACTGGTCGCTGCGCGAGGCGATCATCCTGGGCCTGTGGCAAGCCGTGGCGCTGATACCGGGAACGTCGCGGTCGGGCATCACCATCACCGGCGCGCGGCTGCTGGGCTACGACCGCCAAAGCGCCGCGCGGCTGTCGATGCTGATGTCGATCCCCACCGTCGCCGCCTCGGGTATCCTGCTGGGGGGCGAGGTGATCGCCACCGCCGACGCGCAGGCGGCGCGCGATGGCGCCATCGCGGCGGCGCTCGCCTTCGTTTCGGCGCTGGCGGCGCTTGCCGTGATGATGCGACTGCTGAAGACCGTCAGTTACACGCCCTATGTCATCTACCGCATCGCGCTGGGGCTTGTCCTGCTGTGGATCGCCTATGCCTGATCACGCAGGTGCTTGGCGGTTTCCTTGATGGCGGAATACTGCCCACCCGGCCGGTAGGGCCACAGGTAATCCTCCAGCACCGGGTCCATCGCCACGGGCTCGATCCCCAGATCGGCAAAACCCATCCGCCCCGGCCCGACCACGTTGTCGCGGCGCAGGTTGCGGACCTGGTCGCGGGTCAGCAGGCTGTTGTTGACCAACCCCAGCGTCAGGGCCTGCACCAGGTCCAGCGCGCCCGCCATCAGCATCGCGACCGGAAAGGGCACGTTGAACACCAGCTTGCGGCGCCGGATGATGCGCAGCATGCGCTGCATCAGCGCGCGGAAATTCTCCACGTCGGGGCCGCCAAGTTCGTAGATGCCGGGCTTGGCCTGACCCAGAACGCCCATGACGGCGGCCTTGGCCACGTCGTCGACATAGACGGGCTGGAACCGCGTCCTGCCGCCGACCACGGGCAGCATCGGCCCGATCCGCGTCATCGCGGCGAAGCGGTTGAAGAACTGATCCTCGGCCCCGAAGATGATCGACGGGCGCAAGATCACGGCCGACGGGATCGCCGCCAGCACAGCCTCTTCGCCCTTGGCCTTCGATGTGGCGTACTGGCTCTTGCTGTTGGGGTCCGCGCCGATGGCCGAGATCTGCACGAAGCGGGTGATCCCTTCGGCCACGGCAAGGCGGGCGATCCGCGCCGCCCCGTGGTTCTGCACGAGGTTGAACTTGTTCTTGCCCCGCTCGGCCAGGATGCCGACGCAGTTCACCACCGCATCGGCACCATGGATGGCGGCGCGCACGCTGTCATCGTCACGGACGTTGGCGAGGATCGGCTCGACCTGGCCCACGACACCGTACTGGCGCACGAACAGGGCCTCGTTCGGGCGGCGCACCGCCACGCGCACGCGCCAGCCTTCCTTGGCCATCCGGCGGGCGATGTAGCGGCCGACAAAGCCCGATCCGCCAAAAATGGTGACGAGGTTCGACATGGGTCATGATCTCCGGTCGCGGTTCCATGGGTGATAGAAGCGGTGCATCCTGACGACAAGGCGCAAATCGTCTCGCTTTTCCGCCGGTTTCATCACATCCGCGCAATGGCGCTGGTCTATCCCCGGTTGCAAGGCTACGTCTTGGGCATGTCTGTCCTGCGTCGCACGCTTTCTGTCCCGCTCTGCGCGGCCCTCCTGACCGCGGTGCCCATCCTTTCGCTTCATCCGGCCACGGCCCAGGAGGTAACCCTGACTGCGCCGGGCGCGTCCGACGATCTGGAGGAGCGGCTGCGCGCCCGGTCCCTTCTGCTGCGCACGCCCGAGGAAGGGACGGTGCGCACCGGGGACGACATCACCGGCGCCGCGCGCGCCGATTACGGTCGCTTGATCGGGGTTCTGTACGAACAAGGCTACTTCGCCCCGGTGATCACGATACGCCTCGACGGGCGGGACGCGGCCGGAATTTCCCCCTTCGCCACCCCGTCGCAGGTCGACCGGGTCGAGATCGTGATCGAGACCGGGCCGGAGTTTCGCCTCGGACAGGCCGAGATCGGGCCGCTGGCCGCCGACACCGACCTGCCCGACGGATTCCGCACCGACGGGCCGGCGACCACGCCGCTGTTGCGCGCCACCACCCGCGCCGCGCTGGAGGCTTGGGAAAGACAGGGCAACGCCTTCGCCGATGTCGCGGATCAGCAGATCACAGCGCAGAACCGCGAGGCGATCCTCGACGTTGCGATCCGGGTCGATCCCGGCCCGGTCATCACCTTCGGCGAGCTGATCCCCGAAGGCCAGGAACGGATGCGCACGCAGCGGATCATCGAGATCGCGGGCCTGCCCACCGGCGAGGTGTATTCCCCCGAGGCGCTGGAGCGGGCCACCGAACGGTTGCGGGCCACCGGCACGTTTTCCGCCGTCGCCCTGCAGCTGCGCGATCCGCGCGCCGGCGACGTCTCGGACGTGACCGGCGTGGTGACCGAAGCACCGCTGCGCCGCCTCGGATTCGGGGCCGAGGTCGCCAGCGACGAAGGCCTGACGCTCACCGCCTACTGGCTGCACCGCAACCTGCTGGGCGGGGCCGAACGCCTGCGCTTCGACGCCTCGGTTTCGGGCATCAGCGCCGATGATCCGGTCGAGGGGCTGGATGCCGAACTGCGCGCGCGATTCGAAAGGCCCGCCACCTTCGGGCCCGACACCAGCCTCGCCATCGAAGCCGCCGTATTTTCGCTGCAGGAACCGACCTTCGACATTCAGGGCGTCAGCCTGGAGACGGTGCTGACCCGCCGCCTCAGCGACACCGTGACCGTCTCGGGCGGTCTCGGCTTTTCCTACGCGCGGGTGGAAGATGCCTTCGGCGAGCGCGACATCACCCGGCTGACCCTGCCGCTGGGCGCCACCTACGACACCCGCGACGATCCGGCCGATGCCAGGTCGGGCACCTATGCCGACGTGACGCTGACGCCGTTTCAGGTGCTGGGCGGCAGCGGCGGCGCGCGTGTCACCCTCGACGGTCGCGCCTATGTCGGGTTCGGCGAGGATGATCGCACGCGGCTGGCCGGGCGCGTTCAGATCGGCAGCCTGTTCGGCGGCGACATCATCGACATCTCGCCCGACGACCTGTTCTTTTCCGGCGGCGGTGCGACCGTGCGCGGGCAGGAGTATCGCTCGCTCGGCGCCGTCCAGATGGGCCAACCCAGCGGCGGCCGCGGCTTCCTCGGCCTTTCGGGCGAGGTGCGCCACGACATCGGCGATACGAACTTCGGCATCGTGGGCTTCGCTGACGCGGGGTATGTCAGCGAAGGTGCTTTCGGCGAGGGCGATGCCGATTGGCACGCGGGGGCCGGGGTGGGGGTGCGCTACACCACACCTTTCGGGCCCATCCGCGTCGATCTGGCCACACCGGTCAGGGGCGACGACGTGGGCGAGGAGGTCTTTCTCTACATCGGTATCGGGCAGGCCTTCTGATGCGCGCGCTCACGCTCCTTCTTGTCCTTCTCGCAACCGCCCTGCCCGGCCTCGCCCAGGCGCAGGAGGGGGATGACGACCGGGGCCGGATCGTGCGCTTCCTCGAGGACCAGCTGTCAGACGGGGCGCGCACGGTCACGATCCGCGGTTTTCGCGGCGCGCTCAGCTCGACCGCCGAGATGGATCTGATGACCATCGCAGACGACGACGGCGTCTGGCTGACGCTCGAGAACGCGCAGCTGTCATGGTCGCGGACGGCGTTGTTGCGCGGCAGGCTGCAGATCGACACCCTCACGGCGGAACGGCTCGAGATCATGCGCGCCCCGAACATCACGCCGGGCATGGATCTGCCCGCCGCCGAGGCGACGCCCTTTGCCCTGCCGGAGCTGCCGGTCTCCATCGCCGTCGACGACGTGTCGATCGGGCGCGTGTCGCTGGGCGAGGATCTTGTCGGAACCGCGGTGGAGCTGTCGATCGAGGGCAACGCCCGCCTGGCCGGTGGCGATGGCGCGGCCGAGCTCGACATCGCTCGCCTTGACGGGCCGCGCGGGGTGTTCGATCTCGATGCCGCCTACAGCAACCAGAGCCGTGACCTGGCCCTGTCGCTGCTGGTCGAGGAAGACGAGGGCGGCCTTGTCGCCACCCTGCTCGACCTGCCCGGCGCGCCCTCGGTGCTGCTGTCGGTCGAAGGGACGGCCCCGATCGACGATTTCATCGCTGACATCACGCTGGCCAGCGACGGCGAGCCGCGCCTGACCGGGCAGGTGCAGACCGCGCTGGATCAGGAAAGCCAGGTGCGCAGCATCCGCGCCGATCTTGGCGGCGACATCACGCCCCTGATCCTGCCCGACTACCGCGAGTTCTTCGGCCCCGAGGTCGGGCTCGAGACGCAGCTGCGCCTGATGCCCGACGGGGCGGTGGAGCTTGACGCATTGTCTGTCACAGCCGCCGCGCTGACACTCGACGGCACCCTGTCGCTGGGCCCGGGCGGTGAACCGCGTGCCTTCGACCTGACCGGGCGCGTCGCCGATCCGCAGGGCAGCGGCCCGGTGACGCTTCCGGGTGGCGGCGGCGAAGCCTCGGTCGAGGCCATCGACCTGATCCTCAGCTACGATGCCGCCGCGGGCGACAGCTACACCGCCGAGATCGGGGTCACGGCGCTGGATCTGGGCGAGGCCGGCATCGCGCGCCTCGACCTCGATGCCAGCGGCCAGATCGGGAACACCGACCAGGGCATCGCCGTCAGCTCGCCCGTCGCCCTCGTGGTCGAGGGTCTGCGCCACGACGATCCGGCCCTGGCCGAGGCCCTGGGCGATACCCTGCGGCTGACGGCCCAGGTGTCGTGGCTGCAAGGCGCCCCGCTGTTCCTGAGCGATCTGGCGCTGCAATCGGGCGACCTGTCGCTGGCCGGCATGGCGGCCTTCGTGCTGGCGGACAGCCGCCTGACGCTGACCACCGACCTCGCGGCCGAGGTGGGCGACCTGTCGCGCTTTGCCGCCGCAGCTGGCCAGCCGCTGGCCGGGTCGCTGACCGGCGCGCTTTCGGGCGAGGCCGACCTGCTGTCGGGCGCCTTCGACATGGAGCTGACCGGCACAGGCACCGACCTTGCCCTTGCCGAGGGCCTGCCGCCCGAGCTTCTGGCGGGAGATACGACGCTGCGCGTGTCAGCGTTGCGCGACCAGACCGGGCTGACCCTGCGCGAGCTGTCGCTCGAGGCCAACGCCCTGACCCTGGCCGCCAACGGGCGCGTCAGTTCGGACGGAACGAACCTGTCGGCCGAGGCGCGGCTGGCCGATATCGGCCTGTTCACCGACGCGCTCAGCGGGTCGGTCACCACCAGCTTCAACGTCTCGCAGGCGTCCGAGGAGGACGCGCCCTACCGGATCACCGCGACTCTGGGCAGCGAGGTCGGGCTTTCCGCCGACCTGACCGGTGTGGCCGACCCGGAGGCCGGCACCTTCGACCTTGAATTGACCGGCATCGGCACCGACCTGCCGCTGCCCGCCGGCCTGCCGCCGCAATTGCTGGCAGGCGACACCACGATCACGCTGTCGGCGCTGCGCGACGACACCGGGCTGATCTTGCGGGACCTGACGCTGGAGGGCCGCGAAGTGAGCCTGACCGCCGAAGGGCGCTTTGGGGAGGCGGGGGCTGTCCTGTCGGCCCGGGCGAGGCTGGCAAACGTGGGCCTGTTCACCGACGCGCTCAGCGGCTCGGTCACCTCCACCCTCGATGTCACGCGCGGCCCCGCCAGCAACGCGCCCTACCGCATCGTGGCGAACGCAACCAGCGCCGCCGGGATCACCGCCGCCGTCCAGGGCAGCGCGATGCCGGGCGACGGCACCGTCGATCTGACCGCCACCGGGCAGCTGCCGCTGGCACTGGCCAACCGGGCGCTCTCCCCGCGCAGCATCAGCGGCACGCTGGGCTTCGATCTTGCGCTCAGGGGCACGCCGCGGCTCGAGAACCTGTCGGGCCGGGTCCAGACCACGGGGGCGCGGGTCAGCCTGCCGACCGTGCAGAACTCGATCGACACCCTGTCGGCCTCGGGCCAGATCTCGGGCGGGCGCATCACCCTCGACGCCAACGGCGCGCTTGGATCGGGCGGCACGATCACCGCAAACGGCACGGTGGGCCTCGCGGCGCCCGGCCAGCCCGTGCAGATCCGCGTCAGCGGCCAGAATCTGCGCCTGATAGACCCGGCGCTCTATTCGGCACGCATCGACCGCGCCGACATCGCGGTGAACGGCGGGCTGTCCGGCGGGCTGCGCGTATCCGGCCGGATCGACCTGGGGGAAACCGAGTTGCGGGTGCCCGAAACCGGCCTTGGCGGGTCTGCCCCGATCCCGCCGATCACCCATTTCGGCGAGTCCGCAGCGGAACGGCGCACCCGGATCGCCGCGGGGCTTGGCCCGGGCGGCAGGCGCGCCGAAAGCGGAACCGGCGGGACGGGGCAGATCGCGCTCGACCTCACCGTCTCGGCGCCCGGCCGTGTCTTCATCCGCGGCCGCGGCCTGGATGCGGAACTGGGCGGCACGCTGGTGCTGGGCGGGACAACCGCCAATGTGATCCCCTCAGGCCGCTTCGAGCTGATCCGCGGGCGGCTCTCGATCCTCGGCACCCGGCTTGACCTGACCGATGGCGAAGCGACCCTGCAAGGCAGTTTCGACCCGTTCATCCGCCTGGTGGCCAGCACCCGCAGCGGCGGCTACACCATCGGCGTGAACATGATCGGGGTCATCAGCGACCCCGAGATCAGCTTCACCTCCAGCCCCGCCCTTCCCGAAGACGAGGTTCTGGCGCAGCTGCTGTTCGGCCGCTCGGTCTCGGCGCTGTCGCCGGTGCAGCTGCTGCAGCTGGCCGATGCCGCGGCGGGTCTTGCCGGCGGGTCGGGCGGATCGGGCATCTTCGCCAACCTGCGCGAGGGTCTGGGCCTCGACGATCTCGACATCCAGACCGACAGCGAGGGCAACGCCGCCCTGCGCGCGGGCCGCTACCTTTCTGACAACATCTACACCGACCTGACGGTGGGCGGCGACGGCAATACCGGCGTCTCGCTCAACATCGACCTGACCCCCAACGTCACCGCGCGCGGCACATTTTCCTCGGACGGCAGCTCGCGCCTGGGCGTGTTCTACGAGCGCGACTACTGAGTGCGGATTTTCCCGCGCGACGCCCGTTGACAGCCCGGAAGCCGGGATATATCAGCCCGCTTCACGACACCTGCCCAGGTGGCGGAATGGTAGACGCGCTGGCTTCAGGTGCCAGTGGCCGCAAGGCCGTGGAGGTTCGAGTCCTCTCCTGGGCACCATTGTCAAGCCGAAAATGGCTGTGTTCGTTGGTTTTCACTGAAAATCAGTGGCTGAGAACGAAAACTGCCCCACACTTTGCCCCACGGCGACATCGCGCGCTCGAATGGCTCCACTATTTTGGCAGCCTCCGGATATCTCTTTCAAGATCATGAAGCCGCATCGCGTGCCAGCAAAGCCCGGCGTCGAATTCCGGTCCGACGTAGCTCCGATCGATGTCGACGACGGGCTCTCCCAAGCAGATGAGCAGTTCTCGCACCAGGGCCTTGAGCCTGCGGCTCACGCGCGCCGGATCAGGTTCGCTTGAGATCAAGGCGACGATCTCGTGACTCTCATTCAAGTCGGGGTCCGCACGCACCTGCCGGAGCATACGATCGAGACTGTCCCCGTGCCGCGCCAGGTGGTCACTCAGTCGACGGATGGCGCCCTGCGGCTCGGTCCGGAACTTGGCGGGTGTCGAAATCTGGTTCATGTCGGAACCTCTGGCGACCAGCCCGCAGCGACTGCTGCGATTTTTCAAGCTGGCGCTGTCAGACACCGCCTCCCCGGTGAAGGGAGGCGGTGCGGGCGGACTCGCGGGGCTACGAGACCACCCGAAGAGAGGCGTGCGTGGAAGCAGGGGACACGCATTGCATCGCCTCTGTGAGGTTCTCGAGGAGCAGGCAGATCTCTTCGACGACTGGATCCCAAGGGTCGATCAAGGCGAACCGGAACGCTTCCTCCCTGGTCGCATCATGCACATGCTCCAGTGACAGGAGGTCGTGAAGTTGCCGCAGTTCTCGCTGCGTCCGCCGCGAGATCTCGGTCGACTGGTCGAGTGCGTCGACAATCGAGTCGACAAGCGCCGCGCCATTTGGCCCCCCCAGTAGAATTGCGGCGACGGAAATCGAGTCTCCCTGATCCTGGAAGAAGAGATGCAGTGGGGTGAGAGCGGTCTGCGCGACCGCTTGTGCGTGATCTTCGACGAGATGATGGCGTTGATACATGTAGAACCTCTTTCCTGAGGACCGGCCAGTATTGGCCTGTCAGTCACTCCCGTCTGTCCCGCTCGCCTTCTCCTGGTTCCGTATCGCGTCGCATCCAGAAGGCGCGATACGGAACCAGGAGAAGGTGGTCCTTCACAGCCGCGGAAATCCTGCACGAGCATGAACTCTCGCTTGCACGATCAACTGTGGGCGCCGGTGGCAGATATCGGAGTCGCCTGATGGGGAGAGGTCCAGGAGAGGGTCGCCCTCTCCTGGCCGCGCAGGCGCGCGAGCAGCGGGGGTCTGGGGGAGAGTGCGGAACGACTCCCCCGGCCGCCGGAGGCGCAGGAGCGACCATAGGGCGCTCCTGTCGGCCGTCTGCCCAGGACCGCCCGCCGCGCAGGCGCCTCGCCGGAGGCGCGGGGTTCCGGGGCAGCGCCCCGGCGAACGAAGGAGCAGAGAGCAAAGGCCCGAAGGGACGTGCGCTCTGCTCCATAGTGAGTAAACACCTCAGCGCAGCCAAGGCTGCGCGTCGCGCGAGGGGCTCCTGAAGCACCTCGCCGTTTCATTTTGGTGCGCAGCGGCCGGGGCGTAGCTCCTGATCATGAGCAAGCCCCGCAACCGCATTGTCCTACGATATGAGCGCGTGACCTATCACGGGGTCGGCGGCATCGAGGCGCATGGGAAGCGGCTCGGCGACACGACGCATGTCGATCCGACGAGAACGGACCTCAACGAGTTCCCGATCGGTCATGCGGATCTTCGTGAAATCGTGGACGCTCACATCGCTCGCATGCAGCTCGACAATGCCGACCTGCGACGGGGCACGCTCAAACGGCGCCGACGGAGGAGCGACCTTGAGGAACTGGAAGCCGCGCTTGACGCCGCCGGCGACGATCCCCACGCGCTCGCTGAAGTCGTCGGCTGGCCGTGGGACCCCAAGAATGTGCACCCGTTCACCGAGGGCATCCTCTCTGTTTCCCACGAGTGGTTCCTCGATGATCAGGGACAGATCGACCCGACGAAGATCGACACGTTCCGGGCATTCGCCGTCGGATATGTCGAAGCCGAGTTCGCAGGAGAGGTCCTCTATGCCCGTCTCGATCTCGACGAGAAGACGCCGCACCTGTCGTTCCTCGTCGCCCCTGAGCACGAGGAGCGCCGGACGAAGCGCCGCATTTTGAGCCACCGGCAACACCGGCTCTTCGGGCAGGAGGAGGTGTTCAACCTCTTCGATGACGACTGCGACGACGAGATCGTGCGCCGCAGGAGCTACGAGATCCTACAGGATCGGGTGGCGGAGTTCGCCAAGGCCCAAGGGCTGGAGGTCGAGCGGGGCGAGCAGCGCGCCGAGGACGAGCGCCTGACGAGAGCTCTGGGCAATCAGGTCATCAAGACGAAAAACGTCAGCCCGGCTCGCGGCCGCGAACTCGTTCTCGCCATGGCAAGTGAGGCAGCAGAAAAGAACGCACAGGCATCAGACGAGTTGAATGCGGCGCGATCGGAACGCGACAGGGCCACCCAGGTAGCAGCCGGGGCGGAAGCCGAACGTGAGGCGGCGGCCGAGGCCTTGGCAGAGGCCGATGGCATTCGCGCGTCAGCCGCGCAGGAGCGTCGCGCGGCAGAGATGGCCACGGCAAAAGCAGGTGACGCTCTTCAGCGCGTTCATGACGAGCGCGCTGCTCTCGCAGCCCGCGAAGAATCCATGATGATCGGCACGCAGGCGATCATCGCGCAGGAAATGGCATACGCTCCGCCAACGCCGGAGCGCGCCGAAGCCCTGACCTGGGGCAAGAACCGGCCTGAGAGCGAAGAGCGTCGAACCTGGCTCGCGGAAAAGGTGAAACCGGCGCGCGAATGGCTCATCGGGTTCGCGCGTTCGGTGTTCGGATACCAGGCTCGGAGGGAGGCCGAGGAGACGGCACTGATGGCACGAGCAAAGGCGGTCGCCGACGTGGAGGCCCGGCAGGGCCGACAGCCGCCGAAGACGGTGGTCGAGATCGTGGAGGGCGGCCTGTCGTCGGCCAATGAGGTCGCCGACATCCCAGGTGCCTGGGCCATTCCGGCCTCGATGACGCCGAAACAGATCGACAGCCAGCTTCGCGGCATGACGAATACAGCGATCTGCGACGCCTATTCGCCGACGAGGGATGCCAGGGACTTCGCGGAACACGACATCGCGAAACAGGCACGCTTCAGTACCGCACTTCACCACCTCATGAACGAGGCGGCGCGGCGAGGTCTGGACCTCGATCTGCGCGAGCATCGTCCAGAAAAGGCGGCAGATCCGGAGCGCGCCAGCTTGCACCTCGACTCGCCGCCGCGGCCACTTCGTATAGTGCGCCAAGGCCCCGACCTGGTGCGGTCTCGATAGACCGGGCACAGGATCGGGTTTCGGCTGATGCCCTCGCAGTGCCGGAATATCTGCGGCGGCCTACTTGCCGGCGGTCGAGGTTCCGGTTGGCTCCGGGGTCGTCATCGGCAGGTCGGGGGTTTCCGGCCCATCCGGCTTCTGGGCGCGGCGGCTGGTCTTGTCTGGCTTCGCCGCATTCGCTCCGGGCTGATCGCGCACCACATCGGGAGCTTCGCGTGGCATCAGCATTGCGAAGATGGCGTCACGTTCGGATAGACGCGAGTTGGCATCCGCGAGTTCGGTCAATGCCGCGTCGAGCCGGTCACGGAGGTCATCGGCCAATTCCTCGGCGGCGATCGCGCGAGCTTTTTCACTGTCGCGATCCGCTTCGATGTGGGCAACGATCTCCTGCATCTCCGCCAGTTCATTGCGGTGACTCTCGTCCTTGGCACACTGTGTCCTCCTGAGATCCACGATCTCGCCGTTCTGCAGCTCCCTCGTCCGCGCCCACATGTCCTTCAGCATCTGCTGGTGGGCGAGTCGCAGGTCATCCGGGATCTCCGGCATGTTCGCGAGCCTCGTCTGGGTCGACAAGAGACGCTCCTTCACCAGGCGAAACGCCGGTCCGAGGCGCGTGAAGGAGGTGCCGACTCCTTCGTTGACCTGATGCTGAGTTGGCATCTTGCCGCCATTCTCGGCCATGAACTTGTGGACGGCGGTCTCCGTCCGGCGGAGCAGGTCCGTGTCGATTTCGGGTGCGTTCGCCAAGGTCGTCTCGTGTTTGGACATCATCGGTCTCCGATGCAGGGTGTAATGTCCGGTAGCGGTATTACCGGATATTACCGCCCCAACGGGGGCGGTACCGAGAATGTTGGTCTGTTCTGCACCACCGGGAAAATATTTCGGGCGAAAGACCAAGATCTCTGCGGCATACGCCCGCCCCAGATTGAACCATGGGAAATCTTGGCCGATACTCCTCGCGGGAAGAACAGCGTTGCGAACCAACGCGACGCCCGAGGGACAAAACATGACGATCGAGAAGACGCTCTTCGCAGCCGCAGACAAGATGCGCGGTGCGATGGATCCCGGCGAATACAAGCACGTGGCCCTCGGATTGCTCTTCCTCAGCTACATCTCGACAGCGTTCGGGCGGAAATACGAGCACCTCGTCGAGGCCGATGGCGTCGAGGCCGCCGAAGACCGGGACGAGTATCTGGCGGATGGGATCTTCTGGGTCCCCGAGGAGTCGCGCTGGCGGCATCTCTCTGCGAACTCCAAGGACCCGAAGATCGGCATCATGGTGGACGACGCCATGCGCGCCATCGAGGCTGACAACGAGCAGCTGAAGGGCGCCCTGCCGAAGGTCTACGGCCGTGCCGGGCTCGACCCGGCGGTGGTCACCGGGCTCATCGACCTCTTCTCGAACATCAAGTTTGACGGGACGCCGAAGGACTTCGACCTGATCGGCCGGATCTACGAGTATTTCATCTCCGAGTTCGCCTCGAATGAGGGCAAGCGCGGCGGCGATTTTCACACACCGAAGCCGGTCGTCGAGCTGATCGTGCAGATGATCGAGCCGGTGAAGGGCCGCCTCTACGAGCCCTGCCACGGCTCCGGCTCCTTCATGGTCCAGTCGGAGAGCTTCCTCGAGGCGCACAAGTACCGCCGCGCCGATCTCGCCATCTATGGGCAGGAGCGGAACCACACGACCTACGGCCTCGCCCGTATGAACCTGGCCATCCGCGGCATCATGGCGCGGCTCGAGTGGAATCCGGAGGGCACGCTCCTCCGCGATGCCTTCCCGGACGAGAAGTTCGACTACGTCATGGCCAATCCGCCCTTCAACGTGTCGGACTGGTCGGGAGACCTCCTGGCCGAGGATCGCCGGTGGAAGTTCGGCACGCCGCCGGTCGGCAACGCCAACTTCGCCTGGATGCAGCACATCTACGACAAGCTCGGCAGCACCGGCATTGCGGGTGTAGTCATGGCCAATGGTGCCATGTCGTCGATGTCGAGCGGTGAAGGCGACATCCGCAAGGCGATGGTCGAGGCCGAGGCGGTCGACGCCGTGATCTCCCTGCCCGGCCAACTCTTCTATGGCACCCAGATCCCGGCCTGCGTCTGGATTCTGGCGAAGGACAAGTCGAACGGCGTAGCAAAGGACGCGAAGCTCCGCGACCGGCGCGGCGAGGTGCTGTTCATCGACGCCCGGAAGATGGGAACGTTGGTGTCGGGCTCGCGCAAGCAGAAGGAACTGTCGCCGGACGAGATCGTCCGCATCGCCACCGTCTACCATGCTTGGCGGGGAGAGCCGGACGCAGGCGCCTATGGTGACGAGCTGGGTTTCTGTAAGGCGGCCTCCTTGGAGGATATCGCGAAGCACAACTTCGTCCTGACCCCGGGCCGCTATGTCGGCGCCGGGCCGGCCGAGGAGGACGCCGAGCCATTCGAGGAGAAGTTCGACCGTCTGACGGCAGAGTTGCGGACGCAGTTCGCTGAGGGGCGGCGGCTGGAGAAGGAGATCGAGACTCAGCTGGAAACTCTCTCATGATAGGGTGGACGGATACCACAGTTGCCGAGCTTATTGCCGATGGCGTCCTGGAGCGGCCGATGGACGGCAATCATGGCGCGATTCATCCGAAGACGAGCGACTTTGTCTGTGAGGGTATCCCCTTCATCATGGCCTCAGATATGAAGAACAATCGAGTCGATCTCGAGAGCTGTAGTTGCATCTCAGAAGAGCAAGCGCGTTCACTGCGGAAAGGTTTCGCAAAAACCGGCGACGTTCTGTTGTCGCATAAGGCGACGATTGGCAGGACTGCAATTGTTGGTGAAATAAATACACCATTCGTCATGTTGACGCCGCAAGTCACCTACTATCGCATCTTGCGACCCGAAATCCTGGATCGTCGCTACCTTTCATATTACTTCCGCAGCCGAGAATTCAGACACATTTTTGAGCAATGGGCCGGGGCCGGCTCAACTCGCGCATACATCGGGATCACGGACCAGACGCGGCTACCAATACGGTTTCCAGATATCGCAACGCAAACGAGCATCGCCGGGCTTATCGGTGTACTCGACGACAAGATTGACCTGAACCGTCGGATGAGCGCGACGCTGGAGGAGATGGCGCGAGCGCTCTATCGGTCGTGGTTCGTGGATTTTGACCCCGTCCATGCCCGCGCCGTCGGCCAGCCCCCCGCCCACATGGACCCCACCACTGCCGCACTCTTTCCTGACAGCTTCGGCCCCGATGGCCTGCCGAAGGGGTGGGAATCCTGCCCACTCTCCGAGCTATGCATTCAGGTCAAGAAGGTCGTGAAGCCGATGGACGCGCCGGCCTCGGCATTCCTGCACTTCAGCCTTCCGGCGTTCGATGCGGGACGATTGCCGATCCACGAGTTGGGCGAGGCGATCAAAAGCAACAAGGCCCATGTGCCGCACGATGCCATTCTCTTCTCGCGCCTCAATCCTTCCACCCCTCGCGTGTGGTGGGCCAAGACCGCCGGGATAGATGGCATTCCGGCCGCATCGACAGAGTTCTTTGTCGCCGCCGCTCATGACCCTGTCGAGACGCCATGGCTTTATTGCCTGTTGTCGTCGTCGGATTTCCTCGACGAAGCACTGTCACGCGTCACCGGCACGTCGAACAGCCACCAACGTGTGCCGCCGAAGGCGCTGGCCGAAATCGAGGTGATAGCCCCGTCGCCGGAGACCGTGGAAGCGTTCGGAGACCTCACGGGTCCGTGGTTCGAAAAGATCCATACCATGGCGCAGGAAAGCCAGACCCTTGCCACCCTCCGCGACAGCCTTCTTCCCCGCCTCATCTCCGGTGAACTCCGCATTCGAGAGGCAGAGAAGCAGGTGGAGGAAGTCGCATGAGCGAGCAGCTGCCTTTCGGTCGTGTTTTTCAAGATCACGTTGGGCTCGATGACCGTTTCCCGGGCTTCCTGCTGGTGAACCACGGACGAACGGAAACCGCCGATCTGCGTGCCCTGGCGGCCTGTTACGCCCAGGTCACCCTGCGAAGCATCGAATTCGGCCTGGAATATCTCGACGACCCCGAGGCGGCGTTCCCTGCGCTCTACCTGACGCGACATACCCTGGAACTTTACCTAAAGGGGTTGGTCCCAGACTGGAACACGCGGCGCAACAAGAAGACCTCCGGACCGCATCACATTGACTACCTCGTCGACATCCTCCGTGCCCGGCTGCTCCAGAAGTATGATGAGGCCGAGGTCTCCTCGCTCGCCGATTTCCTACACCAGTTTTCCATGCTTTCCCCGAAATCCATGGAGTTCCGCTATAGCGATGGGGCCGTTGTCAGCTTCGGCGATGCCCCGCTGGACGATCCGGAAATCTGGGTCGACTTCGTGGCGCTCCGAGAGAGCCTCACAAAAGTCTTCGAGGCACTGGACAAAGTCTGGATGCAGCAAGACAGGAGGACCGTCTGATGCCGCTGCGCCCCTATGACGTATCCAAGCCCTTTCTGATGGGCGACGCAGATCCGGCGATCATGGACTTTGCCCGCGAGAAATTCGCCGCGATGGCGAAGCGCGCGATCTCGCGCATGCAGCGCGTGGACGCTTCCGGAGTCTTCAGAGGTGAAGCCGGGGGTCTTCGAAGCCTCTGGGATGAGTGGTGCTGGTATCAGGCCAACCACGACAGCGACACCGCGCTTCTCTCCGATGCAATCGAGCAGACAGTCGACGGCTTCATCTCATCCGTGGTGGAGGAATTGCCGAGAACGGAAGCGATTCTGCTGACCAAGGCTGCGGCAGAAGAGGAGGGGGAGTTCGTCGGGGGCTATGACCCTTCGATGATAGCTGGCGTCGTGCGTGAGGTCGTCTGTGAGGCCGCGAGTCGCCGAAACATGTCGCGTTTCGAGGTGTATTGATGTTCCAGATCGACCGCTCCGCCAACCGCCTGCGCAAGCTCGAGCGCACCAGCTTCGCGCAAGTCGGGTTCCGGGAGCGGGAACATCTCCAGGAATGGCTCGCCACGATGCCGGACGCGCTCTGCGGGGCGATGATCGAGGGCGAGGATGGCCTCCTGATCATCCAGAAGGAGTTCGACGGGTTCGACGGCACCCGGGAACGGCTCGACCTTCTTGCGCTGGACCGGAACGGGCAGCTTGTCATCATCGAGAACAAGCTGGACGATTCCGGCCGGGATGTCGTCTGGCAGGCCCTGAAATACGCGGCCTACTGCTCGAGCCTGAAGAAGGCGGAGATCGTAGGGATCTTCCAGCAGTATCTCGAGCGTCAAGGTGGCGGTGATGCAGCCGGGCTGATCTGCGAGTTCTTGGGCGAGGACACGCTGGACGAGGTCGTGCTGAACGACGGCACGAATCAACGCGTCGTCTTCATCGCCGCGAATTTCCGGCGTGAGGTGACGGCCACGGTGCTCTGGCTACGCGAGCACCAGATCGACGCCCGCTGCATCAAGGTGGTGCCTTACAAGTTCGGCGAGGAGATGTTCATTGACCTCCAGCAGGTGATCCCGACGCCAGAGGCGGCCGACTACATGATCCGCATGGCCGAGAAGGACAGTGAGGAGAAGTCGGCACAGGGCGCGCAGCGACGGAGCCACCAGCTCCGCCTGGCCTTCTGGGAGAAGGCGCTTGAGGCGCTCCGAGGGGAAGGCTTCGCCCGCTATCAGAACGTCGGGCCAACCAAGGACAATTGGCTGAGCACCGGAACTGGGATTTCTGGGTGTAGCTACAATCTGGTGTTCCTGAAGGATCATGCGCGCGTCGAGCTGGTCATGCAGCGCCCGGATGCAACCGAGAACAAATGGATATTCGACGAGCTGAAGAAGCAGCAGTCAGATATTGATGCCCGCTTCGGCTCCGAACTCGCCTGGAAGAGGCACGACCAATCCAAGAAATGCAGCATTGAATGCAGCAAGATTTTCGACGGCTTCGACAGCGAAACCTGGCCGGACATGATTGCATGGATGGGTGACAATATGCGGCGCATGGAAGAAGCCTTCCGCGAGCCGCTGGCCCGCGTGAACCAAAGACTGAAGGCCGGCGAGGCGCTGGTCTGATGGCCTGGAACTCGGAATCCGACCTCGAAATCTGGATGATGGCCAAGCTCGCGGGGCTCGGCTACGCCACGGCCTTCGGTGCCGAGATTTCGCCCGAGAAGCGAGATCCCGAGCGACGCAGCTTCCACGACGCCGTGCTCCGCAAGATCTTCGCCAAGGCGGTTGCGCGGCTGAACCCGGAGCTTCCGGAAGGAGCGGTGAACGAGGTGGTCGCTCGGGTCGCAGACGACACGCTGTCCGGGGACCTAATCGCGGAGAACCGCCGCGTTCACGACCTGATGATCCGTGGCGTGCCCGTGACTTATTTTTTCAAAGGGGAAGAGCGGAACGGCAGGGCGCGACTGGTCGACTGGGAAGACGAGGAGAACGCCTGGCACGCCTTCAACCAGGTCGACATGGTCGGTCGTACGCCGCGCATCCCCGATGTCGTCATCTACCTCAACGGCCTGCCCCTGGTGGTCATAGAGCTGAAAGGCACCGAAGGTGCCGGTATTGAGGCGGCCTACAACCAGATCGAGACCTACAAGGCCGATATCCCCCGGCTATTTTTCAGCACGCTCTTTTCCGTCATCTCGGATGGGATGGCAGCGCGCTATGGGACCCACTCTGCCAACCTGGACCGATACATGCGCTGGCGGACCGTCGACGGGGAGACCATCCGTCCGGAAAACGAGGCTTTGGCGCTCGGCACATTGACCGAAGGTCTGCTCAATCGCCGGACACTTCTCGACATGCTCCGGTGGTTCGTGGTCTTCGAGGACGACGGGAAGGGCCCAATCAAGAAAGCCGCCGGCTACCATCAGTTCCATGCCGTCCGGAAGGCGATCACGTCAATCCTCAGCGCGCGCGGCGACGATGGAAAGGGCGGTGTCATCTGGCATACTCAGGGCTCGGGGAAGTCCCTTCTCATGACGTTTCTCTCCGGACGCGTCATGCGCATGCCCGAGCTCGAGAACCCTACTGTCGTCGTGCTCACCGATCGCAATGACCTCGACAACCAGCTCTTCGGAACATTCGGGCGATGCCGCGATCTCCTCGGCGAAGATCCTGTGCAGGCGGAAAGCATTGAGGATCTGAAGGCGCTGCTCGACCGGCAGGTGGGCGGCATCGTATTCTCGACGATCCAGAAGTTCAGACCTGCCAAGGGGGAGGACTTTCCTGAACTGACATCCCGATCGAACGTCGTAGTGCTGGTCGACGAGGCGCACCGCACCCAGTACGGCTTCGACGCCAAGATCGACGATGCTGGCGATGTGCGCCGAGGCTTGGCCCATCATCTTCGGTCGGCCCTGCCTAATGCCGTCTACGTCGCCTTCACCGGGACGCCCGTGGAGTTGATCGGCGCCAACACGCGCGCGGTCTTCGGCGATTACATAGATGTCTATGACATCGCGCAGGCTGTCGAGGATGGAGCGACGGTGCCGATCTACTACGAGGCGCGTGTCGCACGGATAGAGCTCGACGCGGACGCGGTCGCCACGATTGACGACGAGTTCGACGAGGTGACAGAGGCGCTCGAAGATGGCGACGCCTCGAAGGCTGCCAGGAGATGGTCGCGGATAGAGGCGCTGGTCGGCGCCGACAAGCGTCTCGATGCCGTTGTAGCCGACATCCTCCAGCATTTCGATGCGCGACTCGAGGCCATGGACGGCAAGGCGATGATCGTCTGCATGAGCCGCAGGATCTGCGTGGAGGTCTACAACCGGATCATTTCCTCGATGCCTCAATGGCACAGCGACAGCGATGAGACGGGAGCGGTGAAGGTCGTGATGACCGGAAACGCAACCGACCCCGCGTCGTTCCAGCCTCATCTCCGCAGCAAGACGAAACTGGAAGGGTTGAGGCGGCGCTACAAGGACACATCGGACCCCCTGAAGCTGGTCATCGTACGGGACATGTGGCTGACGGGCTTTGATGCTCCCTGCATGCACACGCTTTATGTCGACAAACCGATGCGCGGTCATGGGCTCATGCAGGCGATCGCCCGGGTCAACCGGGTCTTTTCAGGAAAGCCTGCGGGTCTGGTCGTAGACTACATCGGCCTCGCAGCGGAGCTGAAGAACGCGCTTGCCCACTACTCCCAGGGCGATCAGGAGCAGACCGGGATCGACGAGCGGGAAGCTGTCAGCGCCTTTCTGACGACGCTCGACGTGATGCGCGGGATCTTCCATGGGTTCGACTACCGGGCGGCATTGGGCGCGACCGGGGCCGAGCGGCTGGAGATCCTTCCGCGGGCGGTGAACCATGTGCTCGAGCAGGAGCGGACGGTCCCGACCGGAGCCGAGAAGCCCTTCGGGACCCGGTTCCACGACGCAGCGGCCAACCTCGTGAAGGCGTTCAAGCTTGCCGCCGGGTCGACGGAAGCGGCCAACCACGCCGAAGAGGTGGCCTTCTTCCTCGCGGTGCGATCGGCCTTGAAGAAGCTTGAGGTAGGCCCGACAGGCAGTCGAAAGACCGATCCTGATTTCGCGATCGAGCAACTCCTGAACCGCGCCGTAGCCTCCACGGAGGTCGTCGACATCCTCGAGGCCTGCGGGTTCGACCGCCCCGACATCAGTGTGCTCTCCGAAGAGTTCCTGATCGAGATCCAGAACCTCGAGTTCAAGAACCTCGCCGTCGAAGCCCTGAAGAAGCTCCTGAACGGAGAGATCAAGGCGCGAACCCGCGGCAACGTGGTCCAGAGGGAACGCTTCTCCGATCGCCTGCATGGCGCCATCGCCCGCTACCACAATCGCAGCGTCGATGCCCTCCAGGTCATCCAGGAGCTGATTGCGCTCGCGAAGGACCTGAAAGCGGAGCCGGAGGACGACCTAAGCGATGCGGAGCGCAGCTTCTACGACGCCCTCGCCCAGAACCAGAGCGCGGTAGATGTCATGGGAAATGAAGAGCTCAGAATCATCGCGACCGAGCTCGTCAACTCGGTCCGCGATAGCTCTGGGGTAGACTGGTGGCGACGCGATGACGTGCGTGCCCGCATGCGCGTTGCGGTGAAGCGCATCCTGCGGCGCCACGGATACCCGCCTGATCTTCAGGCCGAGGCGGTGAAGCTGGTCATCAAGCAGGCCGAAGCGATGGCTGCCGCAGTAGCGTGAAACGGGAACCGCCTCGCCAATCCAACCGGTGGCCTCCAGCCTGTGGACGATCGTATCCGCTGGGTGGGTGGTCACCGTGACGCTTGAAAAATATCGCTTGACGTTCGTTGGCGACGGGTTCCCTCCCTCGTGGCCGCCAACACAATCATTTCCGTAAGAAAAAATTTTAGAACGGGATGTCTGCGATCTCCATCGGCGTTGTCCCCTCAGCGCGCGCAATCTTGGCCTCTTGGCTCGCCTCCCGCAGCCACTTGTCCCGTTTCTGCTTGAGCATGTTCATCTGGTCTGACGCCTTCCGCCCCACGTCAGACTTCGATCCAACAATGTGCCGGACGGTCCCGAGCTGGCTCAGCAGGCTCTGCGCGCACGACGCCCGTCCATCCGGCGTCTCCGCGTCATGCAGGTCCTGCCAATACTGCTTGATGCGGAGGTTCAGCGAATTGGGCGCAAGAAGGTGCCGTCCGACGACACCAATTCCAGTGATCATGACGGGGCGGTTGCCTGAGAGATATCGGACCTTGTGCGATCGGAGGCCGCTTTGTCGGATGACATCTCGGACGCCAATCACAACCTGTCCCGGCACGAAACGGCCCGAGATCGTCAGGTCGTCCACCCAGAGTGAGTGACGCAGACCGCGAGCGCCGCAGATATCTGAAACGCGATCGAACATGGGTCGGTGGACGAGGGTGCATAGGACCGGGGTGAGTGGCGAGCCGAAGGATGCCTTGCCGTCGATGGTGCTCAGGCGCGTGAGCAGACCGGCGACATCCTCATACATCCCCAGCTCGTCCGCGAACCAGCGATACACCATGTCCTCCGTCGTCGACGGATAGAACTGCTTCACATCGAGGGTCAGGTATTGGTGCTGGTCGAGATGAAGTGCGGCATTGTCGCGCTGGCTGCGTTTCTTCCGCGGGCTGAAGAGGTAGCTGGGCTGTCGCACCTTGTTCAGATGGAACTTGAGGCGCTCATGCACGCCACGCAGACGTGACACCGGATATGCGAGATCACGATCCTTGCCGCCGATGTTCTCCTGCCGGCGCACGATGAACTGGTCTTTGTAATTGGCCAGACGGATGAGATCGGCCTTGGACTCCCCCAGTAGCTCAGCGACCTCGCGTTGGGTGGGCCGCTGAGCGAACGGGGATCTCTCGAGATCGTATCTCTCGTATGGGGGCGGCTTCTTACTGCGCCGCACCAGCAGGCTCCCTCGGGGAGAAGGACTCCAGGAGCCTCAACACCCGGTTCGCGATGATCAGCTTTCCACGCTTCTGCACGGGCTCGCCCTCCAGTTCCTCGGCGAAGAACATGAGCTGCGACATCCGCACCCCGAGCTTCTGACTGTATCGTTCAAGGACCTCGATCGACACAGGCTTGGCATTGCGCTCGATCTCCGAGATCATCGACTGTGACAGCCCAAGCTCTTCGGCGAGCTCTGCCTGCGAGAACCCGTGGTATAGTCGGATCAGGCGAAGGGCGTCATTGATCATCGGTCTTTTCACATCAGACATCATTCCCTCCATTCGGCTATTTTCGAGGTCGCCGCTCACTCCCGGTCCGAAAACAAGAACCAAAAACGAACAACGTAGTATGTTGCCTGGCCCAGCAGGACGATGACTCTCCAGAGCCACCCTTGGTTCCTGCCAGACCGGCGGCGCCGCCGCTGGTGACGATTTTTCGTGTCCATCCTGAAAGTCTCCTTCTTACCCGCCGGCGAAAGTGCCGGCGCCCATTGGGAAGAAGGTCAGTTCAGCGACGTTTTACCTCGAACATGCCGCACCCGTGCCCAGCGGGTGCGGCGCTCGTCCGCGGTCCCTGCCAGCTACGGGATTGAGACGGAGACCATCGGTCTCCACAGGGCTCACGGCCCCAACTCAAGACGGGTTCTGCTCCTTGGATGAACAATCCTCACAGTGCCTTCATGCTCGAATCGCCGGAGCAGGTCAAATAGAAAATCACTGTTGGTGATAATCTACTGACGACAGTGGCGCGCAACCGATCAAACATTTTGTTCAAAACGCTTCTTCGGTTATTCTCCACCCGGCACCTCCGGCGTTTCTACATTCCCAGTTTGATCAAGAGGCGGACATGTTTAACCATTCAATCCAGGCTGGCGATACGTTTTTCGAACTCACCAGTGAGCAGATCGCGGACCGCGTCCGCGACGGGGTTGTAGCGACCGCCATTAGTGTCCGGTGGAGGAGCGAAGCCACTGGGCACGAGACACAGTCCGCCGAGTTCGCCGTCCAGACCAACCAGGAGACAAATACGGTCCAGCTCGTTCACAAAGGGGACGTCTTGGGCGAGGTCAACTTGGATACTGAACTGCCGCCAGAAAGTGCTGATCCGGCAGACGCCGACGAGATTCTCGCCTCCCGGTTTCCCACCTCAGCCGCGCTTGCAAGTATTGTGACGGCGCTTGACCCGGTGGTGGGTTGCTTGATCAAGGGTGCCGCTCTATCGGTGGCTGATCAAACCATCCGTTGCTGGCGATCAACGAACCAGACTGACCCATTCCCTGACCGGGCGCGCGACGCAGCTGCATGTTTAAGGCAGAATGGAATGAGAGTTGGTTGGAAGTTCATTGTTCGACTGGGCCGGTGCTTGATCTCGCTCGGGTTGGACTAACGCAAAAAAAGCCCCGGCCGAAGCCGGGGCAGGTTGAGGTAGATGCCCGATACAGCCCTCGGCGCCGGGGCGTCTCTCACGCCTTCGATCGAAGCTTACGGATGACCTCCGCGCCGGCAGCGATCTTCTCCTGGACCTCGCGGCGCCGCTTCTCCTCGCGAGCAGCCTGGTCGGCGAACATCTCATGGACGGCCGGATTGACGCGCCACTTCATCTTGGCAACATCGGTCCGCGAGTAGGGGCTGCCATCCTTCTTCAGGTCAGGCGTAATCCAAGCCATGATCTCGAGCGTGCTGGTCGCCTTCGCGGCACCTCATCATCACTGGCTGGCCATGCGCCTGTAGCGTTCGTAGTCGTCTTCCTCGTTGCGGAGAGCCTGAAGCTCCCGTTCCAGGCGCTGCGCGAGCGGTACGAGCTTACGTCCATCCTCAGGCCGAGCACGGAGGATTTCCAGGACGCGCTGGTAAGCGCCTTCCAACTTTTCCGGTGTCATGAAACGAGCCTTCCTCTTCTCTGAGGAGGAGGTCGGATCGTTTCTGAATGACGGAAAAACGCTTACTCGGTGCGATACCCGTCGGCTTGAAGCTCAGCGTCGATGCGGCGCCAGATCTCCTTGTGGGGTCGCGGCGCCCAAGTCTCAGTCGGGAATGCGACGAGTTCTGCATACAGCGCCCTTATCTTGAGTTCTGGACCGTCACCATAGACCGGACGCCCGCGGAGCTTGCCTACAGAATGGCCGAGCAGAAATGCTCGTTCTTCGTTCGACATGCCTGCAGCGCGTCCTCGTTCTTCCCAGGTGTGCCTCGTGCCACCGAATGTGTAGCCTTTGCTACCGTCGGGGGGTGATGGAAAAAGCTTGTTATCTCGCATGAAGTTATTGATATCGCCGGAGAAGCTACCTTTCGCTCGATACCGAGAGAACCCGTTTGGGTAGCGACGCATGACGTCAAGTGCAGCTCCGAGGAGGGGCACAAGTCTGATTGACGCAAGGTTCTTGATATCTCTGACGTGCTCTCCCTCTTCAACATATCTGATCCGGAGGTGCGGAATCGGGTGATCGAGGATGATGTCTTCGGGCGGAAGGTGAACGATTTCCGTCTGCCGGCATCCTGTTTCGGCGACGACAACCCCGATGTCGACCCGCTCGTCAGTTTCGATCCCTTCAGTCAGCTTTCCACTGACGAGGCTTTTCACCCAGCTGACAGGAAGTGCCGGCTTTCCGCCTTGGTTCGACGATTTTTCTTTTTTTGGCCGCCGTTTGATCTTGAAGCCGTTGAAAGGGTTGAAGATCTGGCTTGGCAGGGTGCCGGCGATGTTATGATACTCGTCGACCATCTGACGCATGTACCGTAGCCGCTTGACGGCCTGATCGTCCGATATATCCCCGGTATCGACCCTCTCTTGCCAATGCACGTGGTAACGGCGCGCGTCGTCCTCTGTGATCTCGTGGACCTTCTTGTTTGAAACAACCTCTGCGAAGATCCGGGCGGCGTGTTTATAGCGGTTGCGCCACTGGCGGAGCTGGTCCCGATGCTTCCCGCGCAACTTGTGTGCGCACCGCTCCTCCATGATCTTTGGCATATCCCGAACGTTCACGTGGGGAAGGTCACATACGCCAAGCGCGGCAGGGATCACGGGTGAGTCCGCAGGAACCCCGGCGAGCCTCTCGATCCGAGCAACCAGTTCATCCAAAGGCCCAGCCAGAAGTCCCTGAATTGGGATGTAGGGAAGGTGAAGCTCCTCGAGCAGCGCCACAGCGGCTTCGAAGGCATGAACGGACGGCCCCTCGTTCTCTTGAAGAAGACGAGCTTCCCATATCTTCCGGAAGGCCTTCTTCTTGAGGAAGGCGAGCGCCTTCGCCTCTGATTCATCCCGCGTCTTCAGGGATTGGTTGATCTCATTCCGCTCCTCGACGGCCCGGAACTCGACCGGGACCCGCCAGCGAAGATAGTAGACATTGCCGCGGCGCTCGACGCCGTCGATACAGTTGGTTACGCTCATAGGATGGGTGCCCCACATGTTGCCACACAACGGAGCCGCGAGGCCTTGTCGGCTTACCGACAGGTTCAGGCTCCAAGTATCAGGGAACTGGGAGCTTTTTCAGGGCGGCGGAAATCGCGTCTCCGCCGCCCATAATTCTCTCCTGGGCACCAAATCCCTCTCATCCCCTATCGCCTTCGGGACCTTGGGGGCATAAGTGACCCCGACAGGCGGTCGAAAGGGACAGGCGCGTGACGATCCATCTTTACCAGAACGATCTGCCCGACGGTCTGAGCCTTGGCCCCGTCGTCGCGATAGACTGCGAGACCATGGGGTTGAACCCGCACCGCGACAGGCTGTGCCTGGTGCAGCTGTCGTCGGGCGATGGGGATGCGCATCTGGTGCAGGTGGCCAGGGGTCAGACCGAGGCGCCGAACCTCGCGCGGCTTCTGAGCGATCCCGACGTGCTGAAGCTGTTCCACTTCGGCCGCTTCGACATCGCCGTGATGTATCACGCCTTCGGCGCGCTGGCCGCGCCCGTCTACTGCACCAAGATCGCCTCGAAACTGGTGCGCACCTTCACCGACCGGCACGGGCTGAAATACCTGCTGCAGGAACTGGTCGAGGTCGACATCTCCAAGCAGCAGCAGACATCGGACTGGGGGACGCCGGTGCTGAGCGAGGCGCAGAAGGCCTATGCCGCGTCCGACGTCCTGTACCTGCACCGGCTCCGGGCCGCGCTCGACGAGATGCTCGCCCGCGAAGGCCGCACGGACCTGGCGCGGGCCTGTTTCGAGTTCCTGCCGGCGCGCGCTCAGCTTGACCTTGTCGGCTGGCCCGAGCTTGACATCTTCGCCCACTGAGAGCGCCATGGCCGACGGCAATCGCTATTCCACCACCGTAGCCTGGATGAAGGTGGCGCTGCCACTGGTGGCGCTGGCCCTGTTGTCGACCCTGTTCCTGTTCTCGCGCGCGCCCGATCCCGAGGCGGCGCTGCCCTATGCCGATGTGGATGTCGCGCAGCTGGTGCGCGAACAGCGCCTGTCGCGGCCCCGCTTTGCCGGCACGATGGAAGATGGGCGCGCCGTGACGCTGGTGGCCGACACCGCCACAGCGGCGGCCGAAAACCCCAACACGATCCTGATGACGGCCATCGAAAGCCAGGTCGCCCTGTCCGACGCGGACGAGGTCTTGCTGAGTGCCGATGAAGGCGAATTCAGCCTGGCCGAACAGGTGATCACCCTTGCGGGGTCGGTTCTGGCCCGGACGACCACGGGGGTCCGGATCAGCACCGACCAGCTGATCGTGGCGATGGACGCGATGCGCCTGACGGCACCCGGCGCCGTCAGCCTGGCGGGCGACGGGGTGAGCATCGACGCGGGCGCGATGGAGATGACCGGGCCGGAAGAGGCGACATTCCTGCGTTTCACTGGCGGCGTCCGGCTGCTATACCAGCCGCAAAATTGAGTATTGATCATGAACATGCTTCGTCTGGTCCGCCTTGCCGCGATCTGTCTTGCCGCCTGCCTTGCCGGCCCGGCCCTTGCCCAGGTCGATATCGGCTTTGGCGGTGTCGCCCATGACGGCTCGCAGCAGGTCGAGGTGACGGCCGACAGCCTCGAAATCGACCAGACCAACGGCAATGCCGTGTTCGAGGGCAATGTGGTGGTGGTCCAGGGCGACCTGCGCATGGCCGCCGCGCGGATCGAGGTGATCTATGCCGCGGGCGGCAGCAGCCGCAGCGTGCAGGAGGTCATCGCCTCGGGCGGCGTGCTGGTCACCCGCGGCGAGGATGCCGCCGAAGGGGCAGAGGCGCGCTATGCGGTCGAAACCGGAATGCTGACCCTGTCGGGCGATGTGCTGGTCACCCAGGGGCCCACGGCGATCGCGGGCGACCGGATGGTCGTGAACATGGAGACCGGCAACGGCACCGTCGACGGGCGCGTGCGGACGGTGCTGGGCGGCGACGAATGACGGCCCGGCCGGCGCTGCAGGTGACCGATGGCGGGCAAGGGCTTGTCGTCGATCACCTGCGCAAGAGCTACCGCAAGCGCCCGGTGATCCGCGACGTGTCGCTGCGCCTGGCCCGCGGCGAGGTGGTCGCGCTGCTGGGTCCGAACGGGTCGGGCAAGACGACGTCGTTCTACTGCATCGCCGGCCTGATCACGCCCGATGGCGGCAGCGTCACCATCGACGGGCAGGATGTGACGCTCTACCCGATGTACCGCCGCGCCCGCGCCGGAATCGGCTACCTGCCGCAGGAGATGTCGATCTTTCGCGGGCTGACGGTGGAGGCCAACATCCTCGCGATCCTCGAGATCGTCGAACGCGACCGCTCCCGGCGCCATGAACGGCTGGAGGAGCTGCTGTCGGAGTTTTCCATCGCGCATCTGCGCAGGGCACCGGCGCTGTCTTTGTCGGGGGGCGAGCGTCGCCGCGCCGAGATCGCGCGCTGCCTCGCCTCCGAGCCGCGCTATGTGCTGCTGGACGAACCTTTCGCCGGGGTCGACCCGATCGCCGTGGGCGATATCCGCCACCTCGTGCAGGAGCTGAAGACGCGCGGCATCGGCGTGCTGATCACCGATCACAACGTGCGCGAAACGCTGGAGATCGTGGATCGCGCCTATATCCTGCACGATGGCACCATCATCAAGTCGGGCTCGCCCGACGAGGTGGTGCGCGACGAGACGGTCCGCAGGGTCTATCTGGGGCAGAGCTTCCGGATCTCGTGAACGCGCCGCGCCGCTTTGCGTTGACAATCAGCCGCGCGCCATCGCCTACTATGAGGGATGTTCGCGTTTGCTTCATCCAAGACCCCCCGTTTCGCCGACCGGACACAGGACCGCGAGATCGGCCCGGGGCATGTCGTTTCCGGACCCAGGCCGGACATCCTTTCGCGCGGGGCGGGCCGCCCATACCGGGCCAGCACCCCGCGTGCCCGACGTACGGAGGACCCATGCGCTACCAAATCAGTGGAAAACAGATCGACATCGGCGAGGCGCTGCAGACCCATGTGAAGGACAGTCTTGGAACGGCTGTCAGCAAGTATTCCGACCGCCCGACCGACGCGACCGTGATCTTCTCAAAATCCGGTGCTGAATACGTCTGCGAAGCCACCGTACACCTGTCGACCGGCCTGACCGCCTCGGCCAAGGGCCATGCGCACGAGATCTACGCCGCCTTCGATGCCACCAGCGAAAAGATGGAAAAGCAGCTGCGCCGCTACAAGCGCAGGTTGAAGGATCATCACCGCGACCGGCTGCAGCCCGTTGAATCCCGCGACGAGCGGATGTATGTCCTCGCCGCATCCGGGCACGAGGAAGAGGAACACGAGCCGCAGGATCTTCAGCCGATCATCGTTGCCGAGATGGAGACCAAGATTCCCTCCCTCTCCGTCGGCGAGGCGGTCATGCAGATGGAGCTGTCCGGGGCGCCCGTGCTGGTGTTCCGGAACGAGAAGCACAGTGGGGTGAACGTCGTCTACCGGCGCGACGACGGCAACGTCGGCTGGGTCGACCCCCGGACAGACTGAGCACAACGCGCGATGCGGGCCCATGGCGGCCCGCCGCGCACAACCGATCCGATACCAGGGTCACGAGGGGGATGGGATGAACCTGTCGTCGCTGTTGAGGCCCCGCGCCGTCAAGGTGCTGAGTGATGTGGCCAGCAAGAAGCGCCTGATGCAGGCCATCGCCGATCTGGCGCATGACCTGATCGGGTTGCCCGAGCAGCAGATCTTCGATGCGCTGCAGGAACGCGAAAGCCTGGGGCCGACCGGCGTGGGCCATGGCGTCGCGCTGCCCCATGCGCGGTTGTCGGACCTGACAGAGGTGCACGGCGCGTTTCTGCGACTGGAACGGCCGATCGAGTTCGACGCCGCCGACCGGCAGCCCGTCGACCTGGTCTTTGCCCTGTTCGCCCCGGCGGACAGCGGCGTCGATCACCTCAAGGCGCTGGCGCTGGTGTCGCGCACGCTGCGCGATGCTGCGCTCTGCGCCAAGCTGCGCGCCAACAGCGACCCGGCGACGCTGCACACGCTTCTCACCGATCACGAGGCGAGCCAGGCGGCCTGACCGCTACAGCCGGTTCCAGCGCGGAAAGCCCAGCGTCAGGTAATCGCGCCGGTAGGCGTCGATCGCCGCCTTCTCGATCTTGCCGTCGTAGACCTTGGCCAGCGGCACTGGCGACGGAATCGTTTCCCCGCGCGGCTCAGGCGCTTCGGTGACCCCCACGGCGCGGGCAAGCGCGGGCAGGGCGGTGCCCATCTCCTCCTCCTGCACGAGATGGTGGGGCGTCATCACCTGCGCGATGCCTTGCAGGATCGCCGATTGCGACGCCCAGGCCGCATCGACCCGCACGCTGGTCTGGCCGTCGAGATTGGGCTTCAGGAACTCCAGAAAGGCCATGAAGGCCGCTTTCTGATCCGCAGCGCTCCAATCGGCGCCGGGGGTCTTGCCCGGAATCGGGATCTTGTAGCGCTGCCGCATGACCTTGCGCGGGTCCTCGTAGGCCGGGCGGTCATCGGGCAGGATGAACCGGCAGAAGCTGTTGTAGGCCCGCGCCACCGGGTGCCGCAGCACCGTGAAGCTGCGATAGCCCGGATGATCCTTCATCCAGTGCCTGAGATCTTTTTGCGTCATCTTGCGCAACAACGCATCGCGGCCGACGCCGCCGATGGCGCCCATCCAGTCAAGCACCGCCTGTTCCGGCGCGCCCTTCAGCGGCAGGAACAGGAGCCCCGCCTGCGGATGCGCGACAAAGCCCGACAAGGCGGCGGATCGGGCCGGTTCGGCGTCGGCGCTGGCGGTGAGGCCGAACCGGTCGACGTCGCGCAGGGCTGCCAGCATCTCCTCGTAGTTCTCCACCTTGTCGGACAGATCGCCGGGGTTTTGCCGCTTGAGCCTGGTCGACACGCTGTCGACGCGGGCCTCAGACCCCAGGAACTGCGCCAGCCCGTTCAACACCTCGGGGTCGTTGATATCCTCGTAGCGGATCGCGTAGGCCGTCTGCCCCGTCACCTGCAAACCGCGCCGCACGCGCCCCTGGAACGCCGCCAGCCGGTCCATCAACTCGGCGAATTCCTCGGCATCGAACACGACCTTGGCCGATTTGCGGTTCTTCGAATCGGTCAGCCGCCATTGCCCCGTCGCGCTGGCGATCTTGCGGCTGATGTAGCTGTCGAGCGGGTTGCGCGTCAGGATCACCTTGGCGATGCGCGGATCGGGCAGGATGCGGTCCACGACGCGGTCGTCGTGGTCGTGGAACAGCCGGAAACCGGGCAGACCGTCACTCTGCGCGATCACCGCGTCCAGCAGCCCCAGCGGATCGGCCTCGCGCCGGGTCATGTCGTAGCCGAACAGCTCGAACTGGTTGTGGTGCCCGAGGAAGGTCGGGTTGTAGATCTCGCCGTGACAGGTGAGATCGGGCAGCGCGTTCAGGCTGTCCTCGAGATAGTTCGATCCGGTGCGCATCTCGGCGAACAGGACGAAGGCGTCGAACCGTCGGTCGGCCATGGATCACTTCACCAGATAGGGGCGGTTGCGGTCGGAGGGCGGGCGGTGAACGATCCCCTCCTGCGGGAAATCCCCCACGGTCATCGGGTTCATGCCCTGATTCTTCAACGATTGCAGGAAGCCGGAGAAGCCGGTCAGGTCGGCCATCCTCGGCGCCTCGGTCAGGCGCAGGGCGGTGGCGCCCTCCATCGCGTCGAGGATGCCCTGCAGATTCTCCATCGGTTCCTCGACGAATTCCGCCAGGGTCCAGATGCGGATGTCGGCGCGGCTTTTGACGTGGCGGAGCATGCTCACGAAGTCGATCTCGCGGCGCTGCATCTGTGCCGCCTCCTGCCGGATGTCGGAAAAATTGCGGTTCGACTGGAACAGCCGCACGGCCCAGGCCCCGGTGATGACCGAAAGCTGCGCGTTCGAATCGGAGGCCATGAACGACCCCACCTGCTGGTGGTCGCCGGAGCCGAACATGAAGACCTGACGCTCGCCGCGCGTGTTCCAGATCAGGTTGGTCAAGAAGCGCTCGGGGTTGTAGTCGCGCAGGGCCGCGCTGGAGGACAGGCAGCCGGCATAGATCGGCGCATCGCCGGCGAACCGCACCCTTTTCGGATCGAACAGGTTGCCGTGCACCGAGGAGGCCAGTCTCCGCGTCAGCCAGGTCTCGAAATCGTGGAACAGATAGTTGAAGCCGTAGAACACGGAATAGGGCGCCGCCGTCTTGCCGTTCTCCCAATCCCGGTTCGGAAACCGGCTGTGCATGTAGAGGCCGGGCCGCCCGCGCGTCCGCCGTTCCAGCGCCTTGGAAAACACCCGGTCGATCTTGCCCGGTGCGGGTTCGGCCATGCGCGTCACCGACCCGTCATCGGTCAGGAACGTCTTGTAGAGCCGGTTGGCCTTTGGCCAGATCTTGCGCGCGATGAAGCAGTCGGACCGCCGGAGCAGATGCAGGTGATCGTCGTAGAAGACATGGGGCTTGCCCTGGAAATCGAACTTGGACAGCGTCAGCGACCGGCTTTCGATGGAGCGCGAGTAGTTGCGCACCAGGGTCTGGTAATAGCTTTCGTCGGGAATCCAGACGAGCTTGAAGTACCGCTCAAGCTCCCGCCGGCGGGGATCTTCGAGGATGGCGGTCAGGGTCTGCCGCGTCAGGCACCACCATTGGCTGCCCAGATGCGGCACGATGCCGTCAGGGATGCGCCGCTTGAAGCCGACCCGACGCTGCAGCTCGACATAGCGGTCGAACAGGAACCGGTGCCGTTTCCACGAGAACGGAAACCGCAGGTTGAACCTTTCGTCGTTCAGGCCGCCCACGGTCCAGTCGACATCGCGGATCGTGACGCTTTCGATGAAGTCGGTCATCGGGCGCGCGCCAAGATACGCCTTCAGCTCATCCACCGGCCTGAGCGGCAGGCACGACCCCGAGGCGAGGTAGACATGCCGCACGCCCGGAAATTCCCGAAGCAAGATCTCCGCGGCCGATTGCGACGCACCGACAAGCGACCAGGTGCCCCACTCGCATTTCCGGCGCGGCGAAAAGCGGACATTGGGAAGATCGGACAATTCCTTGCGGAACGCCTCGAACCGCTTGCGGCGCACCTGCTTGTCGACGTGGATCACGATCGGGCAATCACGCTCCGCCCAATGCCGCGCCACCTGCGCCGCACGGTGCAGCGCGGTGTGGCACAGCATGACGAAGCCCAGCGCGCTCATGCCCAGTTTCCCTTGGACATCAGGCCAAGGATCTCGAGCTGGCGCCAGTTGATGTAGCGCTCCGACCACTTGGTCCAGAAATCCGGGCTTTGGCTCAGGCCCGCATGATAGGCCTTGTATTCGGCCGAGCCTGCGTAGTGTTCATTGCGGTCCAGCTCTTCCGCGGCCTTCTGGGTGAAGGTGTCGAGGAACTTGGCGTGCAACAGCACGCCCGAGGTCTTTTCGCCGCCCCATTCGTCGTAGACGAGGTTGAGGCCGCGCGGCAGCAGCATATGTGTCGAACTGGCGTACGCATAGCTCTTGTGCCACTTCACCAGCGGCACCTTGTTCAGCGCCGGCGCCTTGGCCGGCTGATCGGCAAAGAAGGCGCGCGCGCGGGCCGCCCTGAATCCAGAGGTTGCCATAATCCCAGTTGCGCTCGATCATGTAGTTTCCGGTATCGAACCAGCACGCGATCTCGAACGGGTCCTGCCCGTCGGAATAGGGCTGCGCCGTGATCGGCCCCTTGGGATACATGTCGAGGATCATCGCCCCGAAGCTCTTGACCGACGACGCTTCGAGCCAGTCGGTCAGCGCCGGAATCGGGCGCGTGTCGCTGAACGGGTAGACGAGGAATTCGTCCGGGTCGACCACCAGGCACCAGTGCTTGTGCCCGTAGAGCCGCAACAGGCGGTTGATCCAGTCCATGCCGAACCGCGACCGCTTGTAGCTGGCCGGGGTGGTCCAGACCGAACAATCGGGCTGTTCGGCCAGAAATTCCCGCGTGCCGTCGGTGCTGTCGTTGTCGACGAACAGGAAATGCGACACGCCGCGGTCTCGGTAATAGCTCAGGAAGTATTTCAGGCGGACCTTCTCGTTGCGCAGCGTGCAGAAACACAGCACGTCCTGTGCCCCGATCGCCCCGGTGCGGTTCGCCACGGCACGCAACGACCTGCTCTTTCGCCAGGCGCGAACGAGGTATTTCCTGCGCTCCAGGCGCAATGCATACCGCCTCGCCGCCTTCATGCGTGCCCTTTCCGCTCGATCCCGCGCAGGGCGCGGGCCACTCGTTCAAAATGCGCAGGCCAGCCCGGAACATCAGGTGCCGGCAAGGCTGGCAGTGTCTCGATACCCAAGACATGTTTGCGTATCGTATCCGCCCAAGGATAAGCCTCCGTTACGCTCAGGTAAACGGCTCTGTTCCCAAGGGTTTCGCGGAACACCGGCAGATCGCTGCAGATCGGCAACGCGCCCATCATCGCCGCCTCCAGCGGGGGGTAGCCGTAGCCCTCGGCCAGCGACGGAAACAACAGCGCCGCCGCGCGCGTCAGATGCGCCTGCATCTCGGCCTCGGGCAGGGGGCCGTGCAGGTGGATTGAGCGCCCCAGCAAGGGATGCGCCGCGATCCGCGCCATCAGCGGCGCCACCCGCCAGCCCACAGGCCCGATGATGTGCAGATCCGGCATCCGCTCCGGCGGCAGGTCGGCGGCGAGTCTTTCCCAGACCTCCAGCATCAGGGCGTGATTCTTGCGCGGCTCGATCGTGCCCAGCATGACGAAGCAGGACGGGCCGCGCGGCCCGGCAAGACGAGGCAGCGGGTCGAGGCCAAGATGCGCGACACAGGCCGGCGGTCGGCGCGGCGCGTGCTGCCAATGCGCCTCGAGATCGGCCATCGTCGCGGCAGAGTTGCACAGCACCAGATCGGCGCAGGCCCGCACCCGGTCGAGCCGGCCGGCGAACCGCGCCGGCATGCCTGTGGCCGCAAGATCGGGATGCGTGATCGGGATCAGGTCATGGATCAGCACCCCGACCCGCGCCCGATCGGCGCTAGCGAAGGCCGAGAGTGTGGCGTGCGACAGGTTCGAATGACCGAGGTTCAGATAGGTGAGATCCGCGCCAGACGCCCGCGCGATCAACCGTGGCAGGCCCCGCGGCAAGGCCCGGTCGACCGCGAGCCGCCGCAGCGACGCCTCGACCCTGTGCCGCATGTCGGAGCCTTTTCCCGCCACCCGTGACAGCAGATCCGCAGCGCCCGGCGCGGCGCCATCCAGGATCGCCGAAAGCCGCGATGCGCCGCGATGATCGAGCAAAAGATAGCCGCGGGTCGACCGGAGGAGATAGCGCGTCTCGGGCGCGCCTTGCGCCAGAAGATGACGCAACCACGCCCGCTCGACCCTGTCGATGCCGGTCAGCACCCCACGCCCGGTGCGACTGACCAGCCGCGTCAGGTCCAGCCAGACGGGCGTGGCCTGACGCTGCTGTGCCATGGGCTGCTGGTGTGCCTTACTGTGCGGCGCTACGTGCCGACATCAGGTCGCCCAGATAATCGGCGAACTCGTCCCGCAGGTCATCGCGTGCCAGGCCGAAGGCGACCGTCGCCTGCAGGAACCCGGCCTTTGAGCCGCAATCGAACCGCTGACCGCGGAACCGGAACCCGTACACATTGTCGGAGGTGGCGATCTCTTCGGCGATGGCATCGGTCAGCTGAACCTCGCCACCCGCGCCGGTCTTGATCTTGTTGAGGTTGTTCATGATCTCGGGCGTCAGGATGTAGCGCCCGATCACCGCCAGATTCGACGGCGCGGACCCTGCGGGCGGTTTTTCGACCATCCCCTTCACCGATACGACCGATCCCATGTCTTCCTTGATGTCGAGCACACCGTAGGCCGATGTCTTGTCGGCCGGCACTTCCATCGCCGCGACCATGTTGCCGCCGGTTTCGGCATGCGCTTCCACCATCTGCTGCAGGCAGGGCGTCTCGGCGGCGATCACGTCATCGGGCAGGATCACGGCGAAAGGTTCGTTCGACAGCAGGCGCCGCGCGCACCAGACCGCGTGGCCAAGGCCCAGCGGCTTTTGCTGGCGCACATAGGCGATGGCGCCCGAATCCATCGTGGTGGCCTTCAGCTCCTCCAGCATGTCCGCCTTTCCCTTCTTGCGCAGGGCGGCTTCCAACTCGGGCGCGTGGTCGAAATAATCCTCAAGCGCCGATTTTCCGCGGCTGGTGACGAAGATGAATTCCTTGATCCCGGCCGCGCGCGCCTCGTCGATTGCGTACTGGATCAGCGGACGATCGACGAGCGTCATGATCTCTTTCGGGATCGACTTCGTGGCCGGCAAGAAGCGCGTCCCCAGACCGGCGACGGGGAAAATTGCCTTGGTCACACGTTTCTTCATCACGGAGCCTTTTAACCTTCTTTGGGTTCCAACAGATGCACCCTCGCAGTCCGGGCGCAGTATGGCGGGGATGTTACCGCATCACCGGGCAGGATGCACCCTTCATCACCGATAATGGCAAAACCGGCCTGAAAAAAGGCGGGCCCATTCGGCCGCCGTGCGCGCGCGAAATCGCCACGCCTGCAAGCGCGGCGCCGAGCGGTCGGAGGGCCCGAAAAGCCCTCCGCGCTGCTCCCACCAGCCACCTTCGGTGAACTCCACCCGATGCTTGCGCGGGGTCGGTTCCAGCAGCAGAAGGGCAGCCGGGCATCCCCCGTCGACATCGGCGGCAGCCGCGCGGCGCAGAGCCGCGGCACGGTGCATCCAGCCGTCGCGCCGCGTCATCGGCGGCGGAAGGCTGGCGCGGAAGGGCGCGAACCCGCGGGAGGGGGCGGGGGCAACCGTGGGCACATCGCTGTCGCGCGCCCGGCCCTCGTCGATGCCGGCGGCGAGGCTCTCCATCAAGGCGCGCATTTCGGGCGGCGCAAGCCGGCGCTGACGCGCCAGCCGCAACACCCGGTTGCGCTGTTCGGTGACCAGCCGCTCCAGCGCCGCATCCACCTGCATCGGCGCGTGCTTGCGCAGGAACAGCGCGCTGGAGGCGCCGATGTCGTGCAGGTTCAACGGAACGCGGTCGGCGCGGCGGCGGGGACTGGCGGCGAACCCGTGATGCACCACGGCATCCGGCAGATACTGCATCCGCAGCCCCTGCGACGCAAGCCGCAGCGCAAGGTCGGTGTCGTCGAGATAAAACCGGAAACCCGTATCGAACCCGCCGGTTCGGGTCAGAACGCTGCGGCGAAACCCCATGTTCGTGCCGTGGAGTTTCAGGGCCTCGCCGGGGTCGGGCATCTGCGCATCCTGCAGCCATCTGTCCTGGCCCAGACTGTCGACGGCCATCCGCCCCCATTGCAGCGAAATGCCGTTGCGGCCCAGAACCGGGCCGGTGACCGCCGCCACCTCGGGCGTGTCGAACCCGGCAAGCAGCGCTTCGGCCCAATCCGGCTCCGGCACCGCGTCATCATCGAGGAAGCCTACCACCTCGCCCGCCGACGCCATGATCCCGGCGTTGCGCGCGGCCGAGATGTTCTCGCGCGCCTGCGGCAGCAGCGTCAGCCGGTCGGCGAAGGGCAGGGTCCGCGCCACGGCCAGACCATCGTCATCTGCGACCACGATCACCTCGAATCGCGTCGACCGCATCTGGCCGATCGCGGTGAGGCAACGGGCCAGGGCGCGGGGTCGCCCGGCGCTGACCACCACCACGCTCAGCCGCAGGTCCGGCATCAGGGCAGGCCCATGCCCGTCAGCATCGCCTCGATCCGTGGTACATCCTCGGGGTTGTTCAGCTCCCAGAACTTGCGGCCGCGCGCGTCGACCTCGACGCAGCGCACGGTCTGCCCGGCCTCGAGAAACCGAAGCTGTTCCAGCCCTTCCAGCGTTTCCAGCGGCCCCACGGCCCAGCCGGGATAGGCCCGCAACGCCCAGGGGCGGTAGGCGTAGACGCCCACATGATGGAACACCGGCGTTGCGGCATCGGCGGCGTAGGTCTGCGACGTGAAGGGAATCACCTCCTTGGAGAAGTAAAGCGCGCGCATCGCCTGATCGACGACGGCGGTGGTGCCGCCGACCCGCCCGGCGGCGCGGTCGGCCTTCAGCGCCGCCAGCGTTTCGCCGTCGCAGCGCAGAATCGGCGTGGCCAGCGCCGCCTGAGGATCGGCGCGCAGCCCGTCGACCAGCGCCTCCAGAAACCAGGGCGGTGTCAATGGCGCGTCGCCCTGCAGGTTCACCACCATCTCGACGCCCTCGCCAAGCTGGCCCAGCGCCTCGGCGCAGCGTTCGGTGCCGTTGCGCGCCTCGGGCGCGGTCATCTGCACCTCGGCGCCAAAGGCCCGCGCGGCATCGGCGATGCGGTCATCGTCCGTCGCGACATGGATCGCGTCGAAGGCGGCCACTTCGCAGGCCGCGCGCCAGCTGCGCTCGATCAGGCTGCGCGCCTCGCCGGTTGCGCCGCGCAACAGCGCCAGCGGCTTGCCCGGATAGCGGCTGGAGGCGAAGCGCGCCGGGATGATGCACACGATGCTCATGCGCGGCTCACGCCGGCTTCAGGTCGACGCCCGGCGCGTGGGCGATGAAGAAGCCGTTGGCGAACCCCGGCTTGCCATAGGTGAAGGCGCCGTGATCCTCGAAGGCGATCACATGGCCGCCGGCCCCGCGCAACACGGCGTCGCCGGCTGCCGTGTCCCATTCCATGGTACGGCCGAGGCGGGGGTAAAGATCCGCCTCGCCCGTCGCCACGAGGCAGAATTTCAGCGAAGACCCCGCACTTTTCATGTCGGCCACGGCATATTTGCCGATATACGCATCCGTGGCCGCATCGCGGTGCGACTTCGACGCGACGACGAAAAGGGCGGCGTTGTCGGGTGTTCTGACCCCGATGGGCCGCACCGCTCCGGATATGTCGGCGTCGAACCGCCCCGTTTCCTCGACGCTCTGCCCCTCGGCGTCGGTGTAGAACAGTCTGCCCTTGGCGGGCGCGTAGACCACGCCGCGTACAGGCACGCCGTTCTCGACCCAGGCGATGTTCACGGTGAAATCGCCGCGGCGCTGGATGAATTCCTTGGTCCCGTCCAGCGGATCGACGATCAGGAAACTGTCCACCGCCTGCCCGTGGCTGTCGGCCTGTTCCTCGGTCACCAGCGCCAGGTCGGGAAACGCCGCCCGCAGCCGGGCCGAGATCAGCGCATCTGCGGCCTCGTCGGCCTCGGTCACCGGGCTGGCATCCGACTTGGCCTTCACCTCGAAATCCTCGGCCTCGTAGATCGCCATGATGCGGTCGCCCGCCTCGATCGCGGCACTGCGGAAAACCCGCATCATGTGAGCGTAATCCAAATCTGCCTCCATTTGGCCGTGATTGATTGCCATGCTATATCGCGTTATCAACCCCATGCTGGCCGTGGGCAAGAGCAGCCCGGAAAAAGCCGGGTATCGAGGCACGTTTCACTTCACTCCCGTCGGAAAGTCGCATGTTTCAGGTCAAACGCCCGCAATCCACCCTCAGCCTGGCGCTGAACATGCTGGAGCTGACCTTTCACGCGTCGGCGCGGAAGGTGCGCGAAAGCCACCGCAACGCGGTGCTCGCGATCGCGTTGAGCGTGGTGCAATCCATGCTGTTCATCGCCTTCTTCTACGTCATGTTCACCGTGCTCGGCACCCGTGGCGCCGCGCTGCGTGGCGATTTCATGCTCTACCTGCTGACCGGCATCTTTGCCTACCTCACCCACATCAAGGGCGTTCAGGCGATCATGTCGGCCGAGAGTTCCACCTCGCCGCTGATGCAGCATGCGCCGATGAACACGCTCGTCGCGATCCTGTCGTCGGCGCTCAGCTGCCTTTACACCCAGATGATCAGCCTGCTGGTGTTGCTGCTTGTGCTGCACACCGTGTTTACGCCGCTCACCTTCTACTACTGGCCCGGTGCACTGCTGATGTTCCTGCTGGCCTGGGCGACCGGCTGCGCCGTCGGATTGCTCCTGATGGCGCTGCAACCGTGGATGCCCGATGTCGTCACCATCATCCAGCTGGTCTACATCCGCGCCAACATGATCGCCTCGGGCAAGATGTTCGTGGCCAACATGATGCCCAGCGCGATGATCGGCTTTTTCGACTGGAACCCGCTGTTTCACATCATCGACCAGGCGCGCGGCTTCACCTTCGTGAACTATTTCCCGCACCGGTCGAACTGGGAATATCCGCTCTACGCCTTGCTGGTGATGCTGGTGATCGGCTTCATGGGCGAGGCCTACACGCGCAAGCACGCCTCGACCAGCTGGGGCATGGGGCGCTAGATCACTCCACCACCCGCAGCGTCAGGTTGAGGCGTCCGCCGCTGGCCAGCAGGGTCGAGCTTCCGGGTTTCACACGGTCGACACCGTGGTAGGCAAGCCGCGCCGCCCCCGCCAGAACCGCCACATCGCCCGACCGCAGCCAGATCGACCGCGTCTTGCCGCCGCGGTGCACGCCGCCCACCCGGAACAGCGCGTCATCGCCCAGCGAGATCGAGACGACGGGCATGGTCATGTCGGCCTCGTCGCGATCCTGGTGCATCCCCATGCGGGCGCCTTCGCCGTACCAGTTCACCAGGCAGCACTGCGGGTCACGATCCACGCCCGACAGCGCATACCAGACCGCCAGAACCGACGCCGGGATCGGCGGCCATGGCTGCCCGGCGGGATAGGTCCGCTCGTAGCGATAGCCGCGCCGGTCGGAGATCCAGCCAAAATCTCCCGCCGCCGTCATCCTGACCGACATCTTCTGCCCCCGCGGCGTTTCGGGCGTAAAGAACGGCGCCGCGGCCACGACGGCGCGAATATCCTCCACCATGGCTGCCTGTGCCTCGGGCGACAGCCAGCCGGGCCAGACGGTCACACCCCCCACATCCAGCGATGGCATCATGGTTTTCTCCCTCGTTTCCTCGCCCCGACGGACGCTTGCAGGGGCATATCCACCTCCCTATATACCCTCCGAACCGGTCGGGCGTGCATCCCGGCCAAATCAATCGCCATCACGAGGGCGGCATCGGGGGCCGGACTGGACCCGCCACCGCCTGTTCGCTTGAAGAAAGGGACCTGACCGACATGGCCAAAGTGATTGGTATCGACCTCGGCACCACCAACTCCTGCGTCGCCATCATGGATGGCAGCCAACCGCGGGTCATCGAGAATTCCGAAGGGGCACGCACCACGCCCTCCATCGTCGGCTTCACCGAGGATGAGCGTCTGGTTGGCCAGGCGGCGAAACGCCAGGCCGTGACCAACCCGGAAAACACCATTTTCGCCGTGAAGCGCCTGATCGGCCGCCGCCTGGGCGACGCCGAGGTGGAGAAGGACAAGAAGCTTGTCCCCTACAAGATCGTCAACGGCGGCAACGGCGACGCCTGGGTCGAGGTGCGCGGCGAGAAATATTCGCCCTCGCAGGTGTCGGCCCACATCCTGACCAAGATGAAGGAAACCGCCGAAAGCTACCTCGGCGAGGAAGTGACGCAAGCCGTCATCACCGTTCCCGCCTATTTCAACGACGCCCAGCGCCAGGCGACGAAAGACGCCGGCAAGATCGCCGGCCTCGAGGTGCTGCGCATCATCAACGAACCGACGGCGGCGGCACTTGCCTATGGTCTCGACAAGAAAGAGGCGCGCACGATCGCGGTCTATGACCTTGGCGGCGGCACTTTCGACATCACGATCCTCGAGATCGACGATGGCCTGTTCGAGGTGAAATCGACCAATGGCGACACGTTCCTTGGCGGTGAAGATTTCGACATGCGGATCGTCACCTACCTGGCAGACGAGTTCAAGAAAGAGCATGGCGTCGACCTGACCGCCGACAAGATGGCGCTTCAGCGCCTCAAGGAAGCGGCGGAGAAGGCCAAGATCGAGCTGTCCAGCTCGTCCCAGACCGAGATCAACCAGCCGTTCATCTCGATGGGCTCGAACGGTCAGCCGCTGCACATGGTGATGAAACTCACCCGCGCCAAGCTGGAAAGCCTGGTGGGCGACCTGATCAGCAAGTCGATGAAGCCCTGCGCCGCGGCCCTCAAGGATGCCGGCCTTTCCAAAGGCGACATCGACGAGGTCGTGTTGGTCGGCGGCATGACCCGCATGCCCCGCGTGGTCGAGGAAGTGACCAAGTTCTTCGGCAAGGAGCCGCACAAGGGCGTCAACCCCGACGAGGTCGTGG
>Ga0076930_100045_pt1 | contig 213493 bp, 188 predicted proteins | sample HotLakConsoUCCRE_FD_71149 | JGI IMG/M metagenome (GOLD analysis project Ga0076930, IMG submission 71149) | Hypersaline microbial mat communities from Hot Lake, Washington, USA - Hot Lake Consortium UCC-RE (version 3) (version 3) ...
ACTCTCGCCGATTTCAGACCCCGATGCACCTTCCTTCGTGAGATATCCGGGCTAGAATGGGACCATGAAACATTCGACGGCCGAAATCATCCGGGAATATGGTCCCTTTCCTGACGTCGATAACGTGGCAGGCGTTACCTTCGACGGCAACCAGGTCTGGTTCGCAACTGGCGAACGGTTGAATGCCCTTGATCCCGAAAAAGGAGAAGTTTCAAGATGGCTCGACATCCCCGCCCAGGCAGGAAGCGCATTCGACGGCCAGCACCTGTTCCAGATCGCGGATGCCGTGATCCTCAAGATCGATCCCAGGACTGGTGAGGTGATCGCCACCATTCCAGCGCCCGGAAATGGCGAAGAGGCAGGACTGGCCTGGGCGGAGGGCTCGCTCTGGGTCGGCCAGCATCACGGCCGCAGAATCCATCAGGTGAATCCTGAGACAGGAGACGTACTGCGCACGATCGATTGCGATCGATTTGTCACCGGCGTCACGTGGGTGGACGGCGAGCTTTGGCACGGCACATGGGACGACAGCGAGAGCGATCTCCGCCGTATCGATCCCGAGACGGGTGACGTACTTGAGCGGCTGGAAATGCCGCCTGGAACCGGCGTTTCGGGCCTAGAATCTGATGGCCGCGATCGCTTTTTCTGTGGGGGCGGAAGCAGCGGAAAAGTGAGAGTTGTTCGTCGGTCGAGGCATGACCTCAAGTAATGAGTGGGCTGTCGGCTAGTTTCCCAGGCAGAACATTGCCTTTGATATCCTGGTCGTTTCCATTTTTCCTTAAAGTACGCTCGTTCACTCCCACTCGATCGTCCCCGGCGGCTTGCTCGTCACGTCGTAGACGACACGGTTGATCCCGCGAACCTCGTTGATGATGCGAGTGGCGGTGCGGCCCAGGAAGTCGTGGGGGAAGGGGTAGTAGTCCGCCGTCATGCCGTCGGTCGAGGTCACCGCGCGCAGGGCGCAGACGTGGTCGTAGGAGCGGCTGTCGCCCATCACGCCGACCGTCTTGACCGGCAGCAGCACGGCGAAGGCCTGCCAGATCGCGTCGTAGAGGCCCGCCGTCTCGATCTCCTCCAGGTAGATCCGGTCGGCCTTGCGCAGGATCTCCAGCTTCTCGGGCGTGATCGCGCCGGGGATGCGGATCGCGAGGCCCGGGCCTGGGAACGGATGACGGCGGATGAAGGCCTCCGGCAGGCCCAGTTCCCGGCCCAAGTCGCGGACCTCGTCCTTGAAGAGCTCGCGCAGCGGCTCCACCAACTTCAGGTTCATCCGCTCCGGCAAGCCGCCGACATTGTGGTGCGACTTGATGGTGACGCTCGGGCCCCCGGTGAAGGAGACGCTCTCGATCACGTCGGGGTAGAGCGTCCCCTGCCCCAGGAACGCCGCGCCCTCGATCTTCTCCGCCTCCTCGTCGAACACCTCGATGAAGGTGGCGCCGATGATCTTGCGCTTGGCCTCCGGATCCTCGACGCCTTCCAGCTTGCCGAGGAAGCGGTCGGCGGCGTCGACCGCGATCAGCGGGATGTTGTAGTGGCCGCGGAACAGCGAGACCACCTGCTCCGCCTCGCCGCTGCGCAGCAGCCCGTGGTCGACGAAGATGCAGGTCAGCTGGTCGCCGATCGCCTCGTGCAGCAGCACCGCGGCGACCGAGCTGTCGACGCCACCGGACAGGCCGAGGATCACTTTGCCGGTGCCGACCTGCGCACGGATCTTGGCCACCGCCTCCGCCCGGAACGCCGCCATGGTCCAGTCGCCGGCGCAGCCCGCGACCTGCCGGACGAAATTGGCCAGCAGCTTCGCGCCCTGCGGGGTGTGCACCACCTCCGGATGGAACTGCACGCCGTAGAACCGGCGCTGGTCGTCCGCGACCGCGGCGAACGGCGCGCCCTCGGAGGTGCCGACGACGCGGAAGCCCGGCGGCAGCGCGGTCACCTTGTCGCCATGGGACATCCAGACCTGCTCCCGCGCGCCGGTTTCCCACAGACCGTCGAACAGCTCGCACCCGTCCCGCACGTCCAGGAAGGCGCGGCCGAATTCCCGGTGGTCGTCGGTCTCCACCGCGCCGCCCAGCTGCGCCACCATGGTCTGCTGGCCATAGCAGATGCCCAGCACGGGAACGCCCATCTCGAACACCTGCTGCGGCGCGCGCGGGGTGTGCAGCTCGGTCACCGAGGCCGGGCCGCCGGAGAGGATCACCGCCTTGGGCCGGAACGCCCGGACTTTGTCGTCCTCGGCCGCATTGAACGGCCAGATCTCGCAATAGACGCCGGCCTCGCGCACCCGGCGGGCGATCAACTGGGTGACCTGGCTGCCGAAATCGAGAATCAGCACCCGGTCGTGGTGCTGCGGAATCGGCGACTCCAGCGACGGATCGGCGGCCATGAAGGATCCTCGGGGGGCGGCGGGCGGGAAAGCCGCGAACCTAGTCCGCGCGCCCGGTCCAGACAAGCGGGCGATGCTGCAAGGGAGGGTTGAACGGGCTCCCGGTAGGTCGGGTTGCAGCGCAGCGGAAACCCGACATCCGCCGGCCGGCAGGAGCACCGTCGGGTTCCCGTTCGGTCAACCCGACCTACGGGCTCTGCTGCGTCCGGCTGCGCCGTCGGGTTTCCCTTTGGTCAAACCGACCTACGCGCGGCTCTTCAGCTCCGCTTCGGGAACAGCGGGAGGATGTCCGCCGAGGCCAGGTCGAGCATCGAATCGAGGTTGGCCCAGCCGTAGAGCGCCTCGATCAGTTCGATCCCCTGCCAGCGGAACGGCCGCTCGCCGCAGTATCGGCCCCCCAGGTGCTCGTAGAAGCCGCGCGCATTCCTGTTGTCGCGCAGCACGCCGACATACGAGGGCTCCAGCGCGTGGGCCTGCAGCCAGCCGGCCATCGCGGCCATCAGGGCCTTGCCGACCCCCATGCCGTGGACGGAGGAGAGGGCGTAGAGCGAGTGGATCTCCCCCGGGTAGCCGGCCGGCCCCGGCCGCGACGGACCGCAGACGCCGAAGCCGACCACGCCGCGCGCCGGCATGACGGCGACGAAGGTGGCCGTATGCTCGTCGCGGTTGCTGAGCCGGGCGGCGTGATGGGCGCCGATCTCGACCGGCCGCGTGGCGGCCAGACGGTCGCCCGGCAGAATGCCCTGGTACGCCTCCCGCCAGGAGGTCGCCTGCACTTCGCCGAGCGCCGGCGCATCCGCGACCTGCGCCGGACGGATCAGGAACCGGCTGCCGGTCATGCCGCCTGCGCCTCCCCACCCGTCGCGCCGTCGCCCGCGCCGCCCTCGGGACCGCCCCCCGGGCCGCCGCCCTCACCGGTCCCGGCGGCATCGACGCGCCGGGCCAGGACGGCGACGAAGAACCCGTCGGTGCCGTTCGCCGCCGGGCTGAGCCGGAGCCACGGCTCCGCCCCCTCGGGCGGGCCCTCGCCCAGCGCCTCGCGCCAGACGGTGCCGACCGGCAGCGCCTCGAACTCCGGATGATCGGCCAGGAAGGCGTCGATCCGGTCCTCGTTCTCCTCCACCAGCACGGAGCAGGTGGCGTAGACCAGCCGCCCGCCCGGCTTGGTCAGCCGGGCCGCGCTCTCGAGGATGCGGGCCTGAAGCGCCGTCAGCTCCGCGAGGTCGATCGGTCGCCAGCGGGCGTCCGGATTGCGCCGCCAGGCGCCAGTTCCGCTGCACGGCGCATCGACCAGCACCCGGTCGAACTTGCCCTTGCCCCGCTTGATCCACTTGTCCCGTTCGCTGGCGAGCAGCCGAGGCTCGATGTTGTCGATGCCGGCGCGGCGGATGCGCTCCTTCGCGCGGGCCAGCCGACCTTCGGACACGTCGCAGGCCAGCACCCGGCCCTTGCCATTCATCCGCGCCGCCATGGCCAGGGCCTTGCCGCCGGCGCCGGCGCAGAAATCCGCAACCTGCATTCCCGGCCGTGCGTCGGCCAGGAGCGCGACGAGCTGCGAGCCCTCGTCCTGCACCTCGACGGCGCCGCTCTTGAACAGCGCCATGCCCGCCAGGTTCGGCCGGCCGGCCACGCGGATGCCCAGCGGCGACAGGGCGGTCGCCGCCGCCTTGATGCCCGCATTCTCCAAAGCCACCAGAACCTCGCCGCGCACCGCCTTGATCTCATTGACACGAAGATCCAGCGGCGCCTCCATCAGAAGGGCTTCGGCCTCCGCCTCCAGACGCTCGCCGAAGGCCCGGCGCATCGGCGCGACGGCCCAGTCCGGCAACTCGAGGCGGACGCCGTCCGGCATTTCCGGATGGTCGAGCGGCTGGCCCTCGGCCAGGTCGGCCAGGCGGCGCTCATCGCCGCTGAGCGGTGCGGGGGCATAGCGCCCGCCGTCGAACAGCGCCTCCATCCCGGCCCGGTCGACGCCGTCGCCGGTCAGAAGATCGGCGATCACCCGGCTGCGCGGGGTATCCGCGACGCGCGCCCGCTCGAGCCACCAGCCCAGCCGGGCATGGCGGCGCAGCACGGCGTAGAGCCGGCCGGCGACGGCGGCACGATCCTTCGAGCCGATGTAGCGGCGCGAGCGGAAGAAGGCCGATGCGACGGCGTCTGCCGGTCGCGGTTCCTCGGCAACGGCGGTCAGCAGGTCGATGGCGGCCTGGATGCGGGCAGCGGGTGTCATGGGGGCCAATCTAGCGCGTCGCCGGACATCGCAACAGAGCCTCGCCGTTCAGCCCTGGCGCGCGGCAGGCGCATGAGCGACAACGGCCGGCGCGGCGGATCGCTGGGCCAGCCGCTCTCGCCAATAGGCGTAGAGCGCTTCAACCCCCGGCGGCGCCAGCATGCCGGCACGTGCCAGTGCCGCCTCCGCGGCTGCGCGGTCGCCCGCTGCCTCGGCTTCGCGCAGATCGGCGTGGGCGGCGGCCAGCGTGCGAAACATCGGGTCCCGCGCCGTCGCCTCGTCGCCCAGCAAGGCATGAACCGCCACCGTCTCCTGCCGGCCCTCGATGCGGATCCGGTCGAGTTCCAGGAAGGCAAAATCGGGCGCCGCCGCCCGGGTCGCCTCCCCGACCAGGATCCCGACGCGGTAGGTCTTGGACAGTTCCTCCAACTGGGCGGCCAGGTTCACCGGATCGCCCATGGCGGTATAGTTGAAACGCTGGCGCGACCCCATGTTGCCGACCAGACAGTCGCCACTGTTGAGGCCGATGCCGATGGTCAGCGGCTCGTGATCCGGCGGCCGGCCATCCGCAGCGGCGGCCGCCTCGGCTTCCCGCCGCCACTCCACGTTCAGCGCGTCGAGCCGCGCCATCATCGCCAGCGCGGCCCGACAGGCGTGGGCGGCATGGCCGGTGTCGGCGATCGGCGCGCCCCAGAATGCCATCAGCCCGTCGCCGATGAACTTGTCGACCGTGCCGCGGGCGGCCAGGACGACCTCCGTCATCGGCGTGAAGTAGTCGCTGAGCAACCGGCTCAGGCGATCCGGCGGCAGGCGTTCGGCGAGGCCGGTGAATCCGCGGATGTCGGTGAACATCACGGTCACCGGACGAATACGGCCGCCGAGGTGGACCTCGCCCGGATCGGCCGCCAGTTCGTCGACCAGCTCCGGCGCCAGGTAGTGGCCGAAGGCGCCGCGGATCGCCGCACGCTGGCGCTCCGCACGCACGGTCTGAACGATGGCTCCAGCCACCAGGGTTGCCAATACCACCGCCGAGGGGCCGACCGGATCGACCAGCAGGCCGCCGACCCGGAACAGACCCCACGCACCCGCCGCCAGGACCCCGACGGCCGCGGTCGCCGTCCCCAGCGCAGCGGCTCCGCCGAAGGCCGCAAGCAGCCCTGCCACGGCCAATCCGCCCAGCGCCGCCGCGCCGATCTCCGCCACCCTCGCCCAGCCGGGCCGCACCAGCGGATTGCCGAGCAGCATCTGTTCCAGCGTCTCGGCCCACAGCGCCGCGGTCGACATTCCTCCGCCCAGCGGCGTGCGCCAGCCGGTTTCCGGTCCCGCCGCGCTCGCGCCGATCAGGATGATCGCCCCTTCGAGGCCCGCGTCGGCGATCGCAGGGCCGTCATCGCGGACGAGCAGCTGCCACGCCGGCAGCGTGCGCCTGGTCGCCTCGGCGGCGTAATGGAGGCGCAGCCGCGCACGGTCGTCGGTCCGGACCGACAGGCCGCCGATCCTGAGGTCGGTCACGCCGCCGGAAAACCACGGACCGATGCCACCGCGGCGTGCCCGCGTGACATAGGTTCCGGCGCCCTGGCCGACACGGACGGCCTCGGCCGCAAGCGTGGGGACGATCCGCTCGCCGGCCGCGAGCAGCATCGGCATGTGGCGCACCACGTCGTCGGGGTCGGGCATGGGAGTCATGACGCCGAGACCGGCGGCCGCGAGGTCGATCGCCGGCAACGGCGGCCGGACGCCGTCGATCTGCGGCAGGAACGGCAAGGGCGGGGCGCCGATCGCCACCATGGACCAGCGCGGGTTGTCGGGGAGCGGCTCCTCCGCCGCGGCTTCGCGCGCGAGTTCCATGCCGACCACGCCGCGGGCGCGGGCAACCGCCTGGGCCATCAGGATGTCCGGATCCGGCATGTCCTGGATCAGGAAGCGCAGCCGCTCGAACGCCGGGACTCCCGACCATTCGGGCACCAGCGCCTGTGGCGCCGCCCGGTCCGGACGATCCACCGGCACGGTCAGGACGACCGTTCCGGCGCCGGCGGTGTGCACGCGCTCGACCAGCTGGGCCAGGCGGACCCGTGGCCAGGGCCAGTCTCCATAGCGGCGCACCGTCTCCGCGTCGATGTCGACGACCCGCACCGCCACGTCGGCATAGGCTCGCGGCGCCAGCCGCTGCCAAGTATCGAACACGGCGAGCCGCGCCGAACGCACCGGCGCCACATCGCGAGCCAGCAGGGCGACCGCCAGCGCAAGCACGATCAGCGGCACCACCGCCGCCAGGGCCATTGCCGCCAGCCGTCGCCTGAACCGGCCGATCATACGCGAGGCTCCCCCTGCCCGGGCCGTTTGGTGCATTATGGGCCAGAGCCGGGCGCCCGCGGCAAGCTCCGCGTCGCGCCCCGATTGCGCACGACCGACATCCGATGGAGGCACGCTGCTCCCGTGATTCCTTCCCTGCCCGAGACGCTGCGCCTCCTGGCGGAGTACAATCGCCGCTCCAATGCCCGCCTCTACGACGCCTGCGCCGAGCTGACCGAGGCCTCGCTCAATCAGCCGCGGCCGGCCTTTTTCGGCTCGATCCTCGGGACGCTGAACCACATCCTGGTCGGCGACCGGATCTGGCTGGCCCGCTTCGAGGGCGCGACGGTCCCCTCCACCGGGCTTGACGCCATCCTGTGCCCGGACCTGCCGTCGCTGCGGCGCGCGCGGGAGGCGGAGGACGACCGGATCGCCGCCGTCATGGCCGTGCTCAGCCCGGACCGGCTGGCCGGCACGGTCGTCTATGTCAACAACGCCGGAAACCGGCACGAGGACCCCGTGTGGCTGCTGGCGCTGCACCTGTTCAACCACCAGACCCATCATCGCGGGCAGGTGCACGACATGCTGATGCAGACCGACGTGCCGCCGCCGTCGCTTGACATGCATCGGGTGATGCGGCCGAAGCCGGGTGTCGACGGCGGCTGAACCGGTGGCGGGCGAGAGGCCTGCGCGGCGCGCGGGGGCAGGCCCCGAGTCGCCAAAGAAGCCGCCGCGCCGTGAAAGGCCGAGACAGGAAATTTCGCACCGGGGTCGGCGCACGACAGCCGCCCGTGCCCCATTCCCGCGAAGGACCCCGCGGCATTGCATTTGTTCGGTGGCGGGTTGAGCCGCGGGCGGCAACCGCCGACATACCGCGCGCTCAGCCCCCGATGTCCTCCGTCCAGGTTACCGAACCATGCCGCCCTGTGCCGCCATCCTGCGCATCCATCCGGATTTCCGGAGGGATGTCACGTCCCAATGTGCCAGATGCCTCTCCCGCGACGGCGCGGGAGCCGAGGACGAGGACTGCCTCGCCCGGCTGGTCGTGACGCTGGGGCTGAAAGGCGTGACGGATTGAAGATCGGCCGCCGGACCGGATGGCGTCGCGACGGGCGTCCAGGCGACGGGCGGGAGCCGGCAGGCGGTCAGAGGTCCCGGCGGTAGTTCGGCGGCTCGTGGGTGATCGCCACGTCGTGGACATGGCTCTCCCGCAGGCCGGCGCCAGTGATCCTGAGGAACGCCGCATTGGCCTGCAGGTCGGCGATGGTGTGCGAGCCGGTATAGCCCATCGCCGCGCGCAGGCCGCCGACCAGTTGGTGAATCACGGTCGCGATCGGCCCCTTGTAGGGCACCCGGCCCTCGATCCCCTCCGGCACCAGCTTCAGCGGCTCCGTCACCTCCGCCTGGAAATAGCGGTCGGCCGACCCGCGCGCCATGGCGCCGAGCGAACCCATCCCGCGGTAGGCCTTGTAGGACCGGCCCTGGTACAGCACCACCTCGCCCGGCGCCTCGTCGGTGCCGGCGAACATCGACCCCAGCATCGCGCAGTCGGCGCCGGCCGCCATCGCCTTGGCGAGGTCTCCGGAATACTTGATGCCGCCGTCGGAAATCATCGGCACGCCGGCCCGTCGCGCGACCGGCGCCACGTCCATGATCGCCGTCAGCTGCGGCACGCCGACGCCGGCGACCATGCGCGTGGTGCAGATCGACCCCGGGCCGATGCCCACCTTGACCGCGTCCGCCCCGGCGTCGACCAGCGCCTGGGCGCCCTCCGCGGTTGCCACGTTGCCGGCGATCACCTGGGTGTAGTTGGAGAGGCGCTTGGCTTCCTCCACCGAGGTCAGGACGCCGCGCGAATGGCCATGGGCGGTGTCGATCACCAGGACGTCGACCCCGGCGGCGAACAGCGCCTCCGCCCGCTCCAGCCCCTTCGGCCCGGTGCCGGTGGCGGCGGCGACGCGCAGGCGGCCCTGCTCGTCCTTGCAGGCGAGCGGATGGCTCTGGGCCTTCTCGATGTCCTTGACGGTGACCAGGCCGATGCAGCGATAGGCGTCGTCGACCACCAGCAGCTTCTCGATCCGGTGCTGGTGCAGAAGGCGCTTGGCCTCGTCCCGCCCGACCCCCTCGCGCACCGTGATCAGCGGCTCCTTGGTCATCAGCTCGGAGACCGGCTGCGCCGGGTTGGAGGCGAAGCGCACGTCGCGGTTGGTCAGGATGCCGACCAGCCGGCCACCCTCCTCGACCACCGGGATGCCGGAAATCCTGTGCCGGTCCATGATCGCCAGCGCATCGGCCAGCGAGGCGTCCGGCGCGATGGTGATCGGGTTGACGACCATGCCCGATTCGTAGCGCTTGACCTTGCGCACCTCCTCGGCCTGGCGATCGATGTTGAGGTTGCGGTGGATCACGCCGATGCCGCCGGCCTGGGCCATGGCGATGGCGAGCGCGCTCTCGGTCACCGTGTCCATCGCGGCGGAGAGCAGCGGTATCCCCAGTTCGATCTCGCGGGTCAGGCGGGTTCGGGTGTCGGTTTCCGCCGGCAACACCTCCGATCCGTGCGGCGTCAGCAGCACGTCGTCGAAGGTCAGGGCTTCGCGGATGTCGGGAACGGTCTGAATTTCCATCTGGCGCTCCGGCGGCGGGCGGGTCGGAAATTCGCCGCCCTATACTCCATCGCCGGGGCGCTGTGAAGCCGTCGCGGCGCCGCACGGCCCCGCCGGTTGATTCCGGTCAAGGCCGCGCGCACGTGCCGGGGAGCATCCTAGCACCCGCCGGCGGGCCTCGGCGACCGCCGGAGCAACCGAACGCCGAAGACGGGGAACAACCACCAATGACCAAGCCGACGCGCACCACCTGGATCCTGGTCGCAGACGGGGAGCGGGCGCGCATTTTCGAGAACGACGGCAGCGACTCGTCGCTGCAGCGCGCCATCCCGCACGACATGGTCCACCCCAACCCGCCGACCCACGAACAGGGCGCCGACCGGCCCGGCCGGGTGCACGAAAGCGTCGGCCCCGGCCGCTCGGCCATGGGCGACACCGACTGGCACCGGCACGAGAAGGAGAAGTTCGCCCGCGAAATGGTGCGCAAGCTCGACGACGCGCGGACCCAGAACCGGTTCGACCGCCTGATCGTGGTCGCGCCGCCGCGGGTCCTGGGCGACTTGCGCCAGTTGATGCCAGACCCGCTGAAGAAGATGGTCGACGTGGAAATCGACAAGGACCTGACCAGCGACGCCGAGCACGTGCTGGAGGACCGGCTGGCAGAGCATTTCCCGGGTCCGAAGCCGGATCGCCGCCAGGGCTGAACCCGGAGGCCGGACCGGATCCGTCGCGCCTCCAAGGGAGGCGCGACGGTCCGACCTATCTCAGGAACCGCGTGAGATTCAGGTTCTGGCTGCGCGCCGTCAGCTCGAAGCTGGCGTTGAGCTGGGTTTCCAGGGTCAGGATCCGGCTCGCCACCTCCTGCATCGAGACGTTCTCGATGTCGTTGAGCTGTTGGGTCGCCATCGTCTCGGTCGCTTGGTGGCGCTCCTTCATTGAGACGACCAGGTCCATCCGCGTGCCGTGCTCGCCCAGCAGCCCGCGCACCCGCTCGCCGGCATCCGACAGCAGGGTGGCGCTGCGGCTGGCCATGGCGCGGTAGGCGTCCTCGCTCTCCGGCGCATAGGAAGTCGCCGCCATCAGGGCCAGTTGCTTCAGGCTGTCGACCAACGGCGCCTCGTCCGCCCGGATGCCGTAGTCCATGATCACGCCGTCGTCGATCTTGGCGCGGGCGCCGGCGCGCGGATCGCCGTCGGTCTCGCCGCGGTACCAGCGCACCACCTCGTCCGTCTGATCCTCGACCGCGCCCCAGGCGCCGGCGCCGGCGTCGAACCGGACCAGCCGCGGCGGGTCGTCGAAGAACTCGTTGGCCGCCTGCTGGGCCGAGGAGGCGGCCAGCGTCGTGGTCGCCTCGCGCTCCAGCGCGCCGATCATCGCGTCGCGCAACGCCACCGCGGGGTCGGCGCCCATGAAGAAGCGGTCGGTCCGACCATCGTCGAACTGGTCGCTGGCGGTCAGCGCGATCTCCACCTCCTGCCCGTCCGGCCCTTCCAGGATCAGGCGGAACGTCTGCTCGTCGTGGAACGTGACGCTCGAGGTGTCGAGCATGATCGCCGGCACCGTGTCAGGCCCGGCCGGCGGCGGCTCCGGCGCCGGAGTCGGGGTCGCGACGCCGGTGCCGCCGGTCGCCTGGTCCCACCGGAGGCTGCGCAACTGGAAGCCGAAGCCCTCGAACGCCGGGTCGTCCAGCCGGAATTCCAGGTTTGCGCCGTCCTGGCGCACCTCGACATGTCCCGGCCATTGCCCCGCCGGCAGGTCGGCCGCCGGCAGCGCGGCGTCGACCGTCTTGCGCACCTGGATCAGGTCCTTCAGCCCCTGGCGCGGGCCCGCCGGGTCGGAAGGATCGCCTTCCAGCATGCGCTTGAGGTCGGCGACCGGCGCCTCGTTCGATTCCGCCCCGGCGAACAGGTAGCGCTCGCCGAACCGCGCGTTCATGAGAGTGATCATCTCGTCGGCGCGGGTCGCGGCGATCTGCTGGAGATAGGGCAGCTTCAACTGATTGTCGTAGAGCCCGGTCAGCGCCTCGGTCGCCACGTCCTTGGCGATGCCGTTGGTCCGCTCCAGCGAGTCGTGCATCACCGTCATCCGGCGGTCGGTGATCTCCACCGTCTTGACGTACTGGGTCACCGTCCGGACCGACGACCGCAGGGTCAGCGTCTGCGAGGTCTCGGCCCTCAGCTCGGAGAACTGCGATGCCCTCTTGCCGGTGGCTAGCTGTTCGTTGGCCTTGAATAGCCGCGTCTGCAGCAGCTCGCTGCGCTGCTGGACCATCAGGCTCTGGGCATAGGTCGAAATCTTCATGACCGTGGCTCCGGTCTGGGGCGCGGCGCGGGCGGCGTCAGCGCAGGATCTGCATCAGGTCGTCGAGCATGCGCTGCACCGTGGTCAGCACCTGCGCGCTGGACGCGTAGAGGTTTTCGACCATCAGGAGGTCGGCCATCTCCTTGTCGACGTTGACCCCGGCCGACTGGTCGAAGCGCAGTTCGACGTTCTGCCGCACCGCGTCCTGGTAGGCCTTGCGGTCCGAGGCCTCCGCGGCATTGACCGCCTGGTACGAGACCATGGAGACGGCGAAGCTCTGGACGCTGCCGACATAGGGAGCGCCCTCGCTGCCGATCCCGGTATCGGGATCGAAGCTGCGCGGCGTCTGGGTCAGCCGGGCCAGCAGTTCCAGCGGCCGGGTCGGATTGCCGATCGCGGCGCTGCCGGTCGGGCTGGCGTTCGGCGGCGTCGGATACTGGACCAGCAGCGTGTCGTCCTCGCGCAGGGCCTTCGACACCTGGATTCGCGCGGCGAATCCCAGCTTCTGGGGATCGCCGTCGGCCGTGGTGACCGGCTCGAACCCGGTATAGGCCTTCTGGGCGGAGGCCGGACCGTCGGCGAAAACGGCGAACTGGCTCTCTTCTCCGCCGATCGTTCCGGCCGACCGGCTCGTGGCGTGCAGCGACAGGATCTCCGCGTTCGCCCCCGGCGCCCCGTCCTGGACGGTCAGCGTCGTCCCCGGCACGCCCGGCATGTCGACCGACAGCGAGACCGCGCCGCTTTCGAAGGTCGAGATCGCGGCCGCCAGCTGCGTGCGGATCGCGGCCGCCGTGTCCTCCGGCGTGGCGCCGAGGACGAAGCTGTTGGGCGGCACCGGCCTGCCCTCCGGATCGGCGATCGCGGTCAGTTCCACCGTGCGCACCTGTCCCGAGGTGTCGCGGTAGCGCATCATCACCGTGTCGCCCGGCTTGGTGATGCCCGAGAGGTCGAGTTGGGCCTGGGTGGCCGACAGGCTGGCCGGCAGGGCGTCGCCGTCGCGGGCGACATACTGGGCGGTGAGCGCGGTGATGTCGTCATTGGCGCCGAGATTGGCGTCCGCAATGGTCAGCATCGGCCCGGCCCCGCCGCCGGCGCTGGCACCTTCGACCACGGAAACCGTGAACTCGCCCGCTCCGGCGGCGCCATCCAGCGCGGTCTGCAGGGCGGTGCGCAGGTTTTCCAGCCGAACCGCGGGATCGGGATCGGCGACGAACTGCCCCGCCGCGGGCGGCGCGTCCGCCGGATCGATGGCGGTCAGGGTGATCGGACCGGACGGGTTGAGCGTCACGGTCACGGTGTCGCCCGCGGTCTCCAGACCGGCGAGGTCGACCGCCACGACCGGGTTCGCGCCGTTGACCGTGGCGGCGGCGTCGACCGTCGGAGACACGGTGCCGACCCGCTCCGACAGGGCGATCGCCAGCGCATGCGCAAGTTCGTCGAGCTGGTCCTGGGCGCGCACCAACTCGACATCCCGGACCTGGGCGTAACCCGCGATCTTCCCGGTTTCCAGCCCGCCGTCCGCCAGCAGGTCGATGCGCCCTTCCGGGCCGCTCAGCGTCACCGTGCCGACGCCCCGCGGGTCGCCGTCGTAGAGCGAGCCCGGACCGATGTTCGACCGCTCGTCGAACTGCAGGACCCGCGGCGTGGCGTCGAGCAGCGGCTGGCCGGCCGGCGTGAAGATGGCGATCTGGTTGCCAGCCCGCCGGAACTGACGAATGTCCATCTGCTCCGACAGCCGGGCGATCTGGGCGTCGCGCTGGTCCTCGAGATCGGCGACCGTGTCGCCGGCGGCGATGCGCTTCGAGATCTCCTGGTTGAGCCGGTGAATGCTCTGCAGCGCGTCGTTCGCCGTGGCGACCGACTGGGCCAGCCCCTGCTCCGCCTCGCGCCGCATCTCCTGCACCTCGCCCGACATGCGGTTGAGGTCGCGGGCCAGGGCGTCGGCGGCGCCGATCACCGACTGGCGGGCGGTGACGTTCTGCGGGTCGTCCGCAAGCTCCTGGAACGCCGTCGAAAGCCGCTGAACAGAGGAGGCCAGCGACAGGTCCTGGTCGGGCTTGCCGAACAGCCGGTCGACCCGCTGGAGGAAGTCGTCGACCACGTCCAGCCGGGCGGAGGACGACTGCTCCACCCACATCTGCGCCTGGACCCGGAGGTCGAGCTGGCGCTGCACCTCGCCGGTCACCACGCCGGCGCCCTGGCCCGCGAGGACGAGCGAGTCCCGCGGCAGGACCTTCTTGGTGTAGCCGTCGGTGGTCGCATTGGCGACGTTGCGGCTGACCAGGTCGGCGGCGCGCTGGCTGGCCTGCATGCCGGTGAGGGCTGAGCCCAGGGCGGAGATCAGGGTCATGGCCGGAATCCCGTGGGAGGCGATCGCCGGCCCGGATCCGCGGCGGCCATCGGCGGCCGCGGAACCGGGTCAGCCGGATCAGCGCTTCAGGTTGGTGATTTCCTGGAGCATCTCGTCGGCGGTCTGGATGATCTTGGCGTTCGACGAGTAGGACCGCTGCGCCACGATCATGTTCGAGAACTCCTCGGCGATGTCGACGGTGGAGTTCTCCAGGCTGCCGCCGGCGATCTGCCCGGTCGGACCCTGGCCGGCATCCCACATGTACCAGGCGCCCGCCTCGGCGCTCATCTGCCAGGCATTGCCGTCGACCGCCAGCAGCCCTTCCGGGTTGGTGAAGTCGATCAGCGGCAGGCGGTAGATCGGCCGGGTCTCGCCGTTGTCAAAGATCGCCCGCATCACGCCCTGCTGGTCCACCTCGACCCTGGAGAGGTCGGAGAACTGGGCGCCGTCGCGCTCGATGATGGTCGGCGTGTAGTCGCCGGCGAACTGGGTGATTCCGTCGAAGGTCCGCATCGCGCCGATGTTCAGGTCGAGCGTCTGGGGCATCGGCGAGGTGGCGGTGCCGTTGGTGATCTGCAGGCGCGGGATGACCGGGTCGCGCTGGTTCACCGGCACGCCGCCCAACGGCTGGCCGTCTTCGTTGACGAAGCTCAGGCCCGCCGGCTCCGGCGCGGCGGCGAAGGTGTCCGTTGCCATGTCGTAGTAGCCCTGGATCGACTGCGGCGATCCGGCCTCGGCGCCCGACAGGGCGAATTGGATCGACATGCGCGCGACCGGCGCCCCCGACAGGTCGCCGCGGTTGACCACGGTCAGGTTCCACCGGCCAGCGACGTCGGTCGGCTCCCACGTCACGTCGAGAAGATGGGGCGAGCCGAGGTTGTCGTAGTATTCGATCGAGGTCGTGATCGGATCACCGAGATCCTGGAACCGGGCATCCTCGATGGTGCCGCTGGTGCCGGTGGTGGTCACCGAGTCGATCGACCAGCCGGAGAAATCCTCGGCGTCGTTGAGGAACAGCGTGTTGCCGCCGGCCGCGACGCTCAGACCGCCGGCGATCGCATCCGCCGAAAGTTCGGTCGTCAGCGCGGCATCGGCCGCCGCGCGCAGGTTGGCCACGGTATCGGGCAGGGTCGCGCCGATCTGGAACTCGTTCGGGTTGGCCGGCGGGCCGGCGACGGCGGTCATCACCAGCGGCTCCAGTCCGCCCGAGGGGTTGCGGACGTTGAGGGTCACGGTATCGCCCGCGGCCAGGGCCGTGAACGGCACCGAGATCGACTCGACCCCGCCGAGCTGCGTCGCCTCGGCCGGCAGGTTGGCGCCGTAGCGCACCTGCGTCGACGGCGCGCCGGTGAAGTTGAGCCCGGTAACGTTGATCGTCTCGAGCCCCTCGAACGAGGTGCGCGCCGGCGCGCCGTTGGCAAAGGTCGCGTCGCTGTTCAGCGGCCAGCCCTGGAGGTAGTAGCCGGCGGTGTTGCGCAGGAAGCCGTTGGAGTCGGGGACGAATGATCCGGCGCGGGTGAAGTAGGTCCGCTCCTCCGGTCCGCCGACCGTCGCCTCCGGCGTGTTACGCACGATGAACATGCCGTTGCCGGAGATCGCGAAGTCGGTCGAGCTGGAGGTCGACTGCAGGAGCCCCTGCTCGCCGACCATCATGCGCGGATTGGCCCGCACGCCGCCTGGCGAATAGGCGGTCGCGATCGACTGCTGGGTGACGAAGGTGCTGAACGGCACCTGCGTGCGCTTGTAGCCGACGGTGTTGGCGTTCGAGACATTGTCCGAAATCGCGGAAATCTTCTGCGACTGGGCGAACAGGCCCGAGACGCCGGAGTACATAGCGCCGAAGATGCTCATCGTTCACAGGCTCCCGTGAATGGCGGCGGCTCTTGCCCCGCCGGCAACGAGCGGAAGACGCCCCCGCGGAGTCGGCAGGTTCTCCCCGGACCCGGCAAGAACTGCCGAGGCGCCCCGGGGGGCGGCGGCAACGCCTGCCGCCGCGACCGGCGCCTTCTGCACCGCCCGTGCCCGATCCGGGGAGGAAAACCGTGGGTTCCGCGTCATCTCGCTCTCTCGAAGTCCGATGCGGGACCAGTGCCCGCCGCTCCTTGTGCAGCAAGAGGCGTGCCAGGAGGACCGGACATCCGCGGCGGTGAGGCGCGAGAAGGCGCCGAACCGGCCGGCAAGGCGCGTCGCCGAACGCGGGGGTTTACCAAATTTTATACAATTTTTTGATTTATTGCGGCGCAACTTCTCCCTCCAAGTTCCATTCACCGATGGAGTCGCGAATGAGCACAATCGCAGGACCGGGCCAGAAAGGCTCGGTGGCCGCGGGGAGTCCCAGACCCGGTATCGGCCTCGGGCTGAGGGGCAAGCTTCTTGCCGGCTTCGGCAGTCTGATCGCGTTGATGCTCGTCCTGGCAGCCGTCGCCGTGCTGTCGCTCCAGTCGGTCCGGTCCGACTTCACGGACTACCGGGAGGCGGCGCGACAGAACAACGCGATCGGCGTCGTGGCCATCGGGATCGAGCAGAGCCGCATGGCCGTAAAGGACTTCGTGATCGACGGCGACGACGCGGCCGCAACCCGGGTGACGGACGCCCTCGAACGCGCCGAAGCTGCAAAGGAGACCTTCTTGTCGCTCAATCCGGATGCGGCTCTCGTCGAGAGGTTCGATGAGGCGATTAGCCTCCTCGACGACTACCGCGCGACCTTCGACCAGGTCGCGGCCCTGCAGATCCGGCGCGAACGCCTGGTTCGGGAGACCCTCGACGTGGTCGGACCGGAAGTGCGACTTCGCCTGTCCGATCTCATCGAGCAGAGCATCGACGGCGAGGGCCTGCCCGCCGTCGCGCACGGCGGCGTGGCGCAGCAGCACTGGATGCTGATGCGCCTTTATGCCCAGAAGTTCCTGCTGTCCGGTGATCCCCTCTCGGCCGATCGGGTGGTGCGGGAAAGCGACGCGCTCCGTGCCGCGATGGACGGACTGGCCATGGCCCTGACCGAGCCGCGGCTTCGGTCGCTGGCCGACGATGTCCGCCAGGGGGCGGACATCTATCTCGAAACCTTCGCCGAGGTCGCCGAGTTGACCGGCCGCCGCGACAGCCTGATCGAGGACGGTCTCGACCGGATCGGCCCGCGCATCGCGTCGATCATCGGGGGTATCGACACGGCGGTGACCGGGGAACAGGATCGGCTGGGTCCCGCCACGGCTCGCCTGGTCGGAACCGTATCGACGGCGACCATCGTGCTGGCCGCGGTCGCCGTCATGGCAGGCCTTGGACTGGCGTTCCTGATCGCCCGCGGAATCTCCGTCCCGGTCACGAGGCTGACCGCGGCGATGGGCCGCCTCGCCGACGGCGATCTCACGGCGGAGGCGGACGGCCACCAGCGGTCGGACGAGATCGGCGACATGGCCCGGGCCTTCGTCGTCCTGAAAGAGGCATCGGTCGAGCGCGCCCGGCTCGAGGAGGCCCGCCTCACCGAACACCGGGCCGCAGAGGCAAGGTCCCGGGAGATCGAGCGGCTGATCGCCGAGTTCGAGGCCAAGGTGGGTTCCATGCTCGATACGGTGACGAGCGCCGCAACCGAGCTCGATTCGACGGCCGGGTCGCTCAGCCAAAGCGCCGGTGCGGGCCAGGAGCGCGCATCGGACGTCGCGGCGGCGACCCAGGAGGCGACCGCCAACGTCCAGTCCGTCGCCGCTTCTGCCGATGAACTGGATGCCTCGATCCGCGAAATTGCCAGCCAAATTCGCGATTCGCAGGCTCTCGCCACCGGAGCGGTCAGCGACTCCACCCGCACCCGCACGACCATCGGCGGGCTGGTCGAGCGGGTCGACGGCATCGGCAAGGTGATCGAGCTGATCGGCGGCATTGCCGAGCAGACGAACCTGCTGGCGCTCAATGCCACGATCGAGGCCGCCCGTGCGGGCGAGGCCGGCAAGGGCTTTGCGGTCGTCGCAGCGGAGGTCAAGAACCTGGCGACCCAGACGGCGCGGTCGACGGAGGAGATCGCCGAGCAGATTCGGTCGATCCAATCGATCACCGGCGTGGCGGCCGACGACGTATCTTCCGTCGCCGACGTGATCGAGCGGATGAACGACATCTCCGCGTCCATCGCCGGCGCGATGACCCAGCAGTCCGCTGCCACCCAGGAGATCTCCCGCAGCGTGCAACAGGCCGCCACGGGGACGGGGCAGGCGGCGATCGGCGTGGAGCAGGTCAGTCAGATCGCGGCGGAAACCGGGGCGGCGGCGAGTCAGGTCCTTCAGGCGGCCGGAGAACTGTCCCATCAGGCCGAAGCGCTTCGCGCCTGGGTGAAGGACTTTCTGGACGGCATCCGGGCAGCCTAGTCTAGGGCACTTCCCGAACTGATGAAATCATCAGTTCGACAAAAATTGCCCTATCTTCAAATATCTAGAGCATCTTGTCTGCGCCCCTTAGGGTTGCAGGATGCTCTAGGCCGAAGCCGCCTGCGCCCCCCTTTCGCCCCGAGCCTCCCTCTGCCCCGCCCCGCCGCCAAGCCGGTGCCGACGGCGGTCCGGTGTTCCCGGATCGAACCCGCGGGACGCCGGGCCGCCGGCGCATGTCCGGCGTCGCCCGGCCGTCGCCTGCCAAAACGAAGGGGCAAGTGGCACCGGATCGGCGGTCGCCCCGGGGACCGTCAGTTTCGGGCGGCAGTCTCGGGCGGCAGCTTCGGGCGGCAGTTTCGGGCGGCAGCTTCGGGCGTCCGCTCCGGTCGCGTCTAGGAGGTGGTGCCCTCTTCGCCGGTGCGGCCGAGCAGGCGATCCTCGAACTTCAGCACGTCGCGGAGGCCGGACATGGCGGCGTAGTACGACCCCTCCTCGACCAGGCGGCGCACCGTTTCCAATTGATCGATCACCTCGCGGGTCGTCAGCACGTCCAGCACGTCCCGGAGACGGGCGGCGAATTCCGCGTGATAGGTCTCGGCACCCTCGGGGTCCATGTAGAGCATCTGGACCGCCAGGTAGATCCGCTTGACCGGCGTATCCGCGTCCTCCGGCAGCAGGATGTCCTTGCCGCGCAGGACCGAGGCCGTGTTGTGCAGGACGAGGGTGGACGCACGCTCCCCCCCGACCGACAGCACGGCCCCGTTGACGACGATCTTCTCGTCGGGTTTCAGGCGAATCCTAAGCGGCATCTACGGTCTTGACCGCCCTCTCGGCAGCGGCGGGGTTGCCCGCCGGATGATTCTGGCCGACCCCGGCCTGGGCCGACAGACCGGCCATGATCGACTTGTTGACGTCGATCAGCGGACCGGTCGAGGCGCCGCCCTTGAGCACCTGCTGGGAATGCCGCTCAACCCACAGGAACAGCGAGATCATCTGGGCCTTGAGCGCATCCGGCAGCGGGTTTTCCGGCAGCATCAGGTCGGCGGCGAAGGTGCTCCAGACCGCGATGTTGTCGTAGACGGTTTCGACCGACCGCGGATCCTTCACGTCCTGGATGGATATCAGACGGCGCGTGATGTCGGCAAGCAGACGGTATTCGGCCTGCTGAGGAGTGTCGCTGCGAGCCTGAACGGCCTGGTAGGTCTTGTAGCTCATGTCCTGCCCTCCCGAACGGGTGACGACGGCGGCGGCGCGGCCGGCCGTCAGACGAGAAGATTGATGCTTAGCCCGCCGCCGGCTGGCTGGAACAGCTGGAGGATGCCCGCCTGTGCGGCCGACGGTCCGCTCTGGGCGTCGACGCGGGCGAGGTAGCCCTGGATGTACTTCTCCATGTAGGCCGGGTCCTTGAGCTTCTTGAGGTCGAGGCTCTTCTCCAGAAGCTTGGCCTGCTTGTCGACGTCGATCCGGGCGGTTTCCGGCGGCAGGCCGGCGGCGGTGACCACCACGTCGCGCAGCGCCCGGTCGCCCAGGATCTGGTACATGTTCTGGATCTCGGGCGCCCGCCGCTTGAAGTACATCGCCTGGCGCACGGCGATGTTCTGGTCGCCGACCTGCGCCTCGAAGCCGTTGGTGCGGAACCGCTGGACGATGTCGTCGACCACGTTGGGGAACTGCAGCTTGCCCATCCCCTGGTCGAACCGCAGGGTCGAGGCCATCCGCACGAAGCGCGGGTCGTTCATCCGCCAGACCAGCGCGTCCTCGCTGTCCAGGTCGTCGGTCAGGATCCGCTCGACCAGCGCCCGGCTGTTCTGCAGTTCCTCCAGCCCGAACGACTGCAGCAGGAACTGGCGCAGCTGCCAGTCGTCGAGAAACTCGTCGACCGTCAGCTTCTGCGGCGCCGTCTCCCGGAAATACGCGACCTGCCGTTCGACCAGCGGCTGCTTCGCATAGGCCTGGAACTGCCGGTCGAACGTCGCCTGCGTCGTTCGATAGAGCATCTGGGCCGACATGCCCACGCCGCCCAGGCCGATACCGCCGAGACCGAGCATCGACCGCCTCCCCTCGCGCCCGCCGGCTCAGGCCGGGCGAACCGAAAAAGAAAGAAGGGGCGTCCGGACGGATCCGGACGCCCCGAGCCGAACCGGATTACCGGAACAGGCCCAGCACCGCCTGCGGCGCCTGGTTGGCGATCGACAGCGCCTGGAGCCCCAGCTGCTGCTGCACCTGCAGAGCCTGGAACTTGGCGCTCTCCTCCGCCATGTTGGCGTCGATCATCGAGCTGATGCCGTCGTTCAGCGTGTTGGTCAGCGACTCCAGGAACTCGTCCTGCATGTCGAGACGCTGGCTGATCGAACCGAACGTCGCCGTGATCTCCTGCATCTGCTGGACCGCGGCTTCGACCTTCTCGATCTCGCCCTCCAGCGTCAGCGCGAAGGCACGGTCGTTGGAGACGCGTGCCAGCGCCTTGGCCGCCAGATCTTCGCCGGTGCCGGTGTCGTCGGTCACCGCGAAGCCGCGGACCGCGACGCCGTCGCCGGTGTTGGTGGTCACCACGGAGATCGTGTTGGTGTCCTGGTTGATCGCGAGCCCGAGATCGTTCAGCGACGAGGCGGTGAGGCCCGCGTTCGACGCCGCCGCCAGGATCGCGGTCTCCAGTTCGGTCGCCAGGCTGCTGGTGCCGTTGCCGGCGCTGCCGACGGCGAAGTCGGAGCCGTCGCCGGTGGCCGCGGCGGCACCCGCCAGGGTCACCGTCAGGTCCTCGCCGTTCGGCCCGGTCAGCCGCAGGGTGACGTCGGCCCCCGCGGTCAGGGCACCGCTCAGGGTGAGGTCCGACTTCTCGAACCCGACGGTCACCGAATTGGCGTCAGCCGCGAAGGTCTGGTAGCCGAAGGTGATGCCGGCAGTGTCGGCCGCGAAGGGCTGATCGTTGCCGCCCGCACCGTCCTGGGCGAAGCCATAGGCATCGGCCTCGTCCGCGTCGGTCAGCGTGATGCCGCCGTCGGCATAGCCGGCCGCCGTCAGGTCGGTGGCGGTGATGCCGGTGTCGCCGAAGGTCACGGTCTTGGCATCGGCCAGGGCGACCGCGTTGCCGTCCTTGTCCTCGATCTGGACGCCGGTCACCGCACCGCTGTTGAGCTTGGCGACGATATCGGCGGTGGCGTTGGCGACCGAGGTCTGGTCGAACTCGTTGGCGTTCGTGGTCGCACCACCGACCGCGGTCATCGTGAAGCCGAACAGGTTGCCTTCCTGGTCACGGACGTTGATCTGGATCGTGTCGCCGACGGCCGGGGCATTGGTGTCGAAGTCGATGTTCATCGACTCGATGCCGGCATCCTTGCCCAGGTTGGTCCGGTTGACGTTGATCGTGTCGATCGAGTCGGTGGTATCGGTCTTGCCCAGCTTCGAGGTGCTGATGTCCTGGTGCGCCACCTCGATGAAGGACGGGGTCGGCGCCGAGCTGGCCGAGGCCCGGTCCAGCGACGCGAGCACCTTCAGGGTCTTGCCGGCGGCCGCCGAAGCGCCGTCACCGACCATGTTGACGCCGTTGAACTGCGCCGAGCTGACGATCGTGTTGATCTGGTCGCGGATCTGGGAGATGTCGCGCTGCAGGGCCGACCGGTCGACGTTCTCGGACTGCGCCTGGACCGCCTTCTCCTTCAACTGACCCAGCAGGTCGGAGACCCGCTCCGACGCGTTCAGCGCGACGTCGACCGAGCCCTTGCCGAGCGCGATGGTCTCGCGGATCGCCTTGAAGCCGGCGACGTCGTTCTTCATGCCCAGGGAGACCGAGAAGGTCGACGCGTTGTCCTTCGCGGAGCCGACGCGCAGGCCGGTGTTGATCCGCTCCTGGACCATGTTCAGCGACTTCTGGGTCTTGCCCAGGTTGAACAGGGCGGACGCCGCCTGGGCGTTGTTCAGGATCGAAAAAGCGCTCATCGTCAGGGTCCTCGCTTCTGCGGGATGGTGGAACCGCCTCTTCGAGACGGTGGGCAATTCCTGCCTCGGCGCCGAGTAGACCGGAAATTTCTTACCAGCAAATTAAGAGGAGATCGGCAGAATTTGCCGCCCATCCTTCGCATAACAACCTGCGAATTGCTGAGGAATTAAGGTTAATGACTGTTAACCATAGATCAAAGGCTCCGAATAACCGCAATTTTAGGCGAATCAACGGCGGCCATGCCCATGGATTTAACCGATCGTTAAGAACCAATTCCTTAACATTCTGCCGTTGATGGACCCTGGCTCCGTTTTCTCTGCGACCGACCAGCGTACGGCCTCCCGATTTTCTGGCCGGAACAGCGTCGCCGAGGCCGGCGCCCGACGATGATGGACGATTGTCGGACGGAAACGGACGGCCGCCGCCGGATCACCCGATCGCACCCTTGTATTGCGACCGGGATGCCGGCCGGCTCCGGAGCGATCGGCAACCCGAACCGGACATTCGACCTGAACCACACAGAGCCCCAACCCAGATGGTCGACGCCGCCACCTCCCTCCCCGCCAGCACCGGCGCCGCGATCGCGGCTTCCGCCGGGCGCGGCGTCGCGGGCGGCGGCTGGGCCTCGGCTCCGGCGCTCGCCGGCGGCCTCGCCGCGACCGGCGTCACCGGCCCGGGCGCAACGCCGCGCCCTGCCGCGGGCGTGGTCCTGCGGTTCTCCTTGGAGGGTGACGGCCGCGGCGACAACGCGACTCACGCGGGCGAAGACGCGCGCACCGACGCCGAGCGCGGGGAACAGAAGGCACAGGGCGATGCGGACTCTGCCGAGCGCAAGGTCGAGAAACTCCGCACGCGCCTCGATCCGGAGACCCTGCGCCTGTTCACCGAGGTGATCGATCCGGTGACCCGGGAGGCACTGTACCGCGTGCCGCCGACGCCAATCTCGGAAACCGCGGAGCGCGAGGGCGAGTTTCTCGCCCGCTACGAGCGGATGGCCTCGGCGCTGGCGCTGGAGCCCCTGCCGCGCCCCGCCGCCCGGGTCGACGCCTGAGTCTCGCCTGGCCTCGCGCCGATCCGGAACAATGATCGCTGGCACTCTCGCCGCCGGAGCCCGGACAGGCTGTTCAATCTCAGGGCGAACCATCATAACACGCTGTAAATACTCACCGATAGAACGTTAACCATGTTGTTTAGGGCTTTCTTAAGCCCCGGTCGCCTAGCGTCATTTCGACAAATGGTTGCCGTCTCGCAGAGGTCTTGAGGAGTGCGTCGATGAGCCAGTCCCCCAACGGTCGCCGGGGTGCCGTGATCGGCCCCGCCGGGCGACCGCTGACCTTGGAGGACTTGCCCCCGCCGGAAACCAAGCGCTGGGTCAGCCGGCGCAAGGCCGAGGTGGTGGCGGCCGTCCGCTACGGTCTGCTCAGCCTCGAGGACGCGTGCCGACGCTACAACCTGTCTGTCGAGGAGTTCCTCTCCTGGCAGCGGCTGATCGAGCGACACGGCGTGCAGGGCCTGCGCGCGACCCGCCTCCAGGACTATCGCCGGCCGGTCGCCGACGACGGCAGCGGCCCCGACCGCGGCGGCGACACCGACGACAGCTATGGCGACGACGACGAAGACCGCTGGGCCGGCGCGCCGGAAACCGGCCGCGTCCTGTCGATGGGCGGGCGCAATCCCGGCTTCTGACCCTTCTCCCTTCGGCGGGATCGGCCGTGAGGGATCCTCGTCGCGCCTCGCCGCGCTGGTGTCGCCCTGCTAGGCAATTTTTGCCGGCGCGTTAACCTTGTCTTCACCGCGACGCCCCTAGCGTCGGCCGCATCAGGGACGGCAGGTCCCCTTCCGGCCAGAACCTTCGGGGGCGGCGTTGAACGCGATCCTTCAGACCCTTCGCACACTCGGCCCGGCCCGACTGGCCGCCATCGGCGCCGTCGGCCTGGCGGTGATCGCGTTTTTCATCTTCCTGACCACCCGGCTGGCGCAGCCCGACATGGCGCTGCTCTACGGCGATCTCGACATGGCCGATTCCGCCGACATCGCGGCAGAGCTCGACCAGTTGGGCGTCGCCTACGAGGTGGCGGGCCAGGGAACGACGATCATGGTTCCCGCCGACCAGGTCGACCGGCTGCGCCTTACCATGGCCCAGGCGGGCCTGCCCTCCGGCGGATCGCTCGGCTATGAGATCTTCGATCAGTCCGACGGCTTCGGTACAACCAATTTCGTCCAGAACATCAACCGGCTGCGCGCGCTGGAGGGCGAACTGGCACGGACCATCGCGACCATCAACGGCGTGCGCCAGGCGCGGGTCCACCTCGTGCTGCCGGAGCGCGAGCTGTTCAGCCGCGACGCGCCGGAGCCGACCGCCTCGGTCTTCATCCGCCAGCAGGGCGCGCGCATCGGCACCGAGCAGATCCTGGCGATCCAGCATCTGGTCGCCGCCGCCGTACCGCGGATGCAGCCGGAGAACATTTCGATCGTCGACGACCGGGGCAACCTGCTCGCCCGCGGTCCGGGCGGCGAGGAGTCGGATCTCCGCCTCAACAGCGCGGAAGAGATGCGCCAGGAATACGAGCGCCGCCTGACCGAGCGTATCGAGGCGCTGCTCTCCCGGTCGGTCGGCTTCGGCAACGTCCGTGCCCAGGTGTCGGTCGACATGGACTTCGACCAGGTCACGATCAGCGAGGAGAGCTACGACCCGAACAGCCAGGTCGCCCGCTCCACCCAGTTCGTGGAGGAGGAGAGCGAAGCGAACGACGGCATGGGCCCCGATCCGGTGACCGTGGCGGAGAATCTGCCCGAGGACGAACAGTTGGCCCCGTTCGGCGGCGCCGGTGCGACGGAACGAACCAACCGCACCGAAGAGACCGTCAACTTCGAGATCAACCGGGTGGTCTCGAACACCGTGCGCGAGGTCGGCCGGGTCGACCGGCTGTCCGTCGCGGTGCTGGTCGACGGCATCTATGCCGAGGGCGCCGATGGCACCCTGGAGTACCAGCCCCGACCCGAGGAGGAGATCGCCCGGCTGGAGGCGCTGGTCCGGTCCGCCGTGGGGTTCGACGCCAACCGCGGCGACACGATCGAGGTGGTCAACCTGCCCTTCGTCGATCCGGCCGAGGAAGGTTTCGAGACCGCCGATGCCGGACTGATGGGATTGACCCGCGACGACATCTTCAGGATCGCCGAGATCGTGGTGCTGGGCATCGTCGCCATCCTGGTCATCCTGCTGGTGGTACGTCCGCTGATCGGCCGGCTGGCCGAGTCCGGCCGCGGCGCCGGGCCGGAGGACGAGTTCGGCGGCCTCCTGCCCGGACCGGGCGGCATGCAGCCGGCGCTGGCCGGGCCCGCGGGCGCCATGGGCGCGCTGCCCGAGCTGGCGGGACCCGGCGGATCGGGGCTGGTCCCGACCGGCGGCGGTGGCGGGAGCGGCGACGATCTCGACGCCATGATCGACATCAGCCAGGTCGAGGGGCGGGTCCGCGCGAGTTCGCTGAAGAAGGTCGGCGAGATCGTCGAAAAGCATCCCGAAGAGGCCGTCTCGATCATCCGCAACTGGATGTACCAGGAAACCTGACGACGGGCGCCCGCGTCGCCGCGGACCGTCCCTGCCCGCCCTGACCGGTCGCAACAGAGAGCATCGACATGTCGGCCATCCGCGTTCGTGAGGACTACCGCAGCCTGACCGGTCCCGAGAAGGCGGCCGTGCTGATGCTGGCGCTGGGCGAGGAGCACGCCGCCCGGCTGTTCGTCCACATGGACGAGGAGGAGATCAAGGAACTCTCCCAGACCATGGCCAATCTGGGGACGATCAGCGCGACCCTGGTCGAGCGGCTGTGCGTCGAGTTCGCCGAGCAGCTGTCGTCCACCGGCACCCTGGTCGGCACCTACGATTCGACCGAGCGCCTGCTGCTCAAGGTCATGGATCGCGAGAAGGTCGACGCGATCATGGAAGAAATCCGCGGCCCCGCGGGTCGGACCATGTGGGAGAAGCTGGCCAACGTCAACGAGGCGGTGCTGGCCAACTACCTCAAGAACGAATACCCGCAGACGGTCGCCGTCGTCCTCTCCAAGATCCGCCCGGACCATGGCGCCCGCGTCCTCGCCCTGCTGCCCGAGAGCTTCGCCATGGAAGTGGTGATGCGGATGCTGCGGATGGAGGCGGTGCAGAAGGACGTGCTGGACGACGTGGAGCGCACCCTGCGCACCGAGTTCATGACCAACCTGGCGCGCACCAACCGCCGCGACAGCCATGAGATGATGGCGGAGATCTTCAACAATCTCGACCGCCAGACCGAGAACAAGTTCCTTGCCGCGCTGGAGGAACGCAACCGCGACAGCGCCGAGCGGATCAAGGCGCTGATGTTCACCTTCGAGGACCTGGCGAAACTGGACCCGACCGCGGTGCAGACCCTGCTGCGTGCGGTCGACAAGGACAAGCTGGCGACCGCCCTCAAGGGCGCGTCCGAGAGCCTGCGCGAGCTGTTCTTCTCCAACATGTCGGAGCGCGCCGGCAAGCTGATGCGCGAGGAGATGGGCGCCATGGGTCCGGTCCGCCTGAAGGACGTTGACGAGGCGCAGATGCTGATGGTCCAGGCGGCCAAGGATCTCGCCGCCCGCGGAGAGATCGTGATCGCCGAGGGCAAGGGCGACGACGAGCTGGTCTACTGAGGCCGCGATGGTGCACATGCGAAAATTCACCTTCGACACCTCGTTCGATCCCGACGCTCCGGACGAGGAGCCGCTCGTCGGCGACGTCGAGCCGGCCGAGCCCGAGCCGCCGCCCGAGCCGACCTACGGCCAGGCGGAGCTGGACGCCGCCGTTGCCGCCGCCCGGGCCGAAGGCCAGGCTGAAGGAGAGGCGCGCGGCCGCGCGGCCGCCGAACAGGCGATCGACGCCGCGCTGTCGCAGGCGCTCGCCGCGATCGCGGATCGGATGGAGACCCTGGTCGCCGAGCATCGGGCCGCCGACGCCGCCCTGCAGCGGGAGGCGGTGCGCGTCGCCCGCGCCGCTGCCGGACGCGTCCTTCCGGAGCTTGCGCGCCGCCACGGCCTGGACGAGTTGGCCGCGGTGGTGCGCGACTGCCTGGCCGATCTTTCCGAAGAGCCACGGATGGTGGTGCGGGTGGCCGACGCCCTGCTCGACCCGCTGCGCGCCCGGCTGGACCGGGAGCCGGCGGTACAGGGTTTCGCCGGCCACCTGGTGCTGCTGGCCGACGAGCGGCTGGGCCCCGGCGACCTGAAGGTCGAATGGGCCGATGGCGGGGCCGAGCGCGACGGTGCGGCTCTCCTGCGCGCGGTCGACGCCGCCCTCGCCCGCGCTGCCAGTGACGACGACGCCGGCGAGCCCGCCGCCTCCACGGCTCGGGCGACGACCGAGACCGAGACCGAGACCGCAACCGCCGCCGCGGCCGACGCCGCGAAGGGAGACGTGCGATGACCAACACGACCGACAATTTCGACCTCGACGACCTAGATCCCGGCGACGACGCCGCCCCGGCCGAGGCTCCCGCCGCCAAGGACCTGGAGGCGATCTACGACATCCCCGTCCAGATCTCAGCCGTCCTGGGCAAGACCTCGATGCAGGTCAACCAGTTGCTCAAGCTGGGCCGGGGCGCGGTGGTCGAACTCGACCGCAAGGTCGGCGAGGCGATCGACATCTACGTCAACAACCGCCTGGTCGCCCGCGGCGAGGTCGTGGTCGTCGAGGACCGGCTCGGCGTGACCATGACCGAGATCATCAAGTCCGACCGCAGCTGACCGGCGGTCCGGCGAGAGTTTTTGGGAAGCGAGGACTGAAGATGCGCCTGTTGATCGTCGGAACGCTCGACGGCCATACCGCCGCCGCCGGCCGGATCGCCCACCAGCGGGGCGCCAAGGTGGCCCATATCGACACGGTCGAGGGCGCGCTCGATGCCTTGCGCGGGGGCCGCGGCGCCGACCTCCTGATGGTGGATGTGATGCTGGACGTGGCGGCCCTGGTCGTCGCGCTGGAGGCCGAGCGGATCCACGTCCCGGTCGTGGCCTGCGGCATCGGCACCGACGCCCAGGCGGCGGTTCGGGCGATTCGCGCGGGCGCGAAGGAATACGTCCCGCTGCCGCCGGACGCCGACCTGATCGCCGCCGTGCTGGAGGCAGTGGCCGAGGAGGCGTCGAGCATCGTCACCCGCGACCCGGCGATGCAGCGCGTGCTGAAGCTGGCCGAACAGGTCGCGCCGGCCGACGCGTCGGTGCTGATCACCGGCGAGAGCGGCACCGGCAAGGAACTGATGGCCCGCTTCATCCACCGAAGGTCGAAGCGGGCGGAGAAGCCGTTCGTCGCGGTCAATTGCGCGGCGATCCCCGACAACCTGCTGGAAAGCGAGCTGTTCGGCCATGAGAAGGGCGCCTTCACCGGCGCGGTTGCGCGGCGGATCGGCAAGTTCGAGGAGGCGCACGGCGGCACCCTGCTGCTCGACGAGATCAGCGAAATGGACGTGCGGCTCCAGGCCAAGCTGCTGCGCGCGATCCAGGAGAAGGAGATCGACCGGGTCGGCGGCTCCCAGCCGGTCAAGGTGGACGTGCGGCTGCTGGCGACCTCGAACCGCGATCTTGAGGCATCGGTCAAGTCCGGCGACTTCCGAGAGGATCTCTTCTACCGCCTGAACGTGATGACGGTCGAGTTGCCCGCGCTGCGACGCCGTCCGGCCGACATCGCGCTGCTGGCCGACCATTTCGCGTGCAAGTACGCCGACGCCAACGGATTGCCGGCGCCACGCATCTCGGCGGAGGCGATGGAGCTCCTGGTCGGCCACCACTGGCGCGGCAACGTGCGCGAGCTGGAGAACACGCTGCACCGGGCGATCCTGCTGTCCGACGGCGGCGAGATCCGGCCGGAGGCGATCCTGCTGACCGGTCGCGGCATGGCCCCGCTCGACGCGCAGGCGCCAGCCAACGGTCCCAGCACGGCCGAGCAGGCGGCGATGGGCATCGCCGACCGCGCCGCCGGGGCCATGCGCAACGCCGCGGCGGGCGGTGCCGGGGCCACCAGTGGCCTGGTCGGGCGCACCGTCGCGGAGGTGGAGCGCGACCTGATCCTGGAGACCCTGAGCCACACGCTGGGCAATCGCACCCACGCGGCGAACATCCTCGGGATCTCGATTCGCACGCTGCGCAACAAGCTCAAGCAGTACAGCGACGAAGGCGTCCCGGTCCCGATGCCGGGCGAGCCCGAGCGAGCGGTGTCCTGAGCGGCGACGGGACGGTGATCCGGTGACGCGGCCGGCGACGGGGCGATCGGGGCGGGACGAGGGGCGGGGATGAGCGACCAGAGCGAAACGGCAGCGGCCGGCGGTTCCGGCGGCACCGGCGGGGCCGACCTGCTGCAGGCGATCGGCGCGCGGCTGAGCGGCCGCGGGGACATCCTGCTGGCGCTCGGCGTGGTGGCGATCCTCGTCGTCCTGATCCTGCCGATGCCGAGCTGGCTGCTCGATTTCTGCCTCGCCGTATCGATGTCGTTCTCGGTCGTCATCCTGATGACGGTGATGTTCATCTCGCGGCCCCTCGAGTTCAGCTCGTTCCCGACGATTCTCCTCATCGCGACGATGCTGCGGCTGTCGCTCAACCTCGCCTCGACGCGGCTGATCCTGAGCGACGGGCACACCGGCACCGATGCCGCCGGCAAGGTCATCCAGGCCTTCGGCAGCTTCGTCATGGGCGGCAACTTCGTGATCGGGATCATCGTCTTCGCGATCCTGGTGCTGGTGAATTTCGTGGTGATCACGAAGGGTTCGGGCCGGATCGCCGAGGTCTCGGCGCGGTTCAGCCTGGATGCCATGCCAGGCAAGCAGATGGCGATCGATGCCGACCTGTCGGCCGGGCTGATCGACGAGGTGGAGGCCCGGCGGCGGCGCAAGGAGCTGGAGGACGAATCGAACTTCTTCGGCTCGATGGACGGCGCCGCCAAGTTCGTGCGCGGCGACGCGGTGGCGGGCCTCCTGATCACCTTCATCAACGTGATCGGCGGCATCATCATCGGCACCGCCCAGATGGGCATGTCGGTCGGAGAGGCCAGCGCGACCTACACCATGCTGACGGTCGGCGACGGCCTGGTCAGCCAGATCCCGGCGCTGATCGTGTCGGTCGCCGCCGGCATGCTGGTCTCCAAGGCCGGGGTGACGCAGACCGCGCACGAGGCGGTGTTCGGCCAGCTGTCGGGCTATCCCAAGGCGCTGGCGCTTGCCTCGGTGCTGATGGTCGCGCTGGCCCTGCTGCCGGGCATCCCGCTGGTGCCGTTCCTGGGCATGGCGGCGGTCTCCGGCTATGCGGCCTGGCGGCTCACCCGGACGCGCGAGAAGGCCGAGGCCGAGCAGCTGGCCCACGACCGTGCGGCGGCCGCCGAGGCGACGCCGATCCAGGAGGAGCCGATCGGCACCGCGCTGCAGATCGACCAGGTCCGGCTGGAGCTGGGCTACGGCCTCCTGGGCCTGATCAACAGCGAGGACGGCCAGAAGCTGACCGACCAGATCAAGGGCCTGCGCCGGCAGCTGGCGAGCGAGATGGGCTTCGTCATGCCGTCGGTGCGCATCCAGGACAACCTTGAACTGCCGTCCAACGGCTACGTCATCCGAGTGAAGGAGATCCAGGCCGCCGCCGGCGACGTTCGGCCCGGCATGCTGCTGGTGATGGACCCGCGCGGCGAGCCGATCAACCTGCCCGGCGAGGCGACCACCGAACCGGCCTTCGGCCTGCCGGCGATGTGGGTCGAGGCGGCGCATCGAGAGGAGGCGATGTTCAAGGGCTATACCTTCGTCGACGCGCAGACGGTGATCACCACGCACCTGACCGAGGTGATCCGCGACCAGATGGCCGACCTGCTGTCGTTCAGCGAGACCCAGAAGCTGCTGGACGAGCTGCCGGCCGAACACCAGAAGCTGGTCGCCGACGTGGTTCCGCAGCAGATCAGCGTCGGCAGCCTGCAGCGCATCCTCCAGAACTTGGTGGCCGAGCGGGTCTCGATCCGCGACCTGCCGGCGATCCTGGAAGGAGTCGCCGAGGCGACCGCGTATACCCGCAACATCAGCCACATCACCGAACACGTGCGCGCCCGCCTGGCCCGGCAGATTAGCCATGCGGTGACCAACGACGCCGGCTACATCCCGCTGATCACCCTGTCGCCCGACTGGGAGCAGGCCTTCGCCGACTCGATCGTCGGGGACGGCGAGGAGCGCCAGCTCGCCATGGCGCCGACGCGGCTTCAGCAGTTCATCACCGAGGTCCGGCAGGCCTTCGACCGCCACGCTATGGCCGGCGAGATGCCGGTCCTGTTGACCAGCCCGGCGATCCGGGCCTATGTCCGCTCGATCGTCGAGCGCTTCCGCCCGGCGACCACCGTCTTGTCCCAGAACGAGATACACCCCAAGGCCAAGATCAGGACGCTGGGCCAGATATGACGACGCGCCGATCCAGCGCCCCGGCCCGAGGTGATGCCCGGTGCGCCTGAAATCCTTCACCGCCCCGACCATGGCCGCCGCCATGGAGATGGTCCGCGACGCCCTGGGCGACGACGCGATCATCGTCGCCAGCCGGGAAGATCCGGACGGCGTCCGGATCACCGCCGCGATCGACGAGGCACCGGTCGGCGCCGCGCCCGAACCGCCGCCGCGGTTTGCGGAAGACCGCCCGGCCGACGTCGTCGACACAGCCTACCGGGTGTTCAAGGCCAACGGGCTTCCGGCCGTGATCGGCGAGGCCCTGATGGAGCGTGTCGGTGCGGTCGAGACCCGCGACTCCGCCACTGCGATCGCCGCCGCCCTGCGCCAGGTCTTCTCGTTCGCGCCGCTGGGCGACGCGCCGTTCGCCCGTCCGGTGATGCTGGTCGGCCCGCCCGGTGCCGGAAAGACCCAGACCACGGCGAAGCTCGCGGCCCGCAGCCTGCTGGCCGGCCGGCGGGCGGCCGTGCTGACCACCGACACCGACCGCACCGGCGGCGTCGCGCCGCTGGCGGCGTTCATGGACGCCCTGCGGCTCGACCTCCTCCAGGCCGAGGACCCGGTGGCCCTGGCCGACGCCCTGGCGGCGGTGCGCTCGGCGGAGCATGTCTTCGTCGACAGCGGCGGCCGCAATCACCTGGACGAGGCCGACATGGCCGGTCTGGCGGAGTTTCTCATCGACCGCGGTGTCGAGCCGCTGCTGGTTCTGCCGGCCGGCCTCGACCCGGTCGAGGCGGGCGACATCGCCCAGACCTTCGCCGATCTCGGCGCCACCCGCTTCGTCGCGACGCGGATCGACATGACTCGGCGCCTCGGCGGCGTGCTGGCGGCGGCGTGGTCCGCCGGGCTGGCGCTGGCCGAGGTCGGCCGGACCCCGCGCCTGAAGGGCGGCCTCGACGCCGCCGACCCCCGCCTGCTGGCTGCCCTGATGATGCCCAGCCCTGCCCCACCCTTGCGCAAGACCGGAACCGACCGATGACCGAGGCGCGCTTCGTTCCGCTTTCCCAGGCCGAGGATCCGGCCGGTGGCGCCCTCCTGGCGGTCGCCAGCGGCAAGGGCGGCGTCGGCAAGACCTGGTTCAGCATCAGTCTGTGCCATGCGCTGGCCCGGGCCGGTGCCCGGACTCTGCTGTTCGACGGCGATCTCGGTCTCGCCAATGTGGACATCCAGCTGGGGCTGATGCCCAGCCGGGACCTGGGCGCCGTGTTTGAGGGCGCGATCACCCTGAAGGGGGCGGCCCAGCGTTTCGCCCCCGGCGGGTTCGACATCATCGCCGGGCGCTCCGGTTCGGGCAGCCTGGCCGGCCTGTCCGCGCATCGGCTGGCGGAAATCGCTCAGGACCTCGCAGGCCTCACCGGTGATTACGAGCGGGTGGTGATCGATCTTGGCGCCGGCATCGACCGGCACGTGCGCCAACTGGCCGGACTCGCCGGCACGATCCTGGTGGTCACGACCGACGAGCCGACGGCGCTGACCGACGCCTACGCCTTCATCAAGGTGATGCACGCGAAGAAGCCGGACGCCGACCTGCGCATCGTGGTCAACATGGCCCACAGCAGGCGCGAGGGCGAGCGGACCTACAACACCCTGCTCAAGGCGTGTCAGAGCTTCCTCTCCCTGACGCCGCCGCTGGCCGGGATCGTCCGGCATGACCGCCACGTGCGCGAGGCGATCCGGGCGCAGGTGCCGCTGCTGACACGGTCGCCGGCCTCGGAGGCGGCGCAGGACGTGGAGGCGATCGCCCAGAGACTGGCCCCGGTGGAGCACCGGGGCGGGGCCGTCTAGGCCGCCGCCATGGCGGGCGAGGTGGTCGGCCCCCGGCGCGCCGCCGCCGGCAGCACCGGCGCGGCGGCCGTCCGCGGCGAGATGGCGGCGGTTCGGGCAGAGATCGTCCGCCTGCCGGACGCGCTGACCAACCGTCTGGCCGGGGCTGAGCGGGCCGTGGCGCTGACCGGCACTGCCGGCCGGCCCGGCCCCGACGGCAGCGTCCCGATCCGCACGGCGCTGGGCGAGGTCGTGATCCGCACCGGGGCCGACCTGCCGGCCGGCCGGGTGGTGACCCTGCAGATCCCGCTCCAGGACGGTGGCCTCGCCGCACTGCTAGCCGCCCGCCGGCCGATCCCGACGACCCTGATCCTCCCCGGGACGGCCGGTTCCTCCGCGGCGGGCGGTGCACCGGCGGCGACAGTGGCGGCGACACCGGGTGCGCCGGCAACCGCCGGCCAGGCCGCGACCGCCGCCGGCGGGGATACGGTTCACGGGCGGATCGCCGGACTTTCGGCGGGTCAGGCGGCGGGCACGGCGGGAACCGCCATGGGCAGCCCAATGGGCGGTCCGGGAGGCGGTCCGGGAGGCGGTCCGGGGGGCGGTCCGGCGGCCACCGCCGCGGCAGCCGGAGGAAGTGCGCCCCCTCCCCTGCCCTCCGGCGGCGCGGGCACGGGGGCAATCGGGACTTCCGGCCCGGTCGGGTGGCCCGGCGCCGGTTCATCCGGAGCGCCACCAGTTCAGGGCGGCGGGTCTCCGCCCGCCGCCGGCACCGGATCGACCGCCGGCGCCCCCGTCTCGGCCACCGCCGCCCCTGCGGCGGGTACCGGCGTCGCGTCCGGCCTGACCGCCGGTGCGCCGGCAACTTCCGGCGGAGCCGGCAGCGCGGCGGCAGCCGGCGCCGCACAGACGCCGGCCCTGCTGATGGGCCAGGAAGTCGCCCCCCGATCCGGCGCGCCCTTGGGCACCCAGCCGGCCGGCGGGGGAGGAACCGCCCCCGCCTCTGCCGGCACGTCGATGCCGGGAACCGGTTCCGCGGCACTGCCGGCGGGCGCCCCCTCCACGGCGAGTGGAGCACCACCGGTGCTGCCGCCGGGTCTGGCGGCCCTGATCGCGGCGGGCCGGGGCGACCGCCCCGCCCTGCCCGCGCTCGCGGAGACGCTGGCGGCGCTGATCGCGGCCGATCCGGCGGCGGCGCGCCAGGTGGCGCGCACGGCCCTGCCCCAGCCGGGCGGGCCGCTGGCCGGCGCCATGCTGCTGTTCCTCTCGGTCGTACGCGGCGGCGACGTGCGCGGCTGGCTGGGCGAACGCGGCGTGCGCGCCCTCGAAGCCGCGGGCAAGGGAGAGCTGATCGGCCGGCTGGGCGCCGAGCTGGCGCAGACGGCACGGCCCGCGGGCGACCCGGCCACCGGCGGCGAGTGGCGCCAGTGGACCCTGCCGATGCTGGCCGACGGGCAACTCCAGGCCTTGCGGCTCGCGGTCCCGCAGGACCGGCCGGACGAGGACGGCGACGATCCGCGCCGGTCCGGCCGCGGCAAGCGCTTCCTGATCGATCTGGAATTGACCCGATTGGGCGCCCTGCAGCTCGACGGCCGGGTCGCCGCGCCGCGCTTCGATCTCACCTGCCGCTCTCGCCGGCCGCTGCCGTCCGAGATGCGCGCCGAGCTCGGCCCCCTGTTCCGCGATGCCGCCGCCGCCACCGGCTTCGAGGGCGCGCTGGTGTTCGAAGCCGGCGACCGCGGCTGGGTCGCGCTGGCCACCGACCGCGCCCGGGCGGTGCGGGTCTAGCGAGGCTGCCCGACGCCACCGCGGCAACCCTGAGAGTATCCCTGCGTCGCCTGCCGCGCGCCGCGCGGCCCGGCCACCGCCCGGTCCGGCGATGGGCACGGAGTATCGCGCTTCCCCCACTTGCCTGCCGCCCCTACACTCCCCCCATGACCGAGCATTTTGATCTCTTGATCCGCGGCGCCGTGGTGATCGACGGAACCGGCGCCCCCGCCACGATCGCCGAGGTCGGCGTGCGCGACGGGCGGATCGCCGCGGTCGGCGACCTTTCCGGCGCCTCGGCGGACGCGCTGGCCGAGGCCGAGGGGCTGGCGCTGGCGCCCGGCTTCATCGACGCCCATGCCCATGACGACGCGGCGGTGCTCGACGATCCGGCGATGACCCCGAAGGTCAGCCAGGGCGTGACGACGACCGTCGTCGGCAATTGCGGGACCAGCCTGGCGCCGCTGGACCTGGACCGCGACCCGCCGGCGCCGCTGACCCTGCTCGGCGGGCGGAAGAGCTTCCGGTTCCCGCGCTTCGCCGACTACCGCGCGGAGGTCGAGGCGCATCCGCCGGCGGTCAACGTGGTGGCGCTGGTCGGTCACACCGCCCTGCGCGTCGCGACCATGGACAACCTGGACCGCCCGGCGCGCGACGGCGAGATCGCGGCGATGCAGGACCTGCTGGCCGAAGCGCTGGCGGCCGGGGCGGCGGGTCTGTCGACCGGCCTCGCCTACCCGCCCGCCAAGGCGGCGCCGACCGAGGAGGTGATCGCGCTCTGCCGCACCGTGGCGGCGGCTGGCGCACTGCATACGACGCATATGCGCGACGAGACCTCTGGCGTCGTCGAGTCGGTCGAGGAGACCATCCGCATCGCGCGGGAAACCGGCGTGCGCACGGTCATCAGCCACCACAAATGCTGCGGGCGGGAAAACGCCGGGCTGGTCGCCCGGACCCTGCCGCGGATCGAGGCGGCGCGGCGCGATCTCGCGATCGACCTGGACGTCTACCCCTACGCCGCGAGCTCGACCGCGTTGCTGCCCGAGTTCATCGCCCGGTCGAACCGGGTTCTGGTCACCTGGTCCGACCGCGAGCCGGAGGCGGCGGGCCGCGACCTCTCGGACCTGATGGAGGAGCGCGGCTGGTCGGTCGCCGACGCCCTGCGCGAGCTGTCGCCGGCCGGCGCGGTCTACTTCCAGATGGAGGAGGAGGACGTGGAGCGGGTGCTGGCCTTCCCGCCGTCGCTGATCGGCTCCGACGGGCTGCCGCACGACCAGCGGCCGCATCCGCGGCTGTGGGGAACCTTCCCGCGCGTGCTGGGCCACTATGCTCGGGAGCGTAGGCTGTTCAGCCTGGAACAGGCGGTGCACAAGATGACCGGCGCCACGGCGGCGGTGTTCGGCCTCTCGAACCGCGGCGCGATCCGGCCCGGCGCGGCGGCCGACCTGGTGCTGTTCGATCCAGAGCGGGTGATCGACACCGCCACCTACGACCACCCGGCCCGCCCCGCCGTGGGCATCGAACGCGTCTGGGTCGCTGGACGCCCGGTCTGGGGCGAAGACGGCGCGACAGGCGAACGCCCGGGGCGGTTCCTGGCGCGGGTTTGACCGCGCCTGTCATCCTGGGCGGGGGCGACGCGCCGATCCAGGACCTCGACGGGCGGCGTGACGACGGTGGGGAAAGCGATTTCGCCAATCGACGTCCTGGCTTTCGCCAGGACGACTCGCTTGTCTTGACGACCGCGGGGAAGCGTCACATCACCCCCGCCACCTCGGCCGGCGTCGGGATGGGCGCCACGGCGCCGTGGCCGCGGGTCGACAGGGTCGCGGCGGCGACGGCGTAGCGCGCCGCGGCCTCGGCGTCGCGGCCGGCGACCAGCTCCGCCAGGAACGCCCCGTCGAAGCAGTCGCCAGCGCCTGAGGTATCCACCACCTCGACCCTCGGCGCCGGCACGTGCACCTGCCGGTCGGGTGTCGCAAGCAAGGCGCCGTCCGCCCCCAGCGTCAGCGCCACGACCGACGGCCCGAGTTCGAGATAGAAGTCGCAGATCGCCGCCGGGTCGTCGCGGCCGGTCAGCCTGCGCGCGTCGTCGAGGCCCGGCAGCGCGATGTCGGCGCCGGCCACGGCGCCGTGGATGGTCGCCCGCGCCCGATCCAACGGCCAGAGCGCCAGCCGCAGATTCGTGTCCACCGAAATCCGCACCCCCGCCTCACGGGCCACCGCGATCGCCCGGAACACGGTATCCGCCGGACCGGTGCCGATCGCCATCGAGATGCCGGAGACGTGCAGGATCGCGGCCCGGCGCACCGCGTCCTCGTCCAGGCTGGCGGGCGTCATGCGGCTGGCGGCGGATCCGGCGCGGGCATAGGTGAAGACCGGACCGTCCAGGCTCTGGCCGATGAAGTAGATCCCCGTCGCGGCGCCGAGGTCTCGGCGCACGGCTGACGCGTCGACGCCCTCGGCCCGCCAGGCTTCAACCAGGAGATCGCCGAACGGATCGGCGCCGATCGCGGTCAGCATCGCCGCCGCCGCCCCCTGGCGCGCCGCGGCGATCGCCACGTTGGAGACATCGCCGCCGATGCCCTGGCGGTAGAGCCCCGGCGTCCCGGTTTCGGCGAATTCCACCATCGGCTCGCCCAGGCAGAGGATCGTTCCCTGGCGACTCGTCACGGTCCCTCGTCCTTTCGTCGTTCGGCGCGCGGCTTCGACCGGTGCGCGCTCGACGCGGCGCCGGCGTTCGGTCCATCGGGCCGTAAACCGGGCGCCGCATCAAGGGTCCGCATCGGGCGCCGACGGCATCGGGCCGCATTTCCGCCCGGGAGCGACGCCCGGCCGGCCATAATGCCATGCGAGCATCCCGCCATCGCCGCGCCGACGCGCGGCCCCCGGAGACCCGCGCCATGCCCGATGGAGACACCTTCCGCTCGCCCGCTGCCCTCGCCGCCGCGGCCCTGCTTCTTGCCGCCGGACTCCTGGGGGCGGGCTGGTTCGTCGGCCGTGGCCTGATCGAGATCAGGACCGCGGACCGATACGTCACGGTCAAGGGAATCGCCGAACGCGATGTCACGGCCGACCTGGCGATCTGGCCGCTGCGCTTCCTCGCCACCTCGAACGACCTGGCCGAGGCGCAGGCGAAGATCGTCGCCGACACCCGCACCGTGCGCAGATTCCTGGAAGACCGCGGCATCCCGGCCGAAGCGATCGCCGTCGATTCCATGGCGGTCACCGACCTCCTGGCCCAGCAGTACCGCTCCGGCCCGATCGAGAGCCGCTTCATCGTCACCGGCGGCGTCACCGTACGCACCGCCGGCGTCGCCGCGCTGGACGCCGCCAGCCGGGAGGCGGCGGCCCTGGTCGACGCCGGCGTCGTCCTCGACAACCAGGGGTCCTTCGGCGGCGGGCCCAGCTACCTCTTCACCGGCCTGACCGACATCAAGCCGGAGATGATCGCCGAGGCGACTGCCAACGCCCGGCGCGGGGCCGAGCAGTTCGCGGCCGATTCCGGCGCCGCGGTGGGCGGCATCCGAACCGCCCATCAGGGCCTGTTCCAGATCCTCGCCCGCGACGACGCCCCGGGCGTGACGGAGACCGGCGAGATCCTCAAGACCGTCCGCGTCGTCTCGACGATCGACTATTACCTCATCGAATGACGGCCATGGCCGGCTCGGCAGCCTTGACACCGGCGCCCAAAAGGCTTTCCATTCATTGCGATTGAAAGCCCTTTGGAAGAAGCAATAATGAACCTTAGGGAGCTGTCACGCCATCTGGGCCTGTCCCAGACCACCGTAAGCCGAGCGCTGGGCGGCTATTCGGACGTGAGCGCCCGGACCCGCGCCCGGGTGGTCGAGGCGGCGGAACGGCTGGGCTACAGCCCGAACACCAGCGCGCGGCGCCTGGCCAGCGGCCGGGCCGGCACGATCGGGCTGGTCGTGCCGCTGCCCAAGGGGCAGTTCTCGGATCCCTTCTTCCTGGAGTTGCTGGCCGGCATCGGGGAGCGGCTGGGCGCCGAGGACCTGGACCTCGTGGTGACCGCCGCCCCGGCCGGCGAGGCGGAGATGAAGGCTTACGACCGGCTGGTGCGCGAGCGACGGGTCGACGGCATCATCGTCGCCCGGACCCGCGCGCAGGACCCGCGAATCGACTTTCTGCGCGAGCGCGGCGCACCCTTCGTCGCCTATGGCCGGACCGAGGGGTCGCTCGACTACCCGTATCTCGACATCGACAGCGAGGCCGGTTTCGCCGAGGCGACGGCGCGGCTGATCGGGCTCGGCCACCGGCGGATCGCCCTGATCAACGCGCCGGCGACGCTGTTCTTCGCCCGGCCGCGGCACGACGGCTATGCCCGGGCGCTGGCCGACGCCGGCCTGCCCGAGGATCCGGCCCTGGTGGTCGAGGGAAACATGACCGAAGCCGGCGGCGCCGAGGCCGCGGCGCGCCTCTTCGCCCTGCCCCACCGGCCGACGGCCGTGCTGGCGGCGAACGACCCGACCGCGATCGGCGTCCTGCGGGCTGCCCGGGCGGCGGGACTGCCGGTGCCGCAGGCGCTGTCGGTGATCGGCTACGACGACCTCGCGCTCAGCGCGCTCAGCGATCCGCCGCTGACCACGCTGGCACAGCCGATCCGCGAAGCGGGCGCGAGACTCGCCGACATGCTGCTGCGCCGGATCGCCGGCACGCCGGCGGCGCAGCTTCAGGAGATCTGGCCGCCGCGGCTGGTGCCGCGCGGATCGGATGGGCCGGCGCCGCAGCCGGCCCGGAGCGATGCATTGCAGGGAGGAAATCCATGATACGGACGCTGAAAGCGACCGCCCGGTCGCTGCTGCCGGCGCTGCTGGCCGGTACGGCCCTCGCCACGCCGGCCTACGCGCAGCTGAGCTTCTGGACGACGGAGGAACAGCCCGAGCGCCTGGCCAAACAGGAGGAGATGGCGGCCGCCTTCGAGGCGGAGACCGGCACGTCGGTCGAGGTCATCCCCGTGACCGAGAGCGAGTTGGGCACCCGGGCGACGGCCGCCTTCGCGGCCGGCGACCTGCCCGACGTGATCTATACCCCGCTGCAGCATGTGCTGCCCTGGGCCGAGGCCGGCATCCTCGACACCTTCGCCTCGACCGACGTGGTGGCCGAACTGGGCGAGGACACCTTCGCCCCGGGCGCGCTGCAGATGGCCGACTTCCAGGGCGACCACGCGGCGGTGCCGGTTGACGGCTGGACCCAGATGATCGTCTATCGCGCCGACCTGTTCGAGGAGGCGGGACTGGAACCGCCGACGAGCTTCGACGCGATCCGCACCGCCATCGAGGCACTGCACAACCCGCCGGAGATGTACGGTTTCGTCGCCGCGACCAAGGTCGACGAGGCCTATATGGGACAGATGCTGGAGCACATCATGCTCGCCAACGGCATCAGCCCGGTCGCTTCCGAGGGCACGCCGCAGTTCGACCTGGCGCCGACGATCGAGGTGCTGGAGTTCTACAAGGAACTGGCGGAGGCGAGCCCGCCGGGCGATCTCTATTGGCAGCAGAGCCGCGAGCTCTACATGGCCGGCGACGCGGCGATGATCATCTGGTCGCCGTTCATCCTGGACGAGCTGGCGGGCCTGCGCGACAGCGTGCCCGTCACCTTCGCCGACGACCCGACCTCGGAGGAGTTGGCCGGACTGACCGGCATCGTCACGACGCTGTCGGGCCCCAGCAATCCGGACGGCGCGGCCTGGGCCGACATCCGCTATTTCGGGATCACCACCGACGCCGACACCGACGCGGCGATGGACTTCGTGCGCTATTCGATGGACGAGGGGTACACCGCGACCCTGTCGATCGCGCCGGAGGGCAAGTTCCCGGTGCGCCGCGGCACGCCGGACGATCCGGACCGCTTCGTCGAGGCATGGTCGGAGCTGCCCGTCGGGGTCGACCGGCAGGCACCGCTTTCCGACCTCTATCCCGAGGCGGTGATCCAGGAGATCGTCGCCGGTCTGGAGACCGCCGCCCGCTGGGGCGTCGAGGAGAACCGGCTGGCGCTGGCCTCCAAGATCCTCAACAGCCAGGTGATGAACCGGCTGGTGCGCGAGTACATCGACGGCGAGCGGTCGGCCGAGGAGACCGTCGACCTGCTGAACGAAGAGATCGCCAAGATCCAGTAGCCGCCGTCCGCGGTGCCGGGCGGGCGGCCTGCGACGCCGCCCGCCCCTTGCCGCCCCAGGGTCCCATTCCTCGAGGGAGGAGTTGCCGATGGCCCGCAGCCGGACCATCCGCGCCCAGGAAGCCCGCCTCGCCTATTGGATGCTGCTGCCGCCGGTGCTGATCGTCGCGGCGGTGGTGCTGTTCCCGGTGGCGGCCAATTTCTGGATCGCGTTCAAGCCCGTGGAACTGCCCGATCTGCGCCCGCCGGCGCCGCTGTGGCGGGAGAGCGCCGATGTCGGCGCGGATGCCCGGATCGAGGTACTCTACCGCATGCGCAACAGCGCCGCCGACCAGCCGATCCTGGAGGTGGTGCTGACCGACGCCGTGCCCGAGGGAGCCGCACCGGCCGAACTGCCGGACGCGTGCATGGTCGAGGCCGGCATGCTGACCTGCCGGCTAGGCGACTGGGAGGGCGGTCATCGCGACCAATTGGACCTCACCTTCTCCGCGGCGGCCGGGGCCGACCCGGACGCCCTCGCCCAGGCGATGGAGGAGAGCGAGGCGCTGTTCACCGGCGAGGCGGCCAACCCGCTGCTGACCGGGCCGTTCACGCTCGACAACTTCCGCACCGTCGTGAACCAGCGGGAGTTCTGGGACGTGATGTGGATCACCATCGTCTACACGGTGTTCGGCACGCTGGGGGCGCTGATCCTCGGCCTGTTCGCGGCGCAGCTTCTGAATTCCAGTTTCCGCGGGCGGACGCTCCTGCGCGGTCTGTTCCTGTTCCCCTACGTCTCGCCGGTGATCGCGGTCGCCTTCACCTGGGTGTTCTTCCTCGACCCGTTCTCCGGCGTGGTGAACGCCCTGACGGTGCATTACGGCGTCGCCGACGCGCCGGTCAACTTCCTGGGCGAACGGTCGGTGCCGATCAGCTTCCTCGGCCTGACGATCCAGTTCCCGCTGGCGCTCGCCACCGTGATCGCGTTCGAGGCCTGGCGGTATTTTCCCTTGAGCTTCCTCTTCATCCTGGCGCGCCTCCAGGCGCTGCCGCAGGACCTCTACGAGGCGGCGGAGGTGGACGGCGCGACGCCGCTGCAGAAGTTCCGGTACATCACCCTGCCGCAGTTGATCGGCATCCTGCTGATCCTCTTCATGCTGCGGTTCATCTGGACCTTCAACAAGTTCGACGACATCTTTCTGCTGACCGGCGGCGCGGCGGGCACCCGCACGCTCACCGTCAACGTCTACGAGCAGGGCTTCGCGCTCCTGAATCTGGGCGCCGGCGCCGCGGTCGCGGTGATCACCTTCGCCGTGCTGGCGGTCTTCATGGTCGCCTACTTCCTGCTGACCCCGAAGCAGGAGACGACGTGATGCCCGCGGTCAGCCACGCCACCAATGGACACAGGGTCGCTCCGCACCTGCCGGCGGCGCCGAGGGCGATCGCTACCGCCGCCGCTGTCGGCGCGCTGGCGGCGATGCTGGTCGTCGCGCTGTGGAGCCTGATGGCAACGCTCGCCGGCGGCCAGGCGGCGGCGATGCCACTGGACCGCGCGGCCGTTACCGGCGCCCTTCAGGGCGTCGCGTTTGCCCTGATCCTGCCGCGGCGCAAGGACCACCGCGCCGCCGAATGGGCCGCCGCCGCGATCGGCTTGGCCGTATTCCTGGGGCTGAGCGGGTTGCGGCCGTTCGGCCTCGGCATCGTCGAAAGCTGGTTCTGGGCGCTGCCCGGCGCCGCGGTCGTGGCGTGGGCGACGGCAGCGATGACACGGGCGGCCTTTGCCGGGCTGTCGCTGGCGGATTTCCGCCGGCTGCAGTTCGAGACCGTGCTGGTGCGGGTGGTGCGCGGCTTCGGCATCGCGTTCTTCACCGTGATGGTGGCCTTCCCGTTCTACGTCATGGTGGTCTCCAGCCTGAAGCCGCAGGGCCTGCTGATGGCGGACCCGCTGGACCTGTCGATCGACGTGTTCCAGCCGCTGGGCGACCTGTTCTCGGCCTATGTCGAGGTGTTCACCAACTTCAATTTCGGCCGCTACATCCTTGTTTCCACGTTCGTGTCGGTTACCACGGTCATCGTCACCCTGCTGCTGGCGATCCCCGGCGCCTATGCCGTGGCGCGGCTGCGCTTCCCCGGCCGGGTCTGGATGAGCCAGTCGATCCTGCTGGTTTACATGTTCCCGGCGATCGTGCTGGTGATCCCGCTCTACAGCGTGTTCAGCCTGATGGGGCTGCGCGACAGCCTGTTCGGCCTGCTGATCGTCTATCCGGCGACGACGCTGCCGGTCGCGCTCTACATGCTGCAGGGCTATTTCCGCGGCCTGCCGCACGAACTGGAGGAGGCCGGGCTGATCGACGGCGCCAGCCGGATCGGCGTGATCCTGCGGATCACCCTGCCGCTGTCGCTGCCGGCGCTGGCCTCGGTGGCGCTCTACGTCTTCATGATCGCCTGGAACGAGTTCCTGTTCGCGTTCATGTTCCTCGACAACCCGGCGATCTTCACGCTGTCGCGCGGCATCGTCTCGCTCGACACCTCGGAGGTGCCGCGCCAATACCTGATGGCCGGGTCGGTGATCGTGACCGTGCCGGTGATGGCCATCTTCCTCTACTTCGAGCGGTTCCTGGTGACCGGCCTGACCGCTGGCAGCGTCAAGGGCTGACGCGGCCGGCGGTCACGCGCCACCTGTTCCCTCGAACCCGTCCTTCGCCCGCAGCGCCGAGGAGCATTTCCCGTGCCCGACCCGAGGCTCGACGCCGACGCCGCCCAGATCCTGCGGACCAACGACCGAGGTCGCTATACCGTGCCGACCGCGGGGCTCTATCCGTTCCAGTGGAACTGGGATTCCTGCCTGGTCGCGCTGGGCTGGGCGGCGGTCGACGAGGACCGCGCCTTCGCCGAGATCGAGACCCTGTTCGCGCATCAATGGCCCGATGGGATGATGCCGCACATCGTGTTTCACAAGGCCGACCCGGGCTACTTCCCCGGACCGGACGTGTGGGGCACGGACGGTGATCCGGCGACCAGCGGCATCACCCAGCCGCCGGTCGCCGCGATCTGCCTGAGATGGCTGTCGGAGCGGGCCGGCGATCGCGCGCGCGCCGCCGAGGCGACCGCGGCGCTGGTCGGGAAGCTGGACGCCTGGCACCGCTGGTGGCGCCGCGCGCGCGATCCCCAGGGCACCGGACTGGTCGCGGTGCTGCATCCCTGGGAGACCGGGATGGACAACTCCCCGGCCTGGGACGCGGCGCTGGCCCGGGTGCCGGCGGACGACGTCCCGCCCTACCAGCGGCGCGATACCGGCCATGTCGACGCCGACCAGCGACCGCGGCAGTTCGAGTACGACCGCTACCTGGCGCTGGTCCACCTGTTCCGGGAGGCCGGCTGGGATCCGGACCGGCTGCACGACCTGTCCCCCTTCCGGGTGGTCGATGTCGGCATCAACGGACTGCTGCTGCGCGCCGAGCGGGATCTCGTCCATCTGGCCCGCGAGGCCGGGCGGGAGGACATCGCGGCCGCCGCCGGCGACCGCGCCAACGCGATCGACGCCGCGCTCGACCATCTGTGGGACGAGGCGTCGGGCCTGTACAAGAGCTGGGACAGGGTGGCCGATGCGTTCGTGCCGACGGCGACCTCGGCCGGCTTCCTGCCTCTGGCCGGCGGCAACCTGCCCGCGCGGCGACGCGAAGCGCTGCTTGCGACGCTCGATGGCTGGCTTGACGCCGCGCCCTACGGCCTGCCGACCGTCCACCCGAACGACCCGGCCTTTGACGCCAAGCGTTACTGGCGGGGGCCGAGCTGGGCCATCGTCGACTTCCTGGTGATGCTCGGGCTGACCCAGACCGGCGAGGTCGCCCGCGCCGACCGCCTCGCCGCCATGGCCGCCGGAAAGATCCGGACGGGCGGGTTCTGGGAATACTTCCACCCGCTGACCGGCCAGGGCCTGGGTGGTCATGACTTCTCCTGGACCGCCGCCATGTGGCTCGCCTGGCTGACCCACGTCCCGCCGGTGGAAGAGTTGCCGGATCGGGTGTAGCGCGGACCAACGGTCCGACAGCTTCCCCGACGCCCGCCCAGGCGGCGGAGCCGGCTGCGTGGGAGGGAACCAAAGCCTCCTAACCTCGGCTGGCGGCGCCGAATTCGCTCGCGCAATCAACAAGCACCACGCCCGCCCTGCCAAACCAGGCATTGTCGTCCCGAATGGCGCCTGCCAGGCATCCCGGGCTGAAACCGCGCGAACACCGGACTGTCGCCCGTTCGACGCAGGCTACGCCGCCGCCGCTGTCTTCCGCGCCCCCTCGAACGCGTCCATCGCCGCCTGAACCGCTTCGCCGCGGGGCAGCGCCAGCCCGGCGCGGATCAGCACCGCCTCGAGCGCGCCCAGGGAACGCAGGACCGGCTGCTTGCGGGCGTTGACGCCCATCGTTCCGATCCGCCAGATCCTGCCGTGCAGCGGGCCGAAGCTGGTGCCGATCTCGATGCCGAAATCCTCCAGCATCGACCGGCGCACCGCCTCTCCCTCGACGCCCTCCGGAACGTGGATGCCCACGACGTTGGTCATCCTGTGCCGCTGATCGCCGAACAGGGTCAGGCCCATGGCCTGCAGGCCCGAGGCGAGCGCCTGCCCGGCGGCGCGGTGGCGGGCCTCGGCGGCGTCCAGCCCCTCCTCCACCAGGATGCGGGCGCATTCCCGGCTGCCGTAGAGCATGCTGGTCGCCTCGGTATGATGGTTGAGCGCCTTGTCCGACCAGTAGTCCATCAGCATGGCGAGGTCGAAATAGTTCGAGGCGATGCGCGGCCCCTCGCCCGGCACGAAGCCGGCCGGGCGGATGCCCTCCTCGATGTGGTGGCGGCGCCGGACCACCGCCTCCACCCGATCGTTGAAGGTGATCGGCGCCGACCCCGACGGTCCGGCGAGGCATTTCTGAAGGCCGCAGGTCACCGCGTCGATCTGCCAGGCGTCGACCTCCAGCCGGTTGCCGCCGATCGAGGCGGTGGCGTCGACATAGAGCAGGACGTCCCGCTCGCGGCAGATCCGGCCGATCTCGTCGAGCGGCTGGCACATCGTCGTGGAGGTGTCGCCCTGGCACAGGGCGACCAGCTTCGGGCGCACCCGGTCGATCGCCTCGGCGACCTGCTGCGGGTCGAACACCGTGCCCCACTCCGCCTCGATCGCGTGCACCTCCGCGCCGACGCGGGTCGCGATCTCGCGCTTCAGGTGGCCGAAGCGGCCGAAGATCGGCACCAGCACCCGGTCCCCCGGCTCCAGGATCGAGACCATCGACGCCTCGATCCCGGCCCGCGCGGTGCCGTCTATCAGGAAGGTCCAGCGGTTCTCCGTCCGGAACACCTGCCGGTAGAGCGCCATCGTCTCGTCCATGTAGCGCCGGAACACCGGATCGAACTGACCCAGGAGCGGGGCCGCCATGGCGCGCAGCACCCGCGGGTCGGCGTCGATCGGCCCGGGGCCCATCAGAAGGCGCGGCGGCGGGTTTATCTCGTCATACGGCGCGGTCATGGCGTGGCTCCGGCAGGCGGTCGAGGCGCGACCCATGACATACCGGAGGGCGCCACCGAGGCAATGGGCAATTCGTCCCGCCGCGGGCCGCGGACTGCTTTCGCAAAGTTTCGCGCGCGGCCGGCGACCGGGCGGCCGCCGCAAGACCGCACGCGGAATGCGCCAATGCGAAGGGACGGATCCCTCGGGCAGACCGCCGCGAGGGCCACCCATCACCATCCATGCGCAGGTTTTGAAAAGAGTTGACAAGTTTTAGATAGCTCGCGAAACATGTGCAGATTGGTCATACTGCCCGCGGCCGTTCCGCGCGATGCGTCACGATGGCCGCAAAAGCGATGCCGCCCCGCCCGCCCCGGCCTTTTTGGCCGCCGGGCGGAGGCCGGTGCGAAGCCTTTAGGGAGGAACACGAACCACTATGCCCCGAATCCGTCTTCCCGGCGCCGTCGCGGCGGCTGCCCTCTTCGCCGGCCTCGCGGCGCCCGCCGCCGCCGGCACCCTGGTGATCAACACCGACACCTCCGACCCGGCCCCGAAGGCCGCGTTCGAAATGCTGATCGAGCAGTTCGAGGCGGAGTATCCGGACATCACGGTCGAGTGGAACGTCTTCGACCACGAGGGCTACAAGACCGCGATCCGCAACTTCCTGACCGCCCAGGCACCCGACATCGCCGCCTGGTACGCCGGCAACCGCATGGCGCCGTTCGTCAATGCCGGTCTGTTCGAGGACGTGAGCGACGTGTGGCAGGAGCACGGGCTGACGGACAGCCTCGGCTCCGCCCTCAGCGCCATGACCATCGACGGTGCGCAATGGGGCGTGCCCTACACCTACTACCAGTGGGGCGTGTACTATCGGAAGGACATTTTCGAGGAGCTGGGCCTCGAGGTGCCGGCGACCTGGGACGATCTGCTGCAGGTCTCGGCGGCGCTGAAGGAGAACGACATCGCGCCGTTCACCATCGGCACGAAGTACCTGTGGACGGCCGCCGGCTGGTTCGACTACCTGAACCTGCGGGTCAACGGCTACGACTTCCACATGGACCTTGCCAACGGAGAGGTGCCCTATACCGACGAGCGGGTGGTCGCGGTGTTCGATCACTGGGACCAGTTGGTCGAGCCCGGCTATTTCGTGGAGAACCATGCCGCCTACACCTGGCAGGAGGCGCTGAGCTTCATGGTCCAGGGCGATGCGGCGATGTACCTGATGGGCAACTTCGCCGTCGCGCCGCTGCTGGAGGCCGGGCTGACCACCGACACGCTCGGCTTCTTCCCGTTCCCGACCATCAATCCGGACATCCCGAGGGCGGAGGACGCGCCGACCGACACGCTGCACATCCCGGCGAACGCGTCGAACAAGGAAGATGCGCGCACCTTCCTGGCCTTCGTCGCGCGGCCGGACATCCAGGGCCAGATCAACGAGATGCTGGGCCAGCTGCCGGTCAACAAGAACGCCGAGGTTCCTGACGATCCCTATCTCCAGCAGGGCTTCGAGCTGCTGTCGACCGCCTCGGCGCTGGCCCAGTTCTACGACCGCGACGCGCCGCCCGAGATGGCCAAGGCCGGCATGGAAGGCTTCCAGGAGTACATGGTCCGACCGGAGCGCCGGACGGACATCCTGGAGCGGCTGGAAAGCGCCCGGCAGCGCATCTACGACTGACGCCACCGCGACACGCGCCCCGCCCGCCCGCAGATCCGCCGGGCGGGGCGCTTCTTATTCTCCCCCCACCCCGCGCGTCTGACGCGTCCGGCTACGGAGGGTCGTCGGCATGTCGGTCAAGGTCACGGACGCGGCGGCGGTCGCAACGCTCACCCGTTCCGCTCACCGCCCGAAGGTCAGCTGGTGGCGGCGCAAGAAGCTGTTGATCGCGCCCTGGCTGTTCCTGGCGCCAGGCATCTTCATGTTCCTGGTCTACGTGATCCTGCCGATCTTCGAGAGCATCGGCATCAGCTTCTACGAATGGGACGGCATCGGCGTGCCGGAATGGGTCGGGCTCGCCAATTATCGCGAGTTGCTCGACGACCGGGCATTCTACACCTCGCTGAAGAACAACGTGCTGTGGCTGGTCCTGTACATGCTGGCGGTGCCGGCCGGCCTGTTCATCGCGCTGTTCCTGAACCAGTCGGTGTTTGGCATCCGGCTGGTCAAATCGCTGTTCTTCTTCCCCTTCGTGATCAGCCAGGTGGTGGTCGGGCTGGTATTCAGCTGGTTCTACGATCCCAGCTTCGGCCTGCTGGCGCAGATCTTCGAGGTCTTCGGGCTGGAGCCGATCGCGGTGCTGGCGCGCGAGGACACGGTCACCTACGGCATCATCGTCGCCGGGCTGTGGCCGCAGATCGCCTATTGCATGATCCTCTACCTGACCGGCCTCAACAATGTGGACGGGGAGCAGATCGAGGCCGGACGGATCGACGGCGCCAAGGGCTGGAAGATGCTGTGGTACGTGGTCCTGCCCCAGCTGCGCCCCGCCACCTTCATCGCCGTGGTGGTGACGGTGATCGGCGCGCTGCGCAGCTTCGACCTGATCTCGATCATGACCCAGGGCGGCCCGTGGGGATCGAGCCGGGTGCTCGCCTACTACATGTACGAGCAGGCACTCAGCGAATACGGCTACCGGATGGGCTACGGCGCGGCGATCGCCACCGTGCTGTTCGCGATCATGATGATCTACATCACCTTCTTCCTGGTCCGCATGTTCATGGCCGAGCGGAGGCTGCGCTGATGTTTCCGACGCCGATTCAGAAGGGCCCCGCCCCGGTCCGGACCGCCTACAAGATCGCGTTGCCGATCGCGCTGATCATCTGGCTGCTGCCGCTGATCGCGGTGATGATCACGTCGATCCGCAGCGCCGGCGACATCACCGCCGGCAACTACTGGGGCTGGCCAAGGGACTTCCATCTGCTCGAGAACTATTCGGCGGTGTTCAACAACTCGCCGCTCGGGCAGTACATGCTGAACAGCTTCAAGGTGACGATCCCGACCGTGATCGGCGCGGTCGCGCTGTCGTGCCTGACCGGCTTCGCCCTGGCGGTCTACCGATTCAAGCTGAACCTGCTGGTGTTCTTCATGTTCGTCGCCGGCAATTTCGTGCCGTTCCAGATCCTGATGGTGCCGGTCCGCGAACTGACCCTGCGGGTCGGCTTCTACGACACGACCCAGGGCCTGGTGCTGTTCCACATCGCCTTCCAGGCCGGATTCTGCACCCTCTTCATGCGCAACTTCATCCGCAGCCTGCCCTACGAACTGATCGAGGCGGCGCGGGTCGAGGGCGCGACCGAGTTCCAGATCTTCTGGAAGATCGTGCTGCCACTGGTCCGGCCCGCGATCGCCGCGTTGTCGGTGCTGGTCTTCACTTTCATCTGGAACGACTACTTCTGGGCGACGGTGCTGATCCAGGGCAACCATGCCATGCCGGTGACGGCGGGGCTGAAATCGCTGAACGGCCAGTGGATCGCCGCCTGGCACCTGATCTCGGCCGGCTCGATCCTGGCGGCCCTGCCGCCGGTGGCGATGTTCTTCCTGATGCAGAAGCACTTCATCGCCGGCCTGACCCTGGGTGCCACCAAGGGCTGAGGCCGCCCTTTCCCACAGCCGCGCGAGACGCCGCCGATGCCCGATGCTCGCCTGATCCGCCTGGACGGCGGCGGCACCACCTGCCTGATCGATGCCCGCGGCCCCGGGATGCCGCGGCCGGTCCACTGGGGCAGCGCCCTGCCGGCCGACGCCGATCTCGCCTCGATCGCCGACGCCGCGGCCCGGCCGGTGCCGAACGCGGTGCTGACGGAGGACGTGCCGCCGACCGTGATGCCGGAACAGGGCCTGCGCGGCTTCGGCCTGCCGGCGATCGCCGTCCGGCGCGACGGTGCGGGCGGACCCGCGGCCGGCGCCTGGGCGACGGCCTTCGCGCTCCAGGCCGTCGAGCCCAAGGAGGACCGCCATGGCACCGGCGTGCGGCTGCGGCTGGCCGACGGGACGGCCGGGCTGGCGCTCGACCTCGACCTGCGCATCGATCCGGAGACCGGGGTGCAGGCGCGCCGGGCGGTGCTGAGCAACCGGGGCCCCGGTCCGCTGGGGGTGGAGGCGCTGGCCGCCGGCGTGTTCTCCGTGCCCTTCGAAGCCGCCGACGCGCTCGTCTTCGAAGGCCAGTGGACCCTGGAGATGCAGGAGCGGCGGACTGCCCTCGGCCCCGGCCTCTTCCTGCGGGAAAGCCGCCGGGGCCGCACCGGCCACGACCAGTTCCCCGGCCTGATCCTTGGCGCCCGCGGCTTCGGCGAGGCGGCGGGCAGGGTGTGGGCCTTTCACCTTGCATGGAGCGGCAACCACCGGTTGGCCGTCGAGCGGACGGTGGACGGCACGCAGACGGTTCACCTCGGCCCGCTGCTGCTGCCCGGGGAGATCGTCCTGGCGGAAGGCGGGTCGTATGAGACGCCGTGGGCGGTCGCGGCCTTCGCGCCGGACGGGCTGAACGGCCTGACCGATCGGCTGCACCGAACCTTCCGCCGATTCGTGGCGGACTGGCCGGGCGGGACGATGCGACCCCGGCCGGTCCACCTCAATACCTGGGAGGCGGTCTATTTCGACCACGACCTCGCGACCCTGAAGCGCCTGGCCGATGCGGCGGCGGAGGTCGGGGTGGAGCGCTTCGTGCTCGACGACGGGTGGTTCGGCCGTCGCGACGACGATACCTCCTCGCTGGGCGACTGGAGACCCGACCCGACCAAGTGGCCCGGCGGCCTGATGCCGATCGCGGAGCACGTGCAGGGACTGGGCATGGAGTTCGGGCTTTGGGTCGAGCCGGAGATGGTCAATCCGGCGAGCGACCTTTACCGCGCCCATCCGGACTGGGCGATGCACCTGCCGGGCCGCGACCGGCCAATGGGCCGCAACCAACTGGTGCTGGACCTGAGCCGGGAGGAGGTCTCCGATCACCTGTTCGGCGCGCTCGACCGGGTGCTGTCCGAGACGCCGATCGGCTACCTGAAATGGGACCACAACCGCGACCTCACCCCCGCCGCCCGCACCGCGCCAGATGACGCCGGACGCCCGGGGGCGGACGCCCAGGTGCGGGCCGTCTGGGCGCTGATCGACCGGTTGCGCGCGGCCCATCCGGCGGTGGAGATCGAGAGCTGCGCGTCCGGCGGCGGCCGGGCGGACTGGGGCATGCTGGGGCGCACGCACCGGTTCTGGGCGTCCGACAGCAACGACGCCCTGGCCCGCCAGGCGATCCAGAAGGGCTGGCTGCGGTTCTTCCCGCCGGAGGTGATGGGCGCCCATGTCGGACCGTCGCCGGGGCACACCACCGGACGGCGGCACGGCATCGGGTTCCGCGCGGCGACGGCGCTGATCGGCCATATGGGGATCGAGGCGGATCTTCTGGCCCTGTCGGCGGAGGAGCGCGCTGCGGTGGCGCGCGCGATCGCCGTCCACAAGGCGTGGCGCGACGCGATCCATGGCGGCTGCTACCTGCGCTTCGAGGCCGCGGAGGCCGGGCGCGAGGCCTATGGCGTGGTGTCCGCCGCGGGGGACCGGGCGCTGCTGGTCGTCGCCCAGACCGCTCAGAGCCCCCTGCGCTTCGCCCCGCCGCTGCGGCTGGTCGGCCTGCCGGCGGAGGGCACGTGGCGGCTGCGGCTGGCCCTCCCGGCGCCGGAGGGAGCCAAGCTGACGACGCCGGCGCTGCGTGCGCTCGTCGGGGATGGCCTGATCCTGCCGGGTACGGCGCTGGCGGAGGTCGGGCTGCAGTTGCCCGTTCTGTGGCCGGAGACGGCACTGGCGATCACGGCGGAGCAGGCGTAGATCGGACCAAGCAAAGCGCGGTCCGACGACGGACCCGCCCGCCCGCCCGGACGGAGGGACGGGATGTCGGATCGTTGGTCCGACCTACGCCCCCACCAGTTCCTTGTCCTTCACGCCGACCACCCGCACCTCGACCAGGGCGCCGGCTTCGGCACCCGGGACCCGGACGGGGGCGAAGTGCTCGGTGCGGCCGTGGCCCTCGGTCTCGACGAGGACCTGTGTGGTCGATCCGACCCGGCCTTCAAGAAACCGGGCGACGGCGGCGTCGCCGGCGGCGCGCAGGCGGGCCGCGCGCTCCTTCCGGACCGGCTTCGGCACCGCGGGCATCCGCGCGGCGGGGGTACCCGGGCGCTCGGAATAGGGGAAGACATGCAGCCAGGTCAGACCGCACTCCTCCACCGCGCGCAAGGTGTTCTCGAACATCGCCTCGGTCTCGGTCGGGAACCCGGCAATCAGGTCGGCGCCGAACACGATGTCCGGGCGAAGCGCGCGGGCGCGCCGGCAGAGATCGATGGCGTCGGTCCGAAGATGGCGGCGCTTCATGCGCTTCAGCACCATGTCGTCCCCGGCCTGGAGCGACAGGTGAAGATGCGGCATCAGCCGCGGCTCCTCGGCGATCAGGCGCCACAGGTCGTCGTCGATCTCCACCGGATCGAGCGAGGAGAGCCTGAGGCGCGGCAGCTCCGGCACCAGGGCCAGCAGGCGGCGGATCATCTGGCCCAGCGTCGGCCGGCCCGGCAGGTCGGGGCCATAGCTGGTCACGTCGACGCCGGTCAGCACCACCTCCCGATAGCCGCCGGCGACCAGGGCGCGGGCCTGGGTGACGATCTCCCCGATCGGCACCGAGCGCGAGGGCCCTCGGCCGTAGGGGATGATACAGAAGGTGCAACGGTGGTCGCAGCCGTTCTGGACCTGGAGGAATGCCCGCGCCCGGCCCTCGAAGCCTTCGATGAGGTGCGCGGCGGTCTCCTCGACGCCCATGATGTCGGCGACCCTAACCCGCTCCTCGTCCGCCGAGGGATGCCAGGCCTCGGCGCGCATCTTCTCGTCGTTGCCGAGGACGCGGTCGATTTCCGCCATGGCCGCCCAGCGCTCGGGCGCGACCTGGGCGGCGCAGCCGGTGACGACGATCTCAGCCTCCGGCCGCTCCCGGCGCAGCCGGCGGATCGCCTGGCGGGCCTGTCGCTCCGCCTCGGCGGTGACCGCGCAGGTGTTGACCACCACCAGGTCGCGCCGGCCGGCATCGCGCGCGTGGCGGCGGATCACCTCGGATTCGTAGGTGTTGAGGCGGCAGCCGAAGGTGACGATGTCGGGTTCGGCGCCGGTGGCGGCGCCGGTGGCGGAGCGGATCTCGGCGGTCATGCCGGGGGATATAGCGGACCCGGCCCGAACGATCCAGCCGTTCCGGCCCGTCAGCCGGTCTTGAGGCGATAATGGTACCGATAGGCTTCGACGAAGCCGAGCCGGCGGTAGAGCGCGATCGCCGGCGCATTGTCGGCGCCGACCTGCAGCATCGCGCCCCGCGCGCCCTGCCCGCGGGCCCACGCCAGCAGCGTGCCGACCAGCCGGCGGGCGAGACCGCGGCCGCGCATCTCCTGCCGGGTCGCCACGTCGAGGATGCAGACCAGGTCGCCGTCGATCACGCCGAGGCCGACGGCGTCGGGCGCCACGTCCTGCGGCGGCACCGCCTCCAGCGACAGAGCGGCGAACGCTCCTTCCGCGACAGCGCCGTCGTCGCCCAGCGCGGCGAACGCATAAGGCGGAACCAGCCGGGAAAAGATGCCCGCCAGCGCGGCGCGTCGGGCGCCGTCGACGCGGTGGGTGCCGCAGAAGGTGTCGATCCATCCGGCGTCCGCCTCCGAGGCAAGGCGCACCGCCGGATCCGCCTCGGGGGCCTCCGGCACCGGCGCGACCATCACAACCGCCGGATCGTCGACGGCGTAGCCCCGCGTTTCCAACGCCTGGTCGAGCCCCGGCTCGCTGAGCGGGGTCAGCCGGAACCGCGGCGGCAGGCGGACGGCGGCATAGAGCGCCTCCGCCTCGGCGATCTTCTCGTCCAGCGGGCGAAGGGCGGGCGCGAATGTATTGACGGAGTTGGCCCGACCGGTATGCCCGTCGGCGAAGCGGAGCAGCCAGCCGTCACGGAACACCTGGCGCAGCGACGGCCAGGTGGTCCAGGTGGCCTCCTCCAGCCGGCGCACCCTGGCAAGGTCGTGCGCTGCGGGAGCGGCGTCAGTCGGGACCATGCAGCAGCTCCGGCGCCAGCGTTCCGGTGAAGGCGGTCGCGACCGGCCCGGTCATCAGCACGTGGCCGTCGGTCTCCCGCCATTCGATCGTCAGGGGGCCGCCGTCCAGGACGACCGTCGCCCGCCGGCCGGCGAGGCCCCGCCGGGCCGCCGCGACGGCCGCGGCGCAGGCACCGGTGCCACAGGCCTGGGTGACGCCGACGCCCCGCTCCCACACCCGCATGCGCAGGCGATCCGGCCCGATCAGAGACACCGCCTCGACATTGACCCGCTCCGGAAAGAACGGATCGGTCTCCAGGAGCGGGCCGAGCTGGGAGATGGGTACCGCCTCGGCATCCGCGACGAAGAACACGGCGTGCGGATTGCCGACATTGACGCCGACCGGATCGGAGAGCTGGTCGCGGCCGACCGGCATGTGCAGGGTGTCGCAGGCCCGCGCGACCGGGATCTCCCGCCAGTCGAGCCGGGCCGGGCCCATGTCCACGGTGACCGCACCGTCCGGCCCGGCACGGCAGTCCAGCCGACCGCCCCTGGTGTCGATCACCACGCGGTCCCGGCCGGTCTCGTCCATCAGCAGACGGGCGACGCAGCGGCTGGCATTGCCGCAGCTTTCCACCTCTCCGCCATCGGCGTTGCGGATGCGCATGACCACGTCGGCGCCGTCATCGGCCGGCGGCTCGATCACCACAAGCTGGTCGAAGCCCACGCCGCGCCGCCGGTCGGCGATCCGTCGCGCGGCCGCAGCGTCCACCGCGACCGGTCCGGCTCGGGCGTCGAGCATCACGAAGTCGTTGCCCAGGCCGTGCATCTTCCTGAACGAGAGCGTCATCCGCGGTATATAGGGGGCGACGCCGGCGGCGGTAAAGCGCGACCGCATCGCCGGCCGCCGTTTCCCGAGGGCTTCGCTGCTCCAAGATCGGGACCGCATTGTCCGGCAGCCGGCCGCAGTCGCGCTGTGCCGGCCCGAGCGCGCGGTCGATCTGGTGAGACAGCCATGCCCCGTGTCGTTCGATATCCCGGCTCCGGTCGCGCTGGCAGCGTCGTTCGGCCGTCCATGCCGCACTGTGCGACAGCGCGCCCTCCGTCCTGGTTACGGGCCTGTGCGCGAACCACCCGGCGCCAAGGCGCGCCGTCGGCCGCTCAATGTGTCCAGGAAACCGGAATGTCCAGCGCCTCCGACAGGTCGGCCTGGCCGATCCGGCTGCCGTCGACCTGACAGCCGGTCAGCCTGGCGCCCCGGAGATTGGCGCCGGTCAGGTCGGCGCCGCGCAGGTCGGCGCCGCTGAGGTCGGCTCCGGGCAGCTGCGCCGCCCGCAGGTCGCAGTCGGTGAGGTCCGTGCCCTTGAGCCGCGCCCTGAGCAGGTTCGCCTGCCAGACGAAGGCCGAGGCGCCGCGGATTTCCACCGGCGCCAGCCGCGCCCCCTTGAGACGCGCGCCCGAAAGCGAGGCCCGCTGCAGATTGGCGCCGCGCAGGTCGGCGCCGGTCAGGTTGGCGCGGCGCAGATCGGCCAGGGACAGATCGGCCATGGCCATCTGGGCGCGCGACAGGTCGGCCCGGGCCAGCGCCGTGCACCGGAGCACGGCCGCCGACAGCAGCGCACCGGCCAAGTCGACCTCCTTGAGGTCGAGTTCGGACAGATCGGCCCGCGCGCCCTCCTTGCCGTTCGATTCGACCCAGCGGGCGTGCCGGAGCAGCATCTCTTCCAGCGGCGTCGACAGACTGTCGAGCGAGCGCCCGGTTCGGGCATTGTCGAGACGCGCACCGCCGAACGCCCCGGCATCGTAGATCGCCCCGACCAGATCGGCGTTGGAAAGGTCCGCCCGCTCCAGCCGGGCGCCCGACAGGTCGGCTCCGGACAGGGTGGCCCCCGTCAGATTCGCCTCGGTCAGGTCGGCGCCCTCCAGCGAGCAGCCGGTCAGATCCGAATTCGTCAGGTTGCAGCGGACCAGCTTGGCGTCCCTGAGGATCGAATCCGTGAGGTCCGTCTGCATAACGAAGGCGTTGGCCAGCTTGGCACGGGTCAGGTTGGCGCCGTTGACCTTGGCGGCGGTCAACTCGGTGATGGAGACATCGAAGCTGAGGGGCTTCAGTTCCCCGTCGTTGGACGGCGTCACGATCACGCCGTCGCGCAGGTCGCAGTCGACCATGGTCGCCTCGGTCAGGATCGTGCCGCGCAGGCAGGCGCCGCGCATGTCGGCCCGGCTGATGTCGCTGCCTTGCATGTCGGCAAGGCGCAGGTCGGCGCCATAGAGGTTGCTGTCGACCAGCCTCGTGCTGACCAGTCGCGCGCCGTAAAGCTTCGAACCGGAGAGGTCCGCCTCGGTCAGGTCGCGGCCGGAGAAATCGAGATTGGAGAGGTCGCAAAGCCGGAGTTTTGCCCGCTGCCCGCCGCGTCTGGCGAGGTAGCGGGCATGCTCCTTCATCACGACGTCGAGCTCCGGCTGGGACAACCGGCGGCGCTGCGGATCGGCGTCGGCAGTGGAACGGGGCATCGCGACCTCAAGGGCGGGCGGACCACGAGCGAGCGTGACTCGGGCAAGGCTGACAAAAGGTTAAACGATAAAGATTTCTGGGCAATTGTCTTGATTGCCCAATCGAGGCTCAGAAAATGACCAGCGCACTTTGGTTTGGCGACTGGCTCGGACTTGTCCGGCAAGGCTCGCGGCGGTTCTGAGGCGTTGACAACAATAGCCGCCGGGCCTACCTTCCGGCCGCTTTCGTGACAGCCGTCCGACGAGAGCGCCTACGGGGGCACGCCAGTCCGCGAGTTTCGCGCACTGGCGCGTTCGTGCTTTGCGCGGTTGGTTTTCGAGCGCAGGAGCCGGGGCGCTTTCGCGATGGCAGCGGCGATCCTATCTCAAGGGGCCGGCGTCACGGCGAAGCCGAGCGGCAACGGACCAGGGCGCCAAGCCGGGGGGTCGAACCCGCGGGAGCGAAGGCAGAAGATTGGGAGCAACGGGCATGTTCGACGGGCTGACCGGCCGGCTGGGCGACATCTTCGACAAGCTGCGCCGGCGCGGGTCGCTGAGCGAGGAGGAGGTGTCGGCCGCGCTGCGCGAGGTGCGCATCGCGCTGCTGGAAGCCGACGTTGCCCTGCCCGTGGTCAAGGATTTCGTCGGCCGGGTTCGCGAGCGTGCGGTCGGACAAGAGGTCCTGCGCTCGGTGACACCGGGCCAGCAGGTCATCAAGATCGTCCACGACGCGATGGTCGAGATGCTGGGCGGCACGCCGGGCGAGGAGCCGACGCCGCCCGGCGCGATCGACATCGATGTCGACCGCACGCCGCCCGTGCCGGTGCTGATGGTCGGCCTGCAGGGCTCGGGCAAGACCACGACCACCGCCAAGATCGCCCACCGCCTGTCGACCCGGCGGCGCAAGAAGGTGTTGATGGCCTCGCTCGACACGCGTCGACCGGCCGCCATGGACCAGCTGCGTATCCTGGGCGAACAGGCGGGCGTGGCGACGCTGCCGATCGTGCCGGGCCAGCCGCCGGTTGAGATCGCCAAGCGGGCCATGCAGACGGCGCGCTCCGAGGGGTATGATGTCGTCCTGCTGGACACGGCCGGCCGCCTCGCCATCGACGACGAACTGATGGCCGAGGTCGCGGCCGTACGCGACGCGACGAGGCCGGCGGAGACCCTGCTGGTCGCCGACGCGATGACCGGCCAGGACGCGGTCACGGTCGCCACCAACTTCGAGGAACGGGTCGGAGTCACTGGCATCGTGCTGACCCGCGTCGACGGCGACGCCCGCGGCGGTGCGGCGCTCTCGATGCGGGCGATCACCGGCAAGCCGATCAAGCTGATCGGCGTCGGCGAGAAGATCGATGCGCTGGAGGCGTTCCACGCGGAGCGGATCGCCGGCCGCATCCTCGGCATGGGCGATGTGGTGAGCTTGGTCGAGAAGGCCGCCGAGACGATCGACCAGGAAGACGCCGAGAAGCTGGCGAAGAAGATCCAGAAGGGCCAGTTCGACCTGGACGACCTCTCCGGCCAGCTCAAGCAGATGCGCAAGATGGGCGGCATGAAGGGGCTGATGTCGATGATGCCCGGCATCGGCAAGCTGAAGGACCAGCTGAAGTCCGCCAATCTCGACGACAAGCTGCTCAAGCGCCAGGAGGCGATCATCTCCTCCATGACGCCGGAGGAGCGGCGCAACCCAAAGATCCTCCACGCGAAGCGCAAGAAACGCGTCGCCGCCGGCTCCGGCACCTCGGTCCAGGACGTGAACAAGCTGCTCAAGCAGTACGAGAAGATGGCCGAGATGATGAAGAAGATGAACAAGATGGGCAAGAAGGGCCAGCTCTCGCCCGACATGCTGCCGCCGGAGCTCGGCGGCACCGGCCAGCCAGGCGCAGGCGGCGGCCTGCCCGGCCTGGGCGGGCCCGGCATGCCCTCGATGCCCGGCGGTGCCGGCGCCCGCCTGCCGCCCGGACTGTTCCGCGGGAAGCGGTGATCCGCCCTCGCGCCCGACCTCAAACTCGATCGCCAACTGACTGACTTAAGGAAGAAAGATGTCCACCGTCATTCGTCTCTCCCGCGGCGGCGCCAAGAAGCGGCCGTTCTATTCGATCGTGGTCGCCGACAAGCGCACGCCACGCGACGGCCGCTTCATCGAGAAGATCGGCTTCTACAACCCGATGCTGCCGCGCGAGCACGAGCACCGGGTGGTGATCAAGACCGAGCGGGCGCAGCACTGGCTGGGCCATGGCGCCACGCCGTCGGACCGGGTCGCCAAGTTCTTCGCCGAGGCTGGCCTGATGGAGGCGCGCGGCTACCGCGAGACGCCGAAGAAGTCGTCGCCGAAGGCCAAGGCGCAGGAGCGCCTGCGCGAGCAGCGCGAGGCCGAGGAAGCAGCCAAGGCCGCGGCCGCCGAAGCGGAAGCCGCGCCGGCCGAGGAGGCGGTCCCGGCCGCGGAGGCTCCGGCCGAGGAAGCTCCGGCTGCGGAGACTCCGGCCGAGGAGACGCCGGCCGAGGGCGAGAAGGCCTAGGCCCGGGCTTCCGCCGCTGTCGCCGCCTCCCGCTCCGACGCCATAATGCCCCGGGCCGCCGTCATGCCGCGCCACCGCTCCACCGCCAGCCGTTCCGGCTCCGACCGTGCCACGGCGCGCGGCCGCGGTTCGCGGCCCGAGGCGGCGGCCGGAGCCACTGACGGTCCCGGCCCCGGGGTGGGCGAGCCGCCCTCCCCGGCTGGCCAAGCGTCCGCGCGAGCGCGGGTGTGCGTCGCGGCGATCACCGGCGCCCATGGCGTGCGCGGCCTTGTCAAGGTGAAGAGCTTCACCGACGACCCGGCCGCCTTCGCCGACTACGGGCCACTCGAGGACAATGACGGGCGGCGGCGGTTCAACCTGGCGGTCAAGTCCTCGGTCAAGGGGCAGTTTCTCGTGGAGATCGAGGGCGTGAGCGACCGGGACGCCGCGGCGGCGCTGACCGGCACCACGCTCTGGGTCGACCGGGACCGTCTGCCGCCGCCGGACGAGGACGCGTTCTATCACGCCGACCTGATCGGCCTGCCGGTCGTTCTCGCCGACGGCACCCCGCTGGGGACGGTCCGGGCGCTCTACGATTTCGGCGCCGGTGACGTGATGGAGGTCGGGCGTCCCGGAACGGCGCCGGTGGTGCTGCCGTTCACCAAGGCGGCCGTGCCGGTTGTCGACATCGCCCGGCGCCGGGTGGTGGTCGATCCCCCGGCCGGCCTCCTGGAGCCGGAGCGGACGCAGGTCGGCGGCGACGATGCCGACCCGGCCGGCTCCGAGGACTGAGCCCATGGCCGACCCGGTCTGGACCGCGAAAGTGCTGACGCTGTTCCCGGAGATGTTCCCCGGGCCGCTCGGCGTCAGCCTTGCCGGCAAGGCGCTGCAGCGCGGCGACTGGGCGCTGAAAACGGTGGACATTCGCGACTTCGCGCGCGATAAGCACCGCTCCGTGGACGATGCCCCGTTTGGCGGCGGCGCCGGCATGGTGATGAAGCCCGACGTGGTGGACGCCGCGATCCGCGCGACCCGCGCCCCGGGCGACCGGCTGATCTACCTCTCGCCCCGCGGCCGGGTGTTCGACCAGGCGCTGGCGCGGGACCTGGCGGCGGCCTCCGGCGTGACCCTGCTGTGCGGTCGCTACGAAGGGGTCGACCAGCGGGCGCTGGACGCCGTCGGGGCGGAGGAAGTCAGCCTCGGCGACTTCGTCCTGTCCGGCGGGGAGCCGGCGGCGGTCGCCGTAATCGATGCGGTGGTCCGGCTGCTGCCCGGCGTGATGGGCAATCTCGCCAGCGCCGGGGAAGAGAGTTTTGGGGACTATGCCGGCAGTCTGCTGCTGGAGTACCCCCACTACACCCGCCCGGCGGCCTGGACCGATCCGGACGGGGTGGAACGGATGGTGCCGGAGGTTCTGGTCTCCGGCGATCACGCCAAGGTCGCCGGCTGGCGCCGGGCCGAGGCGGAGGCGATCACCCGGGCGCGCCGCCCGGACCTCTGGCGGAGATACCGCGCCGCCATGTCCGCAGCCGGCGATGCCGGCCGCCCCGGGAAGACGCGCGGTCGGGACGTGGGGCCGAAAAGCTCCGCCAGCCCGGCAAAAGACGGGTGCGACGCAATCAACAGCGAACGAACCGCGCTGAAGGAAGGACCGTAAGCGATGAACATCATCCAGCAGCTCGAGGCCGAACAGGTCGAGAAGCTGACCGCAGAGCGGGGCGTGCCCCTGTTCGACGCCGGCGACACCGTCCGGGTCAACGTGAAGGTGGTCGAGGGCGGCCGCGAGCGCGTCCAGGCATTCGAGGGCGTATGCATCGCCCGCAAGAACGCCGGCATCAACTCCAACTTCACGGTCCGGAAGATCAGCTACAACGAGGGCGTGGAGCGTGTCTTCCCGCTGTACAGCCCGCGCATCGCCTCGATCGAGGTGGTCCGCCGCGGCAAGGTGCGGCGCGCGAAGCTCTATTACCTCCGCGGCCGCCGCGGCAAGTCCGCCCGCATCGCCGAGCGCCGGGACACCACCCCGCGCGTGAAGGGCCCGGCGAGGCAGTAATCGGCGCCGGTGCCTCGACTGCGCCGCCTGAACGGGTCGAAGGCCGCGCCCGGCGACGGGCGCGGCCTTTCGCATTCCGGCCACGGCCGGAAATCGGCGCCGAAAGCCGACGCTGCCGGGAAGGAACCGCCTTCAAGGCGGTCCGACGGTAGCCGTCTGATCGCGCTGTGGAAGCCCTACGGTGTGCTGAGCCAGTTCACCGGGGCGCCGGCGGACGAGACGCTGGCGGCGTTCGGGCTGCCCAAGGGCGTCTATCCGGTCGGTCGGCTGGACAAGGACTCCGAGGGCCTGCTCCTGCTGTCGGACGACGGCGCCCTGATTCACCGGCTGCTCGATCCGGGGCACGGCCACCCGCGCACCTATTGGGCTCAGGTGGAGCGGGTGCCGGACGAGGACTCCCTGCAGGCGCTGCGCGACGGCGTGGTGCTGAAGGACGGCCCGACCCGGCCGGCCGCGGCGCGTCTCCTCGCCGAGCCGCCGCCCCTGCCCCCGCGCGACCCGCCGATCCGCTACCGGAAATCAGTCCCGGACGCCTGGGTCGAACTGGTCCTGACCGAGGGGCGCAACCGGCAGGTTCGCCGGATGACCGCCGCCGTCGGCCACCCGACCCTGCGGCTGGTCCGCGCGGCGGTCGGGGAGCTTCGGCTGCCGGAACTGGGGCTGGCTCCAGGCGAGTGGCGGGAAGTGGACCGGTCGCTTCCCGAGGTCTCGTAGGACGGATCGGTGCGCAGCGGAGCGAGGTCCGGCGACGGACCGGGCGCCCGCAGGGGCAGCAGGCTGCGATGTCGGAACGACGGTTCGACCTATGGGTCGCGCAGCAGGGCGCGGATCGTCGGCGGATCGAAGGGTTGCGCTTCGGCGCGCCGGCCGACAAGGCCCAGCGCATCGTTGACCGCATTGGAGACGGCGCCGATCGCGCCCATCACGCCGCCTTCGGCCATGCCCTTGATTCCGGCCGGCGTACGGCGGTTCGGGGTGTGCATCGGCACGATCTCGATCGGCGGGATCTCGCAGGCCGTCGGCACCAGGTAGTCGGCAAGCGAGCCACTCAGGTTCTGGCCGGTCTCATCGTAGAAGACCTTCTCGTAAAGCGTGCCGGCGATCCCCATGGCCACGGCCCCGTGCTGCTGGCCTTCGACGACCTGGGGGTTGAGAACCGTGCCGCAATCCTCCGCGACCACATAGCGCTCGATCGTCGTGAAGCCCGTGTCCGGGTCGATCTCGACGATGCAGGCATGGGTGCTGTTGGAATAGGTCATCGGCGGCGGGTCATAGGCCAGCGAAACGTCGAGCCCCGGTTCCATCCCCTCGGGCAGTGATAGAGGATCGAGATAGGCGGTGCGGGCGATGTCGGCCAGGGTCAGCCCGGTGTCCGACCAGGCCTCGTCGATCCGCCGCTCCACCCGGCCGTCGACGAGGCGAAGCTCGCCGGCGCTGTTGAGGCCGAGGCGCGCCGCTGCGATCGCGAGCACCTTGTCCCGGGCCCGCATCGCGCAGCGATAGAGCGCGCCGCCGCCGGCTGTCGCCCCGCGGGCGCCGCGGCTGCCCATGCCGTAGGGCGCCACGTCGGTATCGCCCATCAGGATGCGAACGCCGGCCGGATCGACGCCCAGCCCTTCGGCGACCGCCTGGGCCAGCGGCGTCTCGTAGCCCTGGCCGGAGCCCATCAGTCCCACCGAGGCATTGACCGCGCCGCTCGGCTCGATCCGCACCCAGGCGCTCTCGTGGCCCGACCCCGGAATGCCAGCGGCCTTGTAGAAGGCCGAACCGTAGGTGGTCGATTCGATCACCGTGCACAGGCCGAGACCGAGCAGCCGGCCCTCCTCCCGAGCCGCCCGCTGCCGGTTGCGGAAAGTGGGGTAGCCGATCCGCTCGGCCGCCGCCTCCAGCGTCTCCCGCGGGGTCACGTCCTCCAGCACCTCGCCGGTCGGCATGGTCCAGGGCAGTTCGTCGCGGCCGAGCATGTTGATCCGTCGGACTTCCAGCGGGTCGAGCCCCAGTTCGGCGGCGATCGCGTCGATCGTGCCGTCCATCACCCAGCTGGTGATCGCCATCGGCGCGCGCATCGGGCCGCTGCCGCATTTGTGGGTCAGCGCGACAGTCACCTCGAATGCATAGTCCCGGATGCGGTAGGGGCCGGTCAAGATCATCGCCACGACCCGCGCCAGATAGTTGGCGGGATAGAAGCAGTACGCCCCGAAATCCTCCAGCAGCTCCAGTTCCAGAGCCAGGATCCGCCCCTGGCGGTCGACCGCGGCGCGGGTGCGGCACCAGTCCTCCCGCGCATGGCTGGCGGCCAGCAGGTTCTCCGAGCGATCCTCGCGCCAGCGCACGGGGCGCTTCAGCTGCCACGCCAGGGCCGCGACCGTCAGTTCCTCCCGATAGAGCGCGATCTTCTGGCCGAAGCCGCCGCCGATGTCGGGGCACTTGACGGTGACCTGGGACTCGGCGAGGCGGAGCCGCGCGGCCAGTTGGCTGCGGTAGGGATGCGGCACCTGGGTCCCGACATGCATGGTCAGGTGCTCGCGCCCGTCGTCCCAGTCGGCGAGGCAGCCGCGGGTCTCGATCGGTACATGGGTCTGCCGGCCCTGGGAGAAGGTCGCCTCCACCACCCGTTCGGCGCTCGCCATCGCGCCGCGCGGATCGCCGGCGGCGAAGGTCTGGTGCGAAACCCGGTTGGTGCCCAGGCTCTCCTCGACCAGGGGGGCGTCGTCGGCGAGCGCGGCGCGGGCGTCGACCGCTGCCGGCCGTTCCTCGTAGTCGACCAGCACCAGCTCCGCCGCATCCTCGGCGAGATAGCGGTCGGTCGCGACGACACAGGCCACCGGGTCACCGTGGAACTTCACCGTGTCGATCGGCAGGGCGGTCATGCCGGTGGGCAGCAGCCCCTCGATCGGCGGCGCCAGGCGCTGCTCCGTGGTCCATTCGGCGAGATCCCGCCCGGTCGCGACCGCGACCACGCCGGGCACCGCCCGTGCCGAGTCCGTGTTGATCGAGAGGATGCGGGCATGGGCGTGCGGCGACCGCACGAAGCAGGCGTGCAGGCAGCGCGGCACGGCGATGTCGTCGAGGAACCGCGCCGTGCCGGCCAGGAGCCGCCGATCCTCCCGCCGCGGCAGCCGCTGGCCGATATGGCGGAATGCGGTCTCCGCGGCCTGCTCGGCCGGCGGGCTGCGGCTGTCGTCGGCGGCGCTCATGGGACCCCCTCCTCCCGGCGCAGCGCGGCCGCCTTGCGAACCGCCCGGACGATGTTCTGGTAGCCGGTGCAGCGGCAGAGATTGCCCGAAAGAACCTCCCGGATCTCGGCGTCCTCGGGCTCCGGGTGATCGTCCAGCCAGGCCTCGAAAGTGGTCAGGATGCCGGGCGTGCAGAAGCCGCACTGCAGCGCATGCTCTTCGGCGAAGGCGCGCTGCAGGGCGGTGGGACGGCCGTCGCGAGCGAGCCCTTCGACGGTCGTGATCGCCGCCCCGTCGGCCTGGGCCGCGAACATCAGGCAGGACCGGGCGGGCCGACCGTCGACCAGGACCGTGCAGGCGCCGCAGACGCCGTGCTCGCAGCCGACATGGGTGCCGGTCAGCCCGGCCTCCTCGCGCAGCGCGTCGCTGAGCAGCCGCCGCGGCGGCACGGTCAGCTCGACCGGCTCCCCGTTCACGGTCAGGGCGATGCGGATCGTGTCCATGCCCTCAGGCCTCCGTCCCGCTCTCTGTGGCTCGGGCGATCGCGGCGAGCACCGCGCGTCGGGTCAGCGCCTGGACCAGATCGCGGCGGAACTCGACCGGCACCCGCGGATCGCCCATCGGCTCGACCGCCGATCGGGCGGCGTCGGCCGCCGTCGCCGAGGCTTCCACCGTCGCCGGTCGGCCGACCAGCGCCCCGGCGACCGCGTCCGGCACCGCCGGCACGTCGCCGACCCCGCCGATTCCGACCCGCGCCGCCGCGATGTGCCCGTCGGCGACGGTCAGCACGGCCGCAACGGCGACGAGGGCGAAATCGCCCACCCGCCGCGCGCGCATCTCGAAGCTCCAGCCCTGCCCCGGCCGTCGGACGGGAAAGCGCACGGCGGTCAGGATTTCCTCCGGGGCCAAGGCCGTCGTCATCAGCGCCTCGAAGAAGTCGGCAGCAGCGATCCGGCGCCGCCCCGCCGGCCCTGCCGCCTCGATCTCCGCGTCGAGCGTCGCCGCGACCAGCGGCAGCTGGGCCGCCGGGTCGGCGTGGGCCAGCGAGCCGCCGATCGTCCCCTGCAGGCGGATCGCCCAATGCCCGATCGTCTCCGCCGCCGCCGAAACCAGGGGACAACGCTCGCGCACCAGAGGCGATGCGGCGAGATCGGCGTGACGCACCCGCGCCCCGACGACGAGCGCCCCCTCCGCCTCGCCGATGCCGTCCAGGCCGCCGACACGGCCAAGGTCGATCAGGTGCTCGGGCGCGACCAGCCGGAAGTTCATCATCGGCACCAGGCTCTGCCCGCCGGCGATCAGCCTCGCGTCGTCGCCGTGCTCGGCCAGCAGGGCCAGCGCCTCCTCCAGGCTCTCCGGCCGGTGATAGGCGAACGGCGCCGGCTTCATCGCAGCAGGCTCTCCCCGGTCTCCGGGTCGAAGGCGTGCAGCCGGCTCATGTCGAGCGACAGGGCTATGCGCTCACCCCACTCGTGGCGCAGATCCTTGCCGACCCGGAAGAACAGCTCGCCGCCGGCCACCTTCATGCCGAGGAACTGGTCCGAGCCAACGGGCATGACCGAGTCCACCCGGCCATGCAGGCTCTCGCCCTCGCGCGGCTCCGCCCGCTCGTCGACGTCCTCGGGCCGGATGCCGAGGCGCACCTGCTGCCGTCCGCGCTCGGTCAGCTGCCGCGCCATGGCGGGCGGCAGGGTCAGTCGAACGCCCTCTCCTTCGAACACGAGCTCGCCGTCCGCCTGTCGAACGGCGCCGTCGAGGTAATTGATCGTCGGGCTGCCGAGAAACGAGGCGACGAAGGTGTTGGCCGGTCGCTCGTAGATCTCGTCCGGCGCGCCGACCTGCTGGATCAGCCCGTCGCTCATCACCACGATCCGGTCGGCCAGCGTCAGCGCCTCGGCCTGGTCGTGGGTGACGTAGACGAAGGTCGTGCGCATGGTGCGGTGGAGATCCTTGATCTCTGCCCGCATCGAGATGCGGAGGGCCGCGTCCAGGTTGGACAACGGCTCGTCCATCAGGAATACCGCCGGCTCGCGCACCATCGCCCGGCCCAGGGCCACGCGCTGGCGCTGGCCGCCGGACAGCTGGCTCGGCCGGCGGTCCAGCAGATGGGTGATCTCCAGCTTCCCGGCGGCGTCCCGGACCATCCGGTCGATCTCCGACCGGTTGTGGCCGCGCATGCGCAGACCGAAGGCGATGTTCTCGAACACCGACTTGTGCGGGTAGAGCGCGTAGGACTGGAACACCATCGCCACGTCGCGGCGGTGCGCCGGCATGTGGTTGACGATCGTGTCATCGAAATAGAGGTCGCCCTCGGTCACCTCCTCCAGCCCGGCGATCATGCTGAGCGTGGTCGACTTGCCGCAGCCGGACGGGCCGAGCAGGACGACGAACTCGTTGTCGTGGATGTCGAGCTCGAGGTCGCGGACGGCGACCACGCCGCCCGGGTAGCGCTTGGTGACGCTGTCGAACAGGATGCGGGCCATCGGCCGCCCTCCCCTAGCCTTTGACGGCGCCGGCGGTCAGGCCGGACACGATGTAGCGTTCGAAGACGATGGCGACGATCACCGGCGGGACGATCGCCAGGACACCGGCCGCGTTGATGAACGAGAAGCTGATGGTGAAGTCGGACGTGAAGGCCGCGACCAGGATCGGCAGGGTCTGCGACTGCACCGTCTGGGTGAACATCAGCGCCAGCAGGAACTCGTTCCAGCTGGTCAGGAAGGTGAAGAGGACCGTCGCGACGATCGCGGGAACGGCCAGCGGCAGGTGGACGTGGATCAACGACTGCAGCCGCGAACAGCCGTCCACCCGCGCGGCGCGATCCAACTCCTCCGGCAGGCCCTCGATGAACTGGACCAGGATGAAGACGCTGAACGGCACGGTGATCGCCAGATAGGTGATGACCAGCGACCAGATGCTGTCGAGCAGCCCCAGCTTGCGGATCACCAGGAAGAACGGGACGACCAGCGCGATGTCCGGGATCACCCGCGTCGTCAGGATGAAGTAGATCGACGCGTTGCGCCCGAGGAACCGGATCCGCGCGATGCCGTAGGCGGCCGGCACCGCCACCAGCAGGTTCAGGACCACGACGATCGAGGCGACCAGGAAGCTGTTCCACATCGCCGGCAGCAGATCGCTCGCCGTGGACGGAATGTATCCGCCGCTGACCGGATCGGCCCCCGACCGGGTCTCGTAGGTCACGTCCTCCTCGCCGGCGGAGAAGATCGCCTCGAAGTTCCTGAGCGTCGGCGCCTCGGGAATCCAGTTCGGCGGGACGGAGATGATCTCCGCCTCGGTCTGGAACGACGACGACACCAGCCAGGCGATCGGCGCAAGGGCATAGACCGCCAGCATCAGCGACGCGGCGAAGATCACCAGCCGGCGGGTCCAGAGCGATGCCACCGATCGCGCCCGCCAGCGCGCATCGATCCGGCGTGCCTCCTGGACGGTGGCGGGGCCCGGGGCGGAGGGTTCAGGGATCGCCGTCATCTCAGACCCTCCGGCCCAGCCAGCGGATGATGAAGTAGGCGAGGCCGAAGGTCACCATCGCCAGCAGGTAGGACATCGCCGCCCCGGTCCCGAAGGAGAGGTTGCGGAAGGTCTCCACGTAGATGTGCCAGGCCACGACGTGCGACGCGTCGCCCGGACCGCCTTCTGTCAGGATGAAGAACAGGTCGAAGTGCCGGATCGCCATCATGGTCTCGTAGATCAGGACCAGCATGAATCCCGGCTTCAGCGACGGCAGCGTGACGTGGAAGAACCGCTGCCAGAGTCCCGCGCCGTCGACCTGGGCGGCCTTGTAGAGGTCGTCCGGGATCGACTTCATGGTGACCAGCAGCAGGATGGTCGCCAGCGGGACCTCCTTCCAGACGAAGGCATTGACGATCAGCGGCAGGGTCCGGTCGGGGTTGCCGAGCCAGACGGCGTAGCGCTCGATGAAGTCGAGCTGGAGCAGAAGCCCGTTGAGCGCGCCGTAGTTCGAATCGTAGATCCACTTCCACATCAGGGCATTGGCGACATAGGGGATCGCCCAGGGCACCAGAAGGATGGTGCTGACCAGCCGCCGCCCCCTAAACTGCTGGTCGAGCAGCAAGGCGAAGAGGAGCGCCAGGACCGAGACCGCCACCACCGCCATGATTGTGAACGAGGTCGTGCGCGCGACCGACGTCCAGAACTTATCGTCCGCCAGCAGCTCGATGTAGTTGTCGAGACCGACGAAGGGCGTGCGGTGCGGCCGCGTCAGCTTGATGTCGAACAGGCTGATCCAGAACGAATAGACGATCGGAAACACCGCCACGCCCATGAGCACGACCATGGTCGGCAGCAAGAAGCCGATGGCGTTGGCCTGTTCGTAGCCGAGGCCGAGATACGGGCGGCGGGCACCGCGGCGCGGGCCGGGCGTGCCGACGGCCGTGGTCATGAGCTGGCAACTCCGGGTGGGCGCGGTCGAACCGCGCGGGAACGGGGGCGGAGCGCCCTGTCTCGAGGCCGCTCCGCCGTCGAACCGCCGGCCTCAGGCCGTCACATCGATTCCTTCAGGTCGTCCCATTCCTCGGCAACCTCCTCCATCGCCTCTTCCGGCGTGGTGTCGCCCAGGATGGCCGCCTGCCAGGCGGCGCCATTGATCTCGTTCCACTCGCCGAACCAGGGCGTGACGACATCCTTGGCCTGCGCCAGCGCCTGCTGCTGCTCGATCATCTCGACATCGGCGTATTCATTGTAGGCCGCGCGGATATCCGGGTCCTCGAACAACGGCTTGACGCCGAAGCCGGCGCCGATGTCGAGGAACAGGAGCTTCTGGAAGCGGTACTCGCCTTCCGCCTTGCCGCCGAACCATTCGATCAGCTGCGCTGCCCGCTCGGCCCGCTCCGGGTCGGCAGCGGCCTGGGCCGCCATGCCGTGGAAGCGCATCCAGCCGACCGTGGCGTGAGAGCCGTCCTGCCCCTTCGGCATCAGCGCCTGCCTGACATGCCCGGCAATCTGCGACTGCTCCGGGTCGTTCAGCATGCGCAGCCGGTACTTGGCGATCAGCGCGAAGGCGTGGTTGCCGGCCGCGAACGCCTTGAGACCGGTCAGCTCGCCCGTCTCGACACAGGCCGGCGAGACGATGCCGTGGGTGTTGACCGCGTCGACCACCCATTTCAGCGCCGGCACGCAGCCTTCGGTCGGGTGGTCCATCAGGGCGGCGCCCTGGTCGTCGGTGAACCGTCCGCCGTGCGAGAACACCATCGCCGACAGGAACTCGATCAGCCAACTTTCCTGCGCCATCGCCAGCATCAGCGGGAAATCGGCGATCCCCTGCTCCTTCATCGCCAGCGACTGCTCGACCACCTCGTCCCAGGTCTCCGGCGGCGCCGAGAAGCCGGCCTGCTCCAGCTTCGCCTCGTCATAGAGGAAGGCCATGAAGTCGGTGTAGTAGGTCAGACCGTACTGCCGGCCGCCATAGGTCATGGAATTGGTGCAGAAATCCTCGGCCTCGGCATTGTAGGCCATGAGGTTCTCATGCTCGTCGACCGGCGCGATCCAGCCGGCCTCGGCCCATTCCGGCAGCCAGCTGTCGGAGACCCACATCACGTCCAGCGGAGCTCCGCCGACGAACTTCGTGACCATGGACTCGCGATACTGCGCCCAGGGGGCGTTGGCGTAGTCGACCGGGATGCCAGTCGCCTGCTCGAAGGCGGCGGCGTGGCTCTGCACCAGATCGACCGCGGCCGACCAGGTCTGGAAGTTGAGCGCGGCCCCTTGAGCGCGCGCCGATCCGAACGGCAATCCGGCCAGGCCGGTGCCGGCCAGCCCGGCGGCGGCCGACAGCTTCAGCAGATCGCGCCGTCCCACGCTCCCCGCCCCGACGGCCGGCACGATCGCCGGGCGCTTGATGATGGCCTGCTTGATCCTCGACATGGTCCCCTCCTTTGCGATGACTGCCCGGTCGCCACTCGTCGTGCTGCGGGCGCGCGCCAGCCGGGCCGTGGCATCCTCCCCTCAGGACACATCCGAGAGTGCAGCCATCCGCATTTAGTCGTCAAGTGACGACTTACGGCGCCGAACCGAAACGGCGTTTCGGAACCGTGGCCGCCATGACGGTCATCCGCGCGCCAGCGCGACGGAGTCCCGGAACCCTGCGAGGAACGAGCGGACATGCAGCGCGATCAGCCGATCGAGCTCGATCTCCTGGCTGGCCTGGTAGAGATGCCGGCGGATCAGCAGGTGCGAAATCGTGCCGTGCAGCACCCAGCCGACCTCGTGCACCAGGGCGGGATCGGCGGGCGGCGCGACCTCCTGCTCGGCCGCGGTCTCCTCGACGATCGCCTCGGTCAGCTGGTTGACGATGGTCGAGATGTAGCTGGGCGCCATCTCCCCCTCGGCGAGGGACGAGTATAGAAAGAGCCTGAGCCAACGGCGTGTCAGGACGGTTCGGCAATAGTCCTGGTAGAAGGCGGTCAGCCGCGCCTCCATCGGCTGCGAGCGGTCGCGCAGCTGGGCCAGCCAGACCGCCTTGAACGGCCCCAGGATGGCGTCGTCGTAGACCTCGCGGATCAGCGCGGCCTTGGTCGGAAAGAAGTGGTAAAGCAGGCGCTGCGAGATGCCGCAGGCTTCGGCCAGGTGCCGGGTCTGCGCGGTCAGGCCGTATTCCGCGAAGAATGCTGCCGCCTCGTCCAGGATCCGCCGCCGGCGTTCGGCGAACGGCAGGCGCTTGCGCAGCTCGGGCGGCGCCCCGGCCTCGCCGGCGGCGGCCCCTTCGCCCTTGGTACGTGCGCCCCGCCCCGACAGGGTGGCCGACCGTGCCTTCATCGGATCGCTCCTCGTCCGCCGGATGCCGGATGGCCCCGGCTCTCGCCGTTCGTTGTAGCGCACCGCCAGGGCCCGGAAAAGTCGTCGCTTGACGAATTGGTGCGTGCCTCGGGCCGGAGGACCGCCTAGGATCGGCGCCCGCCCCACCCGAACGACGAGGCTGCCGATGCTCTACGAGATGCGCACCTATCGCACGCTGCCCGGCCGGGCGCCGGAGTTCCTGAAGATCTACGAGGCCGAGGGGCTTGGGGTGATCACCCGCTATGCCCGGCTGGCCGGCTGCTGGACGACCGAGAGCGGCCCGCTCAACAGCGTCGTCTTCCTGTGGGCCTACGACGACCATGCGCACCGCAGCGCGCAGCGGGCAAAGCTGGCCGTCGATGCGGAGTGGCAGGCCTTCATCCCGAAGGTCCTGCCGCTCCTGGCGCATCAGGAGAGTGCCTTCCTGACTCCGGCGGCGTTCTCCGCGAAGCCCTGAACCCCAGGCGACGTCCCACCGCGCCCTTGCCGGGACGGCCCCTCGATTGCATCGCGCCCGGGGGGACAATATCGCCGTTTTCCAGGACAATCCGGCGCGCTATGGTGCGCGCCGCCGCCGGGGCACCGAGCGGAAACCGATCGACCGCCCCGACGGCCCAGTGAGAAACCGTCGAGTTTGAGGATCCAGCCATGGCCGCCCCGCGCACCCTGTTCGACAAGATCTGGGACAGCCACGTCGTCCACCGCCAGGAGGACGGCACCTGCGTGATCTACATCGACCGCCACCTGGTGCATGAGGTGACGAGTCCTCAGGCGTTCGAGGGGCTGCGGCTCGCGGGCCGCAAGGTGCGGCGGCCGGACGCCACGCTTGCCGTGCCCGACCACAACGTGCCGACCAGCGACCGCTCCAAGGGCATCGCCGACGAGGAGAGCCGGATCCAGGTCGAGACGCTGGAGCAGAACTGCGCGGATTTCGACGTACCGATCTTCCGGATGGACGACCCGCGCCAGGGGATCGTCCACATCATCGGCCCAGAGCAGGGCTTCACCCAGCCCGGCATGACGATCGTCTGCGGCGACAGCCACACCTCGACCCACGGCGCCTTCGGCGCGCTGGCCTTCGGCATCGGCACGTCGGAGGTGGAGCACGTGCTGGCGACCCAGACCCTTTTGCAGAGCCGGGCGAAGAACATGCGGATCACGGTCGACGGCGACCTGTCGCTGGGCGTGACGGCGAAGGACATGATTCTGGCGATCATCGGCACGATCGGCACGGCCGGCGGCACCGGGCATGTGATCGAGTATGCCGGCAAGGCGGTGCGCGCGCTCTCGATGGAAGGCCGGATGACGGTCTGCAACATGTCGATCGAGGCCGGCGCCCGCGCCGGGCTGATCGCGCCCGACGAGACCACCTTCGCCTACCTGAAGGGCCGGCCGCTGGCGCCCAAGGCGCACGAGTGGGAGATGGCGCTCGATTTCTGGCGCTCCCTGCCCTCCGACGAGGGCGCGACCTACGACAAGGAGGTCGTGCTGGACGCCGCGAATATCGTGCCGCAGGTCACCTGGGGTACCAGCCCGCAGGACGTCGTGCCGATCACCGGCACGATCCCGAACCCAGCTGACATCGTCGAGCCGGCACGGCGCGCCGCGGCGGAGCGGGCGCTGAAGTACATGGGGCTGGAAGGCGGCTCGCCGATCAGCCGGGTGCCGGTGGACAAGGTCTTCATCGGCAGCTGCACCAACGGCCGGATCGAGGATCTGCGCGCCGTCGCCGTGGTGGTCGAGAAGGCGCTGGCCAGGGGCCGCAAGGTTGCCGACGGCGTGTACGCGATGATCGTGCCCGGCTCCGGCCTGGTGAAGCTGCAGGCGGAGGACGAAGGGCTGGACCGGCTGTTCCGCGAGGCCGGCTTCGACTGGCGCGAGCCCGGCTGCTCGATGTGCCTGGCGATGAATGCCGACCGGCTTGAGCCTGGGGAGCGGTGTGCCTCGACCTCCAACCGCAACTTCGAGGGGCGGCAGGGCCGCGGCGGGCGCACCCACCTGGTCAGCCCGGCGATGGCCGCCGCCGCCGCGATCGAGGGTCGGCTGGCCGACGTGCGGGAGCTGGGGTAATGGCCGGTCTCCGGTAAGGGAGGTCATGCCCGCGCGGGCGGGCAACTCCCGGGACCGCGCGATGCCGCCATGGTGCGCCCCGCCCGATGAGATCCCTGCCGTCGCGGGGATGAGACGAAACCTGGACGTCGTCCGCCGACCATTTGGAGCTTGTTTATGCAGCCCTTCACCACCCTGACCGCCGTCGCCGCGCCGTTGCCGATGGCGAATATCGACACCGACATGATCATCCCTAAGCAGTTCCTGAAGACGATCAAGCGGACGGGCCTTGCGAAGGGGCTGTTCTACGAACTGCGGACCGACGAGAACGGCAACAGCGTCGATTTCGTGCTCGATCGGCCGGCCTACCGCAACGCGCAGATCCTGGTGGCGGGCGAGAACTTCGGCTGCGGATCGAGCCGCGAACATGCGCCCTGGGCATTGCTGGACGCCGGCATCCGCTGCGTGATCGCCCCGAGCTTCGCCGACATCTTCTACAACAACTGCTTCAAGAACGGCATCCTTCCGATCGCCCTGCCGCAGGAGGAGGTCGACAAGCTGATGGCCGATGCCGAGCGCGGCGCCAATGCCACGGTCACGGTCGACCTGGAGAAGCAGGAGATCACCGGCCCCGATGGCGGCACGATCCGCTTCGAGATCGACCCCTTCCGCAAGCACTGCCTGCTCAACGGCCTCGACGACATCGCCCTGACGCTGGAGCAGGCGCCGGCGATCGACGCCTATGAGCGGACGCTGCGGGGCCAGCGTCCCTGGCTGATCGACTGAGGAGACCTCGCGCCCCTTCGCCGTCGACGCGCGCTTCGATCCGACGGGTTGTGTTCAGCAAGAATCAGAAGCGCTGGCTGCAAGGTGTCCCGAAGGCTCGCCAGCGATCGGCCAGGAAACGCGCCCAAATTGTCCAGTTCGAGAGTGCCCAGCCTCATCTTTACCCAAGTGCGGGCAAGTTGGATTGTATCGAACAATTTTTTGGCTTGACGGACCTGCGGGGCTCAAAGCAATTTTTCCGAGTGCGGTCGCATGCGATCTACGCCGATCCGCACCCGCTTTCCCCGCCCCGGTTAGGATCACCGGCGTGCCGCGCGCCGGGGTTGGCGCTGCGTGTCTTTTCCGCTTCGGGTGCGTTGACGGCGGCGCCGGCCGTTGCTAACCGCAGCGCATGTGCCGCGGATCGCGCGTCCGGTGTCGAGCCGCCGAGAGCAGGACTGAAGAGAAAAAGGATCCTCGAATGACCGCCGACAAGACGTTGCTGTTTCTTCCCGGTGACGGTATCGGACCGGAGATCATGCGGGAGGTGCGGCGCATCATGGGCTGGCTGACCCGCTATCGCGGGATCGAGTTCGAGGTCAAGGAGGCGCTGGTCGGCGGCTGCTCGATCGACCGCGACGGCGTCCCCATCACGGACGAAACCATGGCGATGGCCATGGAGGCGGATGCGGTTCTGCTGGGGGCCGTCGGCGGCCCGAAATGGGATGAGGTTCCGTTCGAGATTCGGCCCGAGGCGGGCCTGTTGCGTCTTCGCAAGGACCTGGAGTTGTTCGCCAACCTGCGTCCAGCCATCGTCTTCCCGGCGATGGCCGACGCCTCGACCCTCAAGCACGAGGTGATCGCCGGTCTCGACATCATGATCGTGCGGGAACTGACCGGCGGCGTCTATTTCGGGGAGCCGCGCGGCATCTTCGATATGGAGGACGGCCAGCGCCGGGGCGTCAACACGCAGGTCTACACCACCAGCGAGATCCACCGGGTCGCCGCCGTCGCTTTCGAACTGGCGCGCAAACGGCGCAACCATGTGACCTCGGTCGAGAAGATGAACGTAATGGAGTCCGGCCGGCTCTGGCGCGAGGAGGTGACCAAGCTGCATGCGGCGCAGTATTCGGACGTCGAGCTCTCGCATATGCTGGCCGACAACTGCGCCATGCAGCTGGTGCGCAATCCCAAGCAGTTCGACGTGATCGTCACCGACAACCTGTTCGGCGACATGCTGTCGGACGAGGCGGCGATGCTGACCGGCAGCCTGGGGATGCTCCCCTCGGCGTCGCTGGGCGCGGTCGACGAGGCCGGCCGGCGCCGCGCCCTCTATGAACCGGTCCACGGCTCGGCGCCGGACATCGCCGGCAAGAACCGGGCGAACCCGATCGCGGCGATCCTCAGCTTCGCGATGATGCTGCGCTATAGCTTCGACATGAATGACGAGGCGGACCTGGTCGAGGCGGCGGTCAAGCGTGTCCTGGACGGCGGCATGCGCACGGCCGACATCATGTCGGAGGGCAAGGCCTTCGTCTCGACGGCCGTGATGGGTGACAGCATTCTCGGCGCCCTCACCCGCCTCGCGCAGGCGCCGTCGGAGTAGTCGCAACCCGGCGCGGGCCGGTTATCGCCGGCTCGCGCCCGGCACGCCGGCGCGCTCCAGTTCCCTGCCCAAGCGACCGCTCAGCCACAGGAAGAACATCCTGAAATCGCTGCCGAGCGACCACAGCGGATAGCGGAATGTGGCCGGACGGTTGCGCTCCACCGCCAGATGCCCGATCCAGGCGAAGAGATAGCCTGCCACCGGAACCGCGACCAGAAGACCCCATCGGCCGGTCGCCAGGGCAAACGCCAACAGCGTTAGCGCCAGGCCGGTGCCGAGAAAATGCAGCGCACGGGTGCCCGGCCGGGCGTGCTCACGGAGATAGTAGGGCCAGAAATCGGCATAGCGGTCGATCCGGTCGGACATTACCTCCCCCAGCGGAATTCCGAGACCGTCAGGATAGCGCCGGTCGACCGGTCGGCGAAGCGTGCACCGATCGGCCGACCGCGCACCGGCAATGCAGCCGACCGGGATGCGGCACCGGTAAGCCGGCCGAAGGGCGTTCGCGGACCGCTGGGGCAGCGGAGCGCTGGTGCCCCCTGCGGCGATCAGTCCGCCGTCGCCTCCGCCGCGCTGGCGGCGCCGATCGGACCGACCGGGAGGTCGATCGTGACCTCGCCTGCGGTCTCGAAGGTCAACGTGACCGGCACCGTGCCGCCCTCCTCGAACCGGCTCTCGAGCCCGATGAACATGATGTGCAGCCCGCCGGGCGCCAGCGCGACGACCTCACCGGCCGGTACCGGAATGCCGTCGTCGAGCCGCCGCATGGTCATCACGCCGTCCTGCATCGCCATGGTGTGCAGCTCCACCGTCTCGGCGGCCGGGGAGGCTGCCGCGACCAGCCGGTCGTCGACCGTTCCCCCGTTCTCGACGGTCACGAAGCCCGCACCGGTCGGCGCGCTGGGGGCCGTCGCGCGGGTCCAGGGGTCAGACAGGACGATCGGTCCGACGCGGATTTCCTGGGCATAGGGTGCAGTGATGGCGGCGATGGCGGCCAAGGCCAACAGTGCGAGGCCGGTCAGCAGGCGATGCATCTGGCGTGTTCTCCCCCATGGAACCGGCCCGAGCCGGCCCCCGTCCCCGGCGGACACGACGGACCCGGCTTCGGGCGGCAGTGCCGCGCATATAACGAAGGCGGCCGGTGTCGGGTCAAGCCGGAGACGCTGCGGCAAATCGGTCGCGGGACCCCACCGCCGCGTCCGGGCACAGGCGGGCTCCGCATGGCTGATGGCCGGCGTTCGCGCTTGCATCGAGACGGCCGGCCTCCTACCTTCCCGGACGTTCGACGATGCAACCGCTGCTTGTTCTGGCAGTGGTCCGGAAGGAGCTGGAACCATGGGCTACAAGGTCGCCGTCGTCGGCGCCACGGGCAACGTCGGACGCGAGATGCTGCAGATCCTCGCCGAGCGGGATTTCCCCGCCAGCGAAGTCGTCGCGCTTGCGTCCAGGCGTTCGGTGGGCCGGGAAGTGTCGTTCGGCGAGGACAAGATCCTCACCGTGCAGGACCTCGACACCTACGACTTCAAAGGCACCGACATCGCCCTTTTCTCGCCAGGGGCATCCGTATCGGCGGTCTATGCGCCGAAGGCGGCGGCCGCGGGCTGCGTGGTGATCGACAACACGTCCTATTACCGGATGGACCCGGACGTGCCGCTGGTGGTGGCGGAGGTCAATCCGGAGGCGATCGCCGGCTACACCAAGAAGAACATCATCGCGAATCCGAACTGCTCCACCATGCAGATGATGGTGGCGCTGAAGCCGTTGCACGACGCGGCGACGATCAGGCGCGTGGTCGTCGCCACCTACCAGTCGGTCTCGGGCACCGGCAAGGACGCGATGGACGAACTGTTCAACCAGACCCGCGCGATCTTCGTCAACGATCCGATCGAGAAGCACAAGTATCCCAAGCAGATCGCCTTTAACGTCATCCCCCAGTGCGACATATTCATGGATGACGGCTCCACCAAGGAAGAGTGGAAGATGGTGGTCGAGACGAAGAAGATCCTCGACCCGAAGATCAAGGTCGCGGCGACCTGTGCCCGCGTGCCGGTGTTCATCGGCCACTCCGAGGCGATCAACCTGGAGTTCGAACGGCCGATGGACGCCGATCGCGCCCGCGAGATCCTGCGGGAGGCGCCGGGCGTCGTGGTGGTCGACCACCGCGCCGACGAGGGCTACGTCACGCCGGTCGAGTGCGCCGGCGAGGATCCGGTCTATGTCAGCCGCTTGCGCGACGACCCGACGGTGGAATACGGCATCCAGCTCTGGTGCGTCTCCGACAACCTGCGCAAGGGCGCGGCGCTCAACACCGTGCAGATCGCCGAGGCGCTGGTCGAGCGGTACATGACCGTGCCGGCCTGACGGCCGCAGCCACCGGGAAGTTCAAGGGCCGGAGCCGAAGCTCCGGCCCTTTCTCGTACCCCCGCAGCCGCTGCCGATCTGGTTTCGCGGACGTGCAACGACCCCGAAGGGTGTCCGAGGGCGGTCGTCAATCATTTGCCCGCCAGCGGTATCCAGATCTCAACGACGCCATTCCCTGTTTTCGGGTCGAAGCGGTCGTCGTACCGTTCGAAGTCAGGCGCGTCCGTGACGGCGATGCCGCGGGCCGGCAGCCAGTCGTCCCAGATCGACCGGGCCGTGCGGGCGATCCCGGAGATGTGGCCCTCGTGGCGGAACACCAGATAGCCGCCGCGCGGCGGAACAATGGCGACCTGCCGAAACGTGTCCGGCACCGAACCGAAGTCGGCGACCTCGACGCCGCTGACATAGTCGAAGGCGCCCTCTCCCTGCGGCACGCAGACGCCGTAGGTGACGCTTCCGACCTGGCCCGACACCTGGCCTATCCACGGCTCGAATCGGCCCCATTGGCCGGGGATGCCCTGGATGGTCTCGGGCGTATAGCGCCCGGCGAGGCCGGCGATGCGCAGCAGGCGACCGACCTCCCTGCGGGGCTCGGAAAGGGTCGGCGCGGGCTCGGGATTCATGGTGAAGCACTCCGTCAGCATGAGGGTGTCGAGATGGCCGGCGGCACGCACCGCCTCGGGTGCGCAACCGAAGGCTCGGGAAAAGGCCCGGGTGAACGCTTCGTGCGAGCCGTAGCCCGCATCCAGGGCCACCGCGAGGATGTCGGGCGCGCCGTCCGCCAGGGCGCGGGCGGCCTCGGTGAGGCGTCGGTCGCGGCGATAGCCCATCACCGTCCGCCCGGTCGCGGCGACGAAGGCACGGGCCAGGTGGAATTGCGAGACTCCGCAGGAACCGGCAATCTCCGCCAGCCTCAGCGGCTCATCCAGGCGATGCTCGATCACCCAGACCGCCCGTTCGACGATGCTCATCCCGGACCTCCTTCCGTCAGCCGACCGTAGCGCCGCCGGTCCAGCCGCGTTTGACCGGCATTGACGTCCGGGCAACTCTCGCGCCGATCGAAACGGAAAGGCCCGTTCCGGTCCGACCGGCGTTGCCTCGCCTGGTAGCCCGGCCAAGTGTTCGTGGGGCAGCGGAGCGCGCCGGACGCCCCTTGGCAGCGGCAGCCCGACCGGCCAGGATCGTACATCGACCACCCGCTCGAGGCGTCCTGAAATGCTTTTCAAGCGCGCCGAACTCGAGGCGATCGAGGCCGGCCGGATCACCCTCGCCTTCCGTCGCTGGCGGCGTCCGACGGTGCGGTCCGGCGGGACGCTGCGCACGGCGATCGGGGTGCTGGCGATCGAGGATGTCGCCGAGATCGATCCCGCGACGATCACCGATGCCGAGGCGCGTCGGGCCGGACAGGCCGATGCCGAGGCGGTGCGCCGGACCCTCGACGGGCCGGCGGACGGGCGGTTCTGGCGCATCGCGTTCCACCTAGCGGCTGAGGACCCGCGGGTGGCCCTGAGGACCGACGACGCGCTCGACGCCGACGCGGTTGCGGCCCTGAGAGACCGGCTGGCGCGGATGGACCGCAGTGGCGCGGCTGAGCCCTGGCCGGTCGCCGTGCTCCGCCTGATCGACCGGCACCCGGGCCGCCGCGCCGCCGATCTGGCCGCGACGCTCGGACTGGAGACACCGGTGTTCAAGCGCCGGGTCCGGCAGTTGAAGGACCTCGGACTGACCGAAAGCCTGGATGTCGGCTACCGGCTGTCGCCCCGGGGTGGCCGCCTGCTCGGGATCCTGGCCGACTCCGATCGCTGACGCCGCCGCGCGCCAATTCCCGCCGTCCGACGCAGGCGTGCCGCACCCATCCGACGCGCCCGTCGGCGCCCACTCCGACAACGGGCGGCCCGAGCCATCGCCAGGGCCATCCGCCCGACAGTCACCCGGATTGGCGCCCGAACCGCCGTCGGGGCCGCCGTCGGGGCCGCCGTCGGGGCCGCCACCTCGATCGCCGCCGGGGCCGCTGTCCGGTGCCCGCTCGCCTGCCGCCCGTCGGTCGCCCAGCCCGGCCAGCCGTGCCCGCAGGGTGATCGCGCGCAGCACCGGCCCCAGTTGTCGGACCTCCTCCTCGGCGAGGCCGCGCACGATGATCTTGTCGAGCGCCAGGTCGAGCTGCGCCTTGACCGCTACCCCCGTCGCCTTCGGCCTTCGATCGCAGCGTCGCGATATGTTGCGAAATGTTGGCATTCGCCCTCAGCCGGCTTGCGGTGAACCGAGCCGCCCCCGGCGCATGGCCGCCCGCCCCGGCGACCCCCACGGTCCCGGCGTCGGGATCGGCATCGGTCGTGTCATGCGGTCGGTCGGCCATGGCGCCCGGCTCCATTTGGCGAACGAAGAGAGAACGGGAGCCTACAGCGTACCCATTGATAGGTCCATAGTCTTATCGTCAACGCTGCCGGCGGTTCACCCCCTACGCCCCCCGCTCCCGGCCCGTCGGTAGCGCGCAGGATCCGGCGCGCCCTACTTGCCCCGGGTTGGCCCGCGCTCGCCACGGGCGATTGCGCAGGAAGACGCGGCGATACGCCGGGCCGGCCCACCCGGCGCCAGCCGACCGCGGTCACTCCTTCGCCGGCCGCTCCATCAAGGCCAGGCCGAGGCGCTCCCGGATCAGCCGGCCGATCTCGATCGGTTCCTCCGGGTCACCCACGGCGGCCAGTGCCTCCGCCAGGGCGCCGTAATCGGCGGCGTCGGAGTCGATCGGCACGAGGGTTCGGTTGTCGGCATGCTCCCTGGCCTCGTCGATCGCCGCAAGGAAGGAGCCATTGCGCTCCGCCAGCGCCTCGAACGCCGTCGGCTCCAGCCCCAGATGCTCCGCGATGAGCCGGTCGCGCACCGAACGGCAGAACTGCCGGTCGCGGTCGGTCCGGGCCTTCACGAGCAGATTGAGTTCGCAGTCAAACCCCATCGAGCGGTTGGCGAGATTGGCGCTGCCGACCGTCAGCGTGTCGTCGTCGACCACCATCAGCTTGGAATGGACCTTTACGTCGTGCGCCACGCCGTCGCCTCCGATCACGACCGGGGCCAGCACGCGAACCCGGTCCGACTGCCCGGTCGCCTGGAGCCTGCGCAGGAAGCGCGCCCGCCCCCGCCCCATCGTCGCATCCTCCAGCCAGCCGATCTGGCTGCGCGACGTGACCAGCACCACCTCGGGCGGGTCGTCGGCCTGCAGCCGCTCGACCAAGGCTTCGACGACCACGGTCGCGGTCAGGTACTGGTTTTCCACGAAGATCGACCGCCGGGACTGCCGGATCGCCTCGACGTAGGCGTCCGCGATCTCGTCGAGGCCCGGGCGGTCGCCATGATCGGCCAGGGTCTGGATCGCCGAGATCGCGCAGGGACCGGCCTCCGGCTGAATCCCGGGCGGCCATGGATCCTCCGCACTATCCGCTTCCGCCGCGCCGTCAGCCGCCGTCGACGGCGGGTGCGGGGCCTCGCCCGTCGCCCTTTCCCACCGGTCCCGCGCCAGATCGCCCAGCATCCGCGCCGCGGCCCCGTCTACTACCATCTGCACGTCATGGAACGGCGCGTAGCCCGATCCGTCGGGCGTCACCCGACGGGAGTCTTCTGGGGTGTGGCGCGTCGTGTCCCAGCGCGCCGATGTGATGTCGATGCCGCCACAGAACGCCACCCTGTCGTCGATCACAACCAGCTTCCAGTGCAGGCAGGCGCCAAGCGGCATGGCATCATCCATCGCCAGCCGCACCCGCGACGGCGTTGTCCAGTCCAGTACCGCGCTGGCCAGCGCCTGCCGGTCCAGGCTGTAGATGAGCGTGTAGTCCTACAGCAGGATGTCGACTTGCAGTGCCGGCCGGCGCTCCACCAGGGCGATCAGGAACTCGCGCAGGGTCGGCGGCAGGCCGTCGTCGTCCTCCCCGTCGGGGCGTGCCGTCAGCGGGACCCGGCCGTCGATGTCCCAGCCCACGATCCGGATCGACCCGCGGGCCCGGGCCAGGGCCGAGCGCAGCGCGGCAAAATACGCAGCACCGTCGACCAGGAGGGCCAGGCGATCGGTCGGGGTCGTCAAGTGCGGCCTCCGGGCTACCAGGTGAGAGGGGCGTCCGCCCGCTGCGCGCTGTCGGCGGCGCGCGCCGGCCCTTGTACGGTGCATGCACCGCGCTGGCCACACTGACCTCGCCGAACCCCGGACTGTGGCCATTCTGCGTCACCGTTCGGTGATCGGGATCGGTGTGTGTTTTGTCATTGAACCCAATGGCCGAATCCCTTATCTCACTGCTTGCCCATAGTCGCACGTGCCTGTGGACGCCCGTTTCGATGAGCCCCCGCGCCAAACCGCGGTGGCCGGCGTCTTGAAGCAACGACGGTCGGGCTTTTTTGGTCTCTGCCGGTCTCCAAAGCCGGCGGCACTGAAGAGGCACAACCATCCTTGCCGGCCGTGCGGAACGGGTCTCTCCGTTCCAAGCCAAGGCAGTCACCCCGGCGCCGGGCCGTTCACCCGTCCGGGACCGAAATCGCGGGCCGCGCGCCCGCGGGGAATTCCGCGTCTCCACAGCGCGGCCCCGCGGCCGACCGCCCGCCGGGCAACGCTTGGAAACGGGAATAGGGCCCATGGCCACCCAGCGCATCCTTGACTTCCTCGCCGAGAACCGCCCCGAAGGCCCCTGCCTCGTGGTCGATCTTGAGGTGGTCCGCCGCAACTATCTCGCCTTCGCCCGCGCCCTGCCGGAGTCGCGGATCTTCTATGCCGTCAAGGCCAACCCCGCGCCGGAGATCCTGGAGCTCCTGGCTGGCCTCGGCTCGTCCTTCGACACCGCCTCGGTGCCGGAGATCGAGATGGCGCTGGATGCCGGTGCGACCCCGAACCGCATCTCCTTCGGCAATACGATCAAGAAGGAGCGCGACATCGCCCGCGCCCACGCGCTGGGCGTCGACCTCTTCGCCGTCGACTGCATCGCCGAGGTGGAGAAGGTCGCGCGGGCCGCACCGGGCGCCCGCGTGTTCTGCCGGGTCCTGACCGACGGCGAAGGCGCCGAATGGCCGCTCAGCCGCAAGTTCGGCTGCGCGCCGGCGATGGCGGTCGAAGTCCTGGAGACGGCTCACGACCTGGGCCTGGTCGCGCACGGCGTCAGCTTTCACGTCGGCTCCCAGCAGGCAGACCTCGATGCCTGGGACCGTGCGCTGGCGGACGCGGCGGCGGTGTTCCGTGCCTTGGCGGCGAAGGGCATCCGGCTCGCCATGGTCAACATGGGCGGCGGATTCCCGGCCCGCTACCTCAAGGATGTGCCGGTCGCCGACGCCTATGGTCAGGCGATCTTCGGGGCGCTTCGACGGCACTTCGGCAACCGACTGCCGGAGACGATCATCGAGCCCGGCCGCGGCATGGTCGGCAATGCCGGCGCGATCAAGGCGGAGGTCGTTCTGATCAGTCGCAAGTCGGCGCAGGACGCCACCCGCTGGGTCTATCTCGACATCGGAAAGTTCGGCGGCCTCGCCGAGACCATGGAGGAGGCGATCCGCTATCCGATCCTGACGCCCCGCGACGGCGACGCGGTCGAACCCTGCGTCCTCGCCGGGCCGACCTGCGACTCCGCCGACGTACTCTACGAGAAGACGCCCTATCCCCTGCCGATCAGCCTTCAGATCGGCGACGAGGTGCTGATCGGCGCGGCCGGCGCCTACACCACCACCTACGCCGCCAACGGCTTCAACGGGTTCGCGCCGCTGAAGGCCTACGTGATCTGAACCAGGGCGGGCGGCCCGACCATGCCGGGCCGCCGGGGGAACGGTCGATGATCGTGATCGAGGCGGAGGCGCCGGACGACGCCCCGGCGCGGGAGGCGCTGCTCGACCGCTGCTTCGGTCGGGCGCGGAAGTTCAAGACATCGGAGCGCCTGCGCCGCGGGCGCCGGCCGGCGCCGGGCCTGGCCCTGGTCGCCCGGGACGCGTCGGGTGGCCTCGCCGGCACGGTGCGGCTGTGGCCGATCGCGGCCGGCTCGGCCGGAGCAGCGCTGCTGCTCGGCCCGCTGGCGGTGGAGCCGGAGCGACAAGGCAGCGGCATCGGCGCAGCCCTGATGCGCCGCGCCCTCGCCGAGGCTGCGGAATCGGGCCATCGTGCGGTGATCCTGGTCGGCGACGCGGCGTACTACTCCCGCTTCGGCTTTCAGATAGTGCCGCCGGGCCTGACGATGCCCGGACCGGTCGAGGCCGAGCGATTCCAGGGTCTGGAACTGGTGCCGGGTGCCCTGATCGGCGCCGCGGGCCGCGTGGTCGCGACTGGCCGGAGGGAGCCGGAGCGGACCGCGGTGCGGGCGGCGGCCTGACCGTTGCCTCCACCGGCTCCGATCCCGGGAGGCGGCGCGCCCGGCCTGGCCGACATCGCCGACGCGAAATTTTTGTTCGATTTCAAGTCGAACGAACTTTGGATTTTGATTCGATAAATCTAGTATTATAGAATTAACATCGGCGGTCGACAGGGTCGCCAATCCAACCTCCATCCGGAGAGGTCGCCGATGAAACGTATGCATATCCACGTCTCGGCCGATGACATTCCGCGGTCCGTGGCGTTCTACAGCGCGCTGTTCGGCACCGCGCCGACCACACTGCGCGACGACTACGCAAAGTGGATGCTCGACGACCCGCGGGTCAATTTCGCGGTGTCGAAGTCGGGCCGTCCGCCGGGGGTCGACCACCTGGGCATCCAGGTGGAGACGGCGGAGGAACTGCGGGACCTGGAGGACCGGATCCGCACGGCCGAAGGGCCCGCCATCGAGTCCGAGACCATCCATTGCTGCTACGCCAATGTCCACCAAGGCTGGGGCGCCGACCCGCAGGGCATCTTCTGGGAAGCCTTCCTTACGCTGGGCGAGGCAACCGTCTACTGCGACGGCCGCAAGCCCTGGGAGGATCTCGAGAGGCAGATCGCCGAGGCGGGCGCCCCCACCGACGCCCCCACCGGCGCCCCCACCGGCGCCCTTGCCTGACGCCCGCACGACAGCCGTCGGAGCTCGACCAATGAAACGACTGCACATCCACCTGTCCGTCGCCGACCTGGACCGGTCGAGGGCGTTCTACACCAACCTTTTCGGCGTCGACCCGACGCTCGAACGGGACGACTACGTCCGCTGGATGATCGACGACCCGCGGGTCAACTTCTCGATCTCGGCGCGCGGCCGGCCGATCGGGGTCGACCATCTGGGGATCCAGGTCGAAAGCGAGGAGGAGATGGCCCAGGTCTTCGAGGGAATGCGCCGCAGCGCCGGCCCGCTCCTGGAGATGGGCGAGGTCACCTGCTGCTATTCCAGGCTGTCAAAGTCCTGGGTGGCCGATCCGCAGGGCCTGTTCTGGGAGACGTTCGTCACCCGGGACAATGTCACGACCTATGGCGAGGACCCTGACGCCTTCGATGAGATGAAGGAGCGGGTGGCCGCCGCCAATTGCTGCGGTGCCCGGCCGACGGTCGAAGCCTGCTGCGGATCGGCCGCTTGACGAGAGCCGCCGGCACCGTCGCGCGCGGCGGCGGGGCCGGCGGGTTTCCGGCGCCGATCGGGCTGCTGATCGGGGTTGCCCTGTTCGGCGTGGCGATGGGCGGGCTCTACCCGGCCATCGCCCTCGCCTTGACGGACTCCGGTGAGGCCAGTGCCTCGGTGGGCCTGGTGACCGCCGCCTACTATGCCGGCTCCATCCTCGGCACGGTCGGCGGGGCAACCGTGATTGCGCGCCTCGGCCGGCGCCGGGCCTTTGCCGCCGTCGCGCTGACCGCAGCGACCGCGACCGCCCTGCTTGCCGCCGTACCCGACGGCGGGTCCGGCGCGATCCTTGGGATCGCCCTGCTCAGGGCCGTCGCCGGCGGGGCCTTTGGCATCTATTACCTCGCGGTCGAAAGCTGGATCGCCGGGCTGGCAACCACCGGCAACAGGGGGCGGGCCCTCGGCCTCTACGAGACCGTCCGGGTCGGAGCGGTCGCCGCGGGTCCGCTCGTCCTCGCCGGAATGGCGCCCGGCACCGGCTTCGTGCTGGCGGCCGTCCTGATCGCGGTCGCCATCGTGCCGATCCGCAGGGTGCCGGCAGGCGACGCCGACACGGTCACCATCCTGCCGCGACTGGACTGCCGCACCCTACGCCGGCTGGTCGCGACATCGCCCGCGGGGTTTGCGGCCGCGTTCGCCGCCGGCGTCACTGGTGCAAGCTTCTACGCCTATGGGCCGCTGTTCGGTCGCGCCGTGGCGGGCGACGGCCCCCTCGGCGCGGCGTTCTTCAGCGTGGTGCTGCTGGCCCCGATCGTCGTGCATGTGGCGGTCGGTGCCGCCTCGGACCGGATCGGCCGACGCGGTGCCCTCGGCGCCGTCTCGCTGGCAGCGGCGACGGCTGCCGGCGCGCTTGCGGTCATCGGGCCGGAGGTCTCCTACGGAATCGCCTTGGCGCTGGCTCTCGCTGCCGGCGCGGCGTCGCATCCGCTCTATGCCCTGGGCTTGGCACACGTCAACGACCGGATCTCTCCGGAACACCGGCTGGCAGCAGGGACGGCGATCCTGCTCGCCTACAATGCCGGCACGGTGACCGGCCCCGGCCTGACCGCCGCTTCCGTCGCCGCCATGGGAATCGGCGGGCTCTATCCCGTGGTTGCCGCGGTCTGCGCGCTGGTGGCTCTATCCGCGAGGCCCGACCGGACCGCCAGCGCCTGACGGCCAATGACACCTCGGCAGATCGGCTGAAGCGAGATCATGCCCCGGCACGACCCTCTTACGGAGAAACTCGAATAGCAATGCTTCTTAATTTATTCAAAATGCCGCATTACAATCGCTGATCACTCATGACGGCCCCGCGGCCGTCCCATGGCTAGGGGCGATCATGTCTCACGTTTCCATCGTGTCGGCAGGAGAGTTCTGCGACGGCCACGGTCGCGCCGTTCCGGCTCTGGGCGGCGGGGCACTGACCGGGGGCTCGGCGGCGGGCATGGCGGGCCTGCTGGGCGATCCGGGCGATCCGCGGCTCGAGGCGCTGCTGCCGTTCGCCTTGGTCTTCCTGGGTCTGTTCGGCGTCGCCCTGGTGCTGGGCAGCCTCTTGCGCCTGTCGCCGCGGCCGCTCGGCGCGGTCGGGCTGACCGCCTGGCTGCTGGTCGCCCTCGCCGCCGCGCCGCTCGCCTGGACCGCGCCGGTCGGCGGCGACCTCGCCGCCGCCGCAGCGGCCGAGCGCCGAATCCTCCTGCGCGCCGCCACGTCGATCGAGACCGGACTGGTCCGCCTCACCAGCGGTGCCGGCATGGCTGGACTCGCCACTGCCTGCTCCGGAGCAGGCGGCGCTCCCGCCGGCGACGGAGCGGGGACAAGTGACTCTGCAAGTGGCCAAGCGGCGGCGAGCGTACCCGCCAAGCGGACGACGGCGGGCTCGGCGGTGGCGGCATCGGCGCTTGGGTTCAGCTTTGCGAGCGTCCCCGCCGTCCCCGCTCCCGCCGCCGCGGCTGCCCAGCCGGCCGCGACCGCCACGGCCGGCGATGAGGGCGCGCCCGGCAGTGGCAGCGATCCCGGCGCCGCCGGCTCGGCCGGGTCTGCCGGGCCATCGCCCGACGTCTGCGCCGCCCTCGAGGTGATCGAGCGGCTGTCCGGGATCGACCTCACCACAGCGGACGGCCAGGCGCTGGACGATCTGGGCGATGCCCTGCGCGTGATTGTCGCGCTCGCTACGGGCGACCCCAGCCTAGCTGGAATGGCCGCCGGCGCACGCGACCTGCTGACCGATCTGGGCCGGCTGTCCGCCGCCCTGGGCAACCGGTCGCTGGCCGACGCACTGGCCCGCGCCGCCGGCGCGACCGGCACGGCGACCGCGCCCGGGACCACCACAGGATCAGCGGCCGTCGGGCCGGCCGATCCGGGATCGACGGGGGCCGGCGGAAGCGAGAGCGGCAGCGGCACCGGAGCCGCCACCGGTGCAGGCCATGGCGCCTCCGGCGATGGCGGCTTGCCGGGGTGGTTGGACCTCCTGGCCGGCCTCCAGCCGTTTCTGCTGGCGGCCGCGTTGGCACTGTTCGCCGCGCGGGCGGCATCGGTGATGCTCGGCTGGGTTCGCGCCCCGGCCTGGCCCTATCCGGAGGCCGCCTCTCCCTGACGGGAAGCCATGGGCGGTGCCGCCCGATCCGATGGACGGGGTGACAGGCGGGGCCCGGACGGCCCATAACGCAGGCGTTGTCCGTGCCGTGCCGGAGCTGCCCGACATGCCCCCTGCCACCGCCCCGTCCCCCGCCCTGCCGCGCCCACGCCGGTCGGTGCTGTACGTGCCCGGCTCCAACAGCCGGGCGATCGACAAGGCGCGCCGGTTGCCCGTCGACGGAGTGATCCTGGACCTGGAGGATGCGGTCGCCCCCGATGCCAAAACCGCCGCCCGCGACGCCGTCGCCAGGGCCCTGGCAGACGGCGGCTGGGGTCCGCGGGAGGTGGCGATCCGGGTCAACGCCCTGGAAACACCCTGGGGCCGTGACGACCTCGCGATGGCCGCCGAGACCGCTGCCGACGCCGTGCTGCTGCCCAAGGTCGACGGCCCGGAGATGCTGCTCGCCGCCGATCGGAGGCTGGCGGAGGCCTGCGCGCCCGGGGGGCTGCAGCTCTGGGCGATGATGGAAACTGCGGCGGGAGTGATGAATGCCACGGTGATCGCCGGCGCGACGTCGCGGCTGGCGGCTCTGGTGATCGGCACGGCCGACTTGGCCAAGGATCTGCACGCCCGGCACCTGCCGGCAGCCGACCCCCTCGCCACCGCGCGGAGCCTGTGCCTGCTGGCGGCCCGCGCCCGCGGCCTCGCGATCCTGGATGGCGTGCATCTGGAACTCGACGACGCGGAGGGATTCGAGGTCGCCTGCCGGCAAGGCGCGGCCATGGGCTTCGACGGCAAGACGCTGATCCATCCGCGCCAGGTCGACCCGGCCAATGCCGCCTTCTCGCCCGACCCCGAGGCATTGGACCGGGCACGGCGGATCATCGATGCGCATCGCGACGCCCTGGCCACCGGCCGTGGCGTCGCCGTGGTCGACGGCCGGCTGGTCGAACGCCTGCACGTGGTCGAAGCCGAGCGGCTGATCGCGCTGGCCGAACGGATCGCCGAGGCCGAGCGAGCGCAAGCCGCCGAAGTGCAAGCGACTGGGCCGGCACGTTGAGAGTTTCGAGGGATCCCGGGCCGCCATCGCGCCGTCTCGGTTCGGCTCAGGGCCGGCCGGAACACCACGGTTCAGGGGAACAACGCGGGCGATGATCGGAACCGTCGTCCATCCGTCGACCGACGCTGTTCCCCCTGTCCCTGGTCACTCTGCCGCCGATGCGCTCTGTCGAAGCCGGGTAATGCGTTTCCGACCGGACAGCCACGGCACGCTGAACAGAAAGGCAGGCGGCCCACGCGCCGTGAGATAATGGACGAGCACGGGGAAAACCACCCCAGCCACAACTGCTGCCGGCAGAATGAGAGCTACCTGGTCGAAGCCCACCTTCTGAAGAACGATGCGTGTCCCGGCAACCGGCAGGAAGTGCAAGAGATAGATGTAGAGGCTGTGCCGTCCCACAAAGACTCCCCCTCGCCCAGGGCTATCGGCCGGCAACGAACGCAGCAAATGTGACCAGCATCAGGGACGATGCCATCGCCATCACGAAGTAAGCCGCCGGCCATTGAATGGGATCAAGCGGACGAGCGACTGCAGCGACTGCCGCGAACACGGCACCCGCCAGAAGCGCGCGCCTCCACGAAGCGGTCGAGGCAAAATCGCGGAGCCACTCCGAGCCGACATGTCCAGGCACAAAAAACAGACAAAACTCTGAAAAATGCTCCATAATCGGGATTTGGTAGTCCACGTCCAACGCAAACAGGAGGGTAGCGACACTACGAGATAGTGGGTAGGAACGCTCCTCATGATCCGGGTCACGGCGAAGAATAGCAGCAAAGTGAAAACAAGACAAATAGTGAAGAATGGCTCTAAAAACATTAAATATTTCCTTTCTATTAATATCTGTATTAGAGTTAGAACCCAGTCTGTATCGGGCTCCGAAAATGACAAGACTCCACAAGACGTAGAAATATCCACAATACACTATCGTGCCCCGAAAAAACTGCGTTCAGCATACTCTCATGGACCGGCTGACGAAAATGCCTGCAACCAGAAAAAATAACGGCATTCTGATCGGCAATGTCAATTCGAAGATCTAAAGAAACATCCGTCAAAAGACCCAAATTCTGCAGATCAGAGACAAAATAATGAAACACAACAAGAGTAATTACGAGATCGTTAAAAGAATTAACGCAGGCGCAAGAAACGACTCTGCCCAGTACTTTTGCGGGATAGCCGGCTACCCATTAGGTAACAGGTCATCAAAATCAAGAATCTATTCTCCGATTGCAATCAAGAATTCTTTGTCATTATAGGTATGGAGTCGCCGTTCTCCCAGCGCAAGTTGCGAATAACCCATCCATCAGTCTCCTCCTCAAGAAAAATAATTCTTGGGACACGCTGTGGCCTCTTTTCAGTACCTCGCCAATCCTCGACCTGCCAATTGAGCAATGCCCGACCAAGCGAGCCGTCAGCTGTTTCGATCTTGTTAATGTAAAGGGCATTGGCAGAACATCTAGAGAACCGGATATTGCGCATCACCAGCCCGTTCACATGGTAACTGCGCAATATTGCGTGCATATCGTCAGCGTCTGTAACTCCGTTATAGTCGATCACGGTAAGATTCTCGATCAATGTCTCGCTGTTTGAAAGATAGAGGAGTGGACGCGTGCGTACCGCGCCACCGATCGATACTGCATCACGAAGCTGCTGGTCCCAGCCGGCTGCACTATTTCCAGTGCCTTCGGAATCTTCGAAGTCGTCGCCATCGATCTCTGGCCAAGGCGCGTTGTCCGTAGCGGTGCTGCCTTTGAGCGTATAGTGAGCACCAGCCGATCCTCTCCCCTCGGCACCTCCGTCATTGCCACAGTTTTCAATGAGATTGCCGCGCATCTCTGCATGCACGCTCTTGCAGTATATCGCATTACACTCTTCATGGCCGACTGCATTATACATGTCTGTTATGATATTATAGTTTATCGATACATGTCGAACTGATCTCACATCAGCGAAGACCGCACTATTGGTTTTTCCTTCGGTATGCCACCCAACAACATTTCGACATTCATTATTGTCGACTCGTATATTGACCTGATCCGGGTCGAACTGATGAAATCGATAATTCGTGCCGATCTTGAATATCGTGCCGGTATGATGCCCGCGAAGCGCGCCCTGCTCCATATCGAAGATGCGATTCTGATAGCAGTAGATGTCGCCCAGTCTGAAGGATGCGACCCATACAGCACCGTACCCACCTGAAATCACGTTGCGCGCGAAATGGACATCAGAGATGCGGAACCGATCGGTCACCATCGAAAGAGCGACGCCGCAATCGCGGAAATCGCAGTCCAGGACGCGCAGCCCCGACACGTCCGATTGCGCGATCAGATCGCTGCCGCCTCGTGACGGGCCGGCAAATGCGTCGTGGTTCCACCAGGATCTGGTGGCGATACCGCGCCAATAGGTCCAGTCGGACTTCCACAGGATTGGCATGTGAAAGCCTCGAAATCCGCAGTACTGAATGGTCACGCCGTCGCCGAGGACATGCAGCCACGCTGCCGCGGTGCCATGGAAAACGGGTCTTGTCGGACCATACCCAAAGATCGAGGTCACCAATCGGCGAGGTGAGGGCTGCCCGATGTGATAGTTGCCGGACCTGATTTTTCCAGCCCGGCCGGTTTCCTCCAGGGCAGTGAGCCAATCATCGACGCTGGCAAATTCCGCCGCGTCCAATGCGTCGTCTGGGATCGCTGCGCCTGAGGGGTCATAAGGCGCCAGCGCATAGGGCGGCCGACCGGCTGGCCCGCGGAGAGGCTGCACGCCCCCAGGCAATACGACGCCGGAGACGGTTTCCGCGGCGATTGCCGATCCGGCAGGATAGCCCTTCGCCGCACCGAGCCCCAACGCACCGGCAACGAACCCTCTCCTTCCAATCAATGCCATGTTTCCTGCCACATCCCACCTGCGTCGTCCTGCCGCCGGGCTGGTGCATCGTCCCTCGCACTGCGTCACAACCAAGGCATCTATGGAGCCATGATCTGGCCGTGTCGGCGGTGGAGTGCCGAATCGAGGATCTGACCGTCCGTCGAAAGACCGGTCTGGGATGATCCCCTCACGATGAAGCGGCGGTATTGGCCGGCCTGTTCCCATCGGGATCCAGCTCAGCGGAATGCAGGCTTGCCCGGCTCCGCTTCAGACCAGCGACCATGATTGCCGTCGCGTGGATATTCGTGGTCGCATAGCGCCAGGCCAGGCGACGCGGTTCCTGCGACACGCGGAACAGCCATTCCAGGCCCGCGTTCTGCATCCAAACGGGTGCGCGCCGATTGTTGCCGGCGAGAAAATCGAACAGGCCACCGCAGGTCTTCAGCCACGCGATCCCGGCCAAGTCGCGCTGATAGCGCTGTGCGAACAGTTGCTCCCTCGGCTTGCCCATCCCGATCCAAAGTACGTCTGGCTTGGCGGCCCTCACCTCTTCGAGAATCGCAGGGGCCTCGGCGTCGGTGAAGTAGCCATCTCGCCACCCGACGAGCGCCAGATCGGGATATCGGGATAGAGGCGGCGCACTGTGGACGCAGCGCGCTCGATCGTCGCGGCATCACCGCCCAGTAAGTAGAACCTCAGGCCTTCCCTCACGGCGGTGCGGGCAGCGACATGGAAGAAGTCGGTCGTCGCGATCCGTTCCGGCAGTGCCCCTCCGACAAAGGCACGACAGAACAGAACGATAGACTGTCCGTCTGCATGTACGATGTCCGCAGATTTCATGGCATCTCGAAAAGACGAATCGGTATTGTGAAGCGCAAGGGCTTGTCCATTCAGTGAAAAAATCATTCTCGGCATTTTAGCATCTGATATTCCTTTTGCATCTGCCACCATTTTTTCGGCTAATTCCTCCTGTGTGAGCCGACAGACCGGGACCCCGCCAATATCGATTGCGGCTACCATTCCTTCCCCCTTTCGACATTTTGAGTTGTTTCCCAGAGAGATCGACCAAGGAGATCCGCACCTGCTCGGCCTGGGAATGCTTCGTTATGCAGCTACTTGATTTGAATGGTTGGGAGAGCTTGGCTTCAAGCCAGCCTCAACCAGGTAGGCGTCGATCATGCGCTCCGCGTCGTACTCACGCGAAAGCCTCGCTGATGCATGGGAGAGTGCCCTGCGAAGCGTTGAATCTGTGGCCACTCGCGCCACGGCGGCGCGCCACCCCGGGACGTCGGCAGGTGGAACGGCGAGATAGGTCGGCGCCCCGCTCCGAGCCGCGAAGGGCCCCGTATTGCTCGGCACGTCACTCACGACAATCGGCAGCCTGGCGTGCAGAGCCTCGATCAGCGCCAGCGACAAGCCCTCGTAGAGCGACGGCAGGACGAATACATCCGCCGCCGCCAACCAGTCAGCGACCGCTCCCGGATCGATGCGGCCCGTGAACACGACGCGATCCGAAACACCATGAGCCTCGGCCTGCCGCTCCAGTTGTTCACGGAGATCGCCCTCCCCGATGAGGACCAGCTTGACCCCATCGAGACCCTGGAGCGCCTCTATGAGAACCGCCTGATTCTTCTGGGCGCTGAGGCGACCCACGCTGATTGCGACGGTCTCATTCTCGGAAATGCCGAAACGGCGGCGCAGGCTCGCCCGTTCATCCGTAGGCATTCGCCGTGGCATGCCATTGTCAATGGCCTGGATCAGCCGCCTGTACCTAGCTGGATACTTCGCCATGCTGTCGCGAACAGGTTTGGAAACCGCAACGATGCGAGTGTAGGCGCCGATCTGCCCCGCCATGCGATCCAGCCGGGCGGACCAAGACCTGTAGCTTGCAGTGTCCACATGGTGCACGGCAATGCGTCGTGGGACGCCGGCCAGCCAAGCGGCAGTCAGGCCGAACGCATTGCCGACCGGCAGATGAGCAATCACAGCGCACGGCCGGGTTCGGCGAAAATGGCGCCAAAGCCGTGCGAAGGCCAAGGGCGAATGACGCGCAAAGGCCGCGAGTCCGCCATTCACCAATCGGCGCCCCTGTCCGGGATGGCCGGTGCCATAAAGAAACACTCGATCCGTACCTATGGCGCGACGCTGGAAACCGTCGCCCAGAACTTCAAAGACGACCCTGGCTCCTCCGTCGTTGTCGTGTGTCATGACCATCGAGACTCCCCCCGTCATCGAGGCGTCAAGTGATCCGACGGCGGCGGGACCTTCGGTAGGGGAGCCGGGCTGTGACATTGAAGCAAACCGCAGTTGACCGGGACTAGAAGATGGGAAGCTAACAGGCTTCCATGTCTTCATGCACCGGCACATCGGTGCGCGTGTACTCCCATTGGCTTCACATGACGAGAGCCAGATCGGTGCAGTCTCCGACCGATCGAACCGAGTCTATAGGCAACCAGAATGCTGCGATGATCATGCGGGGTAGTGGAAGGCACCGGCCAGACCGGCGCCGGCGCGACGGGCAGTCGGTTTCTAGTCCCGTCCGCCGGCCTCAGCGATGAAGGCGCGCCAGGCCGCGAGCGCGGCGCGCAGGGCATCGAGCGGGATCGTCCGCTCGCACGGCGGCTCGCGCCACAGGTCGGAAAGCCGGATGCCGTCGGCACCGATGTCGAAGGCGAGCGCGTTGCCGCTGCCCTCCCACGGCGCCGCCTGGGCCACCGCCGCATCGACGCGGGCGACGACGTGGTCGACGCCCTGAGTCGTTCGCCCGACCTCGACGGTCAGGAACTCCGCCAGCAGCCGTGCGGCTTGCGGATCGCCGGCACCCGGTCGTGGCGCCGCGGCCGGCCGGCCGCGATCGTCGCGCGTGAATTCGATCGCCAGGTCGGTCATCCAATCCTCCGGGCCGGGATGTGCCGCCGCGCCGCCGTCGCGCCCGTCATTTGCCGCAGCCGCCGGAGTCCATGGCGACCGCGCCCGACCGTCACTGCGGGAACGCAGTGGTGATGGAGAGGTCGCCACCGTCGGAGGCGGTGTAGCCCAGGATGTCGAACACGTCGCCATTCTGGTCCGTGCAAGTCGGGCCGGACGGGCCGAAAAAGCGGTTGCCGCTGGCCGACACCCGATTGTCGTAGGCATGCCGGATCGCCGCCAGTACGTCGTCATAGCTGCAATCGTCGGGATACATGGTCGAGATCGACTTGGTCCTGCTGGTGCCGTCGACCGTGATCGTGAAGTCGCGGATCTCATACGCGCCGGGGAACGGCGCGTCCTCGGTGACGTCCTCGGTCCCGCTGACCGTGCCGGGGTTCACCCCACCCGGGCGGGAATGGAAGCCGACGGCCCGATTCCTGGCGTTGATCTCGCCGCAGAAGATGTGGTCCACGTCGACCGGCGGCTGCGCCCGGGTATCGAGCGCACCGATCGGACACTCGATCCTGGCGGCGACCGGGTCGGTCGCCAGAACCGCGCCCAGCAGCACCGCCGCAGCGATGACCGGAGCCGCGACCGCGGAAACGGCCGAACGGGGGAGACGGATCATCGGGTCACTCCTTGGTCGAGGGGTGTCGGCTCGGCGACGCAACGACGGGCGGCGGCGGCACGCCCGCTTCCAGCGATACGGGCGTTCGGGAAATCCGGCAAGATGCCGATGAATCGAATGGAAGGCGCGCTCCGGTGCTTGACCCCGGCGTTCGCGTGCCGGACGGTGCCCCCCATGATCGACACCCCGCCTGCGAAAAAGGCCCGCACGGGCCGCCGATTCGAGGAGTTTCACCTCGGCCAGCGGTTCCGGCACCCGGTGCCGCGCACGGTGACCGAGGGCGACCTCGCGGTCCACCGCGCCCTGACCGGTGGCCGCCACGCCCTGACCAGCGCCGACACGACCGCCCACGCCTTCGGCCTGGAGCGCGCGCCGGCGGAGGAACTGATCGCCTTCCATGTGGTGCTGGGCAAGAGCGTGCCCGACATCAGCCACGACGTGATCGCCAATCTCGGGTTTGCCGAACTGCGCCTTGGCGTGCCGGTCTTCCCCGGCGACACGCTGACCGCGGAGAGCACGGTGATCGGGCTGCGCCAGATCGACCGCGGCGATGCGGGGATCATCTGGGTGAGGACGGAGGGACGGAACCAGGACGATCTCCCGGTCATCGTCTTCTACCGCTGGTGCCTGGTGCCGAAGCGCGACCCCGCCTCACCGCCCCCGGAGCCGTCGGTCCCCGACTTCGGCGCCGAAGTGCCGGTGATGGCGATGCATATCCCGAGCGGCCTCTCCGGCCGGCCGTTCGATCCCGGCCTGACCGGCTGCCCGCACCTCATGGAGGACTACCGGGTCGGCGAAGTCGTCGACCACGTGGACGGCGCGACACTGGAGGAGGCAGAGCACCAGATGATGGCGCGGCTGTTCCAGGTCTCCTCGCGCATCCATGCCGACGCCGCCCATGCCGCCGGGACCGGTCACGGCCGGCGCCTCGCCTATGGCGGCCATGCGCTCGCGCTGGCCCGGGCGCTGATCGTCAACGGCCTGGCCAACGCCCTGTGGCTGACCGCGATCCATCGCCTGGATCACAAGGGGCCGGTGTTCGGCGGCGATACCGTGACCGCGGTTTCGCAGGTGACAGCCCTCGACCCCCTGCCCGGCCGCATCGACCTCGGCGTCATCCGCCTGACCACGACGGTCGGCACCGTGCGTCCGGCCGCCGAACCCGCGGTGGCGGCGACGGTGGATTGGAGCTTCCTGATGCCGCGTCGATGAGCCGAGGCCTTGAAAAGGCGCCGGCGACGGCCGCGGCCCCCCTGTCACGGCCCGTCCGAATTCGGCAGGTCCGAAACCTGCAGGTCGAGGTCGCGCGCGGCCCGCAGGTTCAGGACCGCGACGGCGGCCAGGAAGGCCAGCGTCAACCCGCCGGCGATGCCGGCGAACGCCCAGGCGGGCTCCGGACGCAGGGCCTCGGAGCCGTAGACCATGGCGAACCCAGGCACCGTGGGCAGGACGTACCACCTCCAGGCGGTGCGCAGCAGATCCCGTTCGTGTCTTAGCCTCGTTCTCAGATAGCTAAGGCTGTCCTGGGTGAGATCGCCCGCCCGGTCGCACCCGCCGTGCTTTCGCAGGACAACCGCCGAGACCACCGCGGCGCCGACCAGCCATAGGAAGCCGACGGCCCGCAGAAGATCGGCGGGGCCGGTGGCGGCAATCAGCTGTGCTGCACCTGCCGCCCCGAGGACCAGCGCTGCCGCGCCCCCCGCCGCGTACTCGCGCCGATTGCGCCGTCGCGCGACCGAGTCAAGCCGCTCCGCCCGGTGCCTGATCCGATCGATCGTCGGGGCGTCTGCCGTCATTGCCTGTCCTTTCCAAAGCATGATCCAGTCCGATCCGTCATGTCCGCGTGCCCCCGTCATCGCGATTTCCTTCCGTTGAAGCGCTGGGCCAGGCGGGTCTTGATCCGATGGATCCGGGTGGCGACCGCCGGCGGCGACAGGCCGGTCACCTCGGCGATCGTCGCCGCGTCCTCGTCCTCGAGATAGAGCAGCATGACCTGCCGGTCCGCCGGTGGAAGCCGGCGGATCTCGGCCATCATGCTCTCCAGCGTCAGGCGTCGCAGCGCCTCCTGCTCCGGCCCTTGGCCTCCGTCGGCGATCCGCTCCGCCTGCCCGGTGTCCTGGTCGAACCGGGACCGGCGGCGGCGATCGCGAATGACGTGGTCGACGGCCACGTTCTGGGCCACCCGGTAGACCCAGGTCCTGAGGCTGCATCGCCCGTCGAAGCGGTCCAGGCTTCGCCAGACCTGCAGGTGGATTTCCTGCAGCAGGTCCTGCCGCTCGGCCGGCTCGGCCTCATGGGCGGCGGCGAGCCGGGCGAGCGCCGGACCCAGCGTCTCGACCGCCGAGCGATAGGCTTCGTCCCGACTTCGCGGCGCCTCGCCGGCCGCGTCGCCGGCATCCCGCCGATATGGGTTCAAGCTGTCCATGCCGAGACAGTCGAGACGGCCACCGTCGTCTTACAAAGGATCTGCGGCTCCTGTAGCTGGTTCCGGACCGACAGGGCGGCGGGCCTGGCTCCCTGCCGATGCAGAGGCCGCACCGACCGCCGGGACCGGTCGTCGGCACCATCCGGCGACCCTGGCTGGCGAGGTCGCGCGTGGAGTCTTGCTTCCGTCGACCCGACCTAGGCGACCACCGCCACGAACCTGAGCCGCGTGTAGTCGGCAATCCAGTGGCCGCTCCGGTCGCAGAGCGCGGGGCGCAGCAGGTCCACCGCCTCGTCCCGGACGGCCTCGCGATCCGCCTCCGGCAGGGCGTTGAGGAACGGTTCGGCAAAGGTGGCGAGCCATCCCTCCATGTCGGTCGGCAACGGCGTCGGCCGGGCGAACAGTTCCACAAGGTCGATCCGGAACCCCGCCTCGTCCAACGTCGCCGCCCATTCCCTGTCGGTCGGGAAGGTCCAGGGGTCGACCGCCAGCGGGTCGGCGTTCCGGCGGCGCAGCACGGCGTGAAGTGCTGTGCGGATGGCGGCGACGTTGCCGTGACCGCCGAACTCGCCGACGAACCGGCCGCCCGGCACCAGCGCCCGGGCAACGCCGCGCGCAACCGCCGCATGGTCCGTCATCCAGTGCAGCGCCGCGTTGGAGAAGACCGCCTCGAACTGCCCCTCGAAGTCGAGCGCGCGGCCGTCCATGACCCGGGCGTCCAGTCCGCGCTCGCGCGCCCGCGCGACCATCTCCGGCCCGGCGTCGACACCGACCACCTGCGCCCCGGCGGCGGCGATCGCTTCCGTCAGCACGCCGTCGCCGCAGCCGAGATCGAGCACCCGCTCCCCCGGCCGAGGCGCCAGCAGGCCCAAGACGGCCCGGCCCAGCGCCGGCACGAAGCCGGCGTTTTCGGCATAGCGCTCGGGATGCCAGTCCTGGCCGGCGGCAGGAGCGGCGGCGCGTGATTCGGCGGAATCGGCCATCGTATCCTCTCTGGAAAGCCCGACGCCGAGGCCCTGCCGAGGCCACGGCCGTGCCGACGTCACTGTGCCCGGGCCGATTGCCGCACGATGCCTGGGGTTACGTTGACTTCGCCGCAGGCCGGGCGTAGTTCTTGGGCCGCAAGCTTAGCGTGGCCGGGACCTCGGCGCGAGGCCTTCGGGCCCGCCTGCCTCGGGATGAGGAGGTCGACGCGACCGGTCGTTTGCCTCTTTGCCCGTTGGCGAGGTGGCAGGGCGGCGGCGACCGACGCCGGAACCTCCCGGCCGCGGCGCACAGGACCAGGGCGAAGAGGATCAGGATGGCGAATGTCGAGCGGCCGCTGTCGCCGCACCTGTCGACCCACCGGCTGATGTCGAACATGCTTCAGTCGATCGCGCACCGGATCACCGGTGCGGCGCTGACCGCAGGCACGCTGCTGCTGGTCTACTGGATCGGTGCGCTCGCCGCCGGGCCGGACGCGTTCCAGACCGCGCAGGCGGTCATCGGCTCGATCCTCGGCCGCCTGGTACTGTTCGGCTGGTCGGCCGCCCTGTTCTACCACCTGTGCTCGGGGATCCGGCACCTGGTGTGGGACGCCGGCTACGGCTATTCGGTCGAGGCGACCAACCTCTCCGGGATGATCACGGTCAGCGCAGCGGTCGTGCTGACCCTGCTCGCCTGGATCATCGCCTACATGGTCATGTGAGGGAAGCGGTCATGACGGACCAGACGACCGGCCTGCGCACCGCCGTCGCCCGCGCGCGCGGCCTGGGTTCCGCCCGAAGCGGTTCGCACCACTGGTGGATGCAGCGCCTGACCTCGATCGCCCTCGTCCCGCTGACGCTATGGTTCGCCGTGTCGGTGATCGCGCTTGCGGGCGCCGACTACGAGCGGGTGCGCACCTGGCTGGCGGAGCCGTGGTCGGCGGTGCTGATGATCCTCCTGATCGGCGCGACGTTTCACCACGCTGCGGCCGGTATGCAGGTGATCTACGAGGACTACATTCACACCAAGTGGATCCGGCTGGTGGTCGACCTCGCCACCAAGGCCGCCTGTTTTCTGCTCGGCGCCTACGGCATCGTCTCGGTGCTGAAGATCGCCTTCGGAGGCTGACCCCCATGCCCGCGGCATACGATATCATCGATCACAGCTACGACGTCGTCGTGGTCGGCGCCGGCGGCGCCGGCCTCCGCGCCACCTTCGGGATGGCGGAGAAAGGCCTGAAGACCGCCTGCATCTCCAAGGTCTTCCCGACCCGAAGCCATACCGTGGCGGCCCAAGGCGGCGTCTCCGCCGCGCTCGGCAACATGGGCGAGGACGACTGGCGCTGGCACATGTACGACACCGTCAAGGGGTCGGACTGGCTGGGCGACCAGGACGCCATCGAGTACATGTGCCGCGAGGCGATCCCCGCGATCATCGAGCTGGAGCACTACGGCCTGCCGTTCAGCCGCACGCCCGAGGGCAAGATCTACCAGCGGGCCTTCGGCGGCATGACCACGCATTTCGGCAAGGGGCGGGCGTACCGAACCTGTGCGGCAGCCGACCGCACGGGCCATGCGATGCTGCACACGCTCTACCAGCAGTCGCTGAAGCACGAGGCCGAGTTCTTCATCGAGTACTTCGCCCTCGACCTGATCATGGAGGAAGGCGAGTGCCGGGGCGTCATCGCCTGGAATCTGGACGACGGCACGATTCATCGGTTCCGCGCGCATGAGACGGTGCTGGCGACCGGCGGCTATGGCCGGGCCTACTTCTCCTGCACCTCGGCGCATACCTGTACCGGCGACGGCAACGCGATGGTGGCGCGGGCGGGGCTGCCGCTCCAGGACATGGAGTTCGTCCAGTTCCACCCGACCGGGATCTACGGCGCCGGCTGCCTGATCACCGAAGGGGTGCGCGGCGAAGGCGGCTACCTGACCAATTCCGAAGGCGAGCGGTTCATGGAGCGCTATGCCCCGAGCGCCAAGGACCTCGCCTCGCGCGACGTGGTCAGCCGGTCGATGACCATCGAGATCCGCGAGGGACGCGGCGTGGGCCCGAACCAGGACCACATCCACCTGCACCTCGAGCATCTGGATCCGGAGATCATCCACCAGCGCCTGCCCGGCATCGCCGAGACCGCGCGGATCTTCGCCAATGTCGACGTGACCAAGGAGCCGATCCCGGTCCTGCCGACGGTGCACTACAACATGGGCGGCATCCCGACGAACTATAAGTGCGAGGTGCTGGACCCGACCGAGGACAATCCCGACAAGGTGGTTCCGGGCCTGATGGCGATCGGCGAGGCTGCCTGCGTCTCGGTGCACGGCGCCAACCGGTTGGGGTCCAATTCGCTGCTCGACCTCGTCGTGTTCGGCCGCGCCGCGGCCCACCGGGCCGCCGAAGTCGTCGAGCCGGGCCAGTCGCACAAGCCGCTGCCGAAGGACGCCGGCGAGCAGGCTCTGGAGCGGCTGGACAAGGTGCGGCACAACAGGATGGAGGTTCGCACCGCCGACCTGCGCCTGGAGATGCAGCGCAGCATGCAGAACTATGCCGCCGTGTTCCGCACCGGCGACGTGCTGCGCGAAGGCTGCGACGCCCTGGCCACCAGCTTCGCCCAGCAGAAGGGGCTGGGCGTCACGGACAAGTCGATGATCTGGAATTCCGATCTGGTCGAGACGCTGGAGCTCCAGAACCTGATGACGCAGGCGGTCGCGACCATCCAGTCGGCCGTCAACCGGGAGGAGAGCCGCGGCGCCCACGCGCGCGAGGACTTCCCCGACCGGGACGATGAGACCTGGATGAAGCATTCGCTGATCCGGGTGGACGACGACGGCTCGCACGACATCGGCTACCGCCCGGTCAAGCTGACGCCGCTGACCAACGAGGTGCAGTCCTTTCCGCCGCAGAAGCGCGTCTACTGACGCCGCCCGCGGTTTCCAGACGGGCCTTAGAAAAGGCTGGAGACGAGATGGTCGAACTGACGCTGCCCCGCAATTCCCGCATCGGCGAGGGCAAGACGGTCCCGGCGCCGGACGGGGCGAAGCGGACCAAGACGCTGAAGATCTATCGCTGGAATCCGGACGACGGGCAGACCCCGCGGCTCGACAGCTTCACCATCGACCTCGACAAGTGCGGTCCGATGGTGCTGGACGCGCTGATCCACATCAAGAACGACATCGACTCGACCCTGACCTTCCGGCGGTCGTGCCGCGAGGGGATCTGCGGGTCCTGCGCGATGAACATGGACGGCAAGAACGGCCTGGCCTGCACCACTGCGATCGAGTCTGTGGACGGCGAGCTGAAGATCTATCCGCTGCCGCACATGCCGGTGGTCAAGGACCTTGTGCCGGACCTCAACCACGTCTACGCGCAGTACACCTCGATCAAGCCGTGGCTGCAGACCCTGTCGCCCACCCCGCCCGACCGGGAGCGGCTGCAGACGCCGGAGGAGCGGGCGAAGCTCGACGGCCTCTACGAGTGCATCCTGTGCTTCTGCTGCACCACGTCGTGCCCGTCCTACTGGTGGAACGGCGACAAGTATCTCGGGCCGGCGATCCTGCTGCAGGCCTATCGCTGGCTGGCCGACAGCCGCGACGAGAACACCGGGGAGCGGCTGGACGAGCTGGAAGATCCGTTCAAGCTCTACCGCTGCCATACCATCATGAACTGCGCCAAGAGCTGCCCCAAGGGCCTCAACCCGGCCAAGGCGATCGGCGAGATCAAGAAGATGATCGTCGAACGGCAGATGTGAGCGGGGACGGCGCCTGGCGGAGCGGACAGGTTGCGGTTTCTTTCCACCACAGAGGCACAGAGAAAGGGGATTGCGCCTTCGGCGCGGGAGCAAGACGCGCCGCAGGCAATGTCCCCCTCGCGGCAGCGCCGATGCGTTGGGTCGGCGCCGGCCTGACCGCCCGGGCTCTCTGTGCCTCCGTGTCTCTGTGGTGATCCTTTCCCCGACGCCCCTCGAGTGGGTGCGCCTTGGTGCCTTGGTGGTTCGGTCCGTTCGTCCACGCCGGCTCCGGCTTTCGTGGCGGATGTCGGATTTCGCTGGCGCTCAACCCGACTTGCGAGGAAAGCGCGTTGGCGATGCGGATCGTCGTTCTGGGCGGATACGGCGTGTTCGGCGGGCGCCTTGCGCGGCTGCTGATCGAGCCGGGGCACGATGTCGTCGTCGCCGGCCGGCAGCACGACCGGGCGGCAACCTTCTGCGCCGACTGGGGCGGCACGCCGGCCGTAGTGGATCGGGACCGTAACCCGCGCCAGGCGCTGGAACGTTTGACGCCCGACCTGGTGGTGGATGCGGCCGGTCCTTTCCAGGACGCCGAACGGAACGGCTATCCGATCGCCCGCGCCGCGCTCGCCGCCGGCGCCGACTGTCTCGACCTTTCCGACGACGCCGCCTTCACCTCCGGCATCGCCGCGCCGGACGCAGAGGTCCGCGCCGCCGGTCGTGTCGTGCTGTCGGGCGTCTCGACCGTGCCCGCCCTTTCCTCCGCCGTCGTCGACGCATTGAGTCGTGATCTGGTCCGGATCGACCGGACCGAGAGCGCCATTCTGCCCGGCAACCGGGCGCCGCGCGGCCTCTCGGTAATCCGTGCCTTCCTGGCCCAGGCCGGTCGGTCGCTGGCGGTGTGGCGGGACGGCGAATGGACGGAGGTCCGCGGCTGGAGCGACCATCGCCGCATTGCCCTGCCCGGCCTGGCGCCGTTCCCGGCAACGCTGATCGGCGCCCCCCGATCTGGTCCTCTTCCCCGACCGCTACGGCGCGCGCACCGTTCTGTTCCGCGCCGGCCTGGAGCTCAAGGTGCTGCACTACCGACTGGCGCTGGCGGCGCTGCCGGTGCGGCTCGGCCTGCTGCCCTCGCTGGCGCCGCTGGCTGGACCAATGCGCGCTGCCGCGGCGCTGTTCGAGCCGTTCGGCAGCGACCGTGGCGGCATGAGCGTGACGGTCGAGGGACGCGCCGCGACCGGCCTGCGGGTCGAGCGGACCTGGCGGATGACCATGCCTGAGGGCAAGGGCCCGTTCGTCCCCGCCCTGCCCACCGCCCTGCTGGTCGAGCAGCTCGCCCGCGGCACCGTCGCCCCCGGCGCCCGGCCGTGCCTGGGCGAATTCCCGCTGGAGGAGGCCGAGGCGGCCCTGGCCCGCCTCGGCGCCGTCACCGACACCGACCCGTAGGTCGGGTTGACCGAGGGGCAACCCGACGATTGCCTCTCCCGCGCCGCGCTGCCGCCGGATGTCGGTTATCGCGGTCGCTCAACCCGGCCTACGCAAGCGGCTCAACCGATCGTGAGGTCGCCGTCGACCCTGTGATCGAGGCCGATTCCGTCGACGGTGATCCGCGCCTCGATCTTCAGCGTGCCGCCGGAGAGGTCGCCCGCCTCCGCCGCCGCGCGCACCGCCTTCTCGATCTCGCGCTGGCTGGTGACGCCGACCTCCTTCAGGAACTTGCGGACCGACATGTTGAGCGCGTCTTCGTCCATCAGGCGGCCTCCCAGGCTGGTGCGTCATGGCGCGGAAGAGGCTATCACCAAGGCCCCAAGACACCAAGCATGACCAGGATGAAGCCAGTGAGGTCAAAGCACTGGCGCCGATTGTTGAACCACGGAGGCACAGAGACACAGAGATAGGGAATTGCGCCTGCGGCGCGGGAGCAGGCAGCGCCGCAGGCAAGACCCCCATCTTCTCCGCAGGGCGTCTTCCGGTTCCCACTCTGCCGGCACCACCCGCGTCTCTGTGTCTCTGTGCCTCTGTGGTGAAAAATTCCGGACACCGCCCCTTCGTACCTCTCGGTACCCTGGCGTCTTTGTGGTTCCCTTCGGCGCGACGCCGCGCCGGCTTCCCTCCCCGTGCCGGCTGCGCTAGGACTGGCGCGCCATGACCGAGACCGCCCGCCCCGAGCTCGACCCCGCCGTCGCCGGCGTCACGCCGGAGGAAGGCCCGCGCGACGCCTACCGCCGGCTCAAGCGCGAAGGCAAGCTGACCGCCGACCCGTCTCAGGAGCTTGCGGCGGAGAAGCTGGAGGGGCTGGCCAACGCCCTGCGCCACTATGATCCGTCGAGCCACAGCGCCACCGGTGGCGGCTGGCGCGAGCGGCTGGGCCTGACCCGTCGCCCGAAGGAGCCGGCGCCGCAGGGCCTCTACCTCTACGGGCCGGTGGGCACCGGCAAGTCCATGCTGATGGACCTGTTCTTCAAGGCCGCTCCGGTGGCGCGCAAGCGCCGGGTGCATTTCCACGAGTTCATGGGCGAGGTTCACGACCGCCTGCACGACTGGCGACAGGGCCGGACCACCGAATTCGCGAAGAAGCGCGGCCGCCACGTCGACGACCCGATGCCGCCGCTGGCCGATCGGCTGGCCGACGAGGCGTGGCTGCTCTGCTTCGACGAGTTCCACGTGACCGACATCGCCGACGCAATGATCCTGTCCCGCCTGTTCGAGGCGCTGCTGGAGGCGGGCGTGGTGGTGGTCGCCACCTCCAACTGGCCGCCGGACGACCTCTACAAGGATGGCTTGCAGCGCGACCGGTTCCTGCCCTTCATCGATATGGTCAAGCATCGCCTGGACGTGCTGGAGCTCGACAACGGCGTCGACTACCGCCTGCGGCGCCTGGCCGGGGAGAAGGTCTACCTGACACCGCTCGGCCCGGCCACCAACCGGGAATTGGAGCGCATCTTCGCCGACCTGACCGACGGCGCCAAGGCCGGGCCGGACAGCCTGCTGCTCAAGGGCCGGCGCATCGAGGTGCCGCGCGCCGCCCGCGGCACCGCCTGGTTCGGCTTCGACGACCTGTGCGCAAGACCGCTCGGGGCCCAGGACTACCTCGCCATCGCCACCCACTACGGCGCGGTGATCGTCGACGGCGTGCCGGTCCTGACCGAAGACCTGCGCAACGAGGCCAAGCGGTTCATCACCCTGATCGACGCGCTCTACGAGCACCGGGTCAAGACGGTGATCGCAGCGGAGGCAATGCCCGACCGCCTCAACTGCACCCACAGCCACGGCTTCGAATTCGAACGCACGGTCAGCCGCCTGATGGAGATGCAGGCGAAAGACTATCTGGCGCGGAAGCATCTCACCTGAGGCCGCCCGGCCCAAGGGATCGCTCGAATGCCCGCAGCATTTGATCAAAAACTACTGACAACAATGAATTTTTCTTCAATCGATAACTTGCCGTTCACGGGAAGGCTGATTATAACCGACGCGAGTGTAATGACGCTTTGTTTCTGACCTGCCCGCCTGCAGCGTGAGACCGCCAAGGATTTCCGCCCGATGACCTGGCAGTTGGACACCGCCGGTATCGCCTTTCTCATGGCAACGCAGCGCCGGCTGGCCCGCGGCCTGCCGGCGGCCTTCCCGGATGATCCGGATCGGCCGCTCACCGCGGCCGTCCTTGTGAACCGGGAACTGATGCTGGATCTGGTCGACCATCCCCTGGTGCTGACCTTCTTCAGCCTGCACCACCCGGTCGCCGCGATCGGCCTTGCCGCCGCCACCCGCCTGATGCCCGACGCAGCCGTCGTGCCGATCGGCCGCCAGACCGCCGCCTGGATCGCCGAGGCGGCCCCCCATGACCGGGTGCGCGACGGCGTGGGCCATGTGGTCGCCAGCGGCTTTTCCGCCCGGTCGATCGACTCGCTCGCCTGGCTCGCCCGCCGCACGTCGGACGACGACGCCCGCGACGCCCGCAAGGCGATCCTGGCGATCCTGACCGCGATGACGCGTCCCGGTCCGGTTCCGTCCGACGCGCTGCCGCGGCTGGTCGGCCTTTCGACCCGGATCGGCATGAAGCCCGCGACGTTCGAGCACCTGGTCCTCAGCCTGGTCGAGGGCCGTCACGTCACCGGCGAGGCCAAGAGCGCCCTGATCGCCGGGCTGGACACGCTGCCCCGCGCCCTGCGCTACCGCGTCATGGCGCGGGTCTGCGCCCTCCCCGCCGACATGTGCACGGCCGCGATGAAGCAGGCGCTCGCCGCCCATCTGGCCGAACCCGAGGAGAGGGCCGCCCCGGTTCCAGGCGCCGCCGTGGCCAGGCGCAGGGTGAGCCCGGTTTGCTGAGACCTGTCAACACGATGATATCAGCCCCGCGAGGGCGGCGATCCCTGTGGACGTCGCGCCTCGTGGTGCAAGCGCCCCGGCCCCGGAGGAGCCGGCCGGTGCCGGCGCGCTCGCCGGTCTCCCCGGAGAGACGCACTCGCTGCCGGCCTCGGCCGCCTCTTGCCAGCCCCGCCGATCGGCGGTAGGACAGCCGCGCGTCTTGTGCGGCGCGGCGAGCGCGGCCGGCCGGTCGTTCCACCCGTTGACCCGAGGAGAGCTCTCACCCATGGCACGCAAGAAGATCGCGCTGGTCGGTGCCGGCCAAATCGGCGGCACCCTCGCCCTGCTCGCCGGCATGAAGGAGTTGGGCGACGTCGTCCTGGTCGACATCGCCGAGGGCGTCCCTGCCGGCAAGGGTCTCGACATCGCCGAGGCGTCGCCGGTCGAGGGCTTCGACGCCTTCGTCTGGGGCTCGAACGACTATGCCGCGATCGCCGGAGCCGACGTGGTGATCGTCACCGCCGGCGTGCCGCGCAAGCCGGGGATGAGCCGCGACGACCTGATCGAGACCAACACCAAGGTCATGAAGGCGGTCGGCGAGCAGCTGAAGACCCACTGCCCGGACGCCTTCGTCATCGTCATCACCAACCCGCTCGACGCCATGGTCGGCGTGATGCGCCAGGTCACCGGCTTCGCGCCGGAGAAGGTATGCGGGATGGCGGGCGTGCTCGACAGCGCGCGGTTTCGCTGGTTCCTGGCCGAGGAATTCAAGGTCTCGGTCGAGGACGTGACGGCCTTCGTGCTCGGCGGCCACGGGGACACCATGGTGCCGCTGGTGCGGTATTCCACGGTCGCGGGCATCCCGTTGCCGGACCTCGTGAAGATGGGCTGGACAACGCAGGAGAAGCTCGATCAGATCGTCCAGCGCACCCGCGACGGCGGCGCGGAGATCGTCGGCCTGCTCAAGACCGGCTCGGCCTTCTACGCCCCCGCCTCCTCGGCGATCGCCATGGCGGAGTCGTATCTGAAGGACAAGAAGCGGCTCCTGCCCTGCGCCGCCTACCTGACCGGCCAGTACGGCGTCAGTGACATGTATGTCGGCGTGCCCGTGGTCATCGGCGCCGGCGGTGTGGAGCGGATCGTGGAGATCGAGTTCACCGCCGAGGAGAAGGCGATGTTCGACAAGTCCGTCGCCTCGGTGAAGGGCCTGGTCGATACGGCGAACGGCATGCTGGCGGGGCTGTGAGGGGCACCGCCCGGTGAGTAGGTCGGGTTGACCAACGGGAAAACCGACACCCGCCGGCGACGCGTCGTGCCGATATTCAACGTTCGGCCGTCCGTAATCGCGGTGGCGCCGGATCTGGGGTTTCGCTGGCGCTCAACCCGACCTACTCCGCCTTCCCTCCCCACGCCCGCGATCCCACGTGGGGATGAGGAGGTTGCTGCCATGCCCGACGACACCCACCGCCAATCCGCCCAGCCGAGCGACCACAAGCCCGGCGAGAACCGCCCCGGCGGCTCTCCGAAGCCGGGCCCGAAGCAGGAGCGTACGCGCCGGCTGGTATTCCAGATCCTGGTCGGGATCACCTTGCTGATCGCGATCTGGGTGGCGATCGCGCAGCCCTTCTTCACGGAAGGCCAGGCCGATCGTGCCCTGGTCGCCGTGATCGCGCCGCCGCTCCTGTTCCTCGCCGTGGTGCTGGGGCTGATCTGGCTGGCCTGGTTCGTCACCAAGAAGCGCTGACGCCCGCTCTCGGCAGGCGGAGGCTGCGGGCCCCCGCGCGTGGACCGGGAGCCGGGGGGACCGGGAGCCGGGGCGACGGCCCTTGCCGCGCCGCCTCAGCGCCCGCCGCCGTCGCAACAGGGCGCGGCGAAGCCGGTGACGCTGCCGCGGGCATCGCGCTCGACGGCACAGCACGCCTCGATCCGGTCGGCGAGGCGGCGCCGGGCGCGCTGGATCCGGCTCTTGGCGCCCGAGAGACCGACCCCGAGCTCGGCCGCCACCGCCGCCTGAGACCGGCCTTCGCCGTCGGCCAGCATCAGCGCCCGGCGGTCGGTCGGCGGCAGGGTATCCATCAGGGGCATCAGGCAGTCGGCCATCGCCTGGCGCCCCAGGTCCGGGTCCGTGTCGGCCGCGACCGATACCGCCGCCGGATCGACCGGCGCCGTGCGGCGGCGGATGCGCCCGACCCGCCGCCAGTGATCGGCGACCGCGTTGGCGGTGACGCGGGACAGCCAGGCCGGCAGCCGCTGGGGATCCTCGACCGCGCCGCCGCGCAGGATCAGCCGCTCGATCACGGCCTGGACGATATCCTCGGCATCCGCGGGCTCGGGCACGCGGCGACGCACCCGGGCCAGCAGCGCCGTGCGGAACGCCTGCCAGACAGCGGCGTCCGCGGCCTGCGACGGCGGCGGCACCGTCATGACGGCGGTCCACTGCAACAGGCCGGCGCGCAGCCGCAGCCGGGCGCTGTCGGCGAACTGGCATCATCGGCGCCCTCTCCGGCCGCCGTTGGCGGCGTCGCCGCTTCGGCGGCGCCAGCGCGACGGCCCAGAAAGCGCGCCACGCCGGCGCCGCCGTCCGGCGAACGCGTCGCGCCGGGGCCGTCCGCCGCAAGGCCGGCCGCGCCGAGCCCGACCTCCTCGAGGCCCGCCGCCAGCAGCGCGCCGACCACCAGGTCGAGCGGAACCGTCGTCCACTCGGCCCCCCGCCAGCGCCAGGCGCGGCAGTCCACGCCGCCGACGCAGCCGCAGAGCTCGCCGCACTCCCGGCACGGGGACAGCAGGGCGTCGGGCTGGATGTCGCGGCCGGCGACCCGGATCGTGGGCGAGGCGAAGAAGCCGAGCGCCTCGGCCTCGGCGGCCGAGCGCACGTGGCGGCGGCGTATCTCCGGGGCGAGCCCGAGCGCCGCGAGCGCCGGTGCGACCGCCTCCGCCGCCGCCTCCAGCACGGCGCCGGACTCGCTGCAGCGGGCGCAGGCCTGATCGTCAAGGTAGAGATACGTCACCGGCAGCGGAACGAGGGGATGCGAGGTCATGGCAGGGTCTCCGGCATCGGTCGTCGAATATCGGTGGGCCGATTGCGCCACCGCATCCCTGAAGACGCCGCCCCCTTTAAGAAGACGCACAGCCCGCCTGAACAACGCACGCCCGCGGCCGGCTCGCAGACGCCCGGCGGAGCACGGGACCACGCGCCCCGAACGGTGCCCTCAGTGCGCCGCGCCCCAGTCGTCGCCGACTCCCGCATCGGCGATCAGCCGGTCGTCATGCACCTGCGGCGGGTAGGTCGGACCAGAGCACAGCGGCGGTCCGACGCCCCCTGCCCATTGCTCCCGGACAGCCGGGCCACGTGCCGCGGATGCCACCCATGTCGGACCGTTGGTCCGACCTACGTTTCCCCAACGCCTAATGCGCCGCGCCCCAGTCCTCGCCGACGCCGGCCTCGGCGACCAGCGGCACGTCGAGATCGGCCGACGCCTCCATCACCGCGCGGACGATCTCCACCGTCCGGTCGACCTCCGCTTCCGGCGCCTCGAACAGGAGTTCGTCGTGCACCTGAAGCAGCATCCGCCCGGTCAGCCCCGCCTCGGCCAAGGCCGCGGGGACGCGGATCATCGCCCGCTTGATGATGTCCGCCGCGGTGCCCTGGATCGGCGCGTTGATCGCCTGGCGCTCGGCGAAGCCGCGGCGTGCCGGGTTGGGGTCCTTGATGCCGGGCACGTGCACGCGCCGGCCGAACAGCGTCTCGACATAGCCGTGCGCCTTGGCGAACGCCTTGGTCTCGTCCATCCAGGCCTTCAGTTCGGAAAACCGCTCCAGATACGCCTTGATGAACCGGGTCGCCTCGCCTTGGTCGATGCCGAGCTGCTGCGCCAGCCCCCAGCCTGAAATGCCGTAGATGATGCCGAAATTGATCGCCTTCGCCCGGCGCCGGGTCTCCGGCGTCATCTCCTCCAGCGGCACGCCGAAGACCTGGCTGGCGGTCATCGCGTGGATGTCGATGCCGTCGCGGAAGGCCGACTTCAGCGCCTCCACCCCGGCGATGGCCGCGACCAGCCGCAGCTCGATCTGGGAGTAGTCGACCGAGATCAGCTTGTGGCCCGGCTCGGCGACGAAGGCGGTCCGGATCTGCCGCCCCGCCTCGGTGCGGATCGGGATGTTCTGCAGGTTCGGCTCGTTGGAGGAGAGCCGGCCGGTATTGGTGGCGGCGAGGCTGAAGGAGGTATGGATCCGCCCGTCGTCCGGGCAGCGGTTGCGCGCGTGCACGGCCTTCTGGTGATCGAGCAACTCGAGCAGCGCGTCGGTATAGGTGCCCTTCAGCTTGGAGAGCTGGCGCCATTCCAGCACCTTGACGGCAATATCATGGCCCTGCGCCGCCAGCATCTCCAGGACCGAGCTGTCGGTCGAATAGGCGCCGGCCTTGCCCTTCTTGCCGCTGGTCAGGCCCATCTCGTCGAACAGCACCACGCCCAGCTGCTTCGGGCTGCCGACATTGAATGGATGCCCGGCAAGCGCGTGGATCTCCTGCTCCAGACCTTCCAGCTTTCCGGCGAACTCGCCCGAGAGGCGGGACAGCACCGTGCGGTCGACCTTGACACCGGCGCATTCCATCTCGGCGATGACGCGGACCAGCGGCCGCTCGATCGTCTCGTAGACGCCCGTCAGCCGCTCCGCCGGCAGCCGCGGCTTCAGCACGCCGTGGAGCCGGAGCGTGACGTCCGCATCCTCGGCGGCGTAGTCCAGCGCCTTGTCGATCGGGCAGCGGTCGAAGGTGATCTGGCTCTTCCCGCTGCCGCAGACGTCGGAATACTTGATCGTCTTGTAGCCGAGGTGCAGGTCCGCCAGCTCGTCCATGCCGTGGCCGTGGGCGCCGCCGTCCAGGACGTAGCTGATCAGCATCGTGTCGTCGATCGCCACCGTCGAGATCCCGTGGCGCCACAGCACCTGCCAGTCGTATTTGAAGTTGTGGCCGATCTTGAGGACGGAGGGATCCTCCATCACCGGCTTCAGGATCGCGATCGCTTTGTCGAGCGGAATCTGCTCCGGCGCGCCGTCGCCGTCCCCGCCGAGATCGAGCCCGCCTTCGCCGTTCGGCGCGACATGCTGCAGCGGAACATAGGCGGCCCGCCCCGGCGCCAGCGCCAGCGACACGCCGACCAGCCTGGCACGGGAGGCGGCCAGGCTGTCGGTCTCGGTGTCGACCGACAGCACGCCGGTCTCGACCGCCTGCTCCATCCACTCCTGGAGCGTGTCGGCATCCTGGATCAGGACGTACTCGACCTTGGCCGGACTGGCGGCGGCCGCGCTGTCGGGCAGCATCTCGGCCGCCCCCTCGCCGAGAAGCGTCGCCTCCACCCGGGTCAGCGTGGAGTGGAACTCCATCTCCTTGAGAAAGTCGATCAGGCGACGGGCGTCGAGCTGGTGGACCTGGACGTCTCCCAGCGTCACCGGCAGGTCGACGTCGTCGGCCAGACGCACCAGCCGTTTGGATATCCGCGCCAACTCCGCATTGTCGATGAGGGCCTGGCGCCGCTTGGGCTGCTTGATCTCCCCGGCATGGTCCAGCAGGTTTTCCAGCGTGCCGAACTGCTCCAGCAGCTGGGCGGCGGTCTTCGGGCCGATGCCGGGCACGCCGGGGACGTTGTCCGTGCTGTCGCCGGCCAAGGCCTGAAGGTCGACCATCATGCCCGGCTCGACGCCCCATTTCTCGACCACCTGGGGCACGTCGATCTCAACGTTCTTCATCGGGTCCAGCATCGTGACGCCGTCGCCGACCAGCTGCATGAGGTCCTTGTCGGAGGAGACGATCACCACCTTGGCCCCCTCCGCCCGCGCCTGGCGGCAGTAGGTGGCGATGATGTCGTCCGCCTCATAGCCCTCTTTCTCGACGATCGGCAGCGAGAACGCCTCCGCCGCCGCGCGCAGATAGCCGAACTGGGGCTTCAGTTCCTCCGGCGCTTCCTCCCGGTTGGCCTTGTAGTCGGCATAGATCTCGTTGCGGAAGTTCTCGCGCGCGGCATCGAACACCACGGCGATATGCTGGGCCTTCAGCTCGCCCAGCAGCTTCACGAACATGTTGGTGAAGCCGAACACCGCGTTGACCGGCAAGCCATCCGACTTGCGGGTCATCATCGGAAGGGCGTGGAAGGCGCGGAAGATGAAGCCCGAGCCGTCCACCAGGTAGTAGGTCTTGGCATCGGCCCCGGCGCCTTCCGGCGCGGCGCGGTCGTCGGCGTTCAGCGTCTCGGTCATGGTCGGCCCAGGGCTGTCGGAAAGGTCCTCGACCATGCCCCGATGCGCCGGCGGAGTCGAGGGCGGCGACGGCCCTGTCCCGTATCGGGTCATGGCGAAACGCAGCCCCGGACTACGTAGTCACCCGAGGTAGGAACCTGAGCCGCGTTTCGTCCATTATATCTGGCAACGGATCGACGAGATCGGGACGCGCCAGGGCCAGGGGCCCGGCTTCGAGGGTCGACCTTCGTCCCGTTCGAACGTGGCGCCGGACATCCGGGGGGAATGTTCGGCGACCGCGCGCCCCCGGCGACTTCGGCTTCGCGCCGGGTCGCCGGGGTTCTTTTTTCCGATACTTTCGGATCTCCGGATGGCACCAACGCGAACAGGGCGAGACCGGCTTGCGGTCCCGCCCTGAACGGGTCGTTGCGACACCGCGCAGGCCGGCACCGTTGCCGGGCTGCGCGGTAGCCGGTATGTCATCTCTCGTCGAGATCGACGACTTCTTCAACCGTCGGCGCGTCCAGTTCGACCAGGCGATTGGCGCACAACGCGGCCGCATCGTCGACCGGCCCGTCGTCAAGGGAGATCGTGGCCCATCCAGCGTCCTCGATCATCGTCCGCCGGCCCCAGCTGCGCTCGTCCTTGAGCGCGACCAGACGGACGCCGGCATCCGGGGCAGACATGAAGCGGTCGACACAGATGGTCGCCGCCAGTTCGGCGCGACCCTGGCGCGATGCGTCCCGCGCCAATTCGCTTGCCCCCCCGGCGGTGCGCCAGTCGAACCCGGCGAAGCCGACCACCAGGGTGACCACCGCGCCGGCCACGAATGCCCATACCAGGGTGCCCTTGGTCGCCGTGTAGCTGTTCCAGCGTTCCTTCATAGATGACATCAGACCCTCCCGCCCAAAAAATTGCTGCCAGCCTGCCAAAACGGGCCGGCTGTGTATTGTGGGGAGCCAGAATCTTCCAGAACCCTGCACCCCGCGTCGTTTGAAAGTGGGGACGACCGGAAGAAGTGCAACAACAATTATTCTCTCTGAAGATTTTATTTGTGAAAATGGCCAATTACGGGTGCGAAAGATTTATTAAAGCCGTTCTTTTCTAACCGCGGACCGGTACCATCGAAAGCTGTCCTTCGGCGTCCTCTCCCCGGTGGCGAAATCCACATGGACCAGCCCGAAGCGCCGCGACGTGCCGAACGCCCATTCCAGGTTGTCGAGCAGCGACCAGGCAAAGAAACCCTCCAACCGGATCCCGTCGGCGATCGCACCGGCCGCGGCGTCCAGATACCGCTCCAGGAACTCCACCCGCCGCGCGTCGCGGAATCGCCCCTCCCCGTCCGGCCGGTCCTCGAACGCGGCGCCGGTTTCGGTGACGATCAGCGGCGTCTTGTCCCCGACCGCCGCCTGCGCCCGCTTCAGCGCATCGGCGAGGCCGGTCTCGTCGATCAGCCAGCCCATCGCGGTCAGACGGCGCGGATCGGCCCCCGGCGGCGCGGCGCGGAAGTCGACGCCCAGCGGCGCGCCGCGGTCGGGGAACGCCCAGCCACGGTGGTAGTGGTTGACCCCCAATACGTCCAGCCCGACCGCCAGCCGGTCCAGGTCGTCCTCGACCACCACGCCGGACTCCGGATCGGCCAGGCGCTCCGCGATCCGCTCGGGATAGCGGCCGGTCACCAGCGGGTCGAGAAAGGCGCCGTTCCACCAGGCGTCCAGGACCTCCGCCGCTTCCGCCGCGGAGGCGGTGTCGTCGGCCGGCTGGAACGGCACGACCGCATTGATCGTGCCGAGCCGCCAGTCGCCCTCTCGCCGGAGGGCCCGGATCGCCTCCGCGACCGCCCTGTTCTGGTTGTGCAGGGCCGACAGGAAAGCGGCAGTGCCGGTTCGACCGGGGGCATGGTCGCCAGTCAGGTGGCCGAACCAGGCGTGGACCGACGGCTCGTTCAGCATGAACCAGGTGTCGACACGATCTCCCAGCCGCTCCGCCACCCGGCACGCGTAGTCGGCGAAGCGATGCGCGATGTCGCGGTGGGTCCAGCCGCCGCGGTGCTCCAGCGCCTGCGGCAGGTCCCAGTGGTAGAGGCACGGCATCGGCCGGATACCCGCCTCAGCCAGGGCATCGGCCAGGCGATCGTAGAAGTCGAGGCCGGACGGGTTGGCCTTGCCCTTCCCCTCCGGCTGCACCCGTGGCCAGGCGACCGAGAAGCGGTAGGCGCCCCGGCCGTCGCCCAGCCCGAGGTCCGTCATCAGGGCAACGTCCTCTCGCCAGCGGCGGAAATGATCGGCCGCCGGCTCGCCGGTCTCGCCGCCGTTGACCAGGCCGCGCCGGGCGAACCGGTCCCAGATGCTCTCGCCCCGCCCCTCGGCGACCGATCCTTCGATCTGCCACGCGGCGGTCGAGACGCCCCAGAGAAAATCGTCGGGAAAGGTCGGCATGGTAGGCCAGCCTCCGCGTCAGGCGGTGAGGATCAGGCGCAGGCCCAGCGCGCCCAGGACGGCACCCAGGGCCGCTTCGATGCCACGGCGCAGCCGAGCATAGGCGCGGATCACCACCGCGGCGGACAACGCGCGCGCCAGCGCCAGGTGCCAGCCGAGCGACAGGGCCACGGCCCCGGTCACGGCCAGGAGGCCGATCGGCGCCGTCATCGCGTCGCCGAGGAACAGCGACGTCAGCGATACCCAGAACATCCCTGCCTTGGCGTTCAGCAGCATCAGGACGAAGCCCGCCCGGAATCCGCGCCTGCGCCGGCCCCTGTCGGGTCCGTCGTCTGCGGCGGGAACAGCCGTCGCGCCCGGGGATTCCTTGAGCGCTGCCCGGGCCGAGCCCGCTGCCAGCCAGAGCAGAAACGCCCCGCCGCCGATCTGCAGCAGGGTCTCGACCCACGGCCGGCCGGCGGCCAGCGCAGCGACGCCGAAGACCGCGGCCAAGCCCCACAGCGCCTCTCCCGCCGCCATGCCGAGGGCGACCCGCACCGCCGCCGCTCGGCCGTCGCGCAAGGCCGTCCCCAGCATCAGGGCGAAGCTCGGTCCCGGACTGACCATGGCGAGCGCGAAGGCGGCCCAGAACGCCAGCAGCAGCCCCGTCATCGGACCCGCCTCAAGTGCGCAACGCCACGACCCCCGGGAGGTCCTTGCCCTCGAGCCATTCCAGGAAGGCCCCGCCGGCGGTGGAGACATAGCTGAAATCGTCCACCACGCCGGCCTGACTCAGCGCCGCCACCGTATCGCCGCCGCCGGCGACCGAGAGCAGCTTGCCGGCCTTGGTTCGGTCCGCGACGGCGCGGGCGACCGCCTCGGTCCCGGCGTCGAACGGTTCCTTCTCGAAGGCGCCGAGCGGGCCGTTCCACAGCACCGTGCGGCAATCCTCGATCTCCTCGATCAGCTTGGCGACGCTGCCCGGCCCGATGTCGAGGACCATCTGGTCCTCCGGCACCGCGTCGATGTCAATGACCTGGTTCGGCGCGCCGGCCTCGAACGCCCCGGCCACCACGCCGTCGACCGGAAGCAGGATCGCGCAGCCCGCCTCCTCCGCCTTCCTCATGATCTCGCGGGCCATTTCGGCCATCTCGTGTTCGGCCAGGCTCTTGCCCATGGCGACGCCCTTGGCGGCCAGGAAGGTGTTGGCCATGCCGCCGCCCAGCACCAGGGTGTCGACCTTGGCGATCAGGTTGCCGAGGACCTCCAGCTTGGTGGAGATCTTGGCGCCTCCGACGACGGCGATCACCGGTCGCTCCGGCTTCTCCAGGGCGCGGGTCAGCGCCTCCACCTCGGCCTGCATCAGCCGCCCGGCATAGGCCGGCAGGACGCGCGCCACCGCTTCCGTCGAGGCATGCGCCCGATGCGCGGCAGAGAACGCGTCGTTGACGTAGATGTCGCAGTCCTTCGTCAGTTGTTTGGCGAAATCCCGGTCGTTCTTTTCCTCCTCGGGATGGAATCGCAGGTTCTCCAGGAGGAGGATGCCACCCTCCGGCAGGTCGGCCTTGGCGGTGTCGGCCGGATCGCCGATGCAGTCCTCGGCGAAGGCCACGCTGCGCCCGTCCAGCGCCTGGGACAACGCGTCGGCGACCGGGCGCAGGGAGTATTCCGCCACCGGCTTGCCCTTCGGCCGGCCGAGATGGGAGCAGACGACAACCCGTGCGCCCCCATCCGCCAGCTCGGTCAGGGTCGGCGCCAGCCGCTCCAGCCGGGTGGCGTCGGTGACGCGTCCGCCGTCCATCGGGACGTTGAGGTCCCCGCGCACCAGCACGGTCTTGCCGGCCACGTCGATATCGTCGAGGGTCTTGAAGTCGGCCATGAAAAACGGTCCCTCCGGAGGGTTCGTCGGCCGGGCCGCGGGCGGAGGCGGCCGGCGGTTCGTTGCGATCTCGTGGAAGACGTCGAGGCGGGGCTAACCAACCACAAGCCCGAACCGCCCGCAAGTCGGCGCGGGGCCGGTCCCTGGCGGCTCCTGTCGCGCGTCGGACGGCCGCCGGACGCCCGCAGCGGCGGCCGTGCAGGTCGCCGACATCGCGCCGTGTTGCGGCATGTTGCGGAATGTTGTCATTCCGCCTTCCCGGCCGTCGCGCCCCCGCCAGCCCGTCGGGTGCGCGGCGCGACAGTCCGGAATTATATCCTATTCCATGATCCGGGCGGAAACCTTTCCGTGGACCGACCGACCGCACCGCGGCTGTGGCCCGGGGATGTCCCCCCGGGTGCCACGATCCGCCGGTCGTGCGTCCGTACGCCCCGCGTATCGCCGGGTCTACCGTCCGATTGCGACGCCCTCGCGCCGGGGATCGGCGCCGCCCTCCAGGCCGCCGTCGACCACGCGCACCGCATGCAGGCCGCTGTTGAGGCCGGTCACGTTGACCTCGTGGCCCAGCGCCTGCAGCGGTTCGGCCAGATCCTCCGCCCAGGTGCCGGCCTCCAGGTCGGTGGCGCCGTTGCGGTTGACGATGTGCGGCAGCTCCACCGCCGCCTGCGGGTCCATGCCCCAGTCCAGCATCGCCACCAGCGCCTGGGCGGAATACATGATGATGCGGCTGCCGCCCGGCGAGCCGACCACCAGTTCCAGGCTGCCGTCTTCGTCGAACGCGATCATCGGCGCCATGGAGCTGCGCGGCCGCTTGCCCGGCTGGACCCGGTTGGCGACCGGCCGGCCGTCGACCTCCGGCCGGAAGGAGAAGTCGGTCAGCTGGTTGTTGAGCAGGAAGCCGCCGGCCATCAGTTGGCTGCCGAACGCGGTCTCGATCGAGGTGGTCAGCGACACCGCGTTGCCGTCGGCGTCGACGATCGAGATGTGGCTGGTGCCCGGCCGGTCGAGCTGGGTGTCCGGCGCATACAAGGTCGCCTCGTCCCACGGTGGATTGCCCGCGGCGGCCGGCGTCTCCATCGCCTGGGCCGGATCGATCAGCTGTGCCCGATAGGTCAGGTACGCCTCGTCCAGCAGTCCCGCGACAGGCACGTTGACGTAGTCGGCGTCCGCCATGTACTGGCCCCGGTCGGCATAGGCCAGCTTCGCCGCTTCCGCGAACAGGTGCCAGGCATGGGGGTCGTCCGGGCCCATCGAGGGCAGGTCGAAATGCTCCAGCAGGCCCAGGATCATCGTGACCGTCAGCCCCCCGGAGGTGGGTGGCCCCATGCCGCAGACCTCATAGGCGCGGTAGTCCAGGCAGACCGGCGCGCGCTCCGGCGCCTCGTAGGCCGCCAGATCCTCCAGGCTCAGCAGGCCGGGATTGGTCGGGGCGTTGCGGACCGCATCGACGATCTGCTCGGCGATCGACCCCTCGTAGAACGCCGAGGGCCCCTGCTCCGCGAGCGTCCGCAGGCTCTCCGCGAAGGCCGGGTTGTCGCGCCGGTCGCCGGCCTCGAGCGCCCGGCCTTCCGGGAAGAAGTAGTCGGCGGTCGCCTCGAAGGTCCTGAGCCGCTCCGCCCGGGTCTCGTCGGCCAGCATGCCGGCGAGCCGGGGCGAGACCTCGAACCCGCTTTCGGCCAGGTCGATCGCCGGCTGGAAGAGCCGCGCCCAGGGCAGCGTTCCGTGATCGGCATGGGCCTCGGCCATCAGCCGGACCAGTCCGGGCGTCCCGACGGACCGGCCGCCGACCACCGCGTCCCAGAAGCCCATGGGTTCGCCGTCGTCGCCGATGAACAGTGCTTCCGTCGCCGCCATCGGCGCCGTCTCGCGGCCGTCATAGCTGGTCAGCCGCTCGTTCCCGGCATCCCAATGGACCAGGAAGGCCCCGCCGCCGATGCCCGAGCTCTGCGGCTCCACCAGGTTCAGCACCAGCTGCGTTGCGATCATCGCGTCGATCGCGCTGCCGCCCTCCGCCAGGACGTCGGCCCCCGCCTGCACCGCAAGCGGGTTGGCGGCGGCGACCATCCACGCGTCGGCGGTGACCGGCGAAGCCGCTTCGGCACCAGGACGCTCCTGCGTCAGCTCGTCCTGCGCGAGCGCCGGCGACAGGATCGGGGCGACGGCGACGGCTGCGAAGGCCAGCAGGGCGGCGGCGGCGACGGCCGATCGCGGCGCGCGACGGGGCATGGGCGGGGTCCTTCCGATCCTCGATTGACCTTGGGTTGAGAGCCGGAGTGTATGCCCCCTTGCCTCGAACGGCCAGCCCTGCCGACGGCCCTGCCGGAAGGTTCGCCCCGCGCGCAGCCGGCATCCCGGCGCCGTCGGCGGTCAGCCCGGCGGACGTCCGACCAGGCCCGCCCGGATCTCCCGGTGTGCCTGCGGATAGTGCGGGGCCACGGCAGCGATCCGGTTGGCCAGACGGTCGTGCAGTCGAGGCAGCGCGTGGAACGGAATGCCTGGATAGGCATGATGTTCCGCGTGATAATTCATGTTCCACATCAGGAACCGGCTGATCGGGTCCGCCCGCGTCGTGCGGGTGTTCGACAGCATGTCCGGCACCTGTGGCCGGGCGCCGTGCTCGGCCATCAGCATGGCGCGCAGGAACGGCTGTCCAAGCACGACCGGCACAACCCAGTAGGTCAGCGGCGCCCAGCTGCCGACCGCCACCGCCGCCCCTGCGACCGCGAGGTAGACGACCACAAATCCGCGCGCTTCCCGCACCACGCCGGCGCGGTCGCGCGGCGGGACGAACGGCGCGTCGTCCAGTCGTCCGGCGGCGTGCCGCAGCAGCCCACCGACCGCCACCTGCCAATAGGGCAGGCCGCTCAGGCTGATCCAATATCCGGCCAGGCTCGCGCTTTTCGGATGCATCAACTCGGGGTCGCGCGCCGGGTCCTGGGTCCAGCGGTGGTGCGCCATGTGGTAGGCGCGGAAATGGCGCGGCGGCAGGATCAGCACCAGCCCGCACAGCACCGACACCGCCTCGTTCAGGCGGCGGCGGGCGAAGGCCGTACGATGGATCGTCTCGTGCAGCGGTGCGAACAGGAAGACCAGCGCGATCCCCAGCCCCAGCATCGGGGCCAGCCGCCAGGGCATGGCCGTCGCAGCCACCGCCCAGCCAAGCAGCCCGACCAGCGCGAGATGGCCGGCCAGGTGGGCGAGGCCGGCCGCATCGGACCGGCCGGTCAGGTCGGCGACCTCGGTGATCGGCCGCTCCGAGGGCGCACGTCGCTCCACTGCCGCGGTCATGCCGCCCCCTCGGCCGCCGCGGTGCCGGCCCACCGTCCCGCCTGCTGCAGCACCCGGCGCAGGCCGGAGGGTCGGCCGGTCATCACGCCGTCGACCCCCAGGTCGAGCAGCGCCAGCATCTCCTCCTCCCGATCGACGGTCCAGACATGGACATGCAGTCCGCGGCGCCGTGCCGCCGCCAGGAAACGCGGCGTCAGCACCCGCGCCGGCCCCCAGCGGATCGGCACCTGGGCGCAGTGGGCGCCGAACCCTCCGGCCGGGAGCATGATCGACGCGCCGGCCAGCCGCGCCACGTCGCGCGGACCCATCGAGGTGGCGAGCTTCGGCCCCGCCGCCCGGCGCAGCCGGTCGAGCCGACGGTCGGAGAACGCACCGACGCAGACCCGGTCGAAGGCCTTGAAGTCTTCCAGCACCGGCAGCAGCCGCCCGGCCGCGTCGTCGCTCTTCGGGTCGATGTTGATCCGGGCGTCCGGGAAGGCCGACAGCAGGTCCTCCAGCCGCGGGATCGCCTCCCCGCCCGGCAGCCGCAGGGCCCGAATCTCGCTCCAGTCCAGCGCGCCCACCGGTCCCGCCCGCCCCGTCAGTCGGTCGAGCGTGTCGTCGTGGAACACCGCGAGCACGCCGTCGCGGGTCGCCTGGACATCGGTCTCCAGGTACCGGTAGCCCAGGTCGACCGCCGCCTGGAAGGCCTCCAGGCTGTTCTCCGAGGCTGATTCATACCCGCCGCGATGGGCGAAGGCGATCGGACCCGGATGGTCGAAGAAGGGATGATCGGCGGCGCGCATCCGTCGGAGATGGCATGGCCCGCGCCGCCGGGCAAGTTCTCCCTCCCCGAGCGCGGGGCGGAAGCCGCTCCAGATCCCGTGGAGGCGGGATCACGACTCCGTCGAGAAATGCCGCACCAGGTAGTCCAGGATGATCTCCCGGTCTTCCGGATAGGGCTCGGCCATGTTCTGGGTCTCGACCATCCAGGTCAGCACCTCGTCCCACCGCTGGGGCGTCAGCCGCTGGGCCGAGAACAAGGACGCCGAATGGCAGGCCGTGCAGCTGTAGTAGACGATGTCCACCCCTTCCGTGTCCGGCAGGTCGAACTCCGGATGCAGCGCCACCCCGTCCGGTGCCGGGCCGGAGGGCTCGCTGCGCCGGGGCGCGGTCGGGTCGTAGCCGCCGCCGCCCGCCCGACCCGACGGCGCCAGCGGATCGTAACCGCCGCCAGCGGATCCGCGCGGTGCCAGGGGGTCGTATCCACCGCCGGACGCTCCCTGGGCGGCGGAAACCTCGATGGCAGGAGGGGGGGAGGCCGCCTCGGCGGCTGCCTCCGCCTCCAGCCGGGCCTGCTCGGCCGCAGCGGCCTCGGCCTCGGCGATCCGCTGCGCCTCGGCCTCGCGGAAGGCAGTCTGCCGCGCCGCCAGGCCGTCCCGCCAGGCCGCCCCCGATCCGGCCATGCCGGCATAGCCGACCGCTCCGATCCCGGCGGCGAGCACCGCCGCCAGGGCAACACTGGTCACGTCGTTCATCATCGCCATGCTCTCGCCGCCCCTCCATGCCGGCCGCCGGGCGGGCCGGTCGAAGAGCGGGCCGGCACCGTCTCCGGGCCGGCCCGCCGTCATCGAAGATCCGCCGCGGTCAGACCGCGAACAGGGCGATCCGGTGCTGCATGTTGTTGAGGTAGCCCTTCGGGTTCCAACCCGGGGTCACCGGCGGCTGCATCCGGCCCTGGCTGTCGGTGGCCCGCGCCCAGACCTCGTAGTACCCGGCCTGCGGCGGTGTCACCTGCGCCCGCCAGCGCTGCCAGCTGTACCGGTTTGGCGGCGGGTCGAGCTCCGCCTCTATCCAGGTCTGGCCGAAGTCCATGGAGACGTGCATCGCCGAGACCTCGTCGTCGCCGGCCCAGGCTTGGCCGCGCACCTCCGCCGGCTGGCCGGCCGGCACCTCGACCCCTGTCTGGGGGGAGGTGACGATCGACTTCACCGGCATCGATTCGATGATGACGAAGTCCTCCTCGGGCACCTCGGTCCCCGGCGCGACCGGGTACGCCGGCACGCGGTAGCTCGGCGACGCCATCTTCGGGCCGTCGTGGACCACGTCCCGCAGCTCGATGCGCGTCAGCCATTTCTGGCTGCACGAGCCCGGCCAGCCGGGCACCACCAGCCGCAGCGGATGGCCGTTGAGCACCGGGATGTCGCCGCCGTTCATCCCGAAGGCGATCAGATTGTACTCATCCATCGCCTTTTCGATCGGCACGCCGCGGCTGATCGGCAGCTTCGACGGGTCGCCGGAGAGATGGTGGTCGTTGCCGTAGTGCGCCGTGTAGACCACGCTGTCCTGCACGCCGGCGGCGTTCAGCACGTCGCGCAGGCGCACGCCGGTCCATTCCGGATTGCCGACCGCGCCGAAGGTCCACTGGTTGCCCGACGCCCCGGGCTCGTAGAACGCCCGGCCGTTGCCGCCGCACTCCAGTTGCAGGCGGTAGGTCACCACCTCGAACTGCTCGCGCATCTGGTCGATGGTCAGCTCCATCGGCGTGTCGACCAGGCCGTCGACGGTCAGCGTCCAACCGGCCACGTCGCCGGCCTTCACCGCGTCGTCGATTCGGCCGTTGTTGCGGACGAACAGCCGCTCGGCCGGGGTGACGTCGTCGTCCAGCAGGTGCGGCGGCGTCTCCGCATTGACCGGGCGATCGCCCAGGATGACCAGCCCCTGCTTGGTCGACATCAGGTCGATGTCCTCCGGCGCCTGGGCCAGCGCCACGGGGACCACCCCCTCCGGCAGGCTGCGCCAGAACGGAATGCCGGTACCCAGCGCCGCCGTCATGGCGGCGAGCCCGGCGCCTTTCAGCAGCGTGCGGCGGCCCGCGGTCGCGGAATCGTTGTCGTCGAGCGGCATGATGCGATGTCCTCCCCTGGTCGCTCGGTCGGCGGCCGCCGACGGCAGCGCTGCCGCCGCGGCCGAACCGGCGTTTGTAGTCTCAACAAATTCTAATGTACCCGCTGAAAACTACGGTGCGCAACTGTGGATCGCGCCTCATCGGATGCTGCGCCGCAACATTCCCAATTTTTTCAATCTCGACAGCACCTTCGGTCCATGGTGTGCTTCGTTCACGGAGTCGAGGATTGACGAAGCGGCTGCCCCCCAGGCGGCCGGCAGACCAGGAGACGAAGGGATGCGGATCAAGACGGCTTGGCGGGCGGGCGCGGCGGCGCTGGCACTCGCCGCCGGGCTCGGCCTCGGTGCCGGGGCGCCTGGCGCGACTGCTGCGGAACTGCGCTGGGCGTTCCAGGGCGATGCGGAGACGATGGACCCCTACGGCCGGTTCGAGATCTTCACCTTGGGCTTCCTCGGCAACGTCTACGAGCCGCTGGTCCGCTACGACGCCGACCTGACGCTGGAGCCGGCGCTGGCGACCGCGTGGGAGCAGGTCGACGACACCACCTGGCGGTTCGACCTGCGCCGCGACGTCACCTTCCACGACGGCTCGGCCTTCACGGCCTCGGATGTGGTGTTCTCGTTCGAGCGGGCGATGAAGGAAGGCTCGGCGCTGGCCCCCACCCTCGGCCCGGTGCGCGAGGTGGTGGCGCTCGACGACCACACGGTCGAGTTCCGGCTGGAACGGCCGCAGCCGATCCTGCTCAACACGCTGGCCTTCTGGTACGTCATGGACGAGGACTGGGCGCGGTCGGTCGGTGCCGAGGATCCGGTCAACCTGCGCGAGGGCATCTCCAACGCCGCGGCGCTGGAGGCCAACGGCACCGGGCCGTTCCAGCTGGTCGAGCGGGAGCCGGGGGCGCGGACGGTGCTCGAGGTCCATGACGGCTGGTGGGACGAGGCTCGCCACAACCTCGACCGCGTGGTGTTCACCCCGGTCGAAGCCGATTCCACCCGCGTCGCCGCGCTGCTCTCCGGCCAGGTCGACATGATCGACCCGCTGCCGCTCCAGGACGCGGAGCGGGTCGCCGCGACCGCCGGGGTGCGGGTCATCCAGCGGCCGGAGCTGCGGGTGATCTTCCTCGGCATGGACCAGTGGCGCGACCGGCTGCTTGGCAGCGAGCTCGACACCAACCCGTTCCAGGATCCGCGGGTGCGCCGCGCCGTGTGGCAGGCGATCGATACCGACGCCATCGTGCAGCAGGTCTTCCGGGGCGCAGCGCAGCCGGTGGCGCTGATGCTGGGTCCCGGCGTCACCGGCTATTCCGAGACGCTGGACGAGCGCCCGCCGCACGACCCCGAGGCGGCCCGCGCCCTCCTCGCGGAGGCGGGCTATCCGGACGGCTTCTCGGTCACCCTCGACTGCCCGAACGACCGCTACATCAACGACGAGGCGGTGTGCCAGGCGGTCACCTCGATGCTCGGCCGGGCCGGCATCGACGTCACCGTGAACGCCCGGTCGAAGAGCGTCTATTTCAACGACATCCTGGGCCAGGAGACGAGCTTCTACCTGCTGGGCTGGACGCCGGGGAACCTGGACGCCATCGACGTGCTGAAACCGGTGCTGCACAGCCGCGGACCGGGGACCGGATTCTTCAACATCGGCGGCTACCAGGACGACCGGATCGACGCGCTGACGGCGGCGATCGAGGTCGCTACCGACACGGAGGACCGCGCGGAGATGATCGCCGAGACGTTCGAGATCCATCGCGACGCGGTCGGCCATGTGCCGCTCTACCTCCAATACGTGAGCTGGGGCGTGCGCGAGGGCGTCGCGCTGGACCAGCGCGCCGACGGCGTCCTGCCGCTGTGGACCGTGACGGTGGAGGAATGACCGGCATGCGGCCGGTCGCCGACATCGTCGACCTCGCCGCCCGGCTGATCCGCCTGCCGACCCAGGGCGGCATCGACCCGGCCGGGCCGGCCCTGTCGGAAATGGCGGGCTGGCTGGCCGGGGCCGGCCTGGCGCCGGAGCTGCTGGCGGGCGCCGACGGCAGACCGATCGCCGTGGTGGCGACGGTCGAGGGCGCCCGGCCGGGGCCGGCCTGGTGCCTCGACGCCTGCATCGACACCGCGCCGGTGGGCGACCGCGCCGCCTGGACGGTCGATCCCTTCGGCGGAACCGTCGCTGACGGACGGCTGTGGGGCCGCGGCGCCGCCGATTGCCGCATCGCGGTCGCCACCTTCGCCCATCTCGCCGCCGCCCTGTCGGCCGAGCGGGAGCGCATGGCCGGCAGCCTGCGCGTGCTGTTCGACGCCGACGAGCACACCGGACGGTTCGGCGGCGTGCGGGCCTTTGCCGAGCGCTATCCGGATACCGCCGGCGTCTTCATCGGCTATCCGGAGAACGACCAGATCAACCTGGGCGCCCGCGGCTTCTGGCGGGCGCGGATCGCGGTGTTCGGCGAGGCGGCGCACAGCGGCGCCGCCGGCCTGGCCGGCGCCAACGCCGCCGTCCGCGCCGCCGCCCTGGTGCGCGATCTGGCCGCGCTGGGGCTGCCGGACGCCGATCCCGCCGCCGACTTCCCCCTGCCGCCCAAGGCGACGGTGACGTCGATCGAGGGCGGCAGCGGCTTTTCGGTGGTGCCGGACCGGGTGACGGTCGGCCTCGACATCCGCCTGACCCCAGCCTTCGACGCCGGAGCGGCGGCCGACGCGGTGGCCGAGGCGGTACGCCGGCTCGACTCCGAGGGTCCGGTGCCGCGGCCGACGGTGGTCGATCCGGTGGACAGCTGGCCGGCCTACCGCCTGGACGAAGACCACCCGCTGGTCGCGGCGTTGGCCGCCGGCGCCGAGGCGGGCTTCGGCCGCGCCGTGCCGGCCCGGGTCTGCGGCCCGTCGAACATCGGCAACTACCTGGCCGGCCGGGGCATCCCCGCCACCTGCGGCTTCGGGGTCGGCTGTGGCGGCGTCCACGGCGCGGACGAATGGGTCGACCTCGCCACCGTCGGTCCGACCTACCGGGCATACGAGACGGCGATGCGCCGGCTCCTCGGGATGGCATGATCCCGTCGGGTGACGGGAAACGCCTGCCCGGATCACGGTGGTCACCGGGACGACGGATCAGAGGGGCGCACCGGCCCCGCCATCCGATATCGCGTTTCCGCGGCGCCGGGCACCGCTTCGACCCGGCCTACGCCGCTTCCTCCGCCACTGGCCCGACATAGCGGCTCTCAGGTCGGATCAGGCGCCCGGTCGCCTGCTGCTCCATCACGTGGGCGGCCCAGCCCGCGGCGCGACCGACCGCGAAGGCCGGGGTGAACAGCGCCCGCGGCAGACCCGCCGCGTCCAGCACCAGCGCGGTATAGAACTCGACATTGGTCTCCAGCGGCCGGCCCGGCTTCTTCGCCGCCAGCTGGGCCAGTGCCGCCGCCTCCACCGCATCGGCAAGCGCCTGGTAGGGGCTGGCGACGCCGTCCAGCGCCCGCTTCAGCACGTCCGCGCGGGGATCACGGGTGCGGTAGATGCGGTGGCCGAAGCCCATCAGCCGCTCCCCGGCCGCCAGCCGGTCGGCGACCCAGCCCTCCGCCCGCTCAGGTCGGCCGACCGCGTCCAGCATGTCGAGCACCGGACCCGGCGCCCCGCCATGCAGCGGCCCCTTGAGCGCCGAGAGCGCCGCGATCACCGAATCCATCATCCCGGCCCGCGTCGACGCCACGACCCGCGCCGTGAAGGTCGACGCGTTCAGGCCGTGGTCGGCCACGGTCGAGAAGTAGGTATCCAACGCCCGCGCCCGCGCCGGATCAGGCGCCCTGCCCGAAAGCATCGCCAGAATGTCCGCGGCCGTGCCGCGGGCCGGGTCGGGACGCACCGGGTCGCCGCCCGCCCGGCGCCGGCCGATCAGCGCGGTGAAGACCGCGGTGGCGGAGACCGCCAGCACCGCCGGCGGCACCGGCGCCGCCGCCTCGTCGAGGCCCGCCAGCATCAGCCGCAACCCCTCCGTCGGCGGCAGGATGTCGGTCCTTTCCAGGAGCGGCAGCCCGGTGGCGAAGGCGTAGGTCCGGCCCCGCCCCAGCGCGGCGCGAAGACCGTCCGGCGCGTCGGCCAGCGGCTCGAATCCCTGCCACAGCAGCGCCGCCACCTCCTCGAAGGTGAGCCGGCCGGCGACCGCCTCCAGCGGCCGGCCGCGCAGCACCAGCCGTCCGGCGGCGCCGTCCACGGCGCTCAGCACGGTTTCGGCGGCGACGATTCCATCCAGTCCCGTGGTCATGGCGATCGGTCCTCTCCAAAGACTTGCCGTCCGGCGAACCGGCGGCGTTGACGGGAGCGTGCAAGGCTCGCTAGAACTCGTCAATCTTGATTGGATTGATCAATATTGGGCCGACCTGTCATGCCATCGGAAGACCCGAGCCCCCCGGGCGCCCTCTACCTCACCGCGCGCGAAGCGGCGGCTGAGCTCGGGGTGTCTCCGGCGACGCTCTATGCCTATGTCAGCCGCGGCCTGATCCGGTCGGAGAGGCAGCCGGGTAGCCGCAGGCGGCTCTACGCCGCCGCGGACGTCCGGACCATCGGCGCCCGGCGCGAGGGCGAGCGGGCACCGGCCGCGGCGCCGGGGGAAACGCTCGATTTCGGCGCGCCGGTGCTCGACTCGGCGATCACCCTGATCACCGGCGACTCGCTGTTCTACCGCGGGCGGGACGCCGTCCGGATGGCGCGCGAGGCGCGGCTGGAGGTGGTGGCCGGGCTGATCTGGGACGCGGAGGGCGACGGCGCGGATGACCCGTTCGAGGCCTCCGCCCCGGCCGAACCGCCGGCGGTCGCCGCGGCGCGCCCCGCGCTGGCGGGCCTGCGCCCGATCGAGCGCTGCCAGGCCCTGCTGCCGGTGATTGCCGCGGCGGACGAGGCCGCGTTCAATGTCACGCCCGCCGGCCGCCGCGCCACCGGTGCCCGCATCCTGCGCTGGATGGCGGCTTTGGCGGCGGACACGATGCCGGACCGGCGGCCGGTCCACCGGCTGCTCTGCGACGGCTGGGGCCTTTCGGAAGCGGCGGCGGAGCCGTTGCGCACGGCCCTGGTGCTGTCGGCGGATCATGAGCTGAACGCCTCGACCTTCGCCGTGAGGGTCACGGCGTCGACCGGGGCGACGGCCTATGCCGGCGTGCAGGCCGGCCTCGCCGCCCTGGGCGGACCGCGCCACGGCGGCATGACCGAGCGGGCGGGCGCGCTGCTCGACCGATTGCTTGCGACCCGGGATCCGGAGGCGGCGCTCGCCGAGGGCCTGCGGCGGGGCGACGACCTGCCCGGGTTCGGCCATCCGCTCTATCCGAACGGCGATCCCCGCGCGAAGGCGCTGATCGAGGCCGTGGCGGCCGCCTTCCCCGATCATCCGGACGTCGAGGCCATGCGCCGCCTCGCGGCCGCCGTGGCAGCGCAGGCGGGCCGGCCGCCGACCATCGATGCCGGGCTGGCGCTGCTGGCGCGGGTGGCCGGGCTTCCGCCGGGCGCGGCGCTCGGCGTGTTCGCCGTCGGACGCACCGTCGGCTGGGTCGGCCACGCGCTCGAACAGGCACAGTCTGGCCGGCTGATCCGGCCGCGGGCGCGCTATGTCGGACGCCGGGGCTGACCGGCGGCCGAAGGTCCAGGATCAGGCGATCAGGATGTCGGAGACGGCGTAGTCGATCCCATCCAGGCTGATCCCGGCGAAGGAGTCGGGATTCTGGACATAGCCGTCCACCTGGAACAGCGCGTCGAACCCGCCGTCCCCATCGACCAGCCCGACCACCAGCGCGCTGCCGTCGAGTTCCGCCGCCAGCGTGCCGCCGTCGCCATTCACGATCTCCGCCCGGTTGCTGCCGGAGGTGTCGAAGATCCGGTCGAAACCGTCGTCGCGGCTGTCGAACACGAAGACGTCGTCGCCGGTCGAGCCGTAGAGGCGGTCGTCGCCGGGGCCGCCGTAGAGCCGGTCGTCGCCGCCACCGCCGACCAGGATGTCGTTGCCGTCGCCGCCGTTCAGGACATCGTCGCCGGTGCTGCCGGTCAGGAGATCGTCGCCGCCCAGCCCCTCGATCACGTCGTCGTCGCTGCCACCGACCAGGGTGTCGGCGCCCTCGCTGCCGACCAGGGCATCGCGGCCGGTGGCGCCGGCCAGAAGGTCGCCCTCGCCGCCGCCGGTCAGGCGGTCGTCGCCCGACGCCCCGAACAGGACGTCGCGCCCCTCGCCGCCGTCGAGGGTGTCGTCGCCCTCCCCGCCGTTCAGCGTGTCGTCCCCGTCGCCACCGCTGAGGGTGTCGTTCCCGGCCCCGCCGTTCAGGACGTCGTCGCCGTCGCCGCCATCGAGGGTGTCGTCGCCCTTCCCGCCGTCCAGCGTGTCGTCGCCGTCGCCGCCAGACAGCAAATCGTCCCCGTCACCGCCGTCCAGAGCGTCGTCACCGGCCCCGCCTTCCAGCGTATCGTTCCCGTCCCCGCCTTCGAGACCGTCGTTGCCGTCGCCGCCTTCGAGCACGTCGTCGCCGTCGCCGCCGGACAGCGAGTCGTCCCCGCTGCCCCCGCGCACCGTGTCGTCGCCCGCGCCGCCGGAGAGGGTGTCGTCGCCCTCGCCGCCGTCGAGGGTGTCGTCGCCGTCGCCGCCCTCGAGATCATCGTCGCCGGCCCCGCCCAGCAGCACGTCGTCCCCGGTGCCGCCGCGAAGAGTATCGTTGCCGGCGCCGCCGTCCAGCAGGTCGTCCCCGTCGCCGCCGTCCAGGTCGTCGTCGCCGTCACCGCCTGCCAGACTGTCGTCGCCGGCCCCGCCCTCGAGCACGTCGTCGCCGTCCCCGCCGTCCAGGTCGTCGTCGCCGTCGCCGCCGTCGAGCTGGTCGTCGCCCGCCCCGCCACGCAGCGTGTCGTTGCCGGCCCCGCCCTCGAGCACGTCGTCGCCGTCCCCGCCGTCCAGGAAGTCGTCGCCCTCGCCGCCGTCGAGCAGGTCGTCGCCCGCACCGCCGCGCAGCGTGTCGTTGCCGGTCCCGCCCTCGAGCACGTCGTCGCCGTCGCCACCGTCCAGGAAGTCGTCGCCCTCGCCCCCGAGAAGCAGGTCGTCGCCGGCCCCGCCCAGCAGCACGTCGTCCCCGGATCCGCCATCGAGCACGTCGTCGCCGTCCCCGCCGTCCATCCGGTCGTCGCCGGCGCCCCCGAGCAGCAGGTCGTCGCCCGCTTCGCCCAGCAGCACGTCGTCGCCGTCACCCCCCTCCAGCACGTCGTCGCCGGCGCCGCCGCGCAGGCCGTCGTTGCCGGCGCCACCGACCAGCAGGTCGTCGCCCGCACCGCCCACCATCAGATCGTCGCCGGCCGTGCCGAACAGCGCTTCCCCGGCATCCGACGAGGCGGAGACCACGGTGTCGTAGTCTTCCGCCGGGCGCAGCCAGCTTTCCGACGGCGCACCATCCGGCTCGGATTCGAGCGCCGACCGAGCCGCCGGATCGATCTGGCGGCTGCTGCCGCCCGACGATCCCACCGGCGCGCCGCCGGACGACGGCTGGGCCTCGGCTTCGGCCGGCTTCACCACAAAGCCATCAAGCGGCGCGGGTTCCGCCGCCGCCGCGGGCGCAGGGCCAACCGGGGCTGCCGTCAGGAACAGGGCGTCGCCGACGCCGAACCCGCCTTCGCCGATCGCACTCCCGTCCGGCGCCGCTCCGGCTGCCGGAGATCCGACGCCGGCCGAGGCCGGCTCGGGCGCGAGGGCGGGGTCCGGCGCGACACCGGCTTCCTTCGCCTCGCGCAGCAGCATCTCCAGGTCGGCCCGCAGCGTGCGGGTGTCCGCCCCCTCGGGAAGCTCGTCTGCTTCGGCCGCCTGGTCCAGGAAGGCCAGAATGGCGGTGGCCAGCGTCGCGCCCTTGGCGAGCGCGATCGCGCCGCCGGACAGCTTGGCCCCGTCGCCCGGCTCCGCCGCCTGGGCGTCGCGGCGCGACAGCAGGCCGCTGCCGGCGATCATGAACAGCAGGGTGAAGACGGCCCGCGCCCCGATCGCGCTGGACCGGCGCAGGCGCTGCAGGATCTCGCCGCAGCGGCCGGGATGCTCCCGTACCGCAGCGATGATGATCTGCTGGGCGAGATGGGGAAACCGCACCACGGCCTGTTCGACCGCGGCCGCGGTGCCGACCGGCTGGCTGCGGATCTCGGCGACCAGGCGCGCGACGACGACCGCGCGCTCCTCCCCCGCAGGCGCGCCCGGCGGTGCCGCGGCGGCAGTGTCTGCACGATCGATGTGATGGCCTTCTGCAGACATCGTTCGCATCTCATCGGTGGGGATCGGGTCGATCCGGCGCACGGTAATTATCTTCTTGTTAACCTTAAGGACGTTAACCTTAAGGAAGTGTTAAGCCCCAGCCACCCTCACGTCGGCGGCCCGCGCTCTCCGGCCCCGCCGGAGATGTCCGGGGCCATCCGCGCCGCCGGCAGCTTGGCGACGAAGATGCTGCCATGCCCTTCGGTGGTCATGACCTCCAGCTCGCCGCCGTGTCGCTTGACGATCTCGCGCGTGACCGGCAGCCCCAGGCCGGTGCCGCGCGGCCGGCCGTCGCGTCCGGCGTCGACCTGGCCGAACGGCATCATCACCTTCTCCAGCGCCGCGCCCGGAATGCCGACCCCGGTATCCATGATCGCGAAGAACGGGCGGCCGTCCGGGTCCCGGTCGGCCGACACCAGCACTTGCCCGCCCGGCGCGGTGAACTTGACCGCGTTCGACAACAGGTTGACCAGCACCTGGATGATCCGGCGCGGATCGGCCGTGATCGGCGGCAGGTCTTCGGAAACGGCCATCAGCAGTTCCACGTCCCGCGCCCTTGCGGTCGGCCGGGTCATGTCCACCGCGGTCACGACCAGCCCGGAGACGTCGCAGGCGACCTCCTCCAGCTCGATGGCGCCGCCGCTGATCCGGGCATAGTCCAGGATGTCGTTGACCAGCGACAGCAGGTGCTCGCCCGCCTGTCGGATATTGCCGGCATAGCGCCCGGTCCGCTCGTCGGCCGAGGAGCCGCCCTCGATCAGCTCGGAATAGCCGAGGATGGCGTTGAGCGGGGTGCGCAGCTCATGCACCACGCGCGCCAGCATCTGCATCCGGTCGGTCGTCGCGGCGGCCAGTTCCGTATGCGCGCGCTCCAGCTGCTCGCGCAGCCACAGGTCCTCGGTATGGTCGATGAAGGTCAGGACGGCCGCGGGCGGGTCGTCGGGGCCGGTCCTGACCGGCCGCACCGCAATCCGCCACAGCCGCTGGTGACCATAGCGCACCGGCGTGAAGTCGATGGAGCCTGACCGGCGGGCCGCCACCATGCCGGTCAGCTTCGCCGCCAGATCCGGTGGCAGGCCGATCAGCGCGTCGAGCGGGCGAGGCAGCATTGCCTGCTCCGCGAAGCGCAGGAAGACCTCCGCATTGGCCCATTCCGCGCGCAAACCGCCCGCAGCCGCGTCGGCGACGACGGCACAGGCGGGGGTCGCGGCCTCGTCGGCGACCCGCGCCGCCCAGCGCCGGTCCGCCGGCATGTCGCCGGAATCGGTCATGGATACCGTCGATCGCCCCCTGGCCAAGGCCCCTGCCGCCGACGCCGTCTTCCCGCGGCCATTCGGCATTTGAGACGAATGGTAGCGGTCCGCATGGTTAACAGACCGTTAACGCCGACCTAAGACAGAGGATTCACGACCACGCCTGCCCCCGACGTCCGCTTCGGCGACGACACGACCGGTGGCGCGTCCACTTACCAATGCGCCACCGAAGGGCAGAACTGCTTACCAATAGCCGCCGGTACTACCCATGATGCATGCACAGGCACGGTGGTCCCGACGATAGGCTGTCGGCCTCGGCCCGGTGCAGTCGGCGCCATTGCCCCTTTGCCCTCCACTCCCAACAGTCGCTTGGCTACATTCCCCCTGGACTGCCCGACGGAGATGCACTCCATGATCCGCTCCACCCTCGCGGTCGCAGCCGCCGTCCTCGCCCTTGCAACGGCACCGGGCGGCGCCGTCGCCGGATTCGAGGACGGCGCCGCCGCCTATCAGGCCGGCGACTATGCGCGAGCGGTCGCGGAATGGCGACCGCTCGCGGAGGCCGGCGACCCGGCGGCGCAGTACAACCTCGGCATCCTTTACCGGCAGGGAGAGGGCGTGCCCGCCGATCCGGCGCAGGCGCTCGAGTGGTTCCTCCGGTCCGCGGCCCAGGGCAATGCGCTCGCCATGTTCAATCTCGGCCTGATCTATGGCAGCGGCGACGGCATCCCGGCCGATCTGCCGGCGGCGCGCAGCTGGATGGCCCTGGCGGAGCGGCGCACCGACTCCGACGCGCTGCGCCGGGACGCGTCCTATCTCGGTGGCCTGCTGGCCCGCCAGATCGGCCCGGAGGCCGATGCCGCCGCCCTCGCCCGCGCGGAGTCGATGGCCCGCGACGCTGCGCGCGGCGCGGCGGCGGCGGGGACCGCGGTTCCGGCCGCCGCCGCGGCCGACCGGGAGACGTCGCCGGAGGCCACGGTCGCGGTCGCGGTCGCCGACGCCCCGATCCGCCCCGAGCCGATCTCTCCTCCGGCCGCGGAGGCCGACGCGGAGGACGCGTCCGTCCGCCTTGCGGCGGCGCCCGCACCCGACTCCGGGCTGCTCGCCCTGCGACCTCCGACCCGCCCGTCCGAACCGCCCCCGCCGCCGGCCGGGATCGACCGGCTGCGCGAGCCCCGCCTGCCGGTCGGCGAGAGCCGCATCGCGCGCCCTGAGTCGATCCGCCCGACGCAACCGCGTCTGTCCGAGAGCCATGCCGAGCCACCCTTGGAAAGGGCGCGGGACCTGCCGACCGCCGCTCCGACGGCCGCCTCCGCCCAACCGACCGCCGCCTCCGACGACGACCCGGCTCCCGAACGGCAGCAGGAGATCGCCGTGCTGGAGCGGGTGACGCCCGGTGGGCGCGGCCTGTCGCCGCCGGGCGCCGCCGTCGCCCGGACGTCTCCCGGAAGGGGCGGATTCGGCGTCCAGGTCGGCTCCCTGCTGTCGGAAGCGGACGCGGCGGCCCAGTGGCAGCGGCTAAGGACGGCGCATCCCGAGCTCCTGGCCGGCCTCGAACCGACCCTTTCCACCGGCGTGGTCGACGGCGTCACCCGCTACCGGCTGCGGCTCGGCCCGTTCGACCGCAGCGCGGCCGAAACCTTCTGCCGCCGTCTGACCGATCGCGGCGGCGACTGCTACACCGTGCCGTTCTGACGGCGCTCGACGGTTCGAGGCCCGCCCGACGCCGTCGCGCCGCCGGATCGGCGGCCCCGCCGCGGCGGCAGCGACGCGGCCCCGTGCGGGACCGGTCGCGCGCGCCCTGCCGGCCGGAGGGGAGCGCCCACCGCGGCGATCGCGGCCAGCGGTCACTCCGCCGCGACGCTGCTCGGCTGGCGATAGTGGAACACGCTGTCCCGCCGGATCGCCTCCGCCGTCGCCACCGCATCCGCGCGCGAGGCGGCCGCGGTGATCAGCCAGCCCATCCGGTGCCCGGAATTGCGCACGCCGTCGAAGTCCGCCGGAAGGTTCCGGACATGGCGCTTGACGACCGTGGCCGGCAGGTCGGTCGGCGGCTCGATCGCCTCGACCACGCCCAGCTCTGTCGGGATCAGGTAAGTGATTCCCGCGACCGCCGTCTGCGGCTGCGGCACCGGCCGCGGCGACGGCCGGTCGGTCAGGATGTCGATCCAGCGGTCCCACAGGTCGACGCCGGCCGCCATCAGCACCAGGTCGGAGATCCGGTCTCCCGGCACCCGCGGGTTGATCTCGATCAGATAGATGCCGTCGCCATTGACCTTGAACTCCACATGGGCGATGCCGTGGCTCAGGCCGATCGTCTTCAGCCAGCCGCGGACGGCGCTCTCGACCTGCCGGTCGCGCTCTGGCCCGAAGCTCCAGGGAAAGATGTGCCCGGTCTCGACGCGGGCCGGCGGCGGCGTCACCGCCTTGGCCGTGAACCCGATCAGCGTCCAATCGCCGGTCTTCCGGTCCCAGGCCAGTTCGGCCGAATACTCCTCGCCGTCGACGAACCGCTCGACCAGGGCCCCGGCGGCCAGCCTGTATCCGCCGCTGGAGACCCGGTAGCCGCGCAGGAAGTCGACCGCCCCGGCGTATTCCTCGAGCGTGCGCGCCATGGCGACGCCGACGCTGCAACTCATGTCGATCGGCTTGATGATGCAGGGCAGCCCGACCGGCGGCGCGCCCGCCTCGGTCCCGGGCTCGAGATCCGCAATGGCGAAGTCGACCGCAGCGCCTCCGCCGGCGGCGGCATTGGTCATCGCCCGCGCCCGGTCCTTGAAATGCGCGCGCAGGACCGAGGCCACCGACGGGGATGCGAGACCGAGCTGCTCGGACACCAGCGCCGCGCCGATCATGTGCAGGTCGTCGGGGGAGACGACCGCCGCCGCCTCCCGCCCGTCGAAGAAGTGCAGCAGCTTCAGCGGATCCAGCGTATCGACCCGGTGCACCTGGTCTGCGAACAGCCGGGGGTCGTCCGGCCGGCCGGCCCATCTGTCAGGGCTGCGGGCGACGAAGTGGGTCTCGTACCCTCTCTCCCGCGCACGTTCCAGTAGAAGGGCGCCACCGCCGCTGGCGCTGGATTCGATGACATAGAAGGCATTGCTCATGGCCGGTCCTCCCGTGGGGCGTCGTTACTGATTGCAATTGGTGCGCCGTGTACAAACATTCTATATTTCTAGTCAATACGAATAATTGCGAACCCACCGCTGCACACAACTCATGGCTCCCCGTTCTGGGACCGCCGGCGCGGTCGTGTGCGGGGGCCCGCGGCGTCCTGGTCGTTGACAGCCGGGATGCTTTGTTCTATCCCCCCGCCAGCTTGGCGGCAGGATTTCGGGAGCCGCGACGGGCCCTCATGCCCGGACGCGCTTCGCCGCATCGAACAGGGGGGCGGCGCCGCTACTGGCCGTCCGCCCCGCGGCGACCCGGCGGGTCCCGCTGCCGGGCCGCGCATTTCGGCGCATCGGGTGGTCTACCGGACCGCGGTCCCGCGCCGGCCTGCCGCTCCGCCCTGGCTGTAACCGTCCTACTCGCGAGCAAAGCATGAGCAACGAGAACGTCGGCAAGATCGTTCAGGTGATGGGGCCTGTCGTGGACGTCCAGTTCAGCGGCAGGGTGCCCGAGATCCTCACCGCCCTCGAGACCACGGTGAACGGCCAGCGCCTCGTGCTGGAGGTCGCGCAGCATCTGGGCCAGGGCATGGTGCGGACCATGGCCATGGACGGCACCGACGGCCTCAGCCGCGGCACGGACGTGAAGGACACGGGCGACCCGATCACTGTCCCGGTCGGCCCCGCGACGCTCGGCCGCATCATGAACGTGGTCGGCGAGCCGGTGGACGAGCAGGGCCCGATCGAATCGCCGCACAAGGCCTCGATCCACCACGCGGCCCCGACGATCGCGGAGCAGGCGACCCATCCGGAGGTGCTGGTCACCGGCATCAAGGTCGTCGACCTGATCTGCCCCTACCTCAAGGGCGGCAAGATCGGCCTGTTCGGCGGCGCCGGCGTCGGCAAGACCGTGACCATCCTCGAGCTGATCAACAACATCGCCAAGGCGCATGGCGGCTTCTCCGTCTTCGCCGGCGTCGGCGAGCGCTCGCGCGAGGGCAACGACCTCTACTGGGAGCTGATCGAATCGGGCGTGAACAAGCAGGGCGGCGGGGAAGGCTCCAAGGCGGCGCTGGTGTTCGGCCAGATGAACGAGCCGCCGGGCGCGCGCCAGCGCGTCGCCCTGACCGGCGTGACCCTGGCGGAATACTTCCGCGACGAGGAAGGCCAGGACGTCCTGTTCTTCGTCGACAACATCTTCCGCTTCACCCAGGCGGGCTCCGAGGTCTCGGCGCTGCTCGGCCGCATCCCCTCCGCCGTGGGCTACCAGCCGACGCTCGCCACCGACATGGGCGGCCTGCAGGAGCGGATCACCTCGACCAACAAGGGGTCGATCACCTCGGTCCAGGCGATCTACGTGCCGGCCGACGACCTGACCGACCCGGCGCCGGCAACCTCCTTCGCCCACCTGGACGCGACCACGGTGCTCAGCCGAGCGATCTTCGAGCAGGCGATCTTCCCGGCCGTCGATCCGCTCGACAGCACCAGCCGCATCCTCGACCCCAACATCGTCGGGGAGGAGCACTACCGCGTCGCCCGTACCGTCCAGGAGATCCTGCAGCGGTACAAGTCGCTCCAGGACATCATCGCCATCCTGGGCATCGACGAGCTGTCCGAAGAGGACAAGCTGACGGTGGCCCGGGCCCGCAAGATCCAGCGGTTCCTGTCCCAGCCGATGCACGTCGCCGAGGTGTTCACCAACCTGCCCGGCAAGTTCGTGCCGCTGGAGGACAACATCCGCAGCTTCGACGCGATCTGCAAGGGCGAGTACGACCATCTGCCGGAAGCGGCCTTCTACCTCGTCGGCACCATCGAGGAAGCCGTCGAGAAGGCCGAGAAGCTGGCGATGGAGGCGGCCTGACCGCCCCCAGCCGATCGGGACGACCGGGGACCGGCGGGCACGCGCCCGCCGGTCCTTTTTCTTGCGCGACCGGCGGCATGCCCGCGAATGGCCCGGCGGCCGGAGGCGGGCGATGACGCCTCCCGCCGCGGGCCCGGTCTCCGGCCTCCCGCCGGTCCCCCTGCCCGGTCGGCCCGTCGAGGTCGTCTTCCATCCGCTGGCGCGGCCGGCCGACGCCCTGGCGGCCGACGCCGCCCTCCTTTCGGCCGCGGAGCGCGCCCGCGCCGGGCGGTTCAGGGTCGCCGAGGCGCGGAACCGCTTCGTCGCCGCCCGCGCCGCGCTGCGCCGCTGCCTGGCCGCCCGGCTCGGCACCGATCCGGCCATGCTGCCCCTCCTCGACGGCCCCTGGGGCAAGCCTCGGCTGGCCGATCCCGACGCGGCGGCACGCCTCTCGTTCAACCTCAGCCATTCCGGAGACTGGGCGGCGATCGGCTTGGCGGCCGGTCCGGCGCCGCCTGACATCGGCGTCGACATCGAGGCGACGCGCCGGCTCGACGACCTCGACGGCATGGCCCGCCTCGCGTTCCATTCCCGCGAGGCCGAAGCCTGGCACGCCGTGCCCGCGGCCGAGAGGCCGGCCGACTTCTACCGCCGCTGGACGCGCAAGGAGGCCGTGATGAAGGCCGTCGGTCTGGGCTTCCACCTGGCGCCGCACGGCTTCGCGCTGGAGGACGCCGGGGCGGGGGAGGCGATCCTGGCCGCCTCCACCGACCCGCGGGCTCCGGCGGGCGGCATCGGCGTCGCGGACCTGGCTGTGCCGGTGCCGGAGATGGCCGGCGCCGTCGCCCTGGTCGGGGCGCGGCCGATCCCGCGGACGGTTTCTCCCTGACCGGTCGGCGGTTCCCCGACGAAAAGCGGCGCCTCCCGGGAGAGGCGCCGCTTCGGCTCGGGACAACCGCACCGCGCCGCGGCGCGGGCAGCCGTCGCGATCAGTTCTTTTCCTTGTCCACCAGCTTGTTGGCCGAGATCCACGGCATCATCGAGCGCAGCTTCTCGCCCACCTGCTCGATCTCGTGCTCGGCCGAGCGGCGGCGCATCGCCTTGAACGAGGTCTGGCCGACCTTGTTCTCCAGCATCCAGTCGCGGCTGAACTTGCCGGTCTGGATCTCGTCCAGGATCCGCTTCATCTCGGCCTTGGTCTCGTCGGTGACGATCCGCGGGCCGCGGGTGTAGTCGCCGTATTCCGCGGTGTTGGAGATCGAGTACCGCATGTTGGCGATGCCGCCCTCGTAGATCAGGTCGACAATCAGCTTGACCTCGTGCAGGCATTCGAAATACGCCATCTCCGGCGCATAGCCCGCCTCGACCAGGGTCTCGAACCCTGCCTGGATCAGCGCGGTCAGCCCGCCGCACAGCACCACCTGCTCGCCGAACAGGTCGGTCTCGCACTCTTCCTTGAACGTCGTCTCGATGATGCCGGAGCGGCCGCCGCCGATCGCGCTGGCGTAGCTGAGGCCGATGTCGAACGCCGCGCCGGTGGCGTTGCGGTCGACCGCGATCAGGCACGGCACGCCGCCGCCGCGCTGGTATTCCGAGCGCACGGTGTGGCCGGGGCCCTTCGGCGCGACCATGAACACGTCGAGGTCGGCGCGCGGCTCGATCAGGCTGAAATGCACGTTCAGGCCGTGGGCGAAGGCGATCGCGGCGCCTTCCTTCAGGTTGCCGTGCAGGTCGTCGCGGTAGATGTCGGCCTGCAGCTCGTCCGGCGTCGCCATCATCACCACGTCGGCCCAGGCCGCCGCCTCGGACGGGGTCATCACCTCGAAGCCCGCGGCCTCCGCCTTCTTGCGGGTGGCGGAGCCTTCGCGCAGCGCGATGCGCACGTCCTTGACGCCGCTGTCGCGGAGGTTGGCGGCATGGGCGTGGCCCTGGCTGCCATATCCGATGATCGCGACCTTCTTGGTCTTGATCAGGTTCACGTCGGCGTCGCGATCATAATAAACACGCATGGTCTTCCGATCCCTCGTTCGGTCGCTTTCCTCGGCCGCCCGGCCCAGGTCCCCTCAGGTCCCCAGCAGACGCACCCTCTCCTGCCAGGGTGTTCCCTGGACACGCTCATGAAACCGCCGGTCGGCGGTGATCAACTGGATATCATCGCGTTCGGCCAGCGCGAGATAGAAGCAGTCATAGATGGGATGATCCAGGTTCATTGACATCTCGAGCGCCGCGGGGGCCAGCCTCATGATTGGCACAAGATTGCCGAAGACGCTGACAATCGCATAGGCAGCGTCATGCGCCTGATCCCGGGCCGCACCGCCTCGACGATATCGCTTCCATGCGATGTTCGCGATTTCGGCAACCACCAGTTCCGGCGCGGCGAATGTCTCGTCGGCTTCGACGAGGCGGCGCGCCGCATCGGTGCCCTCCTCCACAAAGATCCATTTCGCCGCGACGCTCGCATCGATCACAAGGGTCATCGGCTGTCTCGGTCCTCACGGATCAGGTCCGTGCTGTCGATGTCCGCCGACCCCGGGGGCGACTTCGCCCGGATGCGGTCGATCAGTGCGAGCCTCTCCTCCTTCGACAGGCCAACCTCGCGTGCCATCAGGAGCCGCAATTCCTGTTCCAGGGAATGTCCATGGATCTCAGCCTTGAGCTTCCACCGGCGAAGGAGGTCGTCGTCGATATTCCGGATCAATACCTGTGCCATTGCCTTACCGCTCCGCCGGACTTGAACGTCGGACCAACCGTCGCGGGACAGATGCGCCCTCGCTTCCGCAACGCGTCGTCAAGACGACGAACGCGCCCCTGCCCGGTGGCGACGCCCGCTATCAGAAATGATAGCAGTCATTGTCGCTTCGGCACCGACCATGGTCAATGGCGCGCGGGATCACCCGTGTCGTTTCAATCCGCCCCCTCGCCCACCGTCATCAGGCCCTCGGTGCCGCGGGCGATCGCGGCGACGCCGGTGCGGCTGATGTCGACCAGGCCCAGCGGAGTCATCAGGTCGATGAAGGCGTTCAGCTTCTCCGGCGAGCCGGTGACCTCGAAGACGAAGCTGTTGAGTGTCGAATCGACCGCCCGGGCCCGGAAGATGTCGGCGATGCGCAGCGCCTCGATGCGCTTTTCGCCGGCGCCGACCACCTTTATCAGCGCCAGTTCGCGCTCCACATGAGGTCCCTCGTCGGTCAGGTCGGAGACCTTGTGCACCGGCACCAGGCGGTCGAGCTGCGCCTTGATCTGCTCGATGATCATCCGGGTGCCGCTGGTCACCAGCGTGATCCGCGAGCGGTGGCCGCCGGGATCGACCTCGGCCACCGTCAGGCTCTCGATGTTGTAGCCGCGGCCGGAGAACAGGCCGATCACCCGGGCGAGCACGCCCGGCTCGTTGTCGACCAGGACGGCGACGGTGTGCTTCTCGATCAGGTCTTCGCGGGGAGGCATGGCGGGTCGTTCCGGTAGGGGCGTCGGCGGGGGCCGCGTCGGGGAGACGCGGGCGGCCCCGCGGGGATCGGGACGGGCGCGGCCGGCGCCCGCCGGGATGCGGGCGGCGGCGCGGACCGGACCGGCGGGACGGAGGGTCAGCCCCGTCGCGCCGGCCGCGGCAGCCTCATACCAGGACCATGCCGTCTTCGGAAGCCGGCTGCTCTGCCTGGTCCTCGTCACCCAGCAGCATGTCGTAGTGCGCATGCCCGCCCGGGATCATCGGATAGCAGTTCTCGTCCTTCGCCACCTGCATGTCGACCACCACGGGCCGGTCGACCGAGATCATCTCGCCGATCACGTCGTCGACCTGCTCGACCGAACTCGCCCGCAGGCCGACCGCGCCGAACGCCTCGGCCAGCTTGACGAAGTCCGGCAGCGCTTCCGAATAGCTCTCCGAATAGCGCTCCCCATGCAGCAGTTGCTGCCACTGGCGGACCATGCCCATCCAGTAGTTGTTGGTGATGAACACCTTGACCGGCAGGCGGTACTGCACCGCGGTCGACAGCTCCTGGATGTTCATCAGGATCGACGCCTCGCCCGCCACGTCGACCACCAGCGCGTCGGGATGCGCCACCTGGGTGCCGATCGCCGCCGGCAGGCCGTAGCCCATGGTGCCGAGGCCGCCCGAGGTCATCCACCGGTTCGGCTTCTGGAAGCCGATGAACTGCGCCGCCCACATCTGGTGCTGGCCGACCTCGGTGGTGATGTAGACGTCCTCGCGGTCGGCGGTCAGCTCGTGGAGCCGCTTGATCGCGTATTGCGGCTTGATGATCGCGCCCGGGCTCTTGTCCTGCGTGAACTTCAGGCAGTCGCGCCCGCGCCAGCCGTCGATCTGCGACCACCAGGCCTTCAGCGCCTTGGCGTCGGCCTTCAGCTTGCGCTGCCGCCAGATCGCGACCATCCGCTCCAGCACCTTCGTGCAGTCGCCGATGATCGGCAGGTCGACCCGCACGTTCTTGTTGACCGAGCTGGGATCGATGTCGATCTGGATCTTGGTCGAGCCGGGCGAGAACTCGTCCAGCTTGCCGGTCACCCGGTCGTCGAACCGCGCCCCCACCGCGACCATGACGTCGCAGTTGTACATTGCGAGGTTCGCCTCATAGGTTCCGTGCATGCCCAGCATGCCGAGGAAGTTCGGGTGCCGCGCCGGCACGCCGCCCAGGCCCATCAGCGTATTCGTGATCGGATAGCCGGTCAGCTCCACCAGCTCGGTCAGCAGTTCCGACGCCCGCGGGCCGGAATTGATCACCCCGCCGCCGGTGTAGAACACCGGCCGCTTGGCCCGCGCCAGGATCTCGACGGCGCGCGCGACCCGGTCCTCCTCCGGCACCGCCTGGGGGCGGTAGGACCGGTGCACAACCTCCTCCGGCGCCGTGTAGACGCTGGACGGGGCGAACTGCACGTCCTTGGGCAGGTCGACCACCACCGGCCCGGGCCGGCCGGAGCGGGCCACGTAGAACGCCTCGTGGATCGTCCGGGACAGCTTGTCGACGTCCTTGACCAGGTAGTTGTGCTTGGTGCACGGCCGGGTGATTCCGGTCGTGTCGCACTCCTGGAACGCGTCGTTTCCGATCAGGTGGGTCGGCACCTGGCCGGTCAGGCACACGACGGGGATGGAATCCATCAGCGCGTCGGTCAGCCCGGTCACCGCGTTGGTCGCGCCGGGGCCCGAGGTTACCAGGACGACCCCGACCTTGCCCGTCGATCGGGCATACCCTTCGGCGGCGTGCACGGCGGCCTGCTCATGGCGGACCAGGATATGCCGGACGTGGTTCTGCTTGAACAGCGCGTCGTAGATCGGCAATACCGCGCCGCCCGGGTACCCGAAAATCGTGTCCACGCCCTGGTCGGCCAGGGCTTTCAAGACGATCTCGGCGCCGGTCAGCTGATGGTCGGACATCGTTCCTTCATCCTCGCGCGGCCGCGTCCCTCGGCTGTTTCCGGGAGGGCGGCCTAACCCGTTGGGATATATGGTAATTCCAGCCCTCGTGAGGCCGGGAGGGTGGAAGCTAGACGCTCATGGCTGTCGGGTCAATCGCTTTTTCGAATTTTCGTTAGGATCTCCCCCGACAAAAGGTCTGAATATTGCGCATGGATGACCTGCGTTGCGCGAATGTTGCCGCCCGCCGGCGGCAGCTGGTGGCGGAACCATGTCGTCTGGCGCTTGGCATAGCGCCGCGTCGCGGTCTTCGCCCGCGCCACCGACGCCGCCCGGTCCAGCTCGCCTCGGACGAAACGCCGCAGCTCCGGCACGCCCAGCGCCTTCATCGCCGGCAGCGAGGGGTCGAGGCCCAGCGCGTCGAGCGCCGCCACCTCCTCCACCGCACCGGCCGCCATCATCGCGTCGAACCGGCCGTCGCAGGCGGCATGGAGCGCCGCGCGCGGCGGCAGCAGGGCGATCAGGTCGAAGACCAGCCCCGGCGGCGGCGCCAGGGTCGGGCCGCGCTGCCAGGCGCTGATCGGCCGCCCGGTCGCGTCCACCACCTCGCGGGCGCGGATCAGCCGCTGGCGGTCGTTGTCTGACAGCCGCGCGGCGGTCTCCGGATCGCGCTCGGCCAGCTCCGCCCGGAACGCCGCGCCGCCGATCTCGGCCAGCCGCGCCTCCGCCGCCGCCCGCACCGCCGGCGGCACCGGCGGGATCTCCGCGATCCCCTCGACCAGCGCGCGCAGGTAGAGCCCGGTGCCGCCGACCACGATCGGGGTCTGCCCGGCCGCCAGCGCCGCCGCGATCTCGCCGAGCGCCAGGTCCCGCCAGCGCGCCGCGCTGCACGGCTCCGCCGCCGGCAGGGTGCCGTAGAGCCGGTGCGTCACCCGGGCCACGCCGTCCGGCCCCGGGCGCGCGGTCAGGATCGCCAGCTCGCGGTAGACCTGCATGCTGTCGGCATTGATCACCACGCCGTCCAGCGCCTCGGCAAGCGCCAGCGCCAGCGCCGACTTGCCGCTCGCCGTCGGGCCGGCGACCGCCACCACCCGCCCCGTCGCGCAGGACGCGTCCGGGGCCGCCGGTGGACAAGCCGACGGGCGATCGGGCATAACCCGCCCGTCCTCCGGCGCCGCTCCGGCGCGTGTGTCTCCGCTACGGATCCGAACCATGGACAGCGTCCTCACCCTCGTCGCGGGGCCCGGCCGGCCCCTCGAAAGCCGCGACGCGACCCTCGTTCGATACGCCCTGCGCGACTTCGGCGCCACCGTCGGGGAACCCGACTGGCTCGCCGACGCGATCGCCTGCGACCTGCGCTTCGCCGGCGTCGACATCGCGGTCGCCCAGGCCGCGGCGTTCGACGTCCTGGACGGCCTGCCGGTCGACGCGGTGGCCCAGCCCCTGCTCCACCGCCGCAAGCGCCTGCTGATCGCCGACATGGATTCGACCATCGTCACCGGCGAGACGCTGGACGACCTGGCCGGCCTCGCCGGCGTCGGCGACCGGGTGGTGCCGATCACCGCCGCCGCCATGAACGGCGAGATCGGGTTCGAGGAGGCGCTGCGCCAGCGCGTCGCCCTGCTGGAGGGGCACCCCGTCAGTCTGATCGACCGCGTGCTCGCCGGGATGGAGATCACCGACGGCGCCGTGCAGCTGGTCCATACCATGCGGGCCCACGGCGCCTTCTGCATCCTGATTTCCGGCGGCTTCACCGCCTTCACCGAGCGCGTCCGCCGGCAGGTGGGGTTCGACCTCGCCGAAGGCAACACGCTGCTGGTCGACGGCGACCGGTTCGCCGGCTCCGTCGGCTCCCCGATCCTCGGCAAGGAGCGCAAGCTGGCGGCCCTGGAGGAACACCGCATCGCCCGCCGCCTGGAGGCCGGGGAGACGCTCGCGGTCGGCGACGGCGCCAACGACCTTCCCATGCTGATGGCCGCCGGGCTGGGCGTCGCCTACCACGCCAAGCCCAGCGTCCGCCGCCAGGCGCGCGCCCGCATCGACCACGCCGACCTCAGCGCCCTGCTCTACCTCCAGGGCTACCGCCGCGCCGAGTTCACCGCCAACTGACCCGCGAGCTGGCGGCGCGCCGCGCGGCCCGTCGAGCAGCCCGGCCAGCCGCGCCTTGAGCGTCACCGCCCGCAGCACAGCCCCCATCCCCGCCGTTCCGTCGTCGAAGAAGCCGCGGCGGATGACCTCGTCCAGGACCAGGTCGAGGTGCTGCCGCGCTGTGCGCCGGTCCTCGTCCTCGACGTCGCGCAGTGTTGCGATTTGTTGCGAAATGCGGGGATCGGTCAGCAGCCGGCTCCCGGTATGGCGGGCCGAGTACTGCGAATAGCCGGCCATGATCGCCGCCCCCGTGGCGGACCCGCCCGCCGCCATGTAGCGGCAGAACAGCTGCTGCCGTGGCGTCAGCCGGCGACCGCCGACGGCGGGCCGCCGCGTCCCCTCCAGCGCCGCCCGCAGGGCCGCCTCGTCGTAGGGGTCGGCGACGAGCGCCTCTTCGTGCCACTCCGCCTCGGCCTCGCTCTCCTGTCCGGTCATCCGTGGTGTCCTCTCAATTCATGGGGAGCTAGGATTATTCTCCTTTACAGGAATGATTTCAAGTCACGGTTGCCGGGCTGGGGTGTCGCGATCGTTCAAGACGCCTCCTCCCGCCGCCCCCAGAATCCCGGGCATCCGACACCGGCAGGAGGAGCGACGATGGACGTCACCGTCAATGGGGAGCCCCGCGCGGTTCCCCCGACATGGCAGGAGGACACGCTGCTGTTCGTCCTGCGGAAGGCCTTCGGGCTGACCGGCGCCAGGTTCGGCTGCGGACAGGGCCTGTGCGGGGCCTGCACGGTGCTGCTCGACGACGCCCCGGTGCGCAGTTGCCTCGTCCCGGTCGCGGAGGCGGCGGGACGGGCCGTCCGAACCGTCGAAGGGTTGGCCGGTCCCGACGGTTTCCACCCGGTCCAGGCGGCCTGGCTGGCCGAGGCGGTGCCGCAATGCGGCTTCTGCCAGGCGGGCCAGATCGTCGCCGCGGTCGCGCTGCTGGAGCGCGACTCCGACCCGACGGAAGAGGACGTCGTCGCCGCGCTGGGCGGCAACCTCTGTCGCTGCGGCACCTATGGGCGCATCCGCCGGGCCGTCCGGCCGGCCGCGCAGGCGCGGCCGTGAACCGGTGCGGATTTCTGGTCGGCGCCGCCGGAACCCTGGCCGTCGCCGTCTCCGGCTGTGCCCTGGTACCGCCGATTCCCCGCCGTCCGGATCCGGAGGCGGCCGACGCGCTCGGCTGGATCGCCCATCGCGATGGCGCCTATGCGCTGCTGCTGCCGCGGGCGGAGATGGGCCAGAACGTCGCGACCGCGCTCAAGCAGGTCGCCTGCGCCGAACTGGGGGCCGACTGGGAGGCGGTCCGCGTCGAGTTGCAGGACACGGCCCGGATGACCCTGGTCAGGGCGACCGTCGGCAGCGAATCGATCCGCGACTATGCGGTGCCGCTCGCCCGCGCCTGCGCGACGCTGCGGGACGCGCTGGCCGCCGGCAGGACCAACGGGGTCCTGGAGGCGGAGGAGCGGCCGATCGCCGACCTGCGCGCCTTCGCGTCGGATGCCGCCCTCCGGCGCCCGGTCGGCACCGCGCCGCCGCTGGAATACGGGGCGGATATCGTCACCGGACGCCCCCTGTTCGCCGGAGACGTGCGGCTCGAGGGCATGCTCTACGGCCGCGTCCTGCGCGCCGCGGCCTCCCTCGATCACGACAGCGCCCCGCGACGCTGGAACGCCGACGCGGGGCGCGCGGTCCCCGGTCTGGTGGACATCGTCGACGACTCCCGCCTGACGCTCGCCCGCAGTCGCGGCCTCGGCCTGCTGGCCGCGACGCCGGCGGCACTGGACCGGGCGGAGGCGGCGCTGGCGGTGGAATGGGCGATCGACACGCCGGCCCCGGGTTCGACGCTGGAGGAGGCGCTCGACATCGACGCCAGGCTCGCCGCCGGGCGCCTGGCGCACGCCGTGCGCGACGACGCGGTCGACGAGGCCGGACCGTGGGACGTCGACCTCCGGATCGACCTGCCCTTCGCCGCCCACGGCGCGATCGAGCCGCGGGTTGCCGTGGCCCGGCCCGCCGACGGCGGCCTGGAGGTCTGGACCGGCTCCCAGGACGTCTTCTACGTCCGCGACGTCCTGGCCCGCGATACCGGACTGGGGCGCGACGCCATCCGGGTCCGGGCCTGCCGCATCGGCGGCGGCTTCGGCGCGCGCACCCTTTGCACCGTCGAGCGGGAGGCGACGATCCTCGCTCTCGCCGCCGGCCGGCCGGTCAAGGTGCAGTGGACCCGGCCGCAGGAGCTGGCGCAGGGGTTCCACCGACCGCCGGTCAGGCACCGCATCCGCGCACGGCTTGCGGGCGATCGCCTCGCCGGCTGGCGGCACGGCTTCGTCAGCAGCCACATCCTGTTCACCGGGGCCGTCCTGCCCCCGTGGCTGCAGCGGGTCACCGATCTGGTCGCCGGCGACGGCGGCGTCGCCCGCGGCGCCCTGCCGCCCTACCGGATCGACCGTGCCCGGATCGACTACGACCTCGTGCGCCTGCCGGTCCACACCGGCCCCTGGCGCGGCCTCGGAGCCGGACCGAACGGCCTCGCGGTCGACTCGGCGATCGACGAGGCCGCGCATGCCGGCGGCGCCGATCCGCTTGCCTTCCGCCTCGCCCACGCCGACGATCCCCGGCTGGCGGGCGTCCTCCGCCGGGTCGCGGCGATGGCCGGATGGCCGGCGGTGCCCGACGCGGCGCCCGGCCTTAGGATCGGCCGCGGCGTCGGCTGCGGCATCTACAAGGAGACCGGCTATGCCGCAGTGGTGGCGGAGGTGGCGGTGGACGCCGCCGGGCGGGTCGAGGTGACCCGCCTCTGGTGCGCCCCCGATTGCGGCGTGGTGGTCAACCCGGACCAGGTCCGGGCCCAGTGCGAAGGCAACATCGCCTGGGGGATCGGCATGGTGCTGGGCGACCGGCTGCCGGTGCGCGACGGCGTGGTCGCCGCGCTCGGCTTCGCCGACGCGCCGATCCCGGTCCAGGCCGACGTCCCGGCGATGGCGATCGAACTGGTCCCGTCGGAAGCCCCGCCGGGCGGCGCCGGGGAAACGGCCATCGTGGCCGCCCCGGCGGCCGTCGCCAATGCGATCCGCGCGGCGACCGGCCTGCGCCCGCAGCGCTTCCCGGTCGACCCGGCGGTCCTGGGGATCGGCTGATCGATGGAGGGCTTCGCCGCGGCGGCGATGATCCGCCTAGTCCGTGCCGGTCTGGAGGCGCAGAACCTGCCGCTGCCGCCGCTGCCGCGCTCGGCGGACGCCAGGGTGCCGATCGACGCCAAGCGGCAGGCCTTGGGCGAGATCGCCCGTCGCCACGGCGTCCCGGCCCTGCTGCGCATCCCGGAGGTCCTCCCACGCCTGCCGCCGGGGCCGGCCCTCTCGGCGCTCCGCCTCGCCCGGGATCCCGACGATCTCCTCGACCGCTGGCATCGCCTGGAGCGGTTCGCCCATTCCCGCCACCGCATCGCCGTCGAGCGGTCGGCGCCCGGCGACCTGGTCCTGGTCCACCGCTCGCTCGACCCCGCCTCCGGCCCGACGGCGCAGGAGGACGTTCTGGTCTTCGCCCTGATCACCGTCCTCTGCGAGTGGAGTGGTGCGACCGCCCTCGAGGCGGGCCCGATCGATGCCGACGAACGCTGGCGGCGCGACGGCCGCTGGACCGAAGATCTGGCCGGCGACGTCCGCAGGGGCTGGCGCATCCGCCACGCCCCCGGCCGGCGACGCTGGCCCGAGGAACCGGCCATCTCCGACGGGGGCGATCCCGGCGTCCGGCTGCGGGACGCCGTCGCCGCCGATCCGGCCGCCCGCTGGACCGTCGACCGTCTCGCCGCCGCGGCCGGTATCGGTCTGCGCAGCCTGCAACGCCGCCTCGCGGCTGCCGGCACGACGCCCAACCGGCTGGTGGCCGAGACCCGGCTTGCCGCGGCGGCGGAGTTCCTCGTCGCGGGCGACGCCGGATTGGCCGAGATCGGCTTCGCCTGCGGTTTCGCCGACCAGCCGCGCTTCACCCGGACCTTTCGCCGCTACGCGGGCCTCACGCCGGCCGCCTATCGGACGGCGTTCGCCGCAGGGGGGGAACAGGCTCCCCTGACCGATCCGGACCGCCGGACCGCCCGCCGCGCAAGGCCCCGTCCCAGGCGGGGCGTCACCGGTCGCTGAGGCGGGACTGGCGTCGGGGCGGCCGTGCGGTCCGTCTCAGTTCCCGAACAGCCCGCGCAGCGTGCCGATCGGGTCCTCCTGCAGTTGCTCTTCCAGGTTCTGAGGCGCCGGTTGCGGCTCGGCGGCCGGCTCCTCCGCCGGGGCGGGCTCGGCCGCGGTCGAGTCGGCCGGCGCGGACTCCGGCTCCGCCGGCGCCGCCGGCTCGGGCGCGGTCTGCCCTCCGCCGCCCAGCAGGCCGCGCAGCACGTCGTCGGGCCGGATGCCGCCGTCGCCGCCCTGCAGCCCCTGGATCAACCCTTCCACCTGTTGCCGCGCCGCCTCCGGATCCTCGAGCGTCCCCTGGATCAGCCCGGTCAGGTCCGGCCGGAAGGTCGGGTCGGACCAGGTGCCGCCGACCAGGATCGGCACTCGCACGCCGGTCTCCTCGAACTGGCCGCCCTGGCCCTCGATCGTTCCCACGACCTTCGGTTCCAGCCTGAAATCCAGCGAGCGCTGCGGGATCGAGGAGGTGCCCCGGCCCTCGATCCGGAACAGCGGCGCCAGCATGCGCAGGTCGTCGGTCCGGAACAGCCCTTCGGTCAGGGTGAAATTGCCGCCCAGCTCCGCGAAATCGGTCGACTGGGCGTCGCCCGTGTTCGACGCGTTGAAGGCGGTGCCAATGTTGCGCACCATCGCGGCGATGTTGATGCCCTTGATCGCGCCGTCGCGGAACAGGAGCGCCCCGGCGCCGTTCAGCGTCGAGACGATCGCCGCCGGGCTCGGCCCGGTCGCCGTGGCGTTGAGGGTCGCGTCGGTCGTCCCGCTGAGGCGGTCGCTGCCCGCGAACTGCACGAGCACGGGCTCGATCTGCACCCCCGCGGCCTGGAGCGCCACGTCCCAGCTCGGCGTCTGCCCGGCGGTCACCCCGACATCGGCCGTCACCGTCCCGCCGAACACCGGCACGGAGGGGGCCGAGGCGTCGAGCGCACCGTCCTGGAGCAGCACGGTCAGCGTGGTCGACCCGATGTCGACGCCGCCCGCGCGCATGCCCTCGCGCAGCTCGACCACCGCATCCACGTCCACGGCCGTCAGCGGCGACAGGTCGATCGTCTGGTTGCTCCAGCCGTCGCCGCCCGCGGTTCCCGCGCTGCCAGCGGTCGCGCCGCCGCCTGCGTCGCCGCCACCGGTGTCGCCGGCCACGCCCAGGAGCGAATCCAGATCCAGATAGCCGGTCGACAGCCGCGCATGGATCGAGGGCCGGGCGCCGGCCAGCTCGACCGCGACGGTGCCGGTCGCCGACAGGTCGTCCACCGAGACCGTGGCGTCCGCCAGCGCCACCCGCACGGGCGAGGCCGCCAGCGTCCCCTGCGCCGAGACCGAATCGACCGGCAGCCCCTCGACCGGGACCGCCACCGGCAGCCAGGCTGCCAGGGCGGTCAGCGACGGCACGCCCGTGTCGAGGGTCCCGCTGATCGCCGGCGTCGGCCCGCCGCTGGCCGTCCCGTCGAAGACGAGCCGGCCGCGCGGCGCGTCCAGATCGATCGCCAGGCTGCTCTCCCCGCCGGCCAGCAGCGCGCGAGGATTGCCGGCGGTCAGGTCGAACGCCACCGCCTCGCCAGAGAGTTCCGCGGACCCCAGGGCCGACAGCGGACCGTCGAAACTCGGCATGTCGAGCGTCAGGTCGACGCCCTCCAGCCGCAGCGGTCTGCCGTCCTCGGGGTTCGGCACGGTGAACTGACCGCCGCTCAGCCGCGCGGCGGCACTGCCGCTCAGGCTGTCGGCCAGCGCCTGGCGCGTCTCGCCGCGGCCCGTCGCCTGCAGATCCAGGGTCAGAACGCCCGCCGCGTCGTCCATACCGGCAAAGGCGGCCAGTGGCGGGCCCAGCGCGATCTCCCGGACCGCGACCGAGACATCCAGTTGGGGCACCTCTCCCGATCCGTCGATCAGGGCGGACCCGGCGACCGTGCCATCGAAGACCGCCGCTTCGGCGACCTGCACGTCCAGCCGCCGGTCGGCCAGCGTGATATCCAGGGTGGTCGGGCCGATCTCCGTTCCCTCGATGGTCAGCCCGCCGAGATCCACCGACAGGTCGACCGTCGCGGCGTCCAGCAGGGCGAGGTCGATCCGTCCCGGGACCGGTGCCTCCGTCTCGGGGACGGCGACGGTCCCGGTCCCACCGTCCGGCGGGGCCGCGGCCACTTCCTCGCCGCCGGCCGCCGACGCATCGGCCGCTGCGGCCGCCTCCGGCTCGAGCTCCGGCTCCGCCAGCAGCGCGTCCAGGTCCAGCGCCGACAGCGCCAGATCCCCGGTCACCGCCGGCCGGTCGCCCGACAGGTCGACCGCCAGGGTGCCGGTGGCGGTCGAGCCGTCCGCCGTCAGGGTGAAATCGGTCAGCGCCACCCGTGCCGGCGCGGCATCGACGCCGCCGTCGAACGATACCGTCTCCACCGGGGTCTCCGGCAGGGCGACCGGCAGCCAGGCAGACAGGGCCGGCACCGATGGCACCTCCAGGGTCGTCGCGCCGGCGATCGACGCGCCGCCGCCCCCGCCGCGGGAGGCCCGCCCGTCGAAGGCCAGCGTCACCGGCTCCGAGTCGACCTCCAGCGCGGCGGCGCTGCCGTCGCCGCCGATCAGGGCGCGCGGCTCCTCGATCCGCGCCGTGACCGCGACCGCCTCGCCGCCGTAGAGGAAGCCGGCCTCCAACTCCGCCGGACTGTCGAGCGACGGCAGCCGCAGCCGCGCCTCCACATTCTCGACCACGATCGTCTCGCCGGCCGCCGCGTCGGCATAGGTGATCCGGCCGTCGACGATTTCCACCACGCCCAGGCTGAGCTCCGATGGAATGCCGCCGCCCGCGCCGTCGCCCGGGCCGCCCGCGCCCTCGCCCGGCTCGGCACCGGCGTCCGGAGCCGTCCCGCCCAGGCGCCAGTTCGGCGTGCCGTCCTCGGCCACCTCCAGGTTGATCACCGGCGCCACCATCCGGAACCGGTCGATGGCGACATTGCCCGACAGCAGCGGCAGGACCGAGACAGAGACTTCCAGCGCGCCCAGGGAGGCCAGCGTCTCCGCCTCCCCGCCCGGCGCGTTGGCCAGGGCCACGTTCTCCAGCCGCACCGCCAGGTCGGGCAGCACCGAAATCTCGACCGGCCCGCCGACCGTCAGTTCCCGCCCGGTCTGCGCGCGCACCCGTTCCTGCACCCGCGCGATCACGGTCTCGGTGGGCACCAGGAACGGCAGCGCGACCAGGCCGGCGATCAATAGGACGACGACCAGACCGACCGCGACCAGCAGCTTCTTCATGGCGGCGATGTCTCCGAGAGGCAGTTGAGCGGGAACCGGAACCTCGGCTGCCCCAAGGGGCGATCCCGGGGGCGATCCCGGGGGCGATCCTGGGGACGCTCCCGGCCTGAAGCGCAAAAAAACGGCGCCTCGGAGACAGTCTACTCCGCGGCGCCGCTTTCGCCCATTGGTCCGGTCGACCGGATCCGTTTCGACGAGCCCTCAGTCTTCGATCGACAGCGCCACGAAGCGCAGGTCGCCATCCTTCTCGACCAGCAGCAGGACCGAGCGCCGCCCGGCCTCGCGGGCATCGGCGATGCGGTCGACCACATCGTCCGGCGTCACGACGGGTTCCTGCCCGACCTCGAGGATCACCTCGCCCGGCAGCAGCTCCTTCTCCTCGGCGGGGGAGCCGCCGGCGACCTCGGTGATCACCACGCCCTCGACGTCGTTCGAGATGCCGTAGCGCTCGCGCAGCTCGTCGCTCATCGGCGCCAGGGTCAGGCCCAGCTCGTCCAGCGTCCGGGCCGAAGCCGGGCCGCCGTCGCCATCGCCCTCGCCGCTCGCCAGCAGGCCCTGCTCCTCGGCCGCCTCCAGCTCGCCCAGCGCGACCGTCACGGTCTCGATCTCGCCGCTGCGCCAGACCTCGACGGGCACCTCCCTGCCGACCTCCGTCTCGGCGACGAACCGCGGCAGCTCGCGCATTTCCTCCACCTCGCGGCCGTCGAACTCGACGATCACGTCGCCCGGCTCGATGCCGGCGGCGGCAGCCGGGCCCTCCGGCGTCACACTGGCGACGAGGGCGCCGCGGGCGACGTCGAGCCCCAGCCCCTCGGCGATCTCCGGCGTCACGGTCTGAATCCGCACGCCCAGCCAGCCGCGCCGGGTCCGGCCGAACTCCTGCAACTGGGCGACCACGTTGCGCGCCATCGTCGACGGAATCGCGAAGCCGATGCCGACCGACCCTCCGGAGGGCGAGAAGATCGCCGTGTTTACCCCGATCACCTCGCCGTCCATGTTGAACATCGGGCCACCGGAATTGCCGCGATTGATCGAGGCGTCGGTCTGGATGAAGTCGTCATAGGGACCGGCGTTGATGTCGCGCGACCGGGCCGAGATGATGCCGGCCGTCACCGTTCCGCCCAGCCCGAACGGATTGCCGATCGCGACCACCCAGTCGCCGACCCGCATCGCGTCGCTGTCGCCCCACTCGACCGCCGGGAGTGGGCGGTCGCTCTCGACCTTCAGGACGGCAAGGTCGGTCCGCTCGTCGACGCCGACCACCTCGGCCGGCAGATTGGTGTCGTCGGACAGGATGACGGTGATCTCGTCCGCCCGATCGATGACGTGGTTGTTGGTCACCACATAGCCGCTCTCGGCGATGATGAAGCCGGAGCCGAGCGAGGTCGCCCGCCGCGGCGCCGGGATGCCGCCCTGGCCTTCCCGGTCCTCGAAGAAATCGCGGAAGAAGTCCTCGAACGGCGATCCCTCCGGGAAATTCGGGATTTCCGGCATCTCGCGCTGCGCGATCGTCTGGCTGGTCGAGATATTGACCACCGAGGGCAGCAGCCGCTCCGCCAGGTCGGCAAAGCTCTCCGGCCGGCCGTTCTGGGCGAATGCCGCGGTGGACATCCAGGTCAATGCGGCCGCCAGCGCGACGAAGCCCGCGATCAGGCGCAGGAGCGACCGCTGCGCACCGTCGGCGGTGGCCTGGGGGGGACGGGGGGCTCGGCGGTTCGAAGGCACCAAAACCGGCATCGTGTCCTCGTTCGCTTTGGATAGGGTCGGTCGGTACCGCGGCCGGATGCGGCCCGGAGGTTTCGAGGGGCGGCCGGAAGGGTGGACCCTCGACGATCGGCTGCACCGAACGCTCTTTCCGACTGCGCCGGGAATATGGCTCGCATATGGCGCCGCCGGACTCCGGCCGCCGGCGGCATCAGCAACATGGACCGCGCATGCCGGGGCGGCAAGCCGGCAGGACCGACGGGGTCACCCTCGGATCAGCCAGACCATCAGCAGCCCGGCAGCCGCCGCCAGCAGACCCGCCGCGCGCAGCTGCGCCGCCGGCAGCGCCAGAACCTGCGCCATCATGCGCTTCATCGCCTCGGGGAACGCCGCATAGACGATCCCCTCGATCACCAGGACGAGGGCGAGCGCGGTGAACAGGTCCTGCATGGACTCTCCATCTCCCGCCCCGCCCGCGGGAAGGGACCCCGCGCCACCGCGGCGGAGCGGCAGGAACGAACCGCCCGGGAAGCGCCGCTCCCCGACGTCCGTTCCTGCGCGTCCGTTCCTGCGCGTCCGTTACTGCTCGTCCGCCGGAGCCTCGCCGTCGGCCGGCGCCTCCTCGGCCGGGGCGATCTCCACCGGCGCCGCCGGGGCATCGCCCTCGGTCGGGGCGTCCGGCTCGTTCGCCGCCGGCCCTTCGACGGGGCCGATCTCCGGTACGGTCAACTCCACCCCGGGGATGTCCTGCGGCCCGGGCGCGGGCAGGTCACCCTCGCCCTCGATCGTTTCCAGCAGGTTCCGCGACAGCGCCTCGCCGCCGCCCAGGTTCTGGAAATACCGGAAGAAATCGCCCGACGGCGACAGCACCATGGTGGTGTCCTCCGCCTGCAGCGACACCCGGTAGGCCTGGAGCGTCCGGTAGAAGTTGAAGAAGTCCGCGTCCTGGTTATAGGCCTCGGCCGCGACCCGGATCGCCGTCGCGTCGCCCTGACCGCGCAGGATCTGGGCCTCCCGCTGGGCCTCGGCGATGATCACCGTCCGCTCGCGCTCGGCGCGGGAGCGGATCTGCTGCGCCTGCTCGAAACCCTGGGCGCGGAACTCCGCCGCCTCGCGCTCGCGCTCCGACCGCATCCGGTCGTAGACCGACTGCACCGTGCCCTCGGGCACGTCGGCGCGGCCGATGCGCACGTCGGAGATGGTCACGCCGAACTGGTCGGTCGCCTGCTCCACCTCGCGCTGGATCTGGATCATCAGGTTGGCGCGCTCTTCCGACAGCACCTCCAGCTGGGTGGCATTGCCGAGCACCCGGCGCAGCGCGCCGTTCGTCACCGTGGCGATACGGGTCTGGGCGCCCGCCTCGTTGGTCACGGTCTGGAAGAACAGGAGCGGGTCGACGATGCGGTAGCGCACGAAGCTGTCCACGTCGAGCCGCCGCTGGTCGGCCAGGATCACCTGCTCGACCGGCGGATCGACCGCGAGAACGCGCTTCTCGTAGAACTGGACCTGCTGGATGAAGGGCAGCTTGACCTTCAGTCCCGGCTCCTGGATCACCTGGCGCGGTTCACCGAACTGCAGGACCAGCGCCTGCTCGGTCTCGCGGACGATGAACAGGCTCTGCGACAGCACCAGGCCGATGACGATGACGATGGCGCCGAGGATGGCGAGCTTCTTGTTCATGGATCACTGCCCCTGCGCGCCGGTGGTGGTCGTGCCGCTGGAGCGGCGCAGCTGGTCGAGCGGCAGGTAGGGCACCACGCCGGAGGCGCCGCCGTCCTGTTCGATCAGGATCTTGTTGGTCCCGCTGAGCACGTCTTCCATGGTCTCGAGATAGAAGCGCTGGGCCGTCACCGCCGGCGCCAGCTGGTAGGACGACAGCACCGACAGGAACCGTTCGGCGTCACCCGTCGCGTTGGCGACCACCTGTTCCCGATACGCCTCGGCTTCCTGGACCAGCTGCTCCGCCTCGCCTCGGGCGCGCGGGATGATGTCGTTGCGGTAGGCCTCGGCCTCGTTGCGCAGGCGCTGCTGGTCCTGCCGGGCCCGAAGCACGTCGTTGAACGCGTCGACCACCTGCTCGGGCGGGTCGACCTTCTGCAGCTGGACCTGCGTGATCTCGATCCCGGTGCCGTAGCCGTCGAGGACCCGCTGCATCAGGTCCTGGGTCGCGGTCTCGATCTGCTGGCGGGCTTCCGTCAGGGCCGGCTGGATGTCCGTGCGGCCGATGATCTCGCGCATCGCGCTTTCGGCCACGATCTTCACCGTGGTTTCAGGATCGCGGATGTTGAAGAGATAGCTCCGGGCGTCGGAGATCCGCCAGAACACCGTGAAGTCGATGTCGATGATGTTCTCGTCCCCGGTCAGCATCAGGCTTTCCTCGAGGATGTCGCGCTGCACGTCCACCGTGCGCCCCTCGGCCGAGCCGACGAAGCCGATATCGATCCGGTTGACGCGGGTCACCGCCGGCCGCAGCACCGTCTCGATCGGCGACGGCAGGTGGTAGTGCAGGCCCGGGCCGACGGTCCGGACATACTCGCCGAACCGCAGCACGACGCCGCGCTGTTCGGGGTCCACCCGGAAGAAGCCGGTCGCCAGCCAGATCAGCACCAGGGCGCCGATGATCAGCACCAGCCCCCGGCCGCCGCCGAAGCCGCCCGGCATCATGCGCTTGAACCGGTCCTGGCCCTTGCGCAGCATGTCCTCCAGATCCGGGGGCGTCGGGCCACCCCCGCCGCCGCCACCGCCGGTCGGGCGGCCCCATGGGTTCTGACCGCCGCCGCCTCCGCCGCCGGACGAGCCCCAGGGCCCGCCGCCACCGCCACCTTGGTTGCTCCAGGGCATCCGTATTGTTCCTCGTTGATCCAGCCGCTGCCTCGTCGCCGGCCGCCCGTTCGGGGCCGACCCACCGTCCTCATCTCAATCACCGTCCCGTCGTCGCCGGTCGCCGTCCGCCGACGCGGTCCCTTCCTCGTGGGCCCGTCATAAAGGCACTGGCGCTCCATGTCGATGGGGCGGACCACGCGCCGCAGCCCAAACCGGCGCCACGCGGCCGTGGCGCGGGCCCGATCGGGATGCCGCCCTTTCATCGCCCGGACACATTGCTATATCTGGCGTCCGGCCCGCGCAGGGCCGGTGCAGATATTGGCCAGCCAGCGGGGTTTTCAACCATGGCCGAGCTTTCCGAGACGGCGGTGAAGCAGGCATTGAGCGCGGTCCGCGACCCGGAGCGCGGCGCCGACATCGTCGCCGCCGGCATGGTCTCCGGCATCAACATCCGCGACGGCCACGTGCTGGTGTCGATCGAGGTCGATCCGAAGCGCGGCCCCGCGCTGGAGCCGCTGCGCAAGGCGGCGGAGCGGTCGATCGCCGCGCTGCCAGGCGTGCTCTCGGCCACCGCCGTCCTGACCGCGCACCACGAGGTGCCCGGCCGGCCGGCCGCGCCCAGCCCCGCTTCCGCCCCCGCCTCGGCCGCCGCGGGGCAGGCGGGCGGGCGCCCGGCGCCGCAGGGCCAGGGCGCGGCCGGGCGGCGGCAGGACGTGCCCGGCGTTCGGCATATCGTCGCAGTCGCCTCCGGCAAGGGCGGCGTCGGCAAGTCGACGGTCGCCGCCAACCTGGCGCTGGCGCTGTCGCGGCTGGGCCTCGCGGTCGGCCTGCTCGACGCGGACATCTACGGGCCGTCGATGCCGCGCATGCTCGGGGTCGGCGGCAAGCCCGAATCACCCGACGGCAAGACCCTCGACCCCAAGCGCGCCCACGGCATCGCGATGATGTCGATCGGCCTTCTGGTCGACGAGGAGACGCCGATGATCTGGCGCGGCCCGATGGTCCAGTCCGCGCTGACCCAGATGCTGCGCGACGTGAACTGGGGCAGCCTGGACGTGCTGATCGTCGACATGCCGCCCGGCACCGGCGACGCCCAGCTGACCATGGCCCAGCAGGTGCCGCTCTCCGGCGCGGTGATCGTCTCGACGCCGCAGGACATCGCCCTGCTCGACGCCCGCAAGGGCCTCAACATGTTCCGCAAGGTCGACGTGCCGGTCCTCGGCATCGTCGAGAACATGTCCTATTTCGTCTGCCCCGACTGCGGCGGCCGGCACGAGGTGTTCGGCCATGGCGGGGCCCGCAGCGAGGCCGAGCGCCTGGGCGTGCCGTTCCTCGGCGAGGTGCCGCTGCACCTGGCGATCCGCGAGACCGGCGATGCGGGCCGGCCGGTCGTCGTGGCCGACCCGGAGGGTCCCCAGGCCCGCGCCTTCATCGCCGTCGCGGAGGCGGTGCGCGACCAGCTGGCCGGCGAGACCGCGCCGCGCCGCGAAGCCCCCCGCCTCACCATCGAATAGCCGACGTCCCGCGTCGCGGGCGATCCTCGCGGACGCGGCCATCCCCGTGCCCGGGACCGGTCGCCGCCGACCGCCCGCTCGCCCTGGCGTGCCCCAGTGCCCCGGCGCCGACCGTGCCAGGCCGGCCGATCCCGATCCGGCCGCTCGTTGGACGCCGAAGGACCTCATCCCCGGCACGCCCCGGCCCAAGCCGCGCCACATTGTTTCCCTAGCATCCCGTCCCTCGCGATCCGGTGCCGCAGGCCTTCGGGCCGGGGTGCGGATGCGGGGGTGGATCGGCGGTGCGGGCGAAGTCTTCCCGCCTGCCGGTCGAGTGGGTTCATCGAAGGCGGAAAACGGCGGCCGCGGCCCCTGGACGGGTCGGCGAATCGAGCCGTCGGACCAGGAGGAAGGGGCATGCCACCAGGCGACGCGACCCGACCGGCGCGCCCGGCCTGCCGTCAGGGGCAGCGCCGGCCCCGACGGGGCCGCTGGGGGTTCGCGGTGCTGATCGTGACCGCCGCGGCCATCGTGGGCGCGCGGACGCCCTGGGCGGAGGAGCCGCGCCTCGCCCTGCGCAACGCCAGCACCGTCGACGTGACGGCGGTGATGGTCTCGCCCGACTACCGGCTGCACTGGGGCGCGAACCTGATCGGCGGCGCGACGATCGGTCCGGGGAGCGAGCGCTGGATCTCCCTGCCCGACGACGACGGCCATTGCTTCTACGACATCCTGGTCGAAGACAGCGCAGGCCGCCAGCGACCGAACTTCAACCAGAATCTCTGCTCCAACCCGGTCTACGAATACCGGGAGGAATGACGCCGGCGCGGAGAGCGCCCTATCGGGCTGACTCCCAAAACAAAAAAGGTCATGCCCGCGACGGCGGGCACCTCCCCGGCAGGGGCGCTCCCGCCGAAAGGCGCGCTCTCCATCAAGGTTTCCGCCGTCGCGCTGGATGACCGTATCTGGTGATGTCCAAAGGAAAAACGCTACTCCCCCCGCCCCAGCGTGGCCATCAGCTCGCGCCACTCTCGCTTGCTCAACCCGCTGTCCGGCTGCGCCACCTCTTCCCCGGCCAGCAGCCGCTGGATCACCGCCAGAGCCGGGGCCGAGAGCTGCGCGGCGTCCTGGCGATAGTCCAGGAAGGCCTGATGCGTCACCGGCACCCAGCGGCGCATCACGTCGCTGATCGCCTCGGCATAGACCCGGATCTCGTACTGGGCATGCGGGTCGGCGCGCAGCCGGACGAAGTGCATCAGGTTGTGCAGGTCGATCTTCCAGTACCACTGCGTATAGGTGTTCAGCGTCAGGTTCATCCGCGCGGGCTCGCGCGCGATGCCGCTGCGGTTCGGGTCGATCGGATTGCCGTCGGCATCCTCGTTGAGCAGCCAGGCATAGTCGCCGAAGCACCGCTCGGCGTCCTCGCGCAGCACCTCCAGCACCTTGGCCGCCTCTTCCGCCGGCAGCACGTCGCCGCGCCCCTGGCGGTTGGCGCTGCTCTGCGCCGCCAGCTGTGCCGGGCTGGGGATGTAGAACTCCCGATCGAGGATCGAGTACCGCGCCGAATACTCGTTGACGTTGGCGGTCCGGTGCCGGATCCACTGCCGGGCCACGAAGATCGGCAGCTTGACGTGCAGCTTGATCTCGCACATCTCGAACGGCGTCGAGTGCCAGTGGCGCATCAGGTAGCGGATCAGGCCCGCGTCCTCGTGCACCTTGCGGGTGCCGCGGCCATAGCTGACCCGCGCCGCCTGCACCACCGCGGCGTCGTCACCCATGTAGTCGATCACCCGCACGAAGCCGTGGTCGAGCACCGGCAGCGCGTCGTAGAGGATCTCCTCCAGCGCGGGCACGGTCGGCCGCCGGGTCGTCGAGGTGGCGGCCCGCGCCGAGTCGATCTCGGCGCGCTGCTGGTCCGTCAGTCGTCGGTCGTCGGCGATGGCTCGGCTCCCGGCATCGGCGGAGTCGGTCGGCTGGAACGCCATGGTGGGGGCCCCTCGGTCTTCGGCGGAAGGTCACAGGCATAGCGCCGATCCGGCGCCGCGGGAGGCTGTGAATCTCGGGGACAACGGGGACAGGTGGCGATTTTGGCCGCCAGCGCCCGTTCCGGCCGCCAGGATGCCGGACCGTCGCGAGTCTCACAAAACCGGATTCGACCTCCCGAAAAAACCGTGACGTCCCCTTCCGTTCCGTCGGCCCGTGCCCTATATTGAGCCTTGTCGGATAGCGTCCGACTATGGCGATAAACGGGCTACGGAATAAGCGTTGCGGACCCGGGGGCAGTACCCGGCGCCTCCACCAGTTCCACCCGCCGACGACCCGCAGGGGCGTTCGGCCGGTGTCCAGGGGGGCGAAACAGGATCGACGCGCGTGGTAAAGGTAGTCTTTTCGCCCGGCATGGTACCGCCGTTATCGGGCCAATTCGGTAGTTGCGAATGACAACACCGTCGAGGTTCGCGCCGCTGCGTAATGCAGCGTCGTAACTTCACTCAATTCCTGGCCGGTTGACCCCGGTCGGGTGGGGTCGGGGGCACCTAGCAACAGAACGCCCCGCCTCTCCCTTCAGACGCGCATGTCGGAACCGTAGGTCGGACCAGAGCGAAGCCCGGTCCGACATCGGGCGCCCACCCTCTCCTCCGGCCGCCTCGTCCGCCCGTCCGGCCCGGCCGCTCGGCGTTGCGCCCGTTTCCCCGAACTGCCTACTTCCCATCCCCGGATCGCGTCGCTAGTCTCCCCCCATGGTGGACGATCGGCTTCGATACGACAGAATGGTGGAGCGCGCGCTGCGCAGCGTCGTGCGCGAGGCGTTGGAACACGCGGCATCCAACGGCCTGCCGGGCGACCACCATTTCTATATGACCTTCGCCACCCGATACCCCGGCGTGGATATCCCGGACTATCTGCGGGAACAGTATCCCGACGAGATGACGATCGTCCTCCAGTACCAGTACTACGGGCTGGAGGTGGAGGAGGATCGGTTCACGGTGACGCTGAGCTTCTCCGGCAAGCATGAGCGGCTGAGCCTGCCGCTCGCCGCCATCACCACCTTTGCCGATCCGTCGGTCAACTTCGCGCTGCAGTTCCAGGCGATTCCGTCCCAGGACGCGGCGGAGCGGCGGGCCGAGGCGGCGACGGACGAGGAAGAGCCCGCGGCCGAGGACGACCGCCCCTCCGGCGTCGCAGAGGAGGAAGCGGAGAAGGACGAGAGCGGCAAGGTCGTCACCCTCGACAAGTTCCGCAAGAAATAGGGGCATAGGTCGGACCACAGCGAAGCGCCGGTCCGACGCTCCCCGGCTTCCCCTGTCGGCGCCCTAATCCTCCCGGCGACCCGGGCTCTCGCGGTCGCGGTCGTATCGCCGCGCGATCGGGAACGGCGGCAGCCAGGCCTCGCGGCGGACCGTCCAGCTCTCGTAGGTCGGCACCAGCCGGTCGGGTTCATCCAGGCAGCCCAGATGCACCTCGATCTCGTCGGCGCTTCGGGCGAAGACGGACGAGCCGCACCGGGGGCAGAAGAACCGCCCGCGGTAATCGTGGGTTTCCCCCGCCACCGTCACGGCCTCCTGAGGGAACACCGCGGCGGCGTAGAACAGGGCGCCGTGGTGCTTGCGGCAGTCCAGGCAGTGACAGAGACCGACCCGGCACGGCGGCCCGGAGGCCGAGAGGCGGACAGCCCCGCAAAGGCAGCCGCCGGTAACGCGGTCCATCTCGCATCTCCTCCGGATTGATGCCGCGGCACCGCGGGCGACGGCTCCTCCGATCCCGCGACGCCCCCGGGCCCTGCGCCCCGGGCCGGCTCGGAGGCGTGATGCGAAGGCGGCGCCGCGCCCCCTACTCCGCCGCCTCGGCCTTCGCCTTGGCGGTCTTCGCCTCCAGCGCGGCCTGGGCGGCGGCCAGGCGGGCGATCGGCACGCGGTAGGGCGAGCAGCTCACATAGTCCAGCCCGACCGTCTCGCAGAACTTGATCGAGGCCGGATCGCCGCCATGCTCGCCGCAGATGCCGAGCTTGATGTCCGGCCGGGTCCGGCGGCCCCGCTCGCAGCCGATCTCGACCAGCTCGCCGACGCCGTCCTGGTCCAGGGTGACGAAGGGGTCGTGCTCGACGATCCCCTGGGCCTGGTACTGCGACAGGAAGCCGGCGGCGTCATCGCGGCTGATGCCGAAGGTGGTCTGGGTCAGGTCGTTGGTGCCGAAGCTGAAGAACTCCGCCGCCTCGGCGAGTTCCGCCGCCCGCAGCGCGGCGCGCGGCAGCTCGATCATGGTGCCGACCAGGAACTCCAGCTTCGTGCCGTGCTGCCGCTCCACCTCGCCGGCGACGCGGACGATCATCTCCTTCAGGATGTCGATCTCCCGGCGCGAGAAGGCCAGCGGGATCATGATCTCGGGCGTCACCGTGGCGCCGCTCTGCTGGTGCACCTCGACCACCGCCTCGAACACGGCGCGGGCCTGCATCTCGTATATTTCCGGATAGGCGATGCCCAGCCGGCAGCCGCGATGGCCCAGCATCGGGTTCGATTCGTGCAGCTGCTGGGCGCGGGCGCGGATCTTGCCGACGTCGACGTTCGCCGCCTTGGCGACCTCGGCGATCTCCTCGTCCGAGCGCGGCAGGAACTCGTGCAGCGGCGGGTCGAGCAGCCGGATCGTCACCGGCAGGCCGGCCATGATGGTGAACAGCTCGACGAAGTCCTGGCGCTGCATCGGCAGCAGCTCGGCCAGCGCGGCGCGCCGTTCCGCCTCGGTGTCGGCGACGATCATACGGCGGACCGCGACGATCCGCTCGCTCTCGAAGAACATGTGCTCGGTCCGGCACAGGCCGATGCCCTCGGCGCCGAACTTGACCGCCGTGCGCGCGTCGGTCGGCGTCTCGGCGTTGGCCCGGACCTTCATCCGCCGGATGTCGTCGGCCCAGGCCATCAGCTTGGCGAAGTCGCCCGACAGCTCCGGCTGGATGGTCGGCACCTCGCCGCGCATGATCTCGCCGGTCGCGCCGTCGATGGTGATGATGTCGCCGGCCTTCAGCATCACGTCGCGCACCTTGATCGCGCCGGTCTGCTTGTCGATCCGCACGTCGGCGGCGCCGGAGACGCAGGGCCGGCCCATGCCGCGGGCGACCACGGCGGCGTGGCTGGTCATGCCGCCGCGGGTGGTCAGGATGCCCGCCGCGGCGTGCATGCCGTGGATGTCCTCCGGGCTGGTCTCCTCGCGGACCAGGATCACGCGCTCGCCGATATGGGCCAGGTCCTCGGCCTCGTCGGCGGTCATCACGATCTTGCCGGAGGCCGCGCCCGGGCTTGCCGGCAGGCCGCGGGCGATCACGTCGCGGGGTGCCTTCGGGTCGAGCATCGGATGCAGGAGCTGGTCCAGCGCCGATGGCTCGATGCGGGAGATCGCGGCCTCCTTGTCGATCTTGTCCTCCTCGCAGAGGTCGACCGCGATCTTCAGCGCCGCCGGCGCGGTGCGCTTGCCGTTGCGGGTCTGCAGGACATAGAGCTTGCCCTGCTGGACCGTGAACTCGATGTCCTGCATGTCCGCATAATGGCTTTCCAGCCGCTCGCGGATCTCGACCAGCTGCCGGTAGGTGTCCGGCATCGCCTCTTCCATCGACGGCAGGTCGCTCTCGCCCTTCAGGCGCGAGGCCTTGGTCAGGTATTGCGGCGTGCGGATGCCCGCGACGACGTCCTCGCCCTGGGCGTTGACCAGGTACTCCCCGTAGAAGGCGTTCTCGCCGGTCGACGGGTCGCGGGTGAAGGCGACCCCGGTCGCGCAGTCGTCGCCCATATTGCCAAACACCATGGCCTGGACGTTGACGGCGGTGCCCCAGCTTTCAGGGATGCCGTGCAGCCGGCGATAGGTGTTCGCGCGCTGGTTTCGCCAGCTGCCGAAGACGGCGCCGATCGCGCCCCACATCTGCTCGTGCGGGTCCTGGGGGAACGGGCTGTCCAGTTCCTCCCGGACCACCTTCTTGTAGTCCTCGATCACCGCCTTCCAGTCGTCGGAGGACAGCTCCGTATCCAGGTTGGCGCGGACCGCCCGCTTGTGTCCGTCCAGCACGTCCTCGAACCGGAAGTGCTCGACCCCCAGCACCACGTCGCCGTACATCTGAATGAACCGGCGGTAGGAATCGTAGGCGAAGCGCTCGTCCCCGGTCTTGCGGGCGAGGCCTTCGACGGTTGCGTCGTTGAGCCCGAGGTTCAGGACGGTGTCCATCATCCCGGGCATCGACGCCCGCGCCCCGGAGCGGACCGACACAAGCAGCGGGTTCGACGGATCGCCGAACACCATGCCGGTCAGCTGCTCGACCCGCGCCAGCGACGCCTTGACCTGGTCCCCCAGATCCGAGGGATAGCTGTGGCCGTGCTCGTAGAAATAGGTGCAGACCTCGGTCGTGATGGTGAAGCCCGGTGGCACGGGAAGGCCCAGGCGGCTCATCTCCGCGAGGTTGGCGCCCTTGCCGCCCAGCAGGTTGCGCAGTTCGCGCGTCCCGTCCGCGGCGCCGTCGCCGAAGTCGTACACCCATTTGCTCATCGCGTGGCACTCTCCCCAGATCGGTGACCGGCCCGGCGCCGCCTCCTCCCCCGGAACGGCGCGGGCCTTCATCAGGTCCCCTCGATGGGCCGGCGCAAGGCGCCCCGGCCCGGACCGCATCCTACCGCGGATCGCCCGCCGGCCCATCCTTCCGATGGGGGCTGCCCCAGAATCGCGACGGCAATCGCGACGGCAATCGCGACGGCAATCGCGACGGCGCCGGGGACCGGCGCGCCAGGCCCGGGCGGCGGGTCACCCCTCGATCCGCGAGAAGTCGGCGACCCGGTTCATGGTTCCGACGATCCGGTTCAGCAGCGCCAGGCGGTTCGCCCGCAGGGCCGGATCCTCGGCATTGACCGTGACCCGGTCGAAGAAGGCGTCGATCGCGCCGCGCAGCGCCGCCAGCGTCGCCATCGCCGGCTCGAAGGCCTCGGTATCGAATTGCCGGTCAAGCAGTTCCAGGGCGTCGTTGAGTCTTGCTGCGAGCTTCTTTTCCTCATCCTCGACCAGAAGATCGGGGTCGACCGGTCTGTCGTGGCTGGCCTTGTCCTTCTTCTCCTCGATCCGGACGATGTTGGCCGCTCGACGGTAGGCGACCAGCAGGTTGGCGCCGTCGTCGGTGGCCAGGAACGTGCCCAGCGCCGCCACCCGGGCGAGCAGGCGCACCAGGTCGTCCTCGGCGGAGAGGGCGAAGACCGCGTCGATCAGGTCGTGCCGGACCCCCTGCTCCTTCAGCGTGACCTTCAGCCGGTCGGCGAAGAAGGCCGGCAGGACGCGCTGCGCGGCCTCTCGCCGGGCGGCGTCGAACCGGTCGCCGTAGAGCGCCAGCGCGGTGGCGAAGGCGGCCCCCAGCGGCAGGCGCAGCCGATTCTCCAGCACCAGCCGGATCACGCCCAGCGCCGCGCGGCGCAGGGCATAAGGGTCGCGGCTGCCGGTCGGCTTCTCGTCGATCGCGAAGAAGCCGACCAGCGTGTCGACCTTGTCGGCCAGGGCGACCGCCACGGCGACCGGCGCTGAGGGGCAGGCATCGGCCGGGCCCTGGGGGGCGTAGTGCTGGGCGATCGCGTCCGCCACGGTCGGATCCTCTCCTTCCTCGACGGCGTAGTAACGGCCCATGACCCCTTGAAGTTCCGGGAATTCCCCGACCATGCCGGTGACCAGGTCCGCCTTGGCCAGCGTCGCGGCGCTACGCACCCGGTCGAGCGGCGCGCCCGGCACGGCCGACGCCAGGTCGGCGGCCAGGGCCGTCATCCGCTCGACCTTCTCCGCCATCGTGCCCAGCTTGGCGTGGAACACCACCTGCTCCAGCCGCGGCACCCGGTCGGCCAGCCGGACCTGCCGGTCCTGGTCCCAGAAGAACTTGGCGTCCGACAGGCGGGCGCGCAGCACCCGCTCGTTGCCGGCGACCATCGCCGCGCCGCCGTCGTCCGTCTCGGTGTTGGCGACCACGACGAACCGCGGCGCCAGCCTGCCCTCGCCGTCGACCAGCGCGAAGTAGCGCTGGTGCGTGCGCATGGAGGAGACCAGCACCTCGTCCGGCACGGCCATGAAGCCGTCGTCGATCCGACCCAGGCGCACCACCGGCCATTCGACCAGGCCGGCGACCTCCTCCACCAGCCCGGGGTCGGGGCGCAGCGCCAGCCCCTCGGCCTCGGCCAGCGCGTTGGCGCCGTCCAGGATCAGCCGCTTGCGCTCCTCCCGATCGAGCACGACCTTGGCCGCCGCCAGCCGCTCGCGGTACTCCGCGACCGAATGGACCGGAAACGCGTCCGGCGCCATGAAGCGGTGGCCGCGGGTCATGCCGGTGAAGACGAAACGGCTGTGCGGCTCCGGCTCCGCGGCGCCCCTGAGCGGCTGGCCGTCGAACACCGCCAGGACGTGATGCAGCGGCCGGACCCAGCGGAACCGCCCCTCGCCCCAGGTCATGCTCTTCGGCCAGGGCATCTCGGCCAGCACCCGGCCGATCACCTGCTCCAGCACCTCGGCGGTCGGCCTGCCCGGCCGTTCGACGACCGCGAACCAGACCTTGCCCTTGGGCGTCTCCCGCGCCTCGCACCGGTCGAGGGACAGGCCGGTCGCGCGCAGGAAGCCGTCGATCGCCGCCTGCGGCGCGTCGACCTTGGGGCCCTTGCGCTCCTCCTTTACGTCGGGGGTGCGGGTCGGCAGTCCGTCGACCGCGACCGCCAGCCGCCGCGGCGTGACAAAGGGCGTCAGGCCGGACCAGGTCAGCCCCGCCGCCGTCAGGCCGTCGCCCACCAGGCGCTGAAGATCCGCCGCGGCGCGCGCCTGCATGCGGGCGGGGATCTCCTCGGAGAACAGTTCGAGCAGGAATTCAGCCATGTCGGGTTCGGTTCCGGGCCCGGATCAGGCCGCCTCCAGCCACATTTCGCAGCACTGCCGGGCCAGCGCCCGCACCCGGCCGATATAGCTCGCCCGCTCGACCACGCTGATCACGCCGCGCGCTTCCAGCAGGTTGAACAGATGGCTGGCCTTGATGCACTGGTCGTAGGCCGGCAGCGCCAGCCGATGGCCGATCAGGTGCGCGCAGGCCGCCTCGGCATCCTCGAAGTGGCGCAGCAGGGCCCCCGTGTCGGCATGCTCGAAGTTGTAGGCGGAATACTCCCGCTCCGCCCGATGGAACACGTCACCATAGGTCAGCGCCCCGGCCGAGTCCGGATCGTTGAACGGCATGTCGTAGACATTGTCCTTGCCCAGCACGTACATCGCCAGACGCTCCAGCCCGTAGGTCAGCTCGACCGGCACCGGGTCGCATTCGATCCCGCCGACCTGCTGGAAATAGGTGAACTGGGTCACCTCCATGCCGTCGCACCAGACCTCCCAGCCCAGCCCCCAGGCGCCCAGCGTCGGGCTCTCCCAGTCGTCCTCGACGAAGCGGATGTCGTGGTAGGCCGGGTCGATGCCGATGCCATAGAGGCTCTGCAGATAGAGGTCCTGGCTCTCCGCCGGCGACGGCTTCATCAGCACCTGGAACTGGTAGTAGTGCTGCAGCCGGTTCGGGTTCTCGCCGTAGCGGCCGTCGGTCGGCCGGCGCGACGGCTGGACGTAGCAGCAGTTCCAGTGCCGCTCCGGCCCCAGCGCGCGCAGCGTCGTCGCCGGATGGAAGGTGCCGGCGCCGACCTCCATGTCGAACGGCTGGAGCACGACGCAGCCCTGGTTCGCCCAGAACCGCTGCAGGCGCAGGATGATCTCCTGGAACGACTGCGGCGGCGCCGCCACGCCGGCGGACGCGGGGGCCCGGCGCTGGCCGTCGGGCAGGTCGGTCTCGGTTGTCGATCCGGGCGCCATGGGGGCTTCGGCTTTGGACGGCGGAAAAACGGGGACCGGCAGTCGCCCCCGCGTCGATGCAGCGCACCATAGAGCCCTGCCCCGCCGCGATCAAGGCTGCCTCCCGCACTGGTCCCTTCCGTGAGGACGCACCCGCCCGACGGCGGACCAGACATATGCAACCCGGTCTGCAGATACCGCTAGGGAATTAATCACACCGCAAGACTGCTCCCGCATCAAGAAGCCCAACTCGAATACCACCGCAATCTCTTTCGGGGGGAAGAGAACGATGAATCTACACGCTTCGGTGCCATGCCTCCGAACTGGGAGGGTCGCCCTGTGATGGACCGCATCAGCACTCTGCCCGTGGCGCGGAAGATCGCGCTCGCCGTGTTCCGGGACAGCATGGTCCGCAACCGGGAGATGGAGGCCGCCCGCGCCGCCGAGGAGGAGACCCGCGCCGCGCGGACCCGACGGATCGAACAGGTGACCGCGGAGTTCGACCGGTCGGTCGGCGACCTCCTGAAGACCGTGTCGGGCGCCGCGACGGAGCTTCGTTCGACCGCCGATTCTTTGAAGGACAGCGCCGACCGCACGCTCGGCCGGGCGACCGACGTCGCCGCGGCGTCCGAGCAGGCCTCCGGCAATGTCCAGACCGTCGCCGCCGCCGCGGAGGAACTGACCGGCTCGATCGCGGAGATCGGCCGCCAGGTCTCGAACTCCTCCGGCATCGCCCGGCAGGCGGTCAACGAGGCGGACGAGACCAACACGCTGATCCGCGACCTCGCCCGCGAGGCCGAGAAGATCGGCGACGTGGTCAAGCTGATCACCGACATCGCCGAGCAGACCAACCTGCTGGCGCTCAACGCCACCATCGAGGCGGCGCGCGCCGGCGAGGCCGGCAAGGGCTTCGCCGTGGTCGCCTCCGAGGTCAAGAACCTCGCCACCCAGACCGGCAAGGCGACCGAGGAGATCGGCCAGCAGATCGGCGCGATTCAGGGGCGGATCGGCGGCACCGTCGACGCGATCGACAAGATCGGCAAGCGCATCGCCGAAATCGACGAGATCGCCTCCACCATCGCCGCCGCGGTTGAGGAGCAGACGGCCGCGACGCGGGAGATCAGCCGCAACGTCGACCAGGCCGCTTCCGGCACTCGCCGGGTGGCGACCGGGATCGTCGAGGTGGAAGGCGCGGCGCGCGATGCCGGCGAGGCGTCCGGCGAGGTGCGCCAGGCGTCCGAAGACCTGTCGCGCCACGCCGAGGCCCTGCGCGGCGTCGTCGGCGGTTTCCTCGACGACGTGAAGAGCGCCTGAGCGGTCCTTACGGAAAAGGAGCAGATGTGATGATCCCGATGTCCCGCGGCGCCCTGGCCGGCGCCGCCCTCGCCTTCCTCGCCGCCGGCCCTACCGTCGCCCAGACGGCTTCCCCGGCCGCCGCGCCGCCCGATCCGGCCGCCCTGATCGACGACACGATGATCGCCGAGATGCGCGACTGGCTGGGGCACGAGGTGGTGACCCTCGCGGTCGTCTTCCAGAACCGGCAGAACGCCGAGCTGACCCAGTCGGAGATCGACGCGCTCGACCAGCAGTGGCGCGCCGAAACCGACGACGAGGGCCGGGACCGGCCCCTGATCGCCCGCGTCATGGCGAGCCCGCTGTCCGGCTACCTGATCCGCCACCAGGCGCAAAGCCTCGGCCTCTATCCGGAAATCTTCGTGATGGATTCCCGCGGCCTCAATGTCGGGCAGAGTTCGATCACCTCCGACTACTGGCAGGGCGACGAGGCGAAGTTCCAGGAGACCTTCCTGGTCGGTCCGGACGCGCTGTTCGTCGACGAGCCGGAGTTCAACGACACCACCAACACCTGGCGCGCCCAGGTGAACATGTCGCTGACCGACCCGGATACCGGCACCCTGATCGGCGCCGCGACCGTGGAGGTCGACCTCGACCGCCTCGCCGAACGCAAGGCGATGCGGGGCTCGTGACGAACGGGTGACGACGCCGGGCGGTCCGGTTCTCCTTCGATCGGCCCGCCCCGCACGACCATCGCAGGTGGCCGGCGGGGCGGGTCGAGGGCCGGCGACGCCCGGCCCCGACCTTGGACGGCAATGGCGGCCGTCGCGCCAGGGCCTCGCCGCGGTACGACCTAGGCCCGCCGCACCAGGCGCCGGCCGTCCCGCATGTTCAGCGCCATCAGCGTGATGTTGACGGCGCCGGCGGCCAGTTCCACCGCCTGCACCGCCAGGAACGCCGCTCCGAACGATCCCTGCTGCGCGAGGTGGTCGAGCACGACGGCGCAGGGCACGAGGACCAGGAGGCCGTTCGCCGCGATCGCTGGCATCCGCCGCCGCTTGGCGCCGATCGGGCCCGTCGCGGTGCCGCCCGCGAGCCGAAATCCGCTCGCGCCGGTCAGGGCGATCGTCGGGATCAGCACCAGGAGGCCCCACAGGATCGCGCGCTTGACCGCGGCAAGTGTCGCCGGATCGCCGGCCAGCTCGGCGGCCAGGCTGGCGGTCCAGAACAGCGCGACGGCGCCGAGCGCCACCGTGCCGGCAATCGGGTGCAGCGTGCGCAGAAACATCGCCGGGCACTCCTCGGCTGTGGCCGCGGGACGGTGCTCAGGACCGCCAGCGGCAGGGTTGGGGAAAGGGTCGAGAAACCGGCGCGCCGGGCAGCCGGGGTCAGGAGGTGTCGGGCTCCGCCCGCCGCGCCTCCAGCCGCGCGCCGATCTCGCGCAGCAGCCCTGCGGCCGCCTCTATCGCCGCCGGGTCGATGCCCGCGGCGAGCCCCTGCGCCCAAGGGTGATGCCGGGCCATCGCCTGGTCATAGGCGGCCCGCCCCGCCGCGGTCAGGTCGACCAGCTTGGCCCGGCGATGGTCGGGGTTCTCGGCATAGTGCAGCAGCCCCGCCTTTGCCAGGTCGTCGGCGATCCGCTGCACCGACTGGCGTGCGAGGCCCATCCGGCGGGCAATCTGGGCCACCGGCTGCGGCGCCTCCGCCAGCGCCACCGCGCCCAGCACCTGCCAGCGCGCGCTGGTCAGTCCGAGCGGCCCGACCAGCCGGTCGCCGGCCGCCAGCAGGCGGCCGTTCAGCCGGAAGGTCTCCAGCATCAGCCGGGTCATCGGGTCGGCGGCGGTGTCGTTCGGCATCTTCATGACAGCATTCTGTCACAATGACAGGATGCTGTCAATAAACGATTCACCCAGTCGCCGGAGGGTGGCGCGCCGTCCAGGCGCGCCGAACACGCGGGTCATGCCCGCGACGACGCGCGCTGTCCATGAAGGTCCCCGCCTGCGCGGGTATGATCGCATCTGATTGATTTTCAACCCGAAGAAACGTGTCATGCCCGGGACGGCGGGCACCTTCCCGGCAAGGGTGTTCCCGCCGCGGCGTCCTAGCCCCTATAGGGGCAATCATCCCGCTCGCACGCGACCGGCTTTCCCTTGGCGACATAGGTGCCGCAGACCGCGCAGCTCTCGAGGTCGCTCGCGACGGCACGGGTGGGCGAACCGGCGCGATCGCCATCGCTCTCGCCGCCGGTCTCGCCGTCGTCGTGGTCGTCCTTTCCGCCGCGGGTCAGGCTCTGGATCGCCTTCGCGCCGTAGAGGACGGCGAGGATCACGGCGACGGTCAGCAGGAGCTTGGTCAGCATGCCGGCCTTGCTACAGGGCGTATCCCGGCCGGTCAAGCCGCGGCCGGGGACCGCGCGATCGGTCGCATCGGCGCGACCGGGGGTCGCGGATGCGCTTGCCCCGACTCCCGCCCCTCCTTAGCGTGGCTTCGAAGATCAACCTTCATGCCACCGACGGGACGTCCCCGATGTTCGAGACCAAAGGCGCCGCCGCGCCGACCGCCCTGCGCCACCGCGCCGCCGCCGCCCTGATCGCCGCCCTGCTGGGCGTGTTCTTGCTCTACGGGGTCGGTTTCGCGCAGCCGATGGCAGTGCACAACGCAGCCCATGACGGCCGGCACTCCTTCGCCTTCCCCTGCCACTGACGCGACGCCCGACGACGCCGCGCCGACTCGGCAGGACGCCCGCGCGGCCTGCCCCCGACCGTGTTCCGCTGACCGGACCGCGCCCGCCCGCACCGGGTCCGACCGACCGGAGAGCCGCCCGCCATGATCCGCCGCGTCCTGACTGCCGCCCTGCTGGCCGGCCTGATCGCCGGCCTCGCCGTCAGTGCCGTCCAGCGGCTGGCCATCGTGCCTTTGATCTTCCAGGCGGAGGCGCTGGAGGCCCCGGCGGCCGACGGCCATGGGCACGACCACGACCAGGGCGCCGGTCCCTGGGCGCCCGCCGACGGGTTGGAGCGGACGGCCTGGACCGTGGCTGCCAATGTCCTGACCGGCGTGGCCTTCGCCCTGATCCTGGCCGCCGGCATCGTGCTGCGCGGCGGCGCGGTCGACGGACGCCGCGGCCTCGCCTGGGGTCTCGCCGGCTTCGCCTGTTTCGCGCTGTTGCCTGGGCTCGGCCTGCCGCCGGCGCCGCCCGGGATGGCGGAAGGCGTGCTGGCCGATCGGCAGGTATGGTGGCTTGCCACCGCCTCCGCGTCGGCCGGCGGGCTGGCGCTGATCGTCTTCGGCCGGGCGCTCGGCTGGCGTCTGGCGGGGGTCGCGCTCCTGGTCGGTCCGCATGCGGTCGGCGTGCCGCTGCCGGACGGAACCGGCAGCCTGTTCGCGCGGCTGGCAGAGGGCGGCCTCCCAGCCACCTTCGCGCTCGCCTCGCTGGGCACGACGCTGGTGTTCTGGCTGGCCCTGGGCGCCGCCACGGGCCGGCTGCTGCGCGATCCCCTGGCGAGGGAGGCGGCGGGCGACCCGCGCTGGGCCTGACCCGCGCGGCGCCGCTAGAGCCCGTAGCGCTGCCAGAGGGCCCGCTCCTCCAGGGCCGCCAGGACTTCCCCCGCGCCGTCGCGCAGGATGGCGGTGGCCAGCGACTCGATCGCGGCCGCGTCTGGGCCGGCGCCGCCCGCCCGGCCGAGCGGCAGCCCGAACCGGCGACGCAGCAGGCCGCGCTCCGTGTCCATCGGCCGCATCCGCACCTTCTCGCCGAACCGCTCTTTCAGGATCGGCCGAAGGTGCCCGATCCCGTCCGCCAGGCCGAGCTCGACCGCCCGCCGCCCGGTCCAGAACCGGCCGGAGAACAGCTCCGCCTCGTCGCCCTTCAGCGCGTCGCCGCGCCGGCCGCGGACCTGCGCCTTGAAGCTCGCGTGCACGTCGGCCTGCAGGTCGTGGAGCAGCGCCACGTCCTCCGGGTCCTCCGGCTGGAACGGGTCGAGGATCGCCTTGCGGGCGCCGGCGGTATGGACGCGCCGCTCGATCCCGTACCGGCCGATCGCCTCGTGGAAGCCGAAGCCGGCGGCGATGACGCCGATCGACCCGACGATCGTGCTGTCGTCGACGAAGATCTCATCCGCGGCGGTCGCCAGCCAATAGCCGCCGGAGGCCGCCACGTCCTCGCAGAACGCCAGCACCGGGATCTTCTTCTCCTCCGACAGGTCGCGGATCCGCCGGGCGATCAGCGCCGACTGGACCGGCGAGCCGCCCGGCGAGTTGATCGCCAGCGCGACCGCCGGCGCCCGCTTGTGCGCGAAGGCCTTCTGGATCACGCCGGCCAGCCCGGCGAGGGTCAGTCCGCCGCGGAACGCGCCGCCGCGCCCGATCGTTCCGTAGAGCCGGATCACGGGGACGACGGGCGGCCGGTCGCGCAACCGGGCGATCATCGCGGCGGGTCGAAAACGGGCGGATGCGACGGCCATGGCGGAGGATCTCTCGGCTCGACGGGAGGGAATCGGCGACAGGGGCAGGCGTCCTACGGGGTCGCCACCAGCGGCGCGGCGTCCGCCAGCACGGCCCGTGCTTCGCCGGTAAATGTGGCGCCGTCGCCGTGCAGCACCAAGCCCGGCAGCAGCGACATCGGCCCGCGCCCCCCGGCCCGGGCGATCACGACGACCCGCTTGGCGGGCCGGCCGGCGCGTGGCCACAGCGGCAGGACAGCGAACGAGCCGAAGCGCGGCGCCAGCGCCGCCAGCACCCGGTCCAGCCGGTCGGCCCGGTGGATCAGCACCAGTCGCCCCTTCGGCCTCAGGCAGGCATGCGCGGCGGCGGCCCAGGGCGCGAGGCCCTCGGCGGCCTCCCGGTTGGCCGCCGCGCGCGCCGCCCGGGGCGAGCCGGTGTGATCGGACGGATGGAACGGCGGATTGGCCAGGACGTGGTCGAACATCCGGGCGAGGCCGGCGGGCGGGGCGTCCACGCTGCCCTCGACCACCGTCACCCGGTCGGCGAGGCCGCTGTCCGCGGCGCCGGCCCGCGCCCGGGCGGCGGCGGCCGGATCGCGCTCCAGCCCGGTGACCGCCAGGCCCGGCACCCGCGCCGCCAGGCACAGCATCGCCGCGCCGTCGCCGCAGCCGAGGTCGAGCGCGCGCTCGCCGGGCCCGGCCGGCACGGCGGCGGCCAGGATCACCGGATCAATCGCCGCGCGATAGCCCTCCGCGGCCTGGTGCAGCACCACCCGGCCGCCGAGCAGCCGATCGACGGTCACGGCCGGCCGCGCCGCCTCTTCCCGGTCCGCCATCGCCTGGCCGCGGCCGCCGTTCACCGGCCCGTGCCGGCCGGATCGGGATCCATCTCGCCGGCCTCGACGAGCACCCACCGGGCGCGCGAGTGGTCGTCCTCGTCGACCATCAGCCGTCGCGGCAGGATGCCGATGCTGCCTTCCAGGATCGAGGTATGGGTGTCCAGCACGATGGTTTCGATCCCGGCATCCGTCAGCAGCGCCCGGACAAAACTCAGATGCACCACGTCGGTGGTCCGCAACAACTCTTTCATGACCGCTCGATCCGGGCTATGACCGCCGCGTCCCCGCCGACCGCCATGGTCGGACCGTCGCTTGACCGGCATTGTGCCCGACCTATGCTGACGACGTGTCCCGGTGGCGTCAATCGAGTGACGCTGCCGGTCGTCCGGCACCGGTCATGCCGGTATTCTTAGAGTGGATCGCGCGCCTTCGCGCCGAGGAGTGAACCCCGTGACCGCTGCCGGTCCCCGTCCCGCCTTCGAGGCCGTCCGTCCGCACGAGGCCGCACTCGACGACGCCGGCCCCGCTGCCGGCAACCCGCTCGAGCGGTTGACTGCCCTCATCGGCGACGACATGGGGGCGGTGAACCAGGCGATCGTCGACCGGATGGAGAGCCCGGTCGCCCTTATCCCGCAGCTCGCCACCTATATCGTGTCCTCGGGCGGCAAGCGTCTGCGCCCCGTGCTGACCCTGGCCTCGGCCCGCCTGTGCGGCCATCCCGGCGACAAGGCGATCGGGCTCGCCGCGGCGGTCGAGTTCATCCACACCGCCACCCTTCTGCACGACGACGTGGTGGACGAGAGCGCGCTGCGCCGGGGCAAGGCCTCCGCCAACGAGGTGTTCGGCAACCAGGCCAGCGTGCTGGTCGGCGACTTCCTGTTCGCCCGGGCCTTCGAACTGATGGTCGAGTCCGGGTCCCTGGACGTGCTGCGCATTCTGTCGCACGCCTCGGCGGTGATCACCGAGGGCGAGGTGCTCCAGCTCGCCTCGGCGAACGACATCACCACCACGGAGGAGACCTACCTGGAGGTGATCGGCGCCAAGACCGCGGCCCTGTTCGCCGCCGCGTGCCAGGTCGGCGCGGTGGTGGCGGAGGCCGGGCCGGCGGCCGAGAAGGCGCTCTACGACTACGGCTGGAACCTGGGCGTCGCGTTCCAGATGGTCGACGACGTGCTCGACTTCTCGGCCCACCAGGCCCGCCTCGGCAAGACCGTCGGCGACGACTTCCAGGAGGGCAAGATCACCCTGCCGGTGATCCTGGCGGTCGCGCGCGGCGCGGCGGAGCCGGAGGAGCAGGCGTTCTGGAAGCGCACGCTGGAGGCGGTCGACCAGCGCGACGGCGACCTGCAGCACGCCATGGCGCTGATGGGCCGCCACCGCGCGCTCGACGACGCGATCGACCGCGCGCGCGCCCGCGCCGCCGACGCCAAGGCGGCGCTGGCCGCCCTGCCCTCCGGACCGATCCGCGACGCCCTCGCCGACACCGCCGATTTCTGCGTCGACCGCGACTACTGAGCCGACCTCCCGTCGGCGGCCAGCCGCGCTGCCTCCAATTCCGCGACGCCCTCATCGGTGCCGTCGGTGAAGCAGGCGATCGTCGCCGGCTCGGTCAGGTCCGGGAAATGGTAGACGGCGTTGACGCTGAATGGCCCGGCGCCCGAATGGCCGACGGCTGTTCCGGCCAGCCCCATCTCTCCCGACATCAGACCCAGCCCGTAGCCGGTCCGGGTCCAGGGCCGGCCGGCGATCGCGCCGCCGATCGGATGGCGGGCCAGCATCGCCTGCAGGCTCTCCGGGCGCAGCAGCCGTCCGCGCATCAACGCGTCGAGCAGCCGGGCGGCATCCCCCGCCGTGCCGGTCAGGCAACCGGGATAGACCCAGCCGGGATCGTAGGTCCGCGCCGCCGGCCAGTGGACCAGGCCGAAATCCTCCCGCCCGCGCGCCAGCCGCACGCTCTCCAGCCCCAGCGGGGCGGCGACCAGGTCCTACACCAGCCGGGCCAGGCTCCGCCCTGACACGGTCTCGATCCGCTCCCGGGCGAACAGGTAGCCGATGTTCGAATAGGCCCAGCCCATGCCCGGGACGAACAGCAGCCGGTCGGCCCCCGCCTCGGTCAGCAGCCGCTCCCTCGGCCAGTGCGGATCGCCGCGGGCGACCGCCTTGTGATAGGCCCCGATGCCGCCATAGTTCGCCACGCCCGCCCGATGCTGCAGCAGTTGACCCATCGAATAGGGCTGATCCGGCAGCGGCGCGTCCAGATCCAGGAGGCCGTCTTCCGCCAGCCTCAGCGCGCAGGCGGCGATCACGGTCTTGGTGAAGCTCCACCACGGAAAGACCGCCGCCGGGTCGCCGGAGACGGTGGAGAGGCCGGTCCGGTCGATCCGGGCGGCATGCAGGCGATCGGCGCTCATGGCGCCATAGCAGCCCGCGCCGCGAAGGCCCGTCAAGCCGCTCTTGGCCAGGGGGCCCCGGTGGCCGGCCCGGTGGCCGGCCCCGGTGGCCGGCCCCGGTGGCCGGCCCCGGTGGCGGGCCCCGGTGGCGGGCACGGGTGGCAGACCCCGGTGGCAGGCGCGGCGATCGGCACAGCGGGCGGGGCCTGCCATCGCCTGCCGTCGGCCGGTCGGGAATCCGAATTTCGGGGTTGCGCCGCCCCGACCGGCCGTCTATATCTCCGCCCGCTTCCCGACCGGTCGGAGTGTAGCTCAGCCTGGTAGAGCACTGTCTTCGGGAGGCAGGGGCCGCAGGTTCGAATCCTGCCACTCCGACCAATCTCTATCCCCGCAGGAACAGACATCCGGACGCCCGGTCCATGGGCATCGCCGCGCCCTCGGACAGGCCGTCCTGGGTCGGGTGAACCGCGCCGGGTCCACCCCGCCGGCCCGCCGTCCTGGAGCGGATCCCGGCGTGACGGACCGGCCCAAGGCGCGCCCGGGGCGCCGACGGCGCCCTGGACGACCGGATCCGCGGCCGCCCTCTGTCGACCCCCTGGACGCGCCGACGCCGACCGCAGGTCCTCAGGCGGAAACCGTTTGCCCGACCGAGGGCGCGGTCTCGCCATTGGCGGTCCACCAGGTCGCCAGGGCCATGGTCCGCGCCGCGTCGACGAGGTCGCCGAGCGGGACCCGCTCGTCCGGGGTCGGCCACTCGTCATAGATCCGGATGTCGCCCGGCCCGAACTGGACCGACGGGATCCCCGCCTCGGCCAGGATGTTGCCGTCGCCGACATTGCCCAGCCGGCCGATCCCGCCGATCTCCGGCTCGCGGCCCGTGGCCGCCGACCACGCCTCGGCGAGGCAGGTGACGAGCGGATGGTCGCGGGCGGTCTCCATCGGCATCTGGCACCAGGTATCGCCGTACCCGCTGGCCGGAACCACCATCTCGGCGTGGAAGGCCGGATGGTCGGCCTTGATGCCGGCCAGAAGGCGTTCGACGTCCCGCGTCACGCTCTCGACCGTCTGCCCGGGCACGAGCCGGATCTGGAAGGTCATCTCGCATTCCCGGGTCGTCAGTTCGGTGCGCGCCGGGCGGAAATAGTGGTCCTTGTAGATCGTGTCGACGGTGATCTTGGGAAAGTCGGGCAGGTCCGGATGGGGCTCGAATGTCATCCAGGACCCTGCGCCGGGGGGCGTCAGGCTGGGGCCGATGCGCCGGACGATCTCGCACATCTGCTCGATCGGGTTCCAGTAGGCCGCCCTGGCCTCCTTCGAATAGCGGAAGAACAGGTCGGGGCTGCGCGTCGTGATCTTGATCATGATCAGACCGACGCAGACATTGGCGATCGTGTTGGCCGAGTGCTCCATATTGATGCACATGTCGGCGGTGATCCCGGCGTCGAGCAGCGCCCGCGTTCCGACGCCGCCGTACTTGTGCGCGACGACCGGGGTGATCAGCACGTCGCCCTTGGGCCGCATGCCCGCCCTGACGAGCGCCTCCACACCGCTGATCATCGCGGCGACGCCGCCCTTGTCGTCATGCGCCCCCATGCCCCAGACCCAGCCGTCCCGATAGATCCCGGCATGGGGATCGACCGACCATCCGGTCATCTCGATGCCCGGATCCATGTGGCCGTTCAGCATGACGGTCGGCCCGCCGCCGGTTCCCTTCATCACGGCGACCGGCTGCCGGCTGAAGTGGCCGGGTTTGACGGGGTTCTCGACCTCCATCATGTCCACGTCCAGACCGAGGTCCCTCAGCCAGGAGGCCAGCCAATCCGCCAGCGGGCCCTCCTCGAAGGTCGAGCTCGGAATCCGGATGCTGCCCAGTTCGAGCTCCAGCAGACGCTCTTCGCTGACATGGTCGAGGATGCGCTGGATATCGGATGTCATGGGTCTTTCGCCCTTTCGCGAGTGGGGTCACAGAAGGCGGGGAAGGAAGAGAACGGCGTCCGGCATCAGGACGATCGCGACCGTGAACAGGACGGACGCGACGAAGAACGGCAGCGCGTACCACGCGACCCGGGTGATCGGGGTCCCGGTCAGGCCCTGGATGACGAAGAGGTTGAAGCCGATCGGCGGCGTGATCTGGGCGAGCTCGATCGCGAGCACGAGGAAGATGCCGAACCAGACCTTGTCGAAGCCCGCCGCGGTGATCAGCGGGACCGTGATCGGCAGGGTCATGATCAGGATCGACGTGCCGTCGAGAAAGCAGCCGAGGATGAGCAGCGCGAGAAACAGCAGGGCGATCAGCGCGAGCGGCTCGAGCCCGAGCGCCGCGATCCACGCCGCGACGGCCTGCGGCAGGCCGATATAGCCCATGGCGATGGACAGGAAGGCGCCGGCGGCCAGCAGCAGGCCGAGCATCGAGGACGTCCGCACCGCGGCAAGCAGCGCCTCGGCCAGGCCCGGCAGGGTCAGGCATCTCTGGAAGGCGCTGATCGCGATCGCGCCGAACACGCCGACGACGGCTGCCTCGGTCGGCGAGGCCCAGCCGCCGTACATCGACCCCATGATGACCACCACCAGGGCCAGGACGGGCCCGATGTCCCGAAGCGACCGAACCCGCCAGCCGGCGACCCGCCGGGAGAATTCCTGCGGGACGGCCTGGCGCCCGGACAGCATCGCGATGGTCGCCATGTAGACGAGCGCGAGCGCGATGCCCGGCAGGAAGCCCGCCAGGAAAAGGTCGAGGATCGAGGTCTCCGAAAGCACGCCGTAGATGATCAGGATCAGGCTCGGCGGGATCAGGAACCCCAGCGTGCCGGCGCCCGCGAGGGACCCCATCGAGAGGGCCGCCGGATAACCGCGATCCGTCAGCTCCGACAGCGTGATGCGCCCGACCGTTGCCGTCGTGGCGGCCGACGAGCCGCAGACGGCCGCGAAGAGACCGCAGGCCATCACGTTGACATGCAGCAGGCGGCCGGGAATCCGGGCGGTCCACGGCGCGAGGCCCCGAAACAGGCTTTCCGCGACCCGGGTCCGGAACAGGATCTCGGCCATCAGGATGAACAGGGGAAGAGCCAGCAGCTCCGGCGACGAGGTGCTGTTGGCGACCTGGTTGGCGACCAGCCGCAGGATCGGGACGTTGGTTTCGACGAGCATCGCCACCATCGCCACGCCGAGGAGCGCGACAAAGACCCAGATCCCCAGCGCCAGGGCGGTGAGCAGGGCGATCACGAGGAGCAGCGTCGTGACGGTCATGACCCTGCCGATCCTCCCTTGAGGACGAAGGTGTCGATCCTGCCCGCGAGGAGCCCCAGGAGCCGGCCGGCCAGTTGCAGCCAGGTGATGCAGGCGCCGATCGCCACCGCGGTCGAGGGGATGACCAGCGGGGTCTGCATCGTGGTGTAGGAGGTCGTCCCCCGGCTCGCGAACTGGAGCGCCGCGTCGATCAGGGCCAGCGCCACGACGCCGGTCACGGCGACGCCGACCGCGGTCGCGGTTGCCTCGAGGATCTGGGTTCGGCGTCCCGCGGGCTGCGACAGCAGGAAGGTGACCCTGACGTGCCCGGCGCTCAGGAAGGCGAACCCGCCGCCCCAGAAGAAGGCCGCCGACATCAGGTAGCTGCCGTACTCCCAGCTGAACGGCAAGGGGCGGCCGATGTTCCGCCCGATGATCTCGCCGCCCATGACGACGGCGATCGCGGCGAGGAAGAGGGCGGCGACCGCCGCCGCCCCGATGCTCAGGAACGAGCAGAACCGGGACGCCTTGAGGAAGGCGTCGCGGATCGGGCCGTCGGGCACCAGCGCCGCCACGGGGCGGCTCTCGAGCCGCCCCAGGCGCCATTCCATCGCTGGTTCGCCGGCGTCGGTCCGGGCCGACACCGCGCGCCTACTGGGCCGCGGTCGCTTCGGTCTCGGCCATGTAGGCCGAAATGACGTCTTCCGCCCGGGGGCCGACGCTGTCGATGAAGTCGTCCCAGTAGGCGGTGCCGATCTCCCGAAGGCGCGCCTTCACCGCGTCGCTCGGAAGACTGGTCACCATGCCGTTGTCGTTGAGCGTGGCGATGTTCCGGGCGTCCTCGGCCATGCTCGCGTCGCGGAACTCGGGCTCCATCTCCGCGGCGATCGCCTCGATGGCCGTCTGGTGCTCCGGCGACAGCCGGTTCCAGGCGTCCATGTTGACCGTGACCATCTGGGAGTTCATCTGCCACTGGAGCTGGTTGTAGTCGGTCATGAACTCCCAGAACGTCCCGTCGACCGCCGAGGTCGAGGAGGTGGAGACGGCGTCGATCGCGCCCGATGCGAGCGCCGGAATCACCTCGCCCCACGGCATCTGGACGGCGGTCGCCCCCAGTTCGTTGAAGAAGTCGGTCGCGTTCTTGTCGATCGTCCGGATGGTCATTTCACCGAATGCCGACAGGTCGTCGGTGACGGCGGCGTTGGCGAAGACGTTCTGCGGCGGCCAGGGCGTGACGTAGAGGAGCTTCTGATTGTAGGCCTCGGCGATCTCGTCGAAATAGGGCCGGGTGATCGCCTGAAGCCTGGCCAGGTCCTCGTATCCGGTCGCCAGGAACGGGAGGCTCTCGATGCCAAAGAACGGATCCTCGCCGATCTGCTGGTTCATCTGGATGTCCGCGATCTCCACCAGCCCGTCCCGCACCGCGACCAGGAGCTCGGGCCCCTTGTAGCCGAGCGAGCCGCCGGCATGGATGGTGATGGTCACCTCGCCGCCTGTCGCCTCGGCCACCGCGTCGGCGAACCGCTGCGCGTTCTCCAGCTGGAAGTTCCCGGACGGCAGTACCGTCGCCATGTTCCAGGTCTCGGCGGCTCCGGCGGTGGCCGCAAGGGCCATGCAGCCAAGCAGCGTCGTCGCGCCGGTCGCGAATTTCGGGATGCTTCGGTCCATGTCGTGAGCCTCCTGTCAATGGGGGTGGCCTCTTGACGGGCCGCGATGGGTCGGCTTGGACGTCTGGTGGATCCTCTGCACATATCTTTCGGCGCCGGGCCTCCTGTTGACAAATCATTAGTTTTGATGCGCGCTCATCAGGAATTCTGATGAGGACAGCATGAACTACCGAAATCTCGAGGCCCTGATGTGGGTCGCCAGGCTGGGTGGGGTCGGCGCCGCCGCGCGAAACATGAACATCAGCCAGCCGGCCGTGACACGGCGCATCCGGGAACTGGAGGCCGAGATCGGAGCGCCGGTCCTGGTCCGGCACTCGGGGGGCGTCCAGCTCACGCCGATCGGCCGAAGCTGCGTCGCGTCCGCCGAGAAGATCGCCGAGGAATTCGGGGCCCTGAAGGTTCGGGTGAGCGGCGATCGCATTACCGGCCGACTGCGGTTCGGCGTGGGGGAAGTCGTTGCCCTGACATGGCTGCAGGAGTTCATGCGCCGGCTCGAAATGACCTTTCCCGGCATACTGCTGGAACTCGACGTGGACCTGTCGGCCGGCCTGGTGCGCAAGCTGGACCAAGGCGACGTCGATCTCGCCATCGTGCCGGGGCCCGTGCCGATCGGCGGCGTCGTCAGGTACTGGGTCTGGCGGTCGCATCTCTGCTGGATGGGGTCGCCGCGGTATGACCTCGGGCATGTCACGCCGGACAGCATCGCCGATCAGCGGATCATCACCCTCTCCCCCGATGCAAATGTGAACATCGTGATGGAAGACTGGTTCGATTCCGCCAAGGTCCGCCCCAGCCTGGTGAACTACTGCAACAGCCTGGCGGTGATCGCCTATCTGGTACGCAGCGGGATGGGGATCAGCCTGCTTCCCGAAGAGATCTTCGGAGCGGATGCCGATGTCGGCAGGCTCCTCAGATACCGATCCTACCCGCCCATTCCGACGGTGGACTACTGGCTGGCCTACCCGCGGACGGGCAATGCCGCCCTGATGTCCAGCATCGCGGAAATCGCCGAGGCGGTGGCTGCCGGTCGCGCGGTCGGGTCATGAGGCCGCGGCCGGTCGGCACGGGCCGCGCCGTGGTGCCCTACGGCTCCGGCTGGCACTTCGGGCAGAACACGGTGGTCCGCCCGGAGACCTTGGTCTGCGCCAGCTCGGCGCCGCAGCGCGGGCACGGGTCGCCGGCCGCGCGGTGGGGCAGCAGCCAGCCGTCGGGCATCGCGTCCGGATCGGCCTCGTGCCCGATCGCCAGGTCGCAGACATGGTGCAGGCTGCGGGCCAGCGCCTTGATCTGCCGGTCTTCCAGCCGGTCGGCCCGCGCCTTGGGGTGGATGCCGGCCTGGAACAGCGCCTCGTCGGCATAGACGTTGCCGATCCCGGCCAGAACCGACTGGTCGGTCAGCACCGCCTTGACCATGCCGGAATGGGCGCGCAGCCGCTCCGCCAGGACCTCCGGCGGCAGCCGCGGCTCGAAGGCGTCGCGGCCCAGCCCGTGGGCGCGGGCGAACACGGCCGGATTCTCCGTCCAGGCGATCCGGCCGAACTTGCGCGGCGCGTGGTAGGCCATCGCGCCGCCGTCCCGGAAGCGGAGCAGGAGGCCGCTGCCCTCCGGCGCATCGACCGGTTCGTCGAGCGCCAGGATCCGGCCGGTCATGCCGAAATGCAGCACCAGCCAGCCGGCCTCGCCCACGGTGGCGAACAGGTACTTGCCGTGCCGTGCCGTGCCGATGAAGCAGGATCCCTTCAGCCGCCGGTCGAGTTCGCCCGCCGTCACGTCGTCGAGCAGCCGTGCGACCGGCGCCTCGACCGCTTCGATCGGCCGGTCGAGGCAGCGGTCCTCGACGATCCGGCGGTAGGCTTCGACGTCCGGCAGTTCAGGCATGGTCCCCGCATCAATCCTCGGCCGGGGCCGTCATTGCCGGCCCTTGCCGCCGCGCCGGCCGCCGTCGGGCGTATTCAGCCCCAGCTTGTGGCGCAGCCGTGTCCAGAAGCCGGATTCGGGGCCGGAGCCCGTCACCGTGGCCCCGCAGTTCGGGCAGACCAGCGGCGTCTCCAGGTCCTGCCCCTGCGGCAGGTCGGCGACATGGGCATCGCAGTTCGGGCAGCGCAGCTCGATCATGTCGCCCTTCCCGTGGCTGGGATCGATCGGTCCCGGATCGCGGATCATCGTCGTCGTGCCTCCCGATACCCTCGCGGCGCCCGCCGCGCATCCCCATGATGACGACTGTGCCCCGCGCTCCGCCGCGAGGCCCGTTCCCGGAACCCGCGAGAGTCCCCGCCATGGCCCGAATCGTCACGCTCACGGTAAACCCGGCGCTCGACGTCACCACCGCCACCCAGACCCTGGCGCCCGCGCGCAAGCTGCGCTGCGAGGTGCCGCGGCTGGATCCCGGCGGCGGCGGGATCAACGTCGCGCGCACCGTCGTCCGCCTCGGCGGAGAGGCCTGCGCCTTCTACGCGTCGGGCGGGCCGATCGGGGCGCTCCTGGGCCAACTCCTCGACGAGGAATCGGTTCCCTGGCAGGCGATCGAGGTGCCGGCGCTGACCCGCCTCGACTTCGCCGTGGTCGCCCAGGACAGCGGCGACCAGTACCGCTTCGTCCTGCCCGGCCCGAACCTGGAAAGGATGGACCCGGATGCCCTGATCGAACCGGTCGCCGAGGCGTCGGCCGACGCCGAGTGGGTGGTGGCCAGCGGCAGCCTGGCACCCGGCCTGCCGGAGGACTTCTACGCCCGGCTGACGCGGGCCGTGCACGCGCAGGGCAACGGCACCCGGGTCGCGGTCGACACCTCCGGCGCGGCGCTGCGCTGCACCGTCCGCCTCGCCGGCGCCGACCTGATCAAGCCGAACCGGCGCGAGCTGGCAGAGCTGACCGACCGGCCGGTCGAGGACCGCGACGCCGCGGTCGAGGCCGCGCGCCAGTTGATCGAGGACGGCCGCGTGCAAACGGTCGCGGTCAGCCTGGGCCACCGCGGCGCGCTGCTGGTCGACGCCGAGGAGGCGGAGTTCGTGCCCGCCCCGGACATCGAGGTGCGCAGCACCATCGGCGCCGGCGATACCTTCCTCGGCGGCCTGCTGGTCGCCCTGTCGCGGGGCGAGGACCGCGCGGCGGCCCTGCGCACGGCCGTCGCCGCCGCCACCGCGACCCTGACGCGCGAGGGCACCCAGCTCTGCCGCCCGGAGGACGTGGACCGGATCAAGCGACAGCTCGCGTAGGCGCCGGCGCCCGACGGTCGGACGCCCGGGTTCCGGGGAAGCCCGGGCAGGTCCGGCGCGCGGCCGTCGCCCGGGGACGGTGGGTGGGCCCGGGCGACCCGCGGACCGCCTTCAGCTCCGGCCGTAGACCGGGACACCGGCGCCGCTGACCGCCCGCGCCAGGTCCGAGTTCAGGAACAGGATCACGTCCGCCACGGCCTCCGGGGCGACCCATTTGGACGGGTCCGCCTTCGGCATCGCCGCGCGGTTTTCCGGCGTGTCGATGATCGACGGCAGGACCGCGTTGACCCGGATGCCCGCCTCGAGGCCCTCCGCCGCCAGCGTCTCGGTCAGCCGCAGCAGCGCCGCCTTCGAGGCGGAATACGCCCCCATTCCGGCGACCCCTGCCAGGGCCGGGCGCGCCGCCACGGTGCAGATCCGGCCACCGCCGGCCGCGCGCATCGCCGCCATCGCCGGGCGGGCGAGGTTGACCGCCGTCTCCAGGTTCAGGGTCAGCATCCGGGACCAGGCCTCCGGCGTGTCCTCCTCCACCTTCGGGCCAGCGTGGAAGCCGCCGACCGTGTTGGCGACGGAGTCGAGACGACCCATCCGGCTGGCCGCAAGCTCGACCAGCAGGGCTGCCGAACCGGCGTCGGTCAGATCGCATTCGACCAGAACCCGGTCCTCGGTCTCCGCCCCGTGCACCGCCTCCAGATCGCCGCGGTTGCGGTCGGCCAGGACCAGCCGGGCCCCGGCGGCGGCGAAAGCGGCGGCGCAGGCCCGTCCCAGATTACCCGCGGCCCCGGTCACCAGGGCGACCTCGCCGGTCATGTCGATGGTGGTCATCGCGTCGTTCCGTCCCTTGCCTGTTGTCGAGCGGTCCCCTCCGCGGGGCGGACCTTAGGCGCCCGACCGGGCCGGTTCAACGTCCGGTTTGGTGACCGGGCTCCGAGCCGGGCGGCGGTGCCGGCGTGCCGGTCTCCGGCCGGCCCTCGCCCGTCGCGGGCGGCCGGTCGGGGTCGCCGGGCGCCGGCCACAGCCAGGCCGCGCCGCGCACCCCGCTGGCGTCGCCATGGGCCGCCCGAAGCACCGGCGTCGCCGCTTCTCGCCCGAAGACCCGCCGGGGAATCAGCGGCGGGACCGTACGGTAGAGCCGGTCCAGGTTCGACAGGCCGCCGCCCAGCACGATCGCCTCCGGATCCAGCAGGTTGACCACGGTCGCCAGCGCCCGGGCGAGCCGGTCCTCGTAGCGCGCGAGCGCGGCCTCCGCCGACGCGTCGCCGGCGTCCGCCGCCAGGGCGATGTCCGCCGCGCGCCAGTCCCGCCCCGTCGCGCGGCGATGGTCGGCTTCGAACCCGGTGCCCGAGATCCAGACCTCCAGGCAGCCGCGAGCGCCGCAATAGCACTCCGGGCCCGGCCGCTCGAGGTCGTCGGGCCAGGGCAGCGGATTGTGGCCCCACTCCCCCGCCACGGCGTTGCCGCCGACCAGCACCGCCCCGTCGATCGCCAGCCCTCCGCCGCAGCCGGTGCCGAGGATGACGCCGAACACCACCCGTCGGCCCACCGCCGCACCGTCCCTGGCCTCGGACACGGCGAAGCAGTTCGCGTCGTTGACGCAGCGCACCGGCCGTCCGAGCGTCGCCGCCAGGTCGTGGTGGAACGGCCGGCCGTTCACCCAGACCAGGTTGGCGTTCTTGACCCGGTCGGTCGCCGGCGAGACCGCCCCCGGCATGCCGACGCCGACCGTCCCCTGCCGTCCGGTCTCCGCCTCCAGCGCCGCCACGACCCCGGCGACCGCCCGCAGCGTCGCGGCGTAGTCGTGCCGCGGCGTCGGGACCCGCCGGCGGGCCAGCGTCCGGCCGGCGTCGTCGATCGCGATGCCCTCGATCTTCGTGCCGCCCAGGTCGATGCCGATGCGCATGCCCGCCCGCCCCTTTGCCCGCCTTCTGCCCGTCTGCCGCCGCCGGTCCCGCTGTAGCCCAGTCGGCTGCGGCCGACCAGCCCGGACCGGCGGCTCAGCCGCGCCGCGCGCCGAGCAGGGCCTCGAGACGGGCGATCCGCTCCCCGGTCGTCGGGTGCGTGCGCAACAGCCGGGGCACGTTGCCACGGACATAGGGCCAGAGCAGGCGCCGCCAGAGGATCGCCTGCTCCAGCTCGATCGCCTCCAGGGCGCGCGCCAGGCCCTCCGGGTCGCCGGTCAGTTCCACCGCGCCCTGGTCGGCGTCGAACTCCCGGTTGCGCGACAGCGCGAGCTGGAGCAGCGCCGACGCGATCGGGATCGCCGCCAGCAGCAGCACCGTGCTCCCGGGCACCACCGCCTCGCCCAGCAGCGCCTGGACCGCCGCCACGAGCAGCCCGAACAGGGCGAGCGTCCGGATCAGGCGCGCCAGCACTTCGCTGACCATCATGATCGCCACGTCGCCGGCCGCCAGGTGCGCGATCTCGTGCGCCAGCACACCCGACAGGCGGCGCAGGTCCAATGCCTCCATCGCGCCGGCGGACAGCGCGATCGCCGGCTTCGCGGCGGTGCCGAAGGAGAACGCCAGCGGCTCGGCATGGGGCGTCACGAAGACGGTCGGGCGCGCCGCCAGGCCGGCCCGCCCGACCAGGTCGTCCAGCACCCCGAACAGCGCCGGGAAGCGGAACGGCGCCAGCGGCCGGGCCCGAAACAACCGGGCGATCAGGCCGGGCGTGGCGCGCGGCGCGAACAGCAGCATGGCGAGCGCCAGCGCGATGCTGGCAACGACGCCGACGGTTCCGGCCAGGAGGTCGGCGATCAGGACCAGCAGGAGGGCGATCCCCACCACCAGCAGGCCGGCCTGGACCCGATTGGCGAAGCGATAGCGGGCGAGGCGCCGCGAATCGAAGGAGGCGGTCATGGGCCTTGATATGGCGCCGCCTGCCGTCCTTGGCGAGACGGCGTGGCGGCTCTCGGCACGGGCATCACCTAGCCCAAGAACGACCCGACCGAAGGATGAGGAACGTAGTACAACTTTCACTTGCCAAGGACGCTGCCCTGCGGCATGGTCGCGTCCAGCATCAAGAGTCGGGGCCCCCTTGTCCCCGACGCCAACCTGCCGAACCCGGGCAAGGTGGCGCCCGTGCCGACAAGACGGCGCGGGGATGCGGCCGAACCGGCAACCAAACGGGCGCGCCGCCGACGTCATCTGCTGCCCGCCGGCCCCGGCCGAAGAGGATGACCATGACGGCTCTCTCCCCGCCCGCCGCCTCGACCTGCGCCACCTCCTGCGACGCCGCGTTCTCAGTTCCCGGGGACGATGCCGATCCCGCCTCGGCGTGTCGCGCCCTGGTCCTGGGTCCGCAGGACAGCGCCGACGTGGTCGGCTGGTTCCATGTCGAGGACCGCGCCGGCACGCCCCGGCGGGAAACGGTGGTCGTCGTCCTGCACCGCAGCGCGGGCGCCTGGACCCATGTCTATCGGATCGTCGAGCCGGCGCGGGGCCGCCACCAGGTCAAACTGGAGAAGGTCTTCAGCGGCGACCGGTCGGCCGTCGCGCGGGCTTGGGCCGAGGCGGTCCTGAACCGGCCCCTGGCCCGGCCCCTTCCCTGATGCTCCTTCCGGCCGACGCCGCCCGGTGCCCTGCGTCACGGGGCCCCGGGCTACGGGACGACATCGCCCGCGCCCGGGCCGGCGGCCCCCGAAGCCTCCGGCCGGCCGGCCTCGCCGTACCCCAGCGCCGCCTCCAGCTCGGCGATGCGCCGATAGAGCGGCTCGGCCATCGCCTGCACCTCCCGAAGCGTGAAGCGGGGCATAATGTGCTGCGGGCAGTTCCAGTCCATCGCCTCGATCGTCATCACCACCGCGCGTTCGGCCTTGCCGCCGTAACCCGGCACCGAGAGCCGGTCGAGAAGCCCCGGATCCGCGTCGCCCTTCACGATCCGCGCCCGCGCCCAGATCTTCAGGCGCCGGCGGGCGGCATGGTCCATCAGGATCAGCGCGACCCTGTCGTCGGCGGTCAGGTTGCCGACGCTGAGATATTGCCGATTGCCGCGGAAATCGGCGTAGCCGATGGTCCGCTCGTCCAGCACCCTCAGGAACCCGGGCGGCCCGCCGCGGAACTGGACATAGGGCCAGCCGCTCTCCGAGACCGTCGCCTGGTAGAAGCCGTCGCGCGCCTCGACGAAGGCGGCTTCCGCTGGCCCCAGCCGGGCCTCCGGCTCCTCCGCGGTCTCCATCCGCCGCATCGCGGCGCGGCTGCCGTAGCGCTCCTGCGCGGCCTGAACGGCGGGCGTGAAGGTCAGGGCGGCAAAACGGCGGGGCATGACGGCGGCTCCTTCGCAGGCGATGCCGGGCCCGCAGGGCTCCGACGGTGCGACGCCACTTTGGCCGTTTCCCCAGACGACAGGAATGGCGATAATCCGCAAGACTCCATTTCATCTGGCGGAATGGTCATGGATCGGCTGCGGGACATGGAGATCTTCGTTCAGGTGGCCGACCACGGCGGTTTCGCCGCGGCGGCCCGTGCGCTGGGCCTGTCGCCGCCGGCGGCGACCCGGGCGGTGGCGAACCTGGAGGCGCGGCTCGGCCTCCGCCTGCTTGTCCGCACGACCCGGTCGCTCCGCCTCACCGAGGCGGGGGCGCGGTTTCTGGGCGACTGCCGGCGGCTGCTGGCCGACCTGGCCGAGGCGGAAGAGGCGGCGGCGGGCAGCCATGCGGCGCCGCGAGGCCTGGTGCGGGTGACCGCGCCGGTGCTGTTCGGCCGGATGTTCGTCGCGCCGATCGTCGGCGCCTTTCTCGACCGCTACCCGGAGGTCTCGTGCCAGTCCCTGTTCCTGGACCGGGTGGTCGACCTGATCGACGAAGGGCTGGACGTGGCGATCCGGATCGGGGACCTGCCGGAGTCGACGCTGACCGCCGTCCGGGTCGGGTCGGTCCGGCCGGTGACCGTGGCGGCGCCATCCTATCTGGCCGCCAACGGCACGCCCGAAGAGCCGGAGGCCCTGGCGCGCCACCGGCTGATCCACGCCTCGCCGATGCAGGCCGGGCCGGAATGGCGGTACCTGAGGGACGGGCAGCCGGTCGGGGTCCGGGGGGCGCCGCGGCTGTCGACCAACACCAATGATTCGGCCCTGGCCCTGGCGGTCGAGGGCTGGGGCGTGGCGCGGCTCCTGTCGTATCAGGTCGCGGCAGACGTGGCGGCGGGGCGGCTGGTCGCCGTCCTGGAGGATGTCGCACTGCCTGCCCTGCCCGTCCAGGTGGTCCACCCGGAGGGGCGGAGGGTCGCCCGCAAGACCCGCGCCTTCGTCGACCTCGCGGTGGAGCGGCTGCGGGCGGAGCCGGCGCTGGCCGCCGAAAGGTGAAGCGCCCCCGGACGGCAATCCGGGGGCGCTTCCAAGGGACGGGAGGCATCAGCGGCCGATGGGACGATCGACCGCATCAACACTCTGTCCCACGCGCCCCGGCGCATCTGTGATCGCCGTCACTGGTGTCGCGATTTTTCGTCCCGGACCTCGGCGAATCCCGAATTAACCGTTTTCTCATAAGCACGTTGCAGTCTCGCGCTCAGCAACAAGGCGTCGCGCCGCAGGCGGACAAAGGGAAAGCAGGTCATGGCCGGCACCGACCGGATCGTCTACAGCGTCTCCACCCGGGCCGGCGGGGACTGGCAGGTTCACGGCGAAGTCGCGGACATGCACAGCGCCCTTTCGGCGGCGGAGAAACTGTTCGCCAGCCGCCAGTTCGCCGAGGTCAAGGTCGACAAGCGCTTCTTCGACGGCGCCCATGGCCGGGAGGTCACCGCGACCATCCTGCAGCGGGCGCTGGAAGCCAAGAGCACCCGGTCCTTCGCCGTCCTGTTCTGGCTAGGCCTCGCCGCCTTGGGCGGGGTGATCAGCTTCGCCGTCACCTACGTCCTGACCAGCGGCTCGCTCAGCTGACGCGAGCGAAGCGCCGGCGCCCCATCGGGCGCGGCAGGGGGAGCGCCGGGCCGACCGCCGGGCGCACCGCCCCTGGCCGAAGCCTCCCGACACCCCACATCTGAGCCACGTCCACGCCGGACGCCGCCGGCCGGCCCACGATCGGGCCGGCATGGCATCATGCGCGTCGGGTGCTGCCCGATCCCCGACGACAGGGCCTGTGACACCCCTATTTCGTTCCGATATATCTCTTGACAATATATCGGACCCGATCCACCTTCCGCTCCTGAAACGGGAGTGGTTCCATGGATGTCAAGATGCTCTGCCTGGGCGTTCTCAGCCGCGGCGAAAGTACGGGCTACGAGATCCGCAAGCAGTTCGAGGAAGGGTCCTTCGCCCACTTCCAGGACGCCGGCTACGGGTCGATCTACCCGGCCCTGAAGAAGCTGACGGACGAGGGCCTGGTCCAGGGCGTCGACCAGCGGCAGGACGGCCGGCCGGACCGCAAGGTCTACCGGATCACCTCGCGCGGCCGGCAGGCGCTCTATGATGCCGTCAACGGCCCGCTGGCGGAGGACAAGTTCCGCTCCGACTTCCTGTTCATGCTGTGCTTCGCCGACCTGGTGTCGCCGAGGGAGCTGGACCGGAGGATCGACGAGCGGATCGCCCATCACCGCGCCATGCTGGAACAGCTTCACTGCGACGGCGGGTGCGGCGGGACGCCGGCGGGGCTCGATTTCGCCCGCCGCTACGGCTGCGCGATCCACAGCGCCGCGATTGAGTTTCTCGAGGGGCACCGGCACGAGCTGGTCGGCGCCCTCCTCCAAAAGCAAGTCGCCGAATAGACGGCGCGGGGGCCGCGGATCGCGCTCCGGAGGGGACGGAGCCGGTCCACCCACTGACGAAGGTTTCCGCCATGAGCCGCTCATGGATCATTGCCGCGGTCGTCGCCCTCGCCGCCATCGCCTGGATCGGCTCCGGCATGGTGACGAACGGCGCCGAGCCCGAGGATCCGGTCGCGGAGGCGCCTGCCTCTGCGGCCGACGACGATCGGCCGGAGAGCGTCCGCGTTCGCGAATTCGAGGCCGAGCCGATGGTCAACCAGATCATCGTCCAGGGCCGCACGATGGCCGACCGGAAGGTGACGGTCCGGGCCGAGATCGACGGCATCATCGAGGACGTCCTGGTCGAGCGCGGCGGGCGCGTCGCTGCCGGCGACATCATCGCCCAGCTGGCGGTCGACGACCGCGAGGCCCGGCTGGAACAGGCACGCGCCGAACTGGCCGCCGCCCAGATGGAGTTCGATGCCGCCTCTCAACTGAGCGAGCGCGGCTACCGTGCCGAAACCGATGTCGCGCGTTCCCGGGCCGTGCTCGACGCCGCCCGCGCGGCGGTCAACCTGGCCGAGCTGAAGCTCGACGACCTGATGATCCGCGCACCGTTCGACGGCCTCGTCAACGAGCGGATGGTGGAAATCGGCGACTACGTCAAGTCGGCGGATCCGGTGGCGATCCTGATCGACCTGCACCCGCTGCGCGTCGCCGGCCAGATCTCCGAACGCCATCTGGGGGAAATCGAACCCGGCTCGACCGCAGAGGTGCGCCTGATCGACGGGCGGATGGTCGAAGGCACCGTGGTCTATGTCGGCGCGGTGGCGGAAGAGGCGACCCGCACCTTCACCATCGAGATCGCCATCCCCAATCCGGAGATGCGGATCATCGAGGGCCTCACGGCTGAGCTGCACCTGCCGCTCAGCGAGGTGATGGCCCATCGGATGAGCCCCGCCTTCCTGCATCTGGCAGACAGCGGGGAGATCGGCGTGTTGAGCGTCGACGAGGACAATATCGCTCGGTTCCTGCCGGCCCAGATCGCCGGCGGCGACGACGATGCCGTGTGGCTGACCGGCCTGCCGGAGACGGTGACGGTGATCACCGTCGGCCAGGGCTTCGTCAAGCCCGGCCAGACCGTCGACCCGACCTGGGCGGAGCCGCTCGATACCGCCGCGACGGCGGAGACCGGCCGATGAACGCGATCATCGACGCGGCGATCCATCGCTCGCGCACCGTCATCGCGACGCTGGTGCTGCTGCTGATCGCCGGCACCTCGACCTATATCAGCATCCCCAAGGAGGCGAACCCCGACGTCAATGTCGGGATCATCTACGTCTCCCTGCACCTCTCCGGCATTTCACCCGAGGATTCCGAACGCCTGATGATCCGCCCGATGGAGGAGGAACTCCGCACCATCGAGGGCGTCAAGGAGATGACCGGCACCGCCTACGAGGGCGGCGGCAACGTCCTCCTGGAATTCGAGGCCGGCTTCGACGTCGACCAGGCGATGCAGGACGTGCGGGAGGCCGTCGACCGGGTCAAGCCCGACCTGCCGGCAGAGGCCGACGAGCCGACGGTCAACGAGGTCAATGTCAGCCTTTTCCCGGTGGTGGTGGTCACGCTGTCCGGCAACGTGCCGGAGCGCACGCTGGTCCGCCTGGCGCGCGACGTTCGCGATCGCATCGAGAGCATCCCTTCGGTCCTGGAGGCGGACATCGCCGGCGACCGGGAGGAGATGGTCGAGATCGTCATCGACCCGATGCTGGTCGAGAGCTACGGCCTCAACGGCAACGACGTGATCGCCATGGTCCAGCGGCAGAACCAGCTGGTCGCGGCGGGCACGCTCGACACCGGCGCCGGCCGGTTCGCCATCAAGGTGCCGGGCCTGCTGGAAAGCCTGGACGACATCCTGGACCTGCCGCTGAGCGTCAGCGGCGACGCCGTGGTGCGGTTCCGCGACGTGGCGGAAGTGCGCCGTACCTTCAAGGATCCGGAGCAGTTCGCCCGTGTCGACGGCCAGCCGGCGGTGGCGATCGAAATCTCCAAGCGCAGCGGCGAGAACGTGATCGACACGATCGACGCCGTTCGCGCTGTGGTCGCGAACGAGCGCGCGTTCTGGACCGAGGAGGTGCAGGTCACCTTCAGCCAGGATCAGTCCGAAGACATCGCGGTGATGCTGACCGACCTGCAGAACAACGTGATCAGCGCGATCCTGCTGGTCATGGTGGTGATCGTCGGCGCTCTCGGGCTGCGGTCGGCGGGACTGGTCGGCATCGCGATCCCGGGCTCTTTCCTGACCGGCATCCTGGTGCTGGGCGTGATGGGCCTGACGGTCAACATCGTCGTGCTGTTCGCCCTGATCCTGGCGGTCGGGATGCTGGTCGATGGCGCCATCGTCGTGACCGAATACGCCGACCGCAAGATGGCGGAGGGCCTCGACAAGAAGGAGGCCTACGCCCGGGCCGCCAAGCGCATGGCGTGGCCGATCACCGCGTCCACCGCCACCACGCTGGCGGCGTTCCTGCCGCTCCTGTTCTGGCCGGGCGTGGTCGGGCAGTTCATGAAGTTCCTGCCGATCACCTTGATCGCGACCCTGTCGGCGTCGCTTCTGATGGCGCTGATCTTCGTGCCGACGCTGGGCGCGACCTTTGGCAAGCCGGGACCGGCGGACGCCAAGAAGATGAAGGCGCTGGCCGCCAGCGAACAGGGCGAGGTCGGCGACATCGGCGGCATCACGGGTGTCTACATCCTCATGCTGCGCGCCGCGACGCGCCGGCCGGCGACGATCGTCGCCATCGCCGCGGCGACCCTGGTCGGCGTCTGGTGGTACTACGGCTCCCACGGCAACGGGGTGGAGTTCTTCCCCGAGGTCGAGCCGGAGCAGGCGATCGTCCTGATCCACGCCCGCGGCAACCTGTCGATCGACGAGCAGGACGTCCTGGTCTCCGAGGTCGAGCAGGAAGTGCTGGCCCTGTCCGACGAGTTCGCCTCGGTCTACACCCGCACCGGCAGCGTCGGCGGCGGCGGGGCGGAGGTCGCGGAGGACGTGATCGGCCAGATCACGATCGAGCTTCGCGACTGGGACCAGCGGCGCCACGCGGACGCGATCCTGGACGAGATCCGCGCCCGCACGTCCGGTCTTGCCGGCGTCTATGTCGAGACCCGCGAGCCGGAACAGGGCCCGCCCACGGGAAAGCCCGTGCAGGTCCAGTTGTCATCGCGCTACCCCGACCTGCTGCCCGAAGCGACGGCCGAGGTCCGCCGCTTCATGGATGGCATGGACGGCCTGGTCGACATCGAGGATTCCCGGCCCGTCCCGGGGATCGAGTGGGAGCTTTCGGTCGACCGCTCGCAGGCCGCGAAGTACGGGCTGGACGTGGCCGCCGTCGGCGACACCGTGCGCCTCGTCACCAACGGCCTGACCATTGACAGCTACCGCCCCGACGACAGCGACGAGGAGATCGACATCGTCGTGCGGTACCCGGAGCACTGGCGCACGATCGAGCAGCTCGACAACCTGCGGGTCGTCACCGGCAGCGGCACGGCGGTCCCCGTCTCCAACTTCGTCGAGCGGGTCGCCGAGCCAAAGGTCGGCACCCTCAACCGGGTGGCCGGCCAGCGCGTGATGACGGTCAAGGCCGACGTCGTGCCGGGCGTCCTGCCGGCCGACAAGGTGGCGGAACTGCGCGAATGGCTGGCGACCCGGCCGTTGGACCCGCGGGTCGACTGGACCTTCAAGGGCGAGGACGAGGAGCAGCAGGCCGCCGCCTCCTTCCTGTCGAAGGCGTTCGGCGTCGCCCTGTTCATCATGGCGATCATCCTGGTCACCCAGTTCAACAGCTTCTACAGCGCGTTCCTGATCCTGACCGCGGTCGTCATGTCCACCGTCGGCGTGCTGATCGGTCTGATGGTGATGGGCCAGCCGTTCGGCATCGTGATGACCGGCGTCGGCGTGATCGCCCTGGCGGGCATCGTGGTGAACAACAACATCGTGCTGATCGACACCTACGACTACCTGAAGACGATCAGCCGCACCCCCCACGAGGCGATCCTGCGCACCGGGGCCCAGCGTCTGCGGCCGGTCATGCTGACCACGATCACCACCATCCTCGGCCTGATGCCGATGGTGCTGGGAGTCAACATCGACTTCCTGACCCGCGATGTCTCGGTCGGCGCGCCGTCGACCCAATGGTGGATCGGGCTGTCCACCGCGATCGTCTTCGGGCTCAGCTTCGCCACGGTGCTGACCCTGGTGGTCACGCCCTGCGCGCTGATGATCCCGGTGAACGTCCGCGCGTGGCGCGAGCGGCGGCGCAGCCGGCGCGAGGAGAAGCGGACCGCCAAGGCCGCCGCCGCCGCGACGCAGGAGGCGTGGCCCAAGGCCGCGGAGTGACGCCGCGGCCGGCGGTCGGGGTGGGCGGCCGGGCTCCCCACGAAGGGCGGCCGGCGCCGCCGGCCTGGCAGCGGCCTGCCGAGGCGCCGCCCCGGCCCTGCGGCTCCGTCAGGCGGCCGTCAGGCGGCGCTTGATCGCCGCCAGATGGGCGTTCGCGGCCTCCGGCTGGGTCGAGGCGATCTCCGCCGCCGTGCTGCGCAGGACCTCCTCGGCCAGGTCCGCCAGGTCGTGACCGCCGGTCTCGGCCAGGATCTGCGCCTCCGCCGCCCGCTCGACGTAATAGAGGTCGTCGAACGCCTCGGCGACGCTGCGGCCGACAACGATCACCCCATGGTTGGCCAGGAACACCACGTCCGCCTCGCCCACCGCGTCGGCGATCGCCCTGCCCTCGTCCGCCGCCAGCGCCACGCCGCCATAGTCGCGGCGCCACGCGATCCGGCCGTGGAACCGGGCGGCATTCTGGCTCGCCATCTTCAACTCGCCGTGCCGCCGGAGGCACAGCGCCGTGGCATAGGGCATGTGGGTGTGCAGCACCGCCGCCGCCCGGGGCACCCACCGGTGCACCTCGCGATGGATGAAGTAGGCGGTCGCCTCGACCCCCACCGGCGCCGCGTCCGCGTCGCTCTCGACCGGACAGGCCACCAGGTCGCCCGGCATCACCTCCGCCCAGTGGCGCCGGTCCGGGTTGATCAGGAAGGTCTCCGCCGCGCCGCCGTCGGCCGCCGGAACGAGGGCCGAATAGTGGTTGCACACGCCTTCGTGCAGCCCCAGCGCCGCCGACCAGCGCAGCACGGCGCTCAGATCGTCGCGGACCACGGCTTCGCTGTTGCGCATCGGGACCTCCTGCTCGGCGGGAACATTCGTCGGATGAATGTATCCGCGGAAACCCGTCCCGCCAAGGTCCGGCCGGCGGCGGGCGCGCTTTCGCGTCGTTCAGAAGTTCAGCGTCTCCGGGTCCAGCGTCTTGATCATGCCGTCGACGTCCTGGCCGCCGCGGCTGAGGGGCAGCATCAGGCGGACATAGCTCCACGGCCGGCCGTCGATGCTGACATAGCTGCGGCGCGCCAGGCTGGGGCGCCTGGTGCTGGCGACGGCCCGGGCGGCCTGGAGCACCGCTGCCGCGTCCGCCGGCTGGAAGAAGTCGTCGGTGGTCTTGCCGCGCATCTCGCCGCCGTGCTTTTCGCAGACCATGGTCCCGGCAAGCCGCACCCTCAGCCGCTCCCCCTCGAGGTCGAGCAGCATCATGTAGGGCAGCAGCATCTTCGGGATGTCGAGCGGATCGATCGTCTGCGCCACACCACCGGGCGCGGCGTCGGAGAGCCGTTGCCAGAGGGCATTGAGGTCCGCCAGGGCCGGGTAATCGCCCAGGTTGTCGAGCGGAAGTTCCTCATGGTTCTGCAGGTCCAACCGGTCGCGGTGCCGCCGGTCGAGATGCGGGACCATCCGAGATCCTTTCGGGTAGGGGGCACGGTCGCGGACGACCGGAATGGGAACGACCATAGCGCACTCGGCCTCTCCGAGCATCCGGGAATGCCCCTACACCAGACCGGACCCCGTAGCCGGACCCGAGGGCAGGAACCCACCGCTGCGCCAATGCGTTGGCCCTGCGACCTTGGCCGCTTGATCGCCGCTTCATCGCTGCGACCGCGTCCGAAGCAGGGACCGGAACCGCCCGTGACGATCGACACAGGAACATCCGGCTTCCCCGGGCCGCCCGCGGACCGCAGCCCGATCCCAGCCGGAACTTCGGGCGGCCGACCGGCCCGCGACGCTCCGGAAGCGGTGGCCGCCGCCCCCGAGGACGACACCGGCCCACCGGCGATCGGCGATCACGCCCTGATCGGCAACTGCCGCACGGCCGCCCTGGTCAGCCGCGACGGCGGGCTCGACTGGCTCTGCCTGCCGCACTTCTCCGGCGAGGCGGTGTTTTGCGCCCTGCTCGACCGGCAGCACGGCGGTACTTTCTCGATCAGCCCGATCGACCGGTTCAGGACGCGGCGCCGCTACCGCGACGACACGGCGGTGCTGGAAACCACCTTCGAGACGGCGCGCGGCACCGCGGTGCTGACCGATGCGATGCCCGTTCGCGACGACCCGGAATCCACCCTGCTCCCCGAGACGGAAATCGTCCGCCGGCTGTCGGTCGTGTCCGGCGAGATGGATGTCTCGGTGCGGTTCGCCCCGCGCCCGTCCTATGGCCGCCGGCTTCCCAGGCTGTGGCCTTGCGGGACCCTCGGCTGGAGCGTCGACCATCGCGGGCAGAACCTGTTCTTCCGGTCGGAGGCGGCGCTCGCCTGTACCGCGACCGGCGACGCGCTGGAGGCCCGGCTTCGCCTGGCCGCCGGCGAGACCGTGCGGTTCTCGCTTGCCTCGGTGACCAGCGAGGCGGCGGTCATCCTGCCGCTCGGCGCTCCGCTCGACGCGCGGATCGACGAGGCCGAGGAGTGGTGGCGCCGCTGGTCCGGACGCTGCCGGTTCGAAGGCCGCCACGCCCCGCTGGTGCGGCGCAGTGCCGTCACCCTCAAGATGCTGGCCTATGCCCTCTCCGGAGCGGTGATCGCCGCCCCCACCACCTCCCTGCCCGAGGCGATCCGCGGGTCGAGAAACTGGGACTATCGCTACTGCTGGCTGCGCGACGCGTCGCTGACGCTGGAGGCTTTCGTCAGCCTCGGCTACGGCGGCGAGGCGGCGACCTTCCTCGAATGGCTGCTGCACTCGACCCGGCTGAGCCGGCCGCGGCTCAAGGTTCTCTACGACGTCTACGGGCAGACCGACATTCCCGAGACGGAGCTGACCCATCTCGCCGGCTACCGCGATTCCCGGCCCGTGCGCATCGGCAATGCCGCGGCGGCGCAGTTCCAGCTCGACGCCTACGGCCAGATGATCGTCGCGGCCGCCAACTTCGCCCGGCGGGGCGGTGAGCTGGGCATGCGCGACCGGCAGCTGCTGGTGAATCTGGGCAAGGCGATCTGCGAGCTGTGGCACCAGCCCGACAACGGCATCTGGGAGATCCGCGGCGGCCGGCGGCACTGGACCCACTCCAAGATGATGTGCTGGGCCGGGCTGGACTGCCTGCTGTTCCTGGAGGACGAGGGGCTGCTGAGCACGCCGCACGAGCGGTTCGAGAAGGCTCGCGACGAGATCGCCGAGATGCTGGAAAAGCGCTGCCGCGACCCGCGCCGCGGCTACGGCGCCCTCGCCGACGACGGCACGCCGGCCGCCAAGGCGCCGGACTGCAGCCTGCTGCTGATGCCGCGCTACGGCTATCTGAAGGCCGACGACCCGCGCATGGTGCGCACGGTGGAGACCATCTGCCGGGAACTCGGCCGCGGCGACGGTCTGCTGCTTCGCTATCCCCCGGATTTCGACGGCATGGACGGCGAGGAACATCCGTTCGGGATCTGCTCGTTCTGGGCCGTCGAGACCTTGGCCCGGCAGGACCGCCTGCTGGAAGCCGAGGACCGGTTCGACCGGCTGGCGGGCTTCGCCAACGATCTCGGCCTCTACGGCGAGGAGATCGCCGAGGACGGCACAGTGATCGGCAACTTCCCGCAGGCGTTCACCCATGTCGGGCTGATCCTCGCTGCCCAGCAGATCGAGGCGGCACGGCAGCGGGCGGCGGGGCGGCGCACGGAAGGACGGCGGTCATGAGCGCCACGCTGCCCGCGCTGGCGACCCTGCTGTCGCAGGTCGAGACCGTGCTGGTCTGGGGCTTCGTCGCCACCATCGCCCTGACGATCGTGATGTACGGCAGCCAGGGCCTGGGGCTGTCCCGGCTCTCCCTGCCCTACCTTTTTGGCACCGCCGTGACGCTGCGCCGGCGCCTCGCGGTCGCGTTCGGGCTGGTTCTCTACATGCTGGGCGGCTGGATCTTCGCCTTTCTCTACGCGTGGCTGTTCGCGGTGATGCACACGGCCTCCTGGTGGATCGGCCTCGGATTCGGCGCGCTGCACGGGCTGTTCCTGCTGGTCGCGTTCCTGCCGGCGATGCCCTATCTGCATCCGCACATGGCCAGCGACTATGCCGGGCCCAGCGCGACCCGCCGGCTGGAGCCGCCAGGCTTCGTCGGCCTCAACTACGGCCGCTGGACGCCGCTGACGACGATCGTCGCGCATGCGGCCTATGGCGCGATCCTCGGCGCCACCATGCCGTTCTGACAGTCGGCGGCGCGGCGTCAGCACTGAAGCGGATCGCCGTCGGACCCGAGCAGGGGCGCCCGGCGGACGGCATTGCGCACCATCATGCCGGTCGCGGCGGCGGCGACCTCGACCGGCTGGTCCTTGCCCCTGTCTTCGGTGCCGTGCATCCCCTCGCCGACCCGATAGGTGACCGAAACGCGTGTGGGCCCCGGGTCCGGGACGCGGGCCCGGGACTGCTCGGCCAATGCCCGCCCGGCCGGCGCCGTTGCCGGTCCGAGGCACCGTCGCGCGCCCGTCAACGCGACACGCGTGCGCAACACGAAGCGGTGCAACGACTCGGAGCCGCTCGGCATTGGATCGGAACGGATGCAGCAGCCGCACGTTCTTCCGGCATCGGGTGCGGTGCATCCGCCTCCCCTCGTCCCGATCGTCGCACAGGCAGACGCCAACGGAGCACCGGCATGAGCGAGGCCAGCAAGACCACCGATCCCGATGTCATCCGGCGCTGGGCAGAGGCCCGCGGCGGCCGCCCCGCCCGGGTCGAGGACACCGGCGGCGCGGGGGATCCCGGCCTCCTGCGCATCAAGTTATCCGACGGCGCGGACGAGCTCGAGGAGATCTGCTGGGACGAGTTCTTCGAGAAGTTCGAGGAGAGCCGCCTCGCCTTCCTCTACCAGGAAAAGACCGACAGCGGCGAGACCAGCAGGTTCTTCAAGCTCGTCGACCGCGACTGACCGGACGTCGCCGCCCGTTCCCAGTTTTTTCCCAACGGCGGGAGATCTTTCGCCGATGACTGAAAGAGTCCTGATAACCGGGGGTGCCGGCTTCATCGGTCGGCACCTGGCCCGGGCCCTGCTCGACCGCGGCGCCGAGGTCCGGGTGCTCGACGCCCTGATCGACCAGGTGCACGGATCCGCCGGCGCCCTGCCCTTTCGGCCCGGCGAGGTCGACGTCCGGGTCGGCGACGTCCGCGACCGGGCGGCGGTGGACTCGGCGCTCGACGGCGTCGACCGGGTGGTCCACCTGGCCGCCGAGGTCGGGGTCGGGCAGAGCATGTATGCCGTCGACCGCTATGTCGACGTGAACGACCGCGGCACCGCCGTCCTCCTGGAGGCGCTGATCGCGAAGCCGGTGCGGCGCCTCGTCGTCGCCTCCTCCATGAGCATCTATGGCGAGGGCCTCTACCGCGACGCCGACGGCACCCTGTACGACGAGGTCGAGCGGACTGTGGACCCCGCCGCGGACCAGGCCGAGCCGGCCTGGGACGAGCGCGACGGCGCGGGCCGGCCGCTCCGGCCCCTGGCGACTCCCGAGACCAAGCGGCCCCATCTCGCCTCCGTCTATGCGCTGACGAAATATGTCCAGGAGCGCTTGGCGCTGACCGTGGCGCCGGCCTACGGCATGGAGGGCGTGGCGCTGCGGCTGTTCAACGTCTACGGCCCCGGGCAGGCGCTCTCCAACCCCTATACCGGCGTGCTGGCGATCTTCGCGTCGCGCCTGCTCAACGGCCGGCCGCCGATGGTGTTCGAGGACGGCCGGCAGCGCCGCGACTTCATCCATGTCGAGGACGTGGCCCGCGCCTTCGCCCTTGCGCTGGAGCATCCGGACGCGCCCGGCCAGGTGTTCAACGTCGGCAGCGGCGACGACATCTCGATCGCCGAGATCGCGACCCGGTTGGCGGCGGCGATGGGCAGCGACCTGGAGCCGGAGATCACCGGTCGGTTCCGCCGCGGCGACGTGCGCCACTGCTTCGCCGACATCTCGAAGGCCCGCGGGCGGCTGGGCTTCGAGCCGCGCCGCGACGTCGCCGAAAGCCTGGCCGAACTGGCCGAGTGGGTGTCCCACCAGGAGGCCGAGGATCGGGTCGACGAGGCCCGCGGCGAACTCGAGGCGCGGGGGCTGGTATCATGACCGGGGCGAGCCTGCCTCCCCACGGCCCGGCACCGGTCGGACGCCGTCCGGTGCTGGTGACCGGCGGCGCCGGCTTCATCGGCAGCAATCTCGTCGACCGCCTCGCGGCCGACGGGCACGACGTGCTGGTCTACGATTCCCTGGACCGCCCCGGGGTCGAGCGAAACCTGCACTGGCTGCTCGGGCGCCACCCGCGACAGGTCACCGCGATCCGCGCGGACGTTCGCGACCACGCCCAGCTGGCCGACGCGGCCTCGGGGGCGTCGGCGGTCTTTCATCTGGCGGCCCAGGTCGCGGTGACCACCAGCCTGACCGCGCCGAAGGACGATTTCGACATCAATCTCGGCGCCACGGTCGCCCTGCTGGAAGCCCTGCGCCGCCGCCCCGACCCCGCGCCGTTGCTGCTCGCCAGCACCAACAAGGTCTATGGCGATCTCGGCGACGTCGAGTTGGTGCTGGCCGGCCAGGCCTACTGGCCCCACGACCCGGATCTCGCCGCCCACGGCATCGCCGAGACCCGGCCGCTCGACTTCCACACGCCCTATGGCTGCTCCAAGGGTGGGGCCGACCAATACGCGCTCGACTACGCCCGAAGCTTCGGCGTGCCGACGGCCGTGATGCGGATGAGCTGCATCTACGGCCCGCGCCAGATGGGCACGGAGGACCAGGGCTGGGTCGCCCATTTCCTGCTGGCGGCGCGGGAGGGCCGGCCGGTCACGGTCTACGGCGACGGCCGGCAGGTGCGCGACATCCTGTTCGTCGACGATGCGGTCGACGCCTGGCTCGCGGCCTGGCACACGATCGACCGGGTCGCGGGTCGGGCCTTCAATCTGGGCGGCGGCCCGGCGAACGCCGTCAGCCTGCGCCAGGTCCTCGGCGCGATCGGCGACCTTCTTGGCCGCCCGGTCGCGACCGACTACGGCGATTGGCGGGCCGGCGACCAGCGCTGGTACGTCTCCGACACCCGGGCCGTGCGGGGGGCGCTCGCCCTCGGCCCGCCGCGGCCGTGGCGCGAGGGTCTGGCGGGGCTGGCGGCCTTGATGGGCACGACCGGGGACACGACCGGGGACACGACCGAGGACACGGCCGGGGACACGGCCGGGGACACGGCCGGGGACACGGCCGGGGACACGGCCCCGGACGCCCGGCCGTCCGAACCCGTCCTTCCCGCGTCCGAGGAGGCGGCCCCATGAACGTGGCGCTGATCAATCCCCGCTGGCGGTTCGACGGCAGCATCTATTTCGGCTGCCGCGAGGAACACTTGCCGCTCGAGCTCGGCTACGCCCGGGCGCTGCTGGAGCGCGCCGGCCACCGCGTGCTGATGCTCGACGGCTGGCTGTCGCAGATGGACGATGCCGCCATGGCCGAGGCGGTCGCCGATTTCGGCGCCGACATGACCGTCGTGACCACGGCCCCGACCTACCTGTTCTGGCGCTGCACCCAACCCGAACTGACCGTGCCGCGCAGCTTTCTCGACGCGCTGGACGGCCGCGGCGGCACCACCGTCGCGGTGGGACCGCACCCGTCGGTGACGCCCGCCGCCACGCTGCGCAAGCTCGGCGCCGACATCGCCGTGCGGGGAGAATGCGAGGAGCCGGTGGCGATGCTGGCCGACGGGCTGGACCCGCGGCGGCTGCCGTCGGTCGCCACGCTGGACGACGACGGCGACCTGCGGATCGGCGAGGCGCGCCATGCCGGCCGGTTCGTCGACCTGCCGGCGCTGGGCTGGCCGGATGCCTGGATCGCCCGGCACCGCCACCACCACCACCGCTTCGACGCCGAGCCCGCCAGCCCGGGCGCGGAGGTCGAGGCGTCGCGCGGCTGCCCCTACGCCTGCACCTTCTGCGCCAAGATCGACTTCCGCGACGGCTACCGCAGGCGCGACAAGGCGCTGCTGTTCGAGGAGATCGACCGGCTGATCGCCCAGGGCGTGGGCTACGTCTACCTGATCGACGAGATCCTGCTGCCCGACAAGGCGCTGCTCGAAGGCCTGGCCGAGCGCCCCGTCGCGTTCGGCATCCAGACCCGGATCGACCTCTGGAAGCCGGCGATGATCGAGCTGCTCGGGCGGGCCGGATGCGTCTCGGTCGAGGCCGGCGTCGAGAGCCTGACGGTCGAGGGCCGGGCGGAACTGAACAAGCGCTGCCGGATGGAGACGGACGAACTGACCCGCCTCCTGGTCGAGGCGCGGCGTCACATCCCGTTCGTCCAGGCCAACCTGATCGGCACCTCCTGGGACCGTCCGGAGGTGGTGGCCGAGTGGCGCGACGCGGTGCGAGCCGAAGGCGTCTGGGCCAACGATCCGGTGCCGATGTACCCCTACCCCAGCTCGCCCGACTACCGCCGCCTGTTCGGCGAGCCCGACGAGCATGCCTGGGAGCGGGCGCACGCGCACTATCTCGCCGAGGTCGAGCGGTTCAGCGAGATCCAAGACGCCCGGCCGCGTCCCCTCGCCGACCTCGAAACCGCCTGCGCCGCGGAATGAGCGCCCGGATGCCCGGCACCGCCCCTGTCCCCGCCAAGGCCGGCGCCGTCGACGGTCGGCCGGGCCCGCGGCACGGTACCCCGCGGCGGATCGCCATGACAGCCGATGCCGTCGGCGGCGTCTGGCAATATGCGCTGGACCTGGCCCACGGGCTGGCGGCGGTGGAGATCGGCACCGACCTCCTGGTGCTCGGCCCGCCGCCCGGGCCAGCGGCGGAGCGGGCGGCGGGCGCGGTGCCCGGCCTCCGCCTCCATCCGGTGGCCACGCCGCTCGACTGGGCCGGTGCCGGACCTGAGGAGATCGACCGCGGCACCCGGGCTCTGGCCGACGCGATCGCCCGGCTCGACCCGCCGCTGGTGCACCTGAACCACCCCGCCTATGCCGAGGCGACGGACGGACGGCCGACCGTGGCGGTGGTCCATTCCTGCGTCGCCACCTGGTGGCGGGCGGTCCGTGGCGGGCGACCGCCCGAGGCCTTCCGGGAGGCGACCGAGCGGATCCGGCGGGCGCTGGCGACCACATCCGCCGCGGTGGCGCCGACGGCGGCGCTGGCCGCGGCATTGACCGAGATCTATCGCCCGCCGCGGGTGATCCGGGTGGTGCACAACGGCCGGCGACCGCCCAGGCCGTCGGTCGGGCCGGGTCGCACCGGCTATGCCTTCACCGCCGGCCGGCTGTGGGACGAGGGCAAGAACCTCGCGCTCCTGGACCGCGCCGCCGCCCGGCTCGCCCGCCCGATCGCGGCGGCCGGCCCGACCGAGGGTCCGAACGGCGCGGCCGTTTCGCTCCAGAACGTGATCCGGCTGGGACCGCTCGACGACGCCACCATCGCCGGCTGGATGGCCGATGCGGAGGTGTTCGTCTCGGCCGCCCGTTACGAGCCCTTCGGCCTCGCCGTCCTGGAGGCCGCGCGCAGCGGCACGCCGCTGGTGCTGTCGGACATTCCGACCTTCCGGGAACTGTGGGAGGGCGCGGCGCTGTTCGCCGATCCGGACCACGTTGCCGGGTTCGCCCGGGCGATCGAGACGGTGCTCGACGCCCCGCGGCTGGCCGCCGACCTGGCCGACCGGGCCGCGCGCCGCGCCGCCCGATACACGATCGAAGCCCAGGCGAAGGCCATGCGCGCGATCTATGCCGACATCGCCGGCCCGGCCCTCTACACCCCTGCACCCGCCATGGCCGCCGCCAGGACGGAGGCGCCTGCATGAGGTTGGTCTATTTCACCCATTCCCTGAAGTCCTGCTGGAACCACGGCAACGCGCATTTCCTGCGCGGCGTGCTGCGCGCGCTCGCCCGCACCGGGCACGACGTGGTGGCCTACGAGCCGGCGGACGGCTGGAGCCGGGCGAACCTGCTGGCCGACCAGGGCGCGGCCGCGCTCGACCGATTCGAAGACGCCTATCCGGAGCTGCGTTCCGTCGACTACCGCGGCGCGCCGGACATGGACGCGGCGCTCGACGGCGCGGACCTGGTGGTCGTCCACGAATGGACCGACCCGGCCCTGGTCGCCGAGATCGGCCGCCGGCGGCGGCGCGGCCGCGCCTTCCGGCTGCTGTTCCACGACACCCACCACCGCGCGGTCAGCGCACCGGACACGATGCGCGGCCTCGACCTCGACGGCTACGACGGCGTGCTGGCGTTCGGCGAGGCGCTGGCCGAGGTCTGGCGCGGCTGGGGCTGGGGCGACCGCGTGGAGGTCTGGCACGAGGCCGCCGACACCACCCGCTTCGCCCCGCCCGCCCCGGCGGAGGAGACGGCGCGCGAGGGCGTCGTCTGGATCGGCAACTGGGGCGACGGCGAGCGGACGGGCGAGCTCGAAAGCCTGCTCCTGCGCCCCTGCCGGACCGCGGGCCTGCCCCTGACCGTGCACGGCGTCCGCTACCCGGGCCCGGCGAAGCGGCGGATCGCCTCGGCCGGCGGGCGCTACGGCGGCTGGCTGGCGAACCTGGACGTGCCGGCGGTGTTCGCGCGACACCGGGCGACGGTGCACGTGCCGAGGCGATTCTATGTCGAGGCGCTGCCCGGCATTCCAACGATCCGCGTGTTCGAGGCGCTGGCCTGCGGCATTCCGCTCGCATCGGCCTGGTGGAACGATGCCGAGGGCCTGTTCCGGCCGGGAACCGACTATCTGGTCGCCCGCGACGAAGCGGAGATGACCCGCCACCTGCGCGCATTGGACGCCGACGACGATCTGCGGCGCAGCCTTGCCGAGGCAGGGCTGGAGACGATCCGCCGCCGGCACAGCTGCGCCCATCGGGCCGAGGAGCTGCGGGCGATCGCCGCCCGGCTCGGCGCCGCCGGGGCCGAGGATCGCCCGGCCGCGCCGTCCGCCCCTCCCCTCGACCGCCAGACCGCGGAGGTCGCGCCGTGACCATCGCCTTCTACGGCTCCAGCCTGCTGTCCTCCTACTGGAACGGGGCCGCCACCTACTACCGCGGTCTTCTCTGCGAGTTGGCGGCGCTGGGCCATCGGATCACCTTCTACGAGCCCGACGCCTTCGACCGCCAGGCGCACCGCGACATCGACCCGCCGGACTGGGCCGAGGTGGTGGTCTGGCCGGCGACCCGGGACGGACTCCGCCGGGCGGTCGCCGAAGCCGCCCGCGCCGACGTGGTGGTCAAGGCGAGCGGCGTCGGGGTCTTCGACGACGACCTGCTGGAAGGGATCATGGCGGCGGCCCGGCCGGACGCATTGCGGGTGTTCTGGGACGTGGACGCGCCAGCCACCCTGGCCGCCCTGGCCGAGGGGCGCGAGCCGGTGCTGCGGCGCCTGCTGCCGACGCTGGACGCGGTCCTGACCTATGGCGGCGGGCCGCCGGTGATCGCCGCCTACGAGGCCGCGGGGGCCCGGTCCTGCGTCCCGGTCTACAACGCCCTCGACCCCGCGAGCCACCACCCGGTGCCGGCGGATCCGCGGTTCGAAGCCGATCTCGCCTTCCTCGGCAACCGCCTGCCCGACCGGGAGGAACGGGTGGAGCGGTTCCTGATCGCGCCCGCGGCGCGGCTGCCCGACCGCCGTTTCCTGATCGGCGGGTCGGGCTGGGAGGACAAACCCCTGCCGGACAATCTGCGCCGGCTGGGCCATGTCGGCACGGCCGACCACAATGCCCTGAACGCGACGCCGCTGGCGGTGCTGAACGTCTCCCGGGAGTCGATGGCGGCGACCGGCTACAGCCCGGCCACGAGGGTGTTCGAGGCCGCGGGCGCCGGCGCCTGCCTGGTGACCGACGCCTGGACCGGGATCGAGTTGTTCCTGACGCCGGGCCGCGAGGTGCTGGTCGCCCGCGACGGCCAGGACGTGGCCGACATCGTCACCGCGCTGACGCCGCAGGAGAGCCGCCGCATCGGTGCCGCCGCGCTTGCCCGGGTCCGGGGCGAGCACACCTACCGCCGCCGCGCCGCCGAGGTGCACGCCCTGCTGCGCGAGACCGCGGAGGCCCACCGCGCCTCCAGCATGGCCTGAGCGTCGTCGACTTCAACGGGAGGAACCGCATGCACATCGTCTTGATCGGACTGAGCCTGTCGTCCTCCTGGGGGAACGGCCACGCGACCACGTATCGCGCCCTGATCAAGGCGCTGACGCGGCGCGGACATGAGATCACCTTCCTGGAGCACGACAAGCCCTGGTACGCCGCCAACCGCGACCAGCCGGAAAGCCCAGACGCCCGCCTGATCCTCTACCGCGACCTGGACGACCTGGCGAACCGTCGGGCGCTGATCCGCAGCGCGGACGGGGTGATCGTCGGCTCCTACGTCCCGGAGGGGATCGTGGTCGGCCGCATGGTCCAGGCCGTCGCCGGCGGCGTCACGGCCTTCTACGACATCGACACGCCGGTCACCCTCGCGGCGCTGGACCGCGGCGACTGCACCTATCTCGATCCGTCGCTGATCCCGGGCTACGACCTCTACCTCTCGTTCAGCGGCGGGCCGGTGCTGGGGCACCTCGAGGACGACCGCGGCGCGCCGGCGGCCCGGCCGCTCCACTGCGCCGTCGACCCGGATCTCTATCATCCGGTCACCGTGCCGATCCGCTGGGACCTCGGCTATCTCGGCACCTACAGCGACGACCGCCAGCCGACCGTCGACCGGCTGCTGATCGAGGTGGCGCGCCGGCTGCCGGACCGCCAGTTCGTCGTCGCCGGACCGCAGTATCCGGAGACGATCGACTGGCCGGCGAATGTCGATCGTCTGGACCATGTCGCCCCCGCCGATCACCCGGCCTTCTACGGCGCCATGCGCTACACCCTGAACGTCACCCGCGCCGACATGGTCCGCACCGGCCATTCGCCCAGCGTGCGGCTGTTCGAGGCGGCGGCCTGCGGCACGCCGATCGTGTCCGACCGCTGGGACGGGCTGGACGAGACGCTCGCCGTCGGGCGGGAGATCCTGGTGGCGGACGATGCCGACGCGGTCGCGGCCATCCTGACCGGCCGGTCCGAGGACGACCGCCTGGCCCAGGCCCGCGCGGCCCGCGCCCGGGTGCTGGCCGACCACACGGCCGATCATTGCGCCGCCGCGCTGGAAGGCTGGCTGTGCGACGCGGCGGGGGCGCGCAGTGCCTGGCGCGCCGCCGAGTCAGGCACGGTCGCGGGCGAGGTGCGCGCATGACGGCGCAGTCAGGCATGCTGTCCCACTGCCCCGACCGCGCCCGCCTGGAGGCGGAGGTCGAGGCCCGCGGGCCGTGGTTCCACAACCTGCACCTGCCAGGCGGCGTCCAGACCGCGCCAGGCCACCGGTTCGGCGACTTCCCGGCGTTCAAGTGGCGGGGAATCGCGCCGCACCTGCCGACCGATCTGCGCGGCTGGCGGGCGCTCGACATCGGCTGCAATGCCGGCTTCTACAGCTTCGCCCTGGCCGACCGCGGGGCCGACGTGCTGGGGATCGACAGCGACGAGCACTACCTCGCCCAGGCCCGCTGGGCCGCGGAGGTCACCGGCCGGCAGGTGCGGTTCGAGAACCGGTCGGTCTACGAGGTGGCGGCGCTGGGGTCGTTCGACCTCGTCCTTTTCATGGGCGTGTTCTACCACCTGCGCCACCCGTTGCTGGCGCTCGACCTGGTGGCGAGCCTGGCGCCCCGGCTGATGGTGTTCCAGAGCCTGACGCTGGACGGCGAGGCGGTGGCGGCGGACGCGACGGCGCCGCTCGACTTCGACCGGCGCCATCGGCTCTCGGACCCGGCCTGGCCGCGGATGGCGTTCATCGAGGGCTGGTTCGCCGACGACCCGACCAACTGGTGGGTGCCGAACCATGCCGGAATCCTTGGCATGCTTCGCTCCGCGGGATTCGAGCCGGTCGTCCGGCCCGGCCACGAGATCTATGTCTGCCACCCCGCCGCCGGCGGCTCCCCCCGTCCCGACCCCTCGGCCACCGATGCGGCCGCCGCGCTTGTTCGCGGCGGACCGCCTGGAGGAAAGGAACGGCCATGACCATGAAGCGACGTCCCGAGGTCCTCGTCGCGGGCGGGGCGGGGTTCATCGGATCCCATCTGGCGGATCGCCTGATCGCCGACGGCTGCCGGGTGGTCTGCCTCGACAGCTACCTGACCGGGCGGCCGGAGAACCTGGCCCAGTTCGCGCGCGAGCCCCGCTTCGACCTGATCGAGGCGGACGTGATCGACCCCGCGCCGGATCGGCTCCGGCCGGACCAGATCTACAACCTCGCCTGCGCCGCCTCGCCGCCGCACTATCAGCGCGACCCGGAGCATACGCTGCTGACCTGCGTCGTCGGCACCCGGAACCTCCTGCGCCTGGCGGAGCGGAGCGGCGCCCGGTTCCTTCAGGCATCGACCAGCGAGGTCTACGGCGACCCTCGGGTCCATCCCCAGCCGGAGACCTATCGCGGCGACGTCAACTGCACCGGCCCGCGTGCCTGCTACGACGAGGGCAAGCGCGCGGCGGAGACGCTGGCCTACGACTTCCGGCGGTCCGGCCGCGCCGACGTGCGGGTGGCTCGGATCTTCAACACCTACGGCCCGCGCATGCGGCCCGACGACGGCCGGGTCGTGTCGAACATGATCTGCCAGGCCCTCGACGGCCTGCCGCTGACGATTTACGGCAACGGCGAACAGACCCGGTCGTTCTGCTATGTCGAGGACCTGGTCGAGGGGCTGGTAAGGCTGATGGCCAGCGACGGCGCGCTCTCCAGCCCGGTCAACCTGGGCAACCCGGAGGAGATGACTGTCCGCCGCCTCGCGGCGCTGGTGCTGGAGGCGACCGGCTGCCGGTCGGACCTGCGGTTCGAGCCCCTGCCGGTCGACGACCCGCGCCGCCGCCGGCCGGACATCGACCTGGCGGCGACGCTGCTGGGCTGGAAGCCGGAGACGCCGGTGACCGAGGGCCTGGCGCGGACGGCGGCGTTCTTCCGGGAAGACCGGCGGCGGGCGCCCCGGGCGGCCCCCGCCGCGGCGCCCCTGGCCGGCGGGACCGACGCGGTGGCCGAACGGCGGCGCCCGGCGGTGGAGGCGGCAGACGCGGTGCTGCTGGAGATGACACCCGAAGGCGAGGCCCGGCTGAAGGACCGCATGACGCACGATCCGGGCATGCTGCTGCTGCCGGACGGCCAGACCCTGCCCGGCCTGATGGAGGATGCGGCCTGGAAGGTGCTGGCCGAAGCGGTGCGGGCGCGCGGGATGCCGCCCTTCATGGCGGCGCGCTTCCAGCCTTGGTACCTGTCGCTGCAACTGGCCATCCCGCCCTGCGCGATGGCCCAGATCGCCGACGGCGCCGAGGGGCTGGACCGGCGGGTGAGCGACATGGCGCAGGCGGCGGGCGTGACCCTGCACCCGCTGGAGGATCCGGCCGCCGTCTTCGCCATGTTCGGGGCCGAGCCGATGGACAGGCAGGTCGAGATGCTGCAGGCCGCAGTGCTGCCGCCGCAGGTGAGCGAGGACAGCTTCGCCACGCTGGTCGAGGGCTATTTCGACGAACGCCACGCCGAGGCCTGGGAGGTGTCGCGGGTGCTGGCGCAGCGTCACCTGCCGCTGCCGGCGGACGAGGTGGACCGGATGTTCGAAACGCTGCGCGCCGACCTGCTGGACGGGCGCAACCGGGACTGGATCGTGG